>OGZI01000002.1_pt1 | contig 479495 bp, 432 predicted proteins | sample 1576711 | NCBI WGS metagenome assembly OGZI01 (sample SAMEA3541482, study PRJEB24748) | human gut metagenome | biome: human gut; feature: human-associated habitat; material: faeces | place: China | collected 2012
TAGCCAAGCCGGGACGGGATAAACGCTGAAGGCATCTAAGCGTGAAGCCCCCCTCGAGATGAGATATCCCTGGCGACAAGCCAGTAAGACCCCTTGAAGACGACGAGGTGGATAGGATAGAGGTGGAAGTGCAGCAATGCATGGAGCTGACTATTACTAATCGGTCGAGGGCATGACCAGAGAGGCCGGAAGGCGAGGAGGCCCGGGTCTGGGGCGTTGGATGGAAGTATTTCCCGTATGCGGTTTTGAAGGTATATATGAAAAGTCCAGGAATTAATTTCCTGGACTTTTTTGCTATTTAAAATCTTTTTCATAATGAAAAGTGGAAGTTTTTGTCCAATTGATATAGAAATGGTATAATACTTGTAACTATTTGGGGGATTGAAAGGTATTACATATGAAGAAAAAGAATGAGAACGGGGATATACGCCTGATTGATGCCAATAAAGCGCTGGATGACTACAGCGATATGGTGTATCGGATCGCGCTGCTTCATATGAAGAATAAGAGCGACGCGGAGGATATATTTCAAGAAGTATTTCTAAGGCTGGTCAGATATGCTGACAGGATAAAAGAAGAGGAACATCTGAAGCACTGGCTGATCAGGGTGACGATTAACTGCTGCAAGAAGCAGTTTGATAATGCGTATAGAAAGAGGACGGTTCCATTAGAGGCTGATGGCAGGAAGGAACCGTCTTATGAGATGCCTGAGCGGGATGATAGCATCTGGGAAGCTGTGAGACAGCTTCCGGATAACTACAGCAGCGTCATCCATCTGTTCTACTACGAACAGTATTCAATAAAAGAGATAGGGCAGATTATGGAATTATCTGACACCGCAGTTAAGACGAGGCTGTCCCGCGCAAGGGATATGCTGCGTGACTATTTGGAAGGAGGGCAAGGCTGTGCAGGATCACGATAAGGATTATGACAACTTTGAGAAAAGATATAAAGATGAAGTCAGCCAGATTCGTGCTCCCAGGGATTTGGTTGAGCGAACCAGGACTGCAATGCAGGCAGAGGCTTCGACATTTTGCAGGAACGAGAAAGAGCCAGATCAAATGGCTGAAGATCAGAACAGGAAAAAGAAACAGTACATGCGCAGATGGATCCCTGCCATAGCAGCCGCCTGCATATGCATTGTCATACTGGGCGTATATGGAGGCTATCGGTATTACGCTGGAAATCATATCAATGTAGGAGACATCGTATTAAGCCAGTCTGATGACAATGGATGGGAAATAGGAGTAGAACTTGGCAGGATAGATCCGAAGCAGGAGGAAGACTCGCCAGTGCAGATCGTGTCCGGGAACGAAAGAAGTATTGCGCCGAAACAGTTGTGGGAGATTAAGCCAAGCATGATAGAAGGACAGGAGGTATATATAGGCACGGATCAGAATAAAGGAACTTATTATGCAGCCTGGGAAAAAGAAGGGACTTATTATTACGCATCCTCCAATTCTACGAAGGAAGAAAAATTTCTGGATTATTTGAAAAAAAATATAAAAAAACTGTAACCTTAGCGGTCTATGCAAGGTATTCATAATAGAAACCATACAATGGAGGGTGATACATGAAAGAGAAAAGACGAAGACAGGCTGTCAGCCTTTTCCTGGTATTGGCGATACTGATGACGGGCTGCCAGGGAAAGCAGCAGGCACAAGATAGCCAAGAACGCAGCGGAGAGAAGATCGAGGCCGGGAAACTTGCCCAAAGTGTCCGTGATAAATATGCGGATGAAGAAAAATATGAGTACGGCGAGCCGATTACGGATATCGCAAGAGATGAGCATCTGAAGATTCAGATGGGATTTGACATCATGAATGCAGGATTTGACCAGTATACTCAGATCGTCCAGGTATTTCAGAATGCGGAACTTACCCAGAGCGTTGGAACCGGATTTGAGTGGGATGAAGAAAAGCAGGTGATATCCATCACCCCTCCGAAGTGGAGCGCAGGCGGTATCAGCAATGCGGAACTGGACAAGGATGTGCCGGGAAATAAATCTACTTCAACGGAACTGTTTGATAAAGGCGAATCAAAGGATTGGGGCAACCTCCCTCAGTACTATTTGGTGCAGTATGTAGACCTTGAGACAGGAGAAGTTCTGGCGAAGCCGATCGTTACAATTGTTACTGTAGACCATGAGGTGAAAAAGGCACCAAAAGTGTCGCTGCGGATCAGCGAGGACGGGCTGCCTGAATTCTCCTGGAAGAAGGTGCCGGGAGCGGATACCTATTATATTATGGAGATGAATTATTCTAAGGAGTCCGGATTCAGCGGCGCGGGATGGGTACAGGGACATACAAAGAAGACAAAGTGGAAGCCCGAATCAGCGACACATCTGGTGACCTTTACTGTCTCCGAAGCCCAACGTATCGAGGAATACAATATTGAAAAGTATGGAGAGGGCACAGACCCGATTCCAAAAGACGGAGTCTACGAAACATACTATTGCGTGATCGCTGCTTCCGAAGATGGCACATCCGCGATCAGCAATACATTTAATGAAAAAGAGATCGTAAGGCGCGTCCCCTATTCAGAAGAAGTAGGGATCAGCAGGGAAAAAGAAGGATCAAACTATGCGGATGGATTTGCGAATATGCCGTCATATAAGTGGGTGACCATGTGTGATGGTACCTTGGTACAGAAAATGATCAATTATGATTTCCAGGAAGCGGAAAAGGTAGTGGAGACTTGGGGAGAATATGAGAAAGAAGATATGTCCGATCTCCATAACGTGGAAGTAGACGTCGTAAGGGTTCCTTATGTAATAGAGGGAACCGGATTCACCGGAATCGTGAAGGTCCAGAACTTTAACAGCGAGACCTGGGAAAAGGATTTGAAAGAAATAGAAAAGCGGCAGGAGCAGCTGCGAAACCGGGCAGGAGCCAGGGATATCGAGATTGAGGAAGCACAGACAGAGGACGAGGCTGGAGGGGATAGTCAGAACGTCTATGAGACGGATTATAAGATTACAGCCAACAGCGCGTTAAGCGAATATCTTGCAGCCAATATGCTGACGGGCGCTTCGATGATAGACTTAAGCGACTTCCCGGAGAGCGCGGATCAGCAGTATCTATCCGATGCCTGGATGGAGGCGGTCTACCAGAACCCACTGATTCTTGGAGTCAAGAGCGCAGGCATCGCTGATGGCGGAAAGACGCTTATGGTACAGTACGATACGGACCCGGCGGCAATGGAAGAAAAGCAGAAAGAAATTGCAGAAGAGGTAAAAAGGGTCACAGGAGAGATCATTACGGACGATATGTCCGAACTGGACAAGGAACTGGCGATCAACCAATATCTCTGCGATACGGCTGAATATGATATGGATGCTCTTGATAATGCCGAGAAGAATAATTTTGAAACGGTAGATGAGCAGTTTAATGATTCTTTCACCCCATATGGCGTACTACTGAATAAGTCAGGCGTGTGCGCAAGCTATGCGGGGGCTTTTAAACTTCTGGCAGATGAGGCGGGATTAGAGAGTATCGTAGTGACAGGCAATCTGGAGGGAGAACTTCCTCATGCCTGGAATAAGATAAAGATTGACGGAGAATGGCAGATCGTTGACAGCACGAATAATGACAATGAGCTTATCTTTAACGCGCTGCTGAATCTTCCGGATAAGGCGGCTGGCAAGGTGCTGGTAGAGGATGACAGATATGTGCTGGATACCAGGATAGCACATTACCAGGCGCCGACAGATAAGATGGAGTATTACCGGCTTCAGAATAAATATTTCCAAAAAGACCAGATAGCAGATTCGCTTACGGCAGAACTAAAGAAAGGCAATGCGGCCGTACTTCGTACAGATTACGATCTGAATGACCAGCAGTTCAATGATATTGCCATGAAGGTGCTTGAGGAATACGGGAATGATGATCTTGCCGGATACTACTGGATGGGAGTCATATATCTGACGGACCAGGAATAATAAAAACTCACGGAGGGAAAAGAGATGAAGAAAAAGTTAACAGCAACAGTTACAGCAGCTTTGATTCTAACAGTCGCAGTAAGCGCGGCCGGCTGCGGAAAAAAGGCTACGCCAGAGAACCTTTTGACAGACTTGAACAAAAATATTAAGAAAGTAGAGTCTGTTTCTGGGAATATGAAGATGACGGCATCCATGGGAGATGACACGGGTTCTGCCGGCATGTCCATGGATGTGGATATGGAGTCAACCAGGAAGCCGGCGGCCACCCATATGGATGGAGAATTTTCCATCAAATATAATGGCTCAGATATCAATACGACGATCGAGGCATATGCGCTGATAGAAGACGATGAAGTGGTTACTTACACGAATACGAATGAAGCATGGTCAAAAAGCACTTCGGATGACGTAGAGGATGCGCTGGACATCAATGCATTTGAAAATCTTACCAAGACCCACGAGTCGTTTAAAAAGAAAGAAGATCTGGTAAAGGTAAATGATAAGGAATGCTTTGAACTGACCGGGAAAATTGGAGGAAAATACCTGGAAGGAATCATGGATGAAGATATGGTGAATTCTTTTGGCTCTTCCGGAGATATCCTGGATGAAGAAAAAATGGAAAAAGCCAAGATTCCATGTACCATAGACATTTACAAGGACAGTATTCTTCCTGCGAAGATCCATATTGATCTGAAAGATCTCGTACAGAAGTCTTATGCCGATAGCTACCAGAATCTTGAAGTAGAAGATTACTTTGTGGAAATCACATATTTTGAATATGATAACATAAAGGAGATCAAGGTTCCAAAGGAGGCATTGGAAGCGACCAAAGGAAGCGATACGGATAAAGACGATCAGGATGACGATAAATCTGCTAAGAGTAAGAAGGCTACCCCGGCAAAGCAGAGCAGCGAGCTGAAGGATAACTGGGACAGTTATACGGTTCAGATAAATGACAAGGTTCTAACGCTGCCATGTGAGATTAAGGATCTGGAAGCAGCAGGACTTGCCCTGGATACGGAGGATACGGCTGAGGATTATGTCGTGAATGCGGGCGAGTACGAGTTTGTCTTTTTTAAGAACGACTCGGGCGCATCCGTGATGATAGACATGATCAACCAGACAGACAGTCCTTGCAAAATTACCGAATGCATGGTAGGAGGGATCACGGTAAATGAATATGATCTGGAGGATGGAACTTTGTCCGTGATCTTCCCGGGAGGAATCCAGATTGGAGGCGCTAAGGCAGATGTTCTGTCAAAATATGGCGAGACGCAAGACGTATATTCCGATGAGAATTTCCAGATGTACACTTGGAAAGATGCTGATCCGGAGAAATATTATAACAGTTGTATGATAGAATTTGATGCGCCGACTGAAACCATATATGAGATGCAGATGCAGTGCTATGAGTAGGCACTGCCAGCAAGAACAAGACTGAATAAGAGAGAATAAGAGCGAATAAGGAGCACGCGGCAAGATTTCCGCGTGCTCCTTATTCGCTATCCGTTATCTAAGATTCCTGCCTGAGTTCTAAGATATGATTGACAAGCAGCGTGGCAACATCATCCTTGCTCATCAGTTCCAGTTCTGTTACAGAACCCGGAGTGATCATGGTGACAATATTGGTGTCGGCCTCAAATCCGGCACCCTTCACCTTTAGATTATTGGCGATGATCATATCCAGATTCTTTTTCACCAGTTTCTTCTTGGAATTCTCCAGCATATTCTCGGTTTCCATAGAGAATCCGCAGAGGAACTGGCCGGGCTTTTTGTTATCGCCCAGGAATTTCAGAATATCGTCCGTGCGCTCCAGCGGGATGCTAAGTTCGGCATCCGATTTCTTGACCTTTTCATCTGCAACCTGGGATGGACGATAATCGGCAACAGCAGCAGCCTTGATGATAATATCCATATCCCGGCTTCTGGAAGTGACGGCTTCGAACATGTCTCTGGCAGAAATGACAGGAACCACATCGACGAACATCGGCGGATCTATAGCGGTTTTGCCGGTTACCAGCGTAACCTGGGCTCCCCTTAGCATACAGTCCCTCGCGATACTGTATCCCATCTTTCCCGAAGAGTGGTTGGTAATGTACCTGACAGGATCGATGGCTTCCTGGGTAGGCCCGGCGGTAACGAGAACCTTTAAGCCCAGCATGTCTTTGGGACAGGCGCAGCATCTGTAAATGTGCTGGAGGATGGTTTCAGGCTCCGGCATCTTCCCTGCTCCGGTATCTCCGCATGCCAGCCTTCCGCTGGCAGGATCTATGATTTCCATACCGTACTTTCTCAACGCCTCCAGGTTGTTCTGGGTTACCGCATTCTCATACATTGCCGTATTCATCGCCGGCACGATGATCTTAGGACATTTGCAGGCCAGGAAGGTAGTTGTCAGCATGTCATCAGCCATACCATGGGCAATCTTGGCAATCACATTGGCAGTTGCCGGGGCGATTACGAAAGCGTCCGCCTTCTGGGCAAGAGCAACATGCTCAACCTGGAATTCAAAATTCCTGTCAAATGTATCGATTACGCAGCGGTTGCCAGTGAGCGTCTCAAAGGTAATCGGCGTAATAAAGTTTGTAGCATGCTCGGTCATAAGCACATGGACCTCGGCTTGGGATTTGACCAGCATGCTGGCCAGGCTGGCGCTTTTATATGCTGCAATTCCTCCGGTAACGCCCAAGAGGATCGTTTTTCCTTTTAACATAGTAAGATTTCCTTTCTGTAGTAGTTTTCATATTACTATAACTATAACCTGTTTTGGGACGTGTTGCAAGAAGTCCTGTGTGAAAAGGGTGCTCCATCATCAGTTCAGGCGTTCGCTGCCTAATAATATTCTTATGGACATGGAGCATAGAATAGAGTAAAATATGAAACAAAAACAACGGTAGCCATGACAACGCCAGACTTCCTTCCGTATCTGGCTCAATCTCAATTGGGAAACGCCCCGGATTGTCCGGGAAAGGAAAAGGATATGGGTATTGATATGGGCCCGCATAAAGGGCAGGTGCCGGATTCGGCCATCTTCAATAAAAGACGATACGTTAGGGCGGGGAATTTTACAGCGAAAATCAAGGAAGATCGCTGGATAGCTGATTTGCCCGGCAGGCCTCTTCTGCACCCTCGTATTTCTTCGCTGCCAAGTCAGGAATGTGGGGGTGAACTATGAGAGAGTATGAAATCCTTATGCTGCTGCGGGAAGCATACCGCTTTATTGGGCGTGAAAACAGAAGGGGATATCAGCGTTGCATGGAGCAGGCTAAGGCTGCTATCGATGCTATGCCAAAGAGTCGTGCGCTCCGGGGCGAATGGCTGCTTATATCCGCGATTTCCTGTCCTTCGGATTTAGACCGTCTCTGCGTCCTCTTCCGGGAAGCAGCAGAGCTGATGGAAGGACATTCCCGCGTTCTGCCGCATTGCGCGCCGCTGTATGATGACTATGGCGCGTTTGCTGTCTGCAATAAACAGCCTGGTCATGCTGAGGAAAATATAGAGAAACTGGCTGAGGCAGTTCGGCTGTTCTATGGTTTGACGGGCGGCGCAATGGCAACAGACGTGTGTTATCGCGCCCAGGTCGCTCATTATCAAGGCAAGATAGCCGAGGCCCGGACGCTGGCAAAGGAAGCGTTCGAACTGTCACAACAGCAGGGACTTGTGGCGTTATGGGCCGCCTACATACTGGCCGACCTCGCAAAGCACCAGCTGGACAGCAGATTGTGGAGTTTTGCCTATGGGTATATAAACGCCGTGGCAAAAGGGATACGCAAGGCTGATCGCTGCAGTAGAGAGCAGGCGCTGATGTTTTCCTGTCTGCTGGATATGTCGCTGGGGCTTTTGCACAGCGTCCCGGACTGGGTAAAGGCTGGTGACTTTGGAATCATATCCACTTCATGGGGCTACGAACTTGTCGAGGACAAGGTCCTTCGCGGAACCCTCGTCCCGGCCCTGGTGGCCCGGCTGGAATATTACTGTTACTGCGCCCAGCCAGTGAAGGCGCTGAACATTGCCGATACAATACAAAAGGTATACGGCATGGGAAACGTTGAACTGGACGCTTACCTAGAGTTTTTCCGGGCAGGCAGTTATGCTTACATGGGCGATGCCGATCGGGTGCGTAAAGCCCTGATGCGGGCAGTAGAACTTCTTGCTCCGGACGGCCTGTGGCTGATTGCCGCTGAATTTGAACCATCCTTTGGAGAACTTCTTCATGAAGTCGCCAATCGGGTAGACCGGGAAGGAGCAATCCAAATTCGGAAGATCGGCGCGGGTTTCTGGGAAAAGCTTGCGCCGCTTCGGGAAGAACTTCTGCTTAAAACTTCCGTCGGATTGACAAAGCGGGAGCGGGAAGTCGCCGCGCTGCTGGTAGAGGGAAGAACCAACAGTGAGATCGCCGCAGCATTGTCCATCAGCGAGCGAACAGTGAAGGGCCATCTGACTAATATTTTCAGGAAGTACAATATTTCGCGGCGTACCCAGGTGGCGAGGGCCATGGAACAGGACGGAAAAATAGAACTGGCTGCCTGGATCACTTGAGTTTTTGTAAAAATCAATACCTTTGTACGGTATGTAAAATTAAAATCTATGTTAAACTTATAGGGTAGAATGTGGATTTTAATCTGTATAGAAAAGGAAAGGTACAAGCAAATGATAAAGAATACAAAGAAAAAACTGCTGACAATAGTGGTGTGCCTATTCGCAGTTTTGTCTGCAATGCCGCCTTTAAAGGCCTCTGCGCTGAACATGGAGGAAGGAACTCCGGAGCTAATAATAAATACGCATACCGTAAGTTTTGCGGGAACCGAATGGTGGGTCGTAGGAACGAAGACGCTCGGGGGCGTCCATGTGCAAGAGGACTGCATTACTCTTTTAGAAAAGAATGGTCCCTTTGGCAATACGGCATTCCGTACAGGGGCTGATACGCAGAATCAGCCGGACTGGAAAGAGTTTGTCTATGACGGATCATTCTATAATGGATGGTACTATGAGGGTGACTTTACAGATCCTAATGATTATGCGGACAGCACCTTGCAGCGCAGTATAGAAAAGATGGCAAATCAGTATCCATCTTCCAAAGAACAAACGTTGATTAAGCCCAGGACAGAATTATCTGAAGGCATCAATGATCAGAAAATGTGGGCTTTGTCCTATGATGAGTTTTTATATTTTAGTGGTACAGATGCGGCACCCTATAAAAAATCATGGTGGCTTCGGTCGCCGGGGCGCGGCATACCGAGCGCTGGCCCCGTGTTTGCTACTACGGTAGCCCCGACGGGAGACTCTATCAACTATACGAACGTAGATTTTGATGGACACCATGGGATACGCCCGGCACTCAATATGGACTGTTCCACTGTTCAATATACGGCTGACAGCCTTGCTAAGGCAGCGGTTACAGTCAGCGATGGCTTTATCCCTACATCGGAAATAGGTGCTTCAGGAAATGCGCTGAAATTTACTATGCAAGACAGTTCGCTGCGATTAAGTATGAATGCCACTGATGCGCAAAAAACACAGAGCGGCTCGACGCTGCAGTTCCCTTATTCCAGAGCGACCACAGGCGAGCACCAGTACATTTCCTGCGTACTGACGGATAATACAGGGGTAAAATATTATGCCAGGCTGGCGGACACTGCACAGAGCGAAGAGGGTTCTCTGGCAATTCCTCTTTCAGGAGTGGCCGATGGGACATACACATTAAAGATTTTTTCAGAGCAGGTCAATGATGCTAATTACACAGATTTCTCGGGTACGCCGACCACGATGACCTTAAAGGTGAATCAGGGAGAAGGTACAGTGAGTGATTTTAAAACAGAGCATATGCATTCTTGGAGCAAGGACTGGAGCTCGGATGATAAATACCATTGGCACGACTGCGATGAAGCGGCATGCCCCATTACTGATAACAGCGAGAAGGAAGGATATGCAGAACATACATGGCAGGACAGATCCGATGCGGACAAGCATTGGCAGGAATGCAGCGTATGCGGAAAGAAGCGCGATGAGGGCGTGCACAGTTATGGCGATTGGCAGACCATTAAGGAGGCGACTGCAGTCGAGGCAGGAAGCAGAGAAAGAGTCTGCTCGGTATGTGGCTATAAGGAGACGGAGCCGATTCCGAAAATTGTAACGCCAGCAAAGCCTACTGTAGAAAACAAGGCGCCAGAGACGGGAGATGATAGCTTGATGTGGGTTTGGGCCGCTCTTTTTGCGGCAGGCGGATTGTCTGTTTCCATTCTTTGGATCAGGAGAAGAAAATACAGTAAATTTTAATCCATAAAGAACCAGTATTTTACCGGGCTCGATGAAACGGGTCCGGTTTATTTTTTTACAAATTGAGAATGGCAATATAACTTTGAGCCTTATATTGCCTGGCATATATGGAAAAGAGTTGCTTAATATTAGGCTGGGTGTTATAATTACAGCGTAATTGTATTGTATCCTGCACAGCAGGAATGATAACAAGGAGGAATTGAATAATGAAGACAAAGAAACACGACACACGTTGGATGGTCAGTGTTGCACTTATGGCAGCCATTGTCATCGTGCTGGCGAACACGCCGCTGGGGATGATTCAACTGCCGATTATTAAGGCGACAACTGTACACATTCCGGTAATTATCGGAGCGATTCTGTTAGGCCCATCAGCGGGAGCAATCCTGGGCGCCGTATTTGGCGTATGCTCATTGATCAGCAATACGATGGCGCCAACGCTTTTATCCTTTGCATTCTCACCATTCATGAGTACTACAGGGATACCGGGAGCATTAAAGGCAATCTGGATTTCAGTAGGATGCAGGATTTTGATTGGAGTAGTGGCAGGATGGCTATGGATTTTACTGAGCAAGTTAAAGGTAAGCCAGGTGATAGCGCTTCCAATCGTAGGATTCATCGGGTCAATGGTGAATACGGTGGCGGTTATGGGAAGCATCTACCTGTTATTCGCCCAGCAGTATGCGCAGGCCAGGGAAGTAGGCGTGACCGCGGTGTGGGGCCTGATTATGGGAACGGTGACTGCATCGGGAATACCAGAGGCAATTGCGGCAGCAGTGCTGGTACTGGCGTTAGGCAAAGTACTGATTCAGGTATTTAAGAAGATGAACATTGGAATGATGAGCACTCAGCTAGCAAAGTAAGAAGTTAAGATAAAAAAATTAAGTGCCAGAGCAATCTGGCACTTGACAATTATATAGTAAATATGGTATAAATATCTAGTGCGACAGATAATGCCGCAGATATATAGGGGATTGGTCAAGTGGTATGATAGGGGTCTCCAAAACCTTTGGCGGGGGTTCGATTCCCTCATCCCCTGGTTCAAAAAAAGAAGCACCGGAAACTTTGCTTACAGCAAGGATTCCGGTGCTTCTTCGATTTTGCAGAAATAAACCTGCAGGGAATGGTTATTCTATCTTTAGGTGACAGTTGAAGGGAAGAATCAGAAAGGCAGGAATACGAATGTCATATTACAGTTATCACGGGATGGCAAAGAAGCTTATCAAAGAGGGGCATTTGATCAAGTATGAGATCGTTGAAGACTGGAACGGAATCAGGCCGGCACTGGTACTGTATTTTGACAATCACAGGCCAATGCCGGTAAGAGCCGGAAGATGGGATGAATATTGGGAGATGCTATCCTCCTAAGGAATATTTTTCTCGGCAGGAATGAAGAAAGTATGCGGACACTCCAAAGGTAAGCAGTTCGGCAACGGGAACCGCCAGCCACACGCCATTTACTCCGATGAGCGCAGGAAGGATGAGCAGGCATAGCATGATCAATCCAAAGGTTCTGAAAAAAGAGATCAGGGCTGATATCCTGCCATTGGATAAAGCAGTAAATGTGGCAGAGGAAAAGATATTCATGCCGGAGAACAGGAAACTGAAGGAAAAGAGTACGAATCCGGGCGCAGCAATGTCATATACCAGAGTTTCCGAACCAGCGAAAAGATGTACCAGCTTTGGGCCAAAAAGCAGAGAGGAAAGGAATATGCAGGCAGAGCTGACAGCGATGAATCTCAGGCAGATCCTACAGATATTCTTTAGCCGCAGGAGGTTTCCGGCACCATAGTTGAAGCTGATGACTGGCGCGACGCCCATGGAAAATCCAATATAAAGAGTGGTCAGCAGGAACTGGGCATATATAATGATCGTTATGGCGGCAACTCCATTTTCACCCAGCATCTTCAGCATGGCGCGGTTGAAGAAAAAAGTGGTGACTGCGGAGGAGATCTGGCTGACCATTTCGGAAGAGCCGTTGGCACAGCTTTTGGCCAGAACCGAGAGGCGAAGGGATGGCATTACAAAGGATAAGGTGCCATTTTTGCCGCTGAAAAACAGAATTCCGATGCTTGCCGGGATCACATAACCAATTCCTGTTCCCAGTGCGGCGCCCATGACGCCCATACCCAGGACTGCCATAAAAAGATAGTCTAAAATGATGTTGATAATACCTGCGCCGACAGATAGAGACAGGCCAAGCGAGGGTCTTCCGGCTGTGACGGTCAGATTCTGGAACAAGGTCTGCAGCATGCTTGCTGGGGCAAATAATAGCAGAATCCGTAGATAATCTTTACAGTAAGGGAACAGCATGTCGGTGGCTCCCAGCCCCCATATGATATGGTCCAAAAAGAAAAGGCCTGTGACGGCGACCAGAATTCCCAGGAACGCGCCAAACAATACGATCAAAGTAAAGTCCTGCTTTGCCTGCCTCTCCTGGCCTTCGCCCATCCTGCGGGCGATAATGGCGCTGCCGCCAGTTGCTGTCATTGTCCCCAGGCCTACCATGATATTAATGACAGGGCAGACGATGTTGACGGCTGAGAGCGCATTTGTGTTTACAAGTCTGGATATGAAGATCGTATCAGTCATGGTGTACAGTCCCATGAAGAGCATGGTGGCGATTGTGGGAAAGGCGAAGCGAAGCAGGGGAATCAGCGTAAAATCCTGCGCCAGAGGATTTCCAGGCGTTCTAGGGCGCGTCATCGGTATTGCCTCCTGCCTCTTTCGCAAGTATAAGCCTCTGCGTAGGATAGCCGAATTCTGTCAGTAGTTCTGCTTCTGCAAATCCCAGATTCAGATAGGCATCCCGGTAGCCAGTGTCCGCCTTGTCCCCTTCGCGGAAAGTGGTGATAGAGATGCTTCGGTCAGCCAGAAGCTCATTCATAAGCTTATCAAGGAACAGCCGGGCAATATTGGAGTTCCGATAAAGAGGATGAACTCCAAAAAAATCAATGCTGCCCGTGTTATGGCTTATGGTCATTACCGCAACAGCGATTCCTTCGCTTTTTAAGATCAGCGCCTGCTTTTTGCGGATATATTCTTTTAGAGTCATAAGATATTCGGATTCGTTCAGATGGGGGAATCCGTCTACGACCAGATGGACCAAGTCCATCCATACAGGGATATCTTCCGCTGTGGCAAAGGAAATATTCTCTTTTGCATCCATCATCGTATGGTTCTGAGGCGACCCTGCCTTCAAATCAAACTTTAACTGCAAGGGATAGAACTCTTCATCTGACCGGTATTCGTTGGGCGATTTTTTATACATCTGCCGGAAGATATTCGTAAAAGCCTGCTGGCTCTCATATCCGGAGATTAAGGCAATCTCCAGTATAGGCCTGTCAGAGAAAACAAGCAGTTTGGCGGCTTCTGTCAATTGCCTGCGCTGGACATAATCGTGGATGGAGAGTCCCACGGTATCGGAGAATATCCGGTGCAGATGGTATTTTGAATATCCAACCGATTTGGCGATAGAAGATAAGGTCAATTTCTCGCTCAAATGTTCTTCTATATAATTGATGACTGATATAATGTTTTCTACTTTGTTCATCTTTTCAAACCTCCTTACTAGTAAGATTATAGACAATTATTCAGCAGGTGTTTTAATAGATGTTGCGGTTTTTCCTATATAAATATTGAAAAAGAGTAATATTCTTCCATGCTTGTCTATATAATAATACTACATAGCCGCGATAAGGAAAGAGTAATTCCGTACGGTCAAATATTATGGCAAAGAGGAGATTTGTGGGATGGCAAGATGCAAGAAATCGTATGAGGATCAATTAAAGGCAGTAGAAGAACAGATAGCAAAGGTACAGGAGAAACTCAATCATCTCAAAGAACAGCGCGAAAATATCCTGTCAAAAAAGCGAGAGGAAGAGTTGGCAGAACTATACCAGGTGCTTCAGGAAAATGAACTTACGGTAGATGACGTGTTAGGCATGCTTCAGGAAAGCGAGGTACAGACAGCATAAGTCGGGGAACGGGGCAAGAGAGTCAAATCTTTTGCCCTGTTTTTGTATATGCATGGAAAAACTATCAATGATATAAATTTGACATCCCAGCTTATTGTCCTTACAATGAAGATATAAAAAGTACTAAAGAGAGTGAAAGAGAAGATGAAAAAACAGAAGAAGAATCCATTATATAAAAGTTTCCGCTATGCATTCGAAGGAATTATTGCAGGGATCAAAAAGGAGCGGAATATGAAGATCCACTGCATGGCGATGGTTCTGGTCATTGCAGCGGGAATCATCTTGAAACTATCCATAACAGAGTGGTGCATCTGCCTTGTGCTCTTTGGAGTAATACTTGCGCTGGAACTGGTCAATACTGCCATAGAGGCGGTGGTTGACCTGGTAACGGAGGAGTACAGGCCTTTGGCAAAACTAGCTAAGGATACGGCAGCAGGCGCAGTCTTGATCGCGTCGATAATGGCTGCAGGGGCGGGAATCTTGATCTTCCTTCCCAAGGTCCTGAGACTTGTGGGAGCGCTTTGATTTGCGGGGATGCATAGATGCATAAAATGGTGTAGAATAATAGAGAACAAGGAAACAGGTTTTATTAACAGAAGACAGAAAGGGGACATGCAGCATGGAGAAACTGGGAGATGGCGTAAAGAAGGTACTGCTGGCTGGCATCGGAGCAGTCGCCGTGACAGCCGAAAAGTCAAGGGAACTACTGGATGAGATGGTAAAAAAGGGAGAACTTACCGTAGAGCAAGGAAAGGTTCTCAATGAGGAACTGAAGCATAACATTAAAAAGACGGTGAAGGAAAATGTCAATGTTTCGATCAAGCCGTCTTCTGCCGAGGAACTGGAAGAGCTGGTAAGCCAGATGACGCCGGAGCAGCTTGCCGGGCTGAAGGAGCAGATTGCAAGAAAAGAGGCAGAAGTTAAAGCCGATGTAAGCGAAGAAACTGACGGAGCAAAGGATGAGTAAAAAGGAATCAGGCGAATACGGTGCCCGGTTAAGGGAGATGACCTCTGTACTGCACAAGCACGGCATAACCAGAGGAGTGACTCCGGAGAAACTCCGGCTGATACTGGAGGATCTGGGACCAACTTTTATTAAACTGGGGCAGATTATGTCTATGCATTCGGACATCCTGCCCAAACGGTACTGTGATGAATTGATGCGGCTGCAGTCTGAAGTGACGCCGATGCCCTTTGAGGAAGTGGCAGAAGTAATCGAGGGAGCATATGGCTGCCCATGGAAGGAAATATTTCTCGAGATAGAGGACACGCCTCTTGGATCAGCCTCTATCGCGCAGGTGCACAAGGCCGTACTGGGCAATGGATGCAAAGTCGTGGTGAAGGTTCAGCGCAAGGGAATCTATGAGACGATGGCAAGGGATATCAGCCTCCTCCACAAAGCAGTAAAGCTTCTGCCGCCGGTCAGCCTCAAAGGCGTGGTGGATCTGGACATGGTTTTGGATGAACTGTGGGCGGTAACGCGCGAGGAGATGAATTTCCTGACAGAAGCGGCCAATATGGAAGAGTTTGCCCGCAGAAATGAAGGAATTGCCTACATCGGCACCCCTGTGCTCTACCAGGAATATACAACGCTTCACGTGCTGGTCATGGAGTATATCGAAGGATACAGGCTGGATGAAAATGAGGCGCTTATCGATAATGGATATGATTTGAAAGAGATTGGCAGCAAACTGGTAGATAACTATATCAAGCAGGTGATGGAAGATGGGTTCTTCCATGCGGATCCTCATTCAGGCAACGTTAAGATACGGGATGGGAAGATCATCTGGATTGATATGGGCATGATGGGACGCCTCACTGAGCGGGACCGCGAGCTGATCGGGAATGCGGTGCAGGGAATCGCGTTAAATGATATCGGGATGATACAAGAAGCGGTGCTCGCACTGGGAGAATTCAAAGAGAAGCCGGATCAGAACAGGCTATATAAGGATATTGACGGCCTGCTTCTTAAGTATGGCAACGTTGATATGGGAAAGATTAACGTGGCAGAGGTCATGACGGACCTCATGGACGTCATGAAGGAAAATAAGATTGCCATGCCCCATGGCCTGACGATGCTTGCCAGAGGCCTGACGCATATGGAAGGCGTGCTTGCAAGCCTGTCACCGGATATCAATATGGTGGAGATTGCTTCCGCTCATATGGCTGGCGAAGTCTTAAGGAATAAGGACTGGAAGAAGGAAGCAAAGGCCGGGGGAAGGAGCCTTTACCGGTCATTGAAGAAGGCATTGGATATCCCGGCGCTGACGGCGGATATCATGCATGGCTACTTAAAAGGGCAGACAAGGATCAATCTGGATCTGCATGCGGCGGATGATCTGGCCCTGCTTCTTAGGCGTCTGGTCCGCAATATTGTGATGGGGCTATGGGTAATGGCGCTGCTGATCAGTTCCAGCATCATATGTACGACGGATATGTCGCCTAAGATCTGGGGGATTCCCGCGCTGGGAGCCTTTGGCTATCTGATGGCCTTTGGGATTGTCATGTATGTATTTTTAAAACATATTTTTTCGAAAAAGTAAAGGATGCAAGGGGAAGGATATTCCCCTGCATCCTTTTTTTTGCAAGCGGATCATTACTGGCAGTATTTTTCCATATCTTCTTCGAAGTCGGCGATCTGCCTGGCAAGGGACTCTCTGTGCGCATCCGTCAGGGCCGCCGTAAGAGTTGCCATATTCTCTTCGATCTGGGCAGGGTTATAAGGAATATCCAGGGCAAAATCGCTGAATGCGCGTATCTTCTGAAAATACATATTCGTATCAGGCTCCTCATGGCCGTTTCTGCACATGTGGTACATAGTAACGCAGTCGGTTGCCTCGGTATCTGTACATTCCTTGCAGATCCATTTTCCCAGATAATAATATCTTCCCCCAATATCATATAAGAATCCGGGGAGTTTTAATAATTTTTCCACCATCATTGAACGATACCTCCTTCATCTAAATACAACAGTAGCAAATACGACGGGAAAAAGCAAGCTTTTTGGCTTCTAAAGTGAATTTTTAGGATAGTCTTTTTCTGGATAATAGTGTACAATTAAAGCAGTGAGATTTTGTAAGTCAAGACTCAGAGCAGACGTAAGGAGAAGACGATGGAAAATGCACGGCATACGATGCTATTAGTAGATGATACAGAGATTAATCTTGACATTCTGGAAGGGATTTTTGAGGCTGATTTTATTATATTAAAGGCACTGAATGGAAAGCAGGCGTTGAAGGTCCTGAAATCACAGAAGGTTGATATTGTCATATTGGATGTTGTTATGCCGGAGATGGATGGCTTTGGGGTACTGGAGGCAATGAAGGAAGATCCTGCGCTTGCGGACATCCCGGTGATCATAGCGACAGCGGACGAAGGCGAGAATGAGGAAAGGGCGCTGCTTAACGGCGCCGATGATTTTATCAAGAAGCCATATAATCCAGTAGCTGTTTATAAGCGTGTGGAAAATATTCTGGTTAAGCACGTGCTGGAGCGGGAGAAGTTAAAAGATGCCCTGAATAATTCCAAGATGGAATTTCAATCCCTGGCAGACAGCGTGCCGGGAGGAATCAGCGTATGGAAGGCGGAAGATAAGATAAGCGTCCGCTACTATAATGATGGATGGTGCGAGCTTATGGGGTGTACCCCGGAGAGGTTTGCCGAGAAATATGCGGAAGACCTGTCCAAGGTCATCTATCCTCCGGACCGCGAGAGGGTGATGGGGGCGCTGCTGGCAGACAGCAAGCCGGGAAGAAGCGTGCACTTGGAGCATAGGATCGTGAGAGACGACCAAGAGGTAAGATGGGTCAATCTCTCAGCAGTACATTACAAGACGGAAGATGGCGCCCCGATCTACCGGGCGGTGGATATCGACGTTACCTCCAGCAAGGAGAATGAGATCCTGGCGGAGCAGCGGAACGTGGAGTTGCGGCATATATTGGAGCATGACTCGCTTACGGATGTATATAACCGTTATGGGTTCTGCACCAGGACATCAAGTTTTCTCAAAGACCATCCGGATGAGAAGTATGTGATCATGCAGCTGGACATTGAGCGGTTTAAGGTTGTCAATGAATTATATGGCATTGATGTAGGAGATAAGGTGCTGTGTACTCTGGCTGAGTGCCTGAAGAAGCATCTGGAAGGCATCGGAGTATTTGGAAGGTTTGAGGCGGACCATTTTGTAATGTGCATACCGGATGACAGGGAGTTCCAGGAGCATGTACGTACCACGCTTCAGAGTCAGATGGCCGATATGGGGCTGCGTCATGAGATTGACTTATATTTTGGAATCTATCCGATTACGGACAGGGACATGTCGGTAGAATTAATGTGTGACCGGGCGCAATTGGCGCTGGAGAGCATTAAAGGAAACTACAATCAGAATTATATCATATATGATGATATCATGAACCAGAAGGTTCTTCTGGAACAGGAGATTACTAATGAGATGGAGTGGGCGCTGGAGGGCGGCCAGTTCCAAGTATATATACAGCCGATCTACAGCCTGAAGGAAAACTGTCTGGTAAGCGCTGAGGCGCTGGTTCGCTGGTTCCATCCCGAAAAGGGAATGATATCTCCAGGAGACTTTATCCCATTTTTTGAGAAAAATGGCTTTATTGTCAAACTGGATGCTTATGTAAGGGAAAAGGTGGTTGAATTGCTGGCTGCTGTCAAGAAGCAGGGAAAGAGAAGCGTTCCGGTGTCTGTCAATCTGTCCAGACTGGAACTATATGACCCTGATTTTTGCAACAAGCTGGTAGGCCTGATTGAGAATTATCAGGTAAGCCCGGAATATCTAAGGCTGGAAATCACAGAGAGCGCTTATACCGATAACCCGCAGCAGTTGCTGGATACTATAGGAGTTCTGCGGAAGTATGGATTTGATATATTGATGGATGATTTTGGCAGCGGGTATTCTTCTTTGAATATGCTAAAAGAAGTGCCGGTAGATATTCTGAAACTGGACATGCGTTTCCTTGCGGGAAATGATGTGTTTGGAAGGGAAGCCAGCATTCTGGCATCCATCGTGCACATGGCTCATGATATCGGAATGGCTACGGTTGCCGAAGGAATAGAGACGGAAGAGCAGGCAAGCTTTTTAAAGAAGATCGCCTGCGAATATGGGCAAGGCTACTACTATTCGAGACCGATCCCAAGCGAGAAGTTTCTTGAATTGCTGGATTCCGGGACGCATGCCGAAGGCAGGCGGGCCTCTGGCAGCAAGGCTTAGGAATCAGAGGTACATATATGGGGACGGATAAAGAGGAAGTTTTGGGAAAAGGTATTTTTGAATCCATTTTAGAGCAGATGAACGCCAATATATTTATCATGGATGCACAGACCGGCATCATTGTTTTTATGAATGAAATGATGAAGAGGGACTTTGGCATTAAGGAGGCGGAAGGCAGACGCTGCTTTGAAGTCCTGCAGAGAGGAATGACGCAGAGGTGCTGCTTCTGCAAGCGGGATAAGCTGCTGAAGATGTGGGAGGCAGGAGAAGAGGCCGGCATTACCTGGATAGAGGAGAATACGCTGGATGGACGCAGTTATAAGAATCATGACCGCCTGATTCCGTCTCAAGGAAGGCTGTATCATGTACAGTACTCTACAGATATGACGGAATTAATGAGACTGTCCAAGAACGCAGCCATGGATGAATTGACGAAGGTTCTGAACCGAAGAGCGGGAAAAGAGCGGCTGGACCTGATGCTGGAGCAATCCAGGAAGGAAGAGAGGCCCCTCTGCGTTGTCCTGCTTGATATCAATCAGCTGAAGACAATTAATGATAATTATGGCCACATCGAAGGCGACAGGCTGCTAAAATATGTGACCTGCCTCGCAAAAGAATCTATAGGGGAAGAAGATATGATCTTCCGGCTTAGCGGGGACGAATTTGTAATCGCATACTATGGCGAAGATATATTAGGGACGGAAGAACGAATGAGGCTGATACAGAAGGAGATCGATAAAAGGAGGGAGGAATTCTCCATCTTTTATCCGGTGTCCTTCAGTTATGGCGCGATCCAGGTGTATCCAAGCGACACTTTGAGCGTCTCGGATATATTGGGAAAAGCGGACGAGCAGATGTATGTCCAGAAGCGGCAATACCATATTATGCAGGCGAAGAGCAGGCTGGAGGGAATGGAGTGCAGCAAGGGACAGGCGGCTGATTTTGAATATGACAAAGAACATCTTTATGAAGCGCTGATCGTCGGAACGGATGATTATATATTTGTAGGAAATATGAAGACAGGCGTATTCCGGTATCCGCCGAAGATGGTCGAAGAGTTCGGCCTGCCGGGCGAAGTTGTAGAGAATGCGGCGGCCTTCTGGGGCGAACTGATCCATCCGCATGACGAGCAGTATTTTCTGGAGAGCAACCAGGAAATTGCAGATGGAAGGGCCAGCTACCATAATATAGAATACCGTGCAAGAAATATCCGGGGGGAATGGGTCTGGCTAAGATGCAGGGGCAAGATGATTCCCGATGAGTATGGGGAGCCGGGCTTATTTGCCGGCATGATTACCAATCTTGGGAAAAAGAACCAGATTGATCATATGACAGGCCTGTATAACCGGTTTAAGTTGGAAGGCGATGTAAAAAAACAGCTGGCAGATGGCGACAGCAGCATGAAGTTCGGTATTATGATTCTTGATATGGATTCGTTTCACAATATCAACGATCTGTACAACCGATCCTATGGAGACGAGATACTGCGTATTGCCGGGCAGAGGATATCCTCTATCATTCCGCCCAATGCAAAGGCATACAGGCTGGATGGAGATGAATTCGGGGTATTGGTTCTTGGCGGGGAGAAGCAGGAGTGCTTAAGCATATATGGAAAGATACAGAACGCGTATCAGAAGCAGCAGGAATATAATGGAAGAAAGTACTATTGCACGATTTCGGCAGGATGCGTGTTCTATCCCCAGGACGCGGACAATTATCTGGACTTGATGAAGTATGCGAATTATTCGCTGGAAGCGTCCAAGGATGCTGGTAAAAACAGAATGACCATATTTTCGGGCAGCCTTCTGGCGGAGAGGGAGAGAAGCCTGGGACTGATGGAAGAGTTAAGGGAGTGCGTAGAGAGAGGCTTTGCAGGCTTCGCAATCTATTACCAGCCGCAGATCGTGGTGGATACGCAGGAACTATACGGGGCGGAGGCCCTGGCCAGGTGGAAAAGCGTAAAATATGGCAACGTATCCCCAATCGAGTTCATACCTCTTCTGGAAAAAAGCGGACTGATTATAGAATTCGGCGCATGGATCTTTTATCATGCAGCGATGCAGTGCAAGAAATGGATGGAGCAAAGAAACGATTTCCAGATGAGTGTAAATCTATCGTATCTACAGCTGTTGGAGGGGGATATTGTGGATTATATGCAGGAGACGCTGGAATCTCTGGAACTGGCTCCACAGCATATTACAATGGAACTGACAGAGACCTATCTGGTAAAGGCAGACGCGGATGTGCTTGGCACGATGGAAAGGATGCGGAGGATGGGCATAAGGATTGCCATGGATGATTTTGGCGTGGGATACTCGTCTCTGCATTCGCTTAAGAATATTCCAGTAGACCTTGTAAAGATTGACAGGGGATTCGTAAAGGGGATTGACGGAGATATTTTTAACGCAACCCTTATCCGTTCCATCACGGAGTTATGCCATGATGTGGGGAAAACGGTCTGCCTGGAAGGAGTAGAGATAGGGGCAGAGTATGAGGTGGTCCGGGATATGGGACTGGAACTGATCCAGGGATACTACTATGGGAGGCCGGTACCGGCCGATGAATTTGAGAAACAGTTCTTTTGATATAGGAAGTGTAAAAGCGGCGGGAAAGTACGAGGATAAGAAAATCCGGTATTTTCCCGCCGCTTGCTTTTTGCGCCTATATAGATAGGTTCTTCCGGCTGAAATGCACGATTGCGATCAGGTAGCCAAGAAGCCCGATGGCATACAGGATCAGGCATCCGAGAAAGGCTTCGCTTTTGGAGGCGGCCAGGCCGTCTGGATCAAAGAGTGTAAGCGGCGTAGCGTATTTTAGATTCTCAAATTTGTCCCCTACCTGGGAAATCATCTGCACCAGGAGGGAATACACGACGACTGCAGACGATGCTCCTGTGCAGTATCTGCTTTCATTAAAAAGGCAGGAAAAGAAGAAGCAGATTCCGCCAAAAAAGAGGAACAATCCGAAAAGCCCGACATTTACCCGCAGGAAGGCGGCCTTTTCCAACTCGCCGGGAAAGAGCGCTTCGCTAACGATAAGTATCAAGAGAGTGACATATACTGCCATCGCAAGAAGGCAGGCGACCATGAAAAAGGCCTGCGTCCCTGCCAGCTTGCTTCGCTTATGCGGAACGGACAGCAAATATGCCATAGAGCCATTGTCTACATATCTTGCAATAAGGCGGTTGGACAGAAGAATGATGAAGACTCCTGGAAACGCTGTAAACAGTATGCCATATAAATAGCCTATGATAGACTCCAGCAGCGTCGTTCCTACATCTGCCATTCCAAACGCAGAAAACAGCTGGGGCATGCTCTCGGCCATGGCCCGCAGGCTGTCGCCAAGCTTAGGGTCGAACATGGCAATGATCATGCAGGAATACATGCTTAAAACGGCGAGAAATATGAGAAGCAGTATATAGTTGGATTTGAATTCTTTTTTTAATAAGGTCGTGTTAATCATCTTCCTTCCCTCCATAAAAATGCATGAATATTTCTTCCAGCGACTGGGTCTTTATATCCAGATCAGCCACAGGATACTCGGAAGCCAGCTTAACCAAGGCATCCATATTGCCCTTCACCTTGACGGTGACCGATTCCCCGTTCTGGCGGGCAGAAGGCATTCTGGATGCAAAGTCCCGGGCCGTATCCGCGGAAGGGAATTGTAATTCTACGATCTTACGCTTGTTCTGGCGAAGTTTTTCTATATCCTCCACCGCCGCCAGACGTCCTTCGCGTATGATGGCCGCCCGGTCGCAGGTACGCTCCACCTCTTCAAAGATGTGAGAGGACAGAAGGATCGTCTTGCCCTTCTTCTTCTCGTCAAGAATCAGATCGATGAAGGCGCTTTGCATCAGAGGATCCAGGCCACTGGTGGGCTCATCCAGTAAAAGGATGTCAGGATCCTGCATAAAAGCGCATACGATACCTATTTTCTGCTTGGTTCCTTTGGACATTTTCTTGATCTTGGGAGAAGGATCCAGTTCGAACCGCTCCATCAGCTGATGGGCGCGGCCAAGTTCCTTCATGCCCTTCATCCGCGCAATGAAACGGATGAATTCCATGCCAGTCATAGAGTCGATGAATGCGATCTCCCCGGGTAGATAACCAACAAAGCGCGCGATCTGGTCCGCCTCCTTGAAGCAGTCTTTTCCCAGAATCAAGACCTTGCCTTTGTCAGGCTTTAGGAATCCCATCAACTGGCGGATGGTAGTGGTCTTTCCGGCGCCGTTGGGACCGAGGAAGCCCAGGACTTCCCCGCGCTTTACCTGGAAGGCAATGTCAAAGACGCCCCGACCGCCGCCGTAATCTTTGGTTATATCCTGAATGTCTATAATGTTCATACCAGATATTCCTCCTTGTAAACGAATTTGCGGAACATTTCCATCCATTTCGTGAATTCAGCCATCATTACGTCCATATCCGGCTGCTGACCCAGCATGCGGGCTTCATGCAGATAGCCGTCTGCCATCCAGATCAGCATCTTGCAGATCTCATGGGGAGATATGCCATCCTTAAATTTGCTGGCGTCTATATGGCTGAAATAAGCCTGATAGATCACATCCTGCTGGACGAAGTTATGATTCCTGAGGTCATCCGAAACATCTTCTTTCTCCGAGTAGAATGCCCGCATGGCAAAATCCATGATATAGGGGCTGCCTTGCTCCATTACCTTTACTTTTTGACGGGCCGCATATTCCAGAAGTTCAAAGAAATCAGTAATATTAAGAATGTCCCTGTCAGGCAACTGTTCTTTCATTACATCCATGATATAGTTATAAAGATACAGATACAGTTCCTTCTTATTATGAAAATAATAGAACAGAGAGCCTTTGGAAATTCCTGCTTTTGCGGCAATCAGGTCGGTGGAAGCATGCTTGTAATCGTACTTTGAGAATACTTCTATGGCTGCATTGATGATCTGATGGCGTTTTTCTTCCGGAAGGGCAAAGAATTTTTCGTTCATATAACCTCCTTTATATAAGTGGCTTTGGATGTTCGCCGGTCTGATTGACTGGAATGGTCAGTTCTTAAATATCAGAATACCTGATTGACTGGAATTTACAACCCCTTTATGAGAAATTTCCGCTATTTTTTCAAATCGGTTTTCCAGGACTGATGGAAGAGCCAGCCGCCAAAGACCGTGGCTGCGATATAGGAGAGGATTCCGGCCTCATTGCCCCATAAGCGTACGATATCACGGAACACGATCTGGTTCATATAATAATGAGGGCTGATATAGAACATATTGATAGCGCCATACTGGTAGAATGCCAGATTGAAAAAGGTCGCCAAAAGACAGCAGGAAAGGTAGCAGCATGCGCTCCCGAGAAAGCCTTTCGCCGAATCATCGGCTTCTTTTGATAAACCGGCAAACAATCCGATTGTAATCAGCAGGATGTGCCACGCATAAGAGTGGATGGTCAGTGGCAGATATTCATAGTGCATGCCGCTTGTATCAAAGAACGCAAAGATTCCGCCCAGCAGTCCGAAGTTCATAAGGAATGTGATCAGAATGCTGCGCAGCCTTTCGGTATGTATCCAAGGAATCACCAGGCACAGATACATAGGGATGCTGCATAACTGGAAGGGGAAATACCACCAGTTATATTGCCCGTGGTTCAGGATATAAGTAAGGCACCATTGCTTCCACAACTCGCTTAAAAGCATCAGGATGCCACAATATAGGTAAAAACGATTCTGCTTCTTCATATCAGATAATCTCCTTGCTTTTATTATACACAAATAAATGCCATTATGCTATAATACGGATAGTTGTCTGCTGACAAAAGAAAAATAGATATTGGAGTGAGCGTTATGAAAATAAAAAATGGAATTATGCTGGTGCTGACCGCATTTATATGGGGGACGGCCTTCGTGGCCCAAAGCGTCGGGATGGACTATTTGGGACCTTTTACTTTTAATGGCGTGCGAAGCCTGATTGGCGGCGTAGCGCTGCTTCCCTGTATCTGGCTCTTTCAGAAAGGAAAGGGCAAAGCCACAGAGAAACCCAGCCGTGGCGCGAGGAAGGAACTGATCGCAGGGGGAATCGCCTGCGGGCTTCTTCTGTTTGCGGCCAGCAGCCTGCAGCAGATTGGAATTCAGTATACTACGGCAGGAAAAGCAGGATTTATCACTGCATTTTACATCGTGATCGTACCGGTGCTGGGGATATTTCTTCATAAGAAGATCAGCGGAAAGGTCTGGGGGGCTGTGGCCATAGCGCTGGCGGGACTGTACTTCCTTTGCATTACGGAGAAGTTTGCCGTGGGAAAGGGGGATATCCTGATTTTCCTATGTGCGCTTGTATTTTCCATTCATATCCTGGTGATTGACTATTTCTCGCCCAAGGTGGACGGAGTGAAGATGTCCTGCATCCAGTTCTTCGTCTGCGGCATCGTATCCCTGCCGCCCATGTTCTTTACGGAGACGCCGAAGATCGGGGCTATCGTGGAAGGGTGGGCGCCGCTCTTATATGCAGGCGTTCTGTCCTGCGGCGTGGCTTACACTTTGCAGATCATTGGCCAGAAGAATGTGAACCCGGCGGTCGCTTCATTAATCTTAAGCCTGGAGTCCTGCTTTTCCGTGCTAGCCGGATGGATGGTGCTGGGAGAAAAACTTTCCATGAGGGAATCCGTAGGATGCGTCCTGATGTTTGCGGCGATTATTCTGGCACAGCTGCCGGATAGGAAGAAGGAGGAACTGCAATATGAATAATCAGCTGATCATGGAGATGACGCGATATTATAGCGGAGATCCAAAACATATCCAGCATTTTATGAAAGTCTATGCATATGCCAGGATGATCGGCGAGATGGAAGGGCTTGACAGAAAGACGCAGCACATGCTTGAGACGGCGGCAATCGTTCATGATATAGGGATTAAGGAAAGCATGAAAAAATATGGAGACAGCGCTGGGCATCATCAGGAGCAGGAAGGCCCTGCGGTGGCGGAAAATATGTTGGAGCGATTGGGCTATGAAGGGGATATTATCAAAAGGGTCTGCTATCTGGTAGGCCATCATCATACTTATCAGGGCATAGATGGCCTGGACTATCAGATTCTGGTGGAGGCGGACTTCCTGGTGAACCTGTATGAGAACGGCTCTTCCAAAGATGCGGTGCTGGCGGCTATGGACGGAGTATTTGTTACAGAAAGTGGAAAAGATATCTTAAGGAATATGTTTCTTGCATGATATGAAAAGATATAAAAGGAGAAAATGACAATGATCAGAGAAATCAGAGAAGAAGATAAGCAGCTGTATATGGATTTGACGGAAGAGTTTTATAATTCCGAAGCCGTGCTTCATCCGATTCCGGAAGCATACCGGGAGGCGACCTTTGATGAGATGATGCGCTCACAAGATTATGTAAAGGCCTATATTCTTGAAAAAGATGGGCAGGCCGCAGGCTATGGCCTGACCAGCTATACATTTTCACAGGAAGCCGGCGGCAAGGCAGTATGGCTGGAAGAATTGTATATCCGCCCCCAGTTTCGCTGTCATGGACTGGGAAAAGAGTTCTTTGCCTACGTGGATGAACAGATTGCCCCTAAGGTAATGCGCCTGCGGCTTGAGATCGAGCCGGATAACCTAAGGGCCAAGAAACTCTATCTGGCAATGGGGTATGAGGATCTTCCTTATGCACAGATGATAAAAGAAGTACAGGAGGTTAAGTAGATGCGTTTTGTAATACAGAGAGTGTCCGAAAGCGAGGTTAAAGTAGACGGACAGGTAATTGGAAAGATCGGGAAAGGCTTCATGGTGCTGATCGGCGTATGCGATTCCGATACCAGGGAAATTGCTGATAAGATGGTCAAGAAAATGCTGGGGCTTCGGATATTCGAAGACGAGGAAGGAAAGACGAACCTATCACTTGATACGGTGGGCGGAAGCCTCCTTCTGATCTCGCAGTTCACGCTGTACGCAAACTGCAAGAAGGGAAACCGTCCAAGCTTCATCGAGGCCGGAGAGCCGAAGATGGCGGAAGAGATGTATGAGTACATTATCGGGAAATGCAAAGAACAGGTAGAAGTGGTGGAGAGAGGCCAGTTTGGCGCTGATATGAAAGTGAGTTTGGTAAACGACGGGCCGTTCACGATTATACTGGATTCGGAGAAGCTGTAGGCTAAGTGGACACGTAACACTTTTTAAAAGTGTTACGTGTCCACTTAGCTTTTTTTGTTAAAATATCTAATTAAATTTCTGTAAAAAGTTATAGTGAATTCTTAAATAAATATAAATACGTTGACATTTATGGTAATATTGACTAATATAATCGTTAGATATCTAACTAATTGTTGGATTGGACTTTTGAGAGGAGGCGCATCATGCAGGATACAAAGGATGTATCTGTTTTTATACTGCTGTTTCAGATACAGCATCTAAGCAGATATCATGCCATGAAACGGCTGGAGGAACTGGAATTAAAGCCAGGGCAGGCCGGAATATTATTTACATTAAATGTGGAAGGGGTGCTCTCCCAGAGGCAGCTGGCCGAAAAGATTGGGATTACGCCTCCGTCCATGACGGTCGCACTTAGAAAACTGGAAGAACGGGGATACGTTCGGAAGGAGCCGGACGGCAGAGACCAGAGGATCATCAGAATCCGTCTGTCAGAGAAGGGGAAAGAATGTGTAGAAGACCTGAAGAAGGTTATGGGCGATATGGAAGAGATTATCTATCAGGGAATGTCCCGGGAGGAGAGGCTGCTGCTGAAGCGCCTGCTTCTGGAAATGCGAAAGAGTCTGATGGATTCGAAAGACTTTAAGGGGATGGATATGTGCTCTATCATGGAGAAGACCCGTCCGTCCAAGGGACCTAATGATTTCTAGAAAAGAAAGGAAAGACGCTATATGAGTAAATTATTGAAGTTTTTGAAGCCATATGCGGGCGCGGTCCTTGCGATCCTGTGCGTGCTGATCGTTCAGGCGTACTGCGACCTGTCGCTGCCTACCTACACCTCCGAGATTGTAAATGTAGGCATACAGCAGGGCGGCATTGATGAGACTGTGCCGGATACCATATCGGAGGAAGATTTGGATCACCTGCTGCTATTTGTGCCGTCGGATAAGCGAGAAGTGGTAGAATCCGCGTATAAAGAAGATGCGGGCGCTTATGATTACGACGGAAAAGTCATGAAGCTGAAATCTTCCGTGAAGAAAGACGAGGATAAGATGGATGAACTGTCCTCCCTTCTCGGCAAGCCTATGCTTCTTGCTTCCGGATTTGATTCAGACAGTGACATGACGAAGAAGATGGAAGAACAGATGAAGCAGCAGATGTCATCCCAGATGGAAGCGCAGATGGATGAGCAGATAGACAGCCAGCTGAAGGAACAGCAGCTGCCGGATGCTGCAAAAGAGCAGATGAAGCAGCAGATGAAAGAGCAGATGCAAAGTCAGATGCCGGATGTAAGCAAGATGTCCGTCTACGACATGTTTGAGATGATGGAAGATAAGCAGAGAGATTCTGCGGTAGGGGAGATCGAAAAGCAGATGAAATCCATGCCGGATTCCATGATTGAACAGGCTGCAGCCACATATATCAGGAATGCGTATGGCAAGATAGGCCTGGATACCGACAAGATAGAGACGGATTATATCCTGGGCACTGGTGCTAAGATGCTTGCCCTGGCGGCTCTTGGCATGGTGGCGAGCATTATCGTAGGGCTGATGGCGTCACGGGTGGGTGCCAGCGTAGGAAAGGGCTTGAGAAGAGACGTATTCCGCAAGGTGGTGGGATTCTCCAATGGAGAGTTTGATGAGTTCTCCACAGCCTCGCTGATCACTAGGAGTACCAACGATATCCAGCAGATCCAGCTTCTGACTGTCATGATTCTAAGAATGGTGCTGTATGCGCCAATCATGGCAATCGGAGGAATCTGGAAGGTATTTAATACGAACGTGGATATGTCCTGGATTATCGGCATTGCGGTAGGCCTTATCGTGATGGTCGTAATCGTGCTGTTTGTGGTGGTCATGCCAAAATTCAAGATTGTACAGAACCAGGTAGACCGGCTGAATCTGGTAAGCCGGGAGATACTGACAGGACTTCCGGTTATTCGTGCATTCAGTACGGAAAAATATGAAGAGAAGCGTTTTGACGGAGCAAACCGTGACCTGACGAAGACGAACCTGTTTGTAAACAGGGCTATGACTTTCATGATGCCTATGATGATGCTGATCATGAACTGCATTGCAGTGCTTATCGTATGGATTGGCGGCCATAGCGTAAATAACGGCACTATGCAGGTTGGCGATATGATGGCATTTATCCAGTATACGATGCAGATTATCATGTCCTTCTTAATGATCTGCATGATCTCTGTCATGCTGCCAAGGGCAGCCGTATCCGCAACCCGTGTGGATGAAGTCCTTGTGAGCCATACACTGATCCACGACCCCGAGAATCCGAAGAAACTTCCGGAGGATGGTCATGGAGAAGTGACATTTGATCATGTATCCTTCCGGTATCCGGGGGCAGAAGAGGATGTCCTGCATGACATATCCTTTACGGCTAAGCCAGGACAGACCACGGCCTTTATTGGAAGTACGGGAAGCGGCAAGTCCACGCTTGTCAATCTAATCCCGAGATTCTATGACGTGACCGAAGGGAAGATCACCCTCGACGGCGAGGATATCCGCAATATCACGCAGCATGAACTGAGGGATAAGCTGGGATACGTGCCGCAGAAGGGCATCCTGTTCTCGGGAGATATTGCTTCGAACATATTATATGGCAACCCTGACGGAAGCGAGGAGGATATGAAAGAAGCGGCTACGATTGCCCAGGCTACGGAGTTTATCGAGGCGAAGAAAAAGAAGTACCAAAGTTCGATATCCCAGGGCGGCTCGAATGTGTCCGGCGGACAGAAGCAGCGCCTGTCTATTGCAAGAGCGATCGCGAAGCATCCAAAGATCTATATCTTTGACGATAGTTTCTCCGCGCTTGATTACAAGACGGATGTGACGCTGAGAAACGCGCTGAAGGAAAAGACGGCCGACAGCACAGTCCTGATCGTGGCGCAGAGAATCAGCACGATTCTGCACGCAGAACAGATTATCGTACTGGATGAAGGAAAGATCGTAGGAAAAGGAACCCATGAGGAACTGCTGAAGAATTGCGATGAGTATTATCAGATTGCGTCTTCCCAGTTATCGGAGAAGGAACTGGAAGACAACGTAAAGGAGGTGGGCTAATATGCCAAGAAGAGGTCCGGGACATGGTCCGATGCCTGGAGAGAAGGCAAAGGACTTTAAAGGCACTATGAAAAAACTGATGGGCTATATGGGGAAATATAAGATTGCCCTGCTCTTTGTGGTCATATTTGCCATCGGCAGTACCATTTTCAATATCGTAGGCCCTAAGATTCTTGGAAAGGCCACGACAGAAATATTTACCGGCCTGGTAGGCAAGATATCCGGGGGAAGCGGAATTGATTTCACAAAGATCGGAAGAATTCTGGCGACATTGCTCTGCCTGTACTTATGCAGCGCCTTGTTCTCGTTTATCCAGGGATACATCATGACGGGCGTATCCCAGAAACTGACCTACCGGATGAGAAGAGAGATCTCCGAGAAGATCAGCCGGCTGCCAATGAACTATTTTGATAAGATGACCCACGGAGAGATCCTGTCACGCATCACCAATGACGTGGATACCCTGAGCATGAGCTTGAACCAGAGCGCGACACAGGTAATCACCTCGGTGACGACGATCATCGGAGTGCTGATCATGATGCTCAGCATCAGCCCGCTGATGACGGTGATCGCCCTGTTGATCCTTCCGCTGTCTATGGGGCTGATCTCTGTGATCGTCAAGCGCTCCCAGAAGTTCTTCAAAAGCCAGCAGAGGTACCTGGGCCATGTCAATGGGCAGGTGGAAGAAGTGTACGGCGGACATAGCATCGTAAAGGCATTCAATAAGGAGAAAGACGTGATCGCGGCATTTGACCGGGACAATGAGATCCTCTACCAGTCTGCATGGAAGTCCCAGTTCCTCTCAGGAATGATGATGCCTATCATGCAGTTTGTTGGAAATCTTGGCTATGTGGCTGTAGTCATTCTTGGTGGCTACCTCGCGATCAAGAAGACGATAGAAGTAGGCGATATCCAGTCATTTATCCAATACGTAAGAAGTTTTACCCAGCCGATCCAGCAGGTAGCGCAGGTGGCCAACATGCTTCAGTCCACGGCAGCAGCTTCCGAGCGCGTGTTCGAGTTCCTGGAAGAGCCGGAAGAAGACCAGACGGTGCCGGATGCAGTGGCTTTGGAAGGCCTGGAAGGGCGTGTGGAATTTGACCATGTGCATTTCGGATATAATCCGGATCATATCATTATCAATGATTTTAGCGCCAAGGTAGAGCCTGGGCAGAAGATTGCCATCGTCGGTCCTACCGGAGCCGGCAAGACCACCATGGTCAAGCTGCTGATGCGGTTCTATGACGTCAACAGCGGCGCCATCAAGGTAGACGGCCATGATATCCGTGACTTTAACCGCAGCGAGCTGCGCCAGATGTTCGGCATGGTACTGCAGGATACCTGGCTGTTTAAGGGGAGCATTGAAGACAATATCCGCTATGGCAAGCTGGACGCTACCCATGAAGAGGTGGTCGAGGCTGCCAAGGCTGCCCATGTACACCGTTCTGTACAGACGCTGCCGGGAGGCTATCGAATGGAACTGAACGAAGAGGCAAGCAATGTGTCCCAGGGACAGAAGCAGCTTCTGACTATTGCCAGGGCAATTCTGGCGGATCCGAAGATTCTGATCCTTGATGAGGCAACCAGTTCCGTAGATACCCGTACGGAAGTCCGGATTCAGAAGGCGATGGATAATCTGATGCGTGGCAGGACCAGTTTCATTATTGCACACCGCCTCTCAACCATCCGCGACGCAGACCTGATCCTTGTCATGAAGGACGGAGATATCGTCGAGCAGGGTACCCATGAAGAACTGCTGGCAAGAAACGGCTTCTATGCGGATCTTTATAACTCTCAGTTTGAAAGAAGCGCATAGGAGGGCAAAACTATGGAGCGTATAGATCAGCAGTTTGAATTCTTAAGAGAGATTGACAAAGAGAAGTTTATTGGCCGCCAGACTTATCTGACGGACGGAAAACGAAAGGAAAACGATGCGGAGCATGCATGGCATATGGCCATTATGACCATTCTTCTTGGCGAATATGCCAATGAAGAGATTGACGTCCTAAAGACGGTGACCATGCTGCTGATTCATGACATCGTGGAGATTGACGCGGGTGATACCTATGCCTACGACGAAGAGGGCAAAAAGACCCAGCGGGAGCGGGAAGAGAAGGCGGCAGAGAGGATATTCGGCCTCCTGCCAAAAGACCAGTGCAGGAAGATGAGAAGCCTGTGGGAAGAATTCGAAGCCTGCGAGACCAAGGAGGCTAAGTTTGCCCGTACTATGGATAACCTTCAGCCGGTCATGCTCAATGATGCCACGGACGGAAAAGCGTGGGAAGAGCATGGCGTTTGGCTTCAGCAGATACTGAACCGTAACCGAAATACTGCGGATGGCTCCCAAACCCTGTGGGAGTACTCCCTGAACCACTTTATCAGGCCGAATGTAGAAAAAGGCCGTATAAAAGACAGTGAAAAAGAAAAGGATAGCATCTGATCTGCAAAGAAAACAGCCGCCCGGATTCGGGCGGCTGCGCTTGTGTAAGGGCTGCTAGTAAAATATGCGGTCCATTACTTCATGGAAAGTCCAGTCAATACGGATTTTACGTGGTCGACTTCCTGCTGTGTCGCTTTTGCGGCAGGGACATAATAGCTCTTTTCTCTGGCAACCTGGTAAAGTTTTTCCTGAGACATTTCGCATTCGTTGCGAAGCTGCTTTAAGCAGGCTTTTAATTCCTTGTTTTCTGTCTGTGAGATCATTTCGCCGTAGCGTACAAGTTCTCCATTGACGCCTGCTAAGGCGTCAGATACCATTGTTTTGTCATCCAACATCTCGCTTACCTCCTATAAGAATTTCATCAAGTCTTGCTTATTCTTCATTGCAGATTGTGCAGCATCCTGGAAGAGTTTCTGCACTTCCGGATCCTGTGCCTGTGAGGCATAGTCCTGCATCTTGCAGTGACTTGTGTCAAAGCCGCCGATCAAGTGGCGTAAGTTCTGTAAGTCGAGTATAGATATATCAGCCATATTCGTTTCCTCCTTTTACCCTTTGGATTCAAGATTATTTTGTCCCTAAGTCGGAGAAAATATACTGTAGATTCTTAGCATCTGCGGCTTTTTTTAAAAAAGCATGGAACAACTTCTGCATAGGCTCTATGGACTGGTACATGCATTCCGGATGCCATTGTACGCCGAGGACGAAAGGACGGCTTACAGATTCTACCGCCTCGATGACGCCGTCAGAAGCGATGGCAGTAATCTTAAGGTCCGTTCCCAGCGTATGGACGGATTGGTGATGGAAACTATTAACGCACGCGGAGTCTCCTAGAATATTATATAGCATGCTATTTTGTGAGACCGTGATTTTATGGCTCGTGTCCGCGCGGCTCTCAGATAACTGCATATGGTTTAGGGAGGATGCCGGACGTAAGGCAAGATCCTGGAAGATGGTGCCGCCGAGGGCAATATTAAGAATCTGCATGCCCCGGCAGATGCCTAGGATTGGAAGCTTGGTCTGGAGGGCATATTCCATGAAGGAAAGGTGGAAGATATCCGTACGGGTATCCATCCGTCCACGATCTGTCTGTAGTTCTTCGCCGAACAGAAGCGGACTAACATCATCGCCTCCGCAGAACAAGAAGCCGTCGCAGATCTTCCCATAGTAAGGGAATGCTTCTTTTTCCCTGGTACAGGGAAGGATTACAGGGATGCCTCCGGCATCTTCCATGGCTCTGATGTAAGTCTGCGGCACGAATTGGCGCTGACCCATGTATCCGCACGCTACGATTCCGATGATAGGGTTCATAATATGACTCATCCTTTCAAAATAATGTTCACTTTATAGGCAAACGGAGTATACTTATAATTGACAAATGTTATTATGAAAGTATGAAAAGAGGCTGGTAATTATGAAACTAATCGATATGCACTGCGATACTTTATGGAAATTGATGGATCTGGATAAGAAGGGGAACCTGATGGAGAATGCCTGCAGCATCAGCATCCCTTCCATGAAAAAGGCGCGATCCAAGGCTCAGTTTTTTGCATGCTTTACTTATATAAAAGATTATGAGTCCAACGGAGGGTACAATAAGGCATATGAACATGTATTTGAGATGATCGCCTATATGAATTCTCAACTGGCAGCGTATGAAAGGGAGATATCCCTGGCCCGCTCTTATACAGAGTTGGAGAAAAACGCCGCAGAAGGAAGGATATCCGCATTCCTGACGGTGGAAGAAGGCGGAATCCTGAATGGGCAGATGAAGCGGCTGGAAGATCTCTATGGAAGCGGCATAAGGCTGATGACGATTATGTGGAATTACGAAAACTGCATCGGACATCCCGCCAGCAAGGACGCTTCCGTGATGTGGCAGGGGCTGAAGCCCTTCGGGATAGAGGTGGTCCGCCGGATGAATGAATTGGGAATGATCATAGATCTTTCCCACGCATCGGACGGTACGTTCCGCGATGTGCTGGAATACGCGGCAAAGGGCCCGGTGGTAGCGTCCCACTCCAATTGCCGGGCGATCGCGGACCATCCCAGGAACCTGTCGGATGAGATGATACGGAAACTGGCAAATGCAGGAGGTGTTGCAGGCCTGAACTTTTATGGCCCGTTTCTTGGAAACGATGAAGAGTCAAGAATTGACCAGATGGTGGCTCACATCCTTCATATGATCCGAACGGGAGGAAGCGAGTTTCCTGCTATTGGAACGGATTTTGACGGTTTTGACGGAATGAAGGTTATGGAGGTTCCGGATATATCGCAGATGGAAAAACTGTGGGATGCGCTGAAGAAGGCCGGCGTTGGGGAACGTCAGCTGGATAAATTATGGGGAGGAAATGTGGAGCGGATTTTAAATTACATATAGAGCATGACAAAGGCGGGCCGCTCGGTTTACGAACGGACCGCCTTTTGTATATTGGGATTCTATTTGGGATTATTTCTGGCTCTTTTCAACTTCCTGCATCTTCAGCGCGCGGACCTTTAGCGGCAGTCCGAACAGATTGATGAATCCTTCCGCATCATGATGGTCGTACAATTCTCCGGTGGTAAAGCTTGCCAGAGACTCGCTGTATAAGGAATATGGAGATGTGGTTCCGGCCTTGATGATATTTCCTTTGTAAAGTTTGAACTTTACTTCCCCGGTCACGTATTCCTGAGTGCTTTCGATGAATGCCTGAACGGCCTCGCGAAGAGGCGTGAACCATTTTCCTTCATATACGATCTGACTAAGCTTGTTGCCCATTTCTTCTTTTACTTCATAGGTGGCGCGGTCTAACACCAGTTCCTCCAGCTGCTGGTGGGCCTCATAGAGAATCGTTCCGCCAGGCGTCTCATATACGCCGCGGGACTTCATGCCAACCACGCGGTTCTCTACGATATCGCAGATTCCAATGCCGTGCTTTCCGCCAAGCTCGTTTAACTTGCGGATGATATCGGATACCTTCATCTCTTCCCCATTGATGCTCTTAGGAACTCCCTTTTCAAAGGTCATGGTGACGTACTCGCCCTCATCAGGCGCTTTCTCAGGCGTTACGCCCAATACAAGGAGATGGTCGTAATTTGGCTCGTTTGCCGGATCTTCCAGTTCCAGGCCTTCATGGCTGATGTGCCATAAGTTACGGTCACGGCTGTAGCTGTGGCTTGCGTCGAACGGAAGGTCAATTCCGTGCTGCTTGCAGTACGCAATCTCCTCTTCACGGGAATTCATGGTCCAAACGTCCGTCATTCTCCATGGAGCGATGATCTTAAGATCAGGGGCAAGAGCCTTGATGCCAAGCTCGAAACGAATCTGGTCATTTCCTTTTCCTGTAGCCCCATGGCAGATGGCGCTGGCGCCTTCTTTTCTTGCGATCTCAACCAGTTTCTTGGCGATCGCGGGACGCGCCATGGAAGTACCCAGGAGATACTTGTTCTCGTATACAGCGTGTGCCTGTACGCAAGGAACAACATAGTTGTCGCAGAAATCATCAACAATATCTTCTATGTATAACTTGGATGCGCCGGAAAGTTTAGCCCGCTCTTCCAGCCCGTCTAATTCTTCGCCCTGTCCGCAGTCTACGCAGCAGCAGATGACTTCGTAATCAAAATTTTCCTTCAGCCATGGAATAATGGCCGTGGTATCCAGTCCGCCTGAATATGCTAATACAACTTTCTCTTTCATGTGAAAATCCTCCTAATATAGAATCTTTATTTGACTTTTTTTAAATTCATAACTGCATCATTGTCAATCGCAAAACATACTATACACTATTTTTTATAAATATGCAAGAATAAAATGAAAAAAAGTAAAAAATATACAAAATATGCATATGGGTTGAATATAAAGTGAAAAATATGCAGCCTTTATGAATAAATCTCCAGAAGAAATGTAAAGGCATCGCTTGACATATATCGACTATCTATATATTATATAGATAGTCGATATATAGGCCGTCGATATAAATTTGGAAAGGAGAAACATTATGGCGATTGATAGAAGCCTGGTGTCCGGAAGCACGTCAATGCTGATATTGAAACTGCTGGAAGGAAAGGATATGTACGGCTATGAGATGATTGAAGCCTTGCGCGAGAAATCGAACAACGTATTTGAATTGAAGGCGGGGACCTTGTACCCGCTTCTGCATGGGATGGAAGAAAAAGGATATCTTGGATCTTACGAGCAGGAGGAGGGAGGGAAGATACGAAAGTATTATAGTATTACGAAAGAAGGAAAGAAGATCCTGAAGCAGAAAAAAGAAGACTGGATGGCATATTCCAAGGCTGTCGTGGACGTATTAAGCGTACAAGGAGGGATGGCATGAAGACGGAAGAATACCTGAAAAAACTGACGGATCAGATCCGGTGCGCGAAAGCCAGGGCGGCGATTGCAGAAGAGATGCGCGGACATATCGACGAGCAGAAGCATGCCTATATGAGCGTTGGGATGGAAGCGGAGGAAGCGGAAGAAGCCGCTGTGAAAGAGATGGGGGATCCGGTGGAGGCGGGGAGCCTGCTGGACGGCATCCACCGGCCCAGGATGGCCTGGGGAATGATTGGCTTGATCGCCGTCCTTAGCATAGCAGGTTTCATAATCCTATATCTGCTGCAAAGAAATTTTAGCGATATGACCTTTGTGACAGGAAGCCCTGTGCATTTTGGGGGCTGGGCAATTGCTGGCTTTGCGGGAATGATAGGGGCGTGCTATTTAGATTACAGCAGGATCGGGCGCTGGGCAAAGGAGATTATGCTGGCGGCCTCTGTGGTTCTGCTTGTGGGCATAGAACATTACGGAACATCCATAAATGGCGCGATTGGCTGGATTTATGGATATCAGGTGAATGTGAAGCTGCTGCTTTTCCTTTTCGTTCCCTTGTATGGGGCTGTGTTATACCAATACCGCGGAGAGGGGAAACGAGCAGTCGTAAAAGGCATTCTTTGGATGGCCCCGGCGATTATGACCGCGCTTAAGATCCCAAGTACGGCTACGGTGCTTATCCTGTTTCTGGCATTCATGGCAGTGCTGTCCATTGCAATCTATAAGAACTGGTTCTGCGTGTCCCGCAAGGCAGCGCTTGGACTTCTGTGGCTATCTGCCTTCTTGCCCGCGATACTGTTCTGCCTGCATATATTTACAAGTGGCCCGCCCTATCAGCGTGCCAGGCTATGGGACATGGTGCATGCGGGGGCGACAGTGGAGAAAAATACCATAGGACAGATCCTGTCTGATAGCCAGCTGATTGGCAGCCCAAATGGGGGGACTTGGCAAGGTGGCGCGGCTTCCGGGCGGAAGCGACTATGTGCTTGGCTATATTGCGGCCTGCTATGGGATTCTTATCGCAGTGGCCTTTGCCACATTGATGACGGTCTTGTTCCTGTATTTCCTGAAACTTTCGTTAAAACAGAAGAATCAGCTAGGAATGATCATGGGATGCGGATGTTCTTTGGTACTGTTCTTCCAGCTGCTGGTCTATATCCTTATCAATATAGGCATAATGCCGATAGGAAGCGTCTACTGTCCATTCATTACCTATGGAAGATTCGGGATGCTGGTGACCTATGTTCTTCTGGGACTTCTTCTGAGTATCTACAGATACCAGGACGTGCCTCTTGAAATGCAGAAGTCCGTCCGGAAACGAAGAAAGAGAAAGCCTGTATCAAATTAAAAATCGGTCGAATTCTAAAAAATTACTTGACAAAGAGAAAAACATGAGTAAAATTATTAGAAAATGAGATACTAATGAACGACTATACACAAAAAAGGAGTAGTTATTATGAAAGGTTCGCGCATCATGAATCATGACAGCATCATAAATAACGCATGCTCTACTCTGCCTTCTATGGACAGTGTTGTTTTTGTGCCGTGCCGCCCCAATCCCCTTGGGGTGTATTTGGCATAAAATTCAATATTGTTTTTGGAAGATAGGATATCGTTGTACTTGTCGCTTTATATTCTGCATAAAAGAAATAAAGGGAAACAGAAGTGTAGCATATGCTTCTGTTTCTTTTTTTGCTCTTTTATACCGATCAAGCAGCAAAAGCGGCAGACACTTATATAAGCAGAGGAGAGAAAAATCATGGACTACAGGCAGGAATTGAAAGATAAGAAAAAGATTGTGATCAAGATAGGAACATCGACCATTACCTATCCGGAGACAGGAAATATCAACCTGGACAAACTGGAAAAATTCGTAAGGATACTGATCAACCTCAGAAATAAGGGAAAAGAAGTCATCGTGGTGTCATCGGGTGCCGTGGGCATTGGAAGAAATGTACTGGGCTTTTCTGAACGGCCAAAGGAGAAGCCGATCCGCCAGGCCTGCGCGGCGGTAGGACAGGGAAGGCTCATGATGATGTATGAAAAACTCTTTGCAGAGTACAGCCAGCTGACGGCACAGGTACTTTTGACGAAAGAGTCTATTACCAATGAAGAGTGCAAGAAAAATGCGAGGAATACGTTTGATGAACTGGCCGCAATGAACGTGGTGCCTATCGTAAATGAGAATGACGCGATATCCGTAGACGAGGAATTGTACGGAAACTTTGGGGACAACGATACAATGGCTGCGTATGTGGCGTCTCTGGTAGATGCGGATCTTTTGATCCTGATGTCGGATATCGAGGGGCTGTATACGGATGATCCAAAGAAGAATCCAAGCGCACGATTTATCCATACGGTGGGGCAGATAGACGGGGAACTGGAAAAGATGGGGAAGGGATCTGGAACCGGACTTGGAACCGGAGGAATGGCAACTAAGATAGAAGCCGCAAAGATCGCGACACGCTCCGGAGCGGATATGGTGATTGCCAATGGAGATAATATCTATACGATCAATGACGTGATGGCAGGAAAGAAAGTAGGGACGCTGTTCCTGTCAAAGGACAGAGGCGATCTGGCAGGAAATGAGATGGCGCCGGTGCGGGAGCAATTCCGCAGACAGGCGAAAAGGCGTAAAAAGGAAGGCATAAATAAAGAACTGGCAGGGAATGTTATTGGCAGCCAGATCAGTACAGGAGGACAGGCATATGGATTACATGCAGGAAATTGGTAGGACGGCAAAAGAAGCTTCATCCAAGGTTCAGTTCTTAAAGCAGACGCAGAAAAATGAAGGGCTGTGTTCTGTGGCAAGAGAACTGCGGATGCAGACGCCTTTTCTGCTTCGGGAAAATGCGAAAGACGTGGCAAGAGTCAAAGAAGAAGGAATGAAGCCGGCTATGATCGACCGGCTGCTGCTTACGGATCAGAGGATCCATGCCATGGCGGACGGGCTGGAGCAGATAGCGAAGTTAAAAGACCCGATCGGAGAGACTGTCTCTATGGAAGTAAGGCCCAATGGCCTGCAGATTGGCAAAAGAAGGGTGCCTCTTGGGGTAGTGGGGATCATCTATGAATCCAGGCCAAATGTGACGGCAGATGCCTTTGGACTATGCTTTAAGACAGGGAATGTGGCCATCTTAAGAGGAGGTTCGGATGCAATCCGATCGAATAAGGCGATCATAAAAGTGATTAGGGATGGGCTTAAGAAGGAGCAGCTGCCCCAGGATGCGGTGCTTCTGGTAGAGAATACGGACAGAGATGTGGCCACCCAGATGATGCGGATGAATGAATATATCGATGTGCTCATCCCGCGGGGAGGCAAGGGGCTGATCGCAAACGTGGTGGAAAACAGCACGGTACCCGTGATTGAGACAGGAACAGGCAACTGCCATATCTACGTGGACGCATCGGCGGATCTTGACATGGCGGTATCAATCATTGACAATGCGAAGACGCAGCGGATGGGCGTGTGCAATGCCTGCGAGTCTCTGGTGGTCCATGAAGAGATCGCGCCTGTGGCAATACCTGCAATCTACGAAAGGCTGAGGCAGAAGCAGGTGGAGGTGCGCGCAGATGACAGGGCCTGCCAGATTCAGGAAGGAATGACCCGGGCAGGGGAAGAAGACTGGGGAATGGAATATCTGGACGCAGTCATATCCCTTAAGGTCGTCTCCGGGATTGAGGAAGCCATTTCCCATATCAATCGGTATAATACCGGCCACTCAGAGTCTATTATTACCAGGGACTACGCCAGCGCGCTGAAGTTTCTGGATGAGATTGATGCGGCAGCCGTATATGTCAACGCATCCACGCGGTTTACAGACGGGCATGAGTTTGGCTTCGGGGCTGAGATTGGAATCAGCACCCAGAAACTTCACGCCAGAGGGCCCATGGGGCTGGAGGCGCTTACAACGACAAAATATATTATCTTCGGCAATGGACAGATACGTCCTTAAGCAGCATATTGGAAAACCCCCAAAAAAGTACTTGCATATTATGCATATTAGATGTATAATTATGCAAGTACTTTAATTTGGACCTGTATCTGGACATTTGTAAAAAAGTGGTATAATATTTACAGGTGCATGGTTATAAATACATTCAGGAGGATATAAAATAGATGATTAAAGTAGGAATTATAGGCGCTACAGGCTATGCGGGCGGCGAACTGGCAAGGATATTGATGGGGCACAAGGATGCAGAAATCGTATGGTATGGCTCCAGAAGCTACATAGATAAGAAGTACGCGGATGTATACCAGAACATGTTCCAGATCGTGGACGCCAAATGTCTGGATGACAATATGGAGGAACTGGCGAAGAAGGCAGATGTCATCTTTACCGCCACGCCCCAGGGATTCTGTGCTTCCGTGATCAGCGAAGCCATCCTGGCTGATACGAAGATCGTGGACTTAAGCGCTGACTTTCGCATTAAGGATGTGGCGACTTATGAGAAGTGGTATGGAATCCAGCATAAAAGCCCGCAATTTATAGAAGAAGCCGTGTATGGACTGTGCGAGATCAACCGGGAGGATGTCAAAGGCGCAAGGCTGGTTGCCAACCCGGGCTGCTATACGACTTGCTCGATCCTCACCGCCTATCCGCTGGCAAAAGAAGGGCTGATCGATATGAATACCTTGATCATTGACGCAAAGTCCGGGACCTCCGGCGCGGGAAGAGGCGCCAAGGTAGGAAATCTCTACTGCGAGGTAAACGAGAACATCAAGGCCTATGGAGTGGCAAGCCACAGGCATACGCCGGAGATTGAGGAGCAGCTGGGGTATGCGGCGAAGGAAGATGTGCGGATCAGTTTTACGCCGCATCTGGTTCCCATGAACCGGGGCATTCTGGCAACCGAGTATGCAACGCTTACGAAGCAGGCGACCTATGAAGATATAAAGGCAGTCTATGATAAATACTATAAGGAAGAGAAGTTCATACGCGTGCTGGAGGAAGGCGTATGTCCGGAGACAAAGTGGGTGGAAGGAAGCAACTACGTGGACATTAACTTTAAGATAGATCCCAGGACGAACCGTATCATCATGATGGGAGCCATTGATAATCTGGTAAAAGGAGCGGCCGGCCAGGCGGTACAGAATATGAACCTGATGTTTGGCCTTCCGGAAAGCGAAGGACTGGAACTTGTTCCAATGTTCCCATAGAGGTGGCTTATGATACGGACAATGACGATTGAAGATTACGATGAAGTATATGCCCTGTGGACCAAGATCCGCGGGTTCGGGCTAAGAAGCGTAGATGACTCCAGAGAAGGGATCGCGCGCTTCCTTAAGAGGAATCCAACAACCAGCGTTGTAGCGGTAGAAGATGGAAAGGTAGTTGGAAGCATTCTCTGCGGGCACGACGGACGAAGGGGCTGCCTGTACCATGTCTGCGTGGATGAAGATTACCGAAGACGGGGAATCGGGAAATCCATGGTGGTAAAGGCTATGGAAGAGTTGAAAATAGAACAGATCAATAAGGTATGCCTCATAGCGTTTACAAAAAATGATGTAGGAAACGCATTCTGGAACACGATTGGGTGGACGGAGAGGCTGGATCTGAATTATTATGATTTTGTACTGAATGAAAAGAATATTACGGCATTTAATGAACAATAACAGGCCGCATATAAGGAGGAAGAATTATGGAGATCATAAAAGGCGGGGTTACCGCGGCAAAGGGATTTGAAGCAGCAAGCACGGCAGCAGGAATCAAGTATAAGGACCGGACGGATATGGCGCTGATCTACAGCCAGGCGCCTTGCGTGGCCGCCGGCACATTTACGAAGAATGTCGTAAAGGCTGCGCCGGTCAAATGGGATCAGCAGGTAGTCGGAAGCGGCGCCAAGGTTCAGGCGGTCGTGGTTAACTCTGGAATTGCCAATGCATGCACAGGAGCAGAAGGGTTTGGCTATTGCAAGGACACTGCCGTGGCTGCGGCCAAGGCTCTGGATATCTCTGAAGATGGCGTGCTCATAGGCTCTACCGGAGTCATTGGAAAACAGATGCCGATCGATAAGCTGACTGCGGGCATTGATGTACTGGCTGAAAAGAAGAATGATACGCTGGAGAATGGCACAGAGGCAGCCAAGGCGATCATGACAACGGATACCTGCGAGAAAGAGCTGGCAGCTGTCATAGAAGTGGGAGGCAAGAAGGTGACCATCGGCGGCATGGCCAAAGGTTCCGGCATGATTCACCCCAACATGTGCACCATGCTGGCGTTTATTACCACGGATGCCGTGATTGCCAAGGAGACCCTTCAGAAGGCGCTGAGCGGGGACGTGGATGATACCTACAACATGATATCCGTAGATGGGGATACTTCCACCAATGATACGGTGATTCTGCTGGCTAATGGTCTGGCAGGCAATCCGGAGATTGCGTATGGAAGCCCGGAGTACGAGGAATTCGCGCTTGCCCTTCATACCATCAACGAGTATCTGGCCAAGAAGATCGCTGGGGACGGCGAAGGAGCCACGGCTCTGTTCGAAGTAAAGGCCATAGGATGCGAGAGCGTGGAGCAGGCCAAGACTCTTGCAAAATCCATCGTATGCTCCAATCTTACCAAGACGGCAATCGCCGGTCACGACGCTAACTGGGGCAGAATCCTCTGTGCGATGGGATATTCCGGCGCGCAGTTTGATCCGGAGAAGGTAGACCTGTTCTTTGAGAGCAAGGCAGGAAAGATCCAGATCATCGAAAATGGAACGGCAGTGGACTACAGCGAGGCAGAAGCCACGAAGATTCTCTCCGAGCCTGAGGTCACCGCTATCGCGGATGTGAAGATGGGAGCGGAGGAAGCAGCCGCATGGGGATGCGACCTGACCCATGGCTATATCGAGATCAATGCAGACTACAGAAGCTGATGCGAAAAAGAGGGGGCGAAGGAATCATGAATCAATCAATGCAGAAATATCTGGATAAGGCGGAGGTGCTGATCGAAGCCCTGCCCTATATCCAAAGATTCAACCGGAAGATCATTGTCGTGAAGTATGGCGGAAGCGCCATGATCGATGAGGAACTCAAAGAACATGTCATCCAGGATGTGACTCTGCTGAAACTGGTAGGCTTCAAGCCGATCATCGTACACGGCGGCGGCAAGGAGATCAGCAAGTGGGTTGGCAAGGTAGGCATGGAGCCGGAGTTCGTCAACGGACTGCGGGTGACGGATGAAGCGACGATGGAACTGGCCGAGATGGTTCTCGGGAAAGTAAATAAAAGCCTGGTACAGCTGGTGGAAAGCCTGGGCGTGCGCGCGATCGGAATCAGCGGAAAAGACGGCGGATTGCTAAAAGTTGAAAAGAAACTGGCAGACGGCGAGGACATCGGATTCGTGGGGGACGTCAAAGAGGTGAATGCAGATATCCTTTATGACCTTTTGGAGAAGGATTTCCTTCCGATTGTATGCCCGGTGGGACTGGACGATGAATTTAATACATATAATATCAATGCGGATGATGCCGCGTGTGCCATCGCTAGAGCGGTAAAGGCGGAGAAACTAGCATTCCTTACGGATATCGAGGGCGTATATAAGGATCCGAAGGATCCGGATACCCTAATCTCGGAACTGCGGGTATCAGCCGGCAAACAGCTGATGGAGGAAGGCTATATTGGAGGCGGAATGCTCCCGAAACTTCAGAACTGTATTGACGCCATCGAGAACGGCGTTTCCAGAGTGCATATTCTGGATGGAAGAATTCCTCACTGCCTGCTTCTTGAGATATTCACCAACAAAGGAATCGGGACGGCAATTTTAAATGATACTGAGGAAAAATATTATCATGGAGAATAGAAATGAATAAATATATAGAAGAGACAAACAGTGGGCTTGTGCACACTTATAATCGCTTTCCGCTGGTGCTGGACCGGGGGGAAGGAGTCTATCTTTACGATGAAAAAGGCGACAAATATCTGGACTTTGCAGGAGGCATAGCTGTATCCGGCCTGGGATATGGCTGCCAGGAATTAAATGATGCCCTGAAAAGCCAGATAGACAAGATGATTCACAGTTCCAACCTATACTATAATACGACCTGCGGACATGCGGCGGAAGAACTGAAGCGTATCAGCGGGATGGACAGGGTATTCTTTACCAACAGCGGAACAGAGGCCATTGAAGGCGCGCTGAAGGCAGCCAGGAAATACGCGTATAAAAAGCAGACCGGGCGGTATGAATTCATTGCAATGGAGAATTCATTTCATGGCAGGAGCATGGGCGCATTGTCGGTGACGGGAAGCGATGCTTACCGGGAACCCTTCGAGCCATTGGTTCCGGGCGTGTCGTTTGCAGAATTCAATAACCTTGACAGCGTCAAGGCTCTGGTGACCAGTCAGACTTGCGCGATTATCTTAGAGCCTCTCCAGGGAGAAGGTGGAATTAATGTTGCCACAGAAGAATTCATGGCCGGAATCCGAAAACTTTGCGACGATGAAGGCATACTGATGATCTGCGACGAGATTCAGTGCGGCATGGGACGGACCGGCGCTATGTTTGCCTACCAGTCTTATGGAACTAAGCCGGATATTATCGCTATGGCCAAGGCTATCGGAAGCGGCATGCCGGTAGGTGCATTTGCCATGACGGAAGCGGTGGCGGAGTTTTCTCTGGAGCCTGGGGATCATGGAACGACCTATGGGGGAAATCCGCTGGCCTGCATGGCAGTAAGCAAGACGATAGAAATCTTTGAGAAGAAAAATATGATCTCCCATGTGCAGGAAATTGGCGCCTATCTGGCAGAACAGCTGGAGAGGCTGGTGCAGGAAAAAGACTGCGTGATCGCGAGAAAAGGAAAAGGCCTGATTCAGGGAATCGAGATATCAAAGCCCGTAGGAGAAGTAACAAACGCCGCGCTTAAGGAAGGGCTTCTGGTTATCAGCGCCAGGGGAAACGTGATCCGTCTGGTTCCGCCTCTTGTGATAGAGAAGCAGCATGTGGATGAAATGATCGATAAATTGTCAAAAGTGCTATAGACATAAAAAAACAATCATTGGATATACTATCTACAGGAATGTAGGAGGTATATCTGATGATTGGTTTTTTTATTGCGCTTTTATCCGGGGCGCTGATGAGCGTCCAGGGAGTATTTAATACACAGGTTACAAAGACGACAGGCATGTGGGTGAGCAATGCATGGGTGCAGTTAAGCGCATTTGCGCTGTGCCTGGTGGCATGGCTGATCGCGGGGAGGGACAGTGTTACTACCCTGGCAAAAGTAGAGCCGAAATACGTCCTTTTAGGAGGCGTCATCGGGGCAGGCATTACCTGGACCGTAATCAAAAGCATGGAGCAGCTGGGACCTGCCAAAGCGGCGCTTCTCATCGTCATTTCACAGTTGATCGTCGCCTACGTGATAGAGCTTCTTGGCTTGTTCGGCGTGGATAAGGAGCCTTTGGAATGGCGTAAGATAATCGGCATGGTGATTGCGCTGATTGGAGTTGCAATTTTCCAATGGAAATAGTACAATAATTCTATCTAGGCATAATCGGGGTATTTGCAGTTTCGACAGACTGTAAAGGAGTTTTTTATGCATAGAAATAGAATAAAAATGATATGTTTTACTATCGGTTTTACAATGACGGCCCTCCTGGCCGGATGTTCCAGGAAACAGGACGCCAGGACTGTGGAACTGTCGGAGGCAAAAGAAGGCAGCGTTGCCGAAGAAAAAGAAGAAGAGACAGAAGAAAGCGCCATTGAGGAAAACGAAGAGATCTATGTACATGTATGCGGGAAGGTAAATCAGCCGGGCGTATACTGCCTTCCGACAGGCAGCAGGCTGTATGAGGCAATTGAGGCGGCTGGAGGGCTTAAGGAAGGTGCGGCGGCAGAATCTCTGAACCAGGCACAGGAGGCCCAGGACGGACAGCAGATCTACGTTCCTTCCATAGAAGAGGCGTCCGGGGGAGAAGCATCAGAAGCGGGAGTACCGGCTGAGGCATCCGATGGAAAGATGAATCTTAATACGGCAGCCAAAGAGCAGCTGATGACCTTAACTGGAATCGGAGAGGCCAAAGCAGCGGCGATCATCCGCTACCGGGAAGAGAACGGAGGCTTTCGGAGCATAGAAGAATTAATGGAAGTAGAAGGAATCAAGGAAGGCGTATTTAACAAAATCAAAGACCAGATCAAGATTTAATAAGGGAGATAAGTAATGAGTAGACGTGTATTGGTTGTGGATGATGAAAAACTAATCGTGAAAGGCATCCGTTTCAGCCTGGAGCAGGATGGAATGGAGGTTGACTGCGCTTATGATGGGGAAGAGGCGCTGAAACTGGCGAAAGAGAATGCATATGATATGATTCTTCTGGATATTATGCTGCCAAAGCATGATGGCTTTGAAGTGTGCCAGCAGATCCGGGAATTTTCCGATGTTCCGATAGTAATGCTGACTGCCAGGGGAGATGACATGGATAAGATACTGGGCCTGGAGTACGGGGCGGACGATTACATAACAAAGCCGTTTAACATCCTGGAAGTCAAGGCGCGCATCAAGGCGATCATGCGCCGTACCAGTAAGAGAGATAAAGCCCAGCCCAATGACAAGATTATTATCAAGGGCGATATGAAGATAGACTGCGAAAGCAGAAGGGTATTCATTGGAGAGAAGGAAATTAATCTGACGGCCAAGGAGTTCGACTTGCTGGAACTGCTGGCTATGAATCCGAATAAGGTATACAGCCGGGAGAATCTGCTGAATATCGTATGGGGCTATGAGTATCCGGGAGATGCAAGAACAGTGGACGTACATATCCGGAGGCTGCGGGAGAAGATAGAGACGAATCCAAGCGATCCGAAGTACGTTTATACAAAATGGGGAGTTGGTTATTATTTCAGGGGTTAGGAAGTATTTTAAACACAGGATATTCAAGAGTCTCCGCTTTCGGATTATCCTTCTGGTTATGCTGGCAGGGATTATTCCCGGGATAATCATGAAGGCGGTGATTCTGAACAGTTATGAGAAGAGGGCAGTCGATGTACGGACTGCAGAGATACAGAATCAATGTACAATTCTATGTAACCAGCTGAGTAACTCCAGTTACTTGGACGGTATTACATCCGAAGTGATCAAAAGCGAGCTGGTTCAACTGTCCAATATATACAATGGACGAGTCATGGTCATCGCAAATGATTTCCGAATTGCTGAAGATACATACGATATGGATAAGGGAAAGACCATCGTGTCGGAAGATGTCATCCGGTGCTTCCAGGGAAAGGGCACCAGTAATTATGATGCAAAAAATAAGTATATTGAGGTGACATCGCCAATCCTGGATGGAAATACGGAGGCGGTCACCGGAGTCATGCTGGTCAGCGTTTCTACGGATACCATCGTGGACAGCCTTGTCGTCCTGGATGGAAAGGCTAGCATTGTTGGCATTACCATAGGAGTGGTAGTCCTGGTGCTGGCATCTCTTGCGGGGTTTGTGATGGTGAAGCCTTTCCAGCGCATCACGCGTTCCATATCGGCCGTGACGGAAGGATACGATGACAATTATCTCCATGAAAATGCCTATACTGAGACACAGCTGATCTCAGACGCATTCAATAAGATGCTGGGTAGGATGAGGGTTCTGGATGATTCCAGGAATGAATTCGTCTCCAATGTGTCCCATGAACTGAAGACGCCTCTTACTTCCATGAAGGTACTTGCAGATTCCCTTCTGACGCAGGAAGATGTTCCGGCTGAATTGTATAAGGAATTCATGGGAGACTTATCCGAAGAGATCGAGAGGGAGAATAAGATCATCAATGACCTGCTGTCTCTGGTTAAGATGGACAAGACGGCAAATACGCTGAATATTAAGTCGGAGAATATGAACACCCTGGTAGAAAAGATTCTGAAGCGGCTGCGTCCAATCGCGGCAACCCGGAATATTGAAGTGGTATTTGAAAGTTTCAGGCCGGTAACTGCGGAAGTAGATGAGATGAAGCTGTCTCTTGCGATTTCGAATCTGGTGGAAAATGCCATCAAGTACAATAAAGATGATGGCTGGATCCACGTATCTTTGAATGCGGACCATAAGTATTGCTACATCGAGGTGGCGGATTCCGGTATTGGAATTCCGGAAGAATCGGCAGAGCATATCTTCGAGAGATTTTACCGCGTGGACAAGTCTCATTCCAGGGAAATTGGCGGAACCGGACTTGGCCTGGCCATTGCAAGAAGCGCGGTTTTGATGCACAGAGGAGCGATCAAGGTGTACAGCCAGCTGGGCGAGGGAACTACATTTACCATACGTATCCCATTGACATATGTATCATAGTTCGGAGGTAAGAGGTATGAAAAATAAATTTTGGTCCAGCCTGTGCATTGCGCTGTGCGTCCTCCTTCTTGCCGGGTGCGGAAAGGGAAAGGAGCCGGATGGCTCCGGCACATATCTGTACTATGTGAACCAGAAGGGCACCGGGCTGGTTAAGGAATCCTATAAGATCAAAGGCGATTCTGTGGAGGATGAGATTAAAGATGTGCTGAAAACAATGAAGAAAGAGCCAGACTCCATTGATTATAAAAGCGTGTTCCCCAAAGAGGTACGCATCAAGACCTGGACACTGAATGATACTAAGCTGGATCTTCATTTTAATGGAAGTTATAAGGATATGCCGCTGGCATCCGAGGTGCTGCTTCGGGCGGCGGTGGTCCAGACGCTGGTACAGATTGCCGGCGTGGACTATATAGACTTCTTCATAGAGGATGAGCCGCTTACGGACAGGAACGGAAACCTGATCGGATACATGCGGGCCGAAGATTTTATACAGAATACGGGCTCTTCTTTGCATTCTTATCAACAGGGGGAACTGCGCCTTTATTTTGCCAATGACAAGGGCGATAAACTGGTGAGGGAGGATGTAAGCGTCCGGTATAACAGTAATATCTCCATTGAGAAACTGATCGTGGAGCAGCTGATAAAGGGACCTTCATCAGATAAGGGAAAGCCGGTGATCCCGCCGGAGACGAAAGTCCTGGGGGTATCGTTAAAAGACAGCATCTGCTATGTGAACCTGGATGAAGGGTTTCTCAACAATGCCTATGTGCTAAATCCCAGGCTTACGGTGTATTCCATCGTCAATTCGGTGATAGACGGAGGCAATTCCAGCAGGGTACAGATATCCATCAATGGAGAATCCGATATCAAGTATATGGACAGCATTGATCTGAGCAAGCCTTTGTCCAGAGACCTGGATATTGTGGAGGAGAGTGAAAAATGAAAAACAGGCCGCTGTTATGTACATGCCTGATACTGCTGGCGGGGGTCGTCTTAAGCGTTTTCGCGGGAGGCAGCGCGCTGATCCGCCAGCTGCGGCCCTCCCCGCTGGAAATACGCGCGAAGCAGGGAGAGGTGCTTGCCATTACCGGCCAGGCATATAAGATCGAGAAAAGAGAGAAGCATCAGGCAGTCTATCTAAAGAATAATTCTATTTTACAAATTCAAAAAGATCAGAAACAATCGTTTCAAGAATCCAAGTTTATTCTATATACAGATCCCGAAATACAGATACATATCGGCAATGCCATAAGGGCTGCAGGAGAATTGTCCTTTTTCCAAAATGCCCGCAATCCGGGGAATTTTGACCAGAAACTCTATTATCAGAGACAGGACATCCATGGGTCGGCCTGGGCCAAAGAGGTAGAAGTCGTGGACGACTCCATATGGAAGATCAGGGACTGGCTGTCCGAATTCCGCAGCCAGTGGAAGAAGGCACTGATCCAGGCAATGGGGGAGAAGGATGGCAATGTCCTAAGCGCAATGCTGCTGGGAGAAAAGTCCGAGATGGATCCGGACACGAAGGAACTGTATCAGGTGAGCGGAATCGGGCATATCCTGGCCATCTCCGGGCTTCACCTGTCCTTTATCGGTATCGGGGCGTACCGAATCTTTAGAAGGATGACAGGCTCCTATACGGCAGGAGGCATCGCAGGCATCCTGCTTCTGGTCCTATACGTCATGATGATCGGGGTTACGATATCCGCTGTCCGTGCTTTGGTCATGTTCTTATTCCGGGTGGGCGCGGATATGACGGGACGGCATTATGACCCGCCTACGGCACTTGCGGCAGCAGCGGCGGCTGTCCTTTTATGGAGGCCGCTTAGCCTGTATGACGGAGGCTTCTGGCTGTCCTTTGGAGCGGTATTTGCCATGATCATCGTCCTCCCCATCTTCAAGGGGCTGCCAGTGCAAGGCTTCTGGGCAAGCGTGAGCATCAACCTTACGATACTTCCTGTCATGTTATTCTATTTCTTTGAATTTCCACCCTACTCCCTACTTCTGAACCTGTTCGTAATTCCCTTGATGTCTGCCATGCTGTTTTTGGGCTTGCTGGGAAGCGCTGCGTATGCGGCAGGCATTCCCATAGCCGTCTTTGGGCTTCGAATCTGCAAGGTAATTCTCTGGCTTTATGAGAAATGCAGTGAGATTGGCATGGGCATACCCGGGGCGCGTATGATTGCAGGAAAGCCCCGACTGTGGCAGATCGCGGCTTACTATATCCTGCTGGCGGCAGCACTGGTATTCCTTAGGCGGCTGCGCCGGAAAGAAATAAAGAAAGCCTCCGGGATGGAAACTGCGGGCAGGATAAGAATCATGCCATTGCTTGCCCTTGCCGCCGGAATTTTCATACTGACATTTCGGTTCGGAGAAGAAGGAAGACTGTCGGTGACGATATTGGATGTAGGGCAGGGAGACGGGATATTCATCCAAGGCCCAGCTGGCGGCACCTATCTGATTGACGGAGGAAGCAGCGATATAAAGAAGGTAGGGCAATACCGGATAGAGCCGTTCCTCAAATCCCGCGGAGTGGGGAGGTTGGACTATGTCCTGATATCCCACGGCGACAGCGACCATATGAACGGCGTGGCAGACCTTATTGAGCGCAGAAAGATCGGCATAGAGATCGGCACCCTGGTACTGCCGATGCAGGAGGCGTGGGATGAATCTCTTTGCAGCCTTGCTGATATGGCGCGCCAGGCAGGGATACAAGTGGCGGAGATCGGGCCGGGACAAGGCATCCAGGAGAAGGAGGCGGCCTTATCCTGCATCCAGCCGGCAAAAGGGGATGAGATCCAGCCAGGCAATGAAGCGTCCATGGTCCTGGCCCTTTCAAGCGGGGAGTTTGATATGCTGCTTAGCGGGGACGTGGAAGGGAAGGGGGAAGAACTGCTGACAGAACGCCTGACAAAAACGGAGCAGGCCCGGACTTGGGAGGTGCTGAAAGTGGCGCACCATGGGTCCAGAAATTCTACGAGCGAACGCTTCCTTCAGAGTGTTCAGCCGGCATTTGCCATCATATCCGCAGGGGAGCAGAACCGCTATGGACATCCTCATCAGGAGACGCTTGTTCGTCTTAAAGAAAGGGGAATAAAGATCTATTCTACCCAGGACAAAGGCGCGGTTATGATAGAGGTCAAGGATGGAAAAATGACCATCTACTGAAAATTGGAAAATCTGGGGTAGAAAAAATAGTTTTCTTATACCAGACTGGTAGTTGAATTTGAGGGAAAAAAACAGTATACTTCTAAGAAGAGATGAAAACAGACAGATAGGAAAAGAGGGAATTAAAAATGACTTATGAAGAAGTATTAAGCAATGCCAAAACTTGTATGGGAGAATTCTGCAAGGCCTGTCCGGTATGCAATGGCAAGGCGTGCAGCAACAAAGTGCCGGGACCGGGTGCAAAAGGAAGCGGGACGGTGGCAATCCGCAACTATGACAAGTGGCAGGAACTGTGTATTAATATGGATACTATCTGCGAGAATAAACCGGTGGATCTGACCTCTGAGATTTTTGGCAGAACATTCAAGTATCCAATCTTTGCGGCACCGATTGGCGCCATGAAGCTTCATTATGGAGACAAGTATGATGATCTGGAATATAATGATATCCTGGTGTCTTCCTGCGCGGACGCGGGGATTGCCGCATTTACCGGAGACGGAACCAATCCGGCGGTAATGGAAGGCGCGACCAGGGCGATCAAGCAGAAGGACGGAAACGGCATTCCGACCGTAAAACCATGGGATATCAATACGCTGAAAGAAAAACTTGCGATGATCAAGGATGCAGGATCTTTTGCAGTGGCTATGGATATTGACGCGGCAGGGCTTCCATTCCTCAAGAACCTGACCCCTCCGGCAGGAAGCAAGACAGTGGAAGAACTTCGCGAGATCGTGAAGGAGGCAGAAGTGCCATTTATCATCAAGGGCATCATGACGGTAAAGGGCGCGCTGAAGGCAAAAGAAGCCGGAGCGGCAGCCATCGTCGTATCCAATCATGGCGGGCGCGTGCTTGACCAGTGCCCGGCTACGGCAGAGGTGCTGGCAGAGATCGCCGATGCAGTGGGAAATGATATGAAGATTCTGGTGGACGGCGGCATCCGTTCCGGCGTGGATATCTTTAAGGCATTGGCGCTTGGCGCGGATGCGGTGCTCATTGGACGTCCGTTCGTAACCGCGGTATATGGCGGAGGCGCTGAAGGGGTTGCTGCCTATACGGCAAAACTGGCGGCAGAACTGGAAGACACTATGGCAATGTGCGGCGCGCATAGCCTTTCTGAGATATCCAGAGATATGGTAAGGTAATGAAAAGTTTAAACGAAGATATTAAGACAGGACAATTCAAGCAGGCCTACCTCCTCTATGGGGAGGAGGCCTATTTAAAAAAGCAGTATAAGGATAAGCTTACAAAAGCCATGCTTCCGGAAGGCGACACCGTGAACTATGCTTACTATGAAGGGAAAGGCACGAACCCGGCGGAACTGATTGATCTGGCTGAGACAATGCCGTTTTTTGCGGATCGCAGGCTGATCGTGGTGGAGAATTCTGGCTTCTTTAAGAATGCGACTCCGGAACTTGCGGATTATATTAAGAATATGCCAGAGACGGCATGTTTTCTTTTTGTGGAAAGCGAAGTAGATAAGCGGGGCAAGATGTACAAGTCCGTCAAGGACAAGGGACGGGCCGTGGAGATGGGACGTCAGGACGAAAAGACGCTTCTGTACTGGCTGGCCGGGATGGTTAAGAAGGAAGGAAAGCAGATCAAAGAGTCCACAGCCCGGTATCTGGTGGCCAAGACCGGGACGGATATGGAGAATCTGGAAAAAGAGATGGAAAAACTCTTCTCCTATACGCTGGGACAGACGGAGATTACTGTCCAGGATGTAGATGAGATCTGCACCACGCAGATTACCAATAAGATCTTCGATATGGTGGAAGCAGTAGCCACAAAACAGCAGAAGCGGGCGCTTCATTATTATTATGACCTGCTGGCGCTGAAAGAGCCTCCTATGCGGATTCTGTACCTGCTCTCCCGCCAGTTCAAACTGCTGATGGAAGTGAAGGATCTGTCGGGGCGCGGCTATGAGAAGTCGCAGATCGCGAAGACGGCAGGACTTCACCCGTTTGTTGCAGGCAAGTATATAAAGCAGTGCCACAGCTTCTCCAAAGAAGAACTAAGAAGCATTATGGAAGATGCAGCGAATATGGAAGAAATGGTGAAGACCGGGCGGCTGAACGACAGGATGAGCGTGGAACTTTTCATTGTAAAATATAGTTCCCCGTGATATACTGGACGCATGGCAGCGGGCAGGACAGGCAGGTGCCTTCATAAGTATGTCCGCTGGAACTTTGAGAAATATACAGCTAAGGGGAAGGATATAAGTGGCAGGAATAGATCAAAGCAGAATTCGTAATTTTTGTATTATCGCGCATATCGATCATGGAAAATCTACGCTGGCAGACAGAATCATAGAGAAGACGGGCCTTCTTACCAGCAGGGAGATGCAGTCCCAGGTACTGGATAACATGGAATTGGAACGAGAGCGGGGCATTACCATCAAGGCCCAGGCCGTTCGTACCGTTTATCAGGCCAAGGATGGGGAGGAGTATATCTTCAATCTTATTGATACGCCGGGACATGTAGACTTTAACTATGAAGTATCGAGAAGCCTGGCAGCCTGCGACGGCGCCATTCTCGTGGTGGACGCGGCCCAGGGAGTGGAGGCTCAGACCCTTGCCAACGTCTATCTGGCGCTGGACCACGATCTGGATGTGATGCCGGTGATCAACAAGGTAGATCTGCCAAGCGCAGAACCAGAGCGCGTTATCGAAGAGATCGAAGACGTGATCGGCATTGAGGCGGCGGATGCGCCGCAGATATCGGCAAAGACAGGACTGAATATAGACCAGGTGCTGGAGCAGATCGTGGAGAAGATCCCTGCGCCCCAGGGAGACCCAAAAGCGCCTCTTAAGGCGCTGATATTTGATTCCCTGTATGATTCCTACAAGGGCGTCATTGTCTTCTGCAGGATTAAGGAAGGCAGCGTAAAGAAAGGCACGCCGATTCAGATGATGGCAACGGGTGCAAAGGCGGAAGTCGTGGAAGTAGGCTACTTCGGGGCCGGACAGTTCATTCCTTGCGACGAGCTGAATGCCGGAATGGTTGGCTATATTACTGCAAGCCTTAAAAATGTGAAGGATACGCGGGTAGGCGATACCATCACAGATGCATCCCGGCCATGCGACAAGCCTCTGCCGGGCTATAAAAAGGTCAATCCCATGGTGTACTGCGGCATGTATCCGGCGGACGGGGCGAAGTACCCGGATCTTAGGGACGCGCTGGAGAAACTGCAGCTCAATGATGCATCCCTGCAGTTTGAGCCGGAGACATCCATAGCGCTGGGCTTCGGATTCCGCTGCGGCTTCCTGGGGCTTCTGCATCTGGAGATTATCCAGGAGCGTCTGGAGAGAGAGTATAATCTGGATCTGGTAACCACGGCGCCGGGGGTTATCTATAAAGTATACAAGACCAACGGGGAAGTGATCGAACTGACGAATCCGTCCAATCTTCCTGACCCGTCGGAGATCGAATATATGGAAGAGCCAATGGTAAAGGCAGAGATTATGGTGACTTCCGAGTTCATCGGCGCGATCATGGATCTGTGCCAGGAGCGGCGCGGCATCTATGAAGGAATGGAGTATATCGAAGAAACCCGTGCGGTGCTTCGGTATCATCTGCCCTTGAATGAGATTATCTATGACTTCTTTGATGCACTGAAGTCTCGTTCCAGAGGCTATGCCTCTTTTGATTATGAGATGGACGGCTACGTGCAGTCGAATCTGGTGAAGCTGGATATTCTGATCAACAAGGAGGAGGTAGACGCCCTTTCCTTCATTATTCACGCGGATACGGCTTACGAGCGGGGCCGCAAGATGTGCGAGAAACTGAAGGAAGAGATTCCGAGGCAGCTCTTCGAGATCCCGATCCAGGCGGCGATCGGTAGCAAGATTATAGCAAGAGAGACGGTAAAGGCTATGCGAAAGGACGTGCTTGCCAAGTGCTATGGCGGTGACATCAGCCGGAAGCGAAAACTTCTGGAGAAGCAGAAGGAAGGCAAGAAGCGCATGCGGCAGGTAGGCAACGTGGAGATCCCGCAGAAAGCCTTTATGAGCGTATTAAAGTTGGATGATAAATAATGAGGCCATTAGAATTATATATTCATATTCCATTTTGCATCAGTAAATGTAAATATTGTGATTTCCTGTCCGCGCCCTCGAAAGAGGGGGAGCGGCAGGAGTATGTGAAAAGCCTTTGCAAGCGGATCCGTTCTTACAGGACGCTGGCAGAGGCTTATCATGTTGTAAGCATATTTATAGGAGGAGGGACCCCCTCCCTCCTTGTTCCGGCACAGGTATTCTCCATATTTGATGCGGTACGGGAGACGTTCATGGTGGACAAGGATGCAGAGATCACCATTGAGATGAATCCGGGAACGGTATCCCCGGAGAAGCTGATCGCATATCGCCAGGTGGGAATCAGCCGCCTGAGTATCGGACTGCAGTCCGTCCGAAACGAGGAGTTGAAGGTCCTGGGAAGAATCCATACATTTGAGGATTTTCTTCATACCTACGAGATGGCAAGAAGAGAAGGATTTGGAAATATCAATATTGACCTGATGTCCGGGATACCGTTCCAAACCCTGGACGGATGGAAGGAAAGCCTGGAAAAGGTGGCAGGCCTTGGGCCGGAGCATATATCCGCCTACAGCCTGATCATCGAAGAGGGAACGCCTTTCTATGAGCGCTACCGGGATGCAAGGCATGAGGAAGAACTGCCGGATGAGGAGACAGAACGCCAGATGTATCATTTTACCAGGGAGATACTTGGGGCGTATGGCTATCGTAGGTACGAGATATCCAACTACGCAAAAGAAGGCTTTGAATGCAGGCACAATCTTGGCTACTGGAACCGGACCGAATATCTGGGAATCGGAACCGGCGCGGCTTCCCTGATCGGCAGCAGGAGATGGAGCGAAGGAGAAGAGCCGGAGGAATTAAGCTGGGAAAACCAGATGGAAGAGTATATGTTTCTGGGACTTCGCAAGATGGAAGGCGTTACAAAGTCTGGATTCCTGAAAGAATTTGGCTGTACCATGGAGAGCAAGTATAGCCGCGTGCTTAAGCGGATGTATGCCGAAGGCTTAATGGAGGAAGCAGGGGATTATGTAAGGCTTACCGACCAGGGGATTGATATCAGCAATTATGTGATGAGCGAATTCTTATTCTGATCATGAGTGTTATAAGGAGCCGTAAAGGAACATGCAAGATAAGGAGACGGACGAATGTATTTTGAATATGGCGATACAGAGATTGAATACCTGAAAAGAAAGGATAAGAAATTAGGAGAAGCCATTGATCATATCGGACACATCTACCGGGAGGTGGACGCAGATATCTTCCAGTCAGTGGTGCACCATATCATAGGGCAGCAGATATCCAATGCGGCTTTGGCTACCGTGTGGGGGCGATTCAGGAATTTGGTGGGAGAAGTGACGGCGGACACGGTCTTAAAATATCAGGCGGAGGAACTAAAAGGTCTGGGAATGTCGCTTAGAAAGGCCGAGTATATCCAAAATTTTGCCCAAAAAGTCTGCCTGGGAGAACTGGATCTGGAGGAGTTGTATCGGATGGATGACCAGAAGGTGATCAAGACCCTGTCATCCCTGAGGGGGATTGGCGTATGGACGGCCGAGATGCTTCTCATCTTCTGCATGCAGAGGCCTGACGTGCTAAGTTATGGGGACGGCGCGATCCTGAAAGGAATGCAGATCCTGTACCATCACCGGAAGATGGATAAAAACCTGTTTGAGAAGTACCGGAAGAGATATAGCCCATATGGGACGGTGGCCAGCCTGTATCTTTGGGCCATTGCCGGCCAAGCCCTGGAGAAATGATAGTGGGAGCGCCGTTAAAAATAAGATTAAGAATAAGAGCCTTCCTGGTTTGAAGACCAGGAAGGCTCTTGCCGTTAAGGTTACATTTTCAGTACGATTCCAATGACCGCTCCGGCCAGGATCCATAAAATGGGATGCAGTTTTCCCAGTTTCTTTACCTGAAGAAGCAGGAAGGTTCCGAGGCATATGACGACGCTGGTCACGTTGATATGCAAAGAACCATTCACGGTAGATACCAGGGCGATCTTTAACAGTTCCCATACCGCATAGCCGATCAGGGCTGCCACGGTAGGGCGGATGCCATAGAATACGGCCTTTACCGTAGGATTCTCGCTGAAATTCTCAAGAAACCTTGCGATGATCACGATGATAATCAGAGCAGGCGCCGTCAGCGCCAGGGTTGCCACCAGCGCGCCAGGGATGCCGGCTACGCTGTATCCAGCAAAGGTAGCCATGTTGATGCCCACCGGGCCGGGGGTACTCTCGCTGATCGCCACCATGTTGGCCAGATCGCTGGCAGTGTACCAGTCGTATTTGGTGGTCAGGTCCATAAGGAATGGCAGGGTGGCCATGCCGCCTCCGATGGAGAACAGGCCGATCTTAAAGAATTCAAATGCCAGTGTCAGATAAATCATGATTCTTTCCGCCCTCCAATCTTTTTGATGACGACTCCCGCGATACCCGCCAGGATGACGATGACAGCGGTGGGAACGGGGGTAAAGCATGCCAGCAGGAATGCTGCGACAAATAACAGGGCGCCCAGCCTATCCACAATTCCTTTCTTTGCCATGGTGACTACGGTATTGAGCATCAGCGCGCAGACGACGATCCGAATGCCCGCCAGAGCATGAAGGACGACAGGAAGATGGATGAAGTTCTGCAGGATGGATGCCACCAGGCAGATGATGACAATGGAGGGGGAGATAACGCCCAGGGTTCCGGATACGCCGCCCAGGAATCCGGCCTGCTTGTAGCCCACATAGGTGGCGGTATTGACGGCGATAATGCCGGGCGTGCACTGTCCGATCGCGTACATATCCAGCAGTTCCTCGTCGGTGCACCATTTTCGGTCTTCCACGACCTCCCTCTGGAGCATGGGAAGCATGGCGAGCCCTCCTCCGAACGTAAGGCCGCCAATTTTAAAGAAACTGATATAGAGTTCAGCCATTTTTTTTAATTTCATAGTAATACCTCGCTGCTTGACTTTTAAAGTAGATGAGACATGATTAAGGCATAGACTTCCTGATTCTTTTTCGCCCAGTTGTTGGCGATCGTCTCAGCCTCGGCCTGTGTGGGAACAGACAGCGTCAGGTCGATCAGAGGAGTATCCTGCTCAATGACCTGGCAACGGACAGAATATTCCATGTTGGAATTTCGGTAATAGTCTGACTTGACGGCCACTTCGTTTTTTAATTCGTATTGCTTTTCCTTCAGGAAAGTATCGATATCTTCCTGAATAGCAGGAGAAATATCATTTTTGAAGAAATGTATCGTCTGTGCCCCTTCTTCCGTGAGGTGGTAGAACGTACGGCTGTGGGTCGATTCCTCATGAATGAAGCCGGATCCGATCAGTTCCGATATTGCCTGCTGGAGCTTAAAGTAGGTGGTATATCCCTCATCCAGAATAAATTCCGATATCTGGGAATTGGTCAGGGGGAAGTCTACCTTGTTCAGCATGTAGAGTATGATTAGTTTATATAGTGTAAAAGATTTGGCCATTGTTACAACTCCTTTCCTTGCCAGATGTCCTGCTTTTTAAAGTATGCCTGCATCTGGTTCAATACCTGGCGCTTATTCCCTGTCCATAAGGGGGCTATCAGGAGTGGCTTGGGACCGTCTCCGGTCAGCCGGTGTATGACGATATCCGGGCTAAGGGCGCACAGGCATTGGCCTAGGATTCCAAAATATTCTTCCATGGAAGGAAGGTAGAATGGATGCTTTTCATAATAGCCTGCAAGGTCCGTATTCTTTAGTATGTGCAGCAGCTGGAACTTCATGCCCTGGATGTCCTGGCAGTTCAGGTACCGCACCGTGCGCAGCATCTTTTCCATATCTTCGCCGGGAAGGCACAGGATTGTATGGACAATTACGTCAATGTTCAGCAGACGCAGGCGGGATACGGCCTGCTCAAATACCGGAAGATCATATCCTCTGCGGATGAAGCGGGCTGTATCAGGATGGATCGTCTGGAGGCCTAATTCAATCCAGACAGGCTTGATCTGGTTTAGTTCATCCAGAAGCTTAAGCACATCCTCTCCAAGGCAATCCGGCCTTGTGGCAATGGAGAGGATCTTTACCTCGGGATGCCTGATGGCCTCCAAAAAAACATCGCGTAAATAGGCAACTGGCGCATAAGTGTTGGTGTATGCCTGGAAGTAGGCAATATAGGAGGTGCCTGGATGTTTGGCGGCAACCTGCCTTTTCCCCTGCTCGATCTGTTCCGTAATGGATAACTTGCGGTCAGATGCAAAATCGCCAGAACCGCCGGCGCTGCAGAATATGCAGCCCCGGCGTCCCAGCGTGCCGTCACGGTTCGGGCAGGTCATGCCTCCGTCCAGAGAGATCTTATACAGTTTTTCTCCATAAGTATTCTTCAGGTAATGATCCAGAGAGTAGTATCTCTTATCACCCCAGCGTTTGACCATACTAAATCAGTTCCTTTACTGCCTGGCTGACAACATCTGCAACGCGCGGATCAAAGGCTTCCGGCAGAATGTTGTCTTCGTTCAGCTCGTCTTCTGGAATCAGCCCGGCAATCGCCTTTGCGGTAGCCAGCTTCATCTCTTCCGTGATCCTGGTGGCGCGTCCTTCCAAAGCACCCTTAAAGATTCCGGGGAATGCCACTACATTGTTGACCTGGTTGGGGAAGTCGGAGCGACCCGTTCCCACAACTTTTGCACCGGCTTCTTTGGCAAGATCCGGCATGATCTCCGGAACTGGATTGGCCATGGCAAAGAGGATGGAATCCTTATTCATGGAAGCCACCATCTCCTTGGTGACAATGTTGGGGGCAGAAACGCCCACGAAGATGTCAGCGCCTTTCAAGGCATCGCTAAGAGTTCCCTTCCTGCCTTCCAGATTGGTTACCTCCACCATCTTTTCCTGCATCCAGTTCAGATGCGGGGATTCCTTGCTGAGGATTCCATTGATATCGCACATGGTGATATGCCTGAAGCCGTAAGTAAGAAGCAGCCTGGTGATGGCAACTCCTGCGGAACCGGCGCCATTTACCACGACCTTGGCCTCTTCCTTGTTCTTGCCTGTGACCTTCATGGCATTGATGATGCCCGCAAGAACCACGATGGCCGTGCCGTGCTGGTCATCATGAAAGACGGGAATATCCAGCAGTTCTTTTAGACGCTCTTCAATCTCGAAGCAGCGGGGAGCGCTGATGTCTTCCAGATTGATGCCGCCGAACGCGGGGGCGATGTTGACGACCGTGCGGATGATCTCTTCCGTATCCTGGGTATCCAGGCAGATGGGAAACGCATTGACCCCGCCAAATTCTTTAAACAGTACGGCCTTTCCCTCCATGACCGGCATAGCGGCATGGGCGCCGATGTTGCCAAGTCCGAGCACCGCGCTCCCGTCGGAGACGACGGCTACCGTGTTTGACTTTATGGTATAGGTATAAGCAGCCTCTTTATCTTTGGCAATGGCCTTGCAGGGCTCCGCAACGCCAGGAGTGTAGGCAATAGACAGATCCTCGCGGGAATGCACATGGGATTTTGCGGTCGTCTCGATCTTTCCATGCCATTCCTCATGCATTTTCAGTGCTTTTTCATTTGTTGTCATAGGATTACCACCTCTTTTATTTTCTTCTTATTAATAAGTTTTATAAGTCCGTATTTTTTATAATAGCATTCCTTTAGCCTCAAATCAATAAAGTTTCAGGAAAGTTTTGAGGAGGGGCAGGTTAAGAAAAGGGGGGCGGCGCAAACAGAAAAATCCGGGATTATGTCGCGATTTTTTATGTTTTGTCATAAAAACTCGGATATAACATGGTTTAAAAGAGGCGAATTATAAAGAAATACTTTTAAAATCAAGATTATTGTAGTATAATACTTTCATATTTCAGATGAGTCAAGTCAGACTGGTGTTCCCGATATAGATAATTTTGGTGAATATGAAAGGAATAAATGATGATGAGAGAAAAGTATGAATCACTGCCTTTAGCTACGTTAAAAGATCTTGCCAAAGCAAGAGGGCTCAAAGGCATATCTACGATGAAGAAGGCAGAGCTTATTGAGCGCATGCTGGAAGAAGATGAAAAGGAAAAGCAGGCTTCCAAGGAGACGGTAAAAGAGATGTCTGCCAATACCGGAGATAAGGAGATCCATGATATTGACAGGCTGGACAGCGGAGTGATCGCTCATGGCATCCTGGAAGTGCTTCCGGACGGATATGGATTCATCAGAAGCGCCAACTATCTGCCGGGAGAGAATGACGTCTATGTATCCCCATCCCAGATACGCAAGTTCAACCTTAAGACGGGAGACATCCTGGAAGGCCATACCAGGATTAAGACGCAGCAGGAGAAGTTCAGCGCCCTGCTCTATCTGACCCGGATCAATGAGATGGACCCGATGAGGGCTATGCGCCGAACCAATTTTGAAGATATGACCCCTATCTTCCCGGATGAAAGGCTGCGGCTGGAGTGTGGAAGGACAAGCACCGCCATGCGGATCGTTGACCTTCTGTCGCCGATCGGAAAGGGACAGAGGGGGATGATCGTATCCCCGCCAAAGGCCGGAAAGACGACGCTTCTGAAGCAGGTAGCCCTGTCTGTCCGTCAGAATAATCCGGAGATTCATCTGCTGATTCTTCTGATTGATGAGCGGCCGGAAGAAGTTACGGATATTAAGGAAGCCATTGAGGGTGAGAATGTGGAAGTCATCTATTCTACGTTCGATGAACTTCCGGAACATCATAAAAGAGTGTCAGAGATGGTGATCGAGCGGGCGAAGCGCCTGGTAGAACACAAAAAAGACGTCATGATTCTTTTAGACAGCATTACCAGGCTTGCAAGGGCTTACAACCTGACGGTACCGCCATCAGGAAGAACCTTGTCCGGAGGTCTTGACCCTGCGGCCCTCCATATGCCGAAGCGGTTCTTTGGAGCGGCAAGAAATATGCGCGAGGGCGGAAGCCTTACCATATTGGCAACTGCGCTGGTTGATACCGGCAGCAAGATGGATGACGTCGTGTATGAAGAGTTTAAAGGAACGGGCAATATGGAACTGGTGCTGGACCGTAAATTATCTGAAAAGAGGGTGTTCCCTGCAATCGATATACCCAAGTCAGGAACCAGAAGAGAGGACCTGCTGCTTAGCAGGGAAGAGCAGGAGGCAGTAGAAACTATGCGCCGGGCGCTGAATGGCATGCGCGCGGATGAAGCCGTGGACAATATCCTGAATATGTTTACCCGGACCCGCAATAATGAGGACCTGATACAATTAGTAAAAAAGACAAAATTTATCTAGACAAGGCCGCGCTTTTATGATACAATAACAACGCTGTTTAGATAACGAACATTTATCGCACATCGTGCATGTGACAAAATAAAGAAGAGGTGAAAATCATGAAAGAAGGAATACATCCAGCATATCATCAGGCAACAGTAACTTGTAACTGTGGCAACACATTCGTAACAGGATCTACAAGCGAAGACATCCACGTAGAAATCTGTTCCAAATGCCATCCGTTCTATACAGGACAGCAGAAAGCTGCTCAGGCTCGTGGCCGTGTTGATAAGTTCAATAAAAAATACGGAATGGACAAATAGTTTCACAAGTATCGGGTTGAGGTTGTATAATCTCAACCCTTTTATGTTGCAGAGGAGTTCTATATGAAGTCATCAAATATTGGCGGACAGGCCGTCTTAGAGGGAATCATGATGAAGCACAAAGATGCCTACTCCGTTGCAGTGCGCAAGCCGGACGGGGAGATTATCGTGCAGAAGGATGAGTACCACAGCATTGTTGGAAAGTGGAAGAAGCTGACTACGATTCCGTTTATCAGGGGAATATTTAATTTTATAGATTCTATGGTGCTTGGCATTAAGACCTTGACTTACTCAGCCAGTTTTTATGAGGAAGAAGAGGAGCAGGAAAAACTTACGGAAGCAGAGGCTTTGAAAAAGGAGAAGCAGGAGAAATGGCTGATGGGCGGAACGGTGGCGTTTTCCGTGGTAGCGGCGGTAGCCATCTTTATGGTGCTGCCTTACGTTCTATCCTCGTTTCTTAAGCCGCTCATTCCATCTTATCACATCCGCACAGTGATCGAAGGCTTTGTGAGAATCGGGATATTCATACTGTATGTGCTTCTGATATCGAGGATGGAAGATATCCAGAGGACATTCATGTACCACGGGGCAGAACATAAGTGCATCAACTGTATCGAGCACGGCCTGCCTCTGACGGTGGAGAATGTAAAGATCAGTTCCAGGCAGCATAAGCGCTGCGGGACCAGTTTCTTGTTCTTTGTCCTTGCGATCAGCATCATTCTCCTGCTGCTTGTACAAGTGGAGTCGCCCCTCATGCGGGTGGCAGTCAGGATTGCCCTTCTTCCGGTGATCGCCGGAATCTCCTATGAGATACTCAAACTCGCCGGGAGCAGCGATAACGCGCTGATCAATCTGTTCAGCAAGCCGGGGCTGGCAATTCAGAAACTGACCACCAAAGAGCCGGATGAGGGCATGATCGAAGTGGCCATCCAGGCCGTGGAGGCAGTATTTGATTGGAGAGCATATGAGGAAGAGAACTTTGACGCTTCAGCAGATTTATAGGGAAGGGACTTCCAAGCTTAAAGAGGCTGGCATCCGGGAGGCAGCGCTGGATGCGTGGTATCTGCTGGAATTTGCGACTGGAATTACCAAAGCTTCCTATTATGGCAACCCGGATAAAGAGATAAAGGAAGAAGAGGCGGCCCGGTATCTTGCGTATATAGAGAGCCGGAAGAAACGAATCCCATTGCAGCATATTACGAAGGAGCAGGCGTTCATGGGCTATCCCTTCTATGTGGATGAGCATGTGCTGATCCCAAGGCAGGATACGGAGACGCTGGCTGAAGAAGCGCTCAAGGTATTAAAGCCCGGCATGCAGGTACTGGATCTGTGCACCGGATCCGGGTGTATCCTGATAAGCCTGATGAAGATGTGCGAGGGGCTTTATGGAACCGGAAGCGATATATCCGAAGAAGCGCTGGAAGTAGCCAGGAAGAATGCCTGCAGGCTGGAAGTCAATGCAACATTCATAAGAAGCAGCCTGTTTGAGCATATCAGCGGCAGATACGACCTGATCGTATCCAATCCCCCTTATATCCGCACATCGGTTATTCAGGAACTTCAGGAGGAAGTAAGGCTTCATGATCCATTCATTGCCCTTGACGGCAAGGAAGACGGGCTGTATTTTTACAGGGAGATCATCAAAGCCGGGGGAGGCTATCTCAAGCCGGGAGGCTATCTGATGTTCGAGATCGGGTATGACCAGGGAACGGAAGTGGCAAGCCTTATGGAGAAGCATGGATATAGGAATATAATGGTAAAAAAGGATTTGGCAGGTCTTGACCGTGTGGTTTCAGGCATGTACAATGGAGAATAGCTGTTAGGAAAATGTTAAGGAGGAAATAGTATGTTTGACAAATTAGAGGATTTGCTCATTCGTTTGGAAGAGGTACTTAGCGAACTACAAGAGCCGAATGTGGCTAATGACCAGAACCGGTTCCGCAAGCTTATGAAAGAACAGAATGAACTGACTCCTATTGTTGAGGCATATAAGGAATATAAGGCCTGCAAGCAGGCGATCGAGGACAGCCTTCAGATGCTGGAGGAAGAGTCCGATGAAGAGATGAGAGAGCTTGCCAAGGAAGAACTGAATGACTCAAAAGCGAGGGTTGAGGAATTAGAGCATGAACTTAAGATTCTGCTTCTGCCCAAGGACCCCAATGATGATAAGAATGTCATAGTCGAGATCCGTGCCGGTGCCGGCGGGGATGAGGCGGCCTTGTTCGCGGCCGAGATCTACCGCATGTATCTCCATTATGCAGAGAGCCAGCGATGGAAAGTAGAACTGGTGGAATGCGAAGAGATCGGTATAGGCGGCATGAAGAATGTGACCTTCATGATCAACGGGAAAGGAGCCTATTCTGTGATGAAATACGAATCCGGGGTACATCGGGTGCAGCGGGTGCCCGAGACAGAGTCCGGCGGACGTATTCATACTTCCACGATTACGGTCGCTGTCATGCCGGAAGCGGAGGATGTAGATATCCAGATAGATGAAAAAGATATCCGTATTGACGTCATGCGGGCATCCGGCAACGGCGGACAGTGCGTCAATACGACGGATTCGGCAGTGCGCCTGACCCATTATCCGACAGGAATCGTAATCTACAGCCAGACGGAGAAATCCCAGCTGCAGAATAAGGAAAAGGCATTCGCCCTTCTCCGGGCGAAACTGTATGATATGGAATGCCAGAAGCGCCATGACGCAGAAGCTGAGGCGAGAAAGAGCCAGATTGGTACCGGAGACCGTTCTGAAAAGATCCGCACCTACAATTTCCCGCAGGGACGCGTGACGGATCATCGTATCGGCTTGACGTTATATAAACTGGATAAGATCATGAACGGCGACATCCAGGAGATTATTGATGCCTGCATCGCAGCAGACCAGGCGGCAAAACTGGCAAATATGAATGAGTAAGGCAAGACAGGAAAAGGCGCAGCGTGATGAAGAGTCACGCCCTGCGCCTTTGCTATATGAGGAAAAGACTATGAGAGAAAAACTGAAAAAATTATTTGCATATTATAACCCATATAAACCGCTATTCTACAGCGATATGTTCTTTGCAATCCTGGGGGCGGCCGTTACGCTGATTCTTCCACTGATCGTCAGGTATATCACCAACGAGGTGGTTTATTTTAACGGAGCAGATGCCAGACGGGCAATCCTGGTGCTTGGAATCATTATGATCGCTCTGGTGCTGCTGGAGATTTTCTGCAACTTTTACATCGCTTATTTTGGACACATTATGGGAGCGAAGATGGAAGCAGACATGCGCGGGGATATCTTCGGCCATTACCAGAAACTGACTTTTGCCTTCTATGATAACCAGAAGGTGGGACATCTTTTATCCAGGATCACCAGCGACCTGTTTGATATCAGCGAGCTGCTGCATCACGGTCCGGAGGACTTGGTAATATCTATCATCAAGATTATAGGATCATTCATCATCCTGCTGATGGTAAATGTGAAGCTGGCTTTGGTGGCATTCGCGTTTATCCCGGTGATGGCACTATTTGCCTTCTACTACAACGGGAAGATGAAAAGCGCTTTTAAGAGGAACCGGGAAAAGATTGCAGATATCAACAGCCAGATAGAAGACAGCCTGGCAGGCATCCGGGTAGTAAAGTCTTTTGCCAACGAAAAGGAAGAGATGAAGAAGTTCCAGGCAGGAAATGACAATTTTGTGGCAGCCAAGAAGGTCAGCTACAAATATATGGGCATCTATAATTCCGGATTGGGAGCCATGAGCACGCTGATCACGGTGGTAGTTCTTTTGGCAGGAGTGGGGATGATGCTGGCAGATACGGTAAAACTGACAGACTTGATCACCTTCCTTCTCTACATCAACAACTTTACAGATCCTGTGAAGAAACTGGTATCCTTCACAGAGCAGTTCCAGAATGGATACTCTGGATTTGAGAGATTCCTTGAAATCCTGTCGATCGCGCCGGATATTGCGGACAGACCGGATGCGGTATCCGTAGATCAGGTAAAAGGAGAGATTGAATTCCGGGATGTATCCTTCCGATATGAGGATAATACGGAAAAGGTGCTGAACCATATTGATCTGAAGGTAAACGCAGGAGACTATATGGCCCTGGTGGGGCCTTCCGGAGTGGGCAAGACCACGCTGTGCAGCCTGATTCCGAGATTCTATGAAGTGACTTCCGGCGCGATCCTGATTGACGGGATGGACATAAGGGATATCAAACTGGCTGATCTGCGTAATAATATCGGAATCGTGCAGCAGGACGTGTATCTGTTTGCGGGGACGATTATGGATAATATTCGATACGGCCGGCCGGACGCGACGGATGAAGAAGTAGTCCGGGCAGCCAAGAATGCCAATGCCCATGAATTCATTATGGCTTTCCCGGATGGCTATGATACGGATATCGGGCAGAGAGGCGTCAAACTGTCCGGCGGACAGAAACAGCGGCTGTCGATCGCAAGAGTATTTCTTAAGAACCCGCCCATACTGATCTTCGATGAAGCGACTTCGGCTCTGGATAATGAGAGCGAGCAGGTAGTGCAAAGATCCCTGGAAGGGCTGGCAAAGGACAGGACTACCTTCGTGATCGCCCACAGGCTGACGACGATCCAGAATGCCCAAAAGATACTGGTACTTACAGAGGATGGGATTGCCGAAGAAGGAACCCATGAGGAACTGCTTAAGAAGAAGGGAATCTATGAGTCGCTGTACCACAGGAATTTCGAGGCCTGACATACTTTTGTCATCATATAAAAATATAGTTTAATATAGTTTAACAGCGTAGCGGTTATAGACTGCTACGCTGTTTTTTTGCCATCAAAGGGCATCCTATGTATTCTGCTATTCTTCCTTCCACTCATCCTTGATCAAGTAATCTTTTAATGCCTGTATATCCTTGACGATCAGGTATCCATTTTCTTTTTCTATCAATCCCTCATTCGTAAGCGACAGAAAGATATTCGAGACCGATACGCGGGAAAGGCCTGTCTGATAGGCCATCTCCTGGTGCGTGAATTTGATATTCAGCTTGTAGCTGCCGTCTCTTAGCCGGACGCCATATAGCTGGATCAGGCTCAGCAGCGAGTGGTAGACCCGGTAATTGGAGTCATTAAAACTCATCTGCTCTAATAGACTTGTGATAAGACGAGTCTTCAGTGACAGCGCCTTTAATAAGGTCATGCAAAAATCTGGATTCTGGCATATCTCTTCAGTGAAACGTTTTTTGGAAATCAGATACAGCGTGGTTTTTGTACAGGTTGTTGCCGTACAGTAATTGCCCAGCTGATCCAGACAGGCAAGCTCGCCAAAGCAGGTGCCCTTGTCCGCGATATAGATGCTTCGCCTCCGGCCATTGATGCCATAGAGATCGAGCACGACCCGGCCTTCCTTGACAAGATAGACGTAAGGAGTGACATCGCCCTGCTGATAGATGACGGTGCTTCTTTCATAGGACTTGACGGAGGAATCCTTAAGAATGGGCTCCCAGTCCTTGTCATCAAGACTCAGCCATGGAGACATGTAGGGTGCAATCAAATCAGATAAATTATTTTTAGTCAATATTAGAACGCTCCTTTTAGTAGTAATAATTACAGAAAATGACCCAATATTCCGACGATTAAAGATTGTTAAATAATAAATCATAAAATTACCGTGGTTTGTAAAGTAGTTTACAGAAAAATTATAGCATGATTACTATAATTGTCAATATGAATCAATTGGCGCAATTGACAGAATATTAAACGAGAAAGGAGATGAGAACATGGCAGAGATTGACCGGTATTCTTTTATCTACGGCATGATTGCGGCCTTTGGAGAATGCGTAGCCCAGGAGGTGAAAAAAGTTGCATTCAGCCCTCCATTTCCCCCTTCTGATTTGAAATTATTGGAGGAAGAGGCCGAGAGGATCATGAGAGAGCAGGGCTTGTCTTACTGTCTGGAAAAAAATCCGGATATTCCGGAGGATGAAAGGGTGTACTGGTGGGTTCTGTACAAATTCCCCGAGGTTCGAAACGAATATGAGAGGCTAAGGCAGAAAGGATTGAATCCGGCATGGGAATTTGAAGCGTTTAAAGAATTATTGAGTTATGGAACAGCCTGGGGGCCCGGGCATGAGAAGGTGGTCCCGAAAATCAGAAAGGAGGCCAGCCCGATGGATCCGGTGACAAGAATCTTGTTTAAGGACGGCGGATGGCCTGTGAAAAGGAAAATATAAAGGAGGATATGGTATGAACTCATTTGGCTTTATTGAGACGAAAGGATTTGTAGGCAGCGTGGAGGCGGCGGACGCAATGGTGAAAGCAGCCAATGTAGAGGTAGCCGGAAAAGTAGAGATTGGCGGCGGATACATAACCGTAGCGATCAAAGGCGACGTAGGAGCGGTCAAGGCGGCTGTTGATGCCGGAGCCGAAGCAGCGCAGAGAGTCGGAGAACTGGTGAGCGCCCATGTGATTCCAAGGCCGAACGAAGGCCTGCTGGATCTGTTTCTCGAAAAAGAGGAGGCGTAGGCTGCGGGATTAGACGGCAGCAGGAAAGGAGTTGTAACGATTGAAGAAATTTTATACAGCAGCAGATGTTAACTTTTATGCTTCCAAGGGCGAGAATGTCATCTATATCAATCCAGGGGATGTAGTGACCTCTGTGGCAAGGGAAGAAGCAGAGAAAAAGGGAATCCGGTTCGCGGCGGGAGAAGCGCCGGCACCGGCAAGGGCACAGCAGCCGGCAGCCCCATATGCGGCGCCAGTGCAGGCACAGACGCCCTCATACCAGAAGCCGGCGGCCGTGGCAGTGCCAGCGGCACCGGCACCATCCTATACCTATCCGCAGGTGAAGGCGCTGCCATATAAGGGGCTTCTAAGCGAGGCGGAGGTTGATAGGTGGAGGGAGGACTTCCCGATTCTTAAGACCGTGGCCCATCTTGGCAACTGCTCCCAGAGCGCGCAGTCAAAACAGGTGCTGGCGGGCATCCAGAGATATCTGGATAACTGGGGCAGCGTCGGCATGGACTGGGATTCCTGGATGGAAGAGATCGAGCTTGCGAAGGCTGAATTCGCCAAGCTGATCGGTGCGCAGCCGGATGAGATCGCCATTGCTTCCTCCGTGTCAGACCTTGTAAGCTCCATTGCCAATTCCCTGGATTATACCGGGAAACGTAAGAAAGTGGTTGTGACCGATATGGAGTTCCCGACGGTGGATTACATCTGGCTCGCAAACCAGAGACACGGCGCGAAGGTGGACTTTGTGTCTGTCAATGAGAACCATGAGATCGACATCAGCGAATATGAACGCTACATAGACGAAGATACGCTTCTGACATCCGTAACCCAGGTGTATTACCTGAATGGGTTCAAGCAGGATGTTAAAGCGATCGCAGATATTGCCCACCGCAAAGGATCGCTCGTACTGGTCGACGCATACCAGTGCCTGGGAACAGAGCCGCTGGACGTGAAAGCCATGAACATCGACATTCTCGTATCAGGCTGCCTGAAATATCTGTTCGGAATCCCGGGCGTGGCATTTATGTACGTGAACAAGCAGATCATACAGGAACTGAAGCCTTCTGTGACCGGATGGTTCGGCCAGACGAATCCATTCCTGTTCCAGACCAGATATCTGGACTGGGCCAACAAGACGAGCCGGTTTGATACGGGAACCCCGCCTGTGCTCAACGCATATGCGGTTCGGGCAGGTCTTGAGATCATCAACGAGGTCACGGTGCCAAAGATCAAAGACAGGATCGACATGCTAAGCGCTCATGCCCTAAACGGCGTTATCGCAAGAGGCCTTAAGACCATCAGTCCCTTTGACGTGAGCAAAAAGGGCGGTACGACGGCCATCGTCTGCGGAGACAAAGTGGACTCCCATACGATGGAAAAACTTTTAAGAGACAGAAATGTGATTGGATCAGGCAGAGGCGAAGTGATCAGGATTGCACCGCATTTCTACACTAAGCCGGAAGAGATCGACTACGCGCTGGATTGCATCAAGGATATCCTGGAAGGAAGGTAGGTGCTTGCTATGTACATCTGCAAAGTACAGGGGAAATGTGTTTCCACGATCAAGGATGAGCACCTGAAAGGCTGCAGCCTCATTACAATGCAGCGGATGAACAAGTCCGGCGGTCCATCGGGCGAGATGCTGGTGGCCGTAGATACCATCGGCTGCAGCGTGGGAGAGACCGTGCTTGTGACGAGAGGCTCGGGGGCCCGGGCGGTACTGGGCGCCGACAGTCCGGCTGACATGGTCGTTGTGGGAATCGTAGACACTTATGATTGTAAATGAGAAATAGGAGGATGGAAGATATGAAGTCAAAAGGATTTATTGAGACAAGAGGACTGGTAGCGGCAATCGAGGCGGCAGACGCGATGGTGAAGGCGGCAAACGTGACGCTGTCGGGCAAGAAGATGATCGGCGGCGGACTTGTGACCGTGGTCATCGAAGGCGACGTAGGAGCCGTAAAGGCAGCCGTGGATGCAGGGGCAGCGGCAGCACAGAAGGTAGGAGAACTGGTGAGCGTCCATGTTATCGCAAGGCCGGATGCTGAGATCGACGCGTTCCTTAATTAAGGAAGGTGCCTTATGGAAGAAGCAAAAAAAGAAAATCTAAATCTGAGGACCTTTGTAATTGTTGACAATATGCAGCCCCAGTACGCGGCTGTAACAGGAACCGTATCCAAAGGAGACATCCCGCTTGCGGGGATGAGCGAACTGTACATAGAACTGGCGCCGGGAAGCGGAGTGTATGATCTGCTGAACGCGGCGCTCAAGTCCTCCAACGCCAAGCCTGCCTTCCAGATCGTGGAACGGGAATACGGAGAGATCGAGCTGCATTCTTATTCTCCGGAAGATGTCAAGCAGGCCGGGGAGGCAGTTCTTGAAGCCTGCGGGCTTACAGTGCAGGACCGTATGAAGCCCAAGATCGTGTCCGAGCAGATCATCTCTAATACAGATGCCTATCAGGCACAGCTGATCAACAGGGATTCCAGGCATGGCTCGATCCTCGTTCCTGGGGAGACGCTGTTCATCATGGAAGTAGAGCCGGCGGCCTATATCTCTATCGCAGTAAATGAGGCGGAGAAGAACGCAGACATTAAAGTGGTGACCTTCGACCCGGTGGGACGGTTTGGGAGAATGTATATCTCCGGCTCCCAGAGCGAGGTCAGAAGCGCAAGGGACGCGGCAATCGCGGCAATTACAGGTGTGGAAGGAAGAACATAGCCTATGGGTAACGACATATTTGCAGATTATATCAAAAACCTAAAACAGAATAACGAATCTGCCCGCCCTGCCGTACCTTACGCCGTAGGCCGGGAGAACGTAAGCGCAGGCGGAGGCAGCGAGACGCTGGACGTCCTCAAAGAGATCAGCCAGAAGCTTACCGCCATGCAGACCGTCCGGGAGCCGCAGACAAAAGATCAGGCGGATCTTGCGGTGGCGGGCGGCATGGTCGTGCTGCCGGGTCACGGCGTCTTTAAGGCCGATGTCTATATCAAAGATGGAAAGATCCAGTCCCTGAGCCAGGGAGGAGAAGTCCGTGCGGCAAAGACCATAGACGCTTCGGGAAAATATGTCTGTCCCGGCCTCATTGACCCCCATGTGCATCTGGGGCTGTTTGCCCCGATGGAGACGGATATGGCCTCGGAGACGAAGGCCGCGGTCATGGGAGGCATCACGACCACCGGCGTATTTTTCGGCGGCCCTGCATCCCACTTTTCTACATTTCCGGAGATCGAGGAGCAGGCTGGCAGATATTCTTACACGGATATCATTCCCCACCTTGTGATCGGCAATGAAGAGCAGATGCGGGAGATACCCGATTACGCCCGGTACTTTGGCGTGACATCCTTCAAGGTGTATATGAACGGGATACCCGGCATGATCCCAAGCGTGGACGACGGATTCATCCTGGATGTCATGGAACAGATGAAGCGTACGGGAAAGCAGTGCATCCTATGCTGCCACACGGAGAATACCCATATCGTAGCCAGGGCGCTTCGGGACGCGAAAGAGAAGTACGGGGAAGGCGCGGACGTAAGAGACTGGATGGAAAGTCATCCGGCGATGGCCGAGGAAGAAGCGGCCATGCGGATCGCTTATCTGGCAGAGAAAAGCCGGACTCCAGTGTACCTTGTACATATCGGCACGAAGGAGGGCATCGAAAAACTGCGGCAGATCAAGCCATTTAACAAATATGTACATATCGAGACGACAAGCCCTTATCTGGCGGTGACCAGCGAGCAGTTTGACGGGCCCCTCTATAAGATGGAGCCGCCGCTTCGAAACCAAGAAGACAAGAACGCGCTCTGGGAGGCGCTGGATGACGGAGTCATCGACACGATCGGAACCGATAATGTATGCGAGAGCAAAGAAGAAAAGCAGCCGGAGCGTTCCATCTGGGACGTGGTTCCGGGATATTCCGTAGTGGAGACGCATCTGGCGTCGGTATTGACGGAAGGCGTGGTAAATAGAGGAATCAACATCGAAAAAATAATCAGCCATATGACAAAATGTCCGGCAGAGACATTTGGCGTATATCCCAAGAAGGGGACGCTGCTGCCGGGAAGCAACGCGGACCTGGTACTCATCGACATGAACGTTACACGGGAAGTACATGCCAAAGACCTGCATTCCCGGTCAGACTTTTCCATCTTTGAGGGAAGGCGGCTTACAGGATGGCCGGTGATGACCGTCAAAGGCGGCAGCATCGTGATGGAGAATGGAATGCTGGTGGCAGACGCGCCGTCAGGACATATGGTGAAGCGATAGGAGGTAACTTAACTTGAAAGAGATCAGAATACATGGCAGAGGCGGCATGGGTGCGGTAAAAGCGGCAGAGGCGCTGGTGTACGCGGCGGTGATGGATGGGAAGTATGGCAACTCAATCCCGTTCTTTGGATTTGAGCGCCAGGGAGCGCCGGTCACAGCCTTTGTCAGAATCAGCGAAGAACCCATCCGGCCAAAAAACAGGGTGTACCATCCGGACATTATCATCGTGCTGGATCCTACGATCATGAACGCGGTCAACGTGTTTGAAGGGGTCAAAGAAGGCGGCATCCTTGTGCTCAACACGACCCATGATCCAAAGGATATGGAGATACCAAAAAACATTGCATCCGTCACCGTGGTGGATGCTACAAAGATCGCCCTTGATATGATTGGCAGGCCCATTACCAATACGGTTATGCTGGGCGCGTTCTGCAAGGCGACAGGACTGGTATCCGTGGACGAGGTGGCCAAAAAAGTAGAAGAACTCTGGGGCGCCAAAAACAAAGAGGCGCTGTACAAAGGGTATGAGGCCGCTGTGACGGCCGAAGCGCGATAAAGGAGGTGCTCTGTAAAAATGGAATTTAAAAGTAAATATATTGTGCCTGTAGGAGCGGATGGAATCCATGTTCTGAATACAGGCGACTGGAGGACGCAGCGCCCGGTGCTTGACCAGGAGGCGTGCATCGCATGCGGCACCTGCCTTCTGTACTGCCCGGTAAACTCGATCAGAAAGTCAGACGGAAAATTCACCATCTGTTATGACTACTGCAAGGGATGCGGCATATGCGCGCATGAATGTCCGAAAAATGCGATTACGATGATACCGGAGGAGGGGAAATAAATGCAGAGATTAGATGTATTAAATGGCAATATGGCTGCAGCGCTGGGAGCAGCCCTCGCAAAACCAGATGTCATCGCGGCTTATCCGATTACGCCGCAGACACCGGTAGTAGAGTATCTCACCCAGTTTGCGGCAGACAAAAAGATCGACGCGGCTATGAGCGAGGTAGAGTCCGAACTGTCAGCCATGAGCGTGGTGACAGGCGCCTCCTTAGCAGGATCGAGAACCTTCACGGCCACGGCGTCCCAGGGACTTTCGCTTATGTATGAGCCTTACTTTCGGGCATCCACCCTTCGTCTGCCCATCGTGATGGCCATCGTCAACCGGGAGATGATCTCCCCCCAGAGCGTGTGGGGAGGGCAGCAGGATTCCATGAGCGTTAGAGATGCGGGATGGCTTCAGATCTATGCGGAAGACAATCAGGAGATCCTGGATCTGGTGGTGCAGGCTTTCAAGATCGCGGAAGATAAGCGGGTACTGCTCCCGATCAATATCTGCTACGATGGATTCTACCTGTCTCATATGACCGAGCGTGTGATGGTGCCGGAGCAGGAGAAAGTAGATGCATTTTTAGGAACTTACCACCCGGAACACATTATCCTGGACCCCGAGCGCCCAATGGCGGTGGATCCGCTCACCAACGGCGCCCTTTTGATGGAATACAGATACAAACATCTGAAAGCCCAGCAGGCAGCGCTTGAGGTGATCGAGGAAGTGGACCGGGAGTACGGGGAATTGTTTGGGCGCTCCTATGGAGGCGCCATCGAAGAATACCGGATGGAAGATGCCGAGTACGCCATCATCACCACCGGCTCCATGTCCGGGGCGGCAAAAGATATGGTGGACGCGAAACGTCAGGAGGGGCTGAAGGCAGGATTAGTCCGAATGCGCATGATTCGTCCGTTCCCGAAAGAAAGGATTCAAAAAGCGCTTGCGAACGTAAAAGCCTTTGGAGTCGTAGATAAAAATGTATCATTCGGCTGCGACACCGGAATCGTATATCAGGAAGTAAAAGCAGCCCTGTACGGAGGAAATGCGGTACCGTCAGTGCCGGTCATCGGCGGACTTGGCGGGGAGGATATCTCGCTTCGGATGATGGGAGACGTCATCGACGCAGTCGTCCGCGCGGCAGAAGAACAAACGGACAGCGAGACCATATGGCTCATGGTAGAAGAAGGGTAGGTGAAGAAGAATGAATATAGTAGACAAATTAGCGTCCAAAGAGGATATGGTCTCTCCAGGCATATCGGCCTGTGTGGGATGCAACGTGGAACTGACGCTTCGAACATGCATGAAGGTGCTGGGACCTAACACCATCTATGCGGTGCCTCCCGGGTGTATGGGAGGAGTAGGCGTTGTAGGATGGGATACCCAGTCCGGCTCAAAGATTCCAGTATTCTTCCCGCTGCTTGACAATGTGGCATCCATGCTGGCAGGCATCAAGATGCACTATGAAAAGCAGGGCAGAGATGTGAACGTAGTTGCCTTCGCGGGCGACGGAGCGTCCACGGATGCCGGCATGCAGTGCCTGTCCGGCGCGGCGGAGCGCGGGGACAAATTGATCTATATCTGCTACGACAACGAAGGATATATGAACACAGGGTATCAGAGAAGCAGCGCCACCACGAAGTATTCATGGACTACCACGACGCCCATAAGCAAAGAAGGGCGGGGCGGCAAAAAGCAGCACAAGAAAGACTTCCCGATGGTGATGGCCATGCATGATATCCCATATATGGCAACCTGTTCCCCTGCCTATATCCCGGACATGGTAAGAAAACTCGAAAAAGCCATGGAGGCGTCAAAGAAAGGCCTGGCTTATCTCCACGTATTCAATCCGTGCCTGACCGGATGGGGCATAAAGCCGGATACGAGTATCGAGGTGTCAAGGCTGGCTGTGGAGACGAACTTTTTCCCGCTCTATGAAGTGGAGAACGGCACATTTACGATCAACAAGACATTCAAGGAGCCAAAGGCGGTGAAAGAATACTTGAGCCGGATGAAGAAATTCAAGCATCTGAACGAAGATGAGATAGCGGAAATCCAGGAACTGGTGGATTACAAATGGAACCGGCTTACGAAGCTTGCCGACCTTTAACAAGAAGAAGGAGGGAATACATGGGACACAATTTAGACGCATTATTCAATCCTGAGAACATTGCGGTGATCGGAGCCAGCAATAATCCATTGAAAGCCGGCTATACGGTCATCTACAACCTGAATCAGATTGGATATCCAAAAAAAGTATTTCCCGTGACAATGTCGGCTGACGAGATCCTCGGACGGAAATGTTATAAGAAGCTTTCCCAGATTGAAGATACGGTGGAACTGGTAGTGCTGGGAACTCCGGCCAAGATGATCTATGACATTATGGATGACCTGGAAGCGCGTATGGAAGAGCGGCAGGATGTGAAGGTGATCGTTTGCATCGCCGCAGACTATGGAGAGACAAAGACAGAAGAAGGCATTAAAAGGCAGGAATGCCTCATCCAGACGGCAAAAAGATACGGCATCCGGGTGGTGGGGCCGAACTGCATCGGCATCATCGACAATATTAACCGCGTGGACACCACATTTGTGGAGACGCTTATTCCAAAAGAAATGAGAGGGCAGAAGGGAGGAATCAGTTTTATCTCCCAGAGCGGAGCGATGGCGGCTTCCATCCTGATGATGGGAGCGTCCGGCCCGGCGCCGATCTCCATGAACAAATTCATCTCCATAGGAAATATGGCGGATGTGGACTGTATCGACCTGCTGGAGTACTTTGAGCAGGATGAGGACACGAAGGTGATCGGCATGTATCTGGAAGGATATCCGGATGGACGAAGACTGATGGATACGCTGTCCAGGATTGCCAGGAAGAAGCCAGTCGTCATCCTAAAGGTGGGGCGGAGCAGCATCGGCGCGAAGGCGGCCAATTCCCATACCGGCTCCCTTGCCGGGGCTGATTCCGTCTATGACGCGGCATTCCGGCAATATGGGATTATAAGGGTGTACACGATTGAGGATATGATGGATACGCTTCAGGCATTCGACGCCATGAAGATACCAGAGGGGCCAAACTGTTTTCTTCTTACACAGGCAGGCGGTCCGGGAATCTATTGCACGGATGCGTTCGTGGATGAAAAGAACCTTGCATTTCCCATGGTATCCGATGTGACGAAGGAAAAGTTGAAGGAGGCGCTGCCGCCTATGGCAAATATCTGCTCCCCGGAGGGGTACGCGGACATCACGGCAGCAGCTACGGTAGCGCATCATGTGGAAAGCCTTCGGATCGTCATGGATGACGAGGCGACGGACAGCGTGATCTTCGTCACGGTGGTGCCTACCTTTCTTCCGAGAAGGGAACTGGCCGAGGGGCTGATCCATCTGCTGGTGGAGGAAGGATACCAGAAGAAAAAGCCAGTCTGTATCTGCATCATGGCGGGAAACTATGTGTGGGAATGCCGGCAGATCCTGGAACGCGCCGGAATTCATACGTTTGACACGCCAGCCCACTGCGTGAAGGCAATGAGCCATATGACGGCCTATGGCCAATTCTTAAAGGAGCAGGAGGAAGAGGCAGATGAGTAGATTTTTAAATGAGCTGGAAGCGAAGAACCTTCTTTCTGAATACGGGGTGCCTATGGCAAAAAGCAGGGTGGCCGCATCGAAAGAGGAGGCTGTGGGGATTGCCAGGGAACTGGAATTTCCCATTGTCATGAAGATATTATCCGCGGACATCCAGCACAAGACAGAAGCAGGCTGCGTCTTTCTCGGCGTGGAAAAAGAAGAGGTGGAAGAGAAGTACGCGCAGATCCTGGAGAATGCCAAAGCCTACAAGGCAGATGCAGCCATAGACGGCGTGCTGATTCAGGAGATGGCCGCAGAAGGCCTGGAGGTCATCGTTGGGATGAAGAAGGATCCCCAGTTCGGACCGGTGATCATGACAGGAAGCGGCGGCATCTACGTAGAAGTGTTCAAGGATATTGCGCTCAGGCTGCTTCCAGTGGATAGGAAGGAAGCAGTGAAAATGATAAAGGAGACAAAACTGTACCAGATCATAACAGGCGCCAGAGGAACGGAATACGATATGGACGCCCTGGCAGACTGTCTCCTGAAGGTATCGGAACTCGTGGGAAATCAGCCGTCTATCGAGGAACTTGATATCAATCCTTTGTTTTTGTATGAAAAAGGCAAAGGGGCGAAAGGGGTAGATGCGCTGATCAAGATTACCGAGGAGAAATAAAATTTGAAGAAAGCAGGAATTCTGCCTTATACGGCAGGTATTGTGATGGCAGTTTTTTTCGGCCTGTCCTTTCTGGTGACGCAGCAGGGGCTGGCCGAGATTCCCCCGATGGTCCTGATGAGTTTCCGATTTGTGCTGGCTGCCGCCTTTATGACAATCTTAAGGGCATTTGGAATCATACATATAGACTATAAGAATAAGCCGGTGAGGGGCGTGATCATACTGTCAGTGTTTTATCCCGGGATCTCATTCTTTTTTGAGACCATCAGCCTGAAGTATGTATCATCTTCCCAGGCAGGGATATTGGTCTCGATTATGCCAATATTCGTGACCTTGTTCGGCATCTTGATATTGAAGGAAAAGCCGATGGGCATACAGGTGTTTTTTATCATTGTATCTGTGACTGGCGTGATGGTTACGGTGGTGTTTGCAAAGAGCAGCGGAAATGAGGGGACGTTTTTCGGCATCTTGCTGATGCTCATATCCGTACTGGGAGGCTCAATTAATAATGTGCTCTCGCGGAAATATTCCACCTATTTCTCATCCGTAGAGATCACATATACGATGCTGTGCCTGGGAGCCGTGATATTCACATGCATCTCGCTCATTCAGGGAATATTCGACCGCCAGGTACTGGAAGCGTATCTCATCCCGTTTCGTTCCGGGAAGATGATGTTCGTCGTACTGGAACTTAGCATCGGGACATCGGCTGTGGCGTTTTTCTGTATGAATTATATGCTCTCTAAGCTGAAGGCAGTGAATGCGGCGGTGTTTATCAATCTTGCAACGGTGATATCCATTGCGGCGGGAGTGCTCATCGTGAAGGAACATCTGTATTGGTATCAGGCTGTAGGAGGAATATTGATCGTGCTGAGCGTGTGGGGGACCAATTATTTTGAAAACCGTGTGAAAAATCTAAAGGAAAAGGAGGGTGCATAGAATGGAAGAAAAGAAAGAAGAACGTTTGGAATTTAGAGGAGGTAGTTTTTTCGCTGTACTGCCGCTTATATTGTTCGTAGTTGTCTGTATCATGCTATTTGTAGTCTTTAAGGTATTTGAGATGGAAGGCCTGTGCATGGGCGGAATACTTGTATTAATTATAGGAAGCCTTTTTGCAAAGAACTGGGGCTGCTACTGGAGGGCAGTTGTCAAAGGAATGACATCGGAGATGATGAACACGCTGGCGCTGATCCTGCTGGTAGTAGGCATCTTTGCTAAGATGATGTCACGCGGCGGCGTTGCCCAGGGCTTCGTCTGGCTTGGAGATTCTATGGGGCTTCACGGCGGCATGTTTGTCGTATTTGCGTTTATTGCCACCAGTATTATATCCATGTCAACCGGAACCTCTATAGGAACGCTATTCTCAGGGTTTCCGATTCTTTATCCATCAGGAATCCTGCTGGGCGCGCATCCTTTATATCTCGCAGGCGCGATCCTGTCCGGAGCCATATTCGGAGACAATGTTGCTCCAATATCTGATACGACGATCGCATCTGCGGCTTCCCAGAGTTACAAAAATAAAAAGGGAACGGCCGATATCGGCGGCGTTGTAGCTACCCGTATGAAGTATGCTCTTGTTGCCATGTTCATCGCATGCGTCCTGTATCTCGTGCTCGGCAACGCAGGCGCAGGAGATCCGGCAGGAAAAGAGATTCTGGAAGCATACAAGGATCCGAAAGGGCTCATCATGCTGATTCCGGTCGTGGTACTTCTTGCCGTAGCCATCATCAAAAGAGATATATTCATTGCAGTCACATGGGGAATTATATCCGGTACAGTCATCGGGCTTGTAGCAGGGATCCTTACGCCTGCAGATATCGTTTCTGTGGAAGACGGCGCTTTGGCAGGATTTGCGATCGACGGCATTAAGAACATGCTGGGAACGGTGGGTTATCTGTATGCGGTAGCCGGCATTATAGGGGTACTTAATGAAAGCGGCATGATGCAGAAGATGATCGATGCCCTGCTAAAGAGCAAGTTGAACAAATCGATCATTGGATCAGAATTCATCATTGGCTTTGGAATCATCCTTACTTCCATCTGCCTTGGATCAGCCAATGGGCCGGCAATCATCATGTATGGGCCGATCGCCGACAAGATCGGGCAGGAGAGCGGACTTCATCCTTACCGGCGTTCCAACCTGCTGGATGGCTTCGCAAGCACGCTGTCCGTGATCATACCATTCACCAGTTCCTTTATCTTTATCGTGATCAGCTGCGTGACCGGGCTGATGGAAGAGTATTCCTTTATTAATGCCATCAATCCGATTGCCCTGGCAGGAGCGACCTTCCACTGTATTGCCTTGTTTGCAGTATTTGTATTCGCGGTACTGACAGGATGGGGAAGAGAGTATGAAGGGCCAAACGGCGAGCGCATAAAAGCGAAGAACAGGTAGAGAGGCCTCTTGGTAAAAAAATAAATATCAGGGAAAGAAAATTACAGTGTATGGAGCTGTTGCGCTAAGGCCATTAGCGCAATGGCTTCTTTTATATGGAAATCATCTGTAAAGTGATATTTGAAGAAATTGTGCTGCAAATATGTAATAAATAGAAGAAAAAATAAAAAAAATGTGGTATACTAGAAAACGTGTAATTAAAATTGGAAAGATTCAAAGAAGGTAAAATATGAAGGAAATACAGTTTAAGCGAGCAGAATTAGAGGATAAGGAAGTTATTTCTCATTATTTTAAGCACCATACCAGCAGAAGCTGTGAGAGGACATTTGCCAATGTGTATTTATGGTCCAGGCAGTATCCTGTCAAGTGGGCAATCGTGGAAGATGCGCTGGTATTCAAAAGCGAGGATGAGAAGCATCTGGCATTTGCATACCCGGCCGGAGAGCCGGAGAATGTGAAAAAGGCGCTGGAAGTGCTTATGGAGTACAGTAAGGAGAGGGGCATTCCCTTCCAGATGTATAATGTAACGCCGGATAATTTTGATATGCTGGAAGAATGGTATCCGGGAAGATTCCAGATCGAGTATAATAGGGATCTGGCGGACTATGTGTATGAGGCAGAGAAGCTGGCAACGCTCTCCGGCAAGAAGCTGCACGGAAAGCGGAACCATATTAATAAATTCAAGACGATGTATGAGGGACGCTGGTCTTATGAGAGCGTGACCAAGGAGAATCTGGAGGACTGCTTCCAGATGGCTCTCAAGTGGCGCAATCAGAACGGGTGCGAGGATGATCCGGAGAAAAGAGGCGAAATCTGCGTAACGCTGAACGCGCTTCGTCTGTTTGAAGAATTGGAACTTGCAGGAGGTATTCTTAAGGTAGATGGAGAGATCATAGCGTTCACGCTTGGGGAGCCGGTCTGTTCCGATACGTTCGTGGTCCATATCGAGAAGGCATTTGCCGATATCCAGGGCGCGTATCCTATGATCAACCAGCAGTTTGTAGAGCATGAGTGCCAGGACTATACGTATGTGAACCGGGAAGAAGATACGGGCGCGGAAGGCCTTAGAAAAGCCAAATTATCCTACCGTCCGGTTTTCATGGTCGAAAAAGGAAGAGTAACTGAGCGTGCATAGAGAATAAAGAAAAGGAGAAAAGATTATGATAGCAGAGAAAATGAAGAACATGGTAGCAAATAGTTCCGCAATCCGGGCAATGTTCGAAGAAGGCAATCGCCTTGCGGAAATCTATGGAGCGGAAAATGTATATGACTTCAGCCTGGGCAATCCGAATGTGGCTGCGCCGGAAGCGGTGAAAAATGCCATTATCGAATTGCTGGATGAAGATGATCCGGTCGTGCTTCATGGCTATACGAACAGCAATGCCGGCTATGCAGACGTGAGGGAGACTGTGGCGGAGTCGCTGAACGCGCGCTTTGGCACTAGTTTTGAAGGCAAGAATATCGTGATGACGGTTGGCGCCGCAGGAGGCCTGAATGTCATACTTAAGACCTTGCTGAATCCGGGGGATGAAGTAATCGCATTTGCTCCATATTTTGGAGAATACCGTTCTTATACCAATAACTATGACGGGGTGATCGTAGAGATCTCACCGAATACGACGGATTTTCAGCCGAAGCTGGACGAGTTCGAATTAAAGATCACGCCAAAGACCAAGGCTGTCATCGTGAATACGCCAAACAATCCTACCGGCGTAGTTTATTCCGAAGAGACCATTAAGAAGATGGCTGCTATCATGGAGGCAAAGCAGAAAGAATACGGCACGGATATCTATCTCATCGCAGATGAGCCTTACCGCGAGCTGGTCTATGACGGGGCAGAGGTTCCTTACCTTACGAAGTATTATGACAATACGATCGTAGGCTATTCTTACAGCAAGTCCCTGTCGCTTCCGGGAGAGCGTATCGGATATCTGGTCATTCCGGACGAAGTGGAAGACAGTGAGACGATACTGGCCGCGGCAGGCGTTGCGACCCGCATCCTTGGCTTTGTAAACGCGCCGACCTTGCAGCAGAAGGTGGTGGCGAAGTGCATCAATGAGAAGACGGACATCTCTTACTATGACAGGAACAGGGAGACTCTCTACAATGGCCTGAAGGAATGCGGATTCGAGTGCATCAAGCCACAGGGGGCATTCTATCTGTTCGTAAAGTCTCCGGTTTCGGATGAAAAGGAATTCTGCGCGGCTGCCAAGAAGTATAATATTCTGATCGTGCCGGGAAGTTCCTTTGCGTGTCCTGGATATGTGAGAATTGCGTACTGCGTATCCTACGACACGATCGTAAACGCCCTTCCAAAGTTTAAGGAACTGGCAAAAGAGTATTTCTAGAGGGATGAGTCATGAAGGCATTTGAAAAGAACATACGAAAAGTTGAGCCTTACGTTCCCGGGGAGCAGCCCCAGCGCAAGGTGATTAAGCTGAACACCAACGAAAATCCATATCCCCCGGCACCCGGGGTTGCGAAAGCCTTAAAAGGGATGGAGACGGACCGGCTCCGCCTGTATCCGGATCCGGCAGCGACGCCTCTGGTGGAGGAACTCGCCAGATTCTACCAGGTGCAGCCTGATCAGGTATTTGTAGGAGTGGGATCAGATGACGTGCTGTCCATGTGCTTCCTGACATTTTTTAATTCCGAGAAGCCGCTGCTGTTTCCTGACGTCACCTATTCCTTTTACAAGGTGTGGGCAGAATTATACCGGATTCCGTATGAATGCCAGGAACTGGATGAGGACTTCCGTATAGTGAAAGAGGATTATTACAAGGAGAACGGTGGAGTCATCTTCCCGAATCCCAACGCCCCAACCGCCATCTATGAAGAACTGGATGTGGTGGAGGATATCATCGCCCACAACCAGGATGTCATCGTCATTGTGGATGAGGCATACATCGACTTTGCGGGACGGTCCGCACTGGAATTGATTGATAAGTACGAGAATCTTCTGGTCGTGCAGACATTTTCAAAAGCCCGCTCCATGGCTGGGATGCGGATCGGATATGCCATTGGCAATCCGGTACTGATCCAATATCTCAATGATGCGAAATATTCCTTTAATTCTTACACGATGAACCAGACGTCGCTGGCCTGCGGAGTCGAGGCAGTCAAGGATGTCCGGTATTTTGAGGAAGGAATCCAAAAGATCATTAAGACCAGGGAATGGGCAAAGGAAGAACTGGAGAAACTTGGTTTTAAGTGCCTGGAATCTCAGGCAAACTTCATATTTGCCATGCATCCGGAATATGATGCAAAGGAAATGTTTGAAGCATTAAAAGCGAACGATATCTATGTCCGCTATTGGGGAAGCAAACGGATCGAGCAGTATATGCGGATTACGATAGGAACCAGGGAAGAGATGGAAGCCTTGTTTGCTTTTCTTAGAAAATATATGAACAAATAAAGGAGAATTCTATGACTGAAACTTTAGTGCAAAGCATTATCGATGCCCTTAGCGGAAGTGTTGGAAAGGAAGCGATCGTATTTATCATATCCATGATACCGATCCTGGAACTTCGAGGCGCCCTGCTTGTGGCAGGCCCATTGCTTGGCGTGCCGGTAGCGACGGCAATTCCTCTATGTATTATCGGCAACATTATTCCAGTGCCGTTTATCCTGCTCTTGATCACTCCGATCTTTAAATGGATGAAGGGGACGAAGACCTTCAAGCCGATGGTGGATAAACTGGAGGCAAAGGCCATGAGCAAAAGCGATAAGATAGAGAAATACGAGTTCTGGGGACTGGTGCTGTTTGTTGGAATCCCACTGCCCGGGACAGGAGCCTGGACAGGATCCCTGATCGCAGCCCTCCTTGGCGTAAAGTTTAAGAAGGCATTCCCGGCAGTTATTTTGGGTATCTGCATAGCGACTGTCATTATGTGGTTCATATCCTATGTAATCCTTGGAGGAGTCCAGGTGATCGCATAGAAACTGGAAATATAAAAGAGAAGCGTTGGCTTCTCTTTTGCTATTTGGCGAATAAGCCAGGAACTTAGCAACGCGTCTACGGGCACTTTAAAAATTATTCATAGTGTGGTAAAATGTTTAAAAATGTTTGGATAAGGAGTATTGGGTATGGAAAAATTATATGATGTAACTGCAATGGGCGAGATGTTGATTGACTTTACATTGAATGGACAAAGCGAGCAGGGGAATAATCTGTTTGAGGCTTGTCCGGGAGGCGCGCCATGCAATGTACTGGCGATGCTCAATAAATTAGGACGTAAGACTGCCTTTATCGGAAAGGTGGGAGAGGATCAGTTCGGACGCCTTTTAAAAGGAACGATTGATGAACTGGGAATAGAGACGAAGGGTCTGATTCTGGACAAGGAGATCCATACGACGCTGGCATTTGTACATACTTTCCCGGATGGGGACAGGGAGTTTTCTTTCTACCGCAAGCCAGGGGCAGATATGATGCTGACAGAAGACGAGGTGGATTATGACTTGATCCGCCAGTCCAGGATCTTCCATTTTGGAACCCTTTCTATGACAGACGAGCCTGTCAGATCCGCGACAAAGAAAGCGCTGGAGGTAGCTAAAGAAGCAGGCTGCCTGATCACCTTTGATCCGAACTTGCGCCCTCCGCTCTGGAATTCCCTGGACGAGGCCAAGAAGCAGATGGAGTATGGATTCCAATACTGTGATATGCTGAAGATCTCCGATAATGAGATCCAGTTCGTATCAGGCAAGGAAGATTACGATGAAGGAATCCGCTATCTCCAGGACAAATACAACATTCCCCTGATCTTCCTGACCATGGGAAAGGATGGAAGCCGTGCGTATTACAAGGATATGCGGGTGGAGAGAAAGGGATTCCAGGTAAAGGCTATTGAGACTACAGGCGCCGGGGATACGTTCTGCGGCTGCTCTATCCACGGGCTTCTGACCCATGGGCTGGAAGGGCTCACAGAAGAGAACTTAGGGGATATGCTGACTTACGCGAACGCAGGAGCGGCGCTGATCACCATGAAGAAAGGCGCGATCCGCTCTATGCCGGAGCCGGAAAATATTACGAAATTAATTGAGGAAAAATAAAAATATGAGACTACGCAGAATGCTGGCCATTTGGGCAGCCAAGATTACCGAGAAAATCAGCGTCCATGTATTCCATCGCCAGGGCGTGACATGGGCGGGAAAGATCGCTTTAAAGATATGTCCAACCATACTGAAAGAACTGGCAGGGCAGGTAAAGAAGGATATCTTTATCGTTTGCGGCACCAACGGAAAGACGACCACCAACAATATGCTTTGCGCGGCCTTAGAGGCTGAGGGATACCGTGTCATCTGCAACCACACAGGCTCCAACATGCTGAACGGCGTGGTGGCGGCTTTCGTGCTGGGAGCCGGGAACGGAGGAAGCCTTCATGCGGACTATGCCTGCATCGAGGTGGACGAGGCATCCACAAGAAGGGTTTTTCCCCACTTTAAGCCGGATTATATGGTGCTGACCAATCTATTCAGAGACCAGCTGGACCGGTATGGGGAGATTGATATTACTATGAATATCCTGAAAGGCGTCATGCAGGATGCTCCGGATATGAAGGTGATCGTCAATGGAGACGACGCCCTGTCCGCATATCTGGCGATAGACAGCGGCAATCCTTATGTCACTTATGGCATCAGCGAGAAGGTGGTTGAGGATGAGGATTCCAGAGAGATCCGGGAAGGGCGTTTCTGCAAGCGCTGCGGCGCGCCGCTTCAGTATCGTTTCTACCATTACAGCCAGCTGGGCGATTATGCCTGCACCGGGTGTGATTTCAAGCGTCCGCAGATAGACTTTGACGCTTTGGAAGTAGAAGTTGGCAGCAGGTTGGCGTTTACGGTGGAAGGACAAAGGATCGAGGCGAATTACAAGGGATTCTACAATGTCTATAACATACTGGCAGCCTATGCGGCAGCCAGGACATGCGGCCTTGCGCTGGAACACTTCAATGAGATGCTGTTAAGATTCAATCCAGAGAACGGACGCATGGAGCAGTTCCAGGTAAAAGAAACGAAGATCCTGCTGAATCTTGCCAAGAATCCGGCAGGCTTTAACCAGAACATATCCGCCGTGATGCAGGATGATGCTCCCAAGGATATTATTATCGTAATCAATGATAACGCGCAGGACGGAACCGATATATCCTGGCTGTGGGATGTGGACTTTGACCGGTTTAAGAATGACAGCATAAGTTCTATCACAGTCAGCGGAATCCGGTGCCAGGACATGCGGCTGCGCATGAAATACGTCGACATCCCGACTGTGCTTGAGGCAGACGTAGAAAAGGCTGTCCGCGGGCGCATAGAAGATGGATGCGGCAACCTGTATGTTCTTGTGAACTATACCGCGTTATTTAGCACCCGGAATGTATTAAAGAGATTGGAGGGGGAGAAGTGATGGATATGGCAGACATGAAGATAACGATCGGGCATCTCTATCCTGACCTTCTGAACCTGTATGGGGATAGAGGCAATATCGCCTGCATGATGAAGCGCTGCCAGTGGCGGGGGATAGAGGCAGAGACGATCGAATTCAACACAGGCGACGAGATTGATTTTTCCAGACTGGACATCGTGCTGCTTGGCGGCGGCTCAGACAGGGAGCAGGCGATCGTATGCCAGAATCTCCTGAGGATTCGGGATCAATTTCAGGAGTACGTAGAAGATGACGGCGTGGTTATTGCCGTCTGCGGCGGATACCAGCTGCTGGGAAGATACTATAAGACGGATGACGGCATGATTGAAGGCCTGAATCTGGTGGATATCTATACGGAGCAGGAAGAAGGAAGACTGATTGACAATATCGTGCTCCAGAGCGAGTTAGCGGATATGCCGGTCGTTGGTTTTGAGAATCATGGCGGACGAACCTACATTAATGATAATAAGCCGTTTGGAAAAGTATTATATGGTTCCGGCAATGATGGGAAAAGCGGATATGAAGGAGTGGTATATAAGAATGTGATAGGTACTTACCTGCACGGCCCATTGCTTCCAAAAAATCCCCAGATCTGTGATTACCTGATTCAGAAAGCATTGGAGAGAAAGTATGGGCCGATGACGCTTTTACCATTGGATGACAGCCAGGAGCAGGAGGCTAACGAGTATATATACCGCAGATTTGTGAAAGAATAGATGAGATATTAGGTGGCTTCTTGTTCCCGGTCACGTAATTCTAGAAGATGAATATATTCCAGCAGATCTTTCTGGGAACGGGAAGAAAGCATCTTATACTTATACAGGAGGTTCTGTTCCATGGGAGGCAGATTTTCATTCTGCGCCAAAGCCATGTGGATGACCTCGTCATCTTCCAGGAGATAGTCGATTGTTACGTGGAAGAGGTTGGCAAGGGCTGCCAGTTTCTCATGCGATGGCTGTCGGTTCTTCGTCTCATACCCGGCTATCGTTGAACGCGCGACGTTCAAGCGGCTAGCAACATAGTCTTGCGTCATTTCATTTTCTAGACGTAACATTTTTAACTTTTTGGAAAAAGACATGGCCGGCACCTCCTTAGTTTTTTGTGTTAATTTTATCAATTGTTGCAGTAAAGAACATAAAAAGTGCCGAATATCAACAAAGTGTTGCGTTAGGTTGCAAAGTGGAACAATGTTGAGCAAAAGTAAAGAAATAGAAAGGAATAGGCAATAAATGAGGCAGGAAAGGTTCAAAATGGAGAGAGAAGGCTTGGTTGAAGAAGGACAGGAAGTAGAAATCAGCGAGCGGAGTGCCGTTACAGGACAGTATACCTATCTAGTGGAGCCTTCAATTGCCATGTCCGGAATATACCGGACCAGCCAGAGAATCAAATCCCGCAAAGGAAGGATCAGCCGGATTGAGAAGACAGAGAAAGGATTCTACCTGCTGGTAGACATAGATGAGTAATGGGAAGTACCCCGTTGACACCAGGGGGCAAAGAACATATAATTTAAAGTGAAGCAAATAATGTAAGACTCGAAAGGAACTGGATAGATGATAATAGCGAAGAATGATGAAGCGAAAAGAAGTAAGATCTGGAGGATTGTCACACTTGTCTCATCTGTCCTGATTATAGTTATAGCGATTTTTCTTCTGACAAAGCTCTTCACAGCTAATCCGCTGGAAGGAACATGGGTGGACGAAGACAGAAGCCTCAGGCTGTCAATAAAGAGCAATGGAACGATCGACGTGAATGTTCCGGAGGTGGCTGAAGATATCAGCGTGGGCGTGAAGCTGAATTATACGATGGACAAAGAAGAAAAGACCATTACAATTAAGGCGGATGAGTCGGAATTTGAGAAGCTTGCAAAAAAGTCTGACGGCAAGTATACGCAGGAAGACTTGAAGAATGCCCTGGATTCCGTGACTACGACATTTGACTACAGTGTGGATCAGGAGCAATTGACACTGACAGAACGCGAATATGGAGAACAGATGACCTTTATAAAGGAATAGCAATGATATGCCCCTCTATTTGAGACACCGATCAGACAAGGTGACCGATAGAGGGGTTCCTGCTGTTCGCAGGATACTGTATTATAGAAAGGATAAAGCAATGTTTAGAGACAAGACGAAAAAGGTTTGGATAGGAGAAGTGTGTATAGGCGGAGGAAGCCCGGTTGCCATCCAGTCTATGACGAATACCAGCACAGAGGATGTGGAGGCGACGGTGGCCCAGATTCTGGAACTGGAACGGGCAGGATGCCAGATTATTCGCTGTGCGGTTCCGACGATGGAGGCAGCGCAGGCGCTTGCAAAGATCAAGGAGAAGATTCATATCCCACTGGTGGCGGATATTCATTTTGACTATCGCCTGGCAATTGCGGCAATTGAGAATGGCGCAGACAAGATCAGGATCAACCCTGGAAATATCGGGGCCAGAGAACGCGTGCAGGCAGTGGTGGATAAGGCAAAGGAATACCATGTGCCTATCCGCGTCGGCGTAAACAGCGGCTCTCTTGAGAAGCATCTGGTGGAAAAGTATAAAGGGGTGACGGCGGAAGGCCTGGTTGAGAGCGCCATGGACAAAGTGCACATGATAGAAGAGATGGGATATGACAATCTGGTGGTAAGCATCAAGTCTTCCGATGTCATGATGTGCGTCAAAGCCCATGAACTAATTGCAGACAGGTGCCAGTATCCGCTGCATGTAGGAATCACAGAGTCAGGGACCCTGCTGGCAGGCAACATCAAGTCTTCCATAGGCCTGGGGCTGATACTGAACCAGGGAATCGGAGATACCATCCGGGTATCCTTAACCGGAGCTCCGGTTGAGGAGATCAAGTCCGCCAAACTGATACTGAAGACGCTGGGTCTTAGAAAAGGCGGCATCGAAGTAGTATCCTGCCCAACTTGCGGCAGGACTAAGATCGACCTGATTGGACTGGCAAATCAGGTCGAGCAGCTGGTGGCGGATATTCCGCTGGATATCAAAGTAGCGGTAATGGGCTGCGTTGTCAACGGGCCAGGAGAAGCCAAGGAGGCGGATATCGGTATAGCCGGCGGCATAGGAGAGGGCCTGCTGATCAAAAAGGGACAGGTTGTAAAGAAAGTAAAAGAGGACCAATTGTTAGAAACGTTGAGACAGGAGTTGTTGCACTGGAATGAGTAAGCCGTTCTTTGAAGTATTCCCAACATTAAAAGTAAATGAAGATATCCGTATGTTGTTTGAGGGCGTGGAGGTAACGAAAGTTGCCACCAATTCCGACCGGGATTTTATCAAGGTGCATCTCTACAGCCGTCATCTGATCCAGAAAAGGCGTATCTACGAAGTAGAGAAGCTGATGAAGGATCAGCTGTTCGGACGCAGCCGCATCCAGATCGAAGTGAAGGAAAGGTATGAACTGTCAGAGCAGTATACGCCGGAAAACCTGATGAATGAATATTTTGACAGTCTTCTGCTGGAACTGAATGAAAAAAGCGTGGTGGAGCGCAGCATGCTCCAAGGCTCAAGGTATCAGTTTGAAGAGGGGAATATTCTTTGCCTGACGCTTACGGACACCATAGTAGCCCAAGGGAAGAAAGAATCATTGTCCGGCTATCTGGCAGAAGTATTTCAGGAAAGGTTCCAGCGGCCCATTGAAGTACGGGTCGCATACGAGAAGCCCAAGGATAGCAAGTTAAGATATAATGATGTCAAGCTTAAGCAGGAAGTAGACGCCATACTGGAACACGCGGAAGCGGTTCAGGAGGAGAAGGAACTTAAGAAGAAGGCCCAGGAAGAAAAGGAAGGCGTTTCTTCAAAGTCCACGAAGAGCCAGAATGGGAATGGCGCGGGCAAGAAGGAAAAGAAGGCGTTTTTCGGGAATGGCAGAAGAGAAGGATTCTCTTATAAGAAGAATTCCGATGATCCGAACCTGATCTTTGGACGGGACTTTGATGATGAGACGATAGAACTAAAACAGGTAGTTGGCGAGATGGGCGAGATCACCATCCGCGGCAAGGTCATCAGTTTTGATACCCGGGAGATCCGTAACGAGAAGACGATCATCATGTATGCGGTGACAGACTTTACAGATACGATCATGGTCAAGATGTTTGTGCGAAACGAGCAGCTTCCGGATATTCTGGCAGACGTAAAGAAGGGCGCATTCCTTAAGATCAAGGGAGTCACCACCATTGATAAATTTGACGGCGAGCTTACCATTGGGTCGATCACAGGAATTCGAAAGATTAATGATTTTACGGAGTCCAGGAAGGATACGGCTCCGGAAAAGCGGGTAGAGCTTCATTGCCATACGAAGATGAGCGATATGGATGGAGTATCGGAAGTAAAGGATCTTGTAAAACGCGCCCATGACTGGGGACACAAGGCGATTGCCATCACTGACCACGGAGTAGTCCAGGCATTCCCGGACGCCAACCATTACATAGAGACCCTGGATAAAGACGATCCTTTTAAGGTGATCTACGGAGTAGAAGGCTATCTGGTCGATGACCTTACGGATGTGGCCGTGGGCGAAAAGGGGCAGACGCTGGACGATGTCTATGTAGTATTCGATCTGGAGACGACGGGCTTTAGCCCGATTAAGGATAAGATTATAGAGATAGGCGCGGTGAAGGTAGAGAACGGGAAGATAACAGAGCGGTTCAGCACATTCGTAAATCCCAAGATCCCAATCCCGTTTCGCATCACCCAGCTGACCAGCATTACGGATCAGATGGTCATGGATGCGCCGGATATCGAGACGGTGCTCCCGCAATTTCTGGAATTCATTGGGGATGCGGTCCTGGTAGCGCATAATGCGTCTTTCGACGTGGGATTTATCGAACAGAATTGTAGATACCAGGATATTGTGCCGAATTTTACTTCTGTGGATACGGTGGCCATGGCCAGAATCCTTCTTCCTACCTTGTCGAAGTTTAAACTCAATGTAGTAGCCAACGCACTCCATATATCCCTGGAGAACCATCACCGGGCAGTGGACGACGCAGGCGCTACCGCGGAGATCTTCGTGAAGTTCGTGGAGATGCTGAAGGAACGCAATATCAATGATCTGGCGAAGTTAAACCGGTTTGGCAGCAATAATGCGGATGCGATCAAGAAGCTTCCCACATACCATGTGATCATACTGGCTTTGAATGAGGTGGGCCGGGTGAATCTATATACCCTGATATCCAAGTCCCATCTGGATTACTATGCCAGGCGGCCCAGAATCCCCAAAAGCGAGCTGTCCAAATACAGGGAAGGCCTGATGGTAGGCAGCGCCTGCGAGGCGGGGGAACTGTATCAGGCTATTCTGAATGAGAAGTCGGAAGAACGGATCGCGAGGATCGTCAATTTCTACGATTATCTGGAGATACAGCCATTGGGAAACAACCGGTTCATGATTGCCAGCGACCGTATTGAGAATGTACAGAGTGAAGAAGATCTTAAGAAGATCAACAAGAAGATCGTGGATCTGGGAGACCGATTCAACAAGCCGGTTGTTGGCACCTGCGATGTGCATTTTATGGATCCGGAAGATGAAGTCTACCGGCGTATCATCATGGCAGGAAAAGGATTCGGAGATGCGGATGAGCAGGCGCCTCTTTATCTGCGCACCACCGACGAGATGTTAGAAGAGTTTGAATATCTGGGTTCGGCAAAAGCAAAGGAGATCGTGATAGACAATCCCTGCAAGATTGCGGATATGGCAGAAAAGATTACGCCGGTCAGGCCGGACAAGTGCCCGCCTGTCATTCCCGATTCCGATAAGACGCTGAGGGAGATCTGCTACAATAAGGCTCACTCCATGTATGGGGAAGAACTGCCGCCGATTGTAACGGAGCGTCTGGAGAGGGAACTGAATTCCATCATCTCCAACGGCTTCGCGGTGATGTACATTATAGCGCAGAAACTGGTGTGGAAGTCCAATGAGGATGGCTATCTGGTTGGATCCCGTGGCTCCGTAGGCTCTTCCTTCGTGGCGACGATGGCGGGAATTACCGAGGTAAATCCCCTGAGCCCTCATTACTACTGCAAGCATTGCCATTACAGCGACTTCGAGTCTGAAGAAGTGCGGGCATTTGCCGGCGGCTGCGGATGGGATATGCCGGATAAGAACTGCCCGGTCTGCGGGGAGAAGCTGGTTAAGGACGGATTCGATATTCCGTTCGAGACGTTCCTTGGATTCAAGGGGAACAAGGAGCCGGATATTGACCTTAACTTCTCTGGCGACTATCAAAGTAACGCCCACAAGTATACGGAGGTCATCTTCGGCGCTGGCCAGACCTACCGTGCGGGCACGGTAGGAACCTTGGCAGATAAGACGGCGTTCGGCTATGTGAAGAATTACTATGAGGAGCGGGGACAGCGGAAGAGAAACTGCGAGATTGACCGGATTGTCCAGGGGTGTACTGGAATCCGAAGGAGTACCGGACAGCATCCGGGAGGCATCATCGTGCTTCCTCTGGGGGAAGAGATTAATTCATTTACCCCGGTACAGCATCCGGCCAATGATATGACGACAGACATCGTCACCACGCACTTTGACTACCATTCCATTGACCACAACCTGCTGAAGCTTGACATCCTGGGCCATGATGATCCGACCATGATCAAGACGCTGGAAGAGTACATTAGTTCTCCAGCGCTGGAAAATGAATACAATGAGACGGACAACCGATTCGTGGCAACCAAGATTCCCCTGGACGACAAGGGGGTAATGTCCTTGTTTCACGATACGTCAGCCCTGGGAATCAAGCCGGACGATATTGGCGGCTGCCCGGTGGGATGCCTGGGCATCCCGGAATTCGGAACAGACTTTGTCGTACAGATGGTGGTTGACACCCAGCCAAAGACTTTGTCTGACTTGATCCGTATCTCCGGCCTGTCCCATGGAACGGACGTGTGGCTTAACAACGCCCAGGAATTGATCAAGAGCGGAAAGGCTACCATATCAACGGCAATCTGTACCCGTGACGATATCATGACCTACCTGATCAATAAAGGGATGGACAGTGAATTATCCTTTACCATTATGGAAAAAGTAAGAAAAGGCAAAGGGCTTACAGACGACTTCGAGAAATCCATGAAGGAGGCAGGAGTCCCTGACTGGTATATCTGGTCCTGCAAGCAGATCAAATATATGTTCCCGAAAGCCCATGCGGCGGCCTACGTTATGATGGCGTACCGGATCGCTTACTGCAAGATCAATTATCCGCTGGCTTATTATGGGGCGTATTTTGGAATCCGCGCGGATGCATTCTCCTATGAGATCATGTGCCGGGGCAAGGATGTGCTGCAGCATTATATCGATGAATATAACAGCCGGTCCGCGACTCTGAGCAAGAAAGAACAGGACACGATGAAGGATATGAAGATTGTTCAGGAGATGTATGCCAGAGGGTATGAATTTATGCCCATGGACATCTACAAGGCTCAGGCGACCAAGTTCCTGATCATTGACGGGAAACTGATGCCGCCCCTTTCAAGCATTGACGGAATGGGAGAGAAGGCGGCAGAAGCGGTGGCGGAAGCATCCAAGGACGGGCCATATCTGTCAAGGGACGACTTCCGGCAGCGTACCAAAGCCAGCAAGTCGGTCATCGACTATATGGTGGAACTGGGCATACTGTCCGACCTGCCGGAATCCAATCAGCTGTCGCTGTTTGACTTCTAGCGTGCCGGAACTGGAAGTGCCTGTGACGGCATGATGGAAGAAAAAATAAGAAATGAGAGGAAAACCAGATGTGGCTACTATATGCTGTTGGGTCTTCGTTTTTTGCAGGGATTACTGCGATCCTTGTGAAAATCGGAGTGGAAGATACAGACTCCCACCTGCTGACTGCGCTTAGGACGATCGTAGTATTAATATTTTCCTGGATCATGGTATTTGTCGTTGGATCCCAGGGAACCATTTCAGAAGTATCGCCAAAGACGCTGCTATTCTTGTGCGCGTCCGGAATTACCACCGGGGCATCCTGGATCTGCTATTTCCACGCATTGCAGATCGGAGATGTCAATAAGGTGGTGCCCATCGACAAGTCCAGCGTAGTTCTGACGATTCTTCTGGGCGTCCTGTTCCTGGGAGAGCCGATGAGCGTGTCAAAGGGAATCTGCGTTATATTGATCGCCGCAGGGACCTACCTGATGATCGAGAAGAAGCAGGGGACGGAAGAAGGAAAGAAAAAGAGCAAAAGCGCCATTCTATATGCCCTGCTGTCGGCTGTCTTTGCGTCGCTGACAGCGCTGCTTAGCAAAATTGGCATTGTCGGGATCGAATCCAATCTTGGCACGGCCATCCGTACCATTATCGTTCTGATCATGGCGTGGCTGATCGTGCTGGCGGGAGGAAAGCAGAAGCAGATCCGGGATGTGAGCAGGAAAAGCTGGACCTTTATCATCCTATCCGGAATCGCTACCGGCCTGTCGTGGCTGTGCTATTACCGGGCGCTGCAGGATGGGCCGATCAGCGTAGTGCTGCCGATTGACAAGTTAAGCATCCTGATATCCATCGCTTTTGCATATATTATATTTAAGGAACGGCTTACGAGGAGATCAGGCCTGGGACTTGCCATGATCGTAGCCGGGACGCTGGGGATGGTGGTGCTATGAGTGGCAGCAGGCGTTATAAAGGAATCTTGTACATTGTCCTGTCCGCGTTCTGCTTCGCGCTTATGAACCTATTCGTTCGGCTGGCAGGCGATTTGCCTTCGATCCAGAAAAGTTTCTTCCGTAACTTTGTTGCGGCAATCTTCGCATGCGTGATCCTTTTAAAAGATGGCGTGCCGTTTCGGTGCAGGAAGGAGAATCTAAAGTTTATGCTTCTGCGTTCCGTCTTTGGGACGCTTGGAATTCTTTGCAATTTCTATGCAGTGGATCATTTGGTGCTTGCAGATGCGTCCATGCTAAATAAGATGTCTCCTTTTTTTGCAGTGCTATTTAGTTTCCTGATTTTAAATGAGAAGGTGAAGGTTCCCCAGGCATTGATGGTGGCAGGCGCATTTGCAGGAAGCATGTTCGTTGTAAAGCCGACGCTTACGAATATGGATCTTGTCCCATCCATGATCGGGCTTCTCGGCGGAATTGGCGCGGGCGCGGCTTATACGATGGTCAGAAAACTGGGAGAGAATGGGGAAAAAGGCCCATTTATCGTGTTCTTCTTCTCGACATTCTCATGCTTATTCACCTTGCCTTGGCTGATCTTTGACTATCATCCTATGTCCCTGTCCCAGACCGCTATCCTCCTAATGGCTGGCATTGCGGCGGCGGGAGGGCAGTTCGCCATAACCGCGGCCTATTGCCACGCGCCGGCAAGGGAGATATCTGTCTATGATTATTCGCAGATTATCTTCTCGGCTGGATTGGGATTTGTCATATTCGGACAGGTTCCGGATGCCTTTAGCTGGCTTGGCTATGGAATTATATGTACGATGGCAGTACTGATGTTTTTATATAACAGAAGAAACCAATAGCCTCTTTTCTGTATACACTATAAGTGAGAACAGAAATAGAGGCTATTATTATGAGATTAAGATGCTGCAATAAGAATCAGGAATGCATCGACTTTTTTGCACAATATGGAACAAGTTCCAATCCGACAAGTGGAAGCTTTATCCCACTTAACGCCATATTCCGCAGGGGGGACGAGATTCATCTGGAAGAGGAGACGCAGATCGTACTGGCGCCTGGATATCTCTACCTGATTGATTATGTATTCCTCGCAACGCCGGAGGCAGATGGCTTTATGGAGATCATACCATATATCAATGGAACGCCAAGGCTTCTCTATTCCTTCTTCGCGCCAACGGGGGCGGAGAGGAATACGTCCGCTTCCGCAGGATTTACGACGAATGAGGCGGCCACAAGCGAGGCACGGCTATCCTTCCGCCTGGATTATCCAGTTACGACAAGGAATATTGATATATCAGGGACAGTTTCTGTCACGCCGCTGATGAAGATTGGCGATGAGCGAGGCACGTTTTAGGCAAGGACGAAGTGACGGATGATGCAAAAGTCCGCGGGATATAATCAGAGCCGCCAGAATCAGAATGCATCCAAGAATAATCTTCATCGTTACCGTCTCTTTGAAAATAAGCACAGAAAAGAGAAAGCCGAAGACAGACTCCAGTGACAGAATCAATGCTGTGTGGCTGTCTTTGGCATACTTCTGGGCAGCATTCTGCAGGCAGATGGCAAGGGCGGTATTAATAAAGACAAGATATGTTACGCCGTAGAGAGAGCCCCGGTCCGTGCATACGATCTTTGTGCCAGAGAAGATGACGCAGATTATGGATAGAAGCCCGGAAAAGGAGAACTGATAAAAGGTCAGGGCAATCGGATCCAAGGGCTTGGCATATCTGCCGGTTAAGACAATCTGAATAGAAAACACCAGGGCAAATAAAAGCGTGACAGGATCGCCCATCTGAATGCCAAGATCTCCGTTCAGGCTGATAAGCGCGATACCGAGGATAGCGATAAATGCAGCCAGGCCATCCTTTTTCAGTGGCCTGGCTTTTGTGATGGCCCATGCCGCAAGCGGCGTAAAGATGACATAGGTGGCTGCAAGAAATGACTGCTTGGCAGGAGTCGTGTACTGAAGGCCAAACAGCTGGATCAGAAGACCCAGAAATTGGAGGACGCCAAGCAAAAGGCCATATTTTATGATTCCTCTTTCAGCCAGGCGGATCCTCCTGTTAAATATCAGGCCCATGATGATCGCTGCTCCACAGAAGCGGTACATAAGAATTGCAAGAGGGCCAAGCCCCTTTAGCGCGTATTTTCCGGCAACAAATCCGCCTCCCCAGATTGCGGCAACGATAAAAAGCGTCATATCAGCAAGTAAGAGCGTCGTTTTATTTGATAGAGTCTTCATAGAATATTCCTCCTTTGGAAATTGAGTTGAATATATCATAAACAAATGCTAAAATCAATATAACTAATGAATTTAAATATATCTAAATAGTGTTTGCTTTTTCTATGAATATTGATAGGAAAATCGAAGATGACGAAAAAGGAGAACAGCAGATGGAAAAAACTTATCAAATTGGCTCCAGGCTGTCAGGCTACCGGAAGGCGCATGGGCTGACAATAAAGGAATTGGCTGTAAAAACGGGGCTTAGCACTGCGCTTTTAAGCGAACTTGAGCGCGGGATTGGGAACCCCACGCTCTCGGTACTGGAGAATCTGGCTGGTACGATGGGGATATCGGTATCCGCGCTGCTGGAGCAGGAAGTTAAGAATGCGTCCCTGGTAAGAAGAAGGTGCGAGCGGAGCCAGACAGGAGGACCAGACGCAAGATGTCTCTATGATGTTCTGGCAGTCAGTCCGGTAAAGTCCAGGATGGAACTGCTTCTTCTGGAACTTGAGCCGGGGATGTACTCCAATGATCGGCTTAGCGTACATCCTTATTGGGAGGAGATCGCTTATGTAGTCTCCGGTACGGTAGAGATCTTATTCGAAGAAGAGGAGATTGAGCTTAAGGAAGGAGATACCATCCGTATACTTCCCGGGAGAGGCCATCGTTTGATGAATCAGACAGATGAAAGGGCGATGGTACTATTCGCACAGGAAAGCCGGTAGAATTCATTTGCTAATATGAGCGGAAGTACTTGACACTTAACTATCTTGTGATACAATATAGTTAGGAACATTGCAATGCAAGGTAGTGAAAGGCGGGATGACGATGGATAGATCACAGCTAATGAAAGGCATATTGGAAGGCTGTATATTGAAGATCATCAGCCAGTCAGAGACCTACGGCTATGAGATTGTAGACCGGCTGCAGGAGAATGGATTCCGGGAGGTAAAGGAAGGAACGCTGTATCCGCTTCTCTTACGCCTGGAGAAGAAAAAGCTGATTCAGGCAACCTACAAGCCAAGTCCCTTAGGCCCAAGCCGCAAGTACTATTCCCTGACTGAAGAAGGAGAAGAATACGTGGCGGCATTCTACGGAAACTGGAAGGAAATCTGCGAATCGGTAAAGAAGATATTTGAGGAGGGGTTGATATGAAGATCATGGAAAACAAGCTGAAACAGCTGGAGAAGGAGAACGAAGATGATTTCTTCCGTATCCGGTCAGAAGAAAGACGAAAAGAAGTATCCCGGATGATCAAGTATATCTCATCCTCCTCGCTGCCTCTCTACCAGATTCAGATTATCCGAAAGGATCTGCTGGGGATGGCGCAGGAGGCGGAGCGCCAGGAACTGCCGCTAAAGGATATGCTGGGCGTAGAGCCCCGGGAATTCTGCGATGAGATAATCGAGAATGCCGCAACGCCAGCCAGGAAGGAGCGGGCCTTTCAGGTGGTGATAGATGTCCTGCAGCCTTTTGCGATCTATTTCACTTTTATGTGGACTTGCGGCGGGATGCCTTCCAGATTCGGGATTACGCTGACGGATATCATTGCATTCCTGGGATTGTGCGGTATCTGCAGAGGCTTGATGCGCTATATGGGCAATCGGCTGGCGATCAAAGGCAGTCCTATCCTGAATCTGCTGCCCTATCTGTTTTTTGCCTGTATGGTAGCAGCGATCGCCATCGGAGGGCGTTCAGTTTTAGGCTCTGTGGGAGGAATGTATGTGATATCAGGCCCAGGCCTTTTCATGGTCATCCTGGTGGATGTGATTGCCATAGGAGCGACGCTTTTATGGAACCGGTATTGGAATAAATTCCCTAAGTAGACAGCATATTCCACAATTTTGCAATTCTAAATAAAAACACGACACAATGCTGTCGTGTTTTTATGTTATAGTAGTAGCAGATAAGTAACGGGGAGGAAGACGATGAAGATTGACAGACTGATCGGGATATTATCAATATTGCTGCAGCAGGAGCGGGTGACGGCTCCTTATCTTGCAGAGCGGTTCGAGGTCTCCAGGCGTACGATCAACAGAGATATCGAAGACTTGTGCAAGGCCGGGATTCCGCTGGTGACCGCGCAGGGCGCAAATGGCGGCATATCAATCATGGAAGGATACAGGCTGAATCGGACCCTTCTTACTTCTTCGGATATGCAGGCGATCCTTGCCGGGCTTCGCAGCCTGGACAGCGTATCCGGTACCAGCAGGTATCAGCAGCTGATGGATAAGCTGGAGGTGAATCATACGACGCTTGCTTCCAACAGCCATATTCTGATCGACCTGTCCTCCTACTACAAGTCCTCCCTGGCGCCGAAGATCGAATTGATCCAGGATGCCATTGAGGGAAGACATTATATCCAGTTTGACTATTATGCGCCAGGCGGGGAGGGCGGTCGGTTGATCGAGCCTTATCTTTTGGTCTTCCAGTGGGCCTCCTGGTATGTGTGGGGATGGTGCACGAAGCGGGAAGATTACCGGCTGTTTAAGCTAAACCGAATGCTGGAATTAAAGGTCGCAGGAGAACAGTTTGAAAAACGCGACCTTCCCAAGTACGAGCCAAGGGTGGAGGCGGCATATCCTTTTGAAATCTCGGTGACGGCCGTGTTCGAGCCGGAGATGAAGTGGAGGCTGATCGAAGAATATGGCGTGGACAGTTTCAGAATCAGGGAGGATGGGAAACTGCAGTTCCAATTCTATTTTCATGACAAGGAGAATCTGTTTAGCTGGCTGCTTACATTCGGCGATAAGGTGGAATTATTAGAGCCGGAAGGCCTTCGGGAGGAAATCCGGCTGCTGGCAGAAAATATCGGCAAAAAGTATAAGAAGAATTAGAAACATGACACATAGGTGTCGTGTTAGGCGTGATATGCTTGTCATAAATAAAGAAAGCAAGAGGAAAACAGCATGGATTATGATATAGTGGAATTGAAAGAAAAGACGGTAGCAGGGCTTGCAGCCAGAACCAACAATCTGTCTCCTGATATGGGAGCAGTGATTGGAGGGCTTTGGAAACGGTTTTATGGAGAAGGAATCTATGGACAGTTAAAGCACAAGGTCAATGGCAAGGCAATGGGAATCTACTCCGACTATGCCGGGGATGAGACCGGGGATTATACGATTACGGTCGCATGCGAGGTAGAAGATGCAGACGGGCTGCCCGAAGGCGTGACGTCGATGACGATCCCGGGAGGCAGATATGCCCGATTCGTTGTCTATGGAGATATGCAGGCGGCTGTGGCAAGATTCTGGCAGGAACTTTGGGAGATGGATCTTGACCGGGCCTTTACCTATGATTTTGAAGAATACCAGGATGACAGTATGGAGGAGACTTGTATCCATATGTATATCGCGCTGAATTAGAGGAGGTAGCGAAGTATGGCTTCCAGCAAAGAGTTTGTTCATTATGTAGAAGAGCAGTTAACAGATGCAGGAGAGATTACGTGCCGGAAGATGTTCGGGGAATATGGAATCTACTGCAATGGCAAGATTATAGGAGTGATCTGTGACGATCAATTGTTCCTCAAGATTACGGAAGCAGGAAGGCGCATCTGTCCGGATGGAGAGGAAGCGCCCCCATATGAAGGCGCTAAGCCATATCTGCTGATCGATGATATTGATGACCGTGGGTTTATGACGAGGCTGGTGCAGGCAGTCTATGAAGAATTGCCGGAGCCGAAGCCGAAAAAGACCAAGAGAAAAGAGGGACAAGAAAATGGAAAAAATGGATTATAAGAAGGCATATAAGGATCTGTATATGCCCAAGAAGAAGCCTTCCGCCATTCAAGTGCCAAAGATGACGTTTATCATGGTGGATGGCCGAGGGAATCCGAATACATCAAAGGATTATAAGGACGCCATGGAAATTCTCTATGGCCTGTCTTTTACTATTAAGATGAGTAAGATGAGCGGCCGGCAGCCGGAAGGATACTTCGAGTATGTGGTTCCGCCGCTGGAAGGCCTGTGGCGGGCGGATGACTGTGCCTTTGACGGCAGGAATATTACAGATAAGGACAAGTTTAAATGGACTTCTATGATCCGGCAGCCGGAGTTTGTAACGACGGAAGTATTTGAGTGGGCCAAGGCAGAACTTAAGAAGAAAAAGCCGGAGATTGATTTCGCAAGGACCCGGCTTGAGACTTGGGAAGAGGGGCTGTGCTGCCAGATCATGCATGTAGGTCCATATGATAATGAGCCGGCAACGATAGCGGTTTTGGAAGAGTATATCCAGGCATCCGGGTATATTACGGATATTTCAGATCAGAGATGGCACCATGAGATCTATCTGGGAGACCCCAGAAGGACGAAGCCGGAGAATCTCAAGACGGTGATACGCCACCCCGTCAGACAGGAGGCATAGAATGGAATTTATCAGGGTTACAGAGGAAAATCTGGAAAAGGAGCACATCTGCTGTGCGATTTCCAGTAATAAAGACTGCCAGGTAGTTTCAAAAAAGCGGTGGCTGTCAAAACGATTCCAGGAAGGACTGGTATTTTTAAAAGCAAATGTGCGGGGAAAATGCTTTATTGAATATCTGCCGGCGGAATATGCTTTTGCGCCTGTGAAGGCCGATGGGTATATGTATATCAACTGTCTCTGGGTTGCGGGACAGTACAAAGGCCAGGGATATTCCAGCCAGCTTCTTGAGGCATGCATCGATGACAGCCGGAAAAAGGGTTGCAAAGGGCTGGCAATCCTGTCAGCGGACAAGAAGAGGCCCTACCTGGCTGATCCTAAGTACCTGCGTTACAAAGGATTTCAGACGGCGGATACTGCGGGGCCACATTTTGAACTTATGTATCTTCCCTTTGCGGAAGGCGCGGATGTGCCACGATTCAGGGAACAGGTGAAAAATCCACAGATAGACAAAAAGGGATTTGTACTTTACTATACAGAGCAATGCCCATTTACCGCCAAATATGTACCGCTGATTGAGAAAATGGCCGCAGACAAGGCAATTCCTTTTGAGACGATACTCCTTGAGACGGCAGAGCAGGCTCAGGCAGCGCCGGCCGCCGTCACATCCTACTGCCTGTTTTATGACGGGAAATTCCTGACCAATGAGATTCTATCGGAAAAGAAGTTTGAAAAGATTGCCTCAGAAGTATATGATAAAATGGTATGATGAAAGGATGGATAGATCGGAATTGTCCGCTAGGATAGATGGATGAAAGATATAAGGAAGGCCTATAGGAATTTATATGGAGGAATCAACGAATATGAAAATATATATTGCGTTTCTGCGTGGCATCAATATAAGTGGTAAAAATAAGGTTCCAATGGCTGAATTAAAGAAAGCCTTTGAAGAACTTAGGTTTGGAGCGGTTAAGACATATCTGAACAGTGGAAATGTGATTTTTTCAAGCGATGAAGATAATATAGGGAGTCTTACAAGCCGGATTGAAGCAATGATAAAAGAACGGTTTAGTCTGGATATACCGGTTTTCGTCATATCAAAAGAAGATCTTGAAGATATTTTGCAGCATGCACCTGACTGGTGGGGGAACGAGAATAAAGAAATCTATGATAATTTAATTTTTATTATGCCTCCTGCTACATTTGCCGAATTATGGGGGGAGATCGGAGAGCCCAAGGAGGGCCTGGAAAAGATTAAGGATTATAAGGAAACGGTATTCTGGTCTTTCAGCCGGAAGGATTATCAAAAAACAAACTGGTGGCCAAAGACCGCAGGCATGAACATTAGCCAAAAACTGACAATCAGAACGGCAAACACCGTCAGAAAGCTAGTTGGAATGTAATTGCCTTACAGATTCCGGGGGAGCAGGGAATACCTTATGAAACTATGGTCCCTTTCAGCGAGGCGATCCAGTTCTCAATGGCTTTTGCTAAAATAAATTGCTGCTGCAGAACAGCCATGCCGGTTTCCGGAATATCCGGGTTATTCTCCTTTTGACGCAGGTTCTCTTCCAGGTGGCCTTTTAGGATCTTTATGTTTTGCTCAATCTCTGTGATACATGATTGCTGGAGGTTTGTCGGAAGGTTGTCCAGATTCACGATGACAGCATTAAAATCTAAAAACATACTGATTGGCTTTGCGGATATTTCCAGCATGAGCCTTTCAAATTCTTGCTCCCCGGCTTCGGTCAGGGAGTAAACGACCTTCTCTGGCATTTTTCCCTCTTTGACAAGATCTCCTTTAATGAATCCCTTTTCCTCTAATTGGATGGCTTTTTTATAAATGGATGGCGTGCTGATCTTCACCCATTTTGAAATATTGCGGTATTCCACTAATTTTTGGATATCATAGGCGCCCATAGGCGCCTTTTTTAATATGCCTAATACGATTAAATCTATGGTTGCCATAACGTTCCTCCTTATTGGGAAAATGCTATATATTACAGTAGTATAAAATTTGTAATTGTTGTAACGTATATTAACCTATTATATATGCCTTGTCAAGATTGACACTATGTTTTCTTGACAACTACTATAAATTATAGTAGAATAAAGCCGTAGTTAATACTATAAAATATAGTACTATAAAGTACAACAAAAGGAGAATTTCTAATGAGTGGAACAAACAAAAAAATGGAACTATTAGGGAGCGCGCCAATCCCAAATGCTCTTATGGCTCTGGGTATTCCTATTATGATCGGTATGCTGATCAATGCCCTTTACAATCTGGTGGACGCATATTTCGTGGGCGGGCTGGGGGAGACCCAGATGGGAGCGATCTCTATCGTATTTCCGCTGGGCCAGGTCGTTGTAGGTCTGGGACTGATGTTCGGAAACGGCGCAGCATCTTACCTGTCCAGACTATTAGGCCGTGGCGATAAGGGCACTGCGAATAAAGTGGCTAGCACCGCCCTGTATAGCAGCGTTTTTATTGGGGCAGTCATCATTATCCTGGCGGCAATTTTTCTGAAGCCGATTCTTGCCATGCTGGGTGCCACAGATACGATTATGCCTTATGCGCTGGCATATGCGAGGATTTATGTGATATCCTCGATCTTCAATGTATTCAACGTAACCATGAATAACATAGTGACGAGTGAGGGAGCCGCAAAAACAACCATGTGCGCCCTGCTTTTGGGAGCGGTACTGAATATCGGCCTGGATCCGGTTTTCATCTATACGCTTGACATGGGCGTGGCAGGGGCTGCAATTGCTACGGCGATTTCACAGTTTGTTTCTACCCTTGTATATCTGTCCTATATGCTGGGAAAAAAGAGTGCCTTTACTTTTCGGGTAAGGGAGTTTGCCTTGAACGGGCAGATGATGGCAGAGATCTTGAAGATTGGCGTTCCTACGCTGACGTTTCAGCTGCTTGCCAGCCTTTCTATCGCATTGGTCAATCGGGCAGCAATGGATTATGGAGACGCAGTGATTGCCGGTATGGGAGCGGTTACGAGGATTACATCTATGGGAACGCTGGTGGTATTCGGATTTCTCAAAGGATTTCAGCCTATTGCAGGATTCAGCTATGGGGCGAAGAAGTTTGACCGTCTGCGGGAAGCGACCAAAACATCGATCCGGTGGTCAACAATTTTCTGCGTGGCTGTAGGCTCTTTGATGGCTTTGCTGTCCACGCAGATTATTTCACAGTTTACAGATGGAAACGCAGAAATGATTTCCGTCGGTTCAAAATCCTTGATGGCAAATGGCCTTTCCTTCTTCCTATTCGGGTTTTATACGGTGTATTCTTCCCTATTCCTTGCTCTTGGCAAAGGCACGGCAGGATTTATCCTCGGAGCCTGCAGACAGGGGATTTGCTTTGTCCCTGCCATTTTGATCCTTCCGATGGCATGCGGTATCAACGGGATACTCTACGCCCAGCCCGCCGCGGATGTGCTTTCAGCGATCATCACCGTATTTATGGCGGCCCATCTTCACAGGGAACTGCGGACGGCAGAGAGAGTTCCTCAAAATTAAAAAAAGCAGCGTAACATACTTTTGTACATTACGCTGCTTATTACATAACGAACGAAGTTTCCCGCTGGCCTGGCACTGTTATAAAACTAGAGAGGGCGCGGAATATACCCTTGCAGCCAGTTCGGAATCCAGCATATAAAGGCTTCTGGAGTCATGGCCAAAGAGGTTGAACTTGGTGATCAGATCATCCGCATTCTTCTCTTCCTCACCCTGTTCCTTTACAAACCAGTCCAGGAACTGCATGGTTCGGAAATCCTTCTGCGCATAGGCAGCGTCATAGATGGCGTGAATCAGGCTGGTGACATACTGCTCATGTTCAAGGCCCGCTTTTAGAGGATCTTCAAATCCGGCCAGAACAGCCTCAGGCTTATCGATAGATTCCAGTGTTACCTTCTCCCCGTTATTCTGTAAATATTGAATGAAAAGCATGGCATGGTCGCGTTCTTCCTGTGCCTGGATATTATACCAGTTCGCGAATCCATCCAGCCCTTGGTCTTTATAGTAATTGGCGAAATCCAGATATAGGTAGGCGGAATAGAATTCCTTATTAACCTGCGTGTTTAATAATTCAGCTACTTTTGGATCTAACATATTCATTTCCTCCTTTTTGTTTAAGGTCTGCAGAATTTCTGCAAATTTATTATAACATTTTGACGGGATGGTGGCAATGGGAAGTGCCGGAAGGAGTGGAAGTGGATTTTCGGATTCTGATGTGATACGATGGATCCAGAAAAAGGAAGGAGGAAGAATCATTGAGACCATCGCAGATAACGGACTGGTGCCACGCGATTATCCGATCCCAGGCTGCTTACGGGGGATTCTATATTGATGCCACGATGGGAAATGGAAAGGATACGCTGATGCTTTGCACGCTGGCCAAAGAGACTGGAAGCGTGCTGGCTTTTGACATCCAGGATGCAGCGCTTGAAGCCACGCAGAGGCTCCTGGAAGAACAGGGATGCCTTGGGCGTGCCAAACTTATAAGGGACGGACACGAACATATGGACTTGTATGCAGGGGAGGGCACCGCAGATGTCATCTGCTTTAATTTCGGGTATCTTCCAGGCGGGAGCCATCACATAGCCACCCGGGCCTCAACCAGCGTGGAGGCGATCCAAAAAGGATTAAAGATTCTGAAAAAAGGAGGCATGATGAGCCTGTGCATCTACAGCGGAGGGGACACGGGATTTGAAGAAAAGGAGAGGATCCTGGACTGCCTCAGAGAACTTTCGGCGCGGGAGTATACGGTAATCGTAAATGCGTACTACAACCGGGCAAACAACCCTCCAATCCCTGCGTTTATCTTTAAGAATTAACGCTATAAGCCGGAAGATTTACGGGAAGGGGTTTGACATTTCTGGAAGATTGAAGTATGCTTAAAAGGTCCAAAGAATCATAGATGAATATATCCAGGAAAGGAAGGCGAGATTATGGACGGTAATTCGGCGCGAAGTTGTAGCTTTACAATGACAATCGGATACGGGAACACCATAAGTATGCCTTCTTTTAGGATTTACTGTAGGGAGAGGAGGACTCTCCTTCGATAAATGCCTTTTCAACTGAAGGTTTGATTTTGCGTGCTGCCATATCCGGTTGGAGATGGCAGTATTTTTATGCCCGAATGCGCGAAAATAACATTTCAGACAGGAGGCAGAGACAATGGCAAAGAGTATTTTATTAGAATTATTGGAGGCGAGGAACTACAAAGAATTAAAGAGACTGATGGGAGAGTATAATCCGGTGGATCTGGCAGATCTTTTGATGGAATTAAACGACCGGGATCTGGCAATCGTATTCCGGATGATTGAGAAGGATAAGGCAGCAGAAGTATTTTCTTATATGGATGATGACCAGAGGCAGACGCTTCTTGACTGCTTTACCAGCCAGGAAATCAAGCACATCCTGGATTCCATGTATACGGACGACGCGGTGGATCTGCTGGAAGATATGCCGGCCAATGTAGTCAATAAGCTGCTGGATCAGGTGAGCAAGGATACGCGTGCGGATATCAACCGGCTTTTGAATTACCCGGAGGATAGCGCGGGAAGCATTATGACGGTAGAGTATGTGGATCTGTCCCCGGACATGACGGTACGGCAGGCCCTGCATAAGATCCGTACCATCGGAATCCACAGCGAGACGGTGTATACTTGCTATGTGATCGTGCAGAGGAAGCTGGTTGGCATTATTACGGCACAGGCACTGATGACCAATGATGAGGATGTACAGGTGAAAGATCTGATGGAAGAGAATTTTATCTTTATCCGGACCACCGACGACAGGGAAGATGCAGCCAAACTCTTCCGCAGATATGGACTGATCGCAATACCGGTACTGGATAAGGAAGGATTTATCGTAGGGATCGTAACCTTTGATGACGCCATCGGGGTTCTGACGGAAGAGACTACCGAGGATATCCACAAAATGGCGGCCATCGCTTCCAGCGAAGAGTCTTATCTTAAGACATCCGTATTCCAGCATGCGAAGAACCGGATTCCGTGGCTGCTGATCCTGATGTTCTCGGCGACAATCACAGGAGCGATCATCACGAAGTATGAGAATGCATTCCAGGTGGTTCCAATCCTGGTGTCCTTTATTCCCATGCTGATGGATACAGGCGGAAATTGCGGCTCCCAGAGTTCAACGCTGGTGATCCGGGGGCTGGCGGTGGATGAACTGCATTTTTCAGATTTCTTCTCCATCGTGTGGAAGGAATTCCGCGTATCCCTGATCGTAGGAATTGTGCTGGCAGCGGCCAACGGCGTAAGGATCTATCTGGTGCATGGCGGCGATGTGCAGATGGCGATGGTGGTTGCCGCTTCGCTGATAGGAACGATCGTGGTGGCCAAGATGGTAGGCTGCATGCTGCCGATTTTTGCAAAGCAGCTGCATCTTGATCCGGCAATCATGGCGTCGCCCTTGATTACGACGATCGTAGATACCTGCTCCATCATGATATATTTCCGCATAGCGACCCTTGTATTCCGGCTATAGGCGGCGCTAGAAATTTAAGAGATAAAAAAGGGACAAGGATCCCTCACAAGAAAGCAGTAGCATTTTGCTGCTGCTTTTTTGTGTATAAAAATAATTCCGCATAAGAACATGCTGAAGGCATGCGGCAAAGGTCCAATGATAGCAAATAACAACAAAGCACAACAAACGGCGTCTGCAGCCAAAAAACAACAAATTTGCTGTATTCTAAGATAGAAAGCAGACATGATTTTGAGAAAGGAGAGGGTGGCTGATGCAGAAGACAACAGGAAAATCAAAGAAGGAGGTTTCTGTTGTACCGAAAAGAACGGATACAAAAGGCAGCACTGAAAATGAACGGATTTTGTTGGAGAGTATAGCGGGGATACGAAAAGAACTGCATATTACGCAGAAGGAACTGGCACATCTATCAAATAATACACAGCAAGAGATATCCAGGCTGGAACAGAAAAAACACAGCCCTTCCGTCAGAACTTTATGCAGGATACTGGATAGCATTGATTATGAACTGTTACTATCCAAAAAAGATAAGAAGAATACAAAAAAAGAAATGGAGAAAGAGTATGAGAAGAAAAATAGCAGCCATTATCAGCCTTATACTGACAATGACCATGTTGCTGGGGACAATTGCATATGCCAAGGGGACGGATACGGACAAGAAAATCACTGACAATGTAATCTTGGATTTTATAGGATTTGATATGTCTGGCTATAAAGCATATCAGTCTATAGAAATTCCAAAGGGAACACCGGAGAGTGATCTGAGCCTTCCGGATGTTCTGACGGTAAGGATAGAAGGGCAGGAAGAGAATGTAGATATGCCTGTTACCTGGGAGTGCACAGATGATGGGTTTGGAGGGGGTTCTTATCAGGCAGGGCATGAAAATGAAGATGCGGTTTTCACATTTATGCCAAGATGGGAAGAAAACTTTGCGCTGTCTGGTGAATTACAGCAAAAGGCAGATAATGGCGAGATAAAGCTTCCGTGGATAGAAGTAAAGTATCAAAAGGGGGAGACCAAAGAAGATTCGGAAAAAGAAATGGCAAGCGGCGAAGAAAAGCAGGCAAAGAATCTGGAACCGGATTCGTCTTATCCTCAAACTGCCACAAATACTACGGGAACATTAAAGTTTCTTACAGGTTCTTCTGCTATTAGCAGTGAGAAAGCCTTCGATATCAGAGGCCTCAAAGACGGAAGCGAAGTAAAAACCACTTACAGCAATTATGGATATGAATTATATCTGACGGTAGGGGATGTTTCAGTGGATAGAGGAAATATGGAGCTGATATCAAGTTTAAATAACGGCCAGGTAAAGACGGTAAACGGTATGCAGGTACAGCCATTGATTACCTTTACATCCGATCAGGCTTATGTAAAGGTGACCTACAAGGTTTACAATCCGGCTGATACCGCAAAAGTGATAGGACTGTGCGGCGGAGCCGATATTATGATAGGGGGAGATGACAAGGCAGCCATCAATAGCACGTCAACGGGTATTACCATGGTGGAAGGCAGCAAAAATGGAAGCCAGTTCAGCCTCTATTCCAAAAATACATTTGGCGTGACAGCGTTGGATACCTTATGGTTTGGAGAGTATAATCAAAGGCAGTATAATTACTGGAACAGCCGGGAAGGGGGAGATCTGCCCCAGGGAACGGACAGTGGAATTGCATTTTCCTGGCAGAACCGTGCATTGGCGCCTCATGCCTCCACAGAATTTACGCTTCTCTTTGGAGTGGGAGAGCCGGCAGCCCCGCCGGAGATTGATATAGCTGCGGATATAGAATTGGCTTATAGCGCGGCGGACATCGGGGTAAAAGCGAAAGTAAAGGATGCGGATACCAGGACCTATAACGTGTATTATTCGCTGGATGATGGGCAGGAAACCATATTAGATGCAACATTAAAAACACTGGTGGACGATAACTTTACCGAAGACCCGGGAACCCATAAAGGGACTGACCCTATTGCTGCAGATGGCAAGCGCCAGGGAGTGGCCGGTGAGATACCAGTTCCAGAAGAATGGGCAGAGAATTCCGTCCACAAACTACAGATATGGGTGAAAAATGATAAGTACGCCATGTCAGATGTTAAGACCGTTTACATAATGAAAAAGGCAGCAGAAGGCGGAGGAGAAATCGTTGAAGCGAACGAGTATAGCCTGGCTTTTGACGCAAATGGAGGAAGCGGAACTCCGCCTGCATCAATGAAGGCATATGAGGGGACAGATGTGGTCCTGCCGGTGACAGCCCTTCAAAATGATGGCTATCTTTTCGGCGGATGGACGCCGGACGATGGGACAACGATTTACCAGCCTGGCGAATCCTATACGATGCCTTCACAGGATACCACCTTGAAGGCATTCTGGTATCAGACGCTTACGCCGGGGGAAGTCGCTCCTGTCACCGCTGAATATGGGACGGAGATAGCACCGGTAGCCTTAAGCGCGACAGGCGGCAGGGGCAATCTGACCTATGCTGTTGCTCCCGGGACGCCGCTTCCGGCAGGATTAGTTCTGACTGAGGAGGGAATTCTTAGTGGAACGCCCACCGATATCACCAATGGGCAGGTACTTGTAAAAGTAATCATTAGCGACGCAATGGGGGAGACTGCGGAGGCTGAAATACCGATTACAATTGATAAAAGACAGGTGACTGTGAGCGGGGCACAGACAACAGAAAAAGAATATGACGCAGATACATCGATGGATGTAGGCGCTCTTGCTCTGGATAATGTTCTATCAGCGGATTCTATTTCTGCAGCAGCGACAGCAGAATTTACGACTATAGATGCGGCAGAAAATAAAGATATTACCTTATCAGGCATTACATTAAGCGGTACGAATGCAGAGAAATACAGTTGCGAGGAGACTGTAGTAATCAAAGGTAAAATTATTCCCCGTACGATTACGGTGAAAGTAAAAGACGACAGCAAGAAGGCAGGAACGCAGAAACCAGAACCGGAACTTATGGAAGTCTACGACGGGACAAGCGCATTGCAGGGGACGGATACATTGGAAATGCTGGGAACTCCCCGCTACGCCTACCCCGACTTTAAGGATGAGACTGGTTCTTATAGGGTGGTAGTTTCCTTCGACAATGCAAATCGCAATTATAATATTATCTGCCAGGAGGGAACATTATCGGTAGGCCAGGATGCTCCAGTTGAGACTACGAATTATCAGGTATCCGGAATACCAGGCAATGGGGGATGGTATACGAGCCCGATTATCATTAAGCCTCTTGGGGACACATATGACATGTTTGCAGACGGGACTGCTTCGATTGAAGTGAATAACAAAAAGGAAACCATCCAGATCCAGTTAAAAGACAGCCGCACAGGCCAGCTTACTTCCCCAAAGACGGTGGAATTTAAAAGTGATACAGAAGAACCAAGGCTTGGAACCGTTTCCGTCCAAGAGAAGAATAGAGGCATTTTAAGCAGAATTGGACGGACGCTGACATTTGGAAACTTTTTCAAGGAAACCGTACAGGTCACGCTTCCTGTCACCGACAATTTAAGCGGTGTAGAAAAACTGGAATACAGACTACCGGGAGAGGATGGGTACACAGTTGTAACATTAGATCAAACCGTATCCGATGAGGCGGTTTTTGACATTCCTCTTGGAACAAACGGAATAATCAATGTACGGGCAACGGATATGGCAGGAAATATAAATCAGGTATCCAATCTTGAGAAAGATGGAGCAGATGTCTGGATTGTTGAAAATACAGCCCCTGTTATTTCAGAATTTACGGCGGAAGAAGTTTCTAAAAACGGATGGTACCGGACGGATGTGACATTAACAGCGTCTGTAACAGATGAAGAAAGCGGGCTCAATCAGGTGTCATGGACTTTAAATGATGGAGACAGCAATGTACTTCTTGGCAATCCGGAAGAAATGATACAGGAATATCAGTTTAACCAGACCCTGACAAATAACGGGAAGCAGACTGTTAAGGTAAGCGCAGAGGACAATGCGACAAACCAAAGCGCAGACAGAAGCATCACGGTTCAGATTGATAAAGAAATCCCTACCTTAAGCAGTGTAGAAGGAAATCCGGAAAACTGGCAGGAGAAAGAAGCAGAGATTTCATTTAAAATCAAGGATGAGATCAGCGGACTGGACAAAACAGAAGATGTCCAGGTATTGAAAGATGGAAACACGCCAATAGCTGTCATAGCATCCGGGGACACCTATACTTTCACAACAAAAGGAAATGGGAAATATACGGTAAAGGCAATGGATAAGGCAGGCAATGAGATCGCGGAAAGCGACTGCATTATCGTAAGCCGCATAAAGGATCCAGAACCAAAGCCTCCGATAAATGATGAAAGTCTAAAAGGACAGAAAGGCACGGCAGTAAAAACGGGAGATGCATTATCAGCAGGAAAGATACTTTTTTATCTTATCCTTGCCATAGCTGCACTTGGATGCATAGCGATGTGTATGATCGTGAAACAAAAATCAGCACAGGCAAAAAGAAGGCATAGAAGAAATCGCAGATAAGCAGAAGGGGATGTAATGAATTTTACATCCCCATTCATGTTGCAGCTATTAAAATGTCATCAATCCGGCATCCTATTTTCCGGAAAAGTAATATGAAAGGAAGTATATTCTCCGGGCACAGAATCGGCAGCAATGGTTCCGCCGTACTCTTCCATGCAGTTTTTCGTGAAATAGAGCCCGAGACCGCAGAGACCGTTCTGCTTTTTGGTACTGAAGCGGTAGCTGAAAATCTGGCCCAGATGTTCCGGAAGAATTCCTTCCCCGCTGTCCTTGAAAGTAATATGTGCCAGATGGTCTTTATAAAGGGCGCTTAATGTAATCGCTCCCTCGAAGGGCGTATGTTCCGTAGCGTTGATTACAAGATTTTCAAATGCACGGAAGAGGCTTTCTTTGTGCCCCAGCACATAAAAGGAAGTATCCGGGAGAAGAAGCTGATAATGAATTCCTGCGGCATCCGCATAAGGACAGGTTTCTTCATAAACAATGTGAAGAAATGCATTTAAGTCAAATACTTCAGGCGCTGTATTATGGGTAGTTTCCGTATGAAAAAGCTGCAGGCTCTGAACATTATTCTGAATCTGCATGGATTTGCGGTCAATGACATCCAGATAATGCTGGAGTTCCCTGTCTGAGCGCATAGGGGAATTGCGTATATAGTCAATATAAGTATTGATTGCTGCCACGGGAGCCTTTAGGTCATGAGCCACAGCGGACAGGAATTCTTTCCTTTCATCCATCATGCGTGTAAGCCATGCAGTTTTACGTTCTACTTCTTCCTTAAGATGTTCTGTCAGATATTCCCGTTCCAGCAGGATGCGGCGGCTGTAACGTAAAATCAAAACAGTAAATAGAAACACCATAATAAACCCGCAGTATTCTGTCTGCCATCCAAAGTGTAGCGGCTCATATCTGCCGGCAGTCAGATAATCGATCAGAATGCCAAAGCCAAATACTGCATTTGCGCTCAGCATCCAGATATCATCCTGGTTCTGATAAGAAATTATACAGGCAGCCACAATGAGGTAAAAACTTAGAAAGATTTTAAATATGGCCATGACATCCCCGTAAATAGAGACAAAGGATGGCAGGAACGGGAAAAGTACATAGTGTGAAAGCGGGACAAATAGGAGCATGCCAATGCAAAATGCATAGGCAGCCAAGTGGATAATGCGAGGAAATGCGTGGCTGCACAAACGGTACGTCAGAACAGTCATACAAGTTAAAATCACGAAAAAGGATCCGTCTTCCATCACATATGGAAGAACGCCCATATTGATTCCCAGCCAATGGATGAGCGGATAGGAAATATGGACTGCATAGCTGATGCAGAGAATTCCATAAGCAATATATAAAGCCCCGGCCTTCCTGCGAAACCAGATGCTGATTGAAATAACAGCACATCCAAGCGTGAAGAAACATAAGAAGGCATAAAAAATAAGGCGGCAGTTTACCAGATGGAGAATATCGGAGGATGTTCCCAGAACCGGCGGGTAAATCATGCCGCTATAATAATGAGAATAATTTGCCGTATCGATGAGAAGTTCTACATAGCCGGACGGAAGGGAAAACAGGGCATTTCTGATATGAATCTCATAGTCTTTTCTGGAGAGGTTTCCATAAGAATGAATCAATTCTCCATTGACATAGACCTTGCATGCAGAAAAAATCTCAGGAAGTTCTAAGAGCCATCCGTCTGCATTTGCTTCCAAATGCAGCTGCTTTCGATACAGTCCGCGGCCAAAGGGAGACTTGTCTTTATGAAAAGAAGAAAAATTACCCGATTCGCCAATCGTTATATTAGCCGGATTGGAGGTGGGATTTCCGCTTTCGTAATCTGAATAGGAAGTATCAGGATAGAATTCCCAGTCATCTGCCAGGACATAGAAGGATTCATCGTTATCCAGATATTTATTATCCTTCATATAAGTTAGATAAAAAATCAGTCCGATTCCGGCCAGGGAGAGAATTAGAATCAGAGCCGGCCGAAAAAGGCTGTACAATTGTTTTTTTCGCTCCATCATGATTCTGTATACACATACCCCTTTCCCCACTGTGTGCGGATGAATTCTTTATCTGGCGCGGCGGCCTGGATTTTTTTGCGGATTCGTAAAATAAGGACCTGTATGCTGTGGGTATTGTAGTTTTCACCCCACAATGCCTGATATATTTCTTCCTGTCTGTAAGGGATTCCCTTGTGCTGGCTTAAAAAATATAGAATCTGGAATTCATTTGCCGTAAGTTTAAGAGACTGGGTGCCAATATAAGCCTGCTGTTCTTCCGGATACAGAGAAAGAACAGGGGGAGCAGGATGTTTTTGTTCATATGAGGAGGGAATATGCGGGCTGATTCTTGCACGGATCCGCATTTCAAGTTCCTGTAAGCGGTAGGGCTTTTCTACATAGTCATCCGCGCCGCTGTTGAATCCTTTTACAAGAGACTCGCTGTCAGTAAGAACTGTAAGGAAAATGACAGGCGTATTGGTAGTTTTACGCAGGTTATTGCATAATTCGAAACCATCCTGCGCTTCCATTTTAATATCTAGAACCAGACAGTCATAAGACCTGTCTTTTAACAGTTCCATCGCTTCTTCCGCGCTGGAAGCTGTATCTACATCATATCCGTGTTCTGTAAAATAGGACCGGTTTAAAGAAAGTATTTCTATATCATCATCTACAAATAGAAGTCGCTCCATAAGGCACCTGCTTTCATTAGTATCATTCTGGATTATATTCTATATGGAATACAGGCGCTTTGTAAATAGATTTCAATAGAAAGAGAAACTGTTGTTAATCATTGTGAATTCATGATAAGATAAAGCAAATTACAAATTGAGGATAAAAATATGGAAAAAAGATACAAATTTCAGATTATACCTGTTTGTATAATCCTCTTTTTTCTCCTGCCGTTTACAGTGAAGGCGTGGGGACCTCCAGCCTTGGAGAAAGAGGAAGATTTTTTAAAGTGGTATGAAGAAAATAAAGATAAAAACGGCGCAGTATATTCTTTGTCGGGGGATTTAAAACTGGAAAGCGGAGACAAAGAACATCCGATTCGACTTGATGGAACCGGGAATGTCGTGATCGATGCCGGAAGATATGGAATCTTAGTGGATTGCGACGTTCGGATTGATAATCCGAACCTCTGCATCCGGGGAAATAATTTTTTCTGCATCATGGTTCGAAATCATGCAGACCTGGCCCTGAACCAGGGGAAGCTTATTTATACAGGAGAAGATGGCGTGGCGGTTCATGTCGCAGAAGGCACCATGACATCTCCAGGCGTGCCTGATAGGTTTGCAATTCAGGCACAGGGCAGGAATGTAATTGGAATCCAATATGATGGGAGCCATGAAAAAAGCGTATCGAATCTGCATATGGAGCTGGATGGAAGCCAGTCATCCAAAGGAATTGCAACCATGTCAAATGGATACATACCCATTATCCACTGCAATATTCAGGTCACAAGCCAGCAGTCGGCATATGGCGTATATGGAGAGGGGGCCGCAGATTTTCTGATTCAGGAATCTTTTATTTCTGCCAGATGGACGGATCCCGGATGGAATCCCGTGGGGGAATTGTGCAGCGTATACTCTGCGCAAGGAACGGTTGTAAATGATAATTCAAAGTTAGAACCCAAACTGGATAACACAAAGAACTATACCATGATGGAAATAAAGGATCCAAGGCCAGTATATGTAGAGACAGGATCATCCCCGGATCAGTGGGGATTTCCGGAAAGCCTGGAAGTATATGTATGGGAGATGGGACTAGAAACCGAAAGAAAGGTGTCCATACCAGTCACATGGAATGTGAATGAGAACGCATTTGGGAAGCCAGGTTTTGTGAAAGTGCAGGGGAATTTTGAAACGAATGATACAGAGAATGAATATAAGAATCCAAATAATCTCGTGCCCGAAATTACCGTATTATGCCTGCCGCCGGAAAAAATGTTTCTGGTTGGATATAGCATTTTTGAAGATGCTAAGGAAGGAGCACAGCTTGTACTTCCATATCCATATGACGCACAGCGGATGGAAGTGATGTACAGCATGGATGGGAAAGACTTTTCTTATTATCTGTTTGACGGGCAGACCAATGTCTTAGAAGGTATGGAAGAGAGCAAGGATGGAATGTTTTCTTTTTATCTTAATCTTCCGGTGAAAGGGAAAGTGATTTATTTAAAGACATTGGTGTATGGAGAAAGTGTTTTTAAAGGCGAGAGTGCTGTGTGGATGATTGATGGGAGAGTAAAACAGGAACTTCCGGACGGGACAGATAGTTCGAATGGCGGCGACAGAGGCGGACAGACATTGGAGACATCCATCCCTGCCGGAGAAGATGGAGAAGAAGATTTATCTAAGAGGAATGCAGACGGAGGACAGATCACAGTCATAACAAAGGCCGGGGCAGGCCAGGAGACGCCAGAGAATGAAGCGGCAGAAGCAGGAAAAAATAAAGATAGAGAATCAAAGAAAATTGGTAAGGACGTAGAAAAAAAGACAGGGGCAGATTCCCAAAGCGTGTCTAATGGAAACGGGGAAGCTGCTTTTGCAGGTGCTAAAGTTGTAATCACATTGATTGCTGCAATAGGCTTGGCGGCAGCCGGAATAGGAGTCGGGAGAAAAATCTTTAAGAAAAGATAAGGAAAAACAAGCATAACCCGCAGAAAATCGTGTTCTAAAAAGCACGATTTTCTGCGGGTTATGCTTTGCAGGATGCCTTTTGTGGAGACGATTAAATTCCCTGTGCCAGCCGATAGATTTCTGCTATCTGCTCCCGGTTAAGTTCCCGTACTTTTCCGATCGTACGGGTATTGCCAAAACTGCATTTGTCGGCGAGTTCCAGAATCTGCTCTTCGCTTGGGGCAATTCCAAGTTCGTGGAGGCTGGTGGGCATTCCAATGCTTCGAAAATAGTCTTCCATAGCCTGAATGCCCAGAAGGGCCGTCTGCTCCAAGTCTTCACTGTGCGGAACGAAAAGGACATTCTCGGCAAACTTGGCAAACCGGTCCAGGCGGTCCTTGCATACATAGCGGGCCCAGGTACCCCATACGGCAGCAAGGCCTGCGCCGTGAGCGACGTCGAACATGCCGCCAAGTTCATGTTCCAACTGGTGGGAAGCCCAGTCCCCGCCATCGGTACCGCATCCAGTAAGGCCATTATGAGAGAGGCTGGAAGCCCACATGACTTCTGCACGGGCGTCATAATTTTGAGGATCCTTTTTCAGAATCAGAGAATTCTTCATGACAGTGCGAAGCAGTGCCTCGCTGATTCCGTCCGTCATCTCCATATTCGTGCTCTGGTTGAAGTATCGTTCCATCGTATGCACCAGAATATCCACGCATCCGCTCTGCGTCTGGTAATCTGGAAGCGTATATGTAAGTTCCGGATTCAGGATGGCAAACCTGCAGCGGCAATATTCGCTTTTATAGCCACGCTTCTTTAAGCCGTCTTCGTTCGTAATGACGGAGGAGTTGCTCATCTCGCTTCCGGCAGCCGCGATGGTAAGGATGGCGCCAATGGGCAGGCAGGCGGAAGCGGTACGCTTCCTCGCATAAAAGTCCCAGACATCTCCCTCATTGGCAACGCCATAGCCGATTGCCTTGGAGGAATCGATAACGCTTCCGCCGCCTACTGCCAGGATAAAGTCGACTCCTTCCCGCCGGCACAGTGCGATTCCCTCGCGTACTTTGGAGAGACGGGGGTTTGGAACCACGCCTCCCAAAGAAACATAGGGGATGCCTTCGGCATCGAGGGAAGCATATACGCGGTCGAGAAGGCCGCTTCTTACGACGCTGCCGCTTCCGTAATGAACCAGGACCTTCCTGCATCCCTGCTCTTTGATGAGGCTTCCGGTTTTGGACTCGGCCGCTTTGCCAAAGACGACTTTGGTAGGCGTATGATATTCAAAATTTAACATATTAGACACTCCTTCTCACTCATTTTTTCATGACCATTCTATCATATTTAGCAATAACAGGGTATGGTATAATAATATATCATAAAAATTGTCAATACCAGTCGGGTACTTCCTGTTTTTTGCTCCGGGCGCTTGAGGGATTCGTTATGCCCAGCCGTTAGAAAAAAGGGGATTGACCAAATCGAAATTAGACGGTATACTGGTACCATCAAAGACAAGGACGTCGTATCGTGGATACGGCGTCCTTTTTGATTTTAACAGGCGTTTATTGGTCTAGTTTGAGTTCCAGGGCATAGACGATCCCAGATAATGTATCCATGCCGGAAGAATGTCCGATCTCAGAAAAAGATTTTAAAATATCTCCGGACGGTGGCAGCAAGGTCAGCGAGATCACGGCGCGGCTGAAATGGGATGCTAAGGCACAATCAAGGAAGGCCCTGCTGATCTCGTTTGTATTGGCAAGCCGTGCGCGTATCTGGCATCCAAGTTCCAGAGTGAAAGGATGCGAGCCCTGATTTCGGAGGAGGAGGCCAGCCAATACGCCGCACAGGAAATCATCGCCGCTGGGGGTAAGGCCGATCCCAAGTCCGAGAAGTCCGGCTAATGTGCTGGCAGCCTTCTCATACTGTCCCTCCTTAAGAAGGAGCATGCAGGACGACATCCGCTTCCTGGCAGTTTCAAGGATGAGATCAAAAGGTTCTGCCGAACCCTTATAGGAGTCGGACAGCAGGCAAAAGCCTCCGACGTCCGAGGAGGACAGGACGCTATGCAGCCTCTCGCAAAGTCGCGCGTGGGAAAAGCCTGGGGGCAAAGAGGCCAGTCGCGATTCGTAGATCTCTTCCGGCTGATATAGAAAGGAAGACGAACATCCGGCAGACGCAGAGTCAGGCATAACGATCTCTATCCGATCGCCCAGGACATTCACAGGCTGGCCGGAGCGGATAGGAAGCTGATCCATGGATCGCCCCTCCATATCCGTGATCAGGCTGATGGGAGACAGAGGGGACGCGGCTGACTGCAGTGCCAGCAGATGCTGTCCTAATTGAATGTTGATTGTTTTCTTATAAACAGAGTGGACGGTTCCAGATATGCACAGGCCTAATATATGGCTGGCATAAGCGGCTGTCGCAGTAATTACATGGTACATGGTATAAATACTCCTTTGTCTACAGATTCTAACAGATAATAGAATAAATTACAAAAAAAAAATGAAAAACTAATTTTTTTTATACATAACAGACAAAAATGACGTATTTTTTTTCGCTTTCATGTAATTGTTTTTCAATATTGTATCTAATAAAATACACTTATGTATTATGAATGGTTAACCAAAGAATGACAAAAAAAAGACAAGGCGCCTTTTGTAAGGAGGAAAACAATGTATGATTTAGTAGTAAAAAATGGTAAGCTCGTAACTCCCGACCGCGTTTATGAAGCCGATATTGCAGTAAAAGACGGAGTCTATTCTGCATTTTTGGCAAAAGGGTCAGAGGCTGCAGCAAAAGAAGTAATTGATGCAAAAGGATGCTATGTATTTCCGGGCATTATTGACTGCCATGCACATTTGAATGAGCCAGGATTTGAATACCGGGAAGACTTTGAGACAGGATCCAGAGCGGCAGTTGTGGCGGGCTGTACTTGCCTGATCGATATGCCATTGAACAATGACCCATCCTTAATGAATAAGGAGATCTTCGATCTGAAGATGGGACGCATTAGCAAGCATTCGGCTGTTGACTTTGCTTTATGGGGCGGTATTGTCGGAGATTATGACAGTCAGCCGGGATCGGTAAAGAATAATATGGATGATCTTGTGGACCTGCATCACTGCGGCGTAGCGGCATTCAAAGGATTTACCTGCCCGAACGGCGATCTGTTCCCCACTGTCAACATGGGAAATGTAAGAAAGGCATTGGAGATACTCAAGCCATATAATGCGCTTTGCGGCTTCCACTGTGAGGAATTCGGACAGGTGCTGGAGCGGGAGAAAGAGGCAAAGGCAAAAGAAGGAAGAACCAGCGACGAGAAGATCAGAGACTTTCTGGATTCTCATGATGTATGGACGGAGTATGTGGCAACCAAAAATGTCATTGACATGGCAAGGGCCACAGGCGGAAGGGTCCATATCTGCCATGTAAGCCATCCGATGGTGGCCCAGGTAGTGAAAGACGCCATCCATGAAGGACTTAAGATTACCGCGGAGACCTGTCCGCACTATCTTGGATTTACAGAGGATTTTGTATTTGAGAAGGGCGCTCCGGCCAAATGTACGCCGCCAATGCGGACAAAAGAAGACATGGAGAAATTATGGGATTATGTGCTGGATGGAACCTTATCCTGCGTTGGAAGCGATCATTCTCCGGCAGCAGATGAAGAGAAGGATAATGCCACAAAAGACATCTGGCATGCGTGGGGCGGACTGAATTCTATCCAGTTCTTCCTCCCAATGATGTTTGACATGGTAGTGAACAAGAAGGGATTAAGCCCTACGCTGATTGCAAAAGTTATGGACTATAATCCTGCCAAAGTATTCGGGCTGTATGGTCAAAAAGGCGCGTTTGAACTTGGATTTGACGGGGATATCGTAATTGTTGACCCCGAAAAGGAATGGGAATGCAGGCAGGAGGAGCTGCTGACCAAAGGTCATGTGTCCTGCTTCGACGGACTGCAAGGAAAGGGAACGCCAATATGCACCATTATCCGAGGCAAGGTGGTTGCTGCTGATGGGGCTTATAAGGAGGATGCGATCGGCTACGGTAAATATGTGACGCCTGTGAAAGCAGACTAATCAGCATAGGAATTAAGGAGAGAGAATATGAGTGATGTGAATAATGAAGTAAAACAGGGAGCCGATTCTTTAGCGCCAATTAAGGATAAAGACCGGATTATGGGGTGGGGCTCTTACTTGATGCTCTGGCTTGGTGGATGTATTTCAATCGGAACGCTGACCATGGGCTCAGCCCAGCTGGATAAGGGATTGAATCTGATGCAGGTGTTCCTCGCCGTGCTGATTGGTTCCACGATCTTGGTTATCGGCATCTGCGCCAATGACCGATTCAGTTATAAGTCAGGGGCTCCGTACGCGATTCAATTAAAAAGCGCGTATGGGACGAAAGGAAATGTCGTACCGGTTATGATCAGGGGGCTGCCTGCCATTGTTTGGTATGGTTTTCAGACATGGCTTGGAGGTTCTGCGATTAACCAGATATCGATTGCTATATTTGGGTATGATAATGTTGTATTATTCTTCATTCTGTTCCAGGTGCTTCAGATCATCCTTTCCGTGAAAGGATTCCAGGGCATCAAATGGGTGGAAAATGTAGGCGGCGTGGTAATCGTCTGCGCGATGCTGTATATGCTCTTTGTATGCGTCACCCAGTATGGGGATGTTATCGGGGATAAGCTGATCAGTAAGGAAGGAACATGGGGAATGCCTTTTATTGCGGCAATCATAGCCTTCTTTGGAAATAGTACGACGGTCATGCTGAATGCCGGCGACTATTCCCGGGAATTAAAATCTGGATTTTCCGTTGGGAAGCGTGGTGTTGCATACTTTATCGCTATGGTGCCTACAACTGTACTGCTGGGGCTGATTGGAGCCATGGCTTCTACTGCGACAGGCATTGCCAACCCAATCAATGCGTTTTCCCAGATGGTACATAATAAGGTTCTGCTGATCGCAACGCTTGGATTCATTCTTTTTGCCCAGATGACCACGAACCTTGCGAGTAATGTGGTGCCGCCGGCATACGCATTTATGGACGCTTTCAAGATGAAGCACAGGACGGCAGTAATCCTGGTAGGGATCCTGGCAGTATGCACCTGTCCATGGATTCTGACGAATGACAGTTCTGCCGCTGGGCTGGATATGTTTGTAAAGATCTATACGGCCTTCTTCGGACCGATCTTTGCGGTATTGATCACCGATTACTATATCCTGCATAGAGGAAAGGTGGAAGGCGAGAAACTCGACGACCTATACGATGATAAAGGAAATCATGCAGGCATTAACTGGGCGGCCATTATCGCAACCGTGATTGGCGCTGTCATCGGACTGATTAATGTAGACATTTCCTTCTTCACAGCAACAATCCCGACAGGGCTGGTATACTATTTCTGCATGAAAAAGATGCCGTCCTGCGAAAGATTCAGGAAAGGGACTTCTTTAGAGAAGTAACAGGAGGCACGACTTATGTATGATGTTTTAGTAAAAAATGGGAAAATCGTAACGGCAGATGCCGTATTTGATGGAAATATAGCAGTAAAAAATGGAAAGATCGCCGCCCTTATGTCAGCAGGCGAAGAGCCGGAAGCAGCGAAGGTCATCGATGCAAAGGGGAACTATGTGTTCCCCGGAGCGATCGATACGCATGCGCATCTGAATGATCCGGGGTATGAGTGGAGAGAAGATTACGAACATGGAACAGCGGCTGCCGCTCTGGGCGGATATACGACCGTGATCGACATGCCGCTTCAGAATGAGCCTGCCATGACCAATGCGGATTTATTTGACAAGAAAGTCGAGAAAGTAGACAGCAACGCTTATGCGGACTACTGTTTCTGGGGCGGGCTGATACCGGATAATTTTGAGGACTTAAAGGGGATGCATGACAAAGGATGCGTGGCGTTCAAATCATTTATCGGACCAGTATCTCCGGACTATAGTTCTCTTAACTACGGGCAGGCATATGAAGCAATGCAGCGCATCAAAGAATTCGGCGGACGCGCAGGGTTCCACTGCGAGGACTTCTCTATGATCAAGTGGCAGGAAGCCCGCATGAAAAAAGAAGGCCGCCTGGACTGGCAGGGATTTCTGGATTCCAGGCCGGTGATCGCAGAAATGGTTGCTACCGTGGATATGATCGAGATTGCCAAGGCTACTGGATGCAAAGTCCATATCTGCCATGTCAGCAGCCCGGATGTGGCTCAGAAGATTAAAGAGGCCCAGCAGGAAGGCTATGATATAACGGCAGAGACTTGTTCCCATTACTTAAGCCTGACGGATAAAGATGTAATTGCAAATGGCCCGATGTTCAAGTGCGCGCCGCCGCTTCGCTCTCAGGAAGAAGTGGACCGCCTCTGGTCTTATGTGGAGGACGGAACTTTCAGTGGAATCGCAAGCGACCACTCCCCTTGTTCTTATGATGAGAAATTCAAGGAAATTCTTGGAAGCAAGATTGAGAACGTGTTCGACGTATGGGGTGGAATCAGCGGAATCCAGAGCGGCTTCCAAGTTGCCTTCAACGAAGGCTGTACAAAGCGCGGCGTGAATCCAAGCGTACTCGCGAACGCAATGGCAGTACAGCCGGCAAAGGCATTTGGCATCTATGGGAGGAAAGGCGATATTAAGCCTGGATTTGATGCGGATCTCGTGATTGTTGATCCGCAGAAAGAGTGGGAGATCACCAGCGAATCGCTTCTATATGTGAATAAGATTTCCGCATTCGTGGGAATGAAAGGGAAAGGACTTCCTGTGTGCACCATCATCCGCGGAAATGTAGTAGCAGAAGACGGCAAGATTACGGCAGAAAAAGGCGTAGGAACCCTGATCAGAAGATTGGGCTAGCCTACCGGCAGATCGAAAGGAGAGAGAATGAGCAATATTATAGAAAATATGGATTTGAATCCGGAACTGGTTCAGAATGTAGACCCGGACCTTCAGCCCACAAAAAAGAGGATCATGGGATCATTGTCCTATACGGCAAGTTTTATGGGAGGGTGCGTATCGATCGGTACATTCTCTATGGGCGCGGGCCTGATCGGGGTATTGACGGTAGGCCAGGCGATTCTTGCCATGGTGATCGGATGTCTTGTGATTGCTATAGCGCTGGTAGTGATCGGAAACTGCGGGCATAAGTATGGAATTCCTTATACCATACAGCTTAGGAGCAGTTTTGGTACGGCAGGCGTCAAGGTTCCAGGACTCTTAAGAGGCGTGCCGGCAATTATCTGGTTCGGTTTCCAGAGCTGGGTTGGCGCGGGAGCCATCAACAGTTGCTTTAAGATATTATTCGGATTTGATAACCTTCCGGTTATCTACGCATTATTTACCATCCTGCAGGTTGCCCTCGCGATCAAAGGATTTGAAGGCATTAAGTGGCTGGAGAACATCTCCTGTATCTTCATCATCGCGATTCTGGCCTATATGCTGTATGTAGTCAAGACACAATTTGCGACAGAGATCGATGATGTGTTTTCAGGAATCAAAGGAACATGGGGAATGCCTTTCTGGGCAGCGACTACATCCTTCCTGGGGATCTATTCAACCATGATCATCAACGCATCCGATTATTCCCGGAACGTTAAGGAAAAAATCGGACCTGTCTTTACAGGCAGCATATACACCGTTGCGATTCTGCCTGTGACATTATTCATGGGGCTGATCGGACTTCTGGTTACGGCAGCGACAGGAAACAGCGATCCGGTAGTCGTATTCTCCACAACCATGGGAAGCAAGTTCCTTACAGTCGTAACGCTTTTGTTCATCGCATTTGCACAGGTAACGACGAACGTGCTGAACAATATCGTTCCCCCGTCCTATGTACTTATGGAATCTTTCCACATGAAATGGTCCCATGCGACCATCGTGGTAGGCATCCTCTCCGCATGCTGCATGCCCTGGAAACTGGTTACAGACCAGTCCGCAGCCGGACTGAACTTATTCACCCAGTTCTATTCCGCTTTCCTTGGCCCAATCTTCGCGGTTATGGCGGTAGATTACTATATCCTGCGCAAGAAGAAACTGGATATCAACAACATGTATAATAAGCAGGGCGTATTCAAGGGCGTCAACTGGGCGGCGATCATCGCCATCATCGTCGGCTCCCTGTGCTCGCTAATCATCGTACAGCTGTCATGGTACGTAAGCCTGATCCCGACGGGACTGGTGTACTACTTCTTGATGAAGACAATGAAAAGCGCCAAGCCATTCAGGACCGGGACAATATTTGACACCAATATTTGACACGTAACATTTTTCAGATGGACACGTAACACTTTTCAAAAATGTTACGTGTCCATCTTACATAACTGGTGGAAAAAATTGAAAAATGTCCGTGCTAAATTTACAAAACTGGTGCGGAAAATTAAAATCATTATAAAAAGCAGAGTTTACGGAGGGAACATTACTGAAAAGTCCTGATAAACTCTGCTTTTTATAAAAGGTATAACGGAACTATCAATTTGGTAACGGATAAATTTTAATTTGACACACCAGTTGTGTAGGAGTAACACGTGACACTTTTCAAAAATGTTACGTGTCCATCTGAAAAATGTTACGTGTTAAGTTGTTACGTGTTAAGTTGAAGAAACTCCAGGGACTCCAAAAGTAGTTTTTTTGTAAAGGGGTTCTCTTCGTCCCGGTCAAAGTCGTGGACATTCCCGGGGGCAATGAACTGGCGGGGCTGGTAGCGGCTTGACAGTTCCAGGAATTCCGCGTAAGGCACGTCCGGGTCATTGGTGCTGTGGGCGCAGAACAACGGGCAGGGCAGAGATGGGCAGGCGCGAAGCGTATAGTCCAAGTAGAAGTATTTTTCCCGTCCCTCATAGAGCAGGGAGCGCCAGGAGCCGGTCTGCCTTGCATAGACATAGACGCTGTAGTGCGTATCCAAAGCGCCTTGCGCGTGCAGGTCCGTGCCCGCGTGATCCAGGCAGGAAGCATCGACCGCGGGTAGCGAGCGATAGTAGTCGCTTGGCGTCTGAAACCAGTTGTCGCACAAGAATCCATATCCATAATAAGAAAGGATTCCTCTAGGCGCGGTGGGAAGATCTCCCTGGGCGGCCGCCAGGAGGCAGAGATACGCGCCGGCAGAGCGCCCCCACAGGAAGAAAGGCAGGTCTAAGCCGCAGTAAGCCTCCGGGTGCTCCACATAGTGGGCGATGGAAGAGCAGACGTCGTCCAGTATCACATCCAGCTTTGCGGCAGGCGCAAGCGGATAGTCATACGAGATAATGACATAGCCCGCCTTGGTCAGCAGGTCCGTATGTAAGGCGGGAAGATCGTCCCGCCTTCCGTAGAGAAGCCCGCCTCCATGGAAATAAAGAATACAGGCTTTAGGCGTCACGCCACTGTCTGAATAGATGGTGGCGTATTTTAGATAAGCAGTGCTTGGAAGTTCGAATTCCCTTGTCTCCTTCATAATATAAGTCTCCTTTGAAAATAGAATAAATTATGGAAAAATACATAGAATCTTTTTTAATAATCCGAATGACTGGATGATGGGAAAATCATCCGCCAACTAAAGATATTATAGCATAGAACTGTAAAAAGCGTACATGTTAAAAAAATGACAATAGGGTATAAAGTAGATAAAAACAAATTCTGGTTTTGTCTAAAAATATAATTGAAAAACGGAGGGCATATTGGCATAATTAGGGTATAAAAACTGGTTGACCACAAAAAGAATGAAAGAGAGGATTTTAAAATGAGTTATTTGAATAATCAGGTAGGATATCGAGAGGATTTATTGACAACACGTTCCGTAATCAAGAAGGACAATTATGTTATCCTTGAGCCAGACGGACTGGTAAAGAATGCAATTCCAGGCTATGAGAACTGCGATGTAACGATCCTTGGCTCTCCAGCTATGGGAGCATCTTTTGCAGATTATCTGGTAACGGCAAGAGACGGCGGAAAAAATGATGGAATTGGCGGAGAAGGGCTTGAGACATTCTTATATGTGATCTCTGGAGAAGTGACGGTAAAGAATGCGGACAAGGAAGAAGTTCTTACAGAGGGCGGATACATCTTCTCTCCTGAGAGCAACAAGGTTTCTTTCGCAAACAACAGCGGAAAAGAAGCAAAACTGTATGTTTACAAGCGCAGATATGAGAGAATCGAAGGATACAGCGCATATACGGTAGTAGGAAACGCCAATGACCTTCCATGGGTAGAGTACGAAGGAATGGAAAACTGCCACATTAAGGATTTCCTTCCGGCAGCAGGAGACTTTGGATTTGATATGAACATGCACATCCTGAAGTTCAAATTAGGCGCATCTCATGGCTACATCGAGACGCACGTTCAGGAGCACGGCATGTATTTCCTGTCTGGAAAAGGAATGTACCGCGTTGATGACGAGTGGATTCCGGTAAAGGCTGGAGACTACATGTTCCTGGATGCATATTGCCCGCAGGCATGCTATGCAGTAGGCCGCGAAGAAGATTTCGCATACATTTACTCCAAAGACTGCAACAGAGACGTGCAGCTGTAAAATGGAATACAAGAAAAAGGAATAATTGATATAAAAGATATAGAAGAAAAGATATAGAAGAGGTGTTAGAATGAAACTTTCCCGCGATGAATTAAAGGGATTAATGAAAAATAAATTGATGAAGGCCGGACTTAGCGCAGAACATGCGGACATGACCGCGGAGATTCTTACATGGTCAGATGAAAGAGGTTACCACTCCCATGGGGCAGTGCGCGTGGAATATTACAGCGAAAGAATTGCCAAGGGCGGAATCACGGTAGATCCGAAGTTCGAGTGGAAAGAGACGGGCCCATGCTCTGCAATCTTCGAGGGAGACAATGGCTGCGGATATGTAGCCGCAACTCTGGCTATGGAAAAGGCAATCGAGATGGCAAAGAAGACGGGAATCGCTGTGGTAGGCATGCGTAATATCTCTCACAGCGGCTCTATCGGATATTATACAGAGATGGCTGCCAAGCAGGATCTCGTAGCAATCTCTTTCTGCCAGTCTGACCCGATGGCAGTGCCCTATGGCGGAACCGAGCCTTACTATGGAACCAACCCGATCTCATTTGCGGCCCCGACTGCGGATGACAGGACGGTGGTATTCGATATGGCTACCACAGTCCAGGCATGGGGCAAGATTCTGGATAAACGGTCCAGGCATGAATCCATTCCGGATTCCTGGGCTGTAGATGAAAAAGGGCAGCCAGTAACAGACCCAAGCCTGGTAAACGCCCTGGTTCCGATTGCAGGAGCAAAGGGATACGGCCTTATGATGATGGTGGACATCTTCGCAGGCATTCTGCTGGGAGTTCCATTTGGCAAGCATGTAAGTTCTATGTATCATGACTTGTCTGAAGGCAGAAATCTCGGACAGATGCATATTGTAATGGATCCTTCCAGATTTGTCGGACTGGATGCATTTAAGAAATCCATGTCCCAATCTCTGGATGAATTGGGAGAAATGCCCGCAGCAGAAGGATTTGGCAAGGTAAGCTATCCGGGCGAGCGCGCGGTGATGAGACGCGACAAGGCCTATGCGACAGGCGGCGTAGAGATTGTGGATGAAATCTACGACTATCTGGTAAGCGATACGATTCATTTTGACAGATATGACCATAAGAACAGATTTGCCGAATAGAGGAAGGAGAACGTATGTTAAAGACGATTGTGAAAAAAGGAAGCTATCATGACTCTGTCGTCCTCATGCTTTTGACGAATCAGATTTCCACGATTGAAGGCGTGAAGAAGGTTTCAATCATGATGGCTACCCCTGCCAATAAAGATATATACAGACAGAGCGGATTAAGCACCGAGGAACTTGAAGGCGCGTCTGCCAACGACATGGTCGTTGTGGCAGATGTGGATGACGAGGGCATTCTGGATGTGATCATGCAGGAAGTGGAAGAATTCTTCAAGAAGCAGTCCACATCCGAATCTGAAAAGAAGGGCGCGGAATCCGTAAAGTCTTGGGATAAGGCGCTTAAAAAACTGCCGGATGCGAATCTTGCAGTCATCTCTATCCCGGGCGCGTATGCGGCGTTAGAAGCAGACCGCGCGCTGGACGAGGGCATGAATGTATTCATGTTCAGCGACAATGTAACTTTGGAAGACGAGATCAAGATCAAGCAGAAAGCGCATGAAAAGGGACTGGCAGTCATGGGACCAGACTGCGGAACTGGAATTATCCAGGGAGTGCCGATCGCATTTACCAATAACGTGACTCCCGGCTCCATTGGAATTATCGGGGCATCGGGAACCGGAATCCAGGAATTGACCACCATCATTGACCGTCTTGGGGAAGGCGTTAAGAATGCCATCGGAACCGGCGGACGCGACCTGTCTACAGAGGTAGGCGGAATCACGATGATGGATATGATCGAGGCCATGGAAAGCGATGACAGCGTGAAAGTGCTGATTATCATATCCAAGCCGCCGGCAAAAGAGGTAAGAGACAGAATCTCCGACCGCTTAAGCAACTTTAAGAAGCCGGTAGTCACCCTGTTCTTAGGTGAGAAGCCAGAATACCATGAGGAGAACTTCTACCATGCCTATACGCTGGATGAGGCAGCGCGCCTTGCAGTAGGACTGGTAAGAGGCGAGGAGATCAAAGAAGGAACTGTAGATGTAGACGCATCTAAGTTTTTCGGGGCAGAGGAAAAGAAGACGATCAAGGCATACTACTCCGGCGGAACGCTGGCAGGAGAAGCGGCGATGCTGATTAAAGACGCCCTGAATCTGAAGGTGCCTCCGCAGAAGGCAGAAGGATTCATGCTCAAGACGGATGGCCATATCGTGGTTGACCTTGGAGACGACGTATATACGCAGGGAAAGCCGCACCCAATGATCGATCCTGCAAAACGTATTGAATGCATGCAGGATGCCATCGACGATGAATCTACAGGCGTGATCCTATTGGATATCATGCTGGGCTATGGCTCCCACGCAGATATGGCAGGAGCGCTGCTTCCTTCCATCATCGAACTGAGAGACAAGGCACAGGCAGAAGGAAGAAAGTTATTCTTCGTCGCTACCGTATGCGGTACGAGAAGAGATTTCCAGAACTATGACGAGGCGGTTGGCAAGCTGAAAGAAGCAGGCGTCATCGTCTGCGAGAATAATAAATTGGCAGTCCACACGGCAATCCGCGCCATCGGCCTTGATTTTGAAGAGCCGGCAAAGGACATCCGTCCAAAGACGGTTGCAAAAATTGAGAAGACAGAAGCGTCTGAGAAGCTGATCGCGCTTCTTTCCGAGAAGCCAAAGGTGATCAACATCGGCCTTAAGAGCTTTGCGGAAGTAGTCGAGTCCTTCGGATGCGAGGTCGTACAGTATGACTGGATGCCTCCGGCAGGCGGAAACGTGGAACTGATCAAGACATTGAATTTCCTTAGAAATTATGAAGGATTCGATATTGACGAGGCGAACCGTTCCGTAATCGCCAAGGTTGTGGCAAGCCAGCCGGTTATCAAGGATGTGGTTCCGGCAAAATCCGTAATTAAGGAACTGAACGAAGGGAAAGTGATCCTTCATGCAGGTCCTCCGATCCAGTATGCGAATATGCCGGATCCGGTACAGGGCTCCTGCGTGGGCGCGGCGCTGTTCGAGGGCTGGGCTTCTACGGAAGAAGAGGCAAGAAAGATTCTTGCATCAGGAGAAGTGACGTTTATCCCATGCCATCATGTGAAGGCCGTTGGGCCGATGGGCGGAATTACATCCGCCAATATGCCGGTATTCGTAGTAGAAAATACGACGGATGGAAATGAAGCATACTGCACCATGAACGAAGGCATCGGCAAGGTGCTAAGATTCGGCGCTTACTCCAAAGAAGTCGTAGACCGGCTTCTGTGGATGAAGAACGTATTAGGCCCGACGCTTGGAAAGGCAATCCGCACGCTTGGCGGCCTGAATGTAAATCCACTCGTTGCAAAGGCTATTGCCATGGGCGACGAGTTCCATCAGAGGAATATTGCGGCTTCCCTGGCATTCTTAAAAGAGGTAAGCCCAGTGATCACCAAGATGGAGATGGACGATAAAGATAGATATGACGTGATCAAGTTCCTGGCTGATACAGACCAGTTCTTCCTGAATATCATGATGGCTACCGGCAAGGCAGTCATGGACGGCGCAAGACAGATCACCGACGGAACCGTCGTGACCGCGATGTGCAGGAACGGCGTGGAATTCGGCATCCGCATCAGCGGAATGGGAGACGAGTGGTTCACTGCCCCAGTAAATACGCCGCAGGGCCTGTACTTTACCGGATATGACGGGGAAGACGCCTGCCCGGATATGGGAGACAGCGCGATCACGGAAACGCTTGGAGTCGGCGGAATGGCTATGATTGCAGCGCCTGCAGTAACGAGATTCGTAGGCGCCGGCGGATATGAAGATGCCCTTCGTACCAGCACGGAGATGACAGAGATTACAATCGACAGGAATCCAAACTTCATTATCCCGAACTGGAACTTCCAGGGAACCTGCCTTGGAATCGATGCCAGGCTGGTAGTGGAAAAAGGAATCACGCCGGTGATCAATACAGGAATCGCGCATAAGATTGCAGGATATGGACAGATTGGAGCCGGAACGGTACATCCGCCGATCGAGTGCTTCGAGAAAGCCATTGTGGCATATGCGAAGAAACTAGGATTTTCATTCGAATAAGCCCGGGAGGACAGTGCTATGGAAAAGAAAAGAGTCGTAATCGCGCTGGGCGGCAATGCCCTCGGCAAGGATATCGAGGAGCAGAAGGAGGCAGTCGCCAAGACGGCGAAAGTCATCGTAGATCTGGTGCAGCAGGGAATGGAACTTGTCATCACACATGGAAATGGCCCGCAGGTGGGGATGATCCAGAGCGCGATGGACCAGCTCTCCTGCGACTACAAGCATTACAAGCAGACGCCGCTGCCGACCTGCGTGGCTATGAGCCAGGGCTATATCGGCATCGACCTTCAAAATGCGATCAAGTATGAACTATATAGCCGCGGCATGGACGTCAAGGTATCTACAATCCTGTCCCAGGTAGAAGTGGATCAGGAAGATGAAGCGTTTAAGAATCCGACGAAGCCGATCGGCAGATTTCTGACCGAAGAAGAGGCCAGAAAGAACGAGGAAAATGGAATTCCATGCATGGAAGATGCAGGAAGAGGCTACCGCATCGTGGTGGCCTCCCCGATGCCAAAGAAGATCCGCGAGCTTAAGACCATCGAGACGCTGGTGAACGCGGGGCATATCGTAATCACCTGCGGCGGCGGAGGCATCCCGGTAGTCAATGACAACGGGAAACTCTCAGGAGTCAATGCGGTTATTGACAAGGATAACGCAAGCAGCCTGCTGGCGGCGGAACTGGGAGCAGATTATCTGATCATCCTGACGGCAGTAGAAAAGGTGGCGATCAATTTTGGGAAAGAAAATCAGGAATGGTTAAGCGACCTTACGGTAGAACAGGCCAGGGAGTATATTGCCCAGGAGCAGTTTGCCAAAGGATCCATGCTTCCGAAGATCGAAGCAGCCATCCGATTTGCCGAATCAAAAGAAGGCCGCCATACTCTGATTACGTTGCTTGACAAGGCCGCAGAGGGTATCGCGGGAAAGACGGGAACGGTAATACATAAGTAATTTAGGAGATAAAATATGAACGTACCAACAAATCTGTTTATGTGGATAATGGCGTGCCTGCCAATTATTGTCCTGCTCGTATTAATGATCAAGTTTCAGTGGGGAGTTACGGAAGCAGCTCCCGCGGGGCTTGTCATCACAATCGTCACAGGCATTGTGTTTTATAAGGCGGATATCCGGCTGCTGGCTGCGGAGAGCGCGAAAGGAATCTGGAACGCGCTGATCATCGTATTGATCGTATGGACTGCGATCCTCATGTACCAGGTGGCCGACGAGGCCAAGGCATTTCTCGTGATCCGAAACGGAATGCGCAAGCTCCTGCCCAATGAATTGCTGGTCGTTCTGGCGCTGGGATGGATTCTGGAGAGTTTTCTCCAGGGAATCACTGGATTTGGCGTGCCGGTAGCGGTAGGGGCGCCGCTTCTCATCGGGATTGGCGTCCTGCCAGTATGGGCGGTCATTATCCCGCTGCTCGGCCAATCCTGGGGCAATACCTTTGGGACGCTGGCGGCAGCCTGGGATGCGCTTTCCATGACGGCCGCTCTTGAGCCTGGGACGCCGGACTATCTGGCTGCGGCCTTCTGGGCAGGCCTGTTCATCTGGCTGTGGAATATCGTCATTGGTCTGGCAATCTGCTGGTTCTATGGGAAAGGAAAAGCAGTAAAGAAAGGCCTTCCGGCCGTGCTGATCATTTCCTTGATCCAAGGAGGAGGAGAACTGCTGCTAACCCAGGTAAATACGACGATCGCCTGCTTTATTCCGGCATGCATCTCATTAATAGCCCTGTTCTTTATCGGGAAGCTTAAGATCTACAGGGAAGAATGGAGCCTTGAGGATAGCCGGATCATGAACCGGACATTCACGGCTGAGGCAGCAGAAGAAGTTCCGGCAGACATGTCGCTTCTGCAAGCCTTCGTGCCTTACATTCTTTTGACGGCCATCACGATGGCCGTGCTAGTAGTGACGCCTGTGAATACATTCCTTAAGCAGGTCACCATCGGCTTCTCCTTCCCGGAGACCCAGACAGGCTATGGATTCGTAAACCAGGCAGAGGCATGCTACTCGCCGCTTGCGCCATTTACCCATGCCAGCATGTTTCTATTCCTTTCTGCGATTGCCGGGCTTTTGTACTTCCGGAAGCATGGATGGATCAAGCAGGGCGGGGCAAAAAGGATATTCGCAAAATCAGTTGCAATGGCTATTCCATCCGGAATTGCTGTTACAGGCTTGATCATCATGTCAAAGATTATGGGAGGAACCGGGCAGACTGCCGTTCTGGCAGATGGAATTGCGAGGATTCTTGGCAAAGCATATGTGATCCTTGCTCCGGTAGTGGGAATGATTGGATCATTTATGACAGGAAGCAATATGTCCTCCAACATTCTCTTCGGGGAATTCCAGGTGACGACAGCCGGGCTTCTTCATCTTGACAAAGCGGCATTCCTGGGGGCGCAGACAGTGGGAGGCTCCATCGGAAGCTCGATCAGCCCCAGCAATATCATCCTTGGGACTACTACGGCAGGCATTCTGGGCAGCGAAGGACAGGTCCTGAAGAAGAATATACCAATTACGCTGACGGTTACTCTGATCATAGGAATTATCGTGTTCCTGTCAGTCGTTCTATAAATGCAGGAGCAAAGTCAATATGGAAAAGAAAAGTTTTTTTAAAACCAAACAAGGCGGACTGACTATCGCATTCATCGTTATCATCCTAGCATTCATCCTGATACTGTGGGGATTAAGGATGCGGCAGGATGCAGCGTGCATGGCGGGCTTTATCTTAATGGTGGCTGCAATGCTGTACGCTCCGGTGAAGGTATTTGTAATAGACCGTAATAAGAAAAAGAGTTGAAAAGAAAGGGTATGCATATGGGTATTGAGGAGATCACAGGCAGAATCGCGAGAGATTTGGAGCACTTAAAGCAATATACGGCTACGCCGGGAAATGGCTGCACAAGACTTCCGTTTACGGAGGAGGCCAGGCATGCTGTGGAATATTTAAAGGAACTTATGGTGGAAAGCGGGCTCGAAGTAACCATCGATGCCGCTGGCAACGTAATCGGCGTCCTGAAAGGCGAAGATGAGGACGCGCCTTGCGTTATGATGGGTTCTCACTATGATTCTGTCTATAATGGAGGAGATTATGACGGAATTGCCGGAGTTATCTGCGCCATCGAAGTGGCAAGGCTTTTAAAAGAAGAAGGAATCAAGCCAAAACGCAGTTTTGTAGCGGTAGGATTCTGTGATGAAGAAGGCACAAGATTCGGAACGGGTTATTTCGGATCAGGGGCAATGCTTGGAAATCGTGATGTGGAGTATACCAAGAAGTTCTGCGACAAAGATGGCATCTCTATCTACGAGGCGATGAAGGAATATGGCCTTGAGCCTGAGAAAGTCAGCGAGGCGGCATGGGAAAATGGAAAGATCGGAGCGTTTCTGGAAGCGCATATCGAACAGGGGCCGGTTCTGGATGCAGAGAATATCGAAATCGGGCTGGTAGACTGTATCGTAGGAATCCAGAGATATATGGTGACGGTGAATGGCCGCGCGGACCATGCGGGGACGACGCCAATGGATATGCGTATGGACGCCGTGGATGCCGCTACAAAGGTTATATCAAAGATTGCGGACTGGGCAAGAGAAAAGGCCGATGGAACCGTAGCGACAGTCGGGTATATCAATACGGTGCCCGGAGGCATGAACATCGTTGCGGAGAAGGTAGAGTTTACTGTTGATATCCGTTCCAGAAATAATGATAATATCAATGATATTGCATCCCGTATCAGAAAAGCGCTGGAAAGGGAAGTAAAGGAATTTGGCGGCACCTTCGAGATCGAGAACAAACTTACGATCACGCCGGTGGAACTTTCCGAAGACATGCTGGACATTATGGAAGAGGAGTGCAAGGAGCGCGGATATACCTATAAGAGAATGTTAAGCGGCGCCGGCCATGATGCGCTGGAAATCGGCCAGGTACTGCCGACGGTGATGCTGTTCGTGCCAAGCAAAGAAGGCAGAAGCCACTGTCCTGTAGAATTCACGAAATACAGTGATTTTGCAAAGGCGGCAGTCATTATGCAGAAACTGGCAAAAGAACTTCTTGACAAATAAGGCTTCGGATTGGAGCGATGAGCCCTATGACCGACCAGATGTTAAATTCAAAGTATAAAACTGAAAATCTTCGTTTCCTGAGGACCCATCTTGGAATGACCCAGAAAGAATTCATAGAACGGTTCCTGATCAGGGAAGATGGAACGCCTGCCATGAGCGTCGCCACTTTCTCTAATCTGGAATCGAAGGGCGGGATCCGGCTTGCCGAGGTCTTGCTGAAGGCTTCAGAGGCCTTGCAGATAGATTCCATGCTATTTTCCATGGACCCGGATACCTTTGCCCGGAAAATCAGCATCCTTCTTTCTGACAGCGCAGATACAGAAACCATTGGCAGAAGCGTGGCCAGGTCAGGAAAGATTGACCAGCTTCTCTATAAGCTTACGATGTATTTTGCAGAGAAACTGATGGATAAAGAACTGAAAAAGGGCGATAAGATAGAGTCAGACAGAGAATTGGCCAAAAAGATGAATGTGGGACGCTCTGCGATAAGGGAAGCGCTGAAAGTACTGGACGTACTTGGCATGCTGGACATCCGTCCGGGGCAGGGAACCTATATCAGCAGCGAAGAAGCAAATTTTTTCATTATCCCCTTATCCTGGTCCTTATTCCTCAATGGAAGCCAGTTGAAGGATATCCTGGAAGTGAGGAATCTTCTGGAAGTGAAGGCAGCGCAGCTGGCGGCAGAACATGCGGATGATGCTGGAAGGAGAAGGCTTTCCCTCCTGGCAGAAAAGATAAGCAAAGCCTATGAGGAGCAGGAAGAGAAAGAGTTTCTGGATTATGAGATGGAATTTCATAGATGCGTTGCACAATGTTCCGGGAATCAAGTCATCTATAGCATGCTTGAGACCATCAGCAATCTTATGCGGCGTCTGAGCGCCACTGGGATGACGGGCGTGCATCAGCAGGAGGAAATCTACCAGGAAAATCAAAGAATCTATAGCCTGATTCTTGCCGGCGATAAGGAAGGATCGGCTGAGGCTATGCGAGAGCATATGAAACGGTCAACACAAAGATATCATTACATATAATCAGGAAAAAGCCGCAGGCGCGATAATTTTGTTATGCGTCCGCGGCTTTTTATGCTATACTATATCATATGAAACTGTACACAAATCGTTGATGGCGGTGAGGAGAAAGATGGGATTTAGCGTAAATGACCTGCTTTTGGCAGAAGAGTTAAAAGATGCGAAGATACTTGGCGGAAAAGAAGGACTGGACAGACAGATCAAGGGCGTGACGATTATCGAAGCTCCGGATATCGTCAAATTTATTAATGGAGGAGAAGTCCTCCTTACGGGCCTGTATGCATTCCGGTCCTGCTCGGTGGAGGAATTCCAGAAGTATATTAACGAATTGACGAAGAAGAGCGTCAGTGCTCTGATCATGAAAAGAGGCAGGAAAGTAGAAAACGCCGATATCAAGATAGAGCTACTGCTGGAATTTGCGAATACGCATGGGATTCCGGTTCTGGAAGTGCCATTCGAGATCTCCTTTCGTGACATCATGAGCCGCATCATGGAACGCCTTTTTAATGAAGAAGTGACGAGGCTAAAGTATTTTAAGACGACCCATGATAACTTTGCGGCGTTGGCGCTGTCTCCAGACTCCGGCAACAGAGGGGCAGATAACATCCTGGATGTGCTTGCCAAGCTGATACATAACCCGGTTGCGGTATTTAACCAGAACTTATCCTGCCTGGCAGCTACGGAGGATGCAGCGAGAGTACTTACGATCAGCGAGGATGCCCGGACGTTCGAGCCTGGCATCTATTCCAGCTATACCTACCTCAGGCAGGAAGGAGAAGAGCCCCAGTGCCTGATACAGGTAAAGATGAGTTTTCGGGAAAAAATATACCTTGTGGTGACGGAACGGAACCAGGCGTTGGATGTCATGGACTTTATCGCGGCCGAGAGCGCCATCACTGCACTTCGCTTTGAGTTTTCCAGACAGTATGCGGTGACGGAATTGGAGAAAAAGTTCCAGAATGATATCATGCACAACATATTGAATGGAAAGATACACTCGATCGGAGAACTTCAGAAGAATACGACCCTGCTTGGAGTGGACATCAATGGAAGTTACCGGGTGATCGTATTCGGCATGGCCAATGAGAGCATGACAAAAGGAGATTTTAAGGCAAAGGTTAAGGATACGAACGTTTTAAGCCAGGCAATCGTCCACTATATCAAGGATGCAAAGATACAGAACGACCTGGATAAGATCGTCGTCATCCAGGCGGTGGATAAAGAGCAGACGCAGGAGGAATACCGCAGGGAGATCAAGAAGATCGTGGAGAGCGTGCAGGAAGATGTGTCCATGCATAACAAGCATCTGAAAGTGAAGGCAGGCGTAGGCAAGGTGGTGGATGGAATCATCCATCTGCCGGAGAGTTTCAAGGAAGCCAATGAAGCGTTTATGTTCGTAGATGTGGCCGGGGAACTTTCGGAGGAAGGAAGCCCCCAGGCAATGCTCTTTTCTGACCTGGGAATATTCAAGCTTCTGTGCCAGCTGGAGGATCCCTCCATGCTTCTGGAATATGTGCCGGAAGGCCTGCAGAAACTTTATAATTATAAGAAGCCCCAGAGAGATGACCTGATCGTCACGCTTAAGACCTACCTGGATCGGAACCAGAATCTTTCCAAGACGGCGCAGGAACTCTATGTACACTATAAGACGGCCGCATACCGGATTGAGAAGATCACGAAGATCACCGGAATCGACTTTGACAACGCCAATGAAGTGCTGGCAGTCAGAATCGGCCTGGTCGTCTATAAGATGATTGAGAATTATAATAAGGATTTTATATAGAACGTCATGAAAAAAGATAAGAAAGATAATTTATCCAGTCTGGATAAGCTATCTTTCTTTTTTTATCCTTTTGCTCCGATGCAATCTGTTAAAAAAATATCTATAATGTGCAATATAGATAAGAAGTTTAAATTCATAAAAAAGCAAGTGTACAAATTTGCCAAAGAAATAAGGCAAAATGGAGGGATTTTATGGAAATCAAGCTGGAAAGAATCCTTTCCCGTCTGGAGGAATTGTACCAATGCGGAGCAGCAGCGGATGGAACCTATACCAGGATGGCCTACTCGCCGGAAGATGTAAAAGGCCGGGAGACATTCATGGGATATTTTCGGAAACTGGGGCTTGAGCCAAGGATGGATGCGGCAGGAAACCTGATTGTCAGACTGGAAGGGGAAGACCCTAGCCTTCCGGCAATCATGACTGGCTCTCATCTGGACACGGTGCCGGACGGCGGGAAGTACGACGGAGTCGTAGGATGCGTGGCAGGCCTTGAGGTATGCGAGACGCTCCTTGAAAATGGAAGAAGGCTTAAGCATCCGCTGGAGGTGATCGTGTTCACCGACGAAGAAGGATTCCGGTTCGGAAGCGGCCTGCTGGGAAGCAGCGCGATCTGCGGAGAACAGCTGCATGTAAGCGGGACAGACCTGGATCTGAACGGACAGGCCCGAAGCGAGGTGATGAAAGCGTATGGAATAGACGTATCAGGCGTTTCTAAGGCGCAAAGGCCGAAGGATTCCATACACTGCTTTCTGGAACTGCATGTAGAGCAGGGCGCATCCCTTGATAAGAAAGGGATTCCGGTTGGGGTTGTATCATCCATAGCTGGCGTAAGCCGCTATGAGATCACCATCAAAGGCGAGGCAAACCACGCAGGAAGCACGGTGATGAATGACAGGAAGGATGCGCTGGTGGCAGCCGCAAGATTCATCGACAAGGTTCCTGAGATTGTGGAAGAGTATGGAAACCCATATACGGTGGCTACCGTGGGAACGATGAAGGTGGTTCCCAATTCGGTGAATGTTATTCCGGGAGAGTGCATCTTCAATCTGGAGATCCGGGATCAGGACGCAGGGATCATCGACCTGATCGAAGGCAAGTTAAAAGAACATCTTGATCAGGTATGCAAGGAGCGGGAGGAAGAATATCGGTTTGAGCGTTTTTCCTATCATGAGCCTGCACCGATGGCAGATTGGGTAAAAGAAGCGATCGAGGCATCCGTAAAGAATTTGGGAATCGAATATGCGATCATCCCAAGCGGAGCATTCCACGATTCACTGGTGATGACAAACGTATTCCCCACCGGCATGATCTTCGTGCCAAGCGTAGGCGGAATCAGCCACTCAAGATATGAATATACGGCAGATGAGGACATCCGGCAGGGCTGCCAGGTGCTCCTTGAGACGATTCTCAAAGTAGATAACATGAACCCATCATGTTAAAAAATAGTAAAACAAAGGCAAACCAAAAAAGAAAGGAAGGCAATGCTATGGAAAAGAAAAAAATTGGTATTATTGGCGGAGGAATTTCAGGAACATGTCTCGGATATCATCTGAGCCTTTATGATAATGCGGAGGTAGTCGTATTCGAGAAAGACACCATCGGCGGAGCATCCACTGCAAAATCAGCAGGAACCGTATGCCTCTTCGATGACTCATTAAGAAACAGATACTGGGATGTAAGATTATACGGATTCGAGTCTTATCTTAAGATGGAAGCAGAAGAAAAAGGATCCGCAGGCTTTGACAAGACCGGTACCCTGGTAGTGGCAACCGATGAAAAGGTAGAGGCTACCATCAAGACAGGAATCGCATTGGCTAAGGCGGCTGGCTATACAGGAGAATATATTACCGACAAGGACAGAATCAAAGAGATCCTTCCGGACATTTCCACAGAGAACATCCTGGGAGCAGGTTACACGCAGGATGATGGATATTTTGACGGAACCATGATCTCCAATACATATGCAAAGAAAATGCAGAAAAACGGCGGCGTTATCAAAACCGGCGTAAAAGTTACGGAAGTCAAGGTAGAGAATAACAAGATCAAAGGCCTTAAGACCAGCGAGGGAGAAGACTATGAATTTGACTATGTCGTTGACTGTACAGGACCTTGGAGCAAATTTACCGGAGAAATGGTAGGCATGGATGTACCGATCTGGCATACCAAGGCAGAAGCATTCTTCCTCTGCCCTCCAGGAAAGAAATTAGGATACACCTTCCCAGTACTGAAATATCCTGCATTCTATGCGTTAAGGGCAGGCGACAACATCTTTATCTGCAAGTCCCACCTTTCTATGGATCTGAACAATCCGATGCATGCAGGACAGTGGGATCCGGACAAACTTCCGGCAACAGGCGGAACAGACGACTACTTCATCGACTTCCTGCTTGACCAGCTGGAATGCAGAGTGCCTGGAATCGTAGACAGCGGACTGGTATCTTCATGGCTGTCCTACCGCGCGGAGCCAAAAGACTTCCTCCCAATCTTAGGAGAGACTCCAGTAGAAGGATATGTTCTTGCGACAGGATACGGCGGAAACGGAGTCATTGAAGCACCGGCAGCCAGCAGAGACCTTGCAAAATTCATTATGCGCGGAGAGAAGACTCCATTGTTAGAAGACTGGGCATTTGAACGTCTGTTAAAATAAACACGTGTAACAGAGAGGAGAAAATATGAATATAGCAGTTCTTATAAAACAGGTTCCTGTTTCCAATGACGTTTCTGTTGATCCGGAAACTCACGCTCTGGTGCGTGCAAGCTCGGAAGGAATGATCAATCCAGCGGACTTGAACGCCATCGAGGCGGCAATGGCCTTAAAAGAGCAGACAGAAGGAAAAGTCGTAGTATTTACGATGGGACCTCCGGATGCAGAGAAGGCTTTAAGAGATGCTATGGCAATGGGCTGTGATGAGAGTTGTCTCATCACAGACAGGTGCCTGGCAGGAGGAGATACCATTGCCACTGCAAAGGTACTTGCCAGAAGCATTGAGAAATATGGAAAATTTGACTTGATATTAAGCGGCGCCTTATCCGCGGATGGAGCCACCGGACAGGTGGGAGCCATGGTAGCGGAATATATGGGGATTCCTCACGTATCTGAGATACAGGGAATTACATACGATGAGAATATGGCGGACAGTATGATCGCCATCAAGAAGGCCCAGGGAATGGAATGGAAGATCAAGGCTTCCCTGCCGGCGCTAATGAGCGTATGCTTCGGATGTAACGAGCCGCGCCTGGCTACCCTTCGTACCAAGCGGGCAGCCAAGAGCAAGCCGATGGAGGTGTACACCAACGCGGAACTTCAGATGGATGCAAGCGAGATCGGGCTTGCAGGATCGCCGACGGTAGTCACCGACTCTTTTGCGCCGGAGAGTACCAGAAGAGCCGAGATGCTTACCGGAACTCCGGAAGAACTGGCACGCAAGCTGCATGAGTTAATCGAGATTGAGAAAGGAAAAGAATAAATGGCTAGTGGAATTTGTGTTTTCGCAGAAAATTATAATGGTAATATAGAATCTGTCGTGGCAGAACTGGTTCGCGCAGCACATTTCATTAAAGAGACAACCGGCGAGAAGATACAGGCTGTTGTCGTTGCCAAGGACTGTGATCATCTCATAAAACAATTGGAACAGCTTGGCATAGATGAAGTATATGCTGTCAAGGCAGACAGAGAATGTGCATTCCAGGATGACGCGCTAAGCCAGGTGATTGCTGAGATGATTCAAAGAATCGACCCGTCAAGCGTGCTGATTCCGGCAACCCCTACGGGGCGCTCCATCTTCTCAAGAGTTGCTGCACGCCTAGGCTGCGGGCTTACGGCGGACTGCACAGAGTTATTAGTAGATACACGGGAGGACAACACCTTTTATATCAAACAGAATAAACCTTCCTTCGGAGAAAATGTTTTCGTCACGATTGTGACAAAAGAAGGATTCTACCCCCAGATGATGACGGTAAGGCCGGGCGTATATATGCCGTATGAGGCCGCCGAAGATAGAAAGGCTGAAGTCAGATATTTTGACGATATTGTCCTTCCGGAATCTAAAATAGAGGTAATCGAGTCTGTTCCGGCATCCAATGAGACTGACAGCATCCTCTCGGCAGAAGTCGTGGTTGTAGGAGGCCGGGGAGCAGAAAGCGAGGAAAACTTCGCGCTGTTAAAGGCATTTGCCGATAAGCTTGGTGCGGCAATCGGGGGCACCAGGCCGCTGGCAGATACAGGATTCATTCCGTTCGAGCATCAGATCGGACAGACCGGATTCACCATCCGTCCGAAGATCTGCATCTCCCTTGGAGTATCCGGAGCCATACAGCATACAGAAGGAATCAAAGACACAAAATTATTTGTGGCGATCAACCTGGATGAAGGCGCTCCAATTTTCAATGTATCCGACTATGGCATCATTGGGGATATGAAAGAGGTGCTGGAATCCTACTTGAAATTGTAATCAACCCCCCAATCGATATAGCAGATAGAATCAGAAAAAGATATCTTGACACGGATATCTTTTTCTGATGTAACTATAAGTAGAAAGCAAGGAAAGGATGATATTTATGGATTTATTAGAAATTATGAGAAAGAGACGCAGCATCAGAAGTTATACGCAGGAGCAGATTCCGGAAGAGAGCCTGATGAAGATCCTTCAGGCAGGCCTTCTGTCCGAATCAGGGAAGGCAAAGCGCCCCTGGGAGTTCATTGTTGTCCGTGATAAGGAAACACTTGCATACCTGTCCGGCTGCAGGGCTGGCGGCGTGAAGATGCTTAAAGAGGCGCAGTGCGCCATCGTGGTGATCGGAGACGCGAAAGAGCAGGATGTCTGGGTAGAGGATTGCTCCGTGGCAATGGCCCACATGCATCTGATGGCATCCAGCCTGGAGATCGGCAGCTGCTGGATCCAGGGAAGGCTCAGAGAGTCCGATGAAAAGACGACGGAAGAATACGTCAGAGAAAAACTGGGATTCCCAGAGAATTATAAGTTAGAAGCCATCCTGTCCCTTGGCATGCCGGCAGTTAAAATGCCAGCCTATCAGCTGGAAGAACTTCCTATGGAGAAAGTGAAGTGGGAGAAGTTTTAGGGGGAATGGTTTTGGATGCGGACGGCATTATGAGGGGGCCGGGAGGATTTCCCTTCCGACTCCCTTCGCCGGGAAAGTATAAGCAGAAAGGCCCTGAAATGTAAGCAACCGGCATTTCAGGGCCTTTCTGCTAACACTTTCCAACGACTTGCTCGACAGAAAGGAAATCCTCCCGCCTCCTCATAATACCTGCTCGTACCCAAAAGCCTTAAGGGGATGTGTGCCAAGGCTGATCTTACAAGCGTCCCATCAGGGGTTAAAAAGAATCATGTGCAATATTGCGGTTTCATTACCAATATTTTTGTATGAATGAATGGTGTCGGCCCTGAATCGTATGCTTTCGCCTTTTTCAACTATAAAATTTTGCCCATCGGCAAGAATCTCGATCTTGCCTGTGAATATTGTAATAAATTCAGTGGTTCCCCTTAAATGCGGTTCGGATTCAAAATAACTTCCCTCCTCTAATTCCAGATAATAGACTGCAAATCTACGGTTCTCGTTATCCGGGAAAAGAGAGTAGTTTCTTACTTTTCCACCATCTTCAAGCAAAGGCTGAATTTCAGCCGTTTTCACAATCTCATAAGGACTTTTCGGACGAACGGTTAATGCGTCAAACGGCACTTTCAATCCATTTGAAATTTTCCATAGCGTGGAGATTGTCGGATTGCCGTCGCCGCGTTCGATTTGTGCCAGCATGCTTTTACTGACGCCACTCAATTTTACAAGCTCGTCCATGCTAAGTTTATTTTCTTCACGCAGCCGTTTAATATTTTTAGCGACTATCATACTCATTGAATCCAAATAAATCGCTCCTCCCTATTGACAATATAATGCACAAAATGTATTATTATATCGTACTAGTGCGGTATAGTAACCATTTTGTATCATTATATTATTTCGGCTTAGATTTGTAAAGAGGAAAGGAGTTCTATTTATTTATGTTTCATTTATATGATTTTTTAATTTATTGCTTTATTACGGCTTATACGCCGGGTGCAAACAATCTGCTTTCCATGAGCAATGCCATACGGCTGGGACTGCGTCGGAGCGTTCGCTTTAATCTCGGGATACTGGCCGGATTTGTAATCGTTATGTCTGTTTGTACCGCATTTAGCGCAACACTCTATTCGTTTCTTCCTAAAGTAAAGATTGTCATGCAGATATTAGGCGCCGCTTATATGCTTTATCTTGCATGGAAAGTCTGGAAAAGTTCTTCTGAATTAAGTACAGATGGCGGTAAGGAGGCCAGCTTTCTTTCAGGCATGGTACTGCAATTTGCCAATCCCAAAATTTATATTTACGCAATCACGGCAATGTCGCTTTATATCTTGCCGGTTTATCATTCAGGAGCAGCACTAACCGGGTTTACTGTCATACTATCTCTGATTGGCGCTTCAGGTTCTTTTGTTTGGGCGCTGTTTGGAGCGGCATTTTGTAAACTCTTTTCCAAACACACGAAACTGGTAAACGCTATCATGGCCCTTTTGCTTATTTACTGCGCGATTGCTCTATTCCTTTAATTGTCAGTCTGCATTAGAAACCTAATGATTCATTATCTGCCGCAGTCCCAGGAGCGTCGTAACAACCCCTCTCCCCCATCCTCCTGCGTCCTTCATCCACCAAAGAAAATACCAAAGAAGATGCCAAAAAACTAAATTGAGAAATGGACATGTGGACGGGAATGGATTAAAATAGATATTACTGGTGCAGTACTGCATCTAGAAGAGGAAGAGGAGGAGACGGGTATGCGAAGGAAAGACCGGGAAGTGACGGATATTGAAAAGATAAAGGAGATACTGGATGCCTGCAAGGTGAGCAGGATCGGGCTTATGGATCAGGGAAAGGTATATATCGTGCCGATGAACCATGGCTACAGCCTGGAGGATGGCCGGCTGGTATTGTATTACCATGGAGCCCGTGAAGGGAAGAAGCTGGAACTAGTGAAGGAGAATCCGCAGGTGGGATTCGAGATGGATTGCGGCCATGAACTGGTGGAGGGAAGGCTGGCCTGCCAGCACAGCTATCATTACGCCAGCATCATAGGAAATGGCGAGGCCAGAGTTATTACGGAACCGGAAGAGAAGCTGAAGGCGCTGGCGGTGATCATGAAGCATCAGACGGGAAAGGAGTTTCAAGAATTTGAGACGAATCCAAGACTTGAAAAGGCCGTATCAATCATAAAAGTAGAGGTGGGTGAATATACCTGTAAATGTTATGGCAAAGGATAGAAAAGGATTTTTTTATACGGCAAAAAAGATTATGAAACTAGCCCGGTCCGAAGAGTTTCAGAAGTTTCAGCAGGAGCAAAAGGCTTACGAAGAGACGTTTGAGGAACAGAACGAGTACCAGAGGGAGATGTTTCTGGCAAAAGAAGGCAGGCACTACAGGAATGATTGGAGCAGCTGGTGCTTTCTGTGCTGCCAGCTGACGATTCCGTTCTGGATTCTGGGGATTCTGGAATGCATCATGTTCCCGAAGCATGCCATGCTGGATGCGGCAGTGGCATGGACCATGTTTTTTCTTCCTATTGCAGTGGCATGCAGGCTGCTGAACCTGTTTATAGGCCAGGTTCTGGCCGTATTTGATGGGAAGGGTTTTTGGGCGCTTTCTGAAGTAGAACAAGGTGTCTATAATATAGAGAATAGGGTAAAACTGGTCTATATTCCCTACCAGGATGTTGTGGGGATCGAGTATAAGGCCACGAGAACCAGGAATGCGGTTCGCAAGTCGGACTTTTCCAGTGTCATAGTCAGCTGCAGGCATGACGATAATGGGACTGGAACTAAGAGAGAAGCCGCATATTTGCTTCGGTGCGGCAGAACCACCAGCGCTGCAAGAAAGTTTGCCCGAGCCGTTGCAAAGCGGACGGAAGGAATTGCAGTGGTGAAGGATGGCATGGATCAGAAGGTTTTTGTTATTATCGCTTTGTTTTGTTATGCAATCGTGATTATGATTCTCGCTTTTTCTGATTTCCGTTAAGAAAAAAGCGGTTTTCGCAAATTAATGCTTTAACTTGCGAAAGCAATGTGCTATACTTAACAGGTAACAGGCGTAGTTTACATTTTGCGCCTGCTTTTCAATAGAGTAAGGGGAATGTTCCCTTTGGGATGAAGGAGGAAATAACATGATTTGGGCGAAGGAAGAAACCCTGCCAAGAGTTGAGATTGAGAGTATCCAGCTTAAGCGGCTGAAGGAGGCGGTACATTATATCTACGACAGAGTAGAGCCTTATCGCAGGAAAATGGATGAAGCAGGCATAAAACCCGATGATATCCAGAGTCTGGATGATTTAAAGAAGATGCCATTTACATATAAAGCAGACTTTAGAGACAATTATCCAATGGGATTATTTGCAGTAGATAAGAAGGAACTGGTGCGGTTCCACGCCAGTTCGGGGACAACCGGAAAGCCGACGGTGGTAGGATATACCAGGAAGGATCTGGATGTCTGGCTGAATAATGTAGCCAGAATCGCGTGCATGGGCGGAGCAACGCCGCATGACGTGGCGCAGATCGCATTCGGCTATGGAACCTTTACAGGGGCGCTGGGACTGCATGGCGGCTTGGAGAAACTGGGGGCATCCGTAATCCCAATGTCATCCGGCAATACCAAGAAGCAGATCATGTTCATGCAGGATATAGGCACGACGCTTCTGGTCGCAACCCCTTCCTATGCGCTGCATCTGGGAGAGGAGATACGGGCCAGGGGCCTGGACCCGTCAAAAGATCTGAAGGTGCATATTGGACTGTTCGGCGGTGAAGGCATGACGGAACCTATGCGGGACGAGATGCACAAGGTCTGGGGAGAACAGTTCCTCTGTACCCAGAATTATGGCATGAGCGAATTATGCGGCCCCGGAGTCGCAGGAGAATGCGAAGAATTATGCGGCATGCATATCAATGAAGACTGGTTTATCCCGGAAGTGATCAATCCCGAGACAGGCGAGGTACTTCCGCCGGGAGAGCGGGGAGAACTGGTCGTGACCTGTCTGGGAAAGGAAGCGATTCCTTTGATCCGCTACCGGACCGGAGATTTGACCCGCCTGTTCTATGAGCCTTGCAAATGCGGCAGGACGACCGCGCGTATGGAGAACCTCTCAGGCCGGGCGGACGACATGCTGGTGATCAGAGGCGTCAACGTATTCCCGACACAGATTGAAGAAGTGCTTCTGCAGATTCAGGAGATCGGGCCTCATTATGAGATTCTCGTGGAGCGGAAGAATCGCCTGGATGTCATGACGATCACAGTAGAACTGGTAGATGACAGACTGCTTGACAGTTATATGCAGTTAAGCGAGCTGGAGCAGAAGATTAAGAAGGGACTGAAAGCACAGCTTGGCCTTGCAACCCAGATTAAGCTGGTTGCGCCATATTCCCTGCAGAGATTTGAAGGGAAAGCAAAGAGAGTGACAGATTTACGAAAGGATGGATTATAAGATGTCAGAGAATAAGAAAGTAGTTATGCTGGGCAACGAAGCGATTGCCAGAGGGGCATACGAGGCGGGCGTGAAAGTATCCGCTGCCTATCCAGGAACGCCCAGCACGGAGATCAGCGAATATCTGGTACAGTACAAGGATGATTTATACTGCGAATGGTCGCCGAATGAGAAGGTCGCCACAGAAGTGGCGATTGGAGCGTCCGTAGTAGGCGTACGCTCTATGGCCTGTATGAAGCATGTGGGATTTAATGTGGCTGCCGACCCGGCTTACACGGTGTCCTATATGGGCGTGAATGGAGGCCTTGTCATCGTCGTTGCGGATGATCCGGGACTCTACAGTTCCCAGAATGAGCAGGATACCAGAATGGTGGCAAGAGCGGCACAACTGCCGGTACTGGAGCCGTCCGACAGCGCGGAGGCAAAGGATTACATCAAAGTGGCTTATGAGTTGAGCGAGAAATATGACCGTCCATTCGTATTCCGCATCACTACGAGGCTGGCACATTCCCAGGGACTGGTAGAACTTAAGGATCGTGTGACGGTAGAAGATAAGGAATATGTAAAAGATGTCAAGAAGACGGTTATGATGCCAGGCAATGCAAAACTGCGCCATGTAGAGATTGAGAAGCGGAACCTGGAACTTGCGGAGGCTGCGGAGACGCTTTCTATCAATACAGTCGAGATGAAAGATACGAAGATCGGAGTCATTACGAGCGGTATTCCTTATCAGTATGTAAAGGAAGCGCTGCCGGATGCCTCTGTACTGAAGCTTGGAATGGTGAACCCGCTTCCGAGAAAGATGATCGAAGATTTTGCATCTAAGGTTGATACGCTCTATATTGTAGAAGAACTGGATCCGGTTATAGAAGAACAGGTGAAATCCTGGGGGATCAAGGCAATCGGAAAAGAGATCTTTACCGTGCAGGGCGAATACAGTGCGAATATGATCCGCAGGGCGATTCTGAAAGAAGAACTGCACATCGACCAGCCAGCACAGATTCCTGGCAGACCACCGATCCTGTGTCCGGGATGTCCGCACAGAAGCGTATATTACGTGCTGAAGAAACTGAACATGCATGCAGCGGGAGACATCGGATGCTATACCTTAGGGGCAGTTCCACCGCTTAGCACCGTAGATACGACGATCTGCATGGGAGCCAGCATTTCCAGCCTGCATGGTATGGAAAAGGCAAAAGGCAAAGAGTATATCAAGAACTGGGTAGCGGTAATCGGCGATTCCACGTTCTTACATACAGGCGTGAACTCTCTGATGAACATGATGTATAACAACGCGACCGGAACGGTCATGATCCTGGATAATTCTACCACCGGAATGACCGGACATCAGGATCACGCGGCAACCGGCAAGACCTTGCAGGGAGACGCCACCTACGCGATTGACATTCCGGCGCTCTGCCATGCGATAGGCGTGAAGAATGTAACGGAAGTCAATGCATTTGATATAGAGCAGCTTGAAAAAGTCATAAAAGAAGAAGTGGCGAAGGATGAAGTCTCCGTCATCATCACGAAGTCACCTTGCGTATTGCTTAGCAAGGCGAAGAAGCCGGTATATATCGCCCATGAGGATAAGTGCAGGAAGTGCGGCATGTGCATGAAGCCGGGATGCCCGGCAATGACCAGGAAGCCGGATGGAACGATCCACATTGACGATACGATGTGTACAGGATGCGGGCTTTGCGAGAGCCTGTGCAAGTTTGACGCGATTGAATTAGTAAAGGCAGGTGACAGATAATGGCTACAAAGAATATTATGATTGTTGGAGTCGGAGGACAGGGAACGCTGCTTACCAGCAGAATTTTAGGCGGCCTTGCCATTGCCAGAGGGCTGGATGTAAAACTTTCAGAAGTACACGGCATGGCACAGCGAGGAGGAAGCGTAGTTACATTCGTACGCTATGGCGAGAATGTGGCGGAGCCAATCGTAGAAGAAGGGCAGGCAGATGTCATCATTGCCTTCGAAAGGCTGGAGGCTATGAGATATGCGCACTACCTCAAAAAGGGAGGGGTGCTGATCGTCAATGACTGGAGAATCGATCCTATGCCGGTTGTCATCGGAGCAGCCGAGTATCCGGCGAATATTATAGATACATTAAAAGAGAACTACAAGGTCTATACCGTAAATGCCACGGAGGAGGCTAAGAAACTGGGCAATTCAAGAGTATTTAACTTGATCGTGCTTGGAATCGCGGCGCAGCACATGGAATTTTCCCTGGATGAATGGTATGACGTTATTGAGAAGACCGTGCCACCAAAAACGATTGACATAAACAGGCAAGCGTTTGATGTTGGATATCAATTATAGGGAGGTGTCATATGATCAGGCAACTATCAGTATTCGTGGAGAACAAGCCGGGCAGCCTTATGGATGTTACGTCAAAGCTTACCGAAGCGCACGTCAATATCCGGGCTGTAGCGACTTTTGATACGCCGGAATTTGGGATCCTTCGTCTCGTAGTAGATAAGCCAGCAGAGGCGAAGGGTTACTTGACTGAGCGGGGATTTGTCGTAAGAGTCCATGAGGTTATGGGCGTGGAATTAGAAGATAAGAAAGGCAATCTCAATCAGATGTTGGCAATACTTGCCGATGGCAAGATCAATATTAACTACATCTATTCATTTGTGATCCGCGAAGGGAAAGCGCCGGTTATGGTATTTAACACGGACGATTTTGAGAAAGCAGCTCAGATTCTTAAGGAAGCAAATGTGAAGATTGTAGAAGAATCAGATTTATAAAATTAAGAATAGGAGTAGGAAGAACATGGCAGGAGTAGCATTAAAAGACTGGAAAGAACAGATCAGAGATCCAAAAATTGAATGTATGAGCAGGGATGAGATGTCCGCGCTTCAGAGCGAGCGTCTCGTAAAGCAAGTAAAGAACGTCTATGAAAATGTAGAGTTCTACCGCAAGAAGATGGATGATCTGGGCGTGGAGCCTGGAGATATAAAGGGAATAGAAGACATTAACAAACTTCCATTTACGACGAAGGAAGACTTAAGGGACAATTATCCATTTGGGCTTCTGGCAGTTCCCCAGGAGAAGATTGTAAGAGTACAGGGGACATCCGGAACCACCGGAAAACTTACCCTGGCTTCCTATACCCAGAAAGACGTGGACGTATGGGGCGAGTGCGTGGCCAGAGGGCTTACTATGGCAGGCCTTGACGCAACGGACCGCATCCATGTGTGCTATGGATACGGACTCTTCACAGGAGGCATGGGACTGGACTTTGGAGCAAAGGCTCTGGGGGCTATGGCAATTCCGATGTCAGCCGGCAATACGAAGCGTCAGCTGATGTGCATGGAAGACTTTGGGGCAACCGCATTTGCCTGCACGCCTTCTTATGCGCTGTATCTGGCTGAGGCAGCAGAGGAAGCAGGCGTCGTAGACCGTCTTCAGTTAAAAGCCAGCATTAACGGCGCAGAGCCGTGGACGGACGAGATGCGTAAGAAGATTGAGGGAATCCTCCACATCAACAGTTTTGATATCTATGGACTGTGCGAGATTACCGGACCTGGCGTTGCCATGGACTGCATCCACCATAAAGGACTGCATGTATATGAAGATTATTTCTATCCGGAGATCCTGAATCCGGCTGACCATACCGCATGCGCGGACGGTGAGACAGGAGAGCTTGTCTTCACCACTCTTGCCAAAGAAGGCATGCCGCTGATCCGCTACAGGACCAAAGATCTGACAAGCATTGAGTACAGCACCTGCGAGTGTGGAAGAACGCTTCCAAGAATCCAGAAGTTTACCGGACGGACGGATGATATGAAGGTGATCCGCGGAGTCAACGTATTCCCGACACAGGTTGAGACAGCGCTTCTTTCTATGGGCGGCGGCGTAGCGCCTCACTATATGCTGATTGTAGACCGTGAGAATAACCTGGACGTACTTACGGTAATGGTAGAGGTTGATGAGAAGTACTTCTCAGATGAGATCCGTAAGCTGGATGAACTTAAGAATAGAGTGGGAGCCGTATTAAAGCAGGCATTGGGCCTGGCAGTAAAAGTAAAACTCGTAGAGCCTAAGACGATCCAGAGAAGCGAAGGCAAGGCAAAACGTGTAATTGACAACAGAGATCTGTAAAAGGAGGGGAATAAAAGATGGGTATGAGCAATACGATTCAGCAGTTATCAGTATTTATGGAAAATAGAGAAGGACGTCTGGATGAGATACTGAAGATCCTTTCAGAGGCAGGCGTCAATATCGTGGCACTTAGCCTGGCAGATACCTCAGAGTACGGCATGCTCCGCATGATCGTATCAGATCCGCACAAGGGACGCGCGGCGCTGAAAGATGAGGGAATCACCGCCATGCTGACGGACGTGGTGGCGCTTCGGGTTCCACATGCCACAGGCTCCCTAAGTAAAGCAATGCACCAGATTGTAGAGGGAGAAGTAAATATCGAGTATATGTATGCATTTGCCAACGGAAGCGATGCTGCAGCAGTGCTTAAGAGCGATGATCCTGCGAGAGTGATCGACATCCTAAAAGGCAGCGGGTTCGACGTATACAGTGCGGACGAGGCATACAGGGCTAATATGTAAGAGAAAATCGCAGGAAAGTTTTCTGGGATTTATAGTCGGTGGTCAGAAATGGCCACCGATAATTTTTTTATTTAAAAATAGACCAGTATATCAGATTTTAGCAGATCCATTAAGAGTTGCCGGGCATCTTCATAAAGTTTCTTAAGAGGGACGTTTTCGGAATGCCCTTCATTGATGAAGCCCACCATGCCGTAGCAGAGGAAGCCGGCGATTCTCTGAGTGGAATATTTTAACTTTATGACCCGGCTTTCTTTGGCGGTATGCATTTCTACCGTCTGAAGCACATAGTTGTAGAAACTGAAGGCCAGATGGGGATTCTCGTCAGGAGCCGTGTGGCGGAAGAAATCCAGATTGTCGTAGAACAGGATCAGGATGCTGTCCAGCACGTTGCAGTAGCTGACCACAGGATCCATCTGCGGGTTGTTTTCTATCTGCATATCTTCGTAAATCTTCGTTCCAGCCTCGATCATGTCCATGAAAATATCGTCTACCAGGGCATATTTATCACTGTAATGGGTGTAGAATGTGATGCGGCTCGTGTCTGCACGGGTGCACAGTTCCGTGACGGAGATACGTTCAAAAGGCATATCCTGAAGCATGTCTATCAAGGTGCGTTTGAGATTTTTCTTTGTCTTCTTTACCCGGCGATCTTCCATAAATTTACACTTCCTTAAATTTGTATAAATAACTGACAGATCCCGGAATTTGTCAATTGTTAAGAAACCGGGCGCTGTGCTATAATTTTAACACGTGTAATAATAACGGTCAATGTGTAAAGGAAACAGAAAAGGTTATCAGGAGGTTAAGATGTCTGATATTGCGGTAATGACAGACAGTAATTGTGGATTACTGCCGGAAGAAGGCAGGAGATATGGAATCAGCATTTTGCCTATGCCGGTATTGATAGACGGAAATACATATTATGAAGGAGTAGACATTACGTCAGAGATGTTTTATGAGAAGCAGAAGGCAGGCGCCTTGATCACTTCGTCCCAGCCTTCGCCCGGAGACGTGATGGGGATGTGGGACCGGCTTCTTAAGGAGCATGACGAAGTGGTATATATTCCGATGTCCAGCGGGCTTAGCCAGTCCTGTGCAAGCAGCATGTCGTTCGCCAGGGAAGAAAAGTACAAAGGCCGCGTATTCGTGGTGGATAATCATAGAATATCTGTAACGCTTACCCACGCCGTTCTGGATGCCCTGCATCTGGCCGGGGAGGGGAAGAGCGGTGCGAAGATCAAAGAGATTCTCGAGCAGGAGGCCATGGATTCCACCATCTATATTGCCGTGGATACGCTGGAATACCTGAAAAAAGGCGGAAGGGTGACTGCGGCTGGCGCGGCTATCGGAACGGCTCTTAACATTAAGCCGGTGCTTACGATACAAGGAGACAAGCTGGATGCATTTGCAAAGGTAAGAGGAATGAAGTCGGCATTTCGCACGATGTGCAAGGCGCTTCATAATGATATTGAGACCAGATTTTCGCATCTGCATGAACATGGAATGCTTCAATTGGGGATTGCAAATACTTGGATGGACACAGAGACGATCGAGAAGTGGAAACAGGCGCTGACCTTGGAATTTCCGGGAATGGAACTGACCCATATACCGCTGACGCTCAGCATTGGCTGCCATACAGGCCCTGGAGCGCTGGGAATCGGAGCAGTCAGAAAGCATACTCTATAAAAGGAACTTCAGCCTAGGAGAGAAAAGGCTGGAGTTTTTACTTTTCTTACCGCAATATTCATGTTATCCTAGAAAGAAATAGTAAGAACTATGCCTGGAAAGGGCGTCTGGAAAGGGGGCAACCGCAGGTTGACAAATTACCAGGTGCTGTTTTCTTGTGGATTGGACGGACATCTACTATTCTATATGCATCAAAAGGAAAAGGCAGGGAAACGATATGGAATTTTCAGAGAAATTAATACAGCTTAGAAGGAAACAGGGGATGTCCCAGGAGCAGCTAGCAGACCGTCTGGGGATCACGCGCCAGTCTGTCAGCAAATGGGAATCCGGCGCGGCGCTTCCGGAATTAGCCAAATTGATCACGCTGTCAGAGATGTTCCAAGTAAGCATAGACTACCTGGTAAAAGATGCCGAAGAGCCAAAAGAGGCAGAGAGAGAAGAAAGCAGGCGCCTGGAAGAAAAGGTGGACAACATCGTCCGGTATATGAGAGGATATCATTACACAAGCAAGACCACGATAAAAGGCGTGCCTCTTGTATGCGTCCGGCTGTCCAGGCGGCTCGGCAAGGAAGGGGTGGCGAAAGGAATCATTGCCGTCGGAAACGTGGCCATTGGCGTGCTGTCATTTGGCTGCGTCTCCGTGGGCGTTATCAGCATTGGCTGCCTGGGCATTGGAATTCTGGCGTTAGGCTGCATCGCCGTTGGCCTGATGGCCTTGGGAGCAATGGCAGCCGGAATCGTAGCGATCGGTTCCCTGGCGGTCGGGATCTATGCGGCCGGCGCGGCGGCGTTTGGAAAAGAAGTCGCGATCGGAGCCGCTGCACATGGCAATACGGTGATTGGAGAGTCCGTGAAGGGAGCGCATTGCCTCAGATGGTACAGCGGACTTAGCGCAGAGGAGGCCAGGCGGTTTATTCTGGAAAGCCATCCCCGCCTGTGGAGTCCTCTGCTTAAGTTTCTCGCCGCAATAGCCGGCAGCATGGGAAGATAAGGGATAAGGCTATGGAAAGAGAGGAGATAAGGATGAATTTTTTAGAAGAACGTATATTGAAGGATGGAATTGTAAAGGATGGAAATGTGCTCAAGGTGGACAGTTTCCTGAACCATCAGATGGATATCGCGCTGTTTAATGAGATTGGAAAGGAATTCAAGAAACGATTCGAAGGAAAGAAGATTAATAAGATCCTTACCATCGAAGCGTCCGGGATCGGAATCGCCTGTATCGTGGCACAGCATTTCGACGTGCCGGTGGTGTTTGCCAAAAAGGCTAAGAGTATCAACTTAGAGGGAGAGATGTATGTGGCGGAGGTAGAGTCATTTACCCACAACTGCAAGAATCAGGTGATCGTAGCCCAGAAGTTCCTCAGTGAAAAAGACCATGTCCTGATCATTGATGATTTCCTGGCAAATGGCTGCGCGCTTCAGGGCCTGATCCAGATTGTGCAGTCCGCCGAAGCGACGGTGGAGGGGATCGGAATTGTCGTGGAAAAAGGATTCCAGCCAGGGGGAAGGATCATCCGAAATCTGGGAATCCAGCTGGAATCGCTGGCTATCGTGGAACGTATGGATTCTTCGACCGGCGAGATTGCATTCAGAGCGCAAGAAGGTTAGAAAGAAGATGGAAAAGACAATCTTAGTAGTAGAGGATGACCGGGGACTTAACCAGGGCGTGGCTATGGCCCTTAAGAATCCGATGTATCGTTTCCTGTCGGCCTATACATTGAAAGAAGCCATTGAATACTGGAAAGATAATCAGATTGACATGGTCATCCTGGACATTAATCTGCCGGATGGAAGCGGCTATGGATTCTTAGAATCCGTACGGAAGGAATCGCAGATTCCTGTGATCATGCTGACAGCCAATGACATGGAGATCGACGAAGTGCGAGGCATCGAGATGGGAGCGGATGATTACATTACGAAGCCTTTTAGCCTGATGGTCCTTCGGGCCAGAGTAGAGCGCCTGTTTGCCAGGGCAGGCAGACAGGAAGGCAAGGAGTTTCAGGAGGAAGGATATCGATTTTCCTTTGACCGTCAGGAATTCGCGGTGGAAGGAAAACCCGTTGTACTAAGCAAGACGGAACAGAAACTTCTGCGAATGCTGGTTACGCGTCCGGGACAGACGCTTACCAGAGAGATTCTCAATGAGGGGATCTGGCAGGAAGGCTCGGATTATATCGATGAGAATGCCTTGTCGGTCACTGTGGCAAGGCTTAGGAAGAAATTAAAACTTTCAGGAGAAGAATGTCCGATACGTACGGTTTATGGAATTGGATACGTGTGGGAGAGAGGGAAGGAAAGATGAGCATATTGAGGACCGGAAGGACGCTTAAGCGCTTGGATGAGATGCTGACGGATGCGATCGAGGGAAGGTTTGAAGAGGGAAAATACGATGAGACAGAACTTTCCAGGCTGGAATCCCGGTGGAAGCAGTATCTGACCACATCCAAACTGTCGGTAGAAGCAGCCAGAAGGGAGAGGACGGATATCAAGTCGATCCTGTCTGACATCTCTCATCAGACGAAGACGCCGCTTTCGAACATCATTCTATACAGCGAACTGCTAAAGGAGCAGCCGCTTACCCCGGAGGGGCTGGAGATCGCGGACCAGCTTGGCGGTCAGGCAAAAAAATTGGAATTCCTGATCCAGGCGCTGGTCAAGATGTCCCGGCTGGAGAGCGATATTCTGGAAGTAAAGCCTAAAAAGCAGCCTCTGGCACCGCTGGTGGAGCGGGCTTTAAGGGATGTATCATCCAAAGCCAGGAAGAAATCCATTACGATTAAGCAGGAACCATTTGGCAGGATTCAGGCCGTGTATGATTTGAAATGGACCCAGGAGGCGCTGTTTAATATCCTTGACAACGGCGTGAAATATTCTCCGCCCGGGAGCGCCATCACGGTAAGCGTGAAAGTTTATGAGATGCATGTATGCATCCAGGTGGAAGACGAGGGCCCGGGGATACCGGAAGAAGAGCGGACCAAGATCTTTCAGAGGTTTTACCGCGGGGAGGTTAACCAGCAGGAAGAAGGCGTGGGCATCGGCCTGTACCTGGCCCGGGAGATTCTCAGAAGGGAAGACGGCTATATCAAGGTAGGCCCGGGGCACGGAAAAGGAACGGTTTTCGGGATATATCTGGGAATCGATGAATTCTTTCAGAACTGTTAGAATCCGGACAGAATGTGGTAAGACTTATCCTGTAATATTATAGATAGCAAAGGAGATTGTACTTCCGTGCAGTCTCTTTTTCTTAAAAAAAGAAGCAGGAGGCATTAGGTAATGGCAATATTGAAGACAGAAAACCTGAAGAAATATTATGGGAAAGATACGACACTGGTGAAGGCCCTAAACGGGGTGGATCTGGAAGTGGGAAAAGGAGAGTTCCTGTCCATTGTAGGGACCAGCGGCTCGGGAAAGTCTACGCTCCTTCATATGCTGGGAGGCCTGGACCGCCCTACCAGCGGCAAGGTATATGTAGATGGCAAGGACATCTTCAAACTAAAGGATGAAGAACTCACCATCTTCCGCAGAAGAAAGATTGGCTTCGTGTTCCAGAACTACAATCTGGTCCCAATATTAAATGTATATGAGAACATCGTGCTGCCTATGGAACTGGACGGAACCCGGGTGGATAAAAAATATGTAAAAGAAGTTATAAAGACCCTGGGACTGCAGGAAAAGATCTACAGCCTTCCATCCCAGCTCTCCGGTGGCCAGCAGCAGAGGGTTGCCATCGCCCGGGCGCTGGCGGCAAAGCCTGCTATCATCCTGGCGGATGAGCCGACGGGAAATCTGGACTCCGTGACCAGCCAGGATGTATTAAGCCTGATGAAGATTACCAGCCAGCGTTACGGGCAGACCATGGTGATGATTACCCACAATGAAGAGATTGCCCAGATGTCAGACCGGATCATCCGTATCGAGGACGGCAAGATTACCGGCAAAGGCGGTGAGGCAAATGCGTAAGGTAGCAAATAAAGAAGCCGTGCGCCGCCTTTCCGACCGGGGCTTTCAGACGAATAAGCTGAGAAACAGCATAGCAGCGATCGCGATCGCGCTTACGGCAATGCTGTTTACCGCCCTTTTCACCATAGGGATTGGCGCTCTTAGCACGTTTCAGATGCAGACGGCAAGGCAGGCTGGAGGGGATACCCACGGCGTGATCAAGAATCTGACAAAAGAAGAATATGAGACGCTAAAGGAGCATCCGCTGATCAAGGAGAGCATGCCCTGCAAGCTGGTGGCGGATTATGTGCGTAATCCGGAATTCTTAAAGCGGCATGTGGAGGCATGGTATTATCCAAAGAATGCTTATCCCCACTGTTTTATAGAGATTCTTAAAGGGAAGGCTCCCAAGAAGGCAGATGAGATTCTGCTAGACGAGACTTCCATGGAATTGCTGGGATTAAAAAAGGAGCCGGGGCAGAAGGTTACGCTTCAGCTGCAGATTCGCCAGTATGATGAGGCGATTACGAAGCGGACATTTACGGTCACAGGAATCACAAGATCCGATCCGGCCCTGAACGTAGGATTTGCCATCGTATCGGAGGCGTACGTTGAGGCGCATGCCGACGAGCTTGTCTACAATGGGATTGACCACAGGGAGTCTCAGACAGGTTCGATCCGTATGGATGTCATGTTCTCCAACAGTTTCAATATCCAGAAGAAACTGGATCAGGTGATCACGGAAAGCGGATATTCTATCAAGGAGACGGATGAAAACTATATCGCAAGCAACGGGAACTGGGCCTATGTATCCGACGAGGCAGATGCAGACCCGATGACCATGGGGGCTGTTGCAGGAGGGCTGCTTCTGATCCTGCTGACCGGGTATTTGATCATATACAATATCTTCCGGATCTCGATCATGAAGGATATCCGTTATTATGGCCTGCTTAAGACCATTGGGACTACCGGGAGGCAGATCAAGCGGATCATCAGACGGCAGGCGCTGAAACTGTCCCTGATTGGAATTCCAGTCGGGCTGCTGGCGGGATTCTTTGTAGGAAAAGGCCTGGTGCCAGTGATCATGAAATCATTGGGAGATATAGTGGAATACAGCACGGTGCCGGCAAATCCGCTGATCTTTATCGGAGCGGCCGTCTTTACCCTGGTAACGGTATTCATTTCCACGGGGCATCCGGCCAGAATGGCAGCCCGGGTATCTCCGATCGAAGCGCTGAGGTATACAGAGGGAAGCAAGGCGCGCAAAAAAGGAAAGCACTCTTTAAGCGGAGGCAGGATATGGCGGATGGCTATGTCGAACCTGGGAAGGAGCAAGGGAAAGACGACGATTATCATTGCGTCGCTGTCTCTGGCGATCATCCTTCTAAACAGCGTATTTACGATAACCCATTCGTTTGATATGGATAAGTACCTGCAAAGTTTTATAAAGCCGGATTTCCTCATTGCAAACGCAAAATATTTCGGCATGGACAATTATAGAGGAAGGAACTTAGAAACCATTGATGAGGAAAATCTGACGGAGTCGTACATCGAATACTGCCAGGGATTAAAAGGCTATGAAGATGGCGGAAGGCTCTACGGGGCAGGTTCCTTCGTGGGCGTAAAACAGAAAGGCATCACCATTCCTCCCGGAATAGAACAAGATTCAAACGGAATGCCCGGGGAATACTATGGGAAAGAATTCATTCCAATTGACACCAATGAGCAGGGTGATTTTGAAGTGTATCTCTATGGGGCAGAAGACTATGTCGTAAATGAGATGCAGGTCTGGGAAGGAGAAAGCGATCTTAACGTCATTAAGGACAAATTAAAAACAGGCGATTATATTGTGTATGCAGCGCCGGTTACCGATAAAGGGGCAATCCGAAAAGACCGGGTCCTGAACCATCCGGGTGACAAGGTAACCCTTACCTACAAGGATCAAAATGGGGAGCCAAAGGAAAAGGAAGTGACGGTATTGTCCGTTATCAAGGAGGACTATTGGAACTTGACCACCCGCATGTCCGCCTATTTTCCATATTATATAGGGGCGGAGCCATTTAAGGAGATCGTTTCGCAGAAGTTCCTGATGTCATACTCTTTTGATGTCAAAGATGGATATGCAAGAGAGACGGACGCAGCATTAAAGGGCTATACGTCAAGCACTGAGCCATTGATGGATTATAGTTCAAAACTACAATATGAGAAAAGTTTCTATACGCTGACGAATATGTTCCTGCTTATCGGCGGCGCCCTGGCTTTTGTCATAGGAGTGATCGGGATCTTGAACTTTGTCAATTCCATACTAACAGGAATCATTACCAGGCAGAGAGAATTTGCCATGATGGAGGCCATCGGAATGACGAAGAGGCAGCTGACAAAAATGGTGATGGCAGAAGGACTTTATTACGCCGCACTGACCATAGTATTCTCGTTTGTGGCGGGCAGCCTGTTCTCATTGACCGCAGTAAGGACATTGTCCGGGGGCATGTGGTTCATGCAGTATAAGTTCATGATCACGCCGATGCTGGTGGTATTCCCAATCCTGCTGATAATGGGAGGGCTGGTGCCTTACCTGGCATTCCGGTTCGGAAGAAAGGGAACCGTGGTAGAAGAATTGCAAAAAGAATAAGCAGACTATTAAGAAGTGCAGGGCCGCCTGGTTTTAAGGGCGGTCCTTCGTTGTTTTTCCAATCCCTTGAAAGGTCACGCTTTGCCTCGCAGCGATGCGTCGACGCATGAATTGACTCTAATTTTGAAAGAAGAAAAGATTTTTGTTGACACTTGTGAAAACAATGCTATGATAACATCATGTGACATTCCAGGATAGGGGGAAAAGGCAATGGATTACCAAAGAATCGTGCAGGGAATTTTGGATATTGGAGAAGCGATGCTAATCTGCGGAGCGGAAAATTTCAGGCTGGATGACAGTCTTTATAGAATGTGCAGAAGCTACGGCTTTAAACGTTATGATGTGTTCGCGATACCCAGTAATATACAGATAACGGTAGAAACTCCAGAAGGCGAGATTATAACTCAGGTCCGGCATATTGAATCTACAGATATAGATTATGACCGATTGGATTATCTAAATAATCTGTCCAGATATGTATGCCAGAATAAGCCGGATGAACAGACGCTTCGCGAGAAATACGAAGAGGTCATGAACAGGCAGTCCCAGAAGCCGTATACGAAGTATTTTGCGGCTGTAATGGGGGGAACCGGGTTCGCAGTATTCTTCGGGTGCAACTTTGCGGATGCGGTCGTTGCAGTTATTGTCTCGCTTATGATTGTTATAGTAGGAGGATGGCTCAGCAGAAGAGAAGAGAATCTGCTGGCCTATAATATGATCCTATCTTTTTTGTCAGAAGTTATTATTATCTTGGCGGTACGGATGGGGCTTGGCAGTCATCCTGAGCGAATTATGATAGGAATTGTAATGCTGCTGATCAGCGGTCTTAGTACCACCAATGGAATCCGTGAAGTGCTGCAAAGAGACTTTATATCCGGGACGCTGAACATCATGAATTCTATGCTTGGGGCGGCTGGCATTGCATGTGGAACTGCGCTTGCGATGCTGCTGCTTAATGGAGTGTCTGCGGAAGGGTATGTACTAAACCATAATGTTCAGATTCAGCTGATATCCTGTACAGTGGCCTGTATTGGATTTGCCTTTTGGTTTAAAATCCGTGGGAGGCAGGTGGCTTATTCAGGGATAGGGGCTTTTTTTACATGGGGAATCTATGTCGTGATCTATCATTTCTGGCCTAGCAATTTTTTGGCCACGCTGGTTGCGGCAGTGTTTGTGGCTTTTTATGCATTTATCATGTCCAGAATCAATAAGGCGCCATCCACGATCTTTTTGACGGCATCCGTATTCCCGCTGATTCCTGGACCGAATTTGTATTATATGATGTATGGCTGCGTGAGCCGTGATTATGGAATGGCTCTTGGCGAGACGATCGTATTGCTGGCTACCTGCCTTGCAATTGCTTTTGGCTTTAATATTGTGGATATTATATCAAGGACAATCATGAGAGTCATGAAAAGAGAGTATCATATTGGGAAAAATCCACAGGGCCGGGAATAAAGCGACCCATGTGGTATCATTATGAATCATTCCTCCCGGGAATGATTCATAATGATAAAAAGACATTTGCAGGCAGAGAAGATATGTTCTAAAATGAAGGGAGCAGCGGCTGATCGTATGGAAAATAAAATCTGGCCGCAGGGGGTATGAAATGAACGAGATTGTAAATAGAACCTTATATTTGGAATGCTATTCCGGCATCAGCGGCGATATGATGGCTGCAGCGCTTCTGGACCTTGGAGCGGATCAGCAGGCGTTAAAGGATGCGCTTGAGAGCCTGCCGGTGGAAGGCTTCCAGATCGAAATCGGCAGGGTAAAGAAATCCGGGCTTGATGCCTGCGACTTTGCGGTGATCCTGGACAGCGCTCATGAAAACCATGATCATGATATGGAGTATCTGCATGGACATGGAGCGGTACATAGCCACAGTCATAAAGGGAGCCATGAGCACCGTGGGATGAAGGAAATCCTGCATATCATAGAGAATGGCGCAATGACGCAGGGAGCAAAAGCAATCGCAAAGCGTATCTTTGGTATATTGGCCCAGGCAGAAGCCAAAGCCCACGGCGTTCCTTTGGAAGAAGTTCATTTCCATGAAGTGGGCGCAGTGGATTCTATCGTGGATATTATCAGCGTCGCCGTATGTCTGGATAATCTGGGGATTACAGAATGCATCGTCCCTGTCCTGTATGAAGGGTGCGGCACCATCCGGTGCCAGCATGGCATTCTTCCGGTGCCGGTGCCGGCGGTTGCGAATATCGTGTCCGAACACAATCTGGATCTTAACATCACTGAATCCAAGGGCGAATTCGTGACGCCTACCGGAGCGGCGATCGTAGCGGCGATCAGAACCTCGAAGGTGCTGCCGGAAGTATTTTCCGTAAGGAAAATAGGCATGGGAGCCGGGAAAAGAGAGTACGACAGGCCCGGAATCCTAAGAGCCATGCTGATTGAAGGGCAGGCATCTTATGGCAGAGACTGCATCTGGAAGCTGGAAACCAATATGGATGACTGCACGGGAGAGGCGCTGGGGTATGTAATGGACCGCCTCTTTGAGGCCGGAGCCAGAGATGTAAGCTATACGCCTGTCTATATGAAGAAGAACCGTCCGGCTTATCAGCTGAACGTCATCTGTACGGACGAAAATGTAAGACAGATGGAGGAGATCATATTTAAAGAGACGACAACCATCGGCATCCGCAGGCAGCAGATGGAGAGGAGCGTCCTCGCGCGCAGCATGGAGACGGTTCGCACAAGCCTCGGGGATGCGCAGGTAAAAGTATGCGCTCTGGGCCCGCAGAAAAGGAAATATCCGGAATACCAGAGTGTTGTCAGACTTTGCAAGGAGCATGATAGATCATTCCAGGAGGTTTATCAGCTGGTCCTTTCGGAGTGTATGAAGGAGGAAGAGAGTCATGAAATATAGAGAACTGGGACGAACGGGACTTAAGGTCAGCGAGATCGGCATGGGGTGCGAAGGGTTTGTAGACAAGTCCTATGAGCAGGTAAAAGAATTCGTAGATGTCATGGAAGAGGGAGGCGTTAATTGTATTGATCTGTACGCGCCCAACCCGGATATGCGGTCCAATCTGGGACGCGCGCTTCGGGGACGGAGGGAGCGATTCGTCCTTCAGGCTCATCTGTGCACAGTCTGGGATGACGGACAATATAAACGTACGCGCAATATCGAACAGGTGAAGGCATCCTTCGAAGACCAGCTGAAGCGTCTGGAAACGGATCATGTAGAGATCGGCATGATTCATTATGTAGACTCGCTTGCAGATTGGGAGCAGGTGAAAGACGGCCCGGTTATGAAATATGCGCAGGAATTGAAAGCCTCCGGCGCCATCGGCTGCATTGGCCTGTCAAGCCATAACCCGCAGGCAGCGCAAAAAGCGGTGGAAAGTTCTCTGATTGACGTGCTGATGTTCAGTATTAATCCGTGCTATGATCTTCAGCCGGCCAGCGAGGATATAGAAACGCTGTGGGATGAGAAAAGTTATGAGAAGCCGCTGGTGAACATGGACAAGGAGAGACAGGAACTGTATGAAACCTGCCAGAGGCTGGGAGTGGGGATTACAGTAATGAAAGCATTCGGCGGCGGGGACCTTTTGAGCAGCGAACTGTCCCCGGCTGGAAAGGAACTGACGCCTTATCAGTGCCTTCACTATGCATTAACCCGCCCGGGGGTGGCGACAGTTATGTCAGGAGCCCGGACGGTCGAAGATTTGAAGATCAGCATCTCTTATGAGGATGCCTCGGAGGAAGAGAAGGATTACGCGGCAGCATTTGCAGCACTTCCCAAGATCAGCTGGAAGGGGCATTGCATGTACTGCGGGCACTGCGCTCCCTGCCCCAAGGGAATCGATGTGGCTTCTGTCACCAAGTTCCTGAATCTGGCAATCGCCCAGGGAGAGGTGCCGGAGACGGTACGGGAGCACTATGCCATTCTGCCCCGTACCGCAGAAGAATGCGTCGCGTGCGGGGCGTGCGAGAAGCGCTGCCCGTTTGAAGTTCCGGTAATAGAGAATATGAACAAGGCAAAAGAAATCTTTGGAAAGTAGAACACTGCTAAATTTCTAATACATAATGCAAGGTATCTGCACAATGGATGGCCAGGGAATCGATAAAAGGAACGGGTCCTGTGATTGTGCCTGCTAGCATAGGAAGCTCGGTACATCCTAGTATCACGCCGTCAAGAGAATAGCGGGCGCTATATTTTTCGACTATGGATAAAAAACGTTCCTGCGAGCTGGCCTTTATATTATTTCGGGCAAGTTCATCGAAGATAATATGATTTATGATATCCTGGTCTCCATCGGATGGGGAGATGACTTCTATCCCTTGACTTTTTAACTCGTCGCGGTAAAAGGATCCCTGCATTGTGTATTTTATGCCGGTAAGAAGCAGCTTTTTCATTTTGTTTTTCCGGGCGTACTTGCCGACGGAATCCACAATGCTTAACATTGGTGCCGACGTTTCTTTTTCTATAGCATGGAATACGGAATGTGGAGAATTTGCTGACATTATGATTATGTCTGAGCCGGCGGATTCCAGATTGCGTATTCCTTTCATGATATATTTCTTATATCCGTCCATGTCGTTTCGATTCTCGAAATCAGTGAAGTATTGGAAGTTGAGGCTCTCAATACAAATTTCCGGATAGTAATAATCCTTTTTTATCTCGTAATATAAGTCGAGTATTTTATTGTAATATTGTACGGTTGACGCGGCGCTGATTCCGCCCAGAATTCCTATTTTTTTCATCTTATTCTTCCTTTCGTCGCAAATGGCCTGTGCTGATGTCTGCCTCTGTGAACATTGTACAGGAGAAAAAAGAAAAAGGCAATAAAGCGATCTGGAAGAATGCGTCTTAAATAGGGGAATTCGATGCTCAATATAGAATTTCTATATTGGATTCCCGGCCCCTGTATATTTATAATTAGAACTGAACTTGATCGGGGGAAATATCTGCTGCATGCGTATATAGATATAGGCGGTCATAGCACAAAAAGGAGGACGATGCCGGCTGGGCGTCAGTTGGGATTATGCATGGTTTTGACTTTGAACTATCGACAAACATACATTTTGGAAAAGGCAAGATTCAGGGATTGCCGGAAGAGATCTTAAAGTTTGGCTGCCGGATACTGCTCGTGTATGATGTGGCAGCAGGCAGAAAGAGCGGCGCATATGAAGAGGTGCGTGCTCTTTGTAAAGAACATCATATCCATGTGACCGAGTTCACGGGAATTGAACAGAATCCGAAACATACTGCTGTCAATGAAGGCGTGCGTCTGCTGAAGGAATGTGGCGCTGAGTGCATTGTGGCGCTGGGAGGCGGGAGCACCATCGATACGGCAAAAGCCATAGGATTTTCTGTGTTCCACAATGGAAGCTGCTGGGACTTCTATGAGAAAAAAGCGGTGGTGACGAAGATGGTTCCGGTCATCTCTGTCCCAACGATTGCAGCCAGCGGCTCGGAAGTATCGAATATGTCGATCATCAGCAATGTAAAAGAAAAGCGGAAACTGGATTGCCAGAGCGATATGGAGCGGCCGGTGGCTGCATTTATTGATCCCTCCTATACCTATTCGGTCCCGCCTTTTGAAACCGCCTGCGGGATTATCAGTATTATGAGCAATGCCTACGAAGGATATTTCAGCCGGGCTGCCGGAGAGATTCAGGATGGCATCTCGGAGGCGATCCAGAGATCCTGCATTCTGCATGGAAGGCGGGTCATGGCCTGCCCTTGCTCTTATGAGTCCAGGGCTCAGCTGCTGTGGTCGGCATCGCTTGCCATCACCCATCTGTCAGACTGCGGACGGGAATATGCTGGATGCGTGCATTCGATCGAACATGCCCTGAGCGCGTTTCTTGACATATCCCATGGGGGCAGTCTCGCAATTGCCTCGCTTGCATGGTTCAAATATGCATTGTGCGATGAAACAGCGCCAAGATTTGCCCGGTGGGGAAGGAACGTATGGGGGATTAATGCCGGCAAAGACGACTTTGCCATAGGGGTGGAAGCAGTCAAGCGGTTTGAAGCGTTTATAAGGGAACTGAATCTGCCTGCCAGACTATCAGAAATAGGGATAAAAATTCCAGAAAAAGCGGCAGTGCAGATGGCCCATAGGATTTACCCTGCCATCGATGGCGCTGCCTGGTTCCGACCGCTGTCCGGGGAGGATGATCTGGCGGAGGTATTCAGGCTGGCCTGCTAGAGGTATTGCAAATTGGGAATGGAAGGAGGGCATCGGGAGAACCTGATGTCGTGAAAAACGATGAGCCAAAGTACGATAGCGATCATTATTATATTGATCATAACAGTTTTATATGCAACCGAAGTGTTTCCGCTGGCTGTCACCTCGCTTCTTGCCATGTCCGCGATGGTGGTCACGGGAATCATTGATTGGACGGAGGCTTTTTCCGGGTTCTCTTCTTCCATTGTGCTGATGCTCATAGGCGTGTGCATTATCGGAGAGGCCTTTTTTACCACAGGGCTGGCAGAATCCCTGGGAAATATGCTCAAAAGATTTGCGGATCTGAAAGAGAAATATTTTGTGGTCATCGTATATGTAGTGGCATCCCTGATGTCAGCCTTTTTGAATGCATCTGCGGTTATGGCGATCCTGATGCCGGTGGTTGACAGCCTGGTCTTTTCCACAGACGGGAAGATATCCAGAAAGCATACCTATCTTGCCATGGGGATTGGCTCCATATTTGGCGCGAATCTTTCCATTATCGGGTCTACGTCCATGTACATGGCCCATACTTTGCTGAAGGAATCAGACGGAGCAGGAATGACATTCTTCGAGCCTGCGCTATCGGGGGCTGCGGCTTGTATCGTGGGCATGCTGATCTATCTGACCTTCGGCTATAATTACCAGAAGAGATGCTTTGATTTTAAAGAGAGGCTGCCGGAAATCATGACGCGGACGAATGCATGCAGTTCCAGGGAAATCCGGGAAAGAAGTATGACCTATAAGCCATGGAAGCGCAACTTTGTGGCGCTTACCATGATTGGCTGTATCATTGCGTTTATCTGCGGCTATGATATTGGCGGCGTGGCAATCATCGGCGCCAGCATCGTGATGGCGGCAAGATGCATCAGCGAGCGCAGGGCCTACCAAGGGGTCAGCTGGGAGACGGTATTCATAACGGCGGCATCCATGGGATTTGCAGCCGGCGTAGGAAAGAGCGGCGCCGGGGAAGAGATCGCGAATTTCGTGATCAGAGCCAGCGGCAGGATTGGAGAGACCAGTGTTGGCATGTGCATGCTCATTCTGGTGCTGAGCACAGTCCTTTCAAATTTTATGTCCAACATCGGCGTAGTCGTCTTGATTGTGCCTATCTGCCTGAAACTTGCCGCAACCATGGGAGTGGACGCGACACCCTTTGTTATGGCCTGTGCCATCGGAACGAATGTATCTGTGGCTACGCCAGTCTGCGTAGGACCGATTACCGTTACCACGGTGGCCGGGTACCGATTCAAGGATTATGTGAGGGTGGGAGGCCTGTTCAATTTGCTGGCTACCATTGTAACGGGGATTTCGCTTTGGGCGGTCTATTATAGATAAATGCAGGATCAATGAAAAGAGGGCCGGATTTTATTCCGGTCCTCTTTTTATAATGGAGTCTCTATGATAGCTTGTAATATCAGTACCCAATTGTTGGTAAAGTTCCTTGACGGAGAGGCCCTTTTCCTTGACAGTTAGAAGTTCCTCGTTGGTAACGCCTATAAATTCTACAAAATCTACGGCTCCATTCGGCGTGTCTATCTTCTCGATCTTTGGCTCTGGAATCGTAATAAAGCCTGTAATGTTGGAGTTCATCTGCGTATCAATGCCCTGGGTCTGGCCGGTATAGACAAATTCATACGCGTGAAACAACTCGCCTTTTGTAAAAGTGATTCGGGCAAGGGACTGAAGAATGCTGCAGATTCCCTTGATTTCGGCCTCTTCATCCTCGTAGGAGCCCTTTTCCAGCTTGAATGTAAATTCCATCCCGTAACCGCTGATCTCTGGTTCATCTGTTTCCTTTTCATAGATTTCTGACAGTCCATAGGTTATGAAATGCCAGTAATCGCCTCCGTCGTAGATGCTGATGCCATCCAGAGGATCATTTCCGCCAAGCCGCCATTTTATCAGTGTTCCGTAATGCCTGGGGTTCTCTTGGCCAGGATACAAGGCATCAAATGCTTCTGAAATGGCGTCCCAGCCGGGCGCCTCTGAGTTTTCGCCTTGCACCTCTTGCTGAGGAGGTTCGTTAGCTTCCTTTTTTCTTTTGAATTTATCTAAGATTCCCATACATTTATATCCTTTATATGCTTGCTGATATATAGTTCCATGCCATAACCAACTGGGTATGACCTTATATAGAAGTATAATTGGGCTTATTCCTTGCGTCAAGCAGGAAAGAAACGAGATAAAAATGATTGGAATTGGCTAAACCAGATACCAAAAATGAAAAAACAAAAAATGTGCATAAAAAGCGAAAGAATAATAGTGCATTATACACAAAAATATTGCTTTAAATTGACAAATATTCTATAAAATATTATAATAATCATACAATGACAGAAAAATAACAAAAACTGGTATGACCAGAAAAGGAGTTGTGAGTGATGGGAGAATTCAGGGTTCTTGAAATCAAGCAGAGCGTTTTTGCGGATAATGACAGGCGTGCAAAGGAACTGAGGAAAGAATTAAAAGAAAAGAAGGTATTTCTGCTGAATCTTATGTCTTCGCCGGGATCAGGAAAGACGACGACTCTGTCGCGTACGATCGAGCGGCTGAAAGACGAGATGAAGATCGGCGTTATGGAGGCAGACATCGATTCCGATGTGGATGCGAAGACGATTGCCAGCCTCGGAGTTAAGGCAATCCAGCTTCATACCGGAGGTATGTGCCATCTGGATGCAGATATGACGGCGCAGGGACTTGCCGGACTGGAGACTGGAGATGTGGAACTTGCCATTCTGGAAAATGTGGGCAATCTGGTATGTCCGGCGGAATTTGATACGGGAGCGGTAAAGAATGCCATGATTCTAAGCGTGCCGGAGGGAGACGATAAGCCGCTTAAATATCCGCTCATGTTTTCCATCTGCGATGTAGTCCTTATTAACAAGATTGACGTGCTGCCGTATTTTGATTTCGATATGGAGGCATGCAGGAAGAATATTCTGATGCGTAATCCCAATGCACGGATCATTCCAATCTGTGCCCGTACCGGGGAAGGCATGGAGGAATGGACGGACTGGCTGAGAGATCAGGTAAAAGAATGGAACGCATAGCGGACAAAAAGATAAGCGGAGAGGAGAGAGAGAATGTCAGAACGAAGGGAATTGATTTTGCAGTTGGGTCAGATGATCACAGACCGGATCGGCCATAAAGTGACTATGGAGGATCCGGAATACTGGGGGCTTGCCTGTATCGTCACCGATGAGATGGCAGAAGTAGCGTTAAAGATGAAGGTGCGAAAGCCTATGACGTTTGAGCAGATGCTGAAGGCTACGGGGAAAGAGGAAAAAAAGCTTCAGGAACTGCTGGATGAAATGAGCCGGGTAGGGCTTATCGAATACAACTGGGAGAATCCAAAGCGGGAGAAGCAGTATGTGCTTCCGATGTTCGTGCCGGGCAGCGCGGAATTCACCAATATGAATAAGCAGCAGCTGGAAGAGCATCCGGAACTGGGCAGGTTCTTCGAGCGGATGTCCAGGCTTCCTTTGGAGAAGGTAACCCCTATGGTTCCTCCGGGAGGCGCAGGCATCGGCATGCATGTCATACCAGTGGAGAAAGCCATTGAGATGGAGAATCAATCCATTGATATCGAGCATATCTCCCATTGGCTTAAGAAGTATGACGGCAAATACGCCGCAAGCCCCTGCTCCTGCCGAATGTCCCGCCAGACTTATGATGAAGGCTGCGCCGATGATCCCGAAGACTGGTGCATCGCGGTAGGAGATATGGCGGACTATGTGGTGGAGACGAATAAGGGTGGAAGATATATTACATACGACGAAGTGATGGAGATTCTTAAGCGTGCGGAGGATAACGGGTTCGTGCATCAGATTACCAACATTGACGGCGAGAACAAGATATTTGCCATCTGTAACTGCAATGTGAATGTCTGCTATGCCCTTCGGACCTCCCAACTGTTTAACACCCCCAATATGTCCCGCTCTGCCTATGTGGCAAGAGTGGAGACGCAGGACTGCGTAGCCTGCGGACGCTGCGTGGAGTATTGTCCGGCAGGCGCGGTCAAGCTGGGACAGAAGTTGTGCACCAAGGATGGTCCCGTCTCCTATCCGAAGCATGAACTTCCGGACGGCGCAAAATGGGGACCGGAGAAATGGGATGAGGACTACAGGGATAAGAACCGGATCAATTGCTATGATACCGGAACGGCTCCATGCAAGACCGCCTGTCCGGCGCACATCGCGGTACAGGGATATCTGAAGAAGGCAGCCCAGGGCAAGTACAGGGACGCGCTGGCGCTGATCAAAAAGGAGAACCCATTCCCCGCAGTCTGCGGGCATGTGTGCAACCGCCGATGCGAAGATGCATGTACCCGGGGAACGGTGGACCAGGCAGTGGCCATCGACGAAGTGAAGAAGTTTATCGCCCGGCAGGATCTGGAAGCAGAGAACCGGTATATTCCGCCAATCGTTCCTCCTACGACAGGACGGCTGTTCGAAGAGAAGATCGCGATCATCGGAGGCGGCCCGGCCGGACTAAGCTGCGCATTCTATCTGGCGGAGAAGGGATATCGTCCGGTGGTATTCGAGAAGAATGAGAAGCCGGGAGGCATGCTGGTGTATGGCATTCCATCGTTTAAACTGGAAAAGGATGTGGTGGATGCGGAGATAGAGATTATCCGCCAGATGGGCGTTGAGATACGCTGCGGCATCGAGGTGGGAAAGGATATCACCCTGGATGAACTGCGCGCCCAGGGATATCAGGCTTTCTATCTTGCCATAGGGTGCCAGGGAGGAAGACTGGCAGGCATCCCTGGCGAGACGGCAGAAGGCGTGATGACGGCGGTAGACTTCCTTCGCAAGACGGGAGCAGATGAGTCCTATCCGATAGAGGGACGCACGGTCGTTGTGGGCGGCGGAAATGTAGCGATCGATGTGGCACGCACCGCGACAAGATGCGGCGCTTCGGAAGTGTCTATGTATTGTCTGGAAGGCAGGGACATTATGCCGGCATCCGCAGAAGAAGTAGAGGAAGCAGAGGAAGAAGGAATCGCGGTGAACTGCGGCTGGGGGCCAAAAGAAATATTGACGCAGGATGGGAAGGTCACTGGCATCGTATTCAAGAAATGCCTGTCCGTGTTCAATGAAGAAAAGCGCTTTGCTCCGGTCTATGATGAAGAAGATACGGTTACGGTTCCCTGCGAGCGAGTGTTCTTAAGCATTGGACAGAGCATCCAGTGGGGAGAACTGCTGAATGGTTCCAAAGTAGAACTTGGAAGAGGAAATGCGGCGGTAGCGGATCCGGTGACCTATCAAAGTTCCGAGCCGGATATCTTTGTAGGCGGCGATGTATACACAGGCCCTAAATTCGCGATTGACGCCATTGCGGCGGGCAAGGAAGGGGCCATCTCCATCCACAGGTTTGTGCAGCCTCGCAGCAGCCTTACCATCGGAAGGAACCGGCGTCAGTTTATCGAACTGGATAAAGAGAATATCAAGCTGGACGCCTATGACAATTCCTCGCGCCAGATACCGGGAATCGATGAAGCCATTGATCGGCGCAAGTCATTCAGGGATGCGCGCAAGACATTTACGGAAGAACAGGTGAAGATTGAGACTGCCCGGTGCCTGGGCTGCGGCGCGTCTGTCGTGGACGAGAATAAGTGTATCGGCTGCGGCGTGTGCACGACAAAATGCGAATTTGACGCGATCCATCTTTACCGCGAACATCCGGAATGCAGTAAAATGTACCGGTCTGAGGATAAGTTCAAGGCAATCCTGCCATATGCGATGAAGCGGGGACTTAAGATCAAGTTCGGAAGGAAGAGCCAGTGATAGAAAGGAACGGTAGATTATGCACGAACTGGGAATCGTATTTCATATCATCGACAGCCTGGAATCGGTGGGCAGGGAAAACCAGCTTACCCAGGTGGCAAATGTAACCCTGGAAATCGGGGAAGTCTCAGGCGTAGTGGATTCTTATTTAAAAGACTGCTGGAAATGGGCATCTGAAAAATCGTCTCTGCTGCGGGGAGCCAAACTGATCACCCAGGAGATTCCAGCAGTGACATATTGCGAGGACTGCCATCAGACCTATGGAACGGTGGAGCACGGAAAGGTATGTCCATTCTGCTCCGGTGGAAATACATATCTGGTGGCAGGAAACGAATTTAATATCAAGGAAATAGAAGCATGCTGAGAAAGAGGGAGGGATAATCATGCTATTTCAAATCTATGGAGAGAATGCCGGCTGGCAGCTGCTGGGATGGCTATTGGTATTTGCGGGACTGATACTTGCGAATGAACTGGCAAGACGTACGAAGATGGGAGGGATATTCTGCTTTCTGATCGTGCCGGCAGCATTGACCGTGTACTTCATTGCCATCTATGTTGGCGCGGCAAACGGCGCGGAGTGGGCGCTTAATAATCCTACCTATGTACATATGAACAGCTGGTTCCACTATGCAAAACTATACGCGGCTACCGCGGGATGTATTGGTTTCATGATGCTGAAGTATAAGTGGAAGATCGGCAAGACTAACTGGTTCAAGGTGTTCCCGTTTGTGATCGTGGCAATCAATATCCTGATCGCGGTTGTAAGCGACTTTGAGTCTGGCGTCAGAGGCGCAATGGCCCTGGCAGAGTATGGGGACCGCTGGTGGCTGTCATCCGAGAATGTATGGCTGTATGGCGGATGGTGGAACTGGGTCAACGGAATCGCCGGCATATTAAATATCCTGTGTATGACAGGATGGTGGGGAATCTATTCCTCCAAAGACAAAAAGGATATGCTGTGGCCAGATATGACCTGGTGCTTTATCATAGCCTATGACCTGTGGAACTTCGAGTATACTTATAACAACCTTCCGACCCACGCATGGTACTGCGGACTGGCGCTTCTGCTGGCTCCTACTTTTGCCAATGCGCTGTGGAACAAGGGCGGATGGATTCAGAACCGTGCCAATACGCTGGCATTGTGGTGCATGTTCGCGCAGGTATTCCCAATGTTCCAGGATACCAGCCGGTTCGCCACGATACCGATCCTGTATTCCGATGGATTTATGGATGCGGCCACAAGACCTGCGGCAGCTGATCCGACCATGCAGGGCGTAGTGGCATTGCTGGCACTGGCAGCGAATGTGATCTGCCTGGCTGTGATTATCAAGCGGTCAAAACAGCAGAAGAAGAACCCCTATAAGAACGAGATCTTCACGGATCAGAAAGATTTCCAGATTGCAATGGAGAGAGCGGAGGTATAAGGGAGGGATTTGTGGATTGGTGGACGCCGGGGCGGCAGAAGCGGGTTTTCTGCGACGTTCCGGCACCTGCGGCTAGTCCACCGGTATGTAAGTCTGCAGAAGAGTTGTCATAGGACTCCTCTCCTGCGGACTAACATATCGGGGACGGATCCTCCGGATGCCTTCACTTACCTTCGAAAACCCGCTTCTGCCGCCCCGGCTTGCGCCAATTTGCTGGCAATCCGCGAGGAGTGCGGGCGTTAAGGTACACTTTGCAGGTAGTGGATTGTGGCAGAGGAGCGGTTGAAAGAGGGGATAAGAGCAGGGGTTTTTAGTTAGAGATTAGACAATACTGATATTTTAGAGATAAGCCTACAGCGGGAGCGATGGAGTCGGTTCTGCTGTAGGCTTATTTTATTGGAGTTAGACAGGTCGAGGCCGCAAAAAAAGTTTCGGCGTAAGGTGTGCATGTGGGGCAGCGCGGGCGCTGAATCGCCGGTAAATTGTCGGGAGCCCGGGGGTGTCTGGGGAATTCTGGAGGTAAGCGGATGGGACGAAGAATCCGCGCCTGAGATGTTAGCCTGCAAAAGAGGAGTCAGCCGACGACTCTTTCGCAGGGTTACAGATCAGTGCGTTAGTCGCAGTCCCAGGAGCGTCGGAAGAATCCCCCAGACACCCCCGGGCGGTCGCCAACTTGCCAAGATTCCTTTACTCGTAATAGATCTGCCGGCTTCCGCTGATGCATTCGCCAAGGGAATAATTAATCCACTCGATGGCGCCTTTGGTGTCCCGGTTGCGGATATAGGTCCACATGGCATAGTTGCTCTCGTAGAGGGACTGGATGCCATAGAGGTCGCAGTAGCGCTCCCACATCGTGAAGATAGGAGCCCGGAAGGACTGGAAGATCAGTGGGAGCAGGGTGTTCTGGGATGCCAGGGCGAATTCATGCTGGAATTCGAACGCGGCCTGGATTGCCTCTTGATTGTCTTTGGCATCCCGAATCTGCTCGATGATTTCCAGAAGCACCTGCACTTCCTCGTCGCTGATACGGTCAATACACAGTTGGGCGGCCAGAGTGTCAAGCGCGATTCGCACTTCAAAGATGGAGCGGATTTCTTCGTTCCGGATGCGGCCTCCGTTGTATTTCATTATGGACATCAAGGTGTCCAAGGTTCCCTTGCGTCGGTAATCGGCCACATAGGTTCCGCTTCTTGGCTTTACGATAAGGAAGCCTTTCTTTTCCAGTTCAGAGATGCCGCTGTTTACGACGGCGCGGCTTACCTGCATCATTTCTGCCAGCTGGCGTTCGGGAGGCAGTTTTTCGCCAATTTTTAGTTTGCCGGACAGAATCATATGTTCCAGCTGGTCTACGAAGAGTTCCCGCAGAGACGGAGAACTGATCTTTTGAAATTCCATGAAATCCCCTCCTTTGTACTGGCTTGATTGTATCATATACCATTGGACGGTTCAAGAAATTGGAAGTATATTGGCGCAAACCACTTATTTAAGAAGTGACAGCCAGACGGCGTAAAAATGTAAGGACAATGAAAGGTTCCGGAAATGTCCACGTAAGGATGGCGTGATAGAATTTTCCTAGAAAGAGATAGGAGGATACTATGAGACGAAGAATGATTACGATAATACTAATATCCGGATGCATGATGTTCCTGGCCACAGGCTGTTCCAAGGCTCAGATCATAAAACAGTATGACAATGTGCTGCAGTCCATCGGAGAGAAAAGCATTACAAAGAACCGGAAGCTGCAAGGGGAGCGAAAACTTGGGGAAGATAGTTATGTGGGGAGCTATAAGGCAGATTATGAGTCCTTTAGCGGAGAAGAAATCGTGTTCGGGGGAACAGGACTTTCGCGGGATGCGGGAAATAAAATTAAGGTCTCCTGCAAGATTGAGGCGGAAAACGGCACGGCGAAGATCACCTTCCAATCAGGAATGGAGGATGCAAGAATATTGTGCGATGGCACAGGGGAACATACGGAGACGATAGAACTGCCCCCTGCCAGCAACTATCTGAAAATCGAGGGGAAAGATTTTACCGGGACAATCGAACTGGACAGCGAATAGGAGAAACAGAGGCATGATCTGGCAGCGGGACCAAAAGGTAGGCGCATCCCGAAAGCCGAGATTGTGGATATGCCATTGAGGATCAAGATTGTCGGACAAGAAGGACTCCGGGAATGCGTGGAGGGATGCCCTGGGTTTTCGGGACGCTTTGTCCAGGCCATCCACTCCATCGAAGAAGTGCGGTTAACGCAGCAGAGGCAGGCTTCCGGTCAATTTATTAATCTTCTTTTTGCTGCCACATATGGCAAGGCCGATATACTTAAGATCCGTTTCGGACGTAGCGGCCATCTTTTCTATGAATTCTTCATAAATATTGCAGCATTGGGCCTGTTCTGTGAAGTCTACCACCGTCAGGTCTTCGTAGTCCGTGGTGAATAGCTTGGTTCTTAAGTCGTTCAGCAGTTGCGCATTTCCTTTCAGGATGGGAACAGGAAATTGGATGATTCCGATATGGGAGTTTCCTTCCTTATCGGCAACATCCCTTCCTACCACATCCGGCATCTTCATGCCCATTGTAATTCCAAGAATGGCGGCGGTATTGGCAATTATGCCCAGCGGGAGCGCCTCGTCGATAATCATTACGCATTTTTCGTTTTCCAGATTCATAGCTATATCCTCATTTCCATTTTAAATTTCATGCGATAAATATCATGCACCATTCTATTTTACTTGGCATTAGAATTCATTTCTTGTAAGATATCTTCAATTTTATAAATTCAACTTCAAATGCAGAAATTTTAGTAGGCCCTGATTATACGGGGCTTCTTTTGGCTTGCATGTTGACTTTGCGACAGGCGTGTCTTATAATGCAATTACAGACACGTGTGTCGTAAAAAGTGAGAAAAGAAAAGGAGTTTGATATGAACAGAAAGGGAATGGAGACAAGGCAGCATATAAAGACTAAGGCCTGCCAGCTGTTTGCCAAAAAAGGATTTAAGGAAGTGACGATGAAGGATATCTGCGAGGCTACAGGATTAAGCCGTGGCGGGCTATACTGCCATTATGACAGTACTGTCCGGATATTCGATGAGATTCTGAATGACTTTATGGATACCCAGGATGAAGAATTTCGCTCTAAAATGCAGGAAGGGATGTCTGCTGTAGAGATACTGGACGATGTTCTTGATCGTTACAGGGCAGAGATGATCGATCGCGAGGCATCCTTGAGCGTCGCGATTTTCGAGTACTTCAGCGGGAGAGGGAACGCTTGCGGGGAAAATCCTCTGTATCAGCAGTACCTGTCTTCACGAAGGATGTGGGAGGAATTGATCCAGTATGGCATTGACAGGAAGGAGTTCTACCAGGTAGACAAGACAGCGGTATTTGATCTGATCGTGTTTTCCTATCAAGGGGTGCGGATGTACAGCCGGATCATGACCATTACAGAGGATATTCCGCTGCGGATCATGTCTCAGATCAGGAAGATCTTAGTAAGGAGGAAAGGATAATGGCAACTGTATTTGAAAATTATGATGCTGCCAGGACAGCGTTTATCAATCCTGGAGATTGCGTAAAGGCAAAGGAAAACTTTCCGGAAGTCTGCGTCACGACTTTTTCAGAGAATATTATCGAAGATTTTGCCAAAAAGAATTCTGCAGAACAAATCGCGGAGCTATACACGGCAAACGGAGTGCTGCCAGTCTATGGCATCGAATATGCAGGGATAAGAATGGCTTTCTTTCTATCCAGGGTAGGCGCGCCGGCCTGTGTGGCAGGACTGGAAGAGGTGATTGCCATGGGAGCGGGAAAGATGGTTATCTTTGGCTGCTGCGGCGTTCTGGATGAGGTGGCGGTGCAAGATAAGATCATTATTCCCAGCAGTACCATCCGGGATGAAGGAACCAGCTACCATTATCTTCCCGCCGGGGAGGAAATCGGGCTGGAGGATTCCTGCGCCGGGGTATTGGAGGACTGCCTCTTAAAGACTGGAATACCTTATGTTAAAGGAAAGATCTGGACGACGGATGGAATTTACCGGGAGACTCATAGACGCTTGAAAGAGAGGAAGGAACAGGGATGTATTGCGGTTGAGATGGAATGTTCCGCTATATTGGCAGTGTGCAGGTTCAGAGGTGTTCCGGCCATCCAGTTTCTATATGGAGCGGATAGCCTTTCGACAGACAAATGGGAGCCCAGGGATCTGATGGATTATGGAATCAGGGAATGCGACAGATATATGGCCCTTGCGCTGGAATGCGGGGCTAGATTGTAGCCGGAGCCTCCTGATATCCAGGAAAATAAAGAATAATCATAAAATCCAAAGAGAATCTTTCAGATATGTTAAGAATTACTCCAAGGAAATCTTTAGAATTGGCGAGTAAGATAAGGACAAAGATGAAGAAAGAATGGGGGAAGGAACATGAACGTACTTATACTCAGCAGTCAATTCGGGATGGGCCATCAGATGGCAGCAAAGGCAATTGGAGAAGAGATTCTTAAGTTGGATAAAGATGCAAATGTTATAGAACTTGATTTATTAAGATATTATTATCCAAAGGCAAGCCGATACATTTTCCGGCTGTTCCAGATGATGGTGGAACATTGCTATGGGATATATAATCTGGTATATAAGACAACCGGAAAATTGAAGGTAGATCTGAAGCCTATGGGCATTAATCTCTACAGGAAACTGGAAAAATTGATGGAGGATCATCATCCGGACATGATCGTATGCACCTTGCCGCTGTGTGCCAAGTCGATTGCCTCGTATATGGAAAAGACCGGGAAGCATATTCCGCTGGTCACCTGCATTACGGATATCAGCATCCATCCGGAGTGGATCACGCCTCAGACGGATGCTTATCTGGCGCCGACGAAAGAGGTCAAGGAGAATCTGGTACGCAATGGCGCCCGCCCGGAGCAGATATTCGTTACAGGAATTCCGGTCAGGCAGCAATTCCTGGGAGAAGTGCCGAAACGGGATAAGGAGCAGAAAAAGATACTCATAATGGGAGGAGGGCTTGGAATTATCCCGAATCTGGATCAGCTGATGCAGATGCTCCACCGTATGCCGGGCATCACAGCAACCGTAATAACCGGGAAAAACCGAAAGGCTTATGAAGCGTTCCAGGGAAAATATGAAGATATTGAAGTACTTGGATACACGGAGAATATCAGCAAATATATGAAAGAAGCAGACCTTGTAATAACAAAAGCGGGAGGAATTACGCTCTTTGAGCTGATCCATTGCCAGGTACCTCTGTTCGTCATCCACCCCTTCCTTGAGCAGGAAGTGAACAATGCAAGATACGCCCAGAATATGGGGATTGCAAAGGTTATATGGAATAAAAACAGTAATTTTCTCCAAATATTAGAGGAATTCTTATCCGATGGAAGACAATGGGAGCAGATGGCGGAGAATATAAGCAGGGCAAAAGACGAGATTATGGAATGGAACCTGGATGATGCGATGAATACGGTGATGGAAAGGATGGCGGCATAATGAAGAAAATGATATTGATGGCTGCATTAGCGGGCGCGTTAGGCTACAGCATCCTCCCATCATTCGGACTCAGGCATTATCAGAGCCTGCGCCGCAGGAAGAACAATGAAGGCAAGATTCTCTTTCTGACCTTTGATGACGGGCCAAGCGAGGCATATACGGAGGCTTTGCTTGACCTGCTTGATGAATATGATATCAAGGCATCCTTCTTTGTAGTGGCAGAATTTGCGCAGAAGAATCCGCGGATCATCCTGAGGGCCAAAAAGGAAGGCCACCTTATTGGCATTCATTCTGTGAATCATCAGAACGCGCTTTTTCGGGGGAATAGATTTGCCTTTTCTGACCTGGCAGCATCCATTCTGACTTTGAAGAAATTAGGATGCGAAGCAAGATATTACCGTCCGCCGTGGGGCCACCTGAATCTATTCATTCTGCACTGGGTAAAGAAGATGAATCTGAAACTTGTATTTTGGGATGTTATGGCCCAGGACTGGGCAGCGGACGCCACGCCGGCATCCATCCGCACGAAGCTGCTTCGGCGCGTTTATCCGGGCGCCGTCATCTGCCTGCATGATGGAAGAGGCGCCGCGGGAGCGCCTGGAAGGACCATAGAAGCATTGAGAGACGCGCTTCCCCAATTGCTGCGGGAAGGGTATGAATTTAAGAGGCTAGACCAATATGAATGATACGATATCAATAAAAAAGACAGGAAAACAGATACTGGTATTTCTCTTTTTTCTTTTTTTGATTTTTTTCTTTCTTTTTAAAGGAAAAGACGTAAGCCAGATACTTAAGATCGCCGCTTCTGCTTCCTTTCCTGCTATTGTGGCAGGAATTGCCATGGCTGGAGCCTTTAACCTCTCAGAAGGCTTGAATCTTGGCATTCTGCTAAAGGCGATGGGCCATAAGGTGTCTTTTGCCCAAGGGATGAAGTATGCCTATATGGGATTCTTTTTCAGTTCCATCACTCCTTCGTCTACAGGGGGACAGCCGATGCAGCTCTATGCGATGAAAAAGGATGGAATAGACCTGTCCCATGGCTCGCTGGCACTTTTGATGGAACTTGCCAGCTTCCAGGCCATGGCGTTCTTGTTTGAACTATTCGCGGTGGCTATGATTCCTGTGCTGGGGATAAGCCTGCCAGCGACGATCAAGATCCTGGTCGTTGCCGGATTTATCATGAACGCGGCTTTTGTCGCTTTCCTGCTGGTGGTGATTTTCTCGGAACGGATGGGGCAAAGGATATTCGGCCTGGTAAAAAAGATCTTGCCGCGACTCCCATTTGTGAAGGAAGAGACCAAGAGCCAATGGATTAGGAAAATGGAAGAGGGGCTTCTGGAATTCCATGCCTGCGCCCTATTGATGAAGGAACATAAGAAGGCCATCGCAAAGATGTGCATTATCAGCGCAGGCCAGATTATCTGCTGGTTTGGCGTGCCGTATATGGTGTATCTGGCGCTGGGGTATCAGGGGAGTTCCTTCCTCCATATCTTTGTACTGCAGATTCTGATCTATATGTCCTCGTCCCTTCTGCCGCTGCCGGGAGCCATGGGCATCAGCGAATATGCCTTCCTTCAGCTGTTCGGAAGCATTTACAGTGGCAGTTCCATGACGGCGGCGGTTCTTTTAAGCCGGGGGATCAGTTTCTACTTCCTGCTTGCATTGAGCGGCATCATGCTGCTTCTCATCTACGGCGCTGCGCGGCAGCGCAAATGTAATACTATTTTTTCCTGATTTTTCTATACTTTAAGCAAGCCATGGGGTATAATGGGAAAATAAGATTTTAAACAGAGAGGTTAGAGACAGAATGAGCAGGAATGATAGAGATACGAATGTAAAACAGGATACGATGGAGAAAATGCGTAATTCTGAAGCAGTCTATGTGATTTTATCGGATTATACGCATATGCCATATGTGGCTTGCGATCCTAAGACTTTTGATGACCAGGTGTTCTTATATTTTAAAGAGGACGATGCCAAAGAAGCGGTGGGAAGATTTGCCGGGAACCAGGAGAGTACCCGTGCGGCAAAACTTGAGAAGAATGGGTTCCTTGCATTTTATACGAATCTTTTCGCGATGGGAGTGAACTGTATCAAGATGAACCAGGGGACCAGCCAGGAAGTGGATGTCCAGCTGGGAGAACTGGTGAGAAGGCCGGAGGCGGACAAATTGCCGCAAGGGCAGGTGAGGATCGAGAATCCTGAACTTCATCTGACTGCCCTGTATTATATGCAGGAACTGCGAAAAAGCCAGGATGGAGGAACCGATCAATTAAAGGAATTGAATGAGGAATTAATGATTCATTTCAAAGAGGGCAGATATATCGTCGCGGTGCAGGAGGGACAGGGAATCCCGATGCTGCAGAAAGAGGGGAAGATATACCAGCCATTATTCACTGACTTCCAGGAATTCCAGAAGTTTAACAGGGAGAAGAAGTTCAAGACAGCAGTCGTAGAAGCCGGCAAGATAACAGAATTCCTTTCATCACAGGCGGTTGGCGTAGTCATTAATCCGATGGGCGTAAACCTTCTGCTGAACATTGCAAGATAAGGAAATGGCAATGCAAACAAGAGCGAGGAGGAAAAGCGTATGACAGAGTGGTCATTGGTGACGGAAGTTATTGCGCTGCTACTGCTGGAAATACTTCTGATGAATCTTGCCGCATATAAAACCCCAGCGACCCACTCTATAAGAATGTACAGAAACTGCCTGTTTATATCGGTGGGCACGATTCTGTGCGATATGCTATGTATCGTCCTCCTGCATGGAGGATTTTTGGTTCCTAAAGCAGTGAATATATTTACCAACTCGGTATACTTCTGGCTTACTGTTATCATGAGTTCATCCATAGCACTCTATATATTTGAAAAGATGCTGGAGCATGTGTATGACCGTTACTGTATCGTGCGTGCGCGAGTGCTGCTGACGATCCTGGTGATCGTCTATACGATGCTTGTGATCATCAATGTGCCTGCCGGGCTGCTCTTTTGGCTTGACGGGAAGGGGGCTTATCACAGAGGGCCTTTGAATACGGTGGGCTATGGATTCGTATTTATTGAAATGATATTGGTATTTATATGTTTTGCAAGGCACCGCTCCAGCGTATCGAAGGAGATGAAGCATGCGCTTAAGACGATTCCTCCGCTGCTGGCTATTCTGGTTGCGATTCAGCTATTGAATCAGGGCCTGCTGCTGAACGGCATTATGGCTGCTGTTGTGGATGTAATCTTGTATGTCAGCTTCTTCAGCCAGCGCCGCGAAAGCGACAGCGTGACAGGCGTAGGCAACCGGGATGGATTCTTTTCAGAACTAGCGCTGCGGATTGCCGGAAAGCAGCAATTCCAGGTGATTCTGGCCATTCCAAGGGATTTTGGACTGATCAATCAAAGATATGGCCATCAGATAGGAAATGAATTCTTATATTCCATTGCAGCATGGATGGAAGAACATTATAAGGAAGCGGCAGCCTTCCGGTACATAGGAGTTTCATTTGCGCTGGTGCTTCCCTATAGCGGGAGGGAGCAGGCGGAAAAGTATGTGAAAGAATTAATGGACCGGTTCCAGGAGCCCTGGAAGATTGGCCCTTGCGAAGAGAGCATAACTACGGTATTCAGCGATCTGATCTGTATGGAAGACGATCTGGGCGAGAATCAGGTTATGGAATTCCTCGATTATATGCTCTCGCTGACCAAGCGCTCGACGCAGCAGTATATGCATTTTGACGACGCTTTGGCGGAAGGCTTCTTCCGAAGAAGAATGGTTGCACAGACTGTACGCGGGGCATTGAGGGAGCAGCTGTTCGAAGTATGGTATCAGCCGGTCTATGCGCCGGGCAAAAAGAAATACGTATCTCTTGAGGCGCTGGTGCGGCTGAAGGATAGGAATGGATGCTTCATTTCTCCGGCCGAATTCATTCCAATCGCGGAGGAAATAGGAGTCGTCAATGAGATTTTCTGGCTGGTAATAGAAGAAGTGTTCGGCTTTTTAAAAGAACACGAAGATCTGGATATCGAGACTATATCCATCAATATGTCTATGGAACAGTTTGATAATCCGCAGTTATGCCAGAGTATAGAAGCGATATTTAAGAAATGGATGATCTCTCCGGAAAAGATCCGGTTTGAGATAACGGAACGCATGATATCGGAAGACGCGGTCAAAGCAAAAGAGACGGTGCAGCAGATGGCGGACTTAGGATTCTGGTTCTATCTGGATGACTTTGGTATTGGATACTCTAATTTTGCGACCGTTTCTCAGTTTCACTTTGAATGCATTAAGCTTGATAGAAGCCTGGTGGATGTAATGGAGGAAGGCCCTAAAGGATTTGACCTGGTACGGGGATTGATCCAGCTATTCCACAATATGGGCATGCAGGTCGTGGCCGAAGGCGCGGAAACATACCGGCAGGCGGATATGCTGATCGGGATGGGGGCAGACCGGATCCAGGGATTCTATTACGCCAGGCCGATGCCGGCGGACAAGCTGATAGAGTTCTTAAAAAGAGAGCAATAGCCCGGACAGGGCGCGGGATATGAAAAGGCCAGGCAGCGTATCGCTCCCTGGCCTTTGCCATAATCTCATTTCGTGTAGTTCTTTTAAATATCTAAATCAAATCTTGCTTTATATATATAAAAGGTACAACTAAATTCCGATTAGTGCTTTGAAATTAAAGTCTTGTTACGTTAACTGCCTGAGGTCCTTTTGCTCCTTCAGTTACATCGTATTCTACTTCCTGTCCTTCTTCCAGTGACTTGAAGCCATCCATGTTAAGTCCTGAGTAGTGTACGAATACGTCGTTTCCAGCCTCATCAGAGATGAAACCGTAGCCTTTTTGGTTGTTGAACCATTTTACTGTACCTTTCATTACGATACCTCCATAAAAATAAAAAATAAATAATTAGATACCGCATTATCCATAAAACTCATCTATAGATAATACCCCGTCAGATTAGCATATATTTATAAAAAAGTCAATGGAGTTGACAATATTTTTATTATTTTTCACAAAAAACCGGACATGAGAATTGCCTTGGGCCACTTTTTCAGATACAATGAATATTAAGAACAATTAGGAAAGAAATGAGAGGCCTATGAAAATATCGACAAAGGGAATCTACGCATTGGAGATCATTACGGACCTGGCCATGCATACAGAGAATGGAGCGCTGGAAAGCATCGGCAATATTGCCAGGAGAAGAGGGCTTTCAGTCAAATACTCCGAACGCCTGATCAAGGAACTGAAGGATCAAGGCCTGGTGCTCAGCCTAAGAGGCGCCCATGGGGGTTACTGCCTGGGAAGGGATGCCGGGGAGATAACGGTCAGGGAAGTGCTGCAGGCTGAAGAAGGAGAACTGGCGCCTGTGGAGTGCCTGACGAAGGAGACTACTTGCGGAATCGACTGCAATACCTGTGCCACCCGGGAGATATGGAGCCAGATATGGCAGATCATTCTCGATACGGCACAGGAGGTGACGATCGGGGATATTATCGAAAAGTCAAAAAGTTTGAGATAAGTATTGACATATGGAAAAAATAGGTGTATAAAATAACTCATATAAAACCTATTGGTTTAGTAGGATATAGAGGAGGAAGCATGAAGATATCAACGAAAGGAAGATATGGCCTTCGGGCATTGGCTGATCTTGCGGCATATTCGCAGGGCGAGCCTATCGCGCTTGCTATGGTGGCTGCCCGCCAGAAGATATCGCTGAATTATCTGGAGCAAGTATTCGGACAGCTTCGGAAGGCTGGACTGGTGCGAAGCATCAAAGGGCCTAGCGGAGGATATCTGCTGGCAAAGCCGGCAAAAGATATTACGGTGAAGGAGATACTGGAAGTCCTGGAGGGGCCATTCTCCATCGTGGGAGAAGAAATAGACAGAAGCGGCCAGGATGCCATGCAGCTGGCGATCAAGAGCCTGGTGTGGGATGAGATCGACGCCCGGATCAATGAGTTCATGGAGAAGCGTACGCTGGAACATCTGGTAAACGAGTATAAAAGCTATCAGGAGAGTCAGGATATGATGTACTATATCTGATATTTTTAGAAAGTTAAATCCTACTATACTGATAAGTAATATATGTTATGAAAATTATAAAGAAAGAAGGACAACGATATGAGCCAGAGAAAAGAATTGAGATTTGAAACGTTACAGCTGCATGTAGGGCAGGAACAGCCGGATCCGGCAACAGATGCAAGGGCAGTTCCGATCTATCAGACTACGTCCTATGTATTCCGCGACTGCCAGCATGCCGCGGACAGATTCGGACTTGCGGATGCAGGCAATATATATGGAAGGCTGACCAATTCCACGCAAGACGTGTTCGAGAAGCGGATGGCGGCTTTGGAAGGCGGGGCAGCAGCTCTTGGAGTTGCCTCAGGAGCGGCGGCCATCACTTATACATTCCAGAATCTGGCACAGGCAGGAGATCATATCGTGGCCAGCAAGTACATATATGGCGGTTCCTATAATCTTCTGGAACATACGCTTCCAACCCAGGGGATTGCCACTACATTCATAGATCCGGACGAAGAGGGCGCGTGGGAGGCTGCGATCCAGGAGAATACCAAGGCATTGTTCGTGGAATCCATCGGCAATCCTGGCGCTAATCTGGTGGATCTTGAGAAGGTGGCAGAGATTGCCCACAGGCACGGCATCGTACTGGTCATGGACAGCACGTTTGCTACGCCATACCTTCTGCGCCCGTTTGCGTATGGGGCGGACATTGTGGTACATTCCGCCACCAAGTTTATCGGAGGCCATGGCACGGCTCTTGGCGGCGTCATTATCGATGGCGGCCGTTTCGACTGGGAGGCATCCGGGAAGTATCCGCAGCTGACTGAGCCGGATCCCAGCTATCATGGCGTGATATTTACCAAAGCGGCAGGGGAGGCGGCATTTGTGACCAGAATCCGCGCGGTGCTGCTAAGGGATATGGGAGCGACCATCGCGCCGCTTCATGCGTTTTTATTCCTGCAAGGGATAGAAACCTTGTCTCTTAGGGTGGAGCGCCATGTACAAAATGCATTAAAAGTAGTAGAATATCTTGAGAAGCATCCCAAGGTAGAGCGGGTGAACCATCCGGCGCTGCCAGGCAGCAGATATCATGGCTTGTATCAGAGATATTTTCCAAAGGGAGGCGCATCCATCTTTACTTTCGAGATCAAGGGCGGGGAGGAAGAGGCCAGAAGATTCATCGATCACTTGCAGATATTCTCTTTGCTTGCCAATGTGGCTGATGTGAAATCCCTGGTGATCCATCCGGCCAGTACCACCCATTCCCAGATGACGGAGGGAGAACTAAAAGCCTCGGGGATTCAAAAGAATACAATACGCCTTTCCATCGGAACAGAGCATATTGATGACATTATTGAAGATCTTGAACAGGCATTTCAGGCAGTATAGACGGTGATAGAACGCATATCATGGAAGAAGGACGATTTATTATATTAATATGGAGGAGACAGACATGGGAAAAATATATCAGAATGTAGAAGCATTAATTGGAAGGACGCCTCTAATGGAGGTGTCGAGGATTGAAGAGGAGGAAAAACTAAAAGCCAGGATCTACGCAAAACTGGAACTATTCAATCCGGCGGGAAGCGTGAAGGACAGAGTAGCGTTCTCCATGATCCTGGATGCGGAGGAGAAGGGGCTGATCGGCCCCGGAGCGACGATCATTGAGCCAACCAGCGGCAATACCGGTATCGGCCTGGCTGCCATAGCCGCGTCAAGAGGATACAAGGCCATATTCACCATGCCGGAGACGATGAGCATTGAGAGAAGGAAACTCTTAAAGGGCTATGGAGCCGAGATTGTGCTAACGGACGGCAAGGCTGGCATGACAGGAGCGATAAAGAAGGCAGAGGAACTGGCAGGCGAGATGGACAATGCCATTGTCCTGGGCCAGTTTGTGAATGAATCCAACCCCAGAGCGCACATCAATACTACCGGGCCGGAGATCTGGGAGGATACGGAGGGGAAGGTAGATATATTCGTGGCTGGCGTAGGAACAGGGGGGACGATTACAGGAACCGGCAGATACCTCAAGGAAAAGAATCCGCTGATCCAGGTAGTAGCAGTAGAGCCAACCGATTCTCCCGTACTCTCGGGCGGCAAGCCAGGGCCTCATGGCCTGCAGGGGATCGGTGCGGGATTCGTGCCAGAGATTCTGGATACGGATATCTATGATGAGATCTTAAAGGTGGAGAATGAGGAGGCCTATCAGGCTGCCCGCCTGGTCGCAAGGAAGCAGGGGATTCTGGTGGGGATCTCTTCAGGGGCCGCGCTTCACGCTGCGATCCAGTTGGCGAAGAGGCCGCAGAACGCAGGAAAGACCATCGTCGCGCTGCTTCCGGACACGGGCGAGAGATACCTTTCAACCCCGCTGTTTGACTAATCATTTCTCTTGACGAAACGCCCGTAAGCGTGTAAAGTATATAGTGCTAATTACCAATAAAAGATACGAATGAAACAGTAGAGGGTATAAGGTATGATTACACTGACGGGGAAAAAGGTGTCCGAGGGCATAGCCATCGGGAAACTGACTTTTTACAAGAGAGATACAAAGGAAAATCGCCGCATCTATGTAAAGGATGTGGAGAAAGAGGTCATGCGTTTCCAGAAGGCCCGGCAGAAGGCAATATTGGAATTGAAGATTCTCTATGACACAGCGGCGAAGGAAGTGGGAGAAGCCAATGCCGCCATTTTTGAGATGCAGCAGGCAATCCTGGAAGACCAGGATTTTATAGATCAGATTACGAATATCATCGCAACCCAGAAGCTGAATGCAGAATATGCCGTCCAAAGCGTAGCGGAAGGCTTTATATCAGATGCGGTAGCGAAGGAGAAAGACTATGTGCAAGGACACGATGCAGACGTGAAAGATGTGGCAAACCGTGTCCTTCGCATTCTGTCCAGAGGCTGGAAGGACAAGATGCTGACGGATGAGCCTTTTGTACTGGCGGCGGGCGAACTGTACCCGAGCGAGGCAGTGCAGCTGGATAAGACCAAGGTGCTGGGATTCGCTACGCGGTATGGAACGGTCAATTCCCATACGGCGGTACTGGCGCGCACGAAAGGAATCCCCTCTGTTATCGGACTTGGGGAGGCGCTTAAGAAAGATTACGAAGGCAAGACGATCATCGTTGACGGTTTTGAAGGCAAGGTTTATATTGAGCCTGATTATACTACGATTACCAGGATGAAGCAGAAGCAGGATGAGAAGCACACTCATGTGAAGAACCTGGAGCGTCTGAAGGGAAAGGACAATATTACCCAGAGCGGACAGCGGATTGATGTCTGCGCCAATATTGGAAGCCGGGAAGACGTAGAGAATGTTATCCGCTGCGACGCAGGCGGAATTGGACTGTTCAGGAGCGAATTTTTGTATATGGAGAATGGGGCCAAGCCTCCGACAGAGGAACAGCAGTTCCAGGCTTACAAACTGGCGGCGGAATCCATGGGCGCGAAAAAGGTGGTTATCCGTACTGCCGACCTTGGAGGAGACAAAGTGGCGGAATGCCTGGATCTGGGCGAGGATGACAATCCAGCCATAGGGTATCGTGGAATCCGCGTCTCCCTGGATAAGGAAGAACTATTCAAGACCCAGCTGCGGGCAATTCTGCGGGCATCCGCATTCGGAAATCTGTCGATCATGTTTCCGATGATAACATCCATTGAAGAAGTGACACATGCCAAAGTCATGCTGGAAAGAGCCAAGAGGGAATTAAAGGATGAAAAAACTTCCTTTGATGAGGAGATCCCTGTAGGCGTTATGATCGAGACTCCGGCGGCTGTCATGATAAGCGGAGAATTAGCCAGAGAGGTTGATTTCTTCAGTATTGGAACCAACGATCTGTCCCAGCTTACTCTGGGGATGGACAGGCAGAACAGAAGGCTTGATAAGTTCTATGATCCTCGTCATCCGGCATTGCTTAAGATGATTCGGATTATTGCCAATAATGTTCATCTGGAAGGCAAGCATATCAGCATCTGCGGAGATCTGGCAGCAGATTTGGAACTGACGGAATATTTTATCCAGATAGGAATCGACGAACTGTCGGTGGCTCCGAACCAAGTACTGAGCCTTCGCAAGAAGATCAGAGAAATTCAGTAAATTCAGATAAGATGATAGAGAATAAGAATAAGAATCACCATGATATCACATGATAATCATGGTGATTTTTCTTTTGCGCCAGCTGTCTATTGTGCATAATTTTTGCCGGTGTGATTTGGTGATTATTTTTGACTGAATATGATTGACTTTGACTGAAAGTGATTGTATCATAAGGATAAAGATGAACGAAATTGAATGAAGTTGAACGAATATGACTGAGGGAGGGACAGGAGATGCTGGCAGAAGAACGCTACAATGAGATATTAAGGCTTGTAAATGAGAAAAAGACGGTTACCGTACAGGAATTGACGGAGGTGCTTGATACTTCCGAATCGACGATCCGCAGAGATCTGACCACGCTTCATAAGAAGGGAAGCCTGATCAAAGTGCACGGAGGGGCCACGGCTCTTAGCGTGGAAGGAATGACCAGGGACGCATCCCTCACTGTTCGCAGAGATATGAATATAGAGGAAAAGGTAGCAATCGCGAAGTATGCGGCAGCTCTGATTGAAAAGGATGATTTTGTCTATCTGGATGCGGGAAGCAGCGTAGATCTGATGATCGACTATATCGTAGAGCAGGAAGCCATCTATGTCACCAACGCGATTGGCCATGCGCAGAAATTGTTGCAGAAAGGGTGCAGGGTCTTTCTGCTGGGCGGCGAGTTAAAAGAAGTGACAGAGGCAATCGTAGGCGCAGAGGCGATCGACAGCCTGAAAAGATATAACTTTACAAAAGGCTTTTTCGGGGCTAACGGAGTACATAGGGAGCGCGGCCTGACGACGCCGGATATTACAGAAGCGCTGGTGAAGGAAAAGGCAATGGAACAGTGCGCGAACCGCTATGTACTGGCGGATTCTACCAAGATCAACCAGATCTCTTCGGTGACCTTCGCCGGATTTGAGGAAGGAATGATCCTGACTACCAGGCTGCGGGATGCGTCCTACAAGGCATGCAAGAATATATTGGAGGTTGGATAAAACATGATTTATACGGTAACATTTAACCCTTCCCTGGATTACGTCATCCAGACGGAAGAACTGGTGCCCGGCAGGATTAACCGGACCACCCATGAATGCATCTACCCGGGAGGAAAGGGAAACAATGTATCAGTGATACTGTCAAACCTGGGACTAAAGAGCAAGGCCCTTGGGTTCGTGGCCGGCTTTACCGGCGAAGCCCTTGAGAAGATGCTCAATGATTATGGGTGCTACACGGATTTTATCAAATTAAAAGAAGGATTTACGCGGATCAATGTAAAAGTCAATGCAAAGGAAGAGACGGAGATCAATGGACAGGGCCCGGTGATTACCAATGAGGCGATCGATCTTTTGTATGAGAAGCTGGATCAGCTGGAGGAAGGGGATGTACTGGTGCTTGCGGGAAGCATTCCCAATACGCTGCCCTCGGATATGTATGAGCGGATCATGGAAAGACTTGAAGGCAGGAATATCCGGGTGGCGGTAGATGCCACAAAGGAACTGCTGCTAAATGTGCTAAAATACCATCCTTTCCTGATAAAGCCCAACAATCATGAACTGGGCGAGATGTTTGGAACTACCATTGAGACGCAGGAAGAGATCATCGAATATGCGGGAAGACTAAAGGAGATGGGGGCCAGGAATGTGCTGGTGTCAATGGCCGGTGACGGCGCGCTTCTCCTGGCGGAGGACGGAAGCATTCATAGCGGGAAGCCTCCCAAAGGCAAGGTACTCAATTCCGTAGGGGCAGGCGATTCTATGGTGGCGGGATTTTTAACCGGATACCTGAATACCGGAGATTATGAAAAGGCGTTCAGACTGGGAGTCGCAACCGGAAGTGCAACGGCATTTCTTTATTGGCTGGCAGCCAAAGAGGATGTAGCGAGGCTGCTTAATGAGGATCCAAAGGAATATGGATTATAGGAGGGAAAAAGAGATGAAAATTGTAGACTTGCTCAGGAAAGAGAGCATTAACCTAAATGGAGAGGTCCGCTCAAAGAAGGAGACCATTGACCAGATGGTAGATCTTATGGCTGCGGGAGGCAACATTGCGGACGTGGATATATACAGAGAAGGCGTATATAAAAGAGAAGAGGAAGGTACCACGGGGATTGGGGAAGGAATCGCGATCCCGCACGCCAAGACTGATGCCGTCAAGGCACCGGGGCTAGCGGCCATGGTGGTGAAGGAAGGCGTGGACTATGATTCTCTGGATGGAGAGCAGGTTCATTTGATCTTCCTGATTGCCGCGCCGAATACAGAAGACAATGTTCATCTGGAAGTATTGAGCAGGCTTTCCATGCTGCTGATGGATGACGGATTCCGTGAGAATCTTATGAGTGCCGGGACAAAGGAGGAATTCCTGGGCTATATCGACGCCGCGGAAAAAGAGAAGTTCCCCGAAGAATCCAAAGAGCAGAAGGAAAATGATAAAGAGGATAAAAAAGGCTATCAGATTCTGGCAGTCACCGCGTGCCCGACCGGTATCGCCCATACCTATATGGCGGCCGAAAGCCTGGAGAACAAGGCGAAAGAGATGGGCTACACGATCAAAGTCGAGACCAACGGGTCAGGCGGGGATAAAAATGTGCTGACAGCCGATGAGATCGCCGGATGCGACTGCATCATCATCGCTGCGGATAAGGATGTAAAGATGGCAAGATTCGATGGCAAGCCAGTCATTATTACGAAGGTTGCTAACGGAATCAGCAAAGCAGAAGAACTGATTACGGAAGCCATGAGCGGCAAGGCGCCAATCTATCGCAGCAAAGGCACGGATGAGGCGGCGTTAAGCCAGGACGGGGAAGGCCTGGGAAGAAAGATCTACAAAAGCCTGATGAACGGCGTATCCCATATGCTTCCATTCGTGATCGGCGGCGGCATCCTGATCGCCCTGTCCTTCCTGGTGGACAGCGCCAATGCGGGAGCCGCGGACTTTGGATCCGGGACGCCGCTTGCGTTGTTCTTCCATACGGTGGGCAATACTGCGTTTGGCATGATGTTCCCAATCCTGGCCGGATATATCGCGATGGCAATTGCGGACAGGCCGGCGCTGATGCCCGGCATCGTGGGCGGATTACTTGCCAAGGCGGGAACATCCGTATTCCTGCCGGAAGACCAGTGGGTATCTTCCGGCTTCTTCGGAGCGCTGATTGCCGGCTTCGTTGCAGGCTACCTGATGGTGCTGATTAAGAAACTGCTAGATAAGCTGCCCAAATCCCTGGAAGGCACCAAGCCGGTACTGCTGTATCCTTTCCTTGGCATCCTGGCAATGGGGGCGATTATGATATTCCTTGTAAACCCTCCGGTAGGAGCCTTTAATACCTGGCTGAATGATATGCTGGCAGGCATGGGAGAATCCAGCAAGATCCTGCTGGGAGCCGTCTTAGGCGGGATGATGTCCATTGACTTCGGAGGACCATTCAACAAGGCGGCCTATGTGTTCGGAACAGCGGCCATTGCAAGCGGCCAGATTGACATCATGGCAGCAGTCATGATCGGGGGCATGACGCCGCCAATCGGCATCGCGCTGGCGACGACCTTCTTTAAAAACCGGTTTACCAAGAGTGAGAAGCAGACCACGGTTACGAACTATATCATGGGTCTATCCTTTATTACGGAAGGGGCCATTCCTTTTGCGGCATCCGATCCGCTAAGAATCATACCTCCATGCGTAGTGGGCTCTGCTGTGGCAGGGGCATTGTCCATGGCATTTGGATGTGGTTCAAGAGCTCCTCACGGAGGAATCTTCGTTATCGGGATCGTGGAGAATGCGCCGATGTTTCTTCTGGCGCTGGCAATCGGGGCCGTGGTAACCATGGCAGGAATTATACTTTTGAAAAAACCGCTTCCTGTAGAAAAACAATAGACAGCGAAAATAAAAATAATTATAATAAAGAAGAGGAGAATGAAACGATGAAAGAATTCCAGTACACCATTACGGACCCGGAGGGAATCCATGCAAGACCAGCTGGCCTGCTGGTTAAGAAGGCCAACGAATTTACATCCAAGATTATGATTGGAAAGGGCGGCAAAAGCGCGGATGCCAAGAGAATCTTTGGAGTTATGGGCCTTGGAGCCAAAAAAGGCGACGAGATATTCATGACGGCAGAAGGCGCGGATGAGGATACAGCGGCCCAGGCACTGGAAACATTTTTAAAAGAGAACCTGTAAAAGGGGATGATGAAAAGATGATTACACTAACAGGAAAAAGCGTATTTGGCGGAGTCGCAATCGGCAAGATTGCATTTTACAAACGAAATGAGATTACGATCAAAAGGATTCATGTGGATGATACCGAAGGGGAAGTAAAGAGATTCGAGACGGCGAAGGAAAAGGCAGTGGCCCAGCTTCAGGAATTATATGATAAGGCGATGGAGGACGTGGGCGAATCCAATGCCATGATATTCGAGATCCATCAGATGATGCTGGAGGACCTGGACTATGTAGAGTCTATCGTAAATATCATTACCACCCAGGAAGTGAATGCCGAATATGCTATTGGCACCACGGCAGATAACTTTGCAGCCATGTTCCAGGCTATGGATGATGCATATATGCAAGGACGGGCAGCCGATGTAAAGGATGTATCCGAACGGCTTCTTCAGGTGCTGTCCGATAACAGCACCGATGCAATGAAGATGGATGAGCCGGCGATCATCGCTGCGGATGACCTGGTTCCAAGCGAGACGGTACAGCTGGATAAAGAGAAAGTACTGTCCTTCATCACCATGCATGGATCTGCCAATTCACATACTGCCATTCTTGCAAGGACGATGAACATACCAGCAGTGATTTCTCTTGGAGAAGACCTGAAAAAGGAGTATGACGGGAAACTTGCCATTGTTGACGGACTGGAAGGAAAGGTCTACATCGAGCCGGATGCAAAGACCATGGAGGCCATGCAGGAAAAGCAGAGGAAGGACCAGGAGCAGAAGGAACTTCTGGAGCAGTTAAAAGGCAAGGAGAACATAACAAAGAGCGGACAGAAGGTAAATCTGTACGCGAATATCGGGAACCTTGCCGATGTAGGCGCTGTTCTCAAAAATGACGCTGGCGGCATCGGGCTGTTTCGAAGCGAGTTCCTCTATCTGGAAAGCGAGACGTATCCGACAGAAGAACAGCAATTTTCCGTATATAAGACGGTGGCGGAGAATATGGCCGGCAGAAAGGTCATTATCCGAACCCTGGATATCGGCGCTGACAAGCAGGTGGATTACTTTGGGCTTTGCAAGGAAGAGAATCCGGCTATGGGATACCGGGCAATCCGTATCTGCCTTACAAGGCCGGAGATATTCAAGACCCAGCTTAGGGCATTGTACCGGGCATCCGCATTCGGACAGATCGCGATCATGTTTCCTATGATCATCTCGGTTAATGAAGTGCGAAGAATCAAGGAAATCATTGAGGAAGTGAAGAAGGAACTGACGGAAGAAGGGATTGCCTTCCGGGAGGATGTAGAGCTGGGCGTCATGATCGAGACGCCGGCGGCAGTCATGGTGAGCCGGGAACTGGCAAAGGAGGTTGATTTCTTCAGTGTCGGAACCAACGACCTGACGCAGTATACGCTGGCGATCGACCGCCAGAACCAGCAATTGGACGCATTCTACGACTCCCATCACCCCGCGGTCCTGGAGATGATCCGCATGGCAGCGGCGAATGCCCATGCAGAAGGAAAATGGATTGGCATCTGCGGGGAACTGGCGGCGGACTTAAGCCTTACGGAGACATTCCTTGAGATGAAGATTGACGAGCTTTCCGTGGCGCCTGGCATGGTGCTGCCACTTAGAAAACGGATCAGGGAAGCCCGGTAATAGTTATTGATAACAATAATTAATAGATAGACCCATTTACTTTATGGGTCTATTTTGTTAATATTAACTTGTTATTGTTTCTAATGATGAGAGACGAAAAGGAGGGAAACACATGTTAGAAAAGTTTTTTAAACTGAGTGAGAATGGCACGGATGTAAAGACTGAGATCCTGGCCGGAATCACGACATTTATGACAATGGCCTATATCCTTGCTGTTAATCCCAGCATTCTTTCCGCTACAGGAATGGATCAGGGAGCCGTATTTACTGCTACGGCGCTGGCATCTTTGATTGGCACATTGCTGATGGCATTATTTGCGAATTATCCGTTTGCACTGGCTCCGGGCATGGGACTGAATGCTTACTTTGCATACACGGTTGTCCTGGGAATGGGATACAGCTGGGAGGTTGCGCTTACCGCCGTATTCGTGGAAGGTATTATATTTATCATCCTTTCGCTTACCAACGTGCGTGAAGCGATCTTCAATGCGATTCCGAAGAACTTAAAGGCTGCTGTCAGCGTAGGTATTGGTCTGTTTATCGCATTTATCGGCCTGCAGAACGCAAAGATCGTTATCGGAGGCTCCACGCTTCTCCAACTGTTCTCTGTGGACAAGTACAATGAGGCAAATGGAGTGGCAGCATCCTTTAATGATGTAGGAATCACGGTACTTCTTGCGATTATTGGCATTATCATTACCGGAATCCTTGTAATCAAGAACATCAAAGGCAATATCCTGTGGGGCATCCTGATTACTTGGCTGCTTGGAATCATCTGCCAGTTTGCCGGCTTATACGTTCCAAATCCGGAACTTGGATTCTACGGGCTGCTTCCTGATTTCAGCAGCGGACTGTCAGTGCCAAGCCTTGCGCCGATATTCTGCAAGCTTGACTTTACAGGAATCTTCTCATTGAACTTTATTGTTGTAATCTTTGCATTCCTGTTTGTTGATATGTTTGACACCATTGGAACATTGATCGGCGTATCATCCAAGGCAAATATGCTGGATGAAAACGGCAAGCTGCCACGTATCAAAGGCGCGCTTCTTGCAGATGCGGTTGGTACGACGGCAGGCGCACTGCTTGGTACTTCTACTACCACGACATTCGTAGAGAGTGCATCCGGCGTATCAGAAGGCGGAAGAACAGGCCTTACGGCAGTGACTACGGCGATCCTGTTTGGGCTTGCCCTGTTCCTGTCGCCAATCTTCCTCGCGATTCCTTCTTTCGCGACAGCGCCGGCTCTGGTAGTCGTAGGATTCTATATGCTGACTAACGTTGTCAACATCGACTTTGACGATATCGCAGAAGCGCTTCCTTGCTATATCTGTATTCTGGCAATGCCATTCTTTTACAGCATTTCAGAAGGTATCTCCATGGGAGTCATCTCTTATGTAGCCTTGAATCTTTTGACAGGAAAGGCTAAGGAGAAGAAGATCAGCATACTGATGTATGTGCTGGCAGTATTATTTATATTGAAATATATATTCCTGTAAAATATAATGGGAATAGGAGATTTGAACGACAAGGGACCGGAATTTCCGGTCCCTTTTTTAAAAGGAGGTAAGGGAATGGACAGAAAGTATATGGAGATACCAGTGGTGAAGCAGATCGCGGAGGCAGAAGAAGTAGGATGGGTGAATCCAAAATGGAGGCCATGGAGTGAGGCAAAGGATAGCCTTGGCATATCGATGGAGGACATTGAGGACGCAGAGGCGAGACTTTTACGCTTTGCTCCCTTTATAATGAAATGCTTCCCGGAGACAGCGGAGCGAAATGGGCTGATTGAATCCGCCCTGACACCGATACCGAAGATGCAGGAATTTCTGAACCAGACGTATGGAGATCCGATTCAGGGACGTCTCCTTCTGAAGCAGGACAGCCACCTGGCAGTGGCTGGCTCTGTGAAGGCAAGGGGAGGGATATACGAAGTGCTGAAGCATACGGAAGACCTGGCTTTGGAAGCAGGGCTTATCACGCTTGAAGATGACTATTCCAAACTGGCAATGGATGAATCCAGGGAATTCTTCAGCCAGTATACCATACAAGTAGGCTCTACCGGCAACCTGGGCCTGAGTATTGGAATCGCCAGCGCGGCGGTGGGGTATGAAGTTATCGTGCATATGTCTGCGGACGCAAAGCAATGGAAGAAGGATATGCTGCGAAGCCATGGAGTAAAAGTGGTGGAATATGAGTCGGATTACAGCGAGGCAGTAAAGAATGGCAGAAAGGAATCAGACGCCAATCCGAAGAGCTACTTTGTGGATGATGAGAATTCCAAGAATCTATTCATGGGATATGCAGTGGCCGCGAAGCGCCTGATCGGACAGATGGAAGAACTGGGCATCCAGGTGGATGAAGAGCATCCATTGTTTGTCTATATTCCCTGCGGCGTAGGCGGCGCTCCAGGTGGCGTGACGTTTGGCCTGAAGGAGATATGGGGGGATCATGTGCATGTGTTCTTTGTAGAGCCTACCCAGGCTCCTTGCATGATCCTTGGAATGGCGACCGGGCTCCACAATCAGATCTGCGTGCAGGATGCAGGGCTTACCGGGCTCACCCATGCAGACGGCCTGGCGGTGGGGCGTCCGTCGGGATTCGTAGGAAAGGTTATGGAGCCTCTGCTAAGCGGCGAATTTACGCTGAAGGATCAATGGCTCTATGAATATATGAGGGCTTTATGGGATACGGAGAATATCTTCATCGAGCCAAGTTCCTGCGCGGCATTTGAGGGACCGCTGAAACTTATGCGTTATGATGAGACTCGGAAGTATATCAAGGAACATGGCCTGGAGGACAAGATGGAGCAGTCTGTCCATATCGCGTGGGCGACCGGAGGAAAACTGGTTCCGGAAGATATCCGTGAAGAGTATAAGAATACATATCTGGACTAGGACAGAAGGCAGGAGGAGAAAAAATGGAATTCAGTCATTTTGATGAGGATGGCAATGCGGTAATGGTAGATGTCTCCGGCAAAGAAATCACGCAAAGGAGAGCCCTGGCGGAGGGAAAGATCCGGGTAAGCCGGGAAGTGTTTGAAGCCATCGCCGGCAGGAAGGTGAAGAAGGGCGATGTGCTGACGGTAGCCCAAGTGGCAGGGATTATGGGAACGAAGAGGACGGCGGAACTGATTCCTATGTGCCATCTGCTGAATCTTACCAACTCGGAAGTCAGGTTCGAGATGAACCCCGAAGAACTTGAGATCAAGGCCTTCTGCCAGGTTAAGACGGAAGGAAAGACAGGGGTGGAGATGGAGGCGCTGACCGGCGTGTCGACGGCGCTTCTGACCATATATGACATGTGCAAGGCCATTGACAAGCGGATGGTGATCGAAGAGATCCATCTCTGTGAAAAGAGCGGCGGCAAAAGCGGAACATTTATGTTTGAAAAGTAGAGGAGAACGGGATATGGCGGCAGACAGGGTAGAAAAACTATTAAAGAAGCAGGCATTCCAATATGAGATCAGGGACTGCGAGCGGGATTTCGAGAGCACGGAAGATTCCATGGAGCTGCTCCATATCCCGGCGGAAAAGATTGCAAAGACGCTGGCCTTTGCTGCGCCTATCGGGGCTAATATAATCATATTGTCAGGGGATGCCAGAATCGACAATGCAAAGTACGAGAAATGCTTCAAAGTTAAGCGCATCGTGCTGGATGAGGAGGACCTGTTGGACTATACGGGCTGCAGGCCTGGCTCCGTTAGCCCTATCGCTCTTCCCAATAAGCGGGCAAAGGTCTATATGGACATTTCCCTGCAAAGATATATGGATGAATATGTATATACATCCGGCGGCACAGGAAACAGCGCCATCGGCATCTGCAGCAGAGATCTGTACCAAGTGACCGCATGCAAGGGCTGGGTAGATATAGGTACAGGCTGGAAGAAAGAAATGGCAGATGAAGAAGAATAGTCTTCCCCTAGAGCCGGATCAGCATGGTTACCGTGAAGGTATCCTCCGTGTAGGAGATATCCAGCGTGCCATTATATCGATCTATGATTTCACGTATATTTCGGATGCCGAGTCCATGGGACTTGGCATCTTTTTTGTCCGACAGGATATGGCCGTTTTTCTCCACGATGGGGTTTGCCTTCTGGTTCGAGATCTCATAGCTGAAGTAGCCGGAATCCGTGGAACGGGCCTTTACGGAGATCTTTCTTGCGGCAGGCTCTCTGATCTTCAGGGAAGCCTCTATGGCATTGTCCAGAGTATTGGAGAACAAGGAGCAGAGGCTGACAGAGTCGATGCTCTGTATATTATGGAGATCGACATGGAAGAAGCAGTCAATGCCTTGCCCGACTGCCTGGCTGTATTTGGCATTAAGAACGGCATTGACGATGCTGTTCTTGCAGAATACCCGGTTTTGCACGGCAATCTGGGACTCTACTTCTTTAAAATATTCTTCGGCTTCCATTCTGTTTTCGGAATAAAAAAGATCCTTTATCACACTTAAGTGATGATTCATGTCATGGCGTAACTTACGGATCTCCGTCTGATTGCGTTCCAGTTCTTCATAATATTCCTGCTGCAGCTTCAGGTTATTCCGCTCTGCCTCAAGGCGGATGCTGTTGGAAAAATATCCGGCCAGGCAGAGGCTTCCTATGTTGGTAATGATGCAGGCCAGGGCGCATAGCCAGATCTTGTAGCTTTGTGCCGGCGCATAGTAGATGACGGTAGTGATGCTGACCAGCGAAGCCAGACAGACCGTGCCCAGCAAGATCCAGGTGTTCTGGTCGAAGAGCCTGCTGAAATCATAAAGTCTCTGGTGGAAAAGCCTATACAGCACATACCAGAAGAGGATATGCAGGAATGCATCTGACAAATAACAGAATATGCTTGCAAAAAGTGTGGCATCTAAAGATAAATATACTACACCCAACAGATCCTGGATGAGAAAATTTAATGAGATGACCAGCGGATAAAAGATTGCCACCGACGCAAGCTTGGGTAAGGCTCTTCCTTTGAACGCAACCAGCATCAGCGCGGTAAACCACAGAAGATCTAAGGTCACATTGAACATATCGTTGGTAAAGATGGTCATTCCAAAGAGAAAGTAGCAGGATACGCCTATGACGGCGGTCCAGAACTTTCCGTCCTTTCTTGGAACTACAGAGTACAGCAGTCTGCAGAAAAAAGGAAGCCCAAAGGCGTACAGGCATTTGGAAAAGACTTCTATTATTGTGGATACGGACTCTTGATTTTGCATTTTTTTCCTCCCTTATTGGAGCAGCGCCCGGGCAAAGGCGATCTCCAATTGCTGTCTGTAAGTCCTGCTGACAGGCAGGAAATGATCCCCGCACACGCATCCGTCAGGTTCCAGGGCTGTGATGTGGTTGAGGTTTGCCAGATATCGGTTATGAATTCGGATGAAATAGTCCGGCAGCTGCTTTTCTACTTCTCCCAGTTTTCCATAAAAGTCCAGTTTCCCATCTGCTGTTAAGATGGAGATCTTTCTTCGGTCGCTGCAAAAGGCCAGGATCTGTTTTAATGGGACTCTCAAGATGCCGGATTTCTGCTCAACCGTATAGAACTGCTCGCCCAGATTGCCAAGCAGTTTTAATGCCTGTTCTAACACCTCCAGGATTTTCCGGTCTTCGTAAGGCTTCAGGATATAGTGGAATGCATGGACGTCATAGCCCTGGAATACAAAGTCAGGGTAAGCGGTCACGAAGATCAGGATGGTGTCGGACTCCATCCGCCTTAAGGAGCGCGCAGTCTCCATGCCATTTAGTCCATCCATCTCAATATCCAGAAAGAGGATATCAAGTCCATCCGTCTGGGAGCCTGCGAGCAATGCCTCGCCGGAAGCATATTCCAGGATGCGGTATTCTTCCCCCAGTAGCTGAAGCTTCCTTTCAAGCGGGACTCTCAATGCCTTTTGCATCTTTGGGTCGTCATCGCATATTCCGATCGTGATCATATTTCCACCGTCTCCTTATCATGCCTCTGCCGTCAGGCAGAAGGCTTCTAAACGATATTATACAGAAATATCCGGGTTTTGCAAACTTTACAGAAACCATGTCAAACTTGACATCCTGAAGGAAGATATCCTTGCTCTCTTCTTCTAGAATAGAAGGCAGAAAGAAGAAGGGAGCAATCATTATGTTAAAAGTAGAGCATTTAACCAAAAGCTATCAGACCGGAAGCCAGGTATATCCGGTCCTTAAGGATATATCGCTGGAAGTGGAAAAAGGAGAGTTCGTGGCTGTCATGGGGCCTTCCGGCAGCGGTAAGACTACGCTTTTAAACTGCATTTCCTGCTTTATTCCTTACGAAGACGGGAGCATCCTGCTGGCAGGCAAGGATCTGTCAGGGCTTAAGGAGGAAGGGCTTGCAAAGGTCCGTAATCAGAGCATGGGGTTTGTGTTCCAGGACTTTATGCTGCTGGACGGCTTGAGCGTATTCGAGAATATCTGCCTGCCCCAGATCATTGCGAAGCGGCCGATTCCTCAGATGGAGGCAAAGGCCAGGCATATCTGCAGCCTGTTCGGTATTGAAAAAATTATGGAGAAGTATCCGGCGGATATCTCAGGCGGGGAGAAGCAGAGGACAGCTGTCGCAAGGGCCCTGATGAACCAGCCCTACGTGATTCTGGCCGATGAGCCTACCGGCAATCTGGACAGCAAGTCCTGCAAGGCAGTGATTGATGCATTTCTCCAGGCCAGATCAGAGATGGACGCCACCATATTCATGGTGACCCATGACAGTTATGCGGCATCCTTCTGTGACCGGGTGATCGTGCTTAAGGATGGCAAGGTCCATGGCGAGTTGAAAAGAACTGGTACCAGAAGAGCGTTCATGGATGAACTGCTGAACACCATAAGGGAACTGGGAGGGGATTCGGATGACGATGAATAAGATTCTAGAGAAATTGCGGAAGGAGAATAAGGACCAGTACAGGATTCTTGGCATCTGCATCTTCCTGTCCATCCTTCTGGTATCTTCTTACGCTATGATGTATTTTTCGCCCGCCATCCAAAAGATGCTGCCGGAGGGAGGCGATACGAGAAAACTATGCTGGCTGATGTTCGGCGTGACGGTAGCCGGCTGTACCATATTCACGATATACGGATCGAGTTTGTTTTTTAAATACAAAAGCAGGGAATTCGGAGTGCTTCTGGCGCTGGGAGAGCGGAAGAAGCAGCTGGCCGGCTGCCTGGCAAGAGAACTCGCCGCTGTGATCCTGGGCTATATGCTGCTGGGCATTATCGGCGCCTTCCCTATATCCTTCCTTATCTGGAAGGGATTCCAGGCCTTGCTCCTTGATGCCCGGAATCTTAGGTACAGTATCAGTATGATGGGAATCGCCGCGGGCGTCCTTTTTGCCTGTCTGCTTGCTTGCTGCATATTTGCCGCCGGATACCGTTTTATCAGGCGGGCAGATATTATGGAGATTCTGAAAACCCAGCGAAAGAGCGAGATCGTAAAAGATATCAGGCCATGGACAGGAAAACTAGGCCTGGCCTGCGTAATAATAGGCCTGGCGCTTACGATGGCCGTGCCGCCGATATGGGCCAGGGTGTTTCATCATCAAGCATCCCCGCTTTGGAATGGAGCCTATCTGATCAGCGCCGCGGGCCTATATCTATTCCTCCTAAGCGCGGTAGGCAGGACAAAAAAGGGACGCCATCCGGAAAAATATTATAAAAATATTATTTCCACCAATCTAATGCGATTCACGGCAAGACAGACGACAAAGAATATGTGCGTGATCGCGATGCTGATCTTCGTACTGCTGATCTCTGCTTTTTGGGGAATGCAGTATTATGATTCTGCATTCCGAAACGGTGAAAATGCTCCGGTCGATTATTCCCTGCATTATCCGGCGGCAGAACAGCAGATTACGAAAGAAGAGATCTATGATCTGGCAGACAGGCATGGGGTAGAAATCACAGATTATAAGGAAGCACAGGCAGCAGAACTTCTGATCATCTACGCCGGCACCGAATTAAACGATGACGGGGAATACTATGATGTGAAGAGGGAAAAATATGCCACATTCCTTTCTGCCTCTGAATTTTCCAGAATCGCGGGGGAACCGGTGTCTTTGAAGCCGGGAGAGTATAAAGCCATTGTCCAGCAGAACTATCAGGAAGAGATATGGGCAAAGCCGGAATGCCTGCTGAAGGTGGCAAGCCCGGCTGCCGGGGAAGAAATGGAGCCGGTTTATAAAGGAACGGTCGCATTCGATAATCTGACACGCGTAAGCGATCCATTTGCATTTATCCTGTCTGATGCGGATTATGCATCGTATACCGCTGGCCTTACAGAGGATAACAAAGAGGATATGGTTTTCTTTAACGTGAAGGATGTGATGGATACTTATCCATTCGCCAAAGAACTGGAAGAAGAATATATCGCGCATGCCACAGATATCTCGGACCATTATTTTCTTTATGATGCCCGCGAAGAAGAACTTGCAAAAAAAGCAGGGGAACCCTACACATATTCAGGCAGGGTAGGGATGACGGCGGACAATCCGGAACTTCTTCAGGACTGGAAATATGCGCCTGCCTTCAAAGTTCTTACAAAAGGGGAGGTTATGCAGATGATTGCGGTATTCGTGATGCTTAGCGCCTACATTGCGATAATTGCCCTGGCGGCAATCGGGGTTATGACTTATGTAAGAAGCGTTACCATTGCTGTCGATAACAGGCAGCTGTTCGAGGATATGAAGAAGCTGGGGGCCAGCCGGGATTATGAGACGCGGGTGGTAAAAGTACAGCTTCGCAAGATCTTCTTATATCCCGGTATCGCAGGATGCGGGATATCCCTGGTCTTTACGGTCCTGATGCTCTTTTTTAACAATATGCGCCTGGAAATTGAAGAAATCAGGCTGATCGGAATCGAGAGCATTATGATTGGGGCATCCGCCATCTTCCTGTACGTACTGTACCGGATCTCTTTTCGGAAGATGAGAAGCATGCTGGATCTATAGGGAAACAAAATAGTGATAGTGTTTGCAAACTTTTTGTCCATGGACTGCTTATATTTTGCAATTAAAAAAGAACTCTACAAGTTGTAAGATGCCGTGTGATTTTCCAATGTCGCGTCCTGTAAAATGTTAAAGTTGTATCAATCGATACGATACTTTGGCAGATATGATAAGCCAAAGGAAAAGAAAGGAAGGAAAAGTTCATGAAACTTGTACAGGACAAAATTACAATTATCACAGGCGGAACCCGTGGAATCGGATTCGCAGCAGCAAAACTCTTTATTGAGAATGGAGCAAAAGTCTCCATATTTGGCGAGACCCAGGAAGAGGTAGACACAGCGCTGGCTCAGTTAAAGGAACTCTATCCGGAGGAAGAGGTATTAGGATTCGCTCCAGACCTTACATCAAGAGATGCTGTTATGGCAGCAGTTGGAACGGTTGCACAGAAGTACGGAAGACTGGATGTCATGATCAACAACGCAGGCATTACAATGAATTCTGTATTCTCCAGGGTATCAGAAGAGGATTTCAAAAATATAATGGACATCAATGTTAACGGCGTATTCAATGGCGCATGGTCTGCTTATCAGTGCATGAAAGATGCAAAGCAGGGCGTTATCATCAATACGGCATCTGTAACCGGAATCTATGGTTCCTTATCAGGAATCGGATATCCTACCAGCAAGGCGGGCGTAATCGGCCTGACTCATGGTCTTGGAAGAGAGATTATCCGTAAGAACATCCGTGTAGTTGGCGTTGCACCTGGCGTTGTAGATACAGATATGACGAAGGGGCTTCCACCGGAGATCCTGGAGGACTACTTGAAGACACTGCCAATGAAGAGAATGCTTAAGCCGGAAGAGATCGCGAATGTATATCTGTTCCTTGCATCCGACCTGGCTAGCGGCATCACGGCTACGACGATCAGCGTAGATGGGGCTTACAGGCCATAGAAAAGACATACTGCTATTAATTCCATAGTTCATACTCCAAGAACAGGCAGGCAAGAGGCATTTGCGTTTTAGCGCGGATGCCCCGGGCCTGCCTGATTTAATTCAGCTGGTATATCATGAAATTCAGATATGCGGCGAACAGGCACCATATAAGGTAGGGGATCTGTAGATAGGCGGCAACAGGACTTATCTTGTGAAACTGATATATCATCAGGGCTATGAGGATGATAAGCACGAGAAGCCATAAAAATGCAAAGAGGTACATGGAAAAGCCGAAAAAGAATATGCTCCAGAGGAAGTTGAAGAACAGCTGGATAAAATATAGTCGAAGCGCCTTATTCTTTTCAGGAGTTTCGGATTCATAGATTATATAAGAAGATATCCCCATTAATATATATAATATGGTCCAGACGATGGGAAATAGGAAGGACGGAGGACTAAGAGGCGGCTTATTCAATGCCAAATAGGCCGCCGAATTGCCGCTTAAGAGAGCAGACAAGGATCCTGCCGCAAGAGGAATAAGGATAAAAATAATGAGAGCGCTTTTGTTTTTGATGTTCATATATACCGGCTCCAGGCATGACTTTCAATATTATATGAAAAATCTCCGGGAAATATGAACGGTATCTCCGGCTTTACTTGCCGCTCTTTGACTTGCCCGCCGTCTCTTTGAGCAGTTCCAGGAATTCTTCCCTGGCGGGGTTCATGCTGTTCTCCATATAGATTACGGAACATCCGGTGTTCAATGTGCGTCCGGCCATGGGAACGTAGCGAAGTCCATCCATGGGCATATCCTTCATGCAGGCGGGGACAATGCCAAAGCCAATATCAGATTTGGCAAGCAGAGCCATGCTGTAGTAATCGTTGGCATAGATTACTTCGTTGCTGCCCAGGCCGAGAATATTCATGACATTCCATATCTGCCATTCATAGGAGATGATGTCATTCTCTATCGTTCGAAGCATTGGCTTTCCCGTAAGACTAGCGGGTTCCAGGCTGTCCTGCTGCGCCAGTTCATTGTCCGCGCTCAGAAGAAACAGGCATTCATCCTTCCTCAGGGGATGGACTTTGAGCCATTGGCTATAATTGCGGTCGTAGTCGGATACTACCGCCAGGTCCAGATATCCATCTTCCAGCTGCTGCAGGACTTTCCTCTTTTTCTTTCCATAGATGAGATCTACCTGGATAGATGGATGGTCCTTATAGAACTGGCTTACGATGGGCGTGATGGCAAACTGTTCGTATGCGCCGGGATACCCGATCTTAATCAGAGGCTTATCCTCTTGCGAAACCTGGCGGGCATGGGAGATGGCCTGGTTGTAGTCTGCCATAATGTACTGGCAGCGCTTATAGAGATAGCCCCCGGCTTTGGTAAGCGTCACGCCGGTATTGCTTCTGTGAAAGAGCTGGAAGCCCAGCTCGTCTTCATATTTCTTGATCTGCAGGCTCATGGCAGTCTGGGATATGAACTGTTCATTGGCAGCCTCTGTAAAGTTCAGATATTTGGCGGCGGAAAGAAAAAATGGGAGCCGTTTGATGCTCATATGAATACCTCCTATCGTGGGAAGGATGCCAGGCATCCTTCTTTTTTTCATTCTACCATAAATTAAACTTATTGCGGGGGATTAATTTTAAATTATACAGCCTGAATTATAAGTGTTAGAATGAACTTAATAAAAAATGTTATTAAAATAACAAATGGTAAAAATAAGGAGGAAATGTTATGGCACATTATGTTCCAGGCGCTTATGAAGGCATCGGCCGCGGATACCGCGGCAAACTTATCGTGAATGTAACCGTTACAGAAGAAAGGATTGAAAAGATTCAGATCGTCAAGCACAAGGAGGTGCGAGGTCTTGCATGGGATCTTCCCACCTCTCCGATCGAGGTCATCCCTCCACAGATTATCGAATACCAGTCGCTGAATATTCCACTGGTAAATGGTGCGGATCTGACCAGCGCGGCCATACTGGACGCGGTTGCGGCCGCTCTGAAAGCAGCAGGGGCAACGGATGAGGACATAGAACAGCTAAGACAAGCGCCGGGGCCTGAGGCTCCAGAGCCAAAGGACGAGGTGCGCACGGTTGATGTTGCCGTATTCGGCGCAGGCGCAGGCGGACTGGCGGCAGCAATCGAAGCAAAGGAAGGCGGCGCGGACGTCATCCTGATCGAGAAGCAGGGAATTACAGGAGGCTCCACGGCGCGTTCCGGCGGAAAACTTCTGGGCGCAGGCACCAAATGGCAGAAGGAGCAGGGGATCTATGACACGAAAGAGATGTGCTATGACTATTTGATGGAAGTAGGAAACCGCAGGGGAGACTTTATGGATGCATCCAAGAACCGTTACCTTGTAGAGCATCTGAATGAGACCCTGGATTGGCTGGGAACGATGGGCTACCAGGTTCAGGACGTGGAGGCGATCCATGTATCCCTTCAGCCATGGAGAGTACATAACAGCATGGGCGGCGGCGGACAGACCAACGGCCAGGGCGGAGAGATTACCACTCCCCTTACCCATCATTATGTAGACAAACTGGGCGGTGAGATTCTATATAATACGGCGCTTAAAGAATTGCTTACCGATGAAAACGGTACTGTAAACGGGGCAGTGTGCGAGAAGCTTGACGGTTCAAAACTTACGGTATACGCCAAGAAAGGCGTGATCCTTGCCACCGGAGGATATTCCCGCAATAAAGAGATGTGCGCGCGTTACCCGGTAGCCCATTATTTCTCAACCACTCCAAAGAGCAATGTAGGAGAGGGGCTGATAGCGGCAGAGAAGATCGGCGCCCGCAACTTCGTGCATCCGGGAATCCAGGTGGTTTATACCAGCCTGACCTGCGGCATCGGCATCAATGACGAGTCCGGGCTGATTGTCAATGAACGCGGAGAGCGTGTGGTGAATGAGTGGAGCTACCAGTATCATGTATCCGATGCGCTGGCGGCCTCCGGAAGCAATTGCGGATGGTACATTACCAGCGGCGACGAGCCTTACAGCGGCGTACAGTATGGGTTCAAGCAGGCAGTGGAAGGAACCAGCAGGGATAAGGCGGCGGACAGCATCGAAGAACTGGCGGCAATGATAAAATGCGATCCTGCCGTTCTGCGCGCTACATTTGACCGGTACAGCGAGCTGGTTGACAAGGGCGTGGACGAAGACTTTGGAAAGCCATCCAGATTCCTGCATCCTATCAATGGGCCGAAATATGCAGCCCTCAGGCTTCACCCTTGCGTTACGGTTACCTTTGGAGGCCTGGAGACGGATGTAGCCGCACGGGTGCTGGATACAGAAGGAAGGCCGATACCTGGCCTGTATGCTGCTGGCGAAGTTGCCGATACGGGCATGTTCGGGACAGAGTATCCTACCTGCGGCACATCCATAGGCGGCGCATTGTTCTACGGCAGAATCGCCGGACGGGTAGCATCGGGACAGTCAATGCTTTAAAGAACATGAAGAGATAGATTGTGTAGTATGGAAAGGAGATTATAGGAATGAAAGGAACAGGCCTTAACAATTTTCCCCAGTTCGGCGTGATGGAGGGAGTCAAGATTCTGGTATGCGGCGGCGCGATCGCGGGACCCTTCGGGGCTACGCTGCTAGGAGAGATCGGAGCGGAAGTCGTACATTTTGAATCGCCGAAGAACCCGGACAGCGTCCGGGGGCATTATGGATATTCCCAGAATCACCGCAACCAGCTGTCCATGGTTGCCGATATGAAGACGCCGGAGGGCCTTGAGATATTTAAGAAATTGATCAAGTGGACGGACATCTTCATTGAGTCATCCAAAGGAGGCACCTACGAGAAAATGGGCCTTACGGATGAGGTCCTCTGGGAGATCAATCCCCGGCTGGCAATCGTGCATGTTTCCGGATTCGGCCAGACCGGCGTGCCGGAGTATATCGGCCGCGCTTCTTATGATGCGGTGGGGCAGGCATTCTCAGGCTATATGAGTTTTAACGGCACGCCCAAAGAGGCTATGAAGGTATCTCCTTATCTTAGTGATTATGTGACGGCCCTTAATACATGCTGGACAGCATTGGCCGCTTATGTACATGTGCTTCGCACAGGCAAGGGAGAATCCGTGGATGTGGCCCAGTATGAGTCGCTGGCGCGGATTCTGGATACGCGTCCTATGGAATACTTTACCGATGGGAAAGAATTTCCGCGTACGGGCAATAAGGATACCCAGGCTGCCCTGTTCAGTTTCTATACGTGCAAGGACGGCGGCGAGATATTCATCGGAATGAACGGCTATGGGCCTGTTCGCAGGGGGTATCCCCTGATCGGCCTGCCCAAGCCAGGGGATGGAGATCCGGAGATCGACGAGATCCTGTCTGGCTGGATGGCTGACACGGATCTGGGACGAAGGCTGGAGGCAGCCATGGAGAAATTCGTCTCAGAGCATACGGTAGATGAAGTGGAAAAGATCATGCTGGAGAACCAGATTCCATGCCAGAAAGTCTATACCCTCAAAGATTGTGCAAAAGATCCGCACTGGAAGGCAAGAGATATCTTTGTCGAGTGGGATGACCCTATGATGGGAAGGGTAAAAGGCCTTGGTATCATCAATAAGTGGAAGAATAATCCGGGCGAGATCAAATGGGGCGCCCCTCTGTTCGGTGAGAATAACGAGGAGGTGCTCAAAGATCTGGGCTATACCGAGGAAGAGATTGAAGATTTTGCCAAACGGGGCATTACGGCATCCTTTGACTTTGATCAGACGTATGAAATATATAAGCTCGAAGAACTATTTCCGCATTACAGGGAAGGATTTACCGAACGTTGGAAAAAGGAGGAAGAATAGTATGAGATTTGAAGGAAAAGCAGTCATTGTCACGGGCGCAAGTTCTGGCATTGGGCGCGCCTGCGCAAAGATTTTTGCAATGGAAGGCGCCAAGGTTGTTGCTGCGGCCCGCCGGCTGGATAGGCTGGAAGCGCTGAAGGCAGAAGTAGAGGCAGAAGGAGGAGCAGGCTGCATCCTGCCTCTTCAGACGGACGTGCGCGTTCCAAAGCAGATTGACAGAATGTTCGATACCTGCCTTGAAGAATTCGGGCATCTGGATATCCTGGTTAATAATGCCGGAGTACTGGATGGACAGCTGCCGATACATGAGACCTCCCAGGAAATCTATGACTACGAATATGAGACCAACCAGCGCGCGGTCTACCTGGGCTGCCAGCGCGCGATCAAGATATTCCTGGAGCAGGGAACGCCTGCCAACATCGTGAATGTTGCGTCTGCGGCGTCCATACGCGGATTGAAAGGCGGCGCCACATATGTTATGACCAAGCATGCCGTGCTGGGCCTTACTCGGAACCTCTCGGTCAGCTTCTATGAGAAAGGGATCCGCTGCAACTGCATCCTGCCTTGCAATATCAAGACAGAGATAAACCGCGCGGCCAGAGAGAAGAATATCGGCATCCTGGAGTGGCAGCTTCGGGCGGGCAATGCCGCGCCGCTTCATACGATCACTCCTCCGGTGGAGGGAGCCAAGCCGATTCTGGGACAGCCGGAGGATTGCGCCAATATCATCACATTCCTGGCAGATGATAAGGCAGCCCGCTATATCTCCGGCGCAGAAGTAAAGGTGGATGCGGGATTCCTGAATATGTAACGCCTTATGTCCGCTTTGCCTTGTGATTTCGCTCTGTATTCTGTATAATAGGGAAAGAAATTGCGAAGAGGAGCAGGCGATAAAGATGAATTTGCTGACAATGGAACATATAACGAAGTCTTATACGGACCGGGTGCTTCTGGACGATGTAGGATTCAGCATCAATGAGAATGAAAAGATCGGCGTAATCGGGATTAACGGGATGGGCAAGTCCACGCTGCTTAAGGTGGCAGCCGGGATCGAGCCATGCGATTCGGGAAAGATCAGCATGGGCGGCCAGGTGAAGATCTGCTATCTGCCCCAGACCCCTGTCTTTCAGGAAGGAACCACGATACTGAAGGCTGCGGTGGAGGGCAATGTGGATGAATTGAACCGCTGGACCATAGAGGCGGATGCCAAGGCCATGCTGAACCGGCTGGGATTCACGGATTATGAGGAACGTATCGGGCACATGTCAGGCGGGCAGAAGAAGCGGGTGGCTCTGGTCAATGCGCTTCTTACGCCTGCGGACATCCTGGTATTGGACGAGCCGACCAACCACCTGGACAATGCGATGTCCGAGTGGCTGGAAGAGTATCTGATCAGTTTCCGGGGAGCCATCCTGATGGTGACCCATGACCGTTATTTCCTGGACCGGGTGGCTACCAGGATCGTGGAAGTGGATCAGGGCAAGATATACAATTATCCGGGCAACTATTCTCAGTTCGTACGCCTGAAAGAGGAGCGCCAGAACATGGCGCTGGCAACAGAGCGCAAGCGAAAGAGCATCCTGAAGACGGAACTGGAGTGGCTAAGCCGTGGGGCCCGGGCAAGAAGCACGAAGCAGAAGGCTCACATAGACCGCATCAAGGCCATGCAGGAGATCCGGGATATCCAGGAAGAAAAGCGGGTTGCCATGGATTCCGTGGCATCCAGGATGGGCAATAAGACCATCGAGCTTGCGGGTATATCCAAATCTTATGATGACAGGAAATTGATAGAGGATTACAGCTACATCTTTCTGAAAAACGACCGCATCGGCATCATCGGGCCAAATGGGTGCGGAAAATCCACGCTCCTTCGGATTATCAATGGGATCGTAAAGCCGGACGCGGGCAGTTTGGATATAGGACAGACGATCCGCATGGGATATTTCTCCCAGGAGAATGAATACATGGATGATTCCATGCGGGTCATTGACTATGTCAAAGAAGTGGGAGAGTATATCACGACTTCCGACGGCAAGATCACTGCCTCTCAGATGCTGGAAAACTTCCTGTTTGACGGGGCGCTTCAGTGGTCGAAGATCGAGAAACTCTCCGGCGGGGAAAAGCGCAGGCTGTATCTGCTGCGGATTCTGATGGGCGCGCCCAATGTGCTGATCTTAGATGAGCCAACCAACGATCTGGACATTCAGACGCTGACCATACTGGAGGATTATCTGGACCGGTTTGACGGCATCATCATCGTCGTATCCCATGACCGCTATTTCCTGGACCGTACGGTGAACCGTATCTTTTCTTTTGAAGGGGACGGCGTGATCCGCCAGTTCGAAGGCGGCTACTCCGATTATCTGATCCGTAAAGAATTAGAAGCGCTTCCAGAGGAAATGGATGCACCCGGCGCAAGAAAGGAAAGCCGGGATGACAGGACGCCTAATGTGGAAGAAAGTCCGGCAGAGAATTCGAAGGACACGTGGAAGAAGCGTGATAAGAAATTAAGGTTCAGTTTTAAAGAGCAGCGTGAATTTGAGGCTATTGACGATGAGATTGCAGCCCTGGAAGCGAAGATAGAGGAACTTGACAGCCAGATAGCGGCAAATGCGACCAATTCAGCCAGGCTTAATGAACTGCTTAAGGATAAGGAAGAGATGGAGCAGAAACTGGAAGAAAAGATGGAGAGATGGGTATATTTGAATGACTTGAATGAACAGATCCAGAAGTCCCAATCCGGCATGTAAAATCCATTGACGGTTTTTTAATCCTATGATACGATAGATTTATAAAAAATGAAATAACTGGAAACTTATATAGGTTCATAATCGGTTGAACGTTTCTACCAACTACCGGAATAGTTGTCTATAAGTATCCGCATGAGAAGTCTGCGGATATCTTGCGGACTTCGGGAAAGGAGGATATTGCCGATGAATGAACCTATTTTTATTTTACGGGGGGATATCTGCTACAGCAGGAATCTGACGGAGCTGGCAGTCATGAAGCAAGGCTATGTGATCTGCAAAGAGGGGGTATCCCTGGGGGTATGCCAGGAATTGCCCGGAGAGTATCAGAATCTTCCTATCAGGGACTGTGGAGAAGATCTGATCCTGCCGGGGCTGTGTGATCTGCACGTCCATGCGCCCCAGTATACTTTCCGGGGACTGGGAATGGATCTGGAACTTCTGGACTGGCTGAATGAGCATACATTTCCAGAGGAAGGCAAGTACCAGGATCTGGAATATGCCAGAAAGGCATATGGAGACTTTGTACATAATTTGAAGGAAAGCGCGACGACAAGGGCCTGCATATTCGGAACTATCCATGTGCCAGCAACGGAACTTCTAATGGATATGCTGGAGGCGTCGGGCCTGCATACTATGGTAGGAAAAGTGAATATGGACCGCAATTGTCCGGCTTATCTGATAGAAAAGAGCGCGGACATATCCGCGGAAGATACCGTAGAATGGATTAAGGACTGTAAGAAGCGCTACCAGATTACCCGGCCGATCCTGACGCCGCGGTTTATTCCCAGCTGCAGCGACGCTTTGATGGAGAATCTCAAGAAGGTGCAGATGCATTTTGGCCTTCCGGTACAGTCCCATCTGTCGGAGAATCAAAGCGAGGTGGCGTGGGTGCAGGAACTGTGTCCCCAGTCAGAATTCTATGGGGATGCCTATGACCGGTTCGGGCTGTTTGGGGCAGACTGCAGCACGGTGATGGCCCACTGCGTATACTCAGACGTGAGGGAGCGCAGGCGCATGAAGGAAAATGGCGTCTATGTGGCCCATTGCCCGGAGTCTAATATGAATCTGTCTTCCGGCATCGCGCCGGTACGGGCATTTCTTAATGAGGGAATTCCTGTCGGGCTTGGAAGCGATGTGGCAGGAGGAACGAGCGAAGATATCTTTGCCGCCATGGCACATGCCATCCAGGCGTCGAAGCTCAGGTGGAGGCTGGTGGATGATACGTTAAAGCCTCTGACGGCTATAGAAGCATTCTATCTTGGAACCAAGGGCGGCGGCTCCTTCTTTGGCAAGGTGGGAAGCCTGGAAGAAGGATATGAATTCGATGTGCTCATCGTCGATGACAGCGCCATCTCCAGCCGGGATATGGAGGTGAAAGAGCGGCTGGAGCGCCTGATTTATCTTAGCGGGGGCGCGAAGATCAAGGGAAAATATGTAGCAGGAAAAGAGATATTCTGGAGGTGATAGGATGGAGGAACGCAGAGAAGTTATTGGCGCCAGCGTAAAGAGGGTGGATGCCTTTGACAAGGTTACGGGCTATGCAAAGTATACGGATGACCTCTGCGACAAAGGCGCATATATCGCGAAGATATTGCATTCTACGGTCGCAAACGGGAGGGTGACATCAATAGATGCGGACGAGGCCAGAAAGATACCGGGCGTGATCAAGGTGGTTACTTGCTTTGACGTGCCGAAGAATTACTTCCCTACCGCAGGCCACCCCTGGTCTACGCAGGAAAGTCATCAGGACGTGGCGGACCGCCTGATGCTGACGGACCGGGTCCGTTTCTACGGTGACGATGTGGCCGCGGTCATTGCAGAAGACGAGGTGGCGGCCAGCCAGGCCCTTCGGGCCATTCAGGTACAGTATGAGGAGTATCCCTTCGTGCTGGATGTACAGGAGGCCATGGAAGAAGGCGCGCCCAGGCTTCATGAGGAATATCCGGGGAATGTACTGAAGCATACCAGCATCCGGAACGGGAACTACGAGGAGGCAATCAAGGAGATGGGCCTGATCAAAGTGGAGGGATGGTACGATACGCCTTCCGTGCAGCACTGCCATATCGAGAACTTTATCTGCTACGCTTATCAGGCCAATCATAAGATGAATGTGGTCAGTTCGACCCAGATCCCGCATATCGTAAGGAGGGTCGTAGGCCAGGCGCTGGGAGTCCCCTGGGGCAAGGTAAGAGTCATCAAGCCATACATAGGGGGAGGATTCGGCAATAAGCAGGATGTGCTCTATGAACCGCTGTGCGCTTATCTAAGCCAGGTGACGGGAGGCCATCTGGTCAAGCTGGATGTAAGCAGGGAAGAGACCTTTGCCTGCAACCGGGTAAGGCATGCTATCCGAAGCCATATTATATCCTATGTCAGGCCGGACGGGACATTCGTGGCCAGGAAACTGGAGGCGTTCTCCAATCAGGGGGCCTACGCGTCCCATGGTCACAGCGTAGTGGCAAAGGGAATGGGCGCGTTCCCGCAGCTGTATCCCTGCCCGAATGTGGAGGCAGATTCCTATACGGTATTTACCAACCGCCCGGTGGCAGGCGCCATGAGAGGATATGGGATTCCCCAGGCTATGTTTGCCGTGGAAAGCCACACGGACGACGTGGCAAAGGCGATTGGCATGTCCCCGCTGGAATTCAGGAGAAAGAACCTGATGCCGAAGGGATTCGTGGATGGATTCTCTAAGAACGAGAATTATGAGGACACCTTCAGCCAATGCATGGATAAGGCGATCGCGCATACGGATTATGTCAGGAAGGCAGAAGCGTATGGCAATCAGACGGGAAATATCAGGAAGGGCATTGGCATTGCGGCTTTCTGGTACAATACGGCGGTGTGGCCGATCTCTTTGGAGTCCTCTTCCTGTCGCATGGTACTGAACCAGGATGGGTCCATCCAGATTCAGCTTGGAGAGACGGAGATTGGACAGGGGGCGGATACGGCGTTTGCCCAGATGGCAGCTTCGACGCTGGGAATCCCGCTGGAAGATGTCCATGTGATATCCAATCAGGACACGGATCTTACGCCATTTGGAACGGGGGCCTACGCTTCCAGGCAGACGTATGTGGGCGGCTTTTCGATCCAGCAGACCGCGCTCCTTCTAAAGGAGAAGATCTTAGGCTATGCCCATGAGATGACAAGGATGCCCGCTGGAATTCTAGATATTGTGGACGGGATGATCGTTAGAAAGTCGGATGGAAGAGAACTGCTGTCCATGGAAGAACTGGCGCTGGAAGCATTCTACAGCCTGAGCCACAGCCAGCATATAACGGCGGAGAGCACCTATCAGATCAAAAGCAATGCTTATTCCTTTGGATGCACGGTTGCGGAAGTGGAAGTAGACATCGAGGCCTGCAAGGTCAAGCTGGTGGATGCAGTCAATGTCCATGACTGCGGCAGGCTGATCAACCCGGCGCTGGCCAAGGCTCAGGTTCACGGCGGGATGAGCATGGGAATCGGATATGGCCTGTCAGAATGCCTGAAGTTCGATCCCAAGACCGGAAAGACGTTGAACGGAACGCTATTGGACTATAAGCTGTCCACAACCATGGACCACCCGGAACTTAAGGCAGACTTTGTAGAAAACTATGAGCCTACCAGCGCGTACGGAACGAAAGCGCTGGGAGAGCCTCCGGTCTGTTCCGTGGCTCCAGCTATCCGCAATGCAGTATTCAACGCGACAGGAGTCGGCGTAGACACGCTGCCTCTAAGTCCCCATGTCTTATTCGAGGAATTTCGGAAAGGAGGGCTTCTGGATGTATGATATAAAAGCATTATATGAGGCAGATAATATATCGCATGCAATTCAATTACTAAAGGAGCACCCGGAGGCTTTGATCATCGCAGGAGGAAGCGATGTCCTGATCCAGATCCGGGAAGGCAAGAGGGCTGGAGAAGAACTGGTCAGCATCTATGGATTGGATGAACTGCGGGGCGTGAAGATGGAAGAAGATGGAACCATCCGCATCGGTTCCCTCACCAGCTTCTCCCATATTACGAAGGATGAAGTGATTAAGAAGTACATCCATGTATTGGGCGAGGCTGTCGATAAGGTGGGCGGTCCGCAGATACGGAATATCGGAACCATCGGCGGCAATACCTGCAATGGAGTGACCTCGGCAGATTCGGCCTCCACCCTATTCGCCTGGGATGCCATTATTGAACTGACAGGGCCGCAGGGCGTAAGAAAGGTGCCGATCCAGGAGTTCTATATCAAGGCCGGGAAGGTAGATCTAAGACCTGCGGAGATTCAGACAGCCATCCTGATACCGAAGGAATCTTACGATGGCTATAAGGGCCACTATATTAAATATGCCATGCGCAATGCCATGGATATCGCAACGCTTGGATGTTCCGTGAATGTAAAATTATCCGCGGACAGACAGATGATTGAAGATGCCAGGATCGCCTACGGCGTCGCAGGGCCCGTGCCTATGCGCGCGCCGTCGGCAGAGAAGGCGGTGGCAGGGTGCAAGGTGTCAGCCGAAAGCGTCGAACGGTTCGCAAAAGAAGTTCTAAAAGATATCCGTCCAAGGGACAGCTGGCGCGCCAGCAAGGCATTTCGGGAGCATATCTCCTATGTGCTGGCAAAACGTGCCCTTACGGAAGCGATTGAGAGGTCAGGAGGTGCGGTGGTATGAGTGACAGGCAGTTCAAAAGAATTCATTGTACCATTAACGGGAGAGAAGTGGAAACCATGATAGATGTCCGCGCTTCGCTGACAGACCTTCTTCGCAATGATTTCCGGCTTACCAGCGTAAAGAAAGGATGCGAAGTGGGCGAATGCGGAGCCTGCAATGTGATCATAGACGGCGAGTGCTTTAATTCCTGCATCTATCTGGCTGCGTGGGCGGACGGAAAGAATATCCGCACGCTGGAAAGCCTGATGGGGCCGGATGGGGAACTATCTGACATCCAGCAGGCATTTATCGATGAGACGGCCGTGCAGTGCGGCTTCTGTACGCCGGGCTTTATTATGAGCGCGGTGGAGATCCTGGAGTCAGGAAAGGAATATTCAAGAGAAGAATTAAGAAAGATGCTTTCCGGACATCTGTGCCGGTGCACTGGGTATGAAAATATCATTAACGCAGTGGAGAAGACCATGAAAAAAAGGCTGGGCATTTAAATTGTCCGCGTCAGCACCTGACTAAGAGAGGAGCTGACGCGGATATTCTTATTGGAATTATATATTACAAGAATTCAATGCCTGCCACAGCCTGCTGCCGGAAAGCGGCATATTCTTCGGCAAGGACAAGGATATCCTGCCGCCGGATGTGTGTATCCCACAGAGCGGCCTTGATGTCCATGCCCTTTCCTTTCTTGCGGCTGTTCCAGATGCCTACGATCTCTCCGCGGTAAATGATGGCGCCCGGGTTTGCTACCAGCTGCCAGATTTTCCGGTGCAAAGACTTGTCCGGCTGCAGTATGAGGCGGTCACGCTGGTCGAGATAGGGATCGTGGCCGCCCAGGAAGAGAAGTTCCTTTTGGAGCGGAGAAGGCGAAAAAAGGCGCTCTCTGTCAGAGGACAGGATGAATGCCTTCTTGCCCAGTGCAAGGACCGGCTCCATTTCTTCTTCTACGGCTTTCCACAGCCTTTTTCCCTGGGAGTTGGAGCATCCCAGCCAGCGGATGAACATATCGAGGGTCGCAGGCCCATAGCAGTGCAGGAACTTGCGGACCAGCCTTTGGGGAGCATCCGCCCTCACCTGCATGGGATGGCCCACCCAATTTTTATAGGAAGTAAAGGCGGGCGTGGTTTTTTGGCGTTTTGCGAATACTACCAGGCCGTGAAAGGAACAGGGACGAAGAAGGAAAGACACCACCGCGCCGCCGACCGTCTGCCTGTTTGGATCCCCATACATGGAAGGCTGGTTCCACAAGTCCTGTTTCCGGGCCGGTAGAAACGGCAGCATCCAGCTAGCCAGGGTCTGATCCAGGGAATTCTTGCTGATGATCAAGGCATCATCCAGCCTTGGCATGACTCGCATCAATAATTCCAGCAGTTCGTCAAAATCCATCTGTAGATACTCAAGGGCAAGGGAGATGCCGCTGGTATAGATCCAGGGTTCTTTTTCACCTCCATGATCTATAGAAGCTAGCGAATAGAGGAAGACATCGCTTTCCGCTTCCGGGAATACTACCGGTGCTCCTCGATAGCTCCATGCCTGCAGAAGCAGCCTGTCCTTATTAAGCAAGTCTTCCATCTGCGACATGGTGCAGCCGGGAACCCGGTTATGAAGCGCAGTTTCCCATGCGCCTGGCGGCGTATTCTGCATGCCGCATGCTCCTGCGAGCATGGCAATGTCCGACATCTGGTAATCTGCATCCAGATGATGGGAATGAAGTCGGAAATTTCGTATTTGTTCAATGGCTGGCTCTTTCATGTGTGGGATCCTTTTTCTCCTTTTTAATCTTAACTACTTGTGCCTGAGTTCTATGTCTAGAATACATCGATTTCTAATGTCTCGCAATATCCTCTTTGGAATCCTGGATGAAACTGCCTGTTTCAGGCAAATAATAGAATGATAGAAAGATGATTGAAGACAACAATATATTGTGGTATGATGTTGAGTGGAATCAATAAATTGTATGTGAGGTAGACGTGTATATGAGAATCAGCAAGAGGAACGGAACAAACGAAGCGTATTGCCCGGAAAAGATCAAGCGGGCAGTCAGCCTGGCATTCCAAAGTGTAGGAAATCTGCTTTCTGATGAAGAGGCAGACAGGCTTCTTAAGAATGTAGAGCAAAAGATTGATGATAGAGTTACAGATGAGCCATCCGTATCCGTGGAAGAGATTCAGGATTTTGTGGAACAGGCGCTGATGGAAGCAAACCATTATAAAGCATTAAAAAGTTACATTTTATACAGAGAGGAGCGTGCTAGGAAGCGAAAGTCAAGAAAGAAGCTGGCTGACAAGATTCCGTCCTTTGACCGGCTGGCTTTAGTACTGGCGGAGATCCAGAAGGAATTTACGCAGGAAGAGTATGACCTGGAGCATCTGTATGCCAAGTTCCAGGCTTTTGGAAAGCCGGAACTTGACGACCAGGAGAAACTTTCTATGCTGATCAAGGCGGCGGTAGAACTGACGACCCAGGAAGCGCCCCAATGGGAGATGATCGCGGCCAGGCTTCTGATGCTGGACTTTGATCAAAAATTGGAAAAGAATATGAGACGCTGCCATATCGAATGCTTCTATGACAAACTGGCATATCTGACGGAACAGGGATTATACGGAGACTATATCTTAAAAGCATATGACAGGGACGAGATCGAGCGTCTGGCCCTTTTTATCGAGCCAAAGCGGAATCACCTGTTTACTTATAGCGGGCTTGAACTGCTGCTTGGCAGATATGTAATCCGCACGGGAAAGGGAGTGCCGATGGAATCGCCTCAGGAAATGTTTCTGGGGATCGCCATGCATCTTGCCATGAAGGAGAAAAAGGACAGGGAATCGTGGGTGAAGCGATTCTATGATATGCTAAGTCAGCTGAAGGTGACGATGGCCACACCAACGTTATCCAATGCAAGAAAGCCCTATCACCAGCTGTCTTCCTGCTTTATAGACACGGTGCCGGACAGTCTGGATGGAATTTACAGAAGCATTGACAATTTTGCCAAGGTCAGCAAATTCGGCGGCGGCATGGGCATGTATTTCGGAAAGGTGCGGGCCAGCGGCAGCGCGATCCGCGGATTCGAGGGGGCAGCAGGGGGCGTTATCCGCTGGATCAGGCTGGCCAATGATACCGCGGTCGCGGTGGATCAACTGGGCATGCGCCAGGGCGCGGTTGCGGTCTATCTGGACGTATGGCACCGGGATCTTCCGGAATTCCTTGGCCTAAGGACGAATAACGGGGACGACAGGATGAAGGCTCACGACGTATTCCCGGCAGTCTGCTATCCGGACTACTTCTGGAAGGAAGCGAGGGATAACATCGAAGGAGACTGGTATCTGATGTGTCCTCATGAGATACTGACGGTGAAGGGCTATGCGCTGGAAGACTATTTTGGAGAAGAATGGGAAAAAAGGTATCAGGACTGCGTCCGGGATTCCCGGATACAGAAAAGGGTCATTCCCATCAAGGATATTATAAGGCTGATCATCAAAAGCGCGGTGGAGACGGGAACGCCTTTTACGTTCAACCGGGATACGGTAAACCGTGCCAATCCCAACAGCCACAAGGGAATCATCTACTGCAGCAACCTGTGTACGGAGATCGCGCAGAATATGAGCGCCATCGAGCAGGTGGAGCAGAAGATTGAAGAGATCGATGGGGAGACGGTGGTGGTGACGGTTACAAAGCCGGGCGAATTCGTGGTGTGCAACCTTGCCAGCCTCTCCCTTGGAAGATTGGATCTTGCGGATGAGGAGGAGATAGCCTATATAACGGAGAGCGCCGTAAGAGCATTGGATAATGTGATCGACCTGAATTTCTTCCCGGTTCCCTATGCCAGGATCAATAACCGAAAATACCGGCCCATCGGGCTGGGAGTCAGCGGCTATCACCACATGCTGGCCAAGCATGAGATTGCCTGGGAGAGCGAGGAGCATCTGGAATTTGTCGAGAAGGTGTTTGCCGATATCCACTATGCTGCCATAAAGGCCAGCAGCAGGATTGCCAGGGAAAAGGGAAGTTACGAATATTTTGAAGGAAGCGGATGGCAGAACGGCAGCTACTTTGCCGACCGGGAACTTACGGATGGCCGGTGGGAGGAACTGCGGGCGGAAGTGGCGGAATATGGCCTTAGAAACGGCTATCTTCTGGCCGTGGCGCCTACCAGCAGCACCAGCATCATTGCCGGTACCACCGCGGGGCTGGATCCGATCATGAGCCGATACTTCCTGGAAGAGAAGAAGAATGGCCTGATGCCCCGGGTAGCGCCGGAACTTTCCATGGATAACTTCTGGTATTATAAGAATGCCCATTATATTGACCAGTCCTGGTCCGTGCGGGCATGCGGAGTCAGGCAGCGGCATATTGACCAGGCCCAGAGCATGAATCTGTATATTACCAATGAGTATACCTTCCGGAAAGTGCTGGATCTCTATATACTGGCCTGGGAAGAGGGCGTTAAGACCATCTATTATATCCGCTCCAAGAGTCTGGAAGTGGAAGAATGCGAAGTATGCTCTTCATAAATATTCGAAGAAGACGGAGGAAACGATATGTCTGAATTAATGAAAAAGCCGCTGTTTAATCCATCCGGGGATACGCAGGTGAATAAGCGCAGGATGATAGGCGGCAATACGACGAATCTGAATGATTTTAACAATATGAAGTACGACTGGGTCAGCGACTGGTACCGGCAGGCCATGAATAACTTCTGGATACCGGAAGAGATCAACATGGGCGTGGATATCAAGGATTACCGAAAACTGCCGCAGGCAGAGCGGAGAGCCTATGACAAGATCCTGTCCTTCCTGATCTTCCTGGACAGCATCCAGACGGCGAACCTGCCAAATATCGGGGAATACATTACGGCAAATGAAGTGAACCTGTGCCTGTCCATCCAGACCTTCCAGGAGGCTGTGCACAGCCAGAGCTACAGCTATATGCTGGATACCATCTGCGAGCCTCAGGAGCGGAACGATGTCCTGTACCAGTGGAAGGAGGACCAGCACCTTCTTAAGAGGAATGAGTTTATTGGCAATCTGTACAATGAATTCCAGAAGAAGAAGGATGCAGGCGTGCTGGTTAAGACGCTGGTAGCCAACTATATTCTGGAAGGAATCTATTTTTACAGCGGATTCATGTTCTTCTATAATCTGGGAAGGAATAACCGGATGCCCGGCTCTGTCCAGGAGATCCGATATATCAACCGGGATGAGAATACCCATCTGTGGCTGTTCCGCAATATCCTGCTGGAACTTAAGAAAGAAGAGCCGCAATTATTTACGGAAAGCCGGATAGAAGAATACCGGGAGATGATAAAGGAAGGGTGCCAGCAGGAAATCAGCTGGGGGCATTACGTGATCGGTGACGATATCCAGGGATTGAACCGGGATATGATTACGGATTATATCCAGTATCTTGGAAACCTGAGGTGTACCAATCTGGGTTTTGCGCCAATCTATGAAGGGCACGTAAAAGAGCCGGACAGCATGTCCTGGGTAAGCCAGTTTTCCAATGCCAATATGATCAAGACGGATTTTTTTGAGGCGAGAAGCACGGCTTACGCAAAAAGCAGCGCTTTGGTGGATGATTTATAGAAAGGGGCCTAAAAACAGTGGAATATCAGTGGACAAAGCAAGACGGCGCATACCAGGAATCTGACGTGCCTGCAAGACAGAACTGCCGGATCAATATTATGACGGAAGAGGAATTTCAGGAAAAGTTCCCGGTATTATTGTGCAGAGGGTTCATAGGCGGTAAGGTGAGCCATAACCGATTCTGCAAGGCAGACCGGCTGAATAAGACGGTCGCGGGGACCTTTTCCATTCCTTTGAAGGAATCCCCGTCAAAGGAAAAGACTACATTTGGATTCTGCATGAGGAAGGAAGAACTGATATTTATCGACGATGCTGGCAAGGTAAGGCAGATCCTGGATGAGATGCAAGGGTATCCGCTGACGGACAGTTCCTCTCCGGCCTTGCTGCTGTTTGACTTTATGGAGTATCTTCTGAAGGATGATATGATATTTTTGCAGGAGTATGAAGAACGGCTGACAAGGCTGGAAGAAGAGCTTCTGAATGGAAAGGCGGAAGGATTTGACCGTAAAATCCTGTCTTTTCGCAAGGAATTATCCGCATTAAGCGCCTATTATGAACAACTGTCGGACATGGGAGAGACGCTGCAGCAGAATGCGGCGGAGCAGGGAGATGAAAAGGACAGCCTGCTTTTCGGCCTGTATTCAGATAAGGCAGGGCGTCTGTATTCTGCCGTCCAGATGCTGAAGGAATATTCCATGCAGTTAAGAGAGATGCACCAGACCCAGATAGACGTGCGCCAGAATGAGATCATGAAGATGCTTACGGTGGTCACCACCGTATTCATGCCGCTTACGCTGGTGGCGGGATGGTATGGGATGAATTTTGTCAATATGCCGGAACTGGCATCCCCTTATGGCTATATTGTTATCTGTGCCATCTGCCTGCTGGTCATCGTTGTGGAGATTCTGATATTCAAGATCAAAGGATGGTTTAAGTAGAATGAATACAGAAGAGCCAGAGGAAGGAATCGCGGTATGGATTCTCCTCTGGCTCTTCTGCTGAAGTGCAATTATGGTAAAATGTGCTTTTTATAAATGAAAGGTGGTTCCGGTGGTTCCCCTGACGGCCTCCCGGGCCTTCTCAAGCAGCGTGATCAAGGCGGTTCGCCCTTCCTTGGAACTTGCAAAGTCTACGGCTGCCTGTACTTTGGGGAGCATGGAGCCCGGCGCGAAATGGCCTTCTTCCATATACTGCCTGGCTTCGTCTATAGACAGATCGCCAAGCCATTTCTCCTCTGGCTTTCCAAAGTTGATCGCCACTTTTTCAACCGCGGTCAGGATGATGAGATAGTCCGCGTCCAGTTCTTTGGCAAGCAGGCAGCTGGCGAAATCTTTATCGATGACGGCGCTTGCGCCTTTGAGGTGATTGCCCTGACGGACGACAGGAATGCCGCCTCCGCCGCAGGCAATGACCAGATCGCCGGATTCTACCATGTTCCTTATGGTGCCGATCTCTATGATTTCCACTGGCTTGGGGGAAGCAACCACGCGGCGGTAGCCGCGGCCGGAATCCTCCATCATGATATAGTCGTATTTCTCTTCCATCTCCCGGGCCTGTTCGGCGGATACGAACTTGCCGATTGGCTTGGAGGGACTCTGGAAGGCCGGATCGTTCTCATCCACGCGTACCTGGGTGATCATGGTAGCAACGGGAATGTCTGTGATGCCTCGGTTCAGCAGTTCTTCGCGTAGCGCGTTCTGCAAGTCATAGCCGATATAAGCCTGGCTCATGGCCACACAGACGGAGAGAGGAGTATTGGGCTGCTCTTTATCTTCATGTGTCAGAGCAATCATGGCATTGTTCACCATGCCGACCTGTGGTCCGTTTCCGTGTGCGACGACGACTTCGCAGCCTTCCTCTATGAGATCCACGATTGCTTTGGCGGTAATCTTAACAGCTGCCATCTGTTCCGGCAGGGTGTTCCCGAGCGCATTGCCGCCAAGCGCGATTACAATTCTTTTCTTTTTTGCCATAGGTTAAGCCTCCGCTTCTTATTTGAATACTCTTGGCTTTCCGTTTTCTTCCAGTTTTTTTAGGACTTGTGCTGGATCAGCGAATTTGGCCAGGAAGATCATGGCAGCTATGATATAAGGCTTATAGCTGGCTTCCTTGTATAATGGGGTACGGTAGCGGTCGAATACGCTTGCGTCCACTTCGCCGGTCTCGCAGCTTACGCCAGTGATATCCGCCGGCAGGCAGTGCAGATAGAGCGCCTTGCCGTCTTTGGTGGTGGACATCAGTTCTTCCGTGCATGCCCAGTCCTTATGCTGGGCATTCTGTGCCAGAAGTTCTTTCTCAAGAGCATCTATGCCAGCCTGGTCGCCCTGCGCATAGAGTTCGGTTCTCTGTTCCATTGCCGCAAAAGGAGCCCAGCTCTTTGGATAGACGATATCGGCATCTTTGAAGGCTTCTGCCATACTGTTGGTCTTGGTATAAGAGCCGCCGGATTTCTTTGCGTTTTCCGCCGCCACAGCCTCGACTTCCGGGAATACTTCGTATCCTTCAGGGTGCGCCAGCACGACGTCCATTCCAAATCGTGTCATCAGTCCGATGACGCCCTGCGGAACAGAGAGCGGCTTTCCATAGGAAGGAGAGTAAGCCCAGGTCATGGCAAGCTTCTTGCCTTTTAGGTTTTCTACGCCGCCGAATTCGTGGATGATATGAAGCATATCTGCCATTACCTGCGTGGGATGGTCAATGTCGCACTGAAGGTTGACAAGGGTAGGCTTCTGCTCCAGGATGCCATCCTTATGACCCTGGGTAACGGAATCCACCACTTCGTGCATGTAGGCGTTTCCTTTGCCAATGTACATATCATCCCGGATGCCGATGACATCGGCCATGAAGGAGATCATGTTGGCTGTCTCGCGGACCGTCTCGCCGTGGGCGATCTGGGACTTGCCCTCGTCCAGATCCTGTACCTTAAGGCCTAAGAGGTTGCAGGCAGAAGCGAAGGAGAAGCGGGTGCGGGTGGAGTTGTCACGGAATAAGGAGATGCCAAGGCCGCTTTCGAATACCTTCGTGGAGATATTATTCTCCCGCATGTAGCGGAGCGCGTCCGCCAGCGTAAATACGGCTTCTATCTCGTCGTCCGTCTTCTCCCAGGTGAGGAAGAAGTCTCCATTGTACATTTCCTTAAAGTTCAGTCTGTTTAATTTATCAATATAATCCTGTAATGTTTTCATAATTTATATCCTCCTGATATTGTGATACTAAGATACAAAGGGCTGCCTGGGGCAAGAGCCTACTTGCAGTACATGGCTGGCAGGGCCGCATAGACGGCGGCGCACCTTACCAGATCGTCTTTCCAGGTCTTTTCATTGGGAGCGTGGGCCTGAGCCTCGGCACCGGGGCCAAATCCTATACAGGGGATTCCGTTTCTTCCCATGATGGATACGCCGTTGGTGGAGAAGGTCCATTTGTCAGTCAGGGGCCTGTTGATCCGGGATGGAGCCGTCTCTTCATTTCCCAGGCGCTTGTCGCCGTAGAGTCCTTTATAGGCTGCCTCCAGAGCCTTGGTCACTTTATGGTCTTCTGGAATGACCCAGGTCGGGAAATAGCATTCGATGGGATAGACGCATCCGGTGTAGGATGGACGGTCATAATTGTACATGGATACTTCTACATCGTCTCCATACTTCTGTACGCTTGGCAGCCCGCGGATCTCATCCAGGCAGCTCTCCCAAGTCTCGCCTGCGGTCATGCGGCGGTCCAGAGAGACTGCGCAGGAGTCTGCAACGGCGCAGCGGCTGGGAGAGGTGTAGAAGATCTGGGAAACCGTGACGGTCCCTTGGCCGAGGAAGCGGGCCTCTTTCCACTCTGGATTATATTTCTCATCCAGCATCTTTACCAATCCTTTGATGCTGGTTTTTTCATCTGCGTCATTCTCATTTAACGCGCGGATCTCCTGCAGGATATCGGCCATCTTGTAGATCGCATTGTCTCCGCGCTCCGGAGCGGAGCCGTGGCAGGATACGCCTTTTACATCCACGCGGATCTCCATGCGTCCCCGCTGCCCGCGGTAGATGCCGCCGTCGGTAGGCTCGGTGGATACGACGAATTCAGGCTTTACGCCGTCCTCGTTGATGATGTACTGCCAGCAGAGGCCGTCACAGTCTTCTTCCTGGACGGTTCCAGTGACTACGACCCGGTATGTATCATCCAGAAGTCCCAGATCCTTCATGATCTTTGCTCCATATACGGCAGATACGATGCCGCCGCACTGATCAGAAGTTCCGCGTCCGCCAATCTCTGTCTCGGACTCAAAGCCTTCATAAGGGTCGAACTCCCAGTTGTCGATGTTGCCAATGCCTACCGTGTCGATGTGGGCGTCGTAGCCGATCAGCGTCTTGCCGGTTCCCATATAGCCCAGAACATTACCCTGTAGATCAATCTCTACCTTGTCAAAGTCTAATTTGCGCATCTCCTCTGCGATCCGGTCAATGTGGGCTTTCTCATCGCAGCTTTCTCCCGGGAATTTGACGATATCCCTTAAGAATCTGGTCATATCCGCCTCATATTTTTGCGCCGCTTCTTTTATCTGATTAAAATCTAACATCTTTTTTACCTCCTATATGCCTTCAAATGGTTCTTTATCGGTTCCACATAAGCCTTCCCAGACGATTTCCCGGTAACGGTCCGGATCGGTATCGCCTTCTGAGGATACCAGCAGGACTTCGGAACTGTCATCCAGCTTCAGTGCATCCCTTAACTCTCTATACTCGGGCTTGGTCATAAGGGCTGCAACCAGTCCCATGGTGACGGAGCCGGATTCGCCGGAGAAGACTCTGTCATCGCCGCGAAGAGGCGCCCCATAGATGCGTGTGCCGTTGGCGCTTACCCAGTCCGGGCAGGATACGAACGCGTCCGCATGATTTCTCAGGATATCCCAGGATACGGTGTTGGCTTCCCCGCAGGCGAGGCCGGCCATGATAGTCAGCATATCCCCGGTGACATCGATTCTGCTTCCGTCGCCCTTGACGGCAGAGCGGTAGAGGCAGTCGGCAGCCATGGCTTCCACGACGACCATGATGGGAGGATTCTCTTTAAAGCGGTTGGCAAAATATCCGATGACCGCTCCTGCAAGGGATCCGACGCCAGCCTGGATAAAGATATGGGTTGGACGGCATCCATCCTTGGCAAGCTGCTGGTCAGCCTCCAGGGCAAGGGTTCCGTAGCCCTGCATGATCCAGGTAGGAATCTCTTCATAGCCTTCCCATGCAGTATCCTGCACCATAATGCCATGTTCCGTATTCTCGGCTTCCCTGGCGGCCATCCGCACGCAGTCGTCATAGTTGAGATCTTCGATGGTTACGGTGGCATTTTCTTTTGCGATATTTTCAAGACGGGTCTGGGTAGAGCCTTTCGGCATTCTTACCACGCATTTCTGGCCCAGCTTGTTGGCAGCCCAGGCAATGCCTCTTCCGTGATTGCCGTCGGTCGCGGTAAAGAAGGTGGCCTGGCCGAATTCTTCTCGCAGTTCTTTGGAAGTAAGCACATTATAAGGAACCTCGCTTACATCCTTTCCCAACTGCTGCGCGATGTATCTTGCGATGGCGTAGGAACCCCCCAATACTTTGAAGGCATTCAGGCCAAAACGGTAAGACTCGTCTTTGACGTACAGCCGTTTCAGGCCCAAGTACTCCGCCAGATTGGAAAGCCTGGTCAGCGGGGTCACGCTATACTGGGGAAAACTTTGATGAAAGGCGTGCGCCTTCGCCATCTCTTCCTCCGACATATTGCTTACTTGCAGGTCATCCGTCTTTGGCATGGTATTGAGTGTCCATTTTAATTGATTATCTGATGCTTTGCTCATGATCGATCTCCTCCAAATCATATATTTACTTGTTGATATCTACATAACTATAGAGCGTGTACTTGGAGATGCCAAAGTATTTGGCAACTTTATCTCCAGATTTTGTAATAAGAAAGGCGCCTGCATCATTCAGGAAATTGATTGCCTTAATCTTATCTTCCTTGCTCATCAGAGGTACAGGTACTCCGACCAGCGCTACGGACTGCTCGATTAATTCATCCAGAAGTTCGTTCACGTCGTGGGTGATCCGTCTTGGCGAGTTGGAATCTTCGCTGCCGGATTCCTCCGGAACCTTGCAGGCGGTGAGAGAGTGGATGCTCCCTTCCAGAGCCAGAAGGTTGGTGATGTCGTAATTAATAGATAGTATATAGCGCGGTTTTCCGCTGTCGTCGTTAATATAGATGGTACTGGACTTTAAGATGCGTCCGCTGTCCGTCTTGGTCAGGTAGGATAGTCTGTCGGCAAGCGGTCCGTCCTGATGGCGGATTGCATTGAGCACCGCGCCGGACGGCCCGTCGCCTACCTTCCTTCCTGTAATATGGCCATTTTCAATATGGACAATGGAACTTTCCGCTACATTGCGTGCCAGATCGTGGACCACGACTTCGCAGTTATCGCCGAACTGGGCTGCAAGTCCTGTAGCAATCTGTTTTAACATGTCTAACCTGGACCCTGCCATGATCGTACCTCCTTCGTAAGGTTTTTCGTCTCCCTAAGTTCATCATAGCAGATAATTTTAGAAAATCAATAGAAAATCTAAAAATTTTTTAGGAAACAAAAATATTTTTGTAAAATCCATTGCAATTTATATATAATGATGATAATATGGTAGAAACAGAAGGGTTCTTTGTAAAAAGTGTACGAAAAACAGCAAAGGAACAGAAGAGAAATATTAAGCAGAATGCCGGGTTGCATGGTCTTTCCTGCCTGATGCGGACAGAGAAATCGACAGATATCCGAATCCCAAATCCGCAGGGAAGAACCGGCAAATATCAGTCTTTCGTATATTGGTTCGGTCTCCCCGGTCTTGGAGCCTTTATACAAGAGACAGAAACTACAATTTTATAACGCAGACTGCGAAGATGCCGGTGGGCGCCATGGGAACGGCCGGTGTCCGGGCGGTCTGCAGCAAGGCTCTCCCTGGATAGTCAAGGGAGATAACCGGGAGGTAGAAATGGATACACGCGAAGTAAGTAAAGCAGGAGATGCCTTATTTAAGCTGGACGGAAAGCCTACGGCCCGTCAGGCATTTCCCCTGGCACTGCAGCATGTGGTAGCCATGGTCGTAGGATGTGTAACCCCGGCAATTATAATAGGAGGAATCGCGCAAAGAAAAGGCGAGATCAGCCAGGCGGATATTACGGTTCTGGTGCAGTCAGCGCTTCTGATCGCAGGCATATCCACCCTGATCCAGCTGATTTCCTTCAAGTATACGATAGGCTCCGGGCTGCCGGTCATTATCGGGGTCAGTTTTGCCTATCTTGCAAGCCTGCAGGGGATTGCGGAGCAGTTTGACCTTGCAACCTTGTTCGGAGCCCAGCTGGCTGGCTCCCTGGCTGCCATACTGGTGGGAATATTTATTAAGAGACTCAGATTCCTGTTTCCGCCTATGGTGACAGGCACGGTGGTATTCGTAATTGGGATTACGCTGTACCCTACAGCCATCAACTATATGGCAGGGGGAAGCGGAAGCAAGGATTACGGCAGCTGGCAGAACTGGACGATCGCGCTTGTGACGCTGGCGATTGTCACGATCCTGAATCATTTCGGAAAAGGCGCGGTGAAGCTATCTTCCATATTACTTGGAATCCTGGCCGGCTACGGCATGGCCATGTTTCTTGGAATGATTGACTTTATGCCGGTACAGCAGGCAGAATGGTTCCATCTGGCGAAGCCGTTTCATTTTGGAATCAGATTTGAGCCTTCTTCTATTATTACGATGGCTATTCTCTATATCATCAATTCCGTACAGGCCATCGGAGATTTTACTGCCACCACGGAAGGCGGCCTTGGCAGGGAGCCTGCGGGCAGGGAACTGTCAGGAGGCATCATAGGCAATGGCTTGGGAAGCATGATCGGGGCCTGCATCGGCGGCCTTCCGACGGCGACATTCAGCCAGAATGTAGGAATTGTGGCGACAACCAAGGTTGTGGCAAAAAGGGTATTCTATATGGCGTCAGGGATTATCCTGGCAGCTGGGATCATACCGAAGTTCGCATCCGTGCTTGCGACGATTCCGGCCTGCGTGCTTGGTGGGGCGACGATCAGCGTATTCTCATCCATAGCTATGACGGGAATGAAGCTGATCGCGAAGGAAAAGATGGGATACCGTAATTCGGCAGTGGTAGGACTTGGCGTTGCCTTAGGCGTGGGAATTACTCTGGTGCCGGAGTCATTGGCCATGTTTCCGGGATGGGTAACCCTGATTTTCGGAAAATCAGCGGTGGTACTATCCACGATCGTAACGGTGGTGCTAAACCAGGTACTTCCAAAAGAACAAGAAGAAGCAGCAGAATAGGAGGCGGACATATGTTAATAATCGGAAATGGAAAGACCATTACAAGGGACGCTAATCTCCCTTTTATAGAGGACGGGGCAGTGGCTATCGAGGGAACCCGGATCAAAGAAATAGGAGCCACCAAAGATATGAAAGAGAAATATAAGGATGCAGAATACATAGATGCCAGAGGCGGAGTCATCATGCCGGCGTTCATCAATGCCCATGAGCATATCTACAGCGCCATGGCCAGAGGATTAAGTATTAAGGGCTATCATCCGAAAGGGTTCCTGGACATCCTGGATGGCCAGTGGTGGACCATCGACAGGAAACTTACGCCAGAACAGATTCGATACAGCGCGGCTGACACCATGATCTCCTGTATCCGCAACGGCGTGACAACGATCTTCGATCATCATGCAAGTTTCGGGCATATCAAAGACAGCCTGTTTACCATCGCGGAGGTGGCGAAGGAACTGGGCGTACGCTCCTGCCTGTGTTATGAAGTATCGGACCGGGACGGCATGGAGAAGGCAAAAGAGGCGGTCATGGAAAATGCGGCGTTTATCAAGTATGCGCTTCAGGATGACTCAGATATGCTGGCAGGAATGATGGGAATGCATGCGCAGTTTACCATCTCGGACGCGACTATGGAACTGGCAGCTGCCAATAAGCCAAAAGAGACAGGCTATCATATCCATGTGGCCGAAGGAATCGAAGACCTTCATGACTGCCTGAAGAAGTATGGCAAGCGGATCGTGGACCGGCTGATGGATTGGGATATTCTGGGAGAGAAGACGCTGCTTGGCCACTGTATCTATATTAATTCCCACGAGATGGATCTAATCAAGGAGACGGGCACGATGGTGGTCCATAATCCAGAATCCAATATGGGCAATGCCTGTGGCTGTCCCCCGACTATGGAGCTGGTGCGCCGCGGGATACTGACCGGACTTGGAACCGACGGGTATACCCACGATATGACGGAATCCTACAAGGTAGCCAACGTGCTGCATAAGCATCACCTGTGCGATCCCAATGCGGCATGGGGCGAAGTGCCCAGGATGCTTTTTGAGAACAACGCCGTTATTGCTGGCCGCTATTTTAAAGCGCCTCTTGGCGTGCTGAAAGAAGGGGCCGCGGCAGATGTGATCGTCGTAGACTATAATCCGCCCACCCACCTGGATGAGAACAATATCAATGGCCATATTTTATTTGGAATGACCGGGAGAGATGTGGTGACCACCGTCGGAAACGGCAAGGTACTTATGAAGGACCGGGAAGTGAAAGTGATCGATGTAGAAGAAACCATGGCAAGATGCAGGGAAGAGTCTGCGAAACTGTGGAAGAGCATCAATGATTAGGAGGAAGGGTATATGAGCGATATTATGACATGCATGCCTTTTGAGCAATTGTTAGATTGGATCAGGACAGAGCATGATACAAAAGGAACCGTATTTGGAGTACGCCGACCTTATGTGGCGGCAGAAGGCAGGAACCTGTCCATCTTCGGAAGAAATCTGGAGACGCCCATCGGCCCGGCTGCCGGGCCAAACAGCCAGCTGGCCCAGAACATTGCGGCAGCCTATTATGCGGGCAGCCGATTCTTTGAACTGAAGACGGTGCAGATCATGGACGGCGCGGAACTGGCGGCATGCGTAAATAAGCCGTGCATCAAAGCGGATGACGAGTGTTATAACTGCGAGTGGTCCACCGAATTGTATGTGCCTCAGGCACAGGAAGAATATATCAAGGCGTGGTTCCTACTGGCATTCATGGCCAGGGAGTATGGCCTTGGCAGCATGGACGGCTACCAGTTCAACATCAGCGTAGGCTATGATCTGGCAGGAATCAAGTCGAAGAAGATTGACACCTTTATCGAAAGCATGAAGGATGCATCTGCTACCGAGACGTTCAGGGAATGCAGGCAGTATCTTCTGGACCATGTGTCGGAGTTTCAAAATGTGGCGAAGGAAGATATTGAAGGGATATCAGCCTGCATCTGTAACTCAGCCACCATCTCCACGCTGCATGGATGTCCGCCTCAGGAAATTGAAAGTATTGCCGACTATCTGCTAAAAGAAAAGAAGATGCATACATTCATCAAGTGCAATCCTACGCTGCTTGGCTATGAGTTTGCCCGGGAAACGCTTAATAAGATGGGATATGACTATGTGGCGTTCGGGCGCTTCCATTTTGAAGACGATCTTCAATATGAGGATGCCATCCCAATGCTTGGAAGACTGATGGAACTGGCAAAGAGCCTGGATCTGGAATTCGGGGTCAAGATTACGAATACCTTCCCGGTGGATGTTAAGGCCGGGGAACTGCCAAGCGAAGAGATGTATATGTCAGGAAAGTCTCTGTATCCCTTATCCATCTCGCTGGCCGCAAAATTGTCCGAAGCATTTGAAGGGCACCTTCGCATCGCCTATTCCGGAGGCGCGGACGCGTTTAATATAGGCAAGATCGTGGGAACTGGCGTGTGGCCGGTAACGGTAGCCACTACCATCTTAAAGCCCGGCGGATACCAGAGGCTTAAGCAGATGGCAGAGACGCTGGACGATATGGGGGTTTTGCCTTTTAAAGGAATCGATGTAGAAGCACTGAAGCGGGTAGCGGAAGATGCCATTACAGACAGGCATCATGTAAAGCCGGCAAAACTGCCGGTATCCAGGAAGTCGAAGGAAAAGGTTCCGCTTCTTGACTGCTACACGGCACCTTGCGAGGATGCCTGTCCCATCCACCAGGAAGTCAGCACCTATATGCAGCTGGCAGGGGAAGAGAAATATAAGGAGGCACTGCAGGTTATCCTGAACCGGAATGCGCTGCCATTTATTACGGGAACCATCTGCGCCCACGGCTGCCAGAGCCATTGCACGCGCAACTTCTATGAGTCGCCGGTACAGATCCGCGATACCAAGCTGGAGTGTGCAAAAGCCGCATATGAGTCTGTTCTTTCCTCTCTGAAAAAGGAGGATTGCTGCCATAAGAAGGTGGCCATCGTTGGAGGAGGTCCATCCGGCATGGCGGCAGCCTTCTATCTTGCAAGGATGGGGGCTGACGTCGCCATCTATGAAAAGCGGCAGAAACTGGGCGGAATCGTGAGCGCGGTGATTCCGGACTTTCGGATTGATGACAGCGTGATTGAAAAGGATGCTGCTCTGCTTGAGAAACTGGGGGTTAAGGTTTTCTATGGCAGGGAAGTGACTTCCGTCAAGGAACTTCAGGAAGAATATGATGCGGTTATTCTTGCCGTAGGCGCGTATAAGCGGGGACAGTTCAAGCTGGATGGCAAGGAAGTAAGAAATGCGCTGGAGTTTCTGGAAGAATTCAATCGGGCGAAGGGAACTGTCAATCTTGGCAAACATGTGGTGGTGATCGGAGGCGGCAATACGGCCATGGATACGGCCAGGGCAGCCAAGCGGTGCGCGGGCGTAGAGCACGTCTACCTGGCATACCGGCGCACGAAGCGGTATATGCCGGCAGACGAGCATGAACTTCTGCTGGCGATTGAGGACGGGGTGGAGTTTAAAGAACTGCTGGCTCCGGACCGGATGGAAGAAGGCCGCCTGATCTGCAAGGTGACGAGGCTTGGCGAGCCAGATAGCTCCGGACGCGCCAGTGTCATCGTAACGGATCAGACAGAGGAAGTTCCTGCGGATACGGTGATCGCGGCAGTCGGCGAACAGGTTCCTACCGACTTCTATGAAGCCAACGGCATCCATGTGGACGGCAAGGGCCGCGCCCTGGTAAGCGATTCTCTGGAGACAAATCGGAAGGGCGTTTATGTGATCGGAGATGGATTATTCGGACCATCCTTGGTGGTAAAGGGCATGGCCAATGCAATAAAGGCAGCGGAATCTATTCTGGGCATGGAAATATCCGGCAGTATGGCGAGGGCAGCCAGGGAAGAAGAGATCTACGCAAAGAAGGGAATTCTCGCGGAACCGGGACAGAAGGAGGCGGACAGATGCCTAAGCTGCTCTACCGTATGCGAAAACTGCGTGGATGTCTGTCCAAACCGGGCAAATATATCCATTCACGTGCCGGGTATGGACAAAAGGCAGGTCATCCATGTAGACTATATGTGTAATGAGTGTGGTAACTGCAAGAGTTTCTGTCCATATGAAAGCGCGCCTTATCTGGATAAGTTTACCCTGTTCGCCAGCGAGGAAGATATGGCAGACAGCAGGAATGAGGGATTTACAGTGCTGGATAGGGAAAAGGCCTCCTGCAAGGTGCGGTATCTGGGCGAAGAGTTCGCATGGGAAAAGGGAAAAGATGCGAAGCTTCCGCTGGGCCTTATGAGACTGATAGAGACCGTGTGCAGAGACTATATATATTTACTCTATAAATAATAACTAAGATTTGTATAGAAAGAAGGCAGATGCTATGAAACGATTATTCCGCGGCGGCACCGTGGTAAGCGGTGACGGACTTAAGAAAATGGATGTCCTGGTGAAGGGTGAGAAGATTCTTGCCATGGGCGAGGATCTGGAATTTAAAGACGCAGAGATAGTAGACGTGACGGGGAAACTACTGTTTCCTGGGTTCATTGACCCGCATACCCACATGGATCTGGAGGTGTCGGGTACCGTGACTGCTGACGGGTTTGATACAGGAACCAAGGCAGAAATCGCAGGAGGCACCACCTGCATCATCGACTTTGCCACTCAGAATAAGGGGGAGAGCCTTTCCTTTGCCCTTCAGCACTGGCATGAAAAGGCGGACGGCAAGGCCAGCTGTGATTATGCGTTCCATCTCGCCCTGTCGGACTGGAGGGAAGAGATCTGCGAGGAACTGGAAGCGGTGGCAGCAGGCGGAATACATTCGTTCAAACTATATATGACATACGATGCCATGATGGTAGATGATAAAAGCATGTATGAGGTTCTTCTAAGGCTTAAGGAACTGGGCGGGATCGCAGGCGTGCACTGCGAGAACCATGGCATCATCGGGGCAAGGCTTGATGAGACGCTAAGGAACAAAGGTTCCAGGAAAAATGTGGCGGATTATCCGGATACCAGGCCGGCCCTGGCTGAGGCCGAGGCAATCGGCCGTCTGCTTAAGATAGCCAGATGCGTGGATGCTCCGGTCATCATCGTGCATCTAAGTTCCAAGGAAGGATACGAAGAGATCCGAAGTGCAAGGGAGGCAGGGCAGACGGTGTATGTGGAGACCTGTCCGCAGTACCTTCTGCTGGATAGAAGCAGATATGAGCTGGAAGGACAGGAAGCCAGGAAATATATGATCGCACCTCCTTTAAGGAATCAGGAAGACCAGGAAGTACTGTGGAATGCCCTGAAGGAGGGAACGATACAGACGATTGGAACAGACCACTGCAGTTTTACCGCCCAGCAGAAGGAGATGGGGGCAGAAGACTTCTCCAAAACGCCATGCGGCATGCCAGGCGCACAAGAGCGTCCGGCGCTCATCTATCATTTCGGCGTGAATGAAGGAAGGATTACTTTGGAGCAGATGTGCAGCTATCTGGCGGAGAATCCGGCGAAACTGTACCACCTTTATCCAAGGAAAGGGGCAATCCTGCCGGGAAGCGACGCGGATATCGTGGTGTGGAATCCTGAGACTGCGTGGACTCTTGCCGCCGAAAACCAGCAGTCGGCATCCGGGTTCTGCCCGATGGAAGGAACGCAGGTCAAAGGAAGGGCAGAGCAGGTCTATCTGCGGGGAACCCTGGTGGCGGAAAATGGCGAGGTGAAAGAGGCATATCAAGGAACGTATGTAAAGGCAGAAGCATGAGGATAGAAAGTTTTATAGAGGACGGCTGGAAAAAGCAAGGCAGCCTGTATGAAGCACTAGGATTGAATAACAGAGAGCCCGGGATTCTCTCGGTCGTGGGAGCAGGAGGAAAGACGACGGTAATTGCCAGGCTTATGAAAGAGCATGAAAAGAGAGGCATTCCCGTCGTGGTATCCACCACTACCCACATCCAGCAGATCCAAGCATCTTATTTCCTGGATAAGCCGTCCGTGCAACGCATGAGACAGATTCTGAAGGATACGGGAAAGGTCTGGATGGGAGATCCCTGCGGGAATGGAAAGATCCAAGCATTTCCGGAACAGGAACAGAAGAAACTGCTTGACGAGGCAATTGCGATGGGAGCCTGCGTGCTAATTGAGGCAGATGGCGCGAAAGGGCGTCCCTGCAAGGCGCCGGCGGACTACGAGCCGGTACTTCATCCCGATTCGGTCCTGGTGCTGTCGGTCTATGGGCTGCAGGCAATCGGCGCAGCCATCGAAGATTCCTGCCTGAGAGTTGATAAGGTGGAGGAAATATTGGGAAAGAGTGGTCAGGACATCCTGACCACTCATGATATAGCGATATTAGCCGCAAGCCGAAAAGGCGGAAGAAAAGGCGTTGCCTCTTCTATGGATTATCAGGTGATTCTGAATCAGGCAGACGATGAAAGGTTAAAAGAGGCAGCGGCTGGAATCGGAGAGGAACTTTTCCGGCAAGGCGTTCGAAGAGTACACAGGACGACGGGGCTGTCAGAAGAGACCGAACAGCTACGGGTACCGGGGCAGACAAGAATAGGCGGGCAGGAGGAGACAGAAGAATGAAGATCTTGATAAAAGGCGCGGGGGATCTGGCCACAGGAATTGCGGCGAGGCTGCATGCGTGCGGTTATAAGATAGTGATGACAGAGATCGCGGTTCCTCTTACTGTGCGAAGATCTGTTGCATTTTCCAGAGCGGTCTATGAAGGGGAAGCCCAGGTGGAGGATGTGCGCGCGGTACTGGTGCGGGACCTTAAAGGAGCCGAAAAGGTGCTGGAAGAAGGCCGGATTGCGGTGATCGTGGATGAGACCGCAAGCATACGGGAAGCATATCAGCCGGAAGTCGTGATCGACGCGGTGATGGCAAAGCGTAATATAGGGACCTGCATCACGGATGCGCCTTTGGTCATCGGAATTGGCCCGGGCTTCACCGCAGGAGAGGACTGCCACTTTGTCATTGAGACGAAGCGGGGGCACGATCTTGGACGGGTGATTGCGAAAGGGTGTGCTATCCCTGATACGGGCGTGCCAGGAGAGATCGGAGGATATGCGTCCGAACGGCTGATACGCGCCCAGGCGGACGGAATCATGGAGCCTTGCGCCACGATCGGCGATGTGGTGGAAAAAGGACAGAAGGTGGCAGAGACAGGCAGCGCCGCAGTATATGCCGAGATGACGGGAATTGTCCGGGGAATGCTGCAGCCGGGCGTGCGTGTGACAAAGGGATTAAAAATCGGCGATATTGACGCGCGCCAGTGCCGGGAGTATTGCGAGAGCATATCGGATAAGGCGAGGAGCATCGGCGGAGGCGTGCTGGAGGCAGTGACAAGGTATGAGCGGCAGAAATATGAATGGGGCAGCAAGTATGCCATCATCCTTCTGGCTGCCGGAAGCAGTGTCAGGTATGGCGCCAACAAGCTGCTTGAGGAGACGAAAGGCATGCCCATGTACCAGCATATGCTGAAAGTCTTAAGCGCGTTTCCGGCCCTTTATAGGATTGTGGTGAGCCGCTATCCTGAGATTCTTGAGGATGCCGAAAGGCTGGGCATGCAGGCGGTTGTAAATCAGCAGCCCGCGCTTGGCATTTCCCATTCCCTGATTCTGGGCCTTCGGGAGGCCATGGCAGAAAATCCGGAACTGAAAGGCGTCCTGTTCGCCGTGTGCGACCAGCCGGAACTTAAGGCCGATACCATCAGCCGCCTGCTGCGAAAGGCACAGGAGAATCCCGGGAAGATCGTATGCGCGGGAAGGAACGGACGGCCAGGGAATCCAGTAGTCTGGGATCAGAGATACTTTAAGGAATTGCTTGGCCTTGCCGGAGATACCGGAGGACGCCAGGTAATGAAAAATTATCCCGGGGACATCCTGGTATTGGAGACGGCAAAGGAAGAACTGCGGGATATAGACAGGAAAGAAGATATGACCGAGTAGGGAGGGGTTCTATGTATCGGTTACATATAAATGGACAAATTTATGAGTCAGAGACGGATAAGAAGCTTATCCGGTACTTAAGGGATGACCTTCGCCTGACATCGGTAAAGGACGGATGCAGCGAAGGCGCATGCGGCACATGCACGGTGATTGTGGACGGGAAGGCTACAAGGGCATGTATTCCGATGGTGTCAAAGATGGAAGGAAAGAAGATTCTTACGGTGGAAGGATTAAGCCAGCGGGAAAAGGACGTATATGGCTATGCTTTTGCCAAGGCAGGGGCTGTACAGTGCGGGTTCTGCATCCCGGGAATGGTCATGTGCGCCAAGGCTCTGCTGGATGTAAACCCGGCTCCTGACAGGCTGGAAGTCATAGCGGCAATCCGTAATAATGTCTGTCGGTGCACCGGCTATAAGAAGATCATTGAGGCGATTCTTTTAAGCGCCCGGATCTTAAGAGAAGGTCTTCCGGTGGAGGAAGAGCAGGGAAAGGTTCCTGTGGGAATGGCCATGCAGAGGATCGACGCGCGAGAAAAGGTGCTGGGGACGGGGGAATACCCGGACGACGTCTATCTGGAGGGCATGATCTATGCAAGCGCGGTCAGATCCAAGTATCCCAGGGCCCGGGTGCTGGCGATCCATACAAAGAAAGCCCGGGGACTGCAAGGGGTCGTAGGCGTATTTACCGCCAACGACATTCCCGGCGATATCAAGGTGGGCCATCTGAAGCAGGATTGGGATGCCCTGATCCCGGTAGGAGGAATGACTCATTATCTGGGAGATGCCATCTGCCTGGTGGCAGCGGAAAGCATGGAAGTGCTGGAAGAGGCGAAGAGCCTGGTGGAAGTGGACTATGAAGTGCAGGAAGGGGTATTCGACCCATTCGAGGCCCTTAAAGAAGGCGCTCCAAAGGTTCATGAAAGCGGCAATATATTGGCCCATGAACATCTGATAAGGGGAGACGCAGGCCAGGCAATCGCCGGGGCAAAGTATAAGGTGACCAATCATTATGAGACCCCCTGGACAGAACACGCCTTCCTGGAGCCGGAGACAGCGGTGGCAATGCCTTTTGACGACGGGGTATTCATCTACTCTACAGACCAGGGAACCTATGACACGCAGCATGAGTGCTCCTTGATGCTGGGCCTTCCCAGGGAAAAGATCATTGTGGAAAATAAACTGGTGGGAGGCGGATTCGGCGGCAAGGAAGACGTGACCGTGCAGCACCATGCGGCGCTGGTCGCTTATCTGACCAAGCGGATCGTGAAGGTGAAATTGACCAGGAAAGAGAGCATCCTGATTCATCCAAAGCGCCATCCGATGTGGATTGACGTGACTACGGCCTGTGACGAAGAGGGATACCTGGTAGGGATGAAAGCAAAAGTAGTGTCAGATACCGGCGCTTACGCATCCCTTGGCGGGCCGGTGCTCCAGCGGGCCTGTACCCATGCGGCCGGACCCTATAACTTCCAGAACATAGACATCGACGGTACGGCAGTCTATACCAATAACCCTCCGGCAGGGGCATTTCGTGGATTCGGCGTGACCCAGACCTGCTTTGCGTCGGAGATGAATTTGAACCAGCTGGCGGAAATGGTGGGGATCTCGCCATGGGAGATTCGCTACCGCAACGCGATCCGTCCGGGACAGGTACTGCCAAATGGCCAGATTGCGGATCCTTCCACAGCAGTGGCAGAGACGCTGGAAGCGGTAAAAGACATCTATGACAGCGAGCCTTATGCCGGAATCGCCTGTGCAATGAAGAATGCGGGCGTGGGCGTAGGACTGCCGGACTGGGGACGCTGCCGCCTGCTGGTCAAGGAAGGGAAGGTCCAGATTCATACCGGCGCTTCCTGCATCGGGCAGGGACTAGGCAGCGTGCTGGTGCAGGTGCTATCGGAAACCACAGGCCTTACGCTTGACGAGATCGAATACTGCAGGCCGAATACTTCCATGGCTCCGGATTCCGGCACCACATCCGGCTCCAGGCAGACGCTGGTAACCGGAGAGGCAGCCAGGCGGGCGGCCTTGAAACTGTGCGAGGACTTAAAAGAGCATAGCCTGGGTGGGCTGGAAGGAAAGGAATATTATGGAGAGTATCTGGCAAAGACGGATAAGATGGGGGCGGACGTGCAAAACCCCGTATCCCATGTGGCCTACGGATACGCCACCCAGCTGTGCGCGCTGAATGAGGACGGAACCGTGAAGAAAATGGCGGCGGCCCATGCCCTTGGCAAGGCGGTCAATCCGCTGAGCGTGGAAGGCCAGATTGAAGGCGGCGTAGTCATGGGCATGGGATTCGCCCTGACGGAGAGGTTCCCTCTGGAAGAGGGGATGCCGAAGGCGAAATTCGGAACCCTGGGGCTGTTCAAAGCAGACAAGGTTCCCAAATTACAGTCTATTATTGTGGAGAAGCCGGGCATCGAGGAGGCATACGGGGCAATCGGAATCGGAGAGATCACTTCTATTCCGACGGCGCCTGCCATAGCCGGGGCATATTACAGATGGAACGGCAAGTTCCAGACGCAGCTGCCTCTGGAGGGAACGCCCTATAAGAAATAATACATAAAGCAACTTTAGGTCTGGAGGTCCTTTGAATGAAATGTGGAATAACGGATATTGCCAGGATACTGGGAATTACGACCAGCGCGATCCGGTATTTTGAAAAAGAGCATCTGATCAACGTGGGAAAAGAGAAGAACGGGCACCGCTATTATAATGAAGAGGATGTATTCCGGCTTCTTTCCTACACAAAATACCGGTCCATGGAGATTCCGATGAAACAGATCGTAACGCAGTTCAGCGGCGAAGAAAATAACTGGAAGAAGATCTGCGAAAGGGAGATAGAGGCAAGGAACGCGGCTCTTGAAAAAGCGCGTCATTATCAGGAACTGGCCGCTAATATAAAGGAGCATATCAAAAGCATCCAATTGATTGAGAGACTGAACGGAAGATATGAGTTTGACAAGTCCCCGGGGATCATCTTTGCACAGGATGACATCGGCGGCTGGCTTCCGAAAGAACGTGACAGGCAGGACATGGTAAAGCAGTGGGTAAAGAATATGCCGGAAGTCTGCCTTGCCGTGCGCAGAAGTTCGGATGAGAGCAGTGGCTTTGGCTATATCATCGACGCTGACAGCCCCTTGAAGGAACAACTCCCGATGGGGCTTAAAGTTCTGAGGCTTAACGCGGCTTCCTGCCTCCACACGATTGTAAAGGCAGAGGATGATTTTGCATTCCATCCCCAGAAGTGCTTCCACGGCGCATATGAGTATGCTAAGGGCAGAAACTTTCAGGTCTGCGGCCAGCCGTGGGGGAAGATCCTTCTTGTCGAAGTGGAGAGAGGCCAGCATCTGCATACCTATGTGGAACTGTGGATGCCAATTTGTTAAATAATTCCCAATTAAGGCTTGCAAGTAAAGGAACTTTATATGATAGGATGAACTTAAAGAAAGATGGATCCAATCTTTTGCAACTATTGAATATGAATGCAAAGGGGTAAAGAATTATGATGAAAGAGAATCATAAGATATTGTTCGAACCTATCAAGATCGGCAAGCTTGAATTAAAGAACCGATATGTCATGGCTCCGATGGGGCCCGGCGGACTCTGCGATGAGCAGGGCTGCTATAATGAAAAAGGTGTGGAGTACTATGTAAGGCGTGCCCAGGGCGGTACCGGGCTGATTATGACGGGCGTTACCTATGTGGAGAATGAGATCGAGAAATGCGTGATGCCTTCTATGCCTTGTCCTACCGTCAATCCATTAAACTTTATCAAGACGGCAAAGCCAATGACAGAAAGAGTCCATGCCTATGGGGCAAAAATATTTTCCCAGCTTTCCGGAGGCTTCGGGAGAGTCAGCATCCCAAGCATCGTAGGGAAGGTGGCGGTAGGGCCATCCCCTATTCCGCACCGGTTTCTGGATGATGTCATCTGCCGGGAACTTACGGTAGAAGAGATACATACTTATATCAGAAAGTTTGCCGAGGCAGCGGCAGTCTGTAAAAAGGCGGGATTCGACGGCGTTGAGATCCATGCCGTTCATGAAGGATATCTGCTGGACCAGTTTGCAATCTCATTCTACAATCAGAGGACGGATGAATATGGCGGTTCTCTGGCAAACAGACTCCGGTTTGCGACGGAGATCGTGCAGGCGATCAAGCAGGAATGCGGCCAGGATTATCCGGTTTCCCTCAGATACAGTCTCAAGAGTTTCGTAAAAGACTGGAGAGAGGGCGCGCTTCCAGGCGAAGAATTCCAGGAAAAGGGACGGGACATCGAAGAAGGAAAAGAGGCTGCAAGACTTCTTGTAGAAGCAGGCTACGATGCGTTGAACGCGGATGTAGGCACCTATGATTCCTGGTACTGGAACCATCCGCCGATGTATCATGAGAAAGGAATGTATCTTCCTTACAATGAAATTCTCAAGACGGTGGTTGACGTTCCGGTCATTACGGCAGGACGTATGGAAAATCCGGATCTGGCCAGCGAAGCTATAAGGAAGGGCCAGACGGATATGATCGCTCTTGGGAGGCCGCTCCTTGCAGACCCGGATATTCCGAACAAGATCATGCGTGGAGAATTTGAAGAGGTACGTCCCTGCCTTTCCTGCCAGGAAGGATGTATGGGAAGGCTGGCGGCCTACGCTCAGATTTCCTGCGCTGTCAATCCTGCGTGTGGCCGGGAGGCGGAGTATGGCCTGACACCGGCTATGGCATCCAAGGAGATATTGATCGTGGGAGGCGGAGTTGCAGGAATGGAAGCAGCCAGAGTCAGCGCGATGAGGGGCCATAAGGTGACCTTATGCGAGAAGGCCTCATCTCTGGGCGGCAATTTGATCCCAGGCGGAGCGCCTGGATTCAAAGAAGACGACCATGCCTTGATCCGCTGGTATGATCTCCAGTTAAAGAAACTTGGAGTCGATGTACAGCTTAATAAGACGATTACCATAGAAGAATTAAAAGCGTCCAAGGCGGACGAGATCATTCTGGCTACGGGCTCTAACCCGAAGATGCTGAAGATTCCGGGAGCAGAGATGCTTGCTGCCGAGGATGTCCTCACAGAGAAGGCGGATGCGGGAAAATCTACGATTATTATCGGCGGAGGACTGGTTGGATGCGAGACTGCCCTGTGGCTGAAAAAGGACAGGAACGTAGATGTCACCATCGTGGAACTTATGCAGGATATCTTAAGCGTGGGCGGGCCTTTATGCTCGGCGAATAAGGATATGCTTCAAGATCTGCTGAAATTCCATAAGATCGATATTCTTACCGGCAGCTGCGTGACGGAAAAGACGGCAGAAGGCTACCGGGTAAAGACTCCGGACGGAGAGAAGACGATCTCTGCCGACACGGTAATCTGCGCGGTAGGCTATGCGCCTGAACGAGGAATTTATGAAGAAATCAAGGCATCCATGCCATACGTGCATCTGCTCGGGGATGCGGAACAGGTGAGCAACATCATGTACGCAATATGGAATGCGTATGAATTGGCCAGAAATATATAGATGGATCAAGACAGCGTTATCCGGACCGATCCGGCAATCCTTTTAAGGAACTGCCGGATTGGTCCTTTTTTGATATGTTCTGGCAATGTATGCTGACTTAGAGTATAATAGGAGTAACATTTAGGGAGGGCATGAGATTATGTGGACTAGAGAACAATTGAAGAGGAATGGAAAGTTTGCTTTTCAGAGAAATTACTGGCCTTGCGTAGGCGTAACTTTTATTATGATGGTGGTGTCAGCCGTTTTTAGCGTAGGCAGTTCCTGGGGGAACCGGAGATATTCGATATCTGCCACCAATTATTATAACAGCGGCCATCATCTTTACAGTCACAGCTATACCAGATATTTTCCCAGGGTCGGGGTGGCAATGGGCATCGTCATATTGCTGGTGGCTCTGCTTGTCGCGCTGCTTCGGATATTTATAGGGAATCTTCTGGAAGTCGGCGGCAAGCGTTTCTTTATATTGAATAAGAATGGAACCCCGGATGTGGCCACCATATTTGACGGATTCAAGTCCGGACATTACGGGAATATCGTGCTGACAATATTTCTGAGGGACCTGTTTATATCCCTTTGGACTCTGCTTTTAGTAATACCGGGAATTGTCAAGATTTATGAGTATCTTATGGTGCCTTATATCCTGGCGGAGAATCCGGCAATGGATAGAAAATCGGCTTTTGCGATCAGCAAGCGGATGATGGATGGGGAAAAACTGAAGGCATTTGAACTTACGCTTTCTTTTCTGGGCTGGTACTTCCTGTCCCTGATCACCTGCGGGATAGTGGGGATCTTCTTTGTGAATCCATATGCGGAGGCAACAATGGCGGAACTGTATGCCTATAATAAGGCAAAGGCATTCCAGGAAGGATATATCAGGTAGCATCAACGCGCGTGCTTAGAATAGTCAAGGAGGGGCAGTTATGGAACTGGAAAGATACCGTCTGTGCGCAGAGGCGGCAAAGAAGAATGCGAAGGCAGAACTTGTGCTTAAGAATGCAAATGTGGTCAATGTATTTACCGGAGAAGTCATCAAAGGGGATGTGGCTATAGCAGAGGGCATCGTCGTGGGCGTAGGCCAATTTGATGGAATTGAGGAAAGAGATATGGAGGGAAAATACCTCTGTCCGGGATTCATCGACAGCCATCTCCATCTGGAGTCTACGCTGGTGACGCCTTCTGAACTGATTGGCCAGGCGGTGCAGTGCGGCACCACGACCTATATTGTGGATCCCCATGAATCTGCCAATGTATCAGGGGCGGCGGGAATTGACTATATACTGGAACAGACCGAGAATGTGGAGGCGAATGTGTATGTGATGATGCCTTCCTGCGTGCCGTCTACGGAATTTGATGATAATGGATGTGAATTTACGGCCGATAAGATGAAGCCTTATCTGGATCATCCCCGGATACTCGGCCTGGGGGAAGTGATGGACTATGTATCCGTGGTAAGCGGGGATGCCAGGATGCACGAGAAACTGGATCTATTTCAGGGGAGGACATTGGATGGCCATGCGCCAGGGCTTGGCGACGAGGATATGGCAGCGTATGCAATGGCTGGAATCGCTACGGATCATGAATGCACGGACTTTGATTATGCGCTGAAAGAACGCCGCTTAGGCATGCAGATCTTAATCCGGGAAGGCAGCGCCGCCAGGAATCTGGAGGCAATCGTGAAGGGAATCGTAGAGCATGGAATCAGTACGGAAGGCTTCTGCTTCTGTACGGACGACAAGCATATAGAAGAGATTCAAAAAGATGGGCATATTAATTATAACGTTAAGAAGGCCGTGGAATTAGGCATCCCTGCCGTACAGGCAATCCAGATGGCCACGGTCAATGCGGCAAAATGCTATGGGCTTCGGCATATCGGGGCGATTGCGCCGGGATACCAGGCCGACATCGTGGTGCTGGATGATCTATGCAGCATGAATGTCAGCGAAGTGTTCTTTAAAGGGAAGAAAGCAGGCGGGAATGAACTGGATAAGAGAAGAGAATGCCCGAGTGGACTGAAGCACACGATACATCTGGAGAACTTCTCAAAAGAATGCCTGAAGCTTCCGCTGCAAGGGAAGCGTGCGCATGTCATCCAGATGGAGGAAGGACAGATCACCACGAAGGACCTTGTATGCCAGGTTCCGGGAGAGAAGGAGTTCGAGGCAGACCAAGAATTCAATAAGATTGCCGTGATCGAGCGGCATAAAGGAACCGGCAGAACCGGAGTCGGCATCCTGTCCGGGTTCGGGCTTCGCGGCGGCGCCATCGCTTCCAGCGTCTCCCATGATTCCCACAATATCATCGTCGTAGGAGATAATGATGCGGATATGGAACTGGCGGTCAACGAGCTGGTACGCACCCAGGGCGGCTATACCATCGTCGAGAATGGAGCGGTGTCTATGACGCTGGCGCTTCCAATCATGGGGCTTATGAGCGACGCAGGATATGAAAATGTCAATGCCACGCTTAAGAAGATGCTGGCAAAAGCGCATCAGATGGGCGTTCCGAAGGGGATGGAGCCATTCATAACCCTGTCTTTCATGGCTCTTCCGGTGATACCACAACTGCGGATCACGCCCAGGGGACTATTTAGCGTCTCCGAGTTTTGCCTGCTTGATACAATTAGAAATGGAGAAGACAATGGCAATTAACAGATCAATGAGAATGGTACTAAAAGCACTGTCGTTTGACGGAATAGAGGTAGAGGCTTCCCGGCATCTCGCGAATCTTAAGGCGATCGATCCTATGAAGATATTCTACCGTACCATGGATTATAAGATATATAATGATGACTATGAGATTCCGGTAAGGATCTACCTGCCAAGGGAAAAGGAGACGGAAGGCCTGCCGGTCATGCTGTTCTTCCATGGCGGTGGCTGGGTCACTGAGAGCATCGATAATTACGAGCGCATCTGTGCCAGAATGGCGGAGGCCACGAATCATATCGTGGTATCCGTGGGCTACCGGCTGGCCCCGGAATATAAGTTCCCGATTGGCTTAAATGACTGCTATGCGGTGGCCAAGGCCGTGTATACGAATCGCTTCATTCTGGAGGCGGACCCGGATAGGATTACGCTGATCGGAGACAGCGCGGGAGGAAATCTTGCGGCAGCATTGTCGCTGATGGCAAGAGATAAGGGAGAATTCCTGCCAAAGCGGCAGATCCTGATTTATCCGGCTACGTACTGCGACTATGGGGAGAATACGCCTTTTCGCTCCGTGCGGGAGAATGGGAGCGATTATCTTCTGACAGCCGGAAAGATGCAGGATTATATCAATCTGTATGCTTCCTGCGAGGAGGATAAGAAAAATAAATATTTCGCGCCTCTAAGGGAGCGGGATTTTTCGAATCAGCCAAAGACATTGATCCTTACAGCAGAATATGACCCCCTCAGAGATGAAGGGGAAGCATACGGCAAGCGGCTTGCCAATGCCGGAAACGAAGTGGAGATCCACCGGATCAAGGACGCGCTCCACGGGTATTTTGCTCTTGGAATCAAGTATTACCATGTCCAGGAAAGTTTTGAGATTATCAATCAGTTTTTAAGGGAGGACTAGCCAGTGTTTCAGCAAAAAAGGGCATATTGGAGGAATCTGGATAATGCAGCGAAGTTATTTTCCGCCACAAGCAGTCCGAAAGATACCCGGGTATTCCGGTTCTACTGCATATTGAAAGAAGAGATCGATCCAGAACTTTTGCAGGAGGCATTAAACCGGACGGTCAAACGATATCCGGTATTCCTGTCTGTCATGCGAAAGGGGCTGTTCTGGCATTACCTGGAAAAGAGCGAGCTAAGGCCGGTTGTTAGAGAAGAGTACAAGGAGCCCTGCAGCTGCCTGTATGTAAGAGACAAGAAGGCGCTTCTGTTTGAAGTGACATATTATCACAACCGGATCAATTTTGAAGTGTTCCACGCCTTGACGGACGGAACCGGGGCTACCCAGTTTTTGCGGGAACTGGTGAAGAATTACCTGCATCTCGCGCACCAGGAGGATGGCCTTGCAGATGTGATACTGACGGATGAAAAGGTTACGATACGCGATCAGGAAGACGACAGTTTCAGCAAATATTACAATCCGGATATGAAAAGGAGCAAAAAGAAAAAGCCGCATGCCTACCAGATAAAAAAGATGCGCAAAGAATATGACGAGTTACGCGTAATCGAAGGCACGGCATCGGTAAAAGATGTGCTTGCGGTATCCCGGGAAAAGGGCGTGTCTATGACGGTGCTGCTTACGGCAGTCTATCTGTGCGCGATCCATGAGGAGATGTCCAAGCTTCAGGAAAAGCGGCCGGTAATATTGATGGTGCCGGTGAATCTGAGGAAGGTATTTCCATCGGATTCCATGCTGAACTTTTTCGGATATATTGAGCCATTCCACAAATTTGGAGAAGGCCGTGACGAATTTTCGCAGATATTGGAAGAAGTAAAAGAATATTTTGATGAAAATCTAAAAAAGGAACAGATTGCCCGTGGAATGAATGAATTAATCGCCTTCGAGAAGAATAGGATTCTAAGATGGGCGCCTCTGGAACTTAAGAATCCCTGCATAAAAGTAGGAGCAAAGATGGCAGAAAAGGAAGTGACGGCAATCTTTTCCAATATGAGCGCGGTCAGGATGCCAAAGGAATATACGCCGTATATCGAGCGCTTCGGCGTCTATACAAGCACGCCGAAGGTTGAACTGTGCGTCTGCTCATTTCAGGATGTGCTTTCCTTTGGCTTCACATCCCGGTATGACAGTTCCAATATCCAGCGTAATTTTTACCGTATCTTGGAGGAACTAGGAATTCCCAGCAAGATTGAAAAGCCGGATTTCCCGGAAGAGGTAAAGCCGAATTATGAAGGAATGAAGTTCTTTAAGGTGTTCTCATTCTGCTGCATCGCGGCAGTCGTCATAGGGATCATGGGAAATGCCATATTTACGCCTGAAAGGTACTGGGCAGCATTTGTCGCGGCGGGGGCGCTTAGCATGTGGTTTGCCCTGGCCGTGGGATATCTGAAGCGGCATAACCTGCTTAAGAACGCCATGTGGCAGCTGCTTGTGGTGACGATTGGGTGTATCCTATGGGACTTGTGCACCGGATGGCATGGATGGTCGGTGAATTATGTGTTGCCGGGCGTATGCATAATCATCCAGATCTCCATGATGATCATATCAAAGATTCAATCCCATTCGCCGCGGGAGTATATGATCTATTATGTCATGGCAGCGGGATACGGGATTCTACTTCCGTTCATACTATTATTGACAAAGGTCATCACGTTTACTGCCCCGGCGGTGGTGTGCGTGGGATTCAGCTTCTTATTCCTGCTTGCGCTTATCCTGTTTAAGGGACGGGAGTTCAAGGAAGAGATGCATAAGAAGCTGCATGTATAAAAATGGCATGTATAAAAAAGCATGTAAAAAGGAGCATGATTCTATGGGAAAACGAGTATTCCTGATTGTACTGGACAGCGTTGGAGTAGGCGAAGCGCCGGATGCGGGCAAGTTTGACGATGTCGGATGCGATACATTTGGCACCTGTGTCCGAAGCGGCAAACTGAAGGTGCCGAACCTGGAAGCCTTAGGCATCTATAATATCCAGGGGACATCTTTTTACAATCCGGGGAAAGAGGTGGCCGGATGTTATGGCCGTATGCAGGAGAAGTCGGCAGGAAAGGATACGACGGTAGGGCACTGGGAGATCGCGGGCGTCGTGTCAGAAAAAGCAATGCCTACCTATCCCCATGGATTTCCGGAGGAAATTATTGAGGAATTTGAAATGAGCACCGGAAGAGGAACGCTGTGTAATCTTCCATACTCCGGGACAGATGTAATACGGGATTATGGAAGGGAGCATGTCCGTACCGGAAAACTGATCGTCTATACTTCCGCGGATAGCGTATTCCAGGTTGCGGCCCATGAAGATGTGATCCCTCTGGAAGAATTATATGAGGACTGCCGGAAGGCAAGAGCCATACTGAAAGGCGAGCACGGCGTAGGACGCGTGATCGCAAGGCCCTTTGTTGGAGAATATCCGGATTATGCAAGGACGGTGAACCGCCATGATTTTTCCCTGGAACCGCCAGGACAGACGATTCTGGATGCGCTTAGGGAGGCAGGATATGCGGTCATCGGCGTAGGCAAGATCTATGATATCTTTGCAGGAAAAGGGATAACCGAGACCTATCCCAATGAAGGGAATACCCGGAATATGGAACGAACCCTGGAATTGACAGACAGAGATTTCGAAGGGCTGTGCTTCGTGAATCTGGTCGACTTTGACATGATGTACGGGCACAGGAATGATATCGACGGGTATGTAGCGGCGCTCAATGAAGTGGATATCCAGATTGGGCGGCTGATGGAGAAGATGGGGCCTGAGGATCTGCTGATGATTACGGCTGACCATGGGTGCGACCCAGGCTTTAAAGGCACGGATCACAGCAGGGAATATACGCCCTGCCTGTGTTACGGCAGGAATCTAAAGAAAGGAATCGACCTTGGCACCAGAAGCAGTTTTGCTGATATCGCGCAGACGATCGCAGACATATTCGGGGTGGCATACGGAGGTGACGGAGAAAGTTTTTACAAAAATATTCTTACATCAAAAAAATTTGCATGATATAATATAGCGTATAGAGGAATTATGTCGGTATAAAAAGAACTTCATAGATGTAGGTCCGAACAGGAGGGAATTATGTGTTTAAGATTGGTGATTATGTAACTCATTATAAAGAAGGGGTCTGTGAAGTAATTGATATCGGAAAACTGGACATGAGATGTTCAGACAGGAAGAAGGAATATTATACGCTGAAGCCATTATATGATACCGGTGGAACATTGTATATGCCAGTTGCCAACGAAAGAAACCAGATACGGGGAGTCATCACTCACGACGAAGCCCAGGCTTTGATAGAGGATATCCCGAATATTGAAGCGCTGTGGGTGACAGACGAGAAGAAGCGGGAATCCTTATATAAGGAAGCGGTATTTAAGAATCAATGCAAGGAATGGATCGCGATTATCAAGACATCCTATCTGCGCAAGATGGATCGTTTGTCTTCCGGGAAAAAATCAATAAATGTAGACGATAAATACCTGAGCATCGCAGAGCAGTTCCTGTATGGGGAACTGGCTGTGGCTCTTGCAATACCTAAGGAAAAGATTCGCGAGTATATTACAGAGCGAATGGGAAAACTGGAGGCATAGGAGAAGAAGGCTTCCTGCAGCTTGCTGCGGGGGCCTTTTTTATAGTATTCGGGAGCTGAGGAGACTGAATATAGAAAGTGAAATGATAGAGTAACAGAAAATATAAAAATAATTGAAAAACATATTGACAAATCAGTGGAAATATACTAATATTATAAACAAATAATAGACGAGGCAAAAAAACAAATAGTTCTATAGTATATTCGTTTGGAGTCAGTTTATTATTTCAAAGATTTGAAGAGCATTGTATCATTTATAAAGGATTTTGGAAAGATATTTTATCAGAGGATAAATCATAGTTTCAAAATAAAATAATTATAAATGTGAAGATGCAGATTCAAATTATAGTTTATGAAAGGGAGGTACAGACCGCCAAAGAATTAAACTATGAATGCTGATTCAGGTTAATGGACTTGAGGAAGGCACAGATCGGAAAGCAGAGTACCGTGAGATGGAGATCAAAAGATTGAAACAGTAACGGGAAAGTTATATGCCGGAAGATGGAATGCCAGAAGAGGAGGTTAAGAGGAATCAGTAAAAAAATTACCAGACCCTGTATACAGGAGAAAGAGGTAAGAATGATTGAAGAATCAAAGTAAAGATGGGTATCAATGTAAGATTAGTTGATACCCATCTTTACTGTTGTATTTTAGAAGATGATCCGAATAATAGAGAAAGGAAATGTATGAGTATTCAAAGGTAATATCATATAAACACTACTATGCAGATTGATATACAGGCAGTCATGAAACTCCCTGCTCTTGCGGAAAGCAATTTCGCGGCAGGGAAAGAAGGAAGGCATACGAAGGTAAAAGGAGTCACCGTGCTCGAAATTACGGATCTGGATGACCAGGGCAGCGATCTGCTGAGCATTCACGAGGGAGATCTGGTACTGAGCGCTTGCAATGATATCAGGGATGATCTAGAGAAGCAGCTGCTTCTGGTTCAAGTGCTTAAGAAGTGCAAGGCCTCGGGGCTCGTATTGTTCTACGTGGGCGAGGTAATCCGCAATCTTGATGCAGAGGTGCTTAGACTCTGCGACCAGCTTAGTTTTCCCTTGATCTGTCCTCGGGGAAAGAGGGGAAAGCGGCTGGAATACTCTTCTGTGATATCGGAGGTAACAGCCTTGCTGCTGCAGAAAGGCAAGCAACAGGAGAAGCGGGAGAGGGAGAATATAAACGAACTGCTTAAAATGGTACAGGATGGAAAATCGCTGCAAGAAGGGCTGGCTTACATCAGCGGCCAGTACGGAATATCCGTTGTAATTCTGAATGAGAGAAGGTCGGCAGCGTTTGCTGCCGGGGAACGCCAGGAATACTTAAGAACGGCAGTCTTAGAAGAACTCAAGGATTTTGAATGTAAGAGAGTGCGGTTTATCAAAGAGCAGTTCTGGCTCTGCTTCTGCGAGAACGAGGGTGTAGAGATTGAGAAAAGCGTGAAGTATTCTGTATTTTCTATTCTGGAATTTTCTCTGGAACTTTGGCAGAACGAGCTGGTATCCCAGAGCAAGAAGGAACTGATCCGGGCAATTGTCCGGGGGAGAGAGGAATATGCCCAGACTCTCGCAAAAGAGCAGGGAATCGACCTTGGGAAAATCAGAGGATTCTTTCTGCTGTCGGAGGACATGCCAGAAGAGGCCTTCGAGAAATTTCAGGAATTTGCAGAGGAAACAGCCAAGTGGCACGGAGTCCGGCTGGTGAAAAGCGGATACCAGAAAGTTAAGGTATTTCTGATGTTTACGGCGTATGCGTTTCCCATTCTGGAATTCTTTCATACGCTGGAGGCGGAACTTCCTGGAGAGGCTATATTGCTGGCTTGCCATACGAATATGGAAAAAGAACTGTTCCTTCTGCTGCCCAGGGCCGTAGAATTCTACGCATTTCTGGGAAGGATATATGGAAAGAGGAAGGCATTGGGCAGATACGAATTGCAGATGTGCATGCAATACAGACTGCTTGCGGAAGGCAAGGAGAAGCAAGTGCTTTGCCTCTATGATTCCATGCTGTCCGTCTTAAAGGATTATGATGAGAAAAATAACAGCAGTATTGTGGATACACTGCTGGAAGTGATGCTGAACCATGCGATGAACCTTAAGAAAGCAGCGGAAAATATGTTTGTCCACTATAATACGGTCCAATACCGCATTAAGAAAATAGAAGATCTGCTCCAGATGAATATTAAGTCGCCGGAAGACTTGAGCGCGCTGTATATGACAGCGCTGCGGGAAGCCTGCCTGCGTATTGGTGAAAACTGACAAAAAAAGCAGCCCCTTTTTGGTAGAAGGGGTTGTTTTTTTTATAACAGCAGGCTGTGCTGTTTAGTTTTATTACAATTGTAAATCGACCGCTTCTGACATAGAATCAGCATATCCTAACACAATAAAGAAAGGCGGTAGAAAAATGGCTACTATGAAATTAACCAATCAGGAACAGGTGGAAGACTTTGTCAGGGGGTGCACCCTGTACGCAACAGGCGGCGGCGGACTCCCGGAAAACGGAATCGTTTCGCTTATGAGCGAGATTGAGAAGAATGGAAGCGTAGGCTGGACGGATGTTACGGAGATTCCGGATGACGTATTGGCTGTCTGTCCGTTCCTTATGGGATCCATCGCGCCTCATGACGAGTACACCATAAAAGAAATGGAAGGCTTTGGATATACAGAAGGGGTCAACAAAGAAAAGGAGAGGCTTGCCAAGGCGATTCAGGAACTGGAGGACTATACTGGAAAAAAACTTGGAGTCGTGGTACCTATCGAACTTGCGGGAGCCAATACATCGGGTCCTGTATCAGCGGGCAGTTCCCTGGGCATGCTTGCCGTAGATGGAGATTACTGCGGAAGGGCAATTCCTGAGATCCTTCAGATTACTCCATATCTGAACGGAAAGGAATGCCTGCCAGTGACTTCCGTGGATGAGTGGGGAAATACGTGTATCATTAAGGATGCCGTGAATCTGCGGGTAGTCGAAAAAATCGGCAAGCTGATCAGCGCTGGAGGCTATGGCCTGGCAGGACAGGCAGGATTCGTCATGACAGGCAAGGAGTTAAAAGAGACGGTGATTCCAGGCACGCTGACGAAAGCCTATGAAGTGGGAAGATTTATACGCGAGGCAAGGGAAGCCGGAGAAACGCAGATGGTAAAGAAACTGGCGGAGAAGATCGGGGCTTATATTCTTGCAGAAGGAACGGTCGTGTCGGTGGAAGATGAGGATAGAGAAGGATATTACTGGGGAACAATTACAGTACGCAGCATAGAAGACGAAGAGTTTAAAATCTGGTTTAAAAATGAAAACCATGTATGCTGGAAAAACGGACAGCCTTATGTCTCCAGCCCGGATTTGATCTGCATCGTTGACAAAGATACGGCAGAGCCTATTCCTAATCCTAAGATGAAAGGAGCGAAAGAAGTGGCGATTCTGGCGCTTCCATGCAAGCCGCAGCTTAGAGAGGAAAAGATTAAGAATGTACTGTGTCCGAAGTATTTTGGATTTGAGGATATTGAGTATGTACCTGTAGAGACTGTGATGGAAGGAAAGTAAAGAAAGGGTAGAAGAATGAGAGAAAATGCAAAGCAGGAGATGCCTGTGGAAGATCAGTTTTATGATTATCCAGACAGGCCGGTTCCTGCAGATAAGCGTAGGACACAGTTAAACATTGCGGTAGTGACTACTGGCATGGCCGTTGCCATGTCAACCTTGTATACCGGTTCGGCGCTGGCTGAGGTAATGTCTTATAGGGACGGCGTCATTTCGATACTGGCAGGCTGCGTCATCTTGCTGGTGATCGCCACGCTTACCGGAAATATCGGGGCGGATCATGGCGTTTCTACATCCATGCTGGCGAGACATCCCTTTGGAAGAAAAGGATCGAATATCGTAGGCCTCATTCTTGCGATATCCATGCTCGGCTGGTTTTCCTATCAGTGCGGCTATTTTGGGGAGACCATCTCCCTTCTGCTTCCCGGGCATCTGCTGACCAGTCCGGTGGCTGCTACAATTTGGGGAGGAATTTTCATGATGTCTACGGCTATCGTAGGGTATAAGGGGATGACTTATCTGAGCATGGCGGCAGCGCCGCTTTTGCTGGGCATGTGCCTGTACTGCGGAGTAATGGCAGTATCTCAGACGGGAATGCAGACAATCATGTCACAGAATCCGGAACATCCGGCGGGCATTGGAATAGGGATTACCATCGTGGTGGGCGGCTGGATTACAGGCGCTGTGCTGCAGCCGGATATCTCCAGATATGCCAGAAACAGAATGCATAATACCAGAGGCGTACTGATGGCAATCATCGTATTCGCGGCTGCCAACTGGGGCGGATTCGTCATAGCAAAAGCCACAAGAAGTTCTTCTATAATGGAAGGCCTGCAGCTTCTGGGAATGGGCACGATTGGTCTTCTGATCGTCGTGCTGGGGCAGTGGACGAGCAATGATAACAACCTGTACTCAGCAGCTTTGGCTATTATCAACGTGAAGCCTGGCATCAACAAGCATATTGTATCTGCGGTGTGCGGCGTCGTATTTACCTTGCTGGCAGTGACAGGAATACAGAATCATTTTGTGGGATTTCTATCCTTGCTCGGAACTTTCCTGCCGCCGATCGGAACCGTGCTCGTAGCGGACTATAACCTGGGCAGGAAAAAGAAAGAGTATCATTTTGAAGGGACGGAAATCTTTGCGGACTATAAGCCGCTGGCCTTTATCTCCATCATTTTAGGAGGGGGAATCGCATACGTGATTCCTTGGGGATCGACGGCGATCAACTCCATGATTGTCACATTCATCATTTATGTAGCAGGCGATAAGATCATGGCATTGGCAAGTTCTGATGAAGGAGCAGAAAATGAAGCGTGAGATAAAAAGACGAATTGACCAGTACCTGGAGCAGACGGAAAAGCAGATGCTTGACGGAATCAAAAGAAGCGTACAAATACAGAGTGTAAAAGGGGAGCCTTCCAAGGAGGCTCCTTTTGGAGAAGGACCCAGATTGGCGCTGCTTGACGCACTAAAGCAGGCAGACGAATTGGGATTTAAGACAGAGAATCTGGACAGCCGGATCGGGTTTGCGGAGTATGGGGCCGGAGAAGAGATGGTTGCGGTGCTGGGACATCTGGACGTAGTGCCGGCTATCGGCGAGTGGACGCATGATCCATTTTGCGCAGAGATATATGACGGCATGCTGTATGGCAGAGGCGTGCTGGATGATAAGGGACCGGTGATAGGCGCGTTGTACGCGCTTGCCGCAGTCAGGCACAGCGGAGTGGACTTAAAAAGAAGAATCCGCGTGATTATGGGGACGGACGAGGAAAGCGGCTCGTCCTGTGTCGCGTACTATAAAGAGAGAAAGCAGGAACTTCCGGTGGCAGGATTTACGCCGGATGCCTGCTTCCCGGTTATTTTCTGTGAGAAAGGCTGCCTGGTATTTGAAATCGGATGCGAACTGTCAAAAGAGACCCTGGGAAGGCTTCAGAAATTCCGGGGCGGTACCGCGCCTAATGTGGTTATGGAGGAGTTTGAAATCCATATGCTGACGGAAGGAGGCTCATGTTCCATGTATAAGAAGGGAAAGAGCGCCCATGCCGCCGCGCCTTCTCTTGGCATCAATGCCGGAGTGGCTGCCGCAAAAGAACTGGCACAAGTAAGACTGGCACCCGAGATAGACGATATGATGAGATTCATTGCGGATTACATTGGAGATGAGACGCAAGGAAAAGGCCTTGGGATCGATTATACAGACGAGGAGACCGGCTGCGTATCTGTTAATCTGGGAATTCTGGGAATCCGGGAAGGCCGGGCATATCTGACGCTGGATATCCGGTATCCCAACAATGCTGACCCGGAATGGATAAAAAAAGAAGTGGAAAGAAAAGTAAGTTCCCGGAATCTGGAAATACAGAGCATAAGACATTCGCCTCTTATGTACCTCTCCAAAGAATCTGCGCTTATTAAAACCCTGATGAATGTATACGAGCAGGAGATGGGAGCGGGAGCAAAGCCTGTTGCGATCGGAGGCGGAACCTATGCAAAGTCATTTTCCAATATGGCGGCATTCGGGCCGCTTTTCCCGGGACAGAAGGATTGCATCCACCAGCCGGATGAACAGGTGGAGGTGGAACTGCTTAAGAAGGCCGTGCGCATGATGGCGTATGCGATGGCAGAACTTGCGCAGGCAGAGGAGGTGAACGAATGGATGTAAGTATTTTCAGCGTGCTGGGACCCGTGATGATCGGACCGTCCAGCTCGCATACGGCAGGGGCTGCCAGGCTGTCAAAGGCGGCTGCCAGGATTGCGGGTGGCCGGATTAAAAAGGTCTCATTTGGGCTGCACGGCTCATTTGCCAAAACGTATAAAGGACATGCCACGGATAAAGCGCTGCTTGCCGGGGTGCTGGGCCTGGACGAACAGGATGAGAATATCATCCGCAGTTATGAACTGGCTGACAAGTCAGGGCTTAAGTATGAATTTTATACGACGGATCTGGGAGACGTCCATGAGAATTCGGTAAAAATGGACTTTTTGATGCAGGATGGGCGGACCGTCTCCGTGACTGGCTCATCCGTAGGCGGAGGAGAGATAGAAATTCTGGAAAAGAGATATGGCAGCTTGTTTTAAACGAAAAAGGAGAAGATAGAATGTACCATAATTTCAGCGAGTTACAAGATTACTGCAACCGCAGCCACGTACTTTTGTGGGAGGCAGTACTGAAAAATGAAATCAGGATTACCCATGAGCCAAAAGAACTGATCTATGACAGGGCCAGAAGACGTCTGGCAATTATGGAGTCCGCGGTAAAAAAGCATATTGCCAGGCCTTCAGAGCCGGACGGAAACTACATAGCAGGAATGTCCGCAAGGCAGCATGATCACAAGGACAATGGCATCTGCGGCGCATTCATCAATAGGGTCATGGCCTATGCGCTGTCCTGCAGCGAGGCAAACGCTTCCATGGGAAAGGTATGCGCCGCGCCCACCGCTGGCTCCTGCGGAATCCTTCCGGCCGTCCTGATTGGGATGAAAGAAGAACTGAGTCTTGAGGAAGAGACGGTTCTGAATGGCTTTATCACGGCGGGAGGCCTGGGCGCTATTATTACGCGCAATGCCACCGTTTCCGGTGCAGAAGGAGGATGCCAGGCAGAGTGCGGGGTAGCGGCAGCCATCGCCGCGGCGGCAGCCGTCCAGATGTGCGGCGGCATCGCAGAGCAGTCCATTGCGGCCAGCGGATTTGCACTGATGAATATTATGGGGCTCGTTTGTGATCCAGTAGCCGGGCTGGTACAGATTCCCTGCGCCCAGAGAAATGCTTCCCAGGCAGTAAACGCTTTAGTGTCCGCAGATCTTGCGCTGGCAGGCCAGCCGCTTCTTATCCCCATGGATGAGATCGTAGAGGCAATGTATCAGGTGGGAAGGCAGCTTCCTCCATCGCTTCGGGAAACTGCGATGGGCGGCCTTGCAGCCACAAAGACCGGCAAGAAGATGGGCAGATGCCTGACAGAAAAAAACCTTCAGGCCGAAGCATAGCATGCTCAGCCTGAAGGGGAAGCAGGTAGATGGGCTGCCGGATTATTTTGCAGCCTTATCAGCAAAATCTGTTGTCACTAGGTCTTCATACGGCGCACGTTTATCCAGTTCGCCGGCGTCTTCCAGGATATCCTGCAGAAGGTTGAAGCTGTCTTCTTCAAATACCAGATTGTCTTTCCAGGTATCCTGATCGTAGTAACGTTCCACAATCGTAGTAATCGTGTCCAGATCGGTCTCTTTAAACTGAGGGGCTATGATGCCGGCAATGTCTTCCGGCGTGTGGGACTGGACATAATCCATGCCTTTTTGAAGCGCATTGGTAAATCCCTGGATGACTTCCGGGTTCTTGTCAATATAACTCTGCTTTGCGGAGAAGGCAGTGTATGGCACATAGCCGCTGTCTGTTCCGAGAGAGGCAACAACATAGCCTTTGCCTTCTTTTTCGAGGTTGGTCGCGCCTGGCTCGAATTCAACCGTAAAGTCAGCCTGCCCTTCCGAGAATGCGGCAGCAGTAGAGCCAAAGTCAATGCTCTGATCGATATTTACATCCTTTGCAGGGTCGATATTGTTCTGGTTAAGGATGTATTCAAACACCATCTCAGGCATGCCGCCTTTGCGGCCGCCAAGAACATCTTTGCCTTTGATATCTTCCCAGGTGAAGTCTGGCATCTCTTCCCGGGCTACCAGGAAGTTGCCGGCCCGCTGGGTCAGCTGGGCGAAGTTGACGACGTAGTCGTTGGCACCCTCGTTGTAGGTGTAGATGGATGCTTCAGATCCCATGAAGCCGATGTCTGCACTGCCTGAAAGAACGGCGGTCATGGTCTTATCGGCGCCAAATCCTGTAACAAGATCGAGGTCGATCCCTTCATCCGCAAAATATCCTTCCTCAATGGCTACATACATCGGTGCATAGAAGATGGAGTGGGCCACTTCATTTAAGATGACCTTTGTTGGCTCCTTCTTGGTCTCTTCTTTCTTTGCCTTCGTATCTGAAGATGCGGTTTCTGCGTCATTCTTGGATGAGCAGGCAAGAAGAGAGGTCATTGCCATGGCAATGACGAGAGATACAGCAATGAATCGCTTTTTCATATAATCCTCCTTAAAATTCTAATGCTATAGTATATTCGGCTAAGAAGGATTTGTTACCATCCATATAGATTAGCAGATTACGATGATTTTTCGAGGCGTGGTCTGCGGCGGAATACTTCTGGTTGTCGTGGAATAGTATACGATTAGCAGCTTTCCTCCGAGAGAGCATTCGAAGGGCTGGCCATTGGAAGTCACGACTGGCGTGTAACGCTCCACATTCAATTTAAGAGACCCATCCAGGGCTTCCAGATTGTCATCGAAGTAGCCTGCATACATAGTCTCGTACGGATTGCGGCGTCCAATAAAGACTGCCTGGTATTGTGGTGGAAATATGAGTGGTATGGGAAGGCTGGCATCATAGAAGGCGGCCACATTCATGCCGGGCCGCAGACGTACTTCATTGATGACGTACGTGTCCGGCCCGACGATAAAGTTGCTGATCCCGTCAGAATTGCGTATGCTGACCTGCCGCTGGCAGCAGTCATCGCCAAATGCTGTGATGTCCTGGATTACTCCGGTAATTGGAACTAGATTCATAGAAGGCATAATTAATCCCCCGTTTTTGATTAATATATGCCGGGATTATTTGGATTGTTCTTCTGGCTTGATATTGGCTACCTTGGCATTGGGAGGAAGGAAATGGTACAGATCCTCATAGGACTCAAGTTCCTCAATGGAGATGGGCTCCGAAGGGATCAGTCCGGTACAGTCCTGCATGGAAGCCGCATTGGACAAGTAGTCATAATCATCAATAATTTTCTGGTTTTTCTCATCTTTCATAAGTATATTACCTCCGGTTCTTTGCAAAAATATAAAAAGATTAAGATTAGATTGTGTAGAAAAAGAGAAGGGTATACTGTATAATATTTCCATGAGTGTTTAGATTGAAGAAAGAAGGTCCTGCTATGAACATTGAAATTGACACGCATACCCATACGCTGGCCAGCGGCCATGCATATAATACCCTCAGGGAGATGGCGGCCATGGCTGCCGAAAAAGGCCTTAAAGGACTGGCCATCACCGAACATTCTCCAAAGATGCCCGGAACATGTCATATCTTTTACTTTCAGAACCTTAGAGTAGTTCCAAGAACCATGTACGGTATTGAACTGCTGCTGGGCACGGAGTTGAATATTATGAACGAGCAAGGAGAGGTAGACCTGCCGCAGACTCTATTGAAGGAAATGGATATCGCCATTGCCAGCATGCATACACCCTGTTATGAGGGAGAGAAGACCACGGAGAAGATCACGCAGGCATATTTGAAGGTGATGGAAAATGAATATGTAGATATTATCGGACATCCGGATGATGGAAGATTCCCGGCAGACTACAAGGAACTGGCGAAGGCCGCCAAACGGACCCATACATTGCTGGAGGTCAACAATTCCTCGCTCCGTCCTACTGGCTTCAGGGTGAATACCCAGGAGAACTGCCTGAAGATGTTAAAAGCATGCAAAGAAGAGGGCGCCATGATCGTGCTTGGAAGCGATTCTCATGTGGATGTGGATATTGCTAATTACCAGTATGCCGCAGAATTGGTAAAGAAAGCGGATTTTCCAGAAGAATTAGTGGCTAATTCCAGCCTGGAAAAATTGAAGGCTTCTTTAAAACGGAATAAAAAGGTATAGACTTTACGAATTTAGTGTGTTAAAATGTAACAGTAATGAAATCTGTTACAAAGGAGATAATGCTATGAGTAAAAAGATTAGGACTGAGGCAGTAGATTATCTGTTTAGTGCTATATTAAGTCTGAAAGATAAAGAAGAATGCTATACTTTTTTTGAGGATATCTGTACGATTAATGAATTGCTGTCATTATCCCAGAGATTCGAAGTGGCAAAGATGCTCAGAGAACATAAGACATACCTGGAGATTGCAGAGAAGACAGGTGCATCAACAGCGACCATAAGCCGTGTAAATCGTTCGTTAAACTACGGGAATGACGGATATGACATGGTATTCGAAAGAATCAAGACAAAAGAGGAAGAATAAAAAAGAAATAAGGCTGGCAGGCCTTATTTCTTCTTTTTATCCTGAATTGGCTCAGGAAGATCATCGATTAATTTTTCAATCAGCAGTTTCTTTACGTATACGTCGAAACTCAGGCTGCAGATGAATGCAAAGAATTGCAGATAATCCTGTTCTGTGCCAGGGACATCGGCAAAACTGCTAAGCGCAGCATTGTAGGACTTTGCAACGTCCTTTTGCAGGTTCTCAATCCGGGATTTTTCCAGTTTGCAGATCTCTTCGTAGATAGAAGTAATATTGAAGTCCTCGTGATTATCGAAATATTTCTCTGTGATGGGTGCCAAAAGCGCCTCGATATCCTTGATCGAAAGGATATTTTTAAAATAGTATATGAAAATCATGACCAGGACATGCTCTTTGGAATACTTCTTCTTTACCGGAGGCGGCAGGAGATTATTTTTTGCGTAATTGTTGATCATCGTCTTAGTCAGAATCTTATCGTCTTTATGCCTTTTGGTAGACTGAAGCTGTTCCTCCATAAAGGTAGTTACCTGATCCATGTATAGATCTATATTCGGGATATTCCCCGGTCTCACGTAATCAATTCGCGAGATGCTGGATAGAATGCTGTTCAGCATATCTTTTGTATCAATCGTCATGTTAATCACCTCAATATAGATATTATATAGTATTAAAAACTAGATGACAAGGGGTTTTTGCTTCTAAGACAGTTTTTGCCAGAACATTTTTATTAGGCTTGATTTTAGAGACCAATGTTGATATTCCGATTTTCATAGGCTATAATGGATAAATCTCAATCCGGCAAGCAGCAGTTTGAAGGAATTGTCAAGATTCTGGGAGCAGGTAGAGCCTATGATGGAACTATGTCATAAGAAAAGTCAGGAGGAAATGAAGGTATGAGCGTATATTCAATATATTTCAGCCCTACAGGGGGCACGGCAAAAGTAATGGACATTGTTGCGGATGTGTGGAAAGCGGATGCGCAGATTGATCTGTCCGTATTAGAAGATGATTATGAGAACTATCAGTTTAAGCAAGAAGACATCTGCCTGTTTGGCGTTCCATCCTATGGAGGAAGGGTTCCGGAAGCTGCGCTTGCCCGGATTCGGAGGATGAAGGCTGGCAATGCTTCGGCAGTCATGGTGGTGGCATATGGAAACCGCGCTTATGACGATACATTATTGGAACTTAAGAATGAACTCTGTGAATGCGGGTACCGGGTAAAGGCGGCCATTGCCGCAGTTACAGAGCACTCTATTATGAGACAGTTCGCAAGCGGACGGCCGGATCCGCAGGATGAAAAGGAATTAAGGGAGTACGCCCGCAAGATTCAGGACTCCATGGCTCAGCCTGGGGATGTGGAATTGAGAGTGCCTGGAACTGTGCCTTACAGGGAATATAATGGGGTGCCTTTTAAGCCAAAAGCAGGGAGCAAGTGCACCAGTTGCGGCAAATGCGCGGCGGAATGCCCGGTAGGGGCAATCCCGAAGGATGCGCCGTCAACGGTAGATGAAAAGAAGTGCATCTCCTGCATGCGCTGCGTGGCGGTCTGTCCTTATGGGGCGAGGACGCTTGGAAAGGTAATGCTGCTTGCCGCGTCCCAAAAGATGAAGAAAGCCTGCAGCGGCCATAAGGAAAATGAATTGTTTTTACCTTAGTAAGTTCAAGAAGGGAATACTTAGAGATGTTAAAAGCAGTATTTGTAGACTATACAGGCACGATAATAAAGGAAGACGGGCCGGATATCCAGCAGCTGATCATGCGGGCTTATCAGAACAGCAATATCGAAAGCCCCAAGGCAATGGTGGCTTATTGGTGGAACAAGGTCAAACGATATGAGGAGGAAAGTTTTGGAGAGCGGTTTATTACAGAGGATGAGATTGTAGACCAGATTCTGGAAGACTGCAGGGAGGAGATTCATCTGGAGGATGACAAGAATCAGCTGCATGAACTGTGCCGTCGCTTCTGGGTTCATGCCCCGGCATTTGACGACACGGCAGAATTCTTCGCAAGATGTCCGCTGCCTGTCTATATTATCAGCAATAATGGCGTGAAGTATATTGAAGAAAGCATGGCGGAAAAAGGACTGAATCCTGCGGGAATCATCAGCGGAGACATGGCAAGGGCATACAAGCCGCATAAAGAATTGTTTGAGAAGGCGCTGGAGATCGCTGGAGTGACCGCCAAAGAAGTGATTCACATAGGAGATTCGGCCGCGTCCGATGTAAAGGGGGCGCTTGCCGCCGGGATTACGCCCATACTTCTTGATCGGACCGGGAAAGAAGAGGCGGGGGAGGCCAGGATTATCCATTCTCTGCCAGAGATTTTGGACTATATAGATGAGTAAAGTGGATGATTGAAAAAAGGACCGGCAGCATGCTTTGCTGTCGGCCCTTTTCGTGAGGGGGATTATCCTTCAATCGCAATATACTTGTTATTTTCGATTGCCTTCTTATCTTCACTCTTTGGCACGGAAAGTTTCAAGATTCCATTTTCAAATCTAGCTTTGATGTCGCTTTCCTCTACATTCTCGCCAACATAGAAACTCCGGCTGCAAGAGCCATAGTAGCGTTCGCGGCGGATATACTTGCCGTCTTTATCTTTTTCATCATTATTCTTATCTGTCGTTGCGCTGATGGTCATATAGCCATCTTTGAGTTCCGCCTTGATATCCTTCTTGTCAAATCCCGGCATATCAATGTCCAACTCGTAATGGTCGCCAGCATCCTTTACATCTGTCTTCATTACATTGCTGGATGCATGTCTGCGGAATGGAAAATCCATAAAGTCTTCAAATAAACTATCTCCAAAAATACTAGGCATCAACATAAGTCATCTCTCCTTTTCTATCTGAATGTTGTTTGTTTTAATTGTTCTATATGTAATATAACAAATATAATTAGCACTGTCAAGAGGTGAGTGCTAAATTTTATAAAAAATGAGCGACAGAATTTGCCATCAAATATCTGCCTTGCACTTCTTCTCCAAAAAACTTATAATAGAAACAGACTTTTTGGCGGAGGTGAAAACATAGATGAAATCTACCGTATTATGTTATAATTTGAAAGGCACGAAAAAGGGAAAGCAGATTGCCATGATCTTCGGATTCCTTGGATATAAGATACGCCATGTGGAGAAAGAAGAATATGAGGTTCCCATTGGCGTGCTGGCGGGGGCAAGCAGCCAGGATCAGGAGGCTGCGCAGTATGAAGGAGAAGGATTTCCGGAAGAGATGCTGGTTATGCATGCCGCGACAGAGGACATGCTAGACAAGGCGTTATTCCTGATGAAGAAGGAGAAGGTACAGGTAGGCCTGAAAGCCATGGTGACTGAGACCAACCAGGAATGGACATCTCTTGCGCTTCATGATGAGATACAGAAAGAGCATGAGTATATGAAACAGAGGAAGGAAGAAAGGAAACAGGAAGATTGAGTATATACGATACATTGAATGAACAGCAGAAAGAGGCGGTGCTTCATACAGAAGGCCCGCTTCTGATACTTGCCGGGGCAGGCTCGGGAAAGACCAGGGTGCTGACCCACAGGATCGCATATCTGATAGAAGAGCAGGGAGTAAATCCCTGGAATATACTGGCCATAACCTTTACCAATAAGGCGGCAGGAGAGATGAGGGAGCGTGTGGACAAACTGGTAGGATTCGGGGCGGAGAGCATCTGGGTCAGCACGTTCCATTCCACTTGCGTGCGGATCCTTCGAAGACACATCGATCTGTTGGGCTATGATAATAACTTTACCATCTATGACAGCGATGACCAGAAGACGCTGATGAAAGACGTATGCAAGCTGCTTCAGATTGATACGAAGATTTTTAAGGAAAGGGCTTTGCTTGGCACCATCTCTCATGCCAAGGATGAACTGATCACGCCGGAAGAATTCCGGATCCGTGCAGAGGGCGATTTCAGCCAGAAGAAGATCGCGGAGGTGTATGAGGAATATGAGAAGCAGTTGAGGGCCAATAATGCCCTGGATTTTGATGACCTTCTTGTTAAGACGGTGCAACTTTTCCAGACGCAGGCAGATGTGCTGGAGTATTACCAGGAACGCTTCCGTTATATCATGGTGGATGAGTATCAGGATACGAATACGGTCCAGTTCGAACTGATCCGGCTGCTGGCTTCCAAGTACCGAAACCTGTGCGTAGTAGGTGATGATGACCAGTCTATCTATAAGTTCCGGGGAGCCAATATCAAGAATATCCTGAATTTTGAGCATGTGTTCGAGGATGCCAAAGTGATCAAGCTGGAGCAGAACTATCGCTCTACCAGCAACATCCTGAATGCTGCCAATGCAGTCATCCGCAATAACCGCGGTCGTAAGGATAAGACCTTGTGGACGGACAACGGGGACGGCGAGAAGTTGGAATTCCGCCAGTTCGATACCGCATACGACGAAGCGGAATATATTGTGGGAGATATCCGGGAACATGTGGACCGGGGCGAATGTACATACAATGACAATGCCATCTTATATAGGACAAATGCGCAGTCCCGTATCTTTGAAGAAAAGTTCGTGACTGCCAATATTCCTTACAAGATCGTGGGCGGCGTCAACTTCTACGCAAGAAGAGAGATCAAAGACTTGCTGTCCTATCTGAAGACGGTAGATAACGGCCAGGATGACCTGGCAGTGCGCCGGATTATCAATGTACCCAAGAGGGGAATCGGTCTTACCAGCATCAACCGGGTGCAGGAATACGCCGTCCGGCATGAGGTGGGATTCTATGAGGCTCTGCGGGCTGTGGATCTGATTCCCAACATTGGCAGAGGGGCGTCAAAACTGGAGTCCTTCGTGGCGCTGATTGAGCATTTCAAGACGGATGCGCAGGAGATGAGCATTTCCGGACTGATGAAAGAAATAATTGAAGAGACCGGCTATGTAGAAAGCCTGGAGGCTGAAGACAGTGAAGAAGCGGAGGCAAGGATCGAGAACATCGACGAGTTGATGAGCAAGATCGTGGCCTATGAGGATGCCTGCGAGGAAATGAATGAACCGCCCACTTTGAGTGGATTTCTGGAGGAAGTTGCCTTGGTGGCGGATATCGACAGCCTGGATGAGAACAGCGACTATGTGGTGCTGATGACTCTGCACAGCGCAAAAGGGCTGGAGTTCCCGCATGTATATCTGGCAGGGCTGGAAGACGGAATATTTCCAAGTTATATGACCATTACGGCAGATGACCCGGAAGAAGTGGAAGAGGAGCGAAGGCTCTGCTATGTGGGAATTACCAGGGCAGAGAAGGCGCTGACGCTGACCTGCGCAAGGCGGCGGATGATCCGGGGGGAGACGCAGTATAACAAGATGTCCCGTTTCCTAAAAGAAATACCCATGGAACTATTGTCCACAGGGGCAGTCTTTGAAAAGGAAAAAGAAGAACCTGCCAAGCAGGCAGCGTATATGCAGGCCAGGCAGGCATTTCGGACGAAGGCATTTGCAGCGCCTAAGCCAGCCAGGCAGTTTGGCACTCCAGCCGGAGACGGGCCCGGGTATGGCGTAGGCGACCGGGTGCGGCATATGAAGTTCGGGGAAGGAACGGTAACGGCGATCGTGGAAGGCGGAAGAGACTATGAAGTGACGGTTGATTTCGACGGGCCGGGGACGAAGAAGATGTTTGCGACATTTGCAAGATTACAGAAAGTATAGATAGAAAAGATGAAGGCGGTGCCGCTCTGGAGGAGACGGCATCGCCTTTTCTTTAATAGCGCATATCTATATAACATTGTAACAGCATCCTGCTGCTATCTGGGGCCTCAGCCAAAGGAAGAGTCTGCCGGATGATCTCCAACACAGACTTTCTGGTGATAGTTCTCTATCTCGGATTTCCATTGAAGGGCATCCTGGCTGCCGCTTTCCATCTGGCCCAGGACATTTCCCTTACGGTCAATAAAAATGGTGGATGGAAGAGGGCCCAGATCCTTTAAGTATAACTGGCTGAATTCCTCAGAATCCAGCAATTGGGTATAGTTGATGCCTGCGCTGTTTACGACGGCAAGGGAATCTGCATCCTTTACGTCGGTGACGCCCTGAATCAGTCCTAATATCTGGACGCCCCTACCGGCATATTCCTGGCTCAGCGACTCCAGTATCCCCATTTCTTTTTCGCAGGAGGTGCAGGAAGAATTCCACACATTTATAACGGTTAGTTCTGATTGCGTGAAAAGGCTCTTGGAATCCATTTCATATCCGCTCAAGGTCTTCAATTTTATGTTATCGGAGTCCTTTTCCTGGGTCTTCTGCTGCGTGTCGCTTTTTGTGGCGCCACTTGCAGGCGCTTTTTTATTGTCGGTGTCGGTTTTCGCACTGCAGGCCGCAGTGAAGATGATTGTCGCCATGAAAATAGGGAAAAGCAGCCTTTTCGTTGTTTTTTTCATTCATACACGTCCTTTCTGTTAGTGGAAATGTTACAGTTATACTGTAATAATAGCAGTTACAGAATGAAATGTCAATAGGATTTTGAGAAAGTATGTGTCGGATAAAAAATGTTGATTTTGGTATAAATATATAGTAATCTCAAAATGATAGTGTTATAATAAATACAATATTTGAACTTGCTATGATAGCAGAAAGGATGTGGGAGCATGAGTAAAGTAGAGGATATCATTGCAGCAACAAAATTAAGCGAGCTGGTGAATAAAAAGGAAGAAGACAGCCATTGCAAGACTGTTCTTTGGATTTTGGCAATCGTAGGAGCAGTTGCTGGAATTGCAGCGATTGCTTACGCCGTATATTGTTTCTTTACACCGGATTATCTGGAAGATTTTGAAGAAGACTTTGAAGATGATTTCGACGATGATTTTTTCAATGATGATGATCAGGTATAAGGGTTAACGGAATAGTCTGAGAACGCAATAGAGGAAGCAGGTTGGAAGCCTAACTGGTGTATAGAAGGGCCTCTTGCCTGCTTTTATCTTGGAAGGAGAAGAAGATGGACGAGCAGTGTTATGCACTATTGATAGATGCGGACAACGTATCTGCCAAGTATATCAAGCCTATATTGACGGAGTTGTCTAAATATGGGGTTATCACATACAAAAGGATATATGGAGACTGGACGAGCACGCAGAATTCCAGCTGGAAAGACGAACTGCTGACCAATTCCATAACGCCAATCCAGCAATTCAGCTATACACAAGGAAAAAATGCGACAGATTCCGCTATGATTATAGATGCCATGGATATTTTGTATACGAATGATGTGGATGGATTCTGCATCGTATCCAGCGACAGCGACTTTACCCGGCTGGTAAGCCGTATCAGAGAGAGCGGAAAGATGGTGATCGGCATGGGCGAGAATAAGACGCCGGAGCCATTCAGAAAGGCATGTGATAAATTCACGATTCTCGAGAACCTGCTAAATGAGCAGGAGCCGGGAAGCCCGAAGACTGAGGATACCCAGGATACGCTTGGCAGGGAGAAGATTGAGATTGAAGACGCGATCATCAAGATGATCATTGAGAACCAGGACAGCAATAAGGCTACCGGCCTGGGCGAGGTGGGAAGCCGCCTGGTCAGCCTGTATCCGGACTTTGACGTTCGTAGCTACGGCTATAATATGCTGTCAAAGTTCCTGGAGGAATTCACCAGAATCCAGTTGGTCAAGCATGGAAATATCGTGTCCGTAGCCTTGCGGGAAGACTGGGGTATGAAAGAAGACATTGACGGATATGTGGTTTATATCGTAAAGAGGGCTGGAAAAGACGGCATAGAACTCAGCACCCTCGGCAATAAAGTGTATGAAAAATATAAGGATTTTAAGATCAGCGATTATGGATATGCCCAGCTGAATCAGTATGTTAAGAGTATAGAACATATTAAGGTGGAACAGGTTGGCACCATATTGAAGGCAAAATATATCAAGTAAGCATAGAGGAGAATTACGACATGAAAAAAGGGCAGGTATACGAAGGAATCATTGAATCAGTAGACTTTCCAAATAAGGGAAAGGTATTCCTACCTGAAGAAGACAGATATGTAATTGTAAAAAATGGAATTCCGGGTCAGAAGGTCCGTTTTTCCGTCAATAAGATAAGAAATGGAAAGGCAGAAGGAAGGCTGCTGGAAGTGCTGGAGCCTTCGTCTTTGGAGATTGCTTCCTCTTGTCCTCATTTTGGACAATGCGGAGGGTGTACTTACCAGAATCTTCCCTATGAAGAGCAGCTTAAGATGAAAGAAGCACAGGTGAAGGCCATGATGGATAAGGCAGTAGATGGGGCTTACTGCTGGGAAGGGATCATGCCGAGCCCTGTGAAGGAGGCCTACCGCAACAAGATGGAATTCTCGTTCGGCGACGAGTATAAGGATGGCCCGCTGGCTCTGGGAATGCATAAAAGAGGCAGTTTCCATGATATTGTGAATGTAACGGACTGCCGAATCGTGGATGAAGACTATCGGAAAATACTGGCATGTACCCTGGATTTTGCCAGGGAGACCGGACTTCCTTATTATCACCGCATGCGCCATGTGGGATATTTCCGTCATCTGCTGGTCAGAAAGGCCGTAAAGACCGGGGAGATTCTGATTGATATCGTGACAACGACAGAACATGACTTCATTGAAGGAGCAGGAGGAAAGCAGTGGGTCAGCCAGTTGCTTGCGCTTGAACTGGATGGAAAGATTGCCGGCATACTGCATACGAAGAACGATAGCCTGGCGGACGTGGTAAAGGATGATGGGACCGAGATTCTGTACGGGCAGGACTTTTTCTATGAGGAATTGCTGGGACTGAAATTCAAGATCACGCCATTTTCCTTCTTCCAGACCAATTCCCTTGGGGCGGAGGTTCTATATGAGAAGACCAGGGAGTATATCGGAGAGACCAAAGACAAGGTTCTCTTTGATCTGTACAGCGGGACAGGTACTATTGCCCAGATTGTGGCTCCTGTGGCAAAGAAGGTGGTAGGCGTGGAGATCGTCGAGGAGGCTGTGGAGGCTGCAAGGGAAAATGCGGCGCTCAATGGCCTGGATAACTGTACCTTTTGGTCAGGCGATGTCCTGAAAGTCATCGACGAACTGGGCGAAGTGCCGGATCTGATCATTCTTGACCCGCCAAGAGACGGCGTACATCCCAAGGCGCTTGAGAAGATAACGAACTTTGGCGTGGAACGGATGGTGTATATTGCATGCAAGCCTACCAGCCTGACGAGGGATCTGGAGATGCTGCAAGGAAGAGGCTACCGGGTGGAACGGATAGGATGCGTGGATCTCTTTCCTGGGACGGTGCATGTTGAGACGGTATGTTTATTGTCCAAACTTCATGCAAACCAACATATCGAGGTGGAGCTTCAGATGGATGAGCTTGATTTGACGGCTGCGGAGAGCAAAGCCACCTATGAGGAAATCAAGGAATATGTTTTGAAGCAAAGCGGATTGAAAGTCAGCAACTTGTATATTGCACAGGTAAAGCAGAAATGCGGAATTATTGAGAGGGAAAACTATAACCTGCCGAAATCGGAAAACTCCAGACAGCCGAAATGCCCGCCAGAGAAAGAAGCTGCTATAAGGGAGGCATTGGAACATTTTCGGATGATTTGATTTTGCATATTTGAGCCGTCTATCATTTCTCTATATAATGAAAGAAAAAAGGACGGTGGCGATTATGAGGGAAAAGAAAACTCATTTGTATTTTGACAACGAGGAAAGAAAGATATTGCTACATAGCCTTGTGGAATTGAAAAATCAGCTCATTCAACAGGGCAGATATACCGACCCCGTTGACGAACTCATCTTCAAGGTTGTCAACGCTCCTGTTAAGAGAATGAAAATTGAATATGTCTAAGGCACATCACCACGAAGCCGCTTATTCTTATGGATTTTAAGAGTAGGCGGCTTTTTTGCGTTCTCTGGTACAGTTACATAGCCGCCTTGACAAAGCGGCTAAATCTATGCGAAAGGAGGACGCACTCTATGTCAAATTGCAAAGTAATCGCTCTGACTAATCAGAAAGGCGGTGTCGGCAAGACCACTACGGCGGTCAATCTGGGCGTAAGTCTGGCACAACAGGGCAAGAAAGTCCTGCTCATTGATGCTGATGCACAGGCAAATCTAACCATGTCCCTCGGCTACAACAGACCAGACGATTTACCCGTCACGCTCTCTACCATCATGCAGGATATTATTGATGACAATCCCATAGATGTTCAGAAAAGCATCCTGCATCACGGCGAGGGCGTTGACCTGTTACCGTCCAACATTGAGCTGTCGGGCTTGGAAGTAAGGCTGATTAACGCCATAAGCCGTGAAAGTGTGCTGAAAACCTGCGTGAACGAGGTCAAGAAAAATTATGACTATGTTCTCGTGGACTGTATGCCGAGTTTGGGTATGCTGACCATCAACGCACTTGCGGCGGCTGACAGCGTGGTTATCCCTACGCAGCCCCACTATCTTTCTGCCAAAGGCTTAGAGCTGTTGCTTCGCTCCGTGTCGAAAGTCAGACGGCAAATCAATCCCCCTCTGCGGATTGACGGCATCCTTATGACGATGGTAATGCCCCGCACGAACATCTCCAAGGAAATCACCGCCACGGTGAGAAGTGCCTACGGACAGAAAATCAAGGTGTTTGATACCCAGATACCCCACTCCATCCGTGCGGTAGAAGCCACCGCAGAGGGAAAGAGCATTTTTGCCTATGACAAAGGCGGCAAGGTAGCCGCAGCTTATGAGCAGTTCGGAAAGGAGGTGGCAGAGCTTGGCGGGAAACAAAAGAACAGAAATCAAGCTGACCGCATACGATGACCTGTTTGAAACAGATCAGAGCCGTGAGGAAGCAAAATTAAGCAAGATACGGGATATTCCCATATCGGAGATTGACGAGTTCCCAGACCACCCGTTCAAGGTTTTAATGGACGAGGACATGGAGCAGCTTGTCGATAGCATCAGGCGAAGCGGCGTAATGACCCCTGCTACTGTCCGTCTGAAAGAGGACGGGCGGTATGAGCTTATCAGCGGTCACAGGCGTAAAAAGGCTTGTGAGCTTGCGGGGCTTGAAACACTGAAATGCGAGGTCATGGAGTTGACCCATGACGAAGCGATTATTGTCATGGTGGAAAGCAATCTCCAACGCACCACTATCTTGCCGAGTGAGAAAGCCTTTGCCTATAAGATGCGGCTTGAAGCAATGAACAGGCAAGGGCAGAGAAGTGATTTAACTTCGTCGCCACTGGCGACGAAGTTGCAAAGTGGACGCTCTGATGTAGAATTGGGCGAGCTTGTCGGGGAAAGCAAAGACCAGATACGGCGTTATGTTCGCTTAACCGAGCTTGTAGCCGAAATCCTGCAAATGGTAGACGACAGGCAGATTGCTTTCCGCCCTGCGGTTGAAATCTCCTATCTAACCGAGGAACAGCAATATACCCTGCTTGAAGCCATGAGCTACAACGACGCTACCCCGTCGCTTGCACAGGCTATCAAAATGAAAAAGTTCAACCAAGACGGAAAGCTCACAAACGAGGTTATCCAGAGCATCATGGAGGAAGAAAAGCCGAACCAGAAAGAAAAGCCCGCTTTCCGTGATGAACGGATAACCAAGCTCATACCGAAGTCTGTACCCAGAGGGCAGGAAACCGACTTTGTGGTAAAGGCGTTGGAGTTTTACAACCGCCATTTGCAGCGGAACAAGGCTCACGAAAGGTAAGCCACACACCGAGGGCGGGGTCTGTCCGTTGGGGGATAGCCATATTTTTTTCGGCTTCCCCCTCTCCACACCTCACCCCCTTGATACTGCCAGTAACTAACCGAAAAAAGAAAGTATTTAAGCTGTCCATGAGGGCAGCTTTTTTTCGGTCAGCAAGGCAAAATTTTTAACAACCTAACAGGAGGTATCTATGAAGTTTTCAAAATTATTCAAAAAGGCTGCGGCTCTTTGCATGGCTGCGGTCACGGCGTTGTCGGTCATCCCTGCGACCACGGCATTTGCCGCAGGCGACATCGGCACGATTAGTTTTTCCCACACCTACGACAGCGGCGGAAACGCCATGAGGTACAATTCAAGTGCCACAATTAACGGCTATACCGCAGGCGGCACGGGCAATTACAAGTACCGTATGTCCGTGGACGGGGAAACGGCGTTCTGCATCCAGCCTGGCGTTCCGTTGAAAACGGGAAACACCTTGAAAAAGGCATCTTCCGACACTTGGAACGCCTTATCCGCCAACCAGAAAAAGGCTGTCGGGCTTGCCCTGCTCTACGGTTATCAGGGCAACCGCAGCAATCTCACGGGAAGCGATGATGAAAAATGGCTTGCCACCCAGACCCTTGTATGGGAGTTTGTCACGGGATGCCGTGAAGCCACAGGCTCATACCGCCAGACAAGCACGACCATTTACAGCCTGCATTTTGGCTCTAACTATGCCAACAGCGGTGCGAGGGCGGCTTACGACCAGATTGTTTCGCTTATGGCAAACCATAACACCATACCGAGCTTTCTGTCGGGCGGTAAAAATGACATCACGAAGGAGCTTGCCTATAAGGACGGGAAATACAGCATCACGCTGACCGATAAGAACGGCGTATTGTCGGATTATTCCTTTACAAGCTCCGATGCCAATGTATCCGTATCAAAGGACGGAAACAAGCTGACTGTCAGCTCCAAAAAGGCGATAAGCGGCTCTGTCCGTATCACCGCCACCAGAAACGGCGTGCCGACTGTCAGCGACAGTGCAAGGCTCATCGCTTATGGCGACCCGAACTTGCAGGACTTGGTGACAGGCGTGGAAAATACCGACAGCGTAAAGGCGTATATCAATGTGGAAACGCCCACAGGTACGATTGCCCTCAAAAAGACTTCCGAGGACGGCGTTGTGGCAGGCATCTCTTTCCACATCAAAGGCGACGGCTTTGATAAGACGGTAAAGACCGATGCCAACGGCAGCCTCACCGTGGAGGGCTTATTCCCTGCGACCTATACGATTACGGAGCAGCCCATTGACCGTTATGAGCCGCAGCAGACCCAGACGGTTACGCTCATCGGCGGCAAGACGACCACGGTCAATTTCAATAACACCTTGAAGCGTGGCAGTCTGGAGGTGGTAAAGACTTCCGAGGACAATCTGGTGGAGGGCGTGAAGTTCCACCTTTACGGCACTTCGCTCAGCGGTCTGCCCGTGGATGAATATGCCGTGACCGACAAGAACGGACTGGCTAAATTTGAGAATGTCCTTATCAGCGGCAACACCCCGTATGTGATTGAGGAAGTGGATACCGCTGTCCGCTATGTCGTTCCCGAAAGCCAGACCGCCCCGATTGAGTGGAAAAAGGTCACGAAGCGGAGCTTTACCAACATTCTCAAGAAATTCAATGTGACCGTCACAAAGACCGATGCGGAAACAGGAAACCCGCAGGGCGACGCCACTTTAGCAGGTGCGGTTTACGGCATCTATAAGGGCGAGGAACTGATTGACACCTATACCACAGACGAAAATGGGCAGTTTACAACAAAGTATTATATCTGTGACAATGACTGGACTATCCGTGAAATCAGCCCGTCCGAGGGCTACCTGCTTGATGAAACCGTACACCATGTGGGGGCAGAGCCAGAGCTTTATACTATCGAGTACAACTCCGCTGAAAATGATGTGAATGAGCAGGTCATCAAGGGCAATATCGCCATCATCAAGCATACCGACAATGGCGAAACCCAGATTGAAACGCCCGAAGAAGGTGCAGTTTTTGAAGTGTATCTCAAATCCGCAGGCAGCTATGGAAATGCAAAGGAAACCGAGCGTGACGTTCTCACCTGCGATGAGAACGGCTTTGCCCAGACAAAGGATATGCCCTACGGCATCTATACCGTAAAGCAGACCTCTGGATGGGAGGGACGGGAGCTGATGAAGCCCTTTGATGTGTTCATCAATAAGGACGGTCAGACTTACCGCTATTTAATCAATAACGCAAACTTTGAGAGCTATATCAAAATCGTGAAGAAAGATGCGGAAACAGGCAACACCATTCCGTATGCAGGTGCAGGCTTCCAGATTTACGACCCAAGCGGAAACCTTGTGTCAATGACTTTCACCTACCCCGAAGTAACGACCATCGACACCTTTTACACCACGGCGGACGGCGAGCTTATCACGCCCCAGACCTTGGAATACGGCACGGGCTATTCCCTTGTGGAAATGCAAGCCCCGTATGGATATGTCTTAGACTCCGAGCCTGTTTATTTTGATGTGGTGCAGGAGAACTCCGAGGAGGAAAGCGGCATTACGCTCATTGAAGTGGTACGCTCCAACATGGCACAGAAAGGCACAATTACCGTGGAGAAGTCTGGCGAGGTGTTCTCCACCGTGGCAGGCGACAAGGGCTTGTATCAGCCGATTTTCGACCTCAGCGGTCTGGAGGGGGCTGTCTATGAGATTCGTGCTGCCGAGGATATTTATACTCTGGACGGTACGCTCAGGGCTTCCAAGGGCGAGGTCGTTGACACCGTTACCACAGGTGCGGACGGCACGGCAAAATCTAAAGAGCTGTACCTTGGCAAATACGAGGTCAAGGAAACCACAGCCCCGTATGGCATGGTGCTGAATGAGGAAGTCCACGCCGTAGAGCTTGTGTACGCAGGACAGGAAATCGCAGTGACCGAAACAGCAACGGGATTTGTCAATGAGCGTCGCTTGATGCACAACGAGCAAGAATGAAAGCGTATGCAGATTTCAATGATTATGAAATTGTCGGTGAGTATGAGGACGCAGGAAAGTCGGGGAAATCAATCGAGGGGCGGCTACAATTCAGGCAGATGATGGAAGATGTAAAGTCTGGAAAAGATAACATCTCGTATGTATTGGTGTTCAAGCTTTCCCGATTCGGGAGAAATGCAGCGGATGTTCTTTCAACTTTGCAGGTCATGCAGGATTTTGGTGTAAACCTAATCTGCGTCGAGGATGGAATTGACTCGTCCAAAGATGCAGGAAAGCTGATGATTTCCGTTTTGTCAGCAGTAGCAGAAATTGAGCGTGAGAATATCCGTGTTCAAACAATGGAGGGCAGAATTCAGAAAGCCAGAGAGGGAAAATGGAATGGCGGATTTGCACCATATGGATACCAACTTGTGAATGGCAAGTTGGAAATCAACGAGGAAGAAGCGGTTGCAGTCCGAACCATCTACGACCAGTATGTGAATACGGATATTGGCTCGAACGGGATTTCAAAATATCTGGAGAATCACGGCATCCGCAAGATACAGCGTCAAAATGGGAAGAACCCCCTCTTTGATGCCCATTTAGTCCGCTTGATATTGAAAAATCCCGTCTACTGCGGTAAAATTGCTTATGGACGCAGGAAAACAGAAAAAGTCCACGGGACACGGAATGAATACCATCTTGTGGAACAGGATAATTTCCTTTTGGTAGATGGATTGCATGAGGCTATTATTCCAGAGGATGTCTGGAATGCTGCACAGGTAAAATTGGTTGCACAGGCAAAAAAGTATGAACATGTCAATAAAGGGAAAAATGAACGGACACATTTGCTTTCTGGGATTGTGAAATGTCCTATATGCGGTGCAGGGATGTATGGGAACAAGAGTATAAAACACAAAAAAGACGGCACGAAATACAAGGATTTCTTCTATTATGGGTGTAAACACCGTAGTATGCAGCGAGGGCATAAATGTGATTACAAAAAGCAGATACGGGAGGAACTTCTGGATGATGCCGTAGCTGAAGTGATAGTGAAGCTCGTCAGCAACCCTAATTTTGCAACTATGATGCAGGAAAAAATCAACATGAAAGTTGATACGACTGCCATAGACCAAGAAATAGAAAATTATGAAAAACAGCTTCGTCAAGATTACTCCATCAAATCGAAGCTGATGGAGGAAATTGATAATCTTGACCCCGATGACAGACATTATATCAGAAGAAAGGCAGACCTTGATGACAGGCTTTATCGGATGTATGATAAGATAGAAGAACTAGAATCGCAGTTGATTGATGCCAGAGCCAAAAAGACATCCATCGAAGCGGAGAAAATTACAGGGGATAATATTTACAAAGTATTGATTTGTTTTGACAAGCTGTATTTCGCTATGAACGATGTGGAACGGCGACAGCTTATAGAAGCGTTGATTGCTGAAATACAGATTTATGAGGAACGCAAACCCAATGGTCAGTGGCTTAAATCAATTCGGTTTAAGCTACCGATTATTGAAAATGATTTAAGAATTGGTTTGGACAACAGTGAACATGTTGAAACCGTCTGCCTGCTGTCCAAAAAAGCCCAGTAAATCAAAGGGTTTCAGCGGTTCTGGGCAGATAGAGGCGTGTGTTTTTTGTTTGGATGGACTGAACTTTGTTTGGTGTTACCGAGGCGGGGTAAGAAAAATGAACGTTTTGGCAGCGCGAAGCCTCCCCTTGGGAAAAGATATTTGATTAAAGGAGACGGGTATGGCATATGGCAAATCAATAGAACTTTTCCTGGTTAATGGAACGGCAGACAGTCTTGTAACAGCAGAACTAAGGAGAAGCTGAAAAGGTTCAGGAAAGATTAATACAGCATTTACGTGATTATCAGGCTGAAAAGGAAAAGTACTACTGGACGACCGCCGTAATTTTTGCGGGACGTGATTTGAATAAAGCCTGAAGAATTCATCGCACATGTGAGAGTGCTTATCAATGCTCTTGGTTATAAGGTATTTGAACCTGTTCTCCAACATAAGAAAGCGGAAGATGGTAGAAGCATACTGGAATATAGGAAAGAGTATTGTGAAACAGAAAGATGGATATAAAAAGCAGAATATGGCAGCAGATTATTTCCAAATAGTCACGTAATGGGAAAGTTGTTATTAGTCTCTTAAAAAAAATAAGTGTAATGGTAATGATTTTCTTTACCGATGTTGTTGTCAGAGCATATGGTTGATATAATGGTTAAAGAATTTTAACGAAAGGATTTATAAGTATGAAACAACATCAGATAGTGATCGATGTGAATAAATGTGTCGGGTGCGGTTTGTGCAGCAAGGTTTGTGTAGCACATAATCTTGAGATAAAGAATAAAAAAGCAGGTAAAGTAATGGATAGCTGCATAATGTGTGGACAATGCTCGGCTGTCTGTCCGAAAGAGGCAATTGCATTAGAGGGATTTGATGACTGTCAAATTGAAAAAACAGAGGATATTCGCCTTGATCCAGACGCTGTTTTGCATACAATCCGATTTCGCAGGAGTGTCCGTAATTTTAAAAAGACAAAAATTCCACAAGAAGTAGTTGACCAAATTTTAGAAGCGGGCAGGCTTACTCATACTGCCAAAAATATGCAGGATGTTTCTTTTGTCGTACTTGATAAAGAAAAAGACCGAATTGAAAAAATGGCGGTCAAAGTGTTCAAAGCAATTAAGCCGATAGCAGATTTGTTCAGTCCGATGGCAAGGAATAATAAAATCAATGACAGCTTTTTCTTTTTCAAAGCCCCTGTGATAATCGTTATATTGGCAAAAGATAAAACAAACGGTATTCTTGCAGCACAAAATATGGAGTTTGTTGCGGAGGCAAATGGTTTGGGTGTCTTATACAGCGGCTTTTTCACAATAGCAGCAAATATTTCACGGAAAATCAGAAAAGAAATTGGTATTCCGAAAGGGAAAAAGGCGGCTATGACATTGGTGTTTGGCTATCCGGATGTGAAGTATCTGCGTTCAACACCCCATAAAGGCTTAGAGGTCAGATATATGTAGGAGGCTTTGGAATGGAAAGGGAATGTGAAGAAAACTTAAAACAGATTATAGAAGGATTTCAGGAATGCAGAAATGCTTTTACTGCTCTTGGAGATGAAACAAGACAGCTGATACTGCTTAAGTTGCTGGAAAGTGATTTATCAGGTATCAGGGTAGGAGAAATCGCAAAGAAAACACATCTTACACGGCCCTCTGTTTCGCATCATCTTCAAATATTAAAGGAAGCGGGCATTGTTGCAATGCGCCGTGAGGGAACAAAAAATTATTATTATTTAAGTGTTGATGAAACTGTGTGGAACGATATTGCCGATTTGGTCAATGGAATTTATGAAAGTATACAACACATCAGTTCACAATCATAAAAGAGAGGAAATCTATGATATTATATTTTTCAGGAACAGGAAACAGCGAGTACGCTGCAAAGAGGATAGGAAAAGAAATAGATGATGAGGTAACAAATCTTTTTGAGAAAATCAGAACCAATGATTATTGTACAATGAAATCTGAACGACCATGGATTATTGTTGTTCCGACTTATGCGTGGAGAATACCGCATATCGTGAAGAAATGGCTGGAGAATACAGAACTTGAGGGAACCAAAGATATTTATTTTGTGATGACCTGTGGGGGAAGTATCGGAAATGCCGCGAAATATCTTGGAAAACTCTGTGTAAAAAAGAACATGAATTATTGTGGCTGTGCAGAAATTACGATGCCGGAGAATTATATTGCATTGTTTTCTACACCGACAGAAGAAGAGGCATTACAGATTATAGAGCAGGCGGAATGTGTAATAGAGCGCACCGCGCTTTGCATCAAAAATAAGGAGAAACTCTCTCAGTCAGAAATCTCTTTTAAAGATAAAATGAACAGCGGAATTATAAATAATCTGTTCTATCCGGTATTTGTACATGCAAAGAAATTTTACGCGACAGATGACTGCATTTCCTGTGGTAAATGCGTCAATGTATGTCCGCTTAACAATGTTCGTATCGAAAGCGGAAAGCCTGTATGGGGAGATCATTGTACACACTGTATGGCATGTATCTGTCGCTGCCCGAAAGAAGCGATTGAATATGGAAAGCATAGCCATGGTTTAAATCGTTATACCTGCAAAAAAGAAGTCCGGTAAAAGGCTTGAAGTCACAAATTGTGTTTTCAAAATAGAAAAGTTGTTGTTGCAGAATTTTAAAAATGGTACATATACGCTTTCTGCTTATCTGATAGTACAGTTGGGAAAGAACTTTGCAGATGTTTTGCTGTTTATAGCACTCGTTGCGCTGCTTACGGCACTCGTTGCGTGACTCTAGCAGATAGACTTCCTAAAATGAAATCATAAAATAAAGGAGGTTCTATTTATGTTGAAATCTATGGGAAAAAGTAAGATGTGTATCTTTTGGATGGTTACCTTTGGACTGATGGGACTAACGGGAGTGTTACTAGCTCCAGTTGTAATGTACATTATAAAAGTATCAAAGCGCTATCCAAAAGCATTTGGATGGATCACCACTGCTGCATTTGTTGTTATATGCATATTATATATGTATGGATTTTTATATAGGCAGGAATGGAATGTGAGTTTTGTTCCAATATGTATTTGCATGGTTATGGCTATTGGCAGAGTTCTAAATAGCAATATTAGATAGTGGAGGAGATATGGAAATTTCAGAAGTGATAAAAGAGGCCAGAATAAAAAAGGGAATGACGCAGCAGCAACTGGCAGATGCTGTATATGTTACCAGGCAGACTATTTCAAAATGGGAGTTGGGAAAAAGTATCCCTGATGAAGCATCATTAAGTCTGTTGTACCAATGTTTGGAGATTGACAATGAAGAGAAAAAAATATTAAAGAAACTTGCCATTAATAAGCAGAACGCATTTTTACTTATTATCGCTATTGTATTTTCTCCGGCGGTAATAGGAATTCGCTATTGTTTATTTAAAATGGGGAAACTTGAAGATCAAAGATTCAAGATTTGGATTCAAAGTGTTGGATTCGTTCTGTTTGCTTTTTACTTGAGAACTTTGAAAGATAATATAGCTTATATTTTCGTTTCTATAACTGCAATTTGTTATTTGGCTTATCAATATTATATGCTTAGTCTGGACAGAGCAACGGAATAATGAGGACGTAGAAATCCTAGTTATAAAAATGCTAAGTTGGAGCGTTTGTCAGAGAAGGGCAGGCGCTTTGAGAATTGGTTGCTGGATGGAACGAGGGCATGGTATACTTTGAAGAGAAAACTTAGAATTTGCAACAAAGATTATTTATATTGGAGGAATTACCAATGCAAAATTTTTTTGAGGCATTAGCAAGTGAATGTAAAAACACAGCATTACCCGAAGAGTTTAATTATTTTGAAAAACTTATTGGCAGTTGGGCAATAGACTATATAGAGAGTAACAATTCCATTTCAATTAAGGGCGAATGGCATTTCTCATGGGTCCTTGAAGGAATGGCTATTCAAGATGTTATTATTCTGCCTGATTATGAATATGGAACATCGCTGCGTATCTATAATCCTGACACACACGCATGGGATGTGGCTTATGGTTATACTGGAAAAATAATACGACTTGAAGCAAAAAAACAAGATGACATGATAATGCTCACCTTCGTCAATGATGAAAGAAGAAAGTGGGTTTTTACTAATATAGAGAATAATCGTTTTCATTGGGAAAACATTACTGTAAAAGATGATGGAGAATGGGGTATAAATGCAGAAATATATGCTGAACGTATCATATAACCACAGTTCATGTTAATGCGTTTGACATTATTATTTACAAGGTATCTAGTAATGAGTTTAGTATACCATGTGCATGTGAGAACTCTCTGTATAAAAGAATATCAAAATATTATTCGGAGCAACATATGTGACAACAGTACTTGGCAGATCTAAATATTATGCCCAAAGACGAAGTCCTTGAAAAAGATCAATTGGTTGGGGCATCTAATAAGGGAACAATGGTAATTGACCTGAAAGATAAGAATGCTTTTGATACGCTTATGGCAAGCCCGGCTCATGTGGAAACTATGGCGAATTTGAATCTGGGGAGGTAGTTATGCTTATCAATTATAATGAGATGACGGAAAGAACAGTACCAGGAATGAACGGTGGAACAGGAGAAATGTCAGCCAAGATGTTTATGGATGAACAAGGGAAAATCATCCCTTGCCGCATTCATGTTGGAGGTTCCATAGGCTTACATAGGCATGAAACAAGTGATGACATCAACTATACTTACAGTTGTCGTAGAGCGATAATCCCAGGTTATTGGAATAAAAATTGAGATTGTAAAGGGGACGAATTTATGTTTTACCGAAATGATGAACGGGATGATTATTGGCATATGGGTGCAGGGACATTAATTAAAAGTGGCCAGCCGGATGACGGTGTGATTTCCGGGAGTAAGGAACTGTTTAGACAGCGGTTCCTGCTCCCGGATTTTTGCAATTCAGAGGATTGTTAAAAGGATTGTCTTGATTGGTAGATAGAATATAAACCGAAAGGGCATTGAAGATGTGTGCCACAAGGATGGTAATACTGAATAATGAATGTGAGGGGAACCTCGTGTAAAGTTTATTCCTTATTTTGTTTGAAGGCAAATTCCTTTTAAAATTGTGTTGATGGTAAATACTATCTTTAAACACAATAAGGAGGCTTTTCATTATGGAAAACAAGACTTATGGATATGTTCGCGTATCCACCAAAGAGCAAAACGAGGATCGCCAGTTGATTGCCCTTCAAGAATTTCCTGTTTTAGAGAAATGCATTTATATGGATAAACTCAGCGGGAAAGATTTTAACAGACCACAATATCAGAAACTTCTGAAAAAAATGAGGCCCGGCGATCTATTGGTAGTAAAATCCATTGATCGGCTGGGCCGTAATTATGAGGAAATTCTACTGCAATGGAGGATGATTACCAAGGAGAAGCAGGTGGATGTTGTGGTGTTGGATATGCCGCTTTTGGATACTAGAAAATCTGGCAATGATTTGACCGGCACTTTTGTGGCTGATCTGGTACTGCAAATTCTGTCCTACGTGGCGCAGACAGAACGCGAAAACATTCATCAAAGGCAGATGGAAGGGATCGCGGCAGCTAGATTACGGGGTGTACAGTTTGGGAGACCAAGAAAGCCGGTTCCAGAATTGTTCTGGCAGTTAAAAGAGGAGTGGAAAGATAAAAAAATCACATCGCGGGAGGCTGCCAGACAGTTATCTATCTCGCAGGATACCTTTCTAAGATGGGCGCACGGAAAATAAAATGGTAATTTAGCCATGGAAATGTAGGAAATATCGGTCGTTCCTTTTACATAGAATTTGGATGTTTTTCACGCCTTTTTAGGCCAATAGGCGCAAATTTATACCCAGAATTATTATAACATACCGGAACGATAAAGTCTGATTTATCGTTCTTCGTAAAGCCTGTGAAATGTGAAGTTAATTTAGTACAGCAGGTGCAGAATTTTCGGTTGTCTGGGGGACATTCGGTTAATCTTGGTGAAAACTTTGGCATATTCAGTGCCGAACTAAGAATCATCACTTATTCTCAAATATCACTGTACCCAAAAACCAGATTTGGGGGAAAACAGTGAAATGAGTTAGCGACGAAAGGTAAAGGAAGAGAGGTAGGACATGGAACTGTTAGAATATCTGCGCATTCAAACAGACTGCATATATATCTCTGATCTGAGAGGGAGCAAACGATACCATTCAATCTGCAACGCACTCTATAGGATTGATGCTCAGCAGTATAGTTTACAAGAATGGAATGATGCTTTAAGTTATATCACAAGCAAATCTGTTTCTTTCTCAAATCAAGATGAGGTCATAGAATATTTATCAAGAAAAACTAGTAATGAGTTATTTCAAAAATGAATATTGAAATGAGTAAAAAGTAGATAATAAATTATAATGCAGAGGGCAAGAGTGTCTGAAAATAGAGCGTTTTGCAAAGCGAGATGGGGCGAAAGATCAGTGGAATATCAGTGGAATAAGGGGAGTTATGTCTGATTTTCCCTATTTTTTAAACCACGGGTAGGAAATAAAATCTTTGGCATAGATCTGCTTCATCTACAAATAATACCTCTAAACAAGATCAGGAGGTATTACAATGAAAGCTATCGTATTTGACGGATTGCAGAAAGTTGAATGCAGGAAAGTGGAAGATCCAAGGATAGAAAAAGAGGATGATATTATCGTGAAGGTTACTTCCACGGCTATTTGCGGATCGGATTTACATTTAGTGCATGGCCTCGTAAAGGGGATGTATGACGGATACGTTTTAGGCCACGAGACAATGGGAATAGTCGTAGATGCCGGAAAGGAAGTTCGGAATCTAAAGAAAGGCGACCGGGTTGTTATTCCGTTTCCCGTCGCATGCGGACATTGCGAATTCTGCGACAGAGGCGAATACAGTCAGTGCGACAATTCCAATGATTATGCGGAATCGGGCGGATTATTGGGCTATAGTAAATATCACGGCAATTACGCGGGAGGACAGGCCGAATATATCAGGGTGCCATATGCGAATATCGGACCGAAGAAGGTGCCGGAGGGACTGACAGATGAGCAGGTTCTATTTGTTACAGACGTCCTGCCCACATCCTATTGGGGTACGGAGATTGCAAACGTAAAAGCAGGAGACACCGTTGTTGTATTAGGCTGCGGGCCGGTGGGATTGATGACGATCAAGTGGTGTATCCAAAAAGGCGCAGGCCGCATTATCGCCGTTGATAGGGTTGGGTATCGTCTGAGGCATGCAAGAGGCTATGGCGTGGAAGTCTTGAATTTTGAAGAGTATGAACAGGTAGGGGAACACATCAAGGAAATTACGCATGGAGGAGCCCACTGCGTAATTGACTGCGTAGGGCTGGATGGGAAAACCTCGGTTATGGAAAAGATTGAAACTGCGCTCAAATTACAGGGAGGGTCAAAATCAGCGATAGAGACAGCGTCCCAATGTATCAGAAAAACCGGTACAGTGGCGTTGGTCGGAGTATATGGCAATAAATATAATAATTTCCCTCTTGGAAACTTCTTTTCCAAGAATATCTCTTTAAAAATGGGACAGTGTCCGGCAACCAGATACGTTGATTTGATGTTACAGAAGATTCAAAAAGGTGAATTTGACGCGACAGATATCATAACCCATACGCTTTCATTAGAAGAAGGAAGTCACGCTTACAGTATTTTTGATAAAAAAGAGGATAACTGTATTAAAGTGATTTTAAAGCCATAATAAAAGACGCTTAATCTAGCTGGGCTGAAAGTTTTTTGTAAACTTTCAGCCCTTTGGCAATCGATGTGGTATGATATAGTAAAAAGCGAGCGTAAAGGAGTGAGCAGCATGAATTTTGAAAATTTGCAGGCGGCAAGAGAGAGTTGCAGGATTTATAGTGATAAAAAGGTTTCGCGGGAGACACTGACCCATTTGGTTGATGTGGCGCGTATGGCTCCAAGCGGCTGTAATTCGCAGCCATGGCATTTTATTATCGTGGATGAGCCAAAGGCACATGCCAAGGTGGTGGAGGCGCTGGATGACCATGGCCTGACTGGCTGTCCGTGGGGAGCAAAGGTGCCGGCCTTTATCTTGATCTGCGAGGAAGAGGCACATCTAAAGCCTGGGGTTGCGGAGCATTACGGCTCCCAGCATTTTGCGCAGATGGATATTGGCATGGCAGCGATGGGGCTGTGCTATGAAGCCACAGCGTTAGGATTAGGAACCTGTATGATTGGTACGATGAATCAGGAAAAACTGCACCAGGCATTTGAGATTCCAGAAGAGAGAATCGTACGATTAATCATTACGGTAGGGTATCCGGCTAAGAAAAGCGAGCCACGCAAAAAAGCAAGGAAGGATCTGGAGGAGATCGTAAGCTATAATCATTGGTAAAGAGGAATCTTTTTAGTTTCCTGAAATAAAAGGCCTTGGCGATTTTAACTGCCAGGGCCTTTCCCATCCGATCGCCGCATCAGACGGGCCTAATCGATTAAATGCTGCAACAATATAGGTGATGAAAACTGAGACGAAATCGTGTGTATTGTGTTATAATCAGATAAGCATCTAATGGCGCGGACGAAAAATCGAAAGTCTATCGAATGAAGCAGGAGGAATAGAACTATGAGAGAAATATTAGTAGCATATTTGATCTTGACTGGATGAATAAAAAAAGCCGGAGCAGTGTGGAGATGAATGATAAGTCATTCAGACCGGCGGTTGCTAATAAACTGGAAGATACAGAAAATATCAAAATTCTGATTCTTGCTTTTCCCATCTGGTGGTACGTTGCTCCGACAATTATTAATACGTTTTTGGAACAGTATGATTGGAATGATAAGATTATTATTCCAGTGGCAACGTCTGGAAGCAGCGGAATGGGTAATACCAACGCTGAATTGGAGTCCTCCTGTCCAGGAGCAATATTAAAGGATGGCAAGAGATTTGATGTCAACGTGAGTGAGAAAGAAATTAAAGCATGGTTTACGAAGGAGAAGCAACTCTACCGCTGGTAGGTGTTCCTTTTATATGGCCAATCTATAATAAAACAAAAAGGGAGTCGATAGACGAATGGATCAGATTAAAATCGGAAGGTTCATAGCTTCCCGGAGAAAAGGCCATGGATGGACACAGAGTCAGTTGGCAGAAAAATTAGGCATTACGGATAAGGCGGTGTCAAAATGGGAGACCGGAAGGTCGCTTCCGGACTTATCTTTGTTCACCCCTCTATGTGAGTTGTTTGAAATCACTTTGAATGAGTTGCTCCTGGGAGAATTGATACCGGACGACTGCATAAAAGAAAAATCAGAACAGGTATTGTTTGAGGTTATTTCCAGTTTATTAGGAAATGAAAAGGGGCATGTTCCTGAACTGGAGGGCCAGGACACGGTTCTGCTGCTGGAAAATGTGACAAAAGTATATGATTCCGGCGGCATATCCACAGTTGCAGTAAATAACATAAGCCTGGAAGTGGCAAAAGGAAGTTTTATCGGGATCATGGGGGCATCTGGTTCCGGAAAGTCAACTTTACTGAATATGATTGCTACGATTGACTGGCCAGATAGAGGAACGATTAAGATTGATGGGCAGGATATATCGGATTTAACGGAAAGTTCTCTGGCGGATTTTCGACGCCAGCATCTGGGCTTCATCTTTCAGGAGTATAATCTGTTAGATACACTGACCATTGAGGAAAATATCGCTTTGGCTTTGACGATAAAAGAAGAGGCAAAAGAGAAGATCAAGGATACGGTTCATTCACTGGCGGCGGATCTTGCTATAACAGAGGTACTCCATAAGTTCCCCTATGAAGTTTCCGGCGGACAGCGGCAGCGGTGTGCCTGTGCCAGGGCGTTTGTTACCAATCCCAGCCTGATTCTGGCGGATGAGCCTACCGGTGCTTTGGACAGTTATAGTGCCAGGCAGTTGTTGGAAACACTGGTGATGTTACGGCGGGACTATCATGCCACCATCTTAATGGTGACTCATGATGCCTTTTCTGCCAGTTATTGCGACCGGATTTTCTTTTTGAAAGATGGTGAGCTTAAGGATTCTTTAGACAGAAGGGAAAAGGACAAACAGAATTTTTTTGCGGACATACTGGATGTCATGGCGAAACTCACGGAGGAGGCGGGTCATGTATCTTAAATTAGCGGTTCGGAATGCCCGACGTTCCGTGATGGATTATCTCCTGTACATGGTGACTATGATTGTGCTGCTTTCCATTATCTATATCAGCAATTGTATTGCCCTGTGGGGCAATATACAGGCAAAATTCCAGACAGCCTCTTTACCATTGCTGATTGTGCTGATTATGGTATTTTTGATGTCATACATTAACAATTTTATGATAAAGCAGCGTGCGAAAGAATTTGCGACTTATCTGCTGCTGGGAATGAAAAAAGAGAAGCTGGCTGCTATGTTTGCCTGTGAGATTGCAGTTATCGGACTGATCTGTTTTGCTGCAGGCATTCTGCTTGGGATTTTGTCTTATGATTTTTGTTTCTGCTATCTGGGAGGCCTTGGAGATGAGGGTTTTTCTGCAGAAATTATAGGAAAAAGCATCTTATACTCTTTTGGATATTTTTGTATCATCGAACTGCTCTCCATGTTCCGTATGAGGCAGACGGTCTACAAGTTACAAATCTCCCAACTGATGAAGGAGCAACGCCGCAACCAGCCTTTAAATATAAGAAGAAAGACATTCTGGCTGTGCCTGTTTGCGGTAAGCATCAGCGCCTCGTGGATCATGGTTTGTGGAATTGTATTCCTGCCGGATGATATTGGTTACCCATTCATTTCTATTATCAGTATACCAATCATAGGTTGTGTCCTTGCATTTTATAAATGGCTGTATGCGGTATTATCTTCCATAAGGATAAAATCGCCAGCCGGCCTGTATGAAGGGAATCGTCTATACTGGATCGCGGAAATGACTTCCGGGGCAAAAACCAGCGCAGCCCTGAACTCCATATTCAGCCTGTGCCTGTTGTCTGCCGCTTCATCTTTCCTGTTTGGAGCAATCTTATTGCGTGGGGATATCCGTGTGTTTTCAGAAACTGCACAGAAGTGGATGGCATTTTTGCAGGTGAGCATCTGTATTATTTTTATGGTGATATACTTTTCCATCTTGTCGCTGCTGCAGATTGTAGAGTGGAGGCGTCAGGGAAAGGATATCAAGGTGTTGCGCTATATGGGCAAAACCCAGAATGCATTAAAAAGACTGATGAGAGATCAGATCCTGGTAAAACTTTTCATTCCCACAATTATGTGTTTTGTTTTGATTTTTAGTATGGCGCCGGCTGTGAATCTTAGGGTGAATCGTTTATGTTCTGCGGCTATGCCAAATTTGTTGTTAAAATCTGTGGGGGCTTTCACTTTGTGCTTTATCGTATTGTATCTTTGCTACTTCTATATAACGTATTTCATGAGCAGGCGTTATATAAAAGGGCTGGAATCCAACAAGAAACTGGAGCCCTGAAGTTTCTATATCATTTATGAAATCGTAAATCTAAGGTTGTAAGGCTGATAAATTAGAATTTATCGAGGTACATTTTTGATACAGAAAGAAAGGGTCAGATGGAAACAAAATTTTTATTTACACAATTATTGGCAATTTTGGGGGCAGTGCTATATTTTCTTTCATATCAGTGCAAAGATAATTGCAAACTTTACGCAATGCAGTTTCTTTCATATCTTTTTTATATTGCTCATTTTATTATTTTGGGAGCGCTGACAGGAGGCCTCAGTTACATATTAAATCTGGCAAGGTCACTATTCCTTGCAAGTAAATGGGAATTTGCCCGGAGCAATAAAATGTGTGTAATTTTATGTTCTATGCAAGGTATTGTTGCTATCACAACCTGGGCGGGATGGATATCACTTCTCCCAATATGTGCAAATATTGCATCGACAATTGGAGGGTATACGCACAACGCTCAAAAAATTCGAATTGCCGGCATGTTCTTTAATTCGCCACTGTGGATTATATATGATTTGATTATTGGTTCCTGGGCAGGTGCTATAGATGAACTAGCGAGCATCATATCGGCAATGATTTCAATTCGCAGATATGGCTGGAAAAATTTAAATCAGATTGATGATTAATATATAGCGATAACTTCCAGTTTATCAAACTGGACAGATTATAATTGGAGGAAGAAATAATAATGTCGGGATTAGAAGTGAACCTAGAATATATCGAGCAGCAAACCATATACGGATTGTGGCAAAAGTCAAATGATAAAACTATTTCCAGAGATATAAAGGCTCTGTCTAAACAGTATCATGCCGTGGTTTCCATGCCAGAAGGTAAGGTGTTACCATATTTTGTCCTGTCCAGAAATTATAATGAGCAAAGCCACGATTTTGAATTGTTTATTGGCAGTATGATTGACAAAAGCAGTTTAGAAAGTTATGTCCTCTCAGCTGGCGAGTACGCCAAAATCACAGTAAAGCCTAAATTGGGCTTTTTGTGGGGCGCTTCTATTGGAGAGGCAAAACAATATTTCTATACAAAATGGTTACCCAAAAGTTCCTTTGAAGCATTGAATTTGGAATATGAGTATCACACAGAACGAAGCACGGAAAAGCAACCGACGATTGACATTATCTTTGCCATTCGACGCAAAGCGATCGATTAAAATCAGACAAATTCCAGTTTAACGAACTGGACAAAAGTTAGAGTTTGAAAAGTTTGAAGGGGAATGCAGATGACCGAAAGACCAGCCTTAGATAAACATTTAGACAGCAAAACATTTCGAGATTTTTATTATCTGAAAGAGGAATTGATAGATTTCTGCAGAAAAAACGGCTTGCCTGTCTCTGGGGGAAAATTAGAAATAGCGGATCGGATCGCTTATTTTCTAGATACGGGAAAGGTATTATCTGCCGGGGCAGGAAAGAAAAAGGCTGCAATTATTTCTTCAATTACCAAAGATACGGAAATTGAAACTGATTTTGTCTGTTCTGAACGCCATAGAGCCTTTTTTAAAGAGCATATTGGAAACAGTTTTTCTTTTAATGTAGTTTTTCAAAAATGGTTAAAAAGTAATTCCGGGAAGACCTACAAGGAAGCAATCAGTGCCTATTATCAGATTCTTGAAGATAAGAAAAAAGGGAAATCGAAAATTGACAGGCAATTTGAATACAACACCTATATCCGAGATTTCTTTGCCGATAATCAGGGGAAATCTTTGGAGGAAGCAATAAAGTGTTGGAAATGCAAAAAGCAATTGCCAGGGCATAATCGTTATGAACGCTCAGACCTTGCAGCCTTAGAATGAAAAATAAAATTGGGGGAAGTTTGCGTCCGTTTTTAGAGAGTGATCCCCCGCATATGTGTGAAAGTTTAACTTGTAATGCGACAGAATTTGCATACCAGTATATATTAGAACTCGGAGGAAAGGAACAACGTTTAGAATAGGAAATTATAAGATAGGTTTTGACATATGGGGATTAACTTTATTTTTGGCAATGATGCTCCCCAATTTTATATGGTTTGCTGTTCCTGCTGTTAATGATGTGCTAAGGGAAAAATCAGTAACTCCTTTTGTAGATATGATTGCTTCTGTTTTTCAAGTCGTAATGATTGTGGCGCTATGCATTATTATCAATAAATATCGCCAGAAGCCTATGAAAAAAGTAGTGTTTAGAGGAATTGTTATTCTATTAGCGCTGTATTACATTGGCTGGTGTTTATACTATGCAGGAATTATAAATCCTGCAGTGATATTAGATTTGAGTTTAGCGCCTTGTTTAGCATTTATATTGTTTTCAATGTCAAGAAAAAATGCAATTGCGCTATTATCGGCGATTATATTTACGTTATGTCATGTTCTGTATGGCATTATAAATTTTATTATATAACGGCAGTTCGCCATTTCATCTGTTTCGCAATATGATTGCTCCAAGTACTTGTAGCGTGAAGCAATTCCATATGAAGCACAATTAGATACAGACAATGGTTCTGATCAGGAAAAGACATTGAACAAAGTTGGAAAACAGAATTTGAAGGAGGAAAATAAGTAATGACTATAAAACAAGTTATGAAAGGGAAAAAGGAATATATAGACTTGCTGTTGTTGGCTGACGAGCAGGAAGATATGATAGATAAATACCTTGAGCGTGGTGAAATGTTCGTTTTGGATGACAACGGCATAAAAGCCGAATGTGTAATCACGCAAGAAGGTGATGGTATTTATGAGTTGAAAAATATTGCTGTTTTACCCGATTGTCAACGTAAAGGCTATGGGAAAAGTTTGATAGAATTTCTATTTTCCCATTATACTCATTGTAGGACAATGCTTGTTGGGACAGGTGATGTTCCCTCTGCTTTAACCTTTTATAATAAATGTGGTTTTACAGAGTCACATCGAATAAAAAACTTTTTTATAGATAACTATGACCACCGAATGTTTGAAGATGGGAAACAACTGATTGATATGGTTTATCTAAAAAGGACGCGGTAAATCCCAGTTTAAGGAACTGGACGAACTTGAATTTGTAAGGGAGTGAAATACTTGGAGTTTAGTGAAAAATTAAAAGAGCTTAGAAAGAATAAGGGACTGACGCAAGAAGAACTTGCAAATGATTTATATGTATCAATTCCGTAAAGAAGGGTTTGCTGAAGCGAGAAGTTCATGGAGGAAAGTGTAATGAAAAATATTTTGGTTGTACAAGGAGGCGGTCGTGTCAACGGCAATACCAGTCAGTTAGTAGATGCATTTATTGGAGGCGCAAAGGAGGCTGGTCATACAGTTGATAAGATATCCTTAAATAAAACGGAAGTGAAAGGCTGTATTGGCTGCAATGCCTGCCGTTATGGGAAGCCGTGTGTTCAAAAAGATGGCTTCAATGACCTTATTCCTAAGATTAAAACGGCGGATTTGATTGTATTTGCATCTCCATTATTATTCTGGACCTTATCATCCAAAATCAAGGCATTCATTGAGAGATTTTATTGTATCGCGGAGGAAGACCGGAATCCACCGCTTGGGCGATATGAGAGGTATCCGGTAAAAGATGCGGCTTTACTTATGACATCGGCAGATAATTATTTTTGGACATATGAGCAGGCAATATCATACTACAAATTTGCAATAATAAATTATATTGGCTTCCAGGATAAGGGAATGCTGCTTGCCGGGGGATGCGGAGATACCAATGGAAAACCGCAGATTGACAAAACAAACCATCTTAGGGATGCTTACAATTTCGGAAAAAATATTTATCGGGAATAGTCCCCTGTTCAATATACAGGATATGGAGAGGATATTTACGCGGAGCTGGCATTGGACAATTTTAGTGAAAGGATATGCTGATGAAGATTGAAACAGAGCGGCTTAAGATTGTTGCGCTTACCCCAGAGCAGCTTGACCTATGGACGCATAATATGGAGGAACTTGAGAGGCGGCTGCTATGCTCGTATAGGGCAGAACCAATGGAGGGCCTGTTCCGTGAAATCGTATGCGGACAGGTAGAGAAGGCTCAGAAAGACCCTGACAATTATCTATGGCACACGTTTTGGTTTATTGTTAAGAAATCGGATAACTGCGTGGTGGGCTCGATTGATTTTAAGGACATGCCAGACAGCGACGGAGAAGTTGAAATAGGCTATGGGCTGGGGCGTGATTTTGAACATAATGGCTATATGACGGAATCGGTTCAGGCATTCTGTGATTGGGCTTTGGAGCAGGACGGTGTAAAGCATGTGATTGCTGAGACAGATGTTGACGGCATTTCATCACAAAAGATCTTAAAAAGATGTGGTTTCAAAGAATATGCCAGAAATAATACGGTATGGTGGCAGCTATAAATTCCAGTCAGTAAGGCTGACAAACGTCAGAAGAATATGAAAAAGTATATAATTGCAATACGGACAGCAAAGACAGCAAGGAAAAGAGGCTTCCTTTTGCGAATGTTCCAGACAGGGAATGATATATGTTTTGGAAAATATGATGCCGGAAAAACACATAGAAGTGAAAATAATAGAAACCGTTTTAAGCGGCGCTGAAAAATGTAGATTTAAAGTTACGATTGACTAGAAAATGATGAGTCCAAAACCTATCATGATGGAAAAAGGGTCATGTCAAATAAAAAATAGCAGATGAGGTGAATTTGAGATTGAAAGATATTATTGAATTTCTTGAGGAGAATGTAGATGGTAAGACACTATTTACAAAGGAATTAATATATAAACTGGAAAATGGTGCACTGCAAGGCGTCTATTCTGATCAGATATCCTTTTCTAACCTTAAGTATTCTCAAAGCGGGTTTCAATTGGATATGTTCATTGTATCTAATGAGAAAATATGGCTTATGGGAGCAGGTGGCCAAAGGGAGGAATTACGGAAAGACTTTAGCGGCGTATCCTTATTTCGATTCGAGTTGGCAGAGCGAAAAAGTACGAATGCCATGACAGGCTCTTTCCGATTGATTTCTGCTTCTGGGAAAAATGTAGCGGCGGAGGCTGTAATAAGTGGTATATACGATATTCGTCTTGAAGATAATGTATTAAAACTTATGGAAGATCAGGCGTTGTATAGGGATCAGCCAGTACAAGGAGGGCGTTTCAAGCCTGTTGCATTTCAATCAGAACATCGTTTTTATTGTAAAGATGGAAAATTGCACTATGAATACTATGGAAAGTGTTTTGACGTGAATACGAAAACAATGCAGCGGATCGATAGCCCGGATCTCTTTCCGCCGTTTCTATCAATGGAAAAGTAGGCTGCGATATCAGGTTAAAAAAACAGATAGGAAGTATTTATGTATGATTGAGGTTGTATTTCATGAAAGCGCCGCGGGAAGCCTGAAATTGGCACAAGGATATAGAAGGGGGAAATTCAGGACATCACCTAAAAGTGTATTTGTTGGAAGCGGCAAAAATGGCGAATCACGAGGACTGCTTCGCCAGGAAAAGGAGCGGGAGCGGCTTGCCTGTGAAGAGGCAGTACCATTCGGAGGAACTGCTGCTGATATATTTGCTTTTCATCTGATGCTGAGTGTCGGCGATATTTCCGGAGACGGCGTTTGCAGGAGACGCTTAGAGACACTAAATTGCATGTTTGGGATGTATCCGGAAGGGGCCGGCTCTTCTGCAGCAAAAGAGATCTTTGACAGAGCCTGCAAGGACTTGGAGACCATCCGGCAGCGTTTGGATGCCGGTGAACAGGTACGCATATGGTACAGCAGCCACCCGGATGAGATGTGCGGATTACACTGGTTTTTGACACAACTTGTCCAGGATATGCCATCTACAAAAGTTTCCATCGTAAAACTTCCAGATTGGGAAATAAAAGAGCAGACCCTGGCGGTACATACTGGATGGGGTGAGGTTGATCTGGATGAATGGCACAGGTATGCAAATTTGCAAAAAGAGGTGTCCCCAGTTTTTGTGTCTGCCGCTGCATCGAAATGGAGGCAGCTGCAGGAAGAGAACGCTGTATTGCGCGCAGTAATTAACGGAAGGCTGTTCAGTGTACCGGAAGATTTTTACGATCATTTTATAAGGAGCGAGATAGAAAATCAGAATGATGAATTCCAGGAAGGACAGCTGATCGGAAGGATATTAGGGAAATACCAGCTAGGTATCAGCGATGGCTGGCTGGCGATGCGTATCGAAAAAATGATTGAAAATGGGAAACTCCAGATTATCACTAATGCGCCATCCGACTGTCCTGCGTATCATCGAGTGATCAGAAAAATAACTTAGAAAAAAGATTGCCTTTGTAAAAGGACAAAATGTGTAAGGCATGGAAATTGTGACGCTAGCCGAGAACATCACCGATTAAGCAAACACCAGTTTTTCAGCCTGCGAACGTATTGAAGCAAAAATAATATGAGATTGAGGTGAAGGTATTGAGGGCGATACATTATGCGGTTTTAAATGAAATTAGTCATTCACGGACAATTCCACAAACTATATTAGATGTCGGTTTCGGAAACGGGGCATTTACTCAAGTGGTTTCTGCTACATTCCCAAATAGCAATATTACTGCTATTGACACTTCTATTCCCCAATTATTTTCATCTGACAATATAGCATTTACTGAAGGAAGTGTTGAACAACTGTCATTTGTTTCAGAATCGTTTGATTTAGTTATTACCGTGCTGTCGTTACATCACTGGAAAGAAAAAGACAAAGGCATTAGCGAAATATATCGAGTTCTTAAAAAAGATGGCAGGCTTATAATCGGTGACCCGTTACTTGAAGATTGGATGAGCAATCGTATTCTTGGATCATTAATGCAAGTGTTGGATGGTGGCGTCTTTACAGATAAGAAAAGAGTAAGTGAATATTTAATTAGGTCAGGATTTGAGGACATTAGCATTAGACCTGTCCCTAAAACGATGAAATCGCTATATCTTATTAAGGCAAAAAAGTAATTCAACCTCCAGAAAGGTATTTGCAGAAAAAGCAAAACTATTGTTCCTTTCGTCAGCAGCGGATTTTCAGGAACCCTCACAACGATTGCGGAAATGGAATCCGGTCTGGGATTATAAAAGCTGGCTTGCAGAATGTAAAGTTCTGAAAGTCAGCTTTTTAAGTGGCATTTGTGTACTGTGGCATATGTTCTTTTTGCAGTTCGTACTGCACCATCACAGAAGTATAGAAGATCCCCTCTTTCCATTCAAAGCGCACTGTGCCGTGGTAACGCTCTGCGATATCCTGCATGGAAGATGTCCCGATCCCCATGCCGTCGCGCTTTGAGGATATCGGCAAGCCTTCCTTGAATATAACAGGAGTACTGCATGTATTGTCCGCAAGAATCAGGATTTCCGAACTGCTGCGGCGCAGAACTCTGAGTTTGATGAAATTTTGACCTTCTGACTGGCGCTGGCAGGCTTCTACTGCATTTTCCAGAATGTTTCCCAACAGAACGGTGATATCTGTTTCCGATATGGAACAGACCTCAGGATAGTCTGCCTTGGCATCAAAGCGTATATGGCAATCCCTGGAAAGAGCTGCATAATAACAGATGATGGCATTTACCACGTCATTGCGGCAGTAGAGTTCCAGCATATCAGGCGGAAGTTCGCTGCGGTATAGGTCGATATAGGTTCTAAGCCCTGTCTTATCATCCTTTTCAATATAAGACTGCACGACCGCCAGGTGCTGGCGCAAGTCATGTCTGGCTCTGCGCATATCATCCATGTGCCTTGCAAGGCTGTCGAACTGCTTCTTCTGTGTCAGTATGCTGTGGTTGGCGTATTTCAGCGCTTCTTCCAGCTGGGTACGGCTCTTGGATATCTCCAGCACTTTTAGCGCCACATAAGACACATAGCATGTGCCAAACAGCATGAGATAGCGCGATACCATGAACTGCCAGGTGGCATAGGCATAGACATCGTCACTGAAGCAGTACAGCATTCCAAACAATGACGAGAACAGCGGTATCTTCCAGAGGTGGCGCCACATCGTCTCATCCTGTATCTTTATGGCATCTGTAATCGTATGCCTGAAAAAGTGGAACAGGAAAGGACAGGTCAGCAGGTATACAATGACGCGGGCGATGTTGTATACAAGATAAGGATGCTGGTCTGAAAAATCCCAGAAGAACCTGCTTTCTATGTAGTTGGCGTTTCCAAACACAAAGAACGACCAGGCAAACAGCAATAAATATGTGAACATTAGTTTTGAAAAACTTTCTTTTATGAGTGTAAAGGACAATGTCAGGTTGACGATCATAAAGCCGTAGCGCATGATGGTCGTCCACTGCACCGCCATCTCATACCCACCTCTGTTGATGAGGTAAAAGCACAGGCTGTTGAGCGTTGCCACAGCCGTTATCAATACCAAGACATATCGAAACGGGATACGCAGCTTCTCCTTGAACATCAAGTAGCGTGGAATCGCAAAAGGGATGAAATCAAGGTATGGAAACAGTATCACCATCCATGTATCTATCACAGCAGTTCCTCCTCTCTTGCTTTTTGGAACAGATAGGTATGATAGTCGCTTTCTATCTTCTTTCTGTCCCTCTTTGAAAATAAAACTCTCTCCCCATTCGTCAGCAGAAAATCCAGATCGTCTATGCGCTCTACGTGGTCAAGATTGACGATACATCCTTTATAGCAAGTCAAAAACTGAGGGTAGTCAAATAACTTGTCCGCCACTGCGCCAAAGGATACCCGGAAGCGTAGAATCCCTCTTCGATGCGTGTGGATCTGGACGTAATGTCCATCCATGTCACACCAGAAAATCTCACGCAGCAGTATCTTTTCATCCTGCACGCATATAAAACGGGCATTTCGTAACCTGGCTATGCCGAGCTGGAGCATGGCCTGTTCGAAATCCGCATAGGAGAATGGCTTCAGTACATATCCGCCTGCCCTAACCTGATAGCTTTCTATGGCGTGGTCCCGGCTAGTCGTGATGAACACGAGTGTAACAAAGTTATCTCTCTGCCTGATCTGCCTTGCAGTATCAATGCCCGAGCGTCCCTGCATGTACTGGTCTATGAATATCAGGTCGTAGGCTGCTTTCTGGAATGAGGACAGAAAATCTTCCCCGCTGGAAAATTCCGTAACGCAGGGAGATCCATCATCATAATGCTCCGAAAAGAACCGGCGCAGACAGACATGGATTTCATTCCTGCATTCCAAAAGGTCATCAATGATCGCAATTTTCATGTTCAGTCCTCACTTCCTTGAACGAGTCAAAATGATTAGTCAATCCTATTTTACACGAAAAAAGGGCGCTGAACAATGTAAGTTGAAGCCAAAAAGTGTAAAATTCGGCCAGCCTATTGTTGTATCCCTGTCTTTTGATATGGTAAAGACAGGAAATAAATGCGTAGGAAGGAGTGAGAATGTATGGAAACAATTATCTGTGATCCTGATGTTAAGACGAATTATCTGATAGAAAGGTGTGTCCGTAACTATTACAGGAATAAAGATATAGACGTACAGATACGCAGCTGTGGGGACTGGCAGGAACTGTGCGCAGAAATCAGGCGGCGGGAAGCGGATGTGATTATCATAGCGCAGAGCGGAGTAAAAGGACTGGATATCATTACAGGGCTGAATGTCCCGGCAGGTAAGATCATCTGGTTCTCTGATCTGGACTTTGCGGTACAGGCATATCGCCTGAACGTTTCCTACTTTAATCTGTTACCCGTCACGCAAGAGAAGATATCCCATGCTCTATGTCAGATTGAGACAGCGATAAAGTGCTGATGATTGGTATGGCGGGCTGTGTTGCAAAACTCGAAGTACAAAAAGGGAGGATATGAAATGAAACTAAAAACATTTTATAAAGCAATGATCAGCGCAGGAGTATTTTTACTATTCTGCACATTCCCAGGCGCAGATGTCAAAGCAGGGGACACGGCAGAAAACATATACTGCAATATCAGCTATGAATATGTGATCAAGTCGGCCGATGGAACCACCGCCCTGGCGGATGGGGATGAGAAGGCGAGGCTCGACAATCAGAATAGTGCTAACCCTACATCATATGATCCGGAGTATGAGGCAACTAAGGAGGAGCTAAAACTGCAGGCATTTGATACAGAGCGATATTATGATTTTAAGGGCTGGTATGAGACCCAGGAGAAGGCTGAGGAAGGAAAGGAAACCGACCAGGTCTGGTCCATTCCCAGTGATCTCTCAGAGGAAAATAAAAACAAAGATATTACACTTTATGCCAGACTCGAAGAGACTGTTTATAACATCGCATACATACTGGATCCCGGGGACTCCGAGAACCCCGGTCCGGACCCCAACGAAATGGGTTCCGACTGGAACGACGAGAGGAATCCGTCTACTTATACCGCGAAAGATGTTGACGCAAAAAAACTAGTATATTCGGCAAAGAATCAGTTCCGTACCGTGAGCGGCGTGAGATATCTGGCGGCGTCGTTTTCTGGCTGGCATACGGAAGGCGAGGAATTGGCAATTGGGGGTTACTGGCTCAAACTACCGGATAATGGAAAAACATTGATTCTGTACGCCCAGTACGTATGCAAATGGATATTCTATGATCCAGACGTAGCGCTCATACAGCAGACAGTGAAAGAGGGGAAAGTGGCATTAAACGGCATGATCTATCCCGGTGCGCAGGTCTATGCCTCTAAGTACACCCTGCCGGATGACACAAAGGAAAAGATATGCAGCGGGCTTTCAAAGGACGGGGAACTGCTGGGCGCTTACCAGGTCCGGCTTCTATGCCCCGCGAACCCACTAAACCCAAAGGATAAGGACCCGGAATCCCGTTGGGACGTGCCTCATGTAGGCGACCTGGACCTGACTTTGCAAGTTGCTATCCCCGGCGCGGCGGCATTCGAATCCGACGGATTCAAACTCTGCCGGATAGAGGCAGACCAGAGCTTCACCTGCATACCCCTTAAGAAGTCCAAGGACCAGGGAATAGGCAGTGAGGGAACCTGGTATGAGGCAAAAGTCACAGCCCTCACCGAACGGGAAGCTGACCGGGCATTCGCCGTCACAGGAATACGGAGGGAAGAGACAAAGCCTGTACCGGACGATCATAAAAGTCCTGACAATCCGAAAGGGCAGGGCGCCAAATCAGATCCTGCCAAGAATGTAAACAAAAGCAATACAGTGAAAAAAACAAAAGTAGTTACCGGAGACGACAGCAATGCAGGGGCGTTGCTGGCAGTTATGGCCTGTGCATTGGCGGCAGCCGGCGTCAGTGTTGTAATGCGTAAAGGCAGGAAGCGGAACCAGCATTAGGGCAGAATCTATGGAGGAAATGACTATGAAAGTTATTACGATAATAATAGGTATCTTACTGACCGTCGGAGGGTTTTTCTGCATATTCCGTCCGGGAATGACATTTCTAAGTACCGGCTGGATGTTAGGTCTTATGCTGGTAATTGCAGGCATGAATATGACTGCCGCCTATATACCGGGGAAAGGCCGGGATAAGAAAAAGGACACGGATAAAGGCAATCTGCTGTGCGGAATCATAATCTCAGTGCTGGGACTGTTTCTGATCGTGAGCGGTATATCTCGTGCTGTGGCGGACATCATAATCCTCTATGTGTTCGGGGCAGGCATGGCAATCAGCGGCCTGCTTAAGATTAGCGGAGGCCTGTTTCAGAAGAAGAGAGGAATCAGGGAGTGGGGATGGAGCCTGGCATTTGGCATACTGACCATATGCCTTGGAGTCTACTGCTTTTTCCATCCGCTTGCCAGCGCCTACGCAATCGGATACATGCTTGGATTCATTGTGCTGATGCAGGGATTCAACTTGATCAGTCTCGGTTCTAATCTGGAATAAAACTGTAAGGATAGGAAAAGTTAGGAGGAAACGCCTATGAAGTATAGAAAACTCTGGTCCTGCATACTGACAACAGCCTGTGTGGTAAGCCTCACAGCATGCACTGCCGCTAAGGGCAATGAAAACAATGATCAAAAAGACAGCGCGCCGTCAGAGGCTGGAAAGAAAGCGGCGGACAGCGCAAAAAAAGCCACTGACGTCACAAAGAAAACAAACGAAGAAGTCTATACCCTGCTGGACTTCGACGACCAGCAGGAACTGGAATCTGCTCAGAAGAACCTCATCGTCGCCCCCGAAGAACTGGAGATCAAGGACGACAGCGGCAAGGTGGTGTGGAGCCAGAAAGCATACGCTTTCCTGGAAGATACGGACGCGCCCGATACTGTAAATCCAAGTCTCTGGCGCCACACCCAGATGAACCATCTCTACGGGCTGTTCCAGGTGACAGACGGTATCTACCAGGTGCGGGGATACGACATGACCAACATCACCTTCATCGAAGGAGATACCGGATGGATCGTTTTCGATCCCCTCATCAGCACCGAATGCGCCAGGGCAGCCTTAGAACTGGTGAATAAGGAACTGGGAGAACGCCCGGTCATGGGCATCGTCATGAGTCATCCCCACGTGGACCATTACGGCGGCATTAAGGGAATCATATCCGCGGAAGAAGTGGCAGAGCGGAAGATCCCCATCATAGCCCCGGAGGGATTCGAGGAACACGCGGTCAGCGAAAATGTATACGCCGGCACAGCCATGGGCCGGAGGGCAGGCTATCAGTACGGAACCATACTGGACCCCGGTGAGACAGGCTCCATGGCCATCGGCATCGGAATGGGACAGTCCACCGGCACCATTTCCTACCTGCCCCCCAACGACAGTATCAAAGCCACCGGCGACACCCGCACCATCGACGGGATAGAGATGGAATTCCAGATGACCCCTGGCACAGAAGCCCCGGCGGAGATGAACACCTGGTTTCCACAGAAAAATGCCCTCTGGATGGCGGAAAACTGCACAGGCACCCTGCACAACCTCTACACACTTAGAGGCGCGCAGGTGCGGGACGGAAACGCCTGGGCCGGGTACATCATGGAGGCCCTCACCCGCTACGGCGGCAAAGCAGAGGTTGTATTCCAGGCCCACAACTGGCCCCACTGGGGAAATGACATAATCACAGAATACATGAAAAATACAGCCGCAGTATATAAATTTATCAACGACCAGACTTTAATGTACATCAACCAGGGCTATACCTCCGATGAGATCGCAGGCATGATCACACTGCCGGAGAAACTAAGCGAGATCTGGTACACCCGCCAGTATTACGGCACCGTTGCCCACAACTCCAAAGCCGTATACCAGCGGTACATGGGCTGGTACGACGCCAACCCTGTAAACCTAAACCGCCTTGCCCCCACAGACCGGGCACAAAAATATATGGAGTACATGGGAGACGCGGACGAGGTACTGAAAAAAGCGAAGAAAGACTTTGAAAAGGGAGAATACCAGTGGGTGGCGGAAGTCACCAATATGATCGTATTCGACGACCCGGATAACCAGGAAGCAAGAAACCTTTGCGCCGACGCTTTAGAGCAGCTGGGCTACCAGGCGGAATCCGGTACCTGGCGCAACGCCTACCTGTCCGGCGCCAGAGAACTAAGAGAAGGAACTATTAACGACCCCGCCGTAAAAGCTACCGGAAGTTTCGAGCTTATGCAGTCCATGAGTCCGGAAATGATGATGGATTACTTAGGGATCCTCCTGGATGCCAATGCCGCCCAGGACCTGAACTTAAAAATCAACCTGGACTTCACAGATGAAGAACCCTACCTGCTCACTGTAGAATCCGGCGTGGTCCTCTACCAGAAAGGGGCAAAAGCCCCGGATGCTGACGCCACACTCACCATGCCCCGCTTAGGGATGTTCTCTATCCTCGGCGGCGACAAAGAACAGCAGAAAAAAGCCATCCACATAGAGGGGGACCAGGATGTGATTACAAAACTCACGGAACACATGGTAGAATTCGAATTTTTCTTTAATATAATAGAGCCTTAAATCAGGCAGCACAAGGAGACCAGCTTATGAAACGGAAAAAATATTGGAATAAATGGGTTACAGGAGTCATTCTGTTGTTATGCAGCATGTTCCTCTGCCCGGATGTCAGGGCAGAGGGAAACGAGAATCTCCCGGACAATCCTTATGTATACGCAGCTCTCACCAGGGAGGCCATCCTGGCCTGGGATGTTCCCGACAGTAGTGAGTCCGGGTCCTACTCTTATACCCTGTGTGAGAAACAAGGGGACGGAGGCTATGTTCCCGTGGAAAACGGGACGGGAATAGATCCGTCAAAGGGCTATTTCACCCTTTATAAACTCAAGCCCGATACAACTTATACATTTGCTTTTCAGGGTCAGTCCCCAGGAGGCGGCAGCGTGATGGGAGCAGACATCCATCTGGCAACAAGGCAGGAAAATACACTCAGATTTTCCCAACAGCCAGAAAGTATAACGACTCAGATAGGGAGATTGGCGGCATTTGAGGCCACTGTCCGTGGCGAGATAGGTAAAATGGCCGAAACGATCCTCCAGTGGCAAAAGCTTGACAATGACGGAAACTGGGTAGATATCGATGGAGCCTGTTCAAGGGAGCTAGGGGATAATGATATAATAACCGTATATCCAATTCACTCTGTTTCCCAGGAAGACGCAGAATCTAGGTACCGGGTCCGGGTGACCAGGTATTATGGGAATTCAAGCCAGCCCTCTGTGATTGACTCCAAAAGTGCGGCACTGTATGTGGGAGAGGGGCCCTATGACATAGACCTGCAGATCCAGGATAAGCCAGAGGAGGGGATTTTTACCTACACTTACCTGGATAGCACCGGAAGTCTGCGTAATAGAACAGCCGTGCTGATTGAACCTGTTTCCGGGATTTCTATCCCGATAACGGCGGAAATTCAGGGCGATCAGAATACAGCGTTCAAATGGGAAGCCACTATGTTCTACAGGGATATGGCAATAGCTCAGGAAGCGTATAATATTTCGGAGGACGGCAAGGACGGCAATTTAAGGTGCCCAGCCACTATGTTACCCGGAGGGGCGCTCTCCGGGAAGGAGGTTAAGCTGAAGGGAGAGCTTATGGATAAAGAGGATAAGATTCTGGCAAGTTCTGACCTGAAGCCGGTAAGCATACTGAAACCCGGCGCTGACAGGTATGCATTATTGTATGATGTAAACGGAGGAAATAACGCACCGGAGAATCTGGCTTATATCGGCGCAGAGGCGGTGGGGATTACCCTGTATGCCCCTGCAAAACAAGATAGTGTATTTCAGGGATGGCGGTTTGAAGGCTCCCAGGATCTGCTCCCTATGGATGCGGACAGCCTGCAGACCTATCTTACGGTCGAAGAGATCAAAGGGGCGGACATAAAAGGAAATAAATCCATTACACTGGAGGCAGTCTGGGCGGACAAGGAGCACGCTATTACTTATGCAGGCGCGGACGGCATAGTCAATCCAAACCCTGCCGTGTACACATCATACAGTAATGTGGATCTTGCAGACATTGGTAAGGAAGGGTATGAGTTTGCCGGCTGGTACGAGGATGAAGCGCTCACGAAGCAGATCAGAACGATTCCGGGGGATATATCCCCGGAAAAGAAAGGACAGGACATCACCCTTTACGCCGGCTTCAGCCCGCTGAAAGAAGGAGACGGTCCTGGCGGCAATACAGACCCTGATATCAAACCAACCCCTGTCCAGAATAGCAATCAAGGCAATGGGGCAAAGAACACAAGTGTATCTACCGGAGATAACAGCAATATGTGGACGCTTCTGGCGGTTATCTCAGCAGCGCTGGCAGTTGGAATCAGCGCAGCCGTGTATAAGGGCAGGAGACGTAAGCAGCGTTAGAATATCAACACTACCGCTGCAGAGGAAGGGGAAATGAAAATGAAAAAGAAGTACAAAATATTCGCCGCCCCCGCATTCCTGGCGGCAGCCATAGCAGGAGTCCTGATAGCAGGGACGATACCAGGCATTTCAGGCGTCTTCACCAGCACCGTACACGCAGAAGGCGAAGGAGAAAGCGGCAGTGACTATGACAACGAATACAACATGCTAAGCGACGAAGGGTACAAGGACTTCTCCTTAGACATTACGGACCCGGCAGAATTTACTTCCGACGACCATCCACTTGAGAACTATGACCCCAACCCACTGTCATGGCTCTATGTGGCCACCACGAACCGCTACACCAATATGTCCAACAAAGGAGACTTTGCGGTCTATAACACCATGCCCTTTCTGGATACAAGCAATACACAGAAGGCCACCATTAAAGATAGCGACCACAAGATCAATGGCGAACTGCAGCTTAACCCCATATCAGCCATGCGCGGCCAATACACGCCCAGTTCAAATGTAAGCGTTGAGGGCTACAAGCCGAAGCAGATAGGGCAGAACGCGGTATCCATAAGAAGAGGGGTGGACAAAGAAGAAGCGATCGTACAGCTCTTCATTGATTACGCCGAGACAAGAAATAACTCCAAACAATATAAAGAATACATGCGTCTGACCCTCCTCGAGCGGGAGAAAAACACATATAACCTAAAGTCAGAGAACATATTTACCCTGACAAACACCGCGGTGTATAAAAACCTGGACACCCGCGCCATGAGCGCGGTCACCGCTATGACAGCCGTAGATTTAGACGGCGACGGCAATGACGAGGTCGCAATCTACATGGCAGACCCCGAACGGCCAAGAATACAGATCTTCTCTATCCATGACGACAAGATTGACGATTACATACCAGGCGGCGGCAGCCAATGGGAGAAAAATGTTATCGACCTCTCAAGGCTCAATGACCCCTCCGATTCCTACCAGTTTAACAAAGGGGCCGGGAGCGAAATGCCCATCGTAAGCCTTAGCGCCACCAGAATCTCCGGGGAAACAGCCGAAGACCTGGTCATAACAGCAAGCGTACCCTGGTCACAGAGTTGGCACTCCATGAAGTCCGCGGTGGGGATCTTCGGCATGTCAAAGGACGGCCCGATAGAAAAATTTTCCTGCCATCCCGAGTTTCAGTCAAAGGGCAGTAATTGCTTCCTCAGATACCCTTCCGCCACAGACGCGGACGTAGACGGCAACCAGGTAAAAGAACTGGTCATCGGCGGGTATGAATCCTTTAACGGCAGACAACTTGGAGGGTCCTATCAGTTCCAGTTCATTATCTGGAAGGACGGCGGCTACCATCTGCTCTCCGATACACCGGCGGCAGTACCAATCTACAACACAAACAGTATAAGTATCCATGAGAACTTCAGCATGGCCGCCCCGGCGGTACTGTCTGCTGCCCGGCTGAACAAAAGTTCCGATAAAGACTACCTGCTGATCGAAAATATAGTGGCAGAATTCAAGCCAGCAGAAAAAGAGACGAAAACAGATCCATCCAGCGATGGCAAGGATACACCCGGCGGCACGAACATCACCGACGACGGTTACCAGGCGCTTCGTGTCGGAACATTTGAGCAGAAACTGGAGATAAACAGCAATATAGAATCAGGCTGGGGGCAGAACCATTACGTGGCACAGGCCGTCAGCAGCCATTTCGTACAGAACAACGCTGCCGCCGAGCAGATCGCCCTGGTTATTGCCGACACCAACACCACAAGTCTGGGACATAATGAGGTCACCCTAAGCATTGCATGGCTCTGGATGGAAAATGGCAAGATCGTGCAGTATAACACAAACCCCCAATACATCAAGCGGCGCGGGGCAAATGAATACGGCACCTCCCTGATCCTCTGCCCGGTAGCCAACACCTCCACCGCTGATTATTACAAATACATGGGCAAGAATTACGGCTGGACCATGCCCACCCCCTTAATCGCCACAGCAGCCATTCCCTACTGGAAAGAACTGCAGTATGGAGGTTCTCCCGGCAAGACCAGTTTCCAATTCGCAAACACAGTCTCACAAGGAGCTGATTTCCAGGTGACGCTTAAGGGCTCCGTTAATGTGGATGTATCGCTGCAGGTAGGCCTTAAGTTTCTCGGCGAGGAACTGCAGGTAGGCGGAGGCGGAGGATTAGACGTCGGCGCCCAGGTAGCAGGAAAAGTAGCGCTTTCCCATGAGAAGACATCCAGTGTCAGTAAAGAAGGCAGAGGTGAGAATGAGGAATTATTTGTCTACGCAAGGCCGGTCATCAATTATCATTACAAAAAATATGTGCCCGAAACCCAAGTGACTCAGGAACTTCTTACTGAGTACAAAAAGAGAACAGGAAAAGACGCGGAGATAGACGGCGCGCCGGTAAAGGCAGGGGATGTCATAGAAGCCGGATGGTATGACTATTATGTCCTTAACCAGCTCCCCGGCTCTTCTAGCATGATGGACATGGATACCTATACAGAACTATACAATAAATACAAAGCACAGGGACAGAAGGTAACAGAAGTGAACCTAAAGGACCTATACTATGATTATACTATCGGGGATCCCACCACTTATCCCTCCAGCCGGGACAAGATAAAGACCTGGATACCAGGAGAGGGACTTACCCCGCTGGGACAGTTTTCCCCATCGACGGTAATTAGTCCGGGAAACGGACAGACTACCTCAATCAGCCTAAGCCAGAGCGTGGGAGGGACATTGGCAGTATCGTTGGGGTTCGACATAGATTCTAAGACCTATGCCAAGGGACATGCAGATCTGGGATTTGTAGCCGGCGGAGAAGTCGACGGACAGATCGGGTATACGGTAGGATCAAGCCAGGAACTGGGGGCAGAACTCTCACTGTCCGTAAACGGCGCAATAGGAGGCACTCTTAATTCCCCGGATACGAAGAATACAGCCTACCAATTCAGCACCGCCATGGCGGCATGGGCGACGTTCAGAAAAGTACCGGTTGCCGTAGGCTTCACTGTAACGGGAACTGAGCCTGGCAAAGAAATGCCGCTTCCACCTTTGCATCCATACGTGTACGCCACCGGAAAGACCTGGGCCATGCTCGCGTGGGATCAGCCCCCGGAGGGCGGCCGCTGGGCGGACGGTTATAAGATCTACCAGGACGACGCAGCAACTCCACTGAATGGTGGGAAACCAGTAGATGCTGCTGCTTGTCATTACCTTGTGACAAACCTTACCCCGGCCACCACCTACCAGTTCCAATTTGCCGGCATGAAAGGAGACATCGAGGCGGAGAAATCTGCCACCGTACAGGCAACTACCCTGCCCGACAGTGGTCCCGCCCTCACCGGCCCGAAGGATCAGTTTAAAAAGGAAGGGGAGACGGCGGAGTTTGAAGTGGAGGTTCAGGGCATAGATGAGACAAAGGACATCATAACCTACACATGGCAGCAATATGACGCAGCCGGTATCTACCAGGGTCAATGGAACAATATAGAAACGTGGGGAGAGCAGACCAATGTGCTTAAGAGGACCATCCACGCGGATAACCGCAGTGAGTTAAACGGCAAGCACTACCGGGTAAAAGCAGATATCCAAAAAGGAGGCATACATTCCGCCATCACCACCCTATATTCACGGGCAGCCACCCTGTATGTGATAGAGAGCGACGACGAAGCCAGGGCATCTGTAGGGCTCACCGCCGTCTATGAAGACGGATCTCCACTTCTGGAATATAACGGGGAATACTATATAAATCCTGGAGAAAAAGTAACATTAACAGCTACAGCCCTTAAGTCGGGCGGTCAACCGGTAGATTCGGGAGCGATAGATATTGGGTATCAAATGAACCAGGCTTTCGAGCGTATATATAAATTGGCTGAGGATGAGGGCCCAGATGAGAATGGACAGGTAACAGCCTCCCTTCAGACAGGCCCGGGTACAGACGCAGATGAAGGAATCTGCAGACTGGCTGCAGAATATAGAACTGGTAATCCGGATGATCCCAGGGCATACTCTGCCCCGGTTATCATCCATATAGGGGACGAGGATTTTGTACAGGAATCCTACCAGATCGAATACCAACTGAACGGCGGCGTAAATGCCCCGGAGAATCCATTGGCCATACCTAAGAATACCCAGGGAGCCACCCTTGCGGATGCGTCCAAAGACTACGCTTCCTTTACCGGCTGGTATACAGCCCCCGACACAGGAGCAGACAGCCTTATTGCAGATGGAAGGCTGACCCCGGATTTGCTGCAGACCCAGGCGGAGGAGAACGGCGTTGTCACCTTATACGCCGGATGGCAGGAGAACGAATACCCGGTAACCTACGATTTAGGGGACAGCGAGCCCGCGGATACAGCCGCGCCGGCGGTCAACCATCCGAACAATCCGGACACCTACACCATGAACGAAAGCATACTGCTCAGAGACCCGCAGCGGCCGGGTTACACATTCCTCGGCTGGTATACAGACCCGGAGCGTACCAACCGGGTAGACCACCTGCCCCCATACGACGCCTCCAACGGGAATATTTTTACCCCTCCTGAGCCAGTCACCCTGTATGCGAAATGGCAGCTTGAGGCATATACCATTACCTACATCCTGGACGGCGGAACCAATGACCAGAATAATCCGGTTTTCTACACCGTAGAGTCACCAGACATCCCGCTGAAAGCCCCGTCAAAGGACGGCGCGGTATTTACAGGCTGGTACAGGAACACCCTCCCCGCAGATGACACAAACGGGAAGCTTGACACCATAATCAGGGGAAGTACCGGAGACCTGACTCTGTATGCCAGGTGGGACGACGAGAACAAAAAAGACCCCCTGGATAAAGACAAAGACGGTTACTGGCTGATCCACAACCTGGGAGAACTGCAGGTCATGAGAGACATGGTCAACAGCGGTGGGGACTACGCCACAGACCACTACCGGCTATGCGCCAATATAAACGGGCAGAACAGCCCCTGGAGCATACCGGCAGGGACAGAAGAGACGCCATTTAACGGCACATTCGAAGGAGACGACTACATCATAGACGGACTCATCCTCCAGGGAACAGGAACCTGTCAGGGGATATTCGGAAAGATTGGTCCCGAAGGTCTCGTAAATAATCTGAAAACCATTGATCTTTACACCGACGGAACCTTTACATACGCAGGCGGAATCGCGGCAGTAAACGAAGGAACCATCGTCAAATGCACCAGTGGCCTGAACGTAGGAACAGCCCCGGTAATCAATGGATACGAGATAGAAGACATCTCCGAGTTCAATAACAAGATTACCGCCACAGAAGCCGCCGGAGGCATAGTCGGACAAAACGAAGGAACCATCCGCGACAGCAGTTCCAACGCCATCGTCCTGGCCGGGGACACAGCGGCCGGAACCCTTGGCAAGGCAGGCGGCATCGCCGGTATCAACCACGGCTCCATCGCCAACGGATACAACACCGGAGAAGTAACCTCCAGCGGCCCCGCAGGCGGTATCGCCGGACAGAACAAAGGCAGCATATTCAATCAGTATAATGGCGGCAAGGTAAAGAGCAGCGCCGCTGCAGGCGCAGGAGCTATCGCAGGAGCCATGGCGGTCGACCCGGGAGAAAGTGAGGGAATGGTCACAGAGTGCTGGTATAACAATTCCGAATTACCAGCCTGCCCGGATCTGGATCTGGGCGGCAGTGCACAGTACAAGAAAGGCTCCGACATGAAGAAAGACGCGTTTGCCGAAGCGCTGACAGTTGTAGCGCAAAGTTCAGATCCCAAGTACAACGCGTGGAATCAGTCCAATATCAAAAATGGCGGCTATCCCCGTATTGACAGCAATATTTACCAAAAAGATACTTCCATGGACGATACCACGGATATCCAGGTGCAGACATTAGGAGTACATCCACACTCCCGGCTTAACGTCAGGAAGGTTGACGAAGAAAGCGGCAGGTACAAGGAAATGCAGGAGGAGGCAAAGAGACAGAACGCAGAACTCTTAGGCGTCTATAATATCTCCTATATGTTCCCGGACGGATACAGTTCAGACACCGAACAGGACTTAAGGATACACTTTCCCATGCAGGCCGGATGGAACAGCAGGAATCTGGCGGTGCTCCACAGAGTCAACGAAAGGAATTACCAGATCCTGGACGGCGCGGAGCAGGGTGGAAATTATATGGCTGCTTCAGAAGGTCTGTCTACATTCGCAGTCCTGCAATACAAGGAGGAAATCCCGAATCCCGACGGCCCGGATATCGGCGGTAATCCAGGCGATTCCGGTTATCTCCCGGTAAAGAAGACCACAGGCAGAACAAAGACCGGGGATACGGCGAGTCCTCTTATCTGGGTATGCCTCCTGCTGGCGGCAGGAGCAGGGATCACGATCGGAGTCAGGAGGGAGAAGAAACATGGACGCAGGAAATAAAAAAGAGCCAGGTCATAGCAGAACAGATACGGCCCGGAAAATCGTGGTCGCCGTGCTGGTAGTCTTATGCATCACCCTTCTGGCGGCGGTAGCCTATCTTTTGAAGGAAAAGAAAACCGTCCCGGCAGCGGACCAGATTACAGATTGGGATACTGGCATAGAGGAAGATCCGCCCCAGGGGGCGGACGCCGGTATCCTGGTCCCCGGATACGACACGGCAGTGATGGATGCAGGAAGCGACCATTTGCCCATGAGTATCGGCAATCCCAAAGACAACCAGTGCCTGATGAAGGTCACCCTTTGTCTTGAGGACGGTACAGAACTATATGAGTCCAGTCTGCTTGCCCCGGGCGAGGGAATGGAGAAAGTTATACTCAATCAGAGCATGAAAGAAGGAACCTATGATATGAACGCCAGGTTCGAATGCTTTTCAAAGGACGATAAACACACGCCGCTCAACGTGGCGGATTCTGGTTTTGTGCTCATTGTGAAAGAGAAACAGTAGATTCAGACTTTGTGTCAACGAGGAAGGGGTAAAATATGGCGGAAATAAAGAGGAAAAGTAAAAACAGTAAAAGCAGGTTACAAAAGAGTATGAAATTGTGGACAGGAATCTTAATGGCGTGCGTGCTGCTGGGGGTCAGCGTCCTTCCGCTTCACGCGCAGGAACTTGACTCAGAGCAGAACCAGGAGGGAGATACCAGTGTGGAGGGAACCGTTCTGGACGTATCACCCGGAACTCCAACCTATGTGCTTAGAATTCCCAGCGCTATTTCGTTTAATCGGCTGAAGGCCCCGGCAACAGACACAGACAGCTTTGAAGACACCGGCTTCCAGGTGCAGCTGGTTAGTATAGACAATGTGTCAAAGGGAAGTGTGGTGGCAGTTATGCTAAGGGACGAGACGGCGCCGGCACAGGCAGATAATCCAAACGTGCCGTTCACCATCAAAAAAGGGAATATTACGCTGAACTATGCTGTATACAACAGGTCTTCTGACCCGGATCAGGGAACCAACTTAGAGGATAACGCAACCTGGTATGAAAATGGATACCATTTTGGAAGCTTCCTCCCCAACGCCCAGCCAGGATCGTCACTTCCAGGCGCATTAAGAATAAATACGAGGCAGTTGTACGGCAAGAATATGGCGGACTATGCAGGGGATTATCAAGGCAAACTCCATTTTTACTCTAAGATAGCCAATGCGGCAGATTATAATTAGTGGTCAGAGGCATGAAGCAGAACATTCGAAAGCATTCTCACTTGGCAGCGTTACTAGCCGCATGTTTCCTTTCACTTTCCTTCCAACTTGCGGCCAGCGCCGGGGAAGAAAAGTCCGTCGCAGGGCAGGAACAGTCTGCAACTATGCAGGAGCAGTCCACCATCGTGACGGCAACCGTAGAATCCCCTAACGAAGATGACAAGGAGCAGCCGGGCGAAACGGTGGCAAAGACAGGGGACAAAGCAGAAATGCTGTTATGGATATGCCTCATCGCGGCGACCAGCGCAATAGCGCTCAAGATAAAAAAGATAAGACATTATTCCAGAATGATAGAATAGTTAAAAAAACGTGGCTGGTGCTTTGGTTATTTTGGCACCAGCCATGCACATTATAAAGGACACCGGTCAGACTGCCGCCGGATAAGCATTTCTATATTAAGATTAAGCGATTGCAAGAAATATAAAGTGGATGAGGAGGCGAGAATATGATATAGTTAACCTGATGGCAGCAAGAAGAAGTTAGAGATTTGCCCTGTACATAAGGCTGTCATGTTGATGTATTAACAGCCAGGACGTAATACGAAAGGAGTTTAGACATGGCAATTTCAAATATAAAGGTATCACTCCCATGTGATATTCAAAACGTATGGGAGGCAGTGACATCTCTTGAAGATTGTGCCTGGCGCAGCGACCTGGGCAAAATTGAAATCGTAAATGAGAATCAGTTTATAGAGTATACGAAAGATGGGTATGCGACGACATTTACAATTACAGAAAAAGAACCTTGTAAACGATATGAGTTTGATATAGAGAATGGGAATATGCAAGGCCATTGGACTGGAATATTTACTAAGAAGGGAAATAGTACGGAATTAGATTTTACGGAGGATGTTACTGCCAAAAAGTTATTTATGAAGCCTTTTGTAAAGGGATATCTGAAAAAGCAGCAGCAGTTATATGTATCAGATCTAAAGAAGTTCTTGGAGAGGTGAGCTTTAATGGGAAATCAAGATAAAAAGAAGGTTCAGAAATATATGGCGATATATATGAGCATAGGGATGTGCTTTGGAGTTTCAGGCGGATTAATATTCGGAATGATTTTATATCCGGATAACAGGACTCTTGGGATGTGCTTTGGGCTACCAATCGGAATGTGTATTGGCATGGCAATAGGTTCTGCAAAGGATAAACGGCTTTCAGAAAATATGATGAAAATAAGCAGAGTAGAAATGATACAAGAATCATCTGACATGTTGGTTTATGCTATGGATAAAAACGGAGTAGAGAAAAAATATAAGGTTTCCGAGAAAAAAATGAAAGAAGAAAAATTTTCAGTCGGAAATCGTGTTGCCGAAGAAACAGAGGGTTCTTTGGTGTCTTTGGAAAGCGAATAGTCGAAACATAAGCACGAAAAGAAAATCTTGAATTTATAAGGAGTATTGCTATGGGATTTTGGCTTTTTATGTTAATTATGGATCTTCTTATTCCATTTACAATGATAGGCTTTGGCAGATGCTTTTTGAAAAAGGCGCCGGATAATATCAATTCTGTATTCGGCTATAGGACATCTATGTCTATGAAAAATAAGGATACATGGATTTTTGCCCATAAATACTGCGGTAAAATGTGGTATATCTGTGGGCTGGTTTTATTGCCGATATCATTTATCGTTATGTTAGCGGTCGTGGGCAAAGAGAAAGATATCGTTGGAAATGTTGGGGGAATTCTCTGCGGCATCCAGATGATACCATTAATCGGCTCCATTATTCCTACGGAAATAGCACTTAGAAAAGTTTTCGACCAATATGGGAACAGAAGACATTGAATCATACGATTTCGGTCTGTCGAGATAAAGAACTATGAATTTGGGGATGAGAAACATGAATAAACAGCAAAGAGCGGATTTGTTATTGGTGATGGTCACGGCATTTTGGGGGCTGTCTTATTATTTGACTGACTTGTGTCTGACTGATTTGCCACCTATGTGTCTGAATGCGTTTCGATTTATTTCGGCTTTTTTTGTGCTTGGCATTATATTTCATAAAAACCTTTTTTGTTTAAATCTTGCTACGATTCGTTACAGTTTTTTAGTGGGAATAGCGCTATCGGGAACCTATGTATTCTATGGATATGGAATATCCCGTACTTCGCTTTCTAACGCTGGCTTTATCTGTGCCTTACCGGTAGTATTTACTCCAGTCTTTGCCTTTCTGGTTAATCGTACACGTCCCAGCCGCAAACTAATAGCGTGTCTGTTCCTGTGCTCCTTGGGATTAGCGCTACTAACGCTGAACGACAGCCTTCGTCCGGCATTAGGAGATATCATCTGTCTTGGCGTGCCAATCTGCTATGCTTTTGACCTGCTTTTAACGGAAAAAGCCGTGCAGCATTCCGAGGTTGACGCGCTGGGGCTTGGCGTATGTCAGTTAGGCGTAGTTGGAATCATTACGCTGGTATTGTCAATGTTTTTGGAGCATCCGCATTTGCCAACCACGCCAATGACATGGGGCGCGGCATTATTCTTGGGCATATTGTGTAGCGGCGTGGCATTTATTATTCAGTCGGTACAGCAGCAATATACGACAGCCAGCCACGTTGGCCTGATTTTCACTCTGGAGCCAGTATTTGCTGCTATTGTGGCTTATTTTTTTGCTGGCGAGGTACTTACTTCCCGCAGTTATGTGGGAATGGCATTCATGCTTTTAAGCCTCGTGGTTATGGAAGTGGATTTTCCTATAAAGAGGCAGGAGGTGACTATGGAATAGCAATGTAGCTTCATAATCAGTTATGTTGTTTTAGTAGCGAATGTTAAGGAAACTGCATAGAATAGATCATGGATGCTTGAGGATGAATCAATCTCAAAATAGGGAGGATTCTTATATGACAGCCAGCAAAGACATTTTGGCAGATAGATATTCGGCTAAATCGTCTATTCATGAAAATGCAATCATTAAAAAAATATCTTTGGTCAGCATTATCGGAAATATTATACTTTCTGGATTTAAATTGTTTGCCGGGATTTGTGGCCGCTCGGGGGCAATGATTTCCGATTCCATTCATTCTATGTCAGATGTAATTACCACATTTATTGCTTTTTTAGGAGTTAAAATATCAAAAAAACCTGCGGATAAAGAGCATCCTTATGGACATGACCGGCTGGAGTGCGTTGCCGCGCTGCTTCTGGGATCCATTCTTCTAGTTACCGGTATTGGCATTGGAAAAGCAGGGCTGCAAAATATTATCGCTGGAAATTATGATACTCTTGTAGTTCCCGGCATGATCGCGCTAGTTGCGGCAATTGTGTCTATTGTTGGGAAAGAGGCTATGTACTGGTACACAAGGTATTATGCCAAGATCATTGATTCTGCGGCATTTATGGCGGATGCATGGCATCATAGATCGGACGCTTTTTCTTCCGTTGGCTCTCTGATTGGCATCAGCGGCGCAATGCTTGGCTTTCCGGTGCTGGATTCGGTAGCAAGCGTTGTAATATGCTTATTTATATTGAAAGTCTCGTGTGATATATTGCGGGATGCTATAAGGAAGATGCTGGACACTGCCTGTGATGCGGACTATGAAAAAAAACTGACGGATTACATCCGTTCGCAGGAAGAGGTAATTCGCGTTGATTTGCTTCAATCCAGAATGTTTGGGAATAAGGTGTATATCGACCTGGAAATTGCGATAGAAGGCGATAAGTCCCTTCGCGCTGCCCATCGCATTGCCGAGCAGATTCATGATAAGGTAGAGAAGACCTTTCCCGAGATCAAGCACATTATGATACATGTAAATCCGGCTGGAAGCTGATTGCCTTGCGATCTCATCACAGGAATAAAATATAAGCAGAAGATATACGCCCCTGCCTCTCATGCATGAGAAGCAGGGGCATTTTGAGCATTCTGGCTTGTGAATTAGAATCAGGCTTCTGAATCCAGACATCCTTCCAGCTGGCAGGAAACATTCTGCAGTTTCGCCTGGAGAACGATTTCCAGCCTGGAGACGGCTCCAATCATGCTAGTTACGGAACGGTTGAGTTCAAACAACTCATCATTCGTCACATCTTCCATATTGATGAATGCCTGCATTTTCTGACCTTCCGCATTTAAGATGCGGGCAAGCGCAGCTTCTTGAAGAGCCACCGAGTCGATCAGGTCAATAAGAGCCTGGCATCTGGGCGTGAGAATATTCGTGGTTATGGTCGACGTATTATTGTCTGGGTTGGGATCCGGCGTCGTGGATGTCACCGATGCTGTATTCGTAATGGTTCCCTGTGCCTGCGGACTGATGGTACCCTGAATGATAATTGTCCGGGATGCTCCGGCCGCTATGGTTCCGAGATTCAGGCTTCCCGTCCATGGGCTGAAAGTAGTTCCGTTGTCTGTAGAATATTGCGCATCCGTAATACTGGATGGGAGATTGTCTGTGAGTATGACATTTTCAGAAGAAGAAGGACCTGCATTTGCTACTGTAAGGGTATAGGTCAGTTCTCTTCCTGGCAGCGTTGCAGCGCTTACGGTTTTTGTCACCGAGATATCTGCGGATGTGCCTGTAATCAGCACAGGGACCTCGTTGGACTCCACCTGGAAGACTGCGGGAATTCCACCTTCGACCGGCGTATAAGAGTAAGTGATGGACGCCCGGTTAAGGGTTGGGTTCTGGGCAGGGATGGAGGTGGCTGTGGCTGAAAATGTGACTGTAACACTCTGGCCGCCAGGGATATCCGGCAGTGAAAATCCTGTATTCGGGTTAGCGGATGGGAAGGTGGCCCCATTGACCCTTACGCTGCCTGGAACAAAGGTTACGCCTACCGGAAGGATATCTCTAAAGAATACTTCGGTCAGTGGATTGGCGCAGGTATCAGTCAAGGTTACGGTGTAATCGAAGACTTCTCCGACGCTGACAGAAGACGCGCTGGCTGTTTTTACAGGCGTGAATTGGCGTATCTGTATCTCCTGGAATGCAACATCGTCGATTGCGTAATCATTTCCGATTACTTCAGGCCCTTCGCTCAGAAATTCCACGGTGAGGCTGGTGTTGTCCTGGGAATTGATGACGCTTCCGATCTGTTTCCATTCCGGCGCATTCACATTTGGAGGTATGAGTATGCCTAATGGGGCACTGTACAGGACGTTATCGTCTTCATCCAGAATCCGGACGCTAAGTTCAGGATTCGGATAGCCTGTTACTTTGAAGAGGTTCATGATCCATGCGGTAAATAGATAGTTCGTGTTAGGCTGTACGGCCACGGTATCCCTGAAAAATACAGAGCCTGGATTGAAGCCATTTACAATCATCATCCGCCCTGTCTCGTTGCCCTGCGTATGATCCGCAATCCTCCACCATGCGCCGATTTCTGAACTCATGGAGTTATTCATGATGTTCTGTACCGTATACTCGCCGCCCAGGGGCGCGAATACATCAGGATTGGGCAGTACATACGTGAAGTCAGGCGTTACGCCGGGATAGGGCTCGGTAGGCGCTCCCGTATTGGCCGGGGTTCCCTGGGGAAAACTGCCGAAAGTTCCGTTATCAGCCGCGTTGATCAAGTTTTCACCAGATATAATTGCGCACTGGTCAATCAAAGCCTCCAATGGCGTATAGATAACAGGACCATTTAGGAAGTCCTGATTTGTAATATTACTGCCTTCCACGGTTACAAAAAGCGTATCCGGCGTTACGGAGTCCAGATTGGTGGAACCTGCTGGTGGATTGCTTACAGCGGTAATAGGCGGGTTGACGCCCTGCGGTATGCTGCCGCTTGCCGCATTGTTAAAGTCTCCCGGCGTTGGCAGGCCGCCGGCCGCGCCAAAGGATTCAACGATTCTATAGTTCCCATCTGGCACATTGATAAAAGAATAATTTCCGTTGCTGTCGGTAAGCACGGTAAGCCTTGCATTGGTTGCAATATTCTGTAAAACAACCGGGATATTGGCAATGCCGGAGTCTCCGGAGGAGATGGATGCGCTTCGGTTCCGGTCAAAAATGACTCTACCTGATATGGTTGCCATGAGAGATACCTCCATTCATTTCTTGATTTGGACTGCTGTCTGATGCGGCGGGACACTGGACAAAGATTTCGGCTTTTCCCTGGAGTATCAGTTCAAGCCTTGTGACTGCCCCTATCATTAATTCGGCTGATTTGTTCATTCTTAATAATTCATCGGTGGATGTGCCATCTGCCGAGAGAATTGCTTCCATTTTTTCCCCTTCCGCATTTAGGATATGCGAAAGAGAACTTTCCTGCATTGCTACGGATTCTAATAGATCTGTTATTGCCTGGTCCGCAGTTTTATCGCCAGGCGTTATAATAGGCATGCCCATAAGATTACCTCCTGAATTCAATTTTAAAATATTACTCTACTTATATATATGCATATATTTTGCAGTAGTTAATTCCCTGGAAAGTGTATCCGCAGTAGACGAAGCGCATATAGTAAATACGAGTAAACTGTACGTAATTTCATAGGGAGGGCACGATGAATCAATCACTGGAACCGGAGTCTTCTACAATCTTATCCGGGCATCTTTGCAAATGCTATGAGGGAATCGCGTTTGACTGCAGGTTTTTCTACCTGACTTTGCCTTCGGAAAATAAAATATTTAAATTCAGCCGGGAATTTATCTTTATAAAATATTATGAAGTGCGCAGGCCTTATGCCGCTATTACTTTTGACAGCATTGAAAATTGTTTTTGGGCGTCGGATGAAAGGACGCGCGATATCATCTTTAAACTTGACGGTGATTTCAGAGAAATGGGGCAGATCAAAATATCACATTGCCGCGCGGAGGATTCCTACATCTGCTCTTTGAGCCATAACTGTGAAAATGACACGATTCTCGTCGCATATGAAAACTGTATTTTAGAGGTTCCAAAAGAAGGAAACCCAATCCGTATTCTACAGCAGTCTGATTGCAGCATTTATCTGGGGGTTCTTTCGATACCGCCATACCATGTGGTGATCCAGTCATGCAGGCGTAAGCAGTCCATAGATATTTTCCTTGAAGATCAATTGATAAAAAACTGCTGTATCTTTGATTCTTCGGAGCATCAGCTCAAAGACTTGGCATTCGTTCCCTGCTGTGATGATGAGAGACAGACCATTGTGCTTGTGATTCTGGCAGAGGATTCCTGCAAACGTCCCTGCCTGCTGAAATGCGTCCTGGATTCCTGCGGCATGAAACTTAGCGATTGTAACTTTATCTGCTGCTGCAGGCAAGGAGGCTGTTCCTGCGATGTGATAGAGTCGATTGCCAGAGCGGAATGTGCCTTGGCACACATCCTGAACGCAGAGGGAGAAAAATTACAGAAGGCAGTGGAAATTGCAGATAACATATGTGAACTGCTTGAGATTAATCAATCTGTCAATAAGACAATTACTAAAATAACATTTTTAGAGCAAGTGCTTTATGCGAAACTAGAGGCTGTCAGTGACGGTAAGGCCTGTGATATCTGTAAAGGGCAGAAGAAGTAATAGAAAAAGTTCCGAGGATGGTGGTTCATCATCTCCCGGAACTTTTTAAAGGTATTTTATTACTTTTTAAAATAGTCCGATATAGGAACCGGGCCTTCCAAGATTTCTCTCTCCACAGACAGGTACCGGTCTCTTCCCGAACGCACGGACCATTTTATTAAGGTTATATGATTATTTTCTATTTCAATGCCAGTAATACACCGGGGATGCACGCAGCTTCCCGTATTAAAATAAGTTCCTTCCCGCGGCTGCGAAAATACGGGCCTGTGCGTGTGGCCGGCAATCAGAATGGGGTAGTGCTCCTGCGCGTAAGACGATAGTTTCTTTTCTACGCGTTCTTTTGCCTTCCTGGGGCGTCCTGCGCCTGTGGGATCTAAAAAGCCGACTAATTCCAGATGCCGCCATACATATCTTACCAGGAATCTTGCAAGCGGCCACAACGTGTCATTTAGGAGGTCGCCCTGATGTCCATGAACCAGGAACAACTCTTCATTTCCGCAAGTGCTCTTTAGAATCAGGCCTTCTGTGGCGGTTTCCGTTAAGAGAACTTTTTCACAGCGGGATGATTCGCAGTAATAGGTGCCGCAGTGGCGTTCCATATAGCCTTTTCTTCGCTTTACGATGTCGTGATTGCCATACAGCAGATGGAGCCTGCCTGCCTTGTTAAATTCTGACAGCATCCAAAAGATGTCGCTGTGTACCTCTACAATGGTTTTTAACTGCCTGTTTTCCCACAATTCATCTCCATCGCCCAGTTCAATATAGGTAAAACCATTCTGGTAATAATATTGCAGGGCTCCGAAACAGACTGTCTGATTTGCCAGGAAATTATCCCCTGCATTTCCCTGGCCACGGTGGCAGTCGCTCATAAGAATCAGTTTCGAATCGGAATCAAAGGGGATTTCCTGGGCGTGCCGGTATATTTCATCCAGTCTTTTAGGTGTTGAGACAGCCTTCATGGGAACTACCTCCTTGCGCTATCATAGCAGTCATCTTCCGGCGGATATTCGGTATCCTGGTCATAGCCGCAATCACAAGAACCATAATGACAGTTACAGCTGTTGTGGCTGCCGTAGCGATACTCACAGTTCCGCTCATGGCTGCAGCGCTGCCTGTAAGGATCACATGGGGGCTTAGGCGGGCACGGCGGACAAGGGTGCACAGGCGGGTGAGGGGGCTTAGGCGGACATGGGGGCGCAGGCGGCTGAGGCGGCTCTGGCGGCAGCGGATCAGGAGCCGGGTGAGGCGGGCGACCCTCCAGCCATTCCTTAATCCATTCAAACGCGTCGTAAACGCCTCGTGCGTAAAGCGAGTCAATGAATAATTGATAGAGTTCTGGAACCATAGCCTTTATATACTCCAGTTTGTCGAGGGTCTGGCTGTATTTGGCGGTGGTGAATTCATATAATTTGCAATTATTACTGTTTGTCTGCTGTACTATGGCTTCGGCAGCCTCATTGCGTGACAGGGGCTGTGGGGAATGAGGGGCAGCATAGTGAATAGATACGGTCTTTCTTCCAGAGGAATATTCCTTTTTGGTGTATCCGATTTCGATCAATGCCTTTAGGAAGGCATCTTTCATCCCCTGATCCGGGAATGTGATCTTGGCATCCATAGTCAGCATATCCGTATCGGAAAATTGTCCTAGTTTAAATCCTGTTAGCCACCAATGCATGGCACTGCGCTTCAGTATGACTTTTCCATTTCGACGCAGCACAAAGGAGAGATTAAGCATCTCTTCATTTCCGATATTTTCATAAAAAGTTCCTTTAAATTCGTCGGTATCCACATCTTCGCGAGTTGTATTATATACTCCGATTTCTCCTCCGGTCGTGATTCCATACTGGCCTTTCCACAGTTCGATAAGCCAGCGCTTTCCCCTATAGGAGAAGGGAATGGGTTCGCAGTCCATAATCATATTAAACAGCGGCGCGGCGTCATCATAGAGACGACAGTATCCTACTTGTCTCTGCCAGCAGTTCATAAGGGAATAAAAATAATCGCCTTTTATTTCGTAAGCAAAACCAGTTTCTTTGAGATCGGCATTTAATTCTCTTTGCTGGCGTAATTTATCAGGATCCGGATGGAATCGATGGCTCCGAACCCGCCAGATTATGAGAACTACAATGACAGCAGCAAGAATAGCCGCCCCAATTATTATTAATATTGCGGGCATGATATGTGTCCTTTCTTTTCATGTTAATATATTCTATTCTTCGTCATTTTTTTGGTGAAAACGACTGGTATAGACTATGAAAATGGACAGTAAAAAGCACGCTATTTCTGTCTGACTAGAAATAGCGTGCCTGTTGCCTGTTCCGCCAGGCTGCGGCATGTAACCTTATAACGGCAGTTCTTTCGTGTACCGAATCATAGAAACCGTGGCAAACAGCGCGACAATCGACTCTGTTATTGGCATGGTAAGCCAAAGGCAGCTGTCCTTTATCAACGGGAGAATAAATATTAAAATACCGCTTACTACAAGCCCTCTTGCTACAGAAACAATGAATGAGGCCTTAGGCTTTAGCAGCGCCTGAAAATAATATGTAGAGAAAATATTAAACGGCAGGAGCAAAAAAGAGAGTCCATAGCAGTTGATGATGGCCGGAGCCATTGTCAATATTTCTCTGGTCGGCGTCATAAAGATCCTCACAAACACATTTGGTACGAACCATGATAACGAGGTCCATAAGAGGCTGAAGAACGCTACCGTATATAGAGCATATTTTAATGTCTGCTTTATTCTCTGGCCTGACCCTGCGCCATAGTTGACGGAGATAATCGGCTGCGAGGCCTGCCCGACGCTGTAGGCGCAGCATTGGACGAATGTGCTGATATTCACGATAATCCCGTAGATAGAAAGGGCGCTTGTGCCGAAATATTTCATAATCTGACGATTGAATAAAATCGTTAAAATTCCCATCGCGATATCAATAAAAAAGGTTGAAAATCCTGTTACCAGTATTTCTTTCAATTTATAAAATATCCTGGCCGGTTTTACAAAAGCCAGTGAATTTTTAGAGGAAAAGAAGTGGGACAGCATTACGATGCAAGAGATGACCGAACCGATAGCCGTCGCTAATCCCGCCCCCAAAATTCCCATATCAAAAATAAAGACGAAGATATAATCGCCAAACACGTTGAATATGCCGCCGGACAAGACGCCAGCCGTTGCAAGCGCCGGATTTTTGTCATTCCTTAAAAAGGCAGCCAGCATTTGAACGAATAAAAAGCATGGAACGACAAATTTTATAGGGATCAGATAGGTTTGGGCTAATTCTAACAGGTGTTCTTTGGCGCCAAAGAACAGCAATAATTCTTTGTCAAAAAATAGTATGGCGATCCATGCAATGATAGATAAAAAGACTGAGCCAATTACTGCCGCGGTGAAATACTCGTTTTCGTTTTTGGAAAGCCTGTCAGTTCTTCCTTTTAAGATACTGTAGATGACGGAGCCGCCGATTCCCATAAGCAATCCAAGACTGTATATAATATTCCAGATAGGGGCAACAACTGCCAGCGCGGCAGTGCCGTCAGGGCCTTGATATTGTCCTACGACAGCCATATCTACGATAGAGTAGATGGAAGTGATCAGGGCGCTTCCAAAAGCGGCAGAGAAGTATTTAAGGTAAATAGGCCTTACTTTTCCGTTTAAGAAATCCATACATTTCCCTCCTTTTTCCAAAAAAAGAACTGGGCAAGGAACAGATATTTCAATCTGCCGCCTTGTCCAGCTTATCATTTCTAAAATGAATGACTCGCCCTCCGAGCAATGCTTATTATAGCAAAATCAATTTTATTGTCAATCGCTTCCTTGAAATCCTTAATCGAACTAGACTTCTTCAAGGAAACTTTTGATTGTCTGAAATAACTGCTGATAGTCTACCGGCTTGGCCAAATGGCCGTTCATTCCAGATTCATAGGCCTTCACAACATCTTCATGGAACGCATTGGCTGTCATGGCAATAATAGGAATGGTCTTTGCCCTGGCATGCCCTGACCTGCGGATGGACTCGGTGGACTGGTAGCCGTTCATAACTGGCATCTGCACATCCATAAGGATTAGATCTAGTTCGTCGGCATCAGACATAAATATGTCTACAGCCTCCTGCCCGTTGCAAGCGCAGGTAACGTCGATATTCATCATTTTCAACATCTCCATGGCGATCTCGCGGTTTAGTTCATTATCCTCAACCAGCAGCACGCGGCAGTCCGCCATCTGCATATTCTCATACTCTTGTCCCTGGGAATATACTCTTTTTTCTGTACCGGTAACGGAAAGCAGCGTATTATAGAGAGTGGAAGAGAAGATAGGCTTTGACAGGAATGCATTGGCTCCTGCCTCGCGCGCGCTCTTTTCAATGGAACTCCAGTCATAAGCCGTAATGATGATGATCGTGGTATCAGGCCCTACAAACTCTCTTACCTTCCGTGTCACCTCTATGCCGTTCATATCAGGCATCTTCCAGTCAATAAAGCATACGTCATAGTCTTCCCCGATTTTATGTGCAGAGATGACCTTTTCTACACATTCCGTACCACTTAGAACCCAGCTGGATGAGATGCCCAGATTCTCCAATGTCAGAGATGTATGCAGACAGCTGTCACGGTCGTCGTCTGCAATAAGGACATTCAAGGCATCAAGATCCTGGGGACGATGATGGATTTGCTTTTCATTCACCGGCGTATCAAAATCTAATTCAACGGTAAAGGTACTTCCTTGATTTGGCTCGCTCTCAACCGCGATCGTGCCGCCCATCAAAGTAATCAGATTCTTGGTAATAGACATTCCCAATCCGGTACCTTTACTTTCCTGATTGTTACATCGGTTTTCCTGCTCAAAAGGCTGGAACAGCCGCTCCATAAATTCCGGAGTCATGCCGATGCCTGTATCCTTAACTGTAAAACGTAGGCGCACCCGGTTTTTCTTTCTCTGAAGCTGACGAATCTCCAAGACCACTTTGCCGCCTTCCGGCGTGAATTTCAGCGCGTTGGACAGAAGATTGATCAAGATCTGGTTGAGACGGAGGGAATCCCCTAACAGATCTGTATCAGTAATATCTACCAAAGGCATACTGAAATCTATATTCTTGTCCGCAGCCTGCTGATATATGATGGACGTAATATACTCCGCAACATGTTCCAGATTAAAGGTCTCCTTGGAAACAGTCATCTTGCCTTCATCAATCTTTGACATGTCAAGAACATCATTGATCAAGGTCATAAGGTGCTTGGATGAATAGCCGATTTTTTCCAGACAACTTTCTACGCGCGCCCGATCTTCTATGAAAGCGGCGGCAATCGTCGTCATGCCAATGATTGCATTCATAGGAGTACGGATTTCATGACTCATTTTGGAAAGGAAATTCTGCTTGGCAGAATTTGCGTTTTGCGCATTGATAAGCGCATCCTCCAAAGTCTGCTTGATACGCATATCTTCTGACTGGTCAGACACAGACAGTATGCAGCGGACAATCTTGCCATGGACGATATATGGAAACATCTGGAGGCGTATCCAACGGATCTCTCCGGAAGAAACGCGCATATGCAGATCAATGCTTTTGTCGCCGTCAAGTCCTCTTTGCTGTAGAAATTCATCAAATGCCTTCTGATCTTCTCCGGCAATCCGATCGCGAAGAGCCGTCAAGTCCTTGGTAAATTCAGTTTCTTTTATTTCCAGTACCCGCTCGCAGTTTGAACTCACATATTCCAGGGAATCATGTTCTTGATTAAGAATCAGAAATACCATATCTACGCTTGTGGAAAGGTTGTCAAACAGCTGCTCCCGGTATCGGACTTCCTGGATGTTCTTCTGTTCTCTCCAGAAGGCCAGCAGGAAATAGGAGGGAAGGAAGAGTGTAAGCAGCACGGAGGCTGCGGTAGCCTTTGTAGCCATGCCTCTTGAATCTTTTTCCAGATTCTGTACTTTCTTATCAGCATAATCGATGATTGTCTCCAGCGCGTCGTTTACCGCATCGTATTTAGGATACAAGTTTGCTTCAACATATTTGATTGTCTCCTGTTCATCTAGATTTACCACAATGGGCAGCGCCTCATTCTGCGTTTTCTCCAACGCCTCCATTGCCTTCTGAAGCCGGTCGGCATCCTCTTTTGGCCCCAGGTACTGGCGGCTAATTATGCCGATTGAATGATACTGCATCTCATATCTTTCATTCAATAATTGCTGTAAATCCTGTTCGCTCCAGTCCGGCCGGGTAAACATACTCATAATGAAGAAGCGCATATCCAAAAGACGGGAGCGGGTAGCCCTTGATTCATTTGAGACAGTATATGGATGTTCATAGATGATGGATGCCATTTTCTGCATCCGGTAGGTAGTAATAATACTTGAAGCAGACACAATAATGGCCAGTATGCATACCGCGATCAGCCCTTTGCCAGGAATGCCAAATCGCTTCTTCTCTGTTTTCATCCGTTACTTCTCCTTCTTTCCCAGTTTAAAACTGCTGGCCAGCCTGCTTAATAACTGCGCCTGATAGGATAGCTCTTCACTAGTGGCAGCGATTTCTTCTGCCGTAGCAGAACTAGACTGTACAATATCGGAAATTTGATTGATTTCCTGCATGATCTGGCGGACAGATAATTCCTGCTTCACCGAAGCATCGGTTATGTAATGAATGGATTCGCTTATGCTTTCCACTTCATTTGCCACTCTTAATAGCGAATTGGCAGTGAGGTCTGCAATTTTGTCTCCCTGAGTGACTTTATCAAGCGATTTTTTTATCAAGTCTGCCGTACTCTTTGATGCTTCTGATGATTTGGTCGCCAGCTGCCGGATCTCATTGGCCACAACGGAAAATCCTTTTCCGTGTTCCCCTGCCCGTGCCGCCTCGACGCCCGCATTCAAAGCGAGGATATTGGTTTGGAAAGCGATATCATTAATGGTGTTGATGATTTGTCCGATTAAATTTGAACTGCTACGGATTTCTGCCATGGCTGACAGCATGTCCTGCATCTGCCTGCGGCTGCCTTCCGCATCCGCCCGCACTGCCTTGGACTGCTCATTTACTGCCTTGGCATTCTTTACGTTATTTGCAACCTGTTCCGAGATGTCATTGATGGCAGTCGACAGCGCTTCTATGGAGGCAGCCTGTTCCGTAGCTCCCTGGGCCTGGATCTGAGCGCCTGAAGCTACCTGCTCTGATCCGGCGGCCACTTGCTGCGCAGATTGGCTGATCTGCAGCAAGGCGGCTCTCAGATTACCGATAATCATATTCAAGGAGGAGAGTACGCTGTCCAATTCCCCGACGTAACTGTCCTTTGCCTGGCTGCTTATGCCAAAGTTGCCATTGGCCATCTCATTCAGCAGGTATGTCTCGTCCCTGATGACCGTTGAAAGTATGGTGATCATGCTCCTCATATCATTGGCAAGATGCCCCATCTCGTCTCCGGACTCATAGGTAACCTCTGTAGTTGAAAACTGACCGCTGGCGATGCCGAGCGCGGCCTGCTCAAGTTCCTTGATTCCCTTGGAAATCCCCCTGGAGATAGACATGCAGAAGCCAATGCTAATAATCAGGCTGGCAATGCCTAAGGCTACCAGCATCGTAATGGCATTCGCCTGCTGGCTTTTTAGTTCCTCCATCAGCTGCAGCCCTTTGCTGTTCCCGCTTTCAATCAGTTTGTCCAGGTTTTTCTGGGCCTCTTTTATTACTAATATGTTATTGTGTTCCATATAATCTGCAGCTTCTTCATTTTTATTCTCGCTCGCCAGAGAAAGGACGTGTTCCCGCATAGGGGTGAGCCGGGTCAGGCAATCTTCGAGATTCTCTATAATTTGCTGATCGCCCAGAAAGTGTTTCTTGACGACAGGAAGTTCATCCTGAATTGTTGCAGCAGAATCCAGCGCATTGGCTTTTGCCTCCTTAATAATATCCTCATCTGTATTTACAATGGTACGGTAGGTGGCTTTCTGCATTCTTTCAAAATTTGAATTAATGATGTTGGCACTCTCATTGACGACGAATGGTCCTTCATAAAAAACCTTCATCTTAGAATTCAGATTCACTAGATTTACGATACCTACGCCAAAACCAATACACATCAACGCCAGAATTACGGAATATGAAACCAATAATTTTCTGCCTATACTGAACGTTTTCATCCTTAACCTCCATTATGCTCTTTGTTATTTCCATCCTGTCTTCGAACTCTGCTCACATTATGAATATAGTCTATCATAGTCCATGAACATAAGCAATTCATTTGTCCTTATAAAATTGATATGGGTTGAAAACAATGGCAGACATGTGCCGCTTATGCTAGAATAGAATCAGGAGGTGTATGAATGGAATCGAATAATCAATTATATCAGATTGTTTACGATTATTATGCTACCAGAATTCTTTTTGGATACTATAAATTGGGGGAGTCCCTTCCGACAATATCAAAGATCAGCGAATCTTTCCAGCTGTCCGTGCCAACCGTCAGGACGGCGCTGGCGCTTCTGGAAAAGGACAGATATATCATAACTAAGGCTCCAAAGGCAGCCAAGGTAATCTATAAAGTCTCTCAGGATGATTATTTTCAGTATGCTTCTGAGTACCTGATGGCGCGTAAAGATGGACTTGCAGATATTGGACGCGTGAATCTGTGGCTGTTTGGCCCTTTATTAGACGCCGGTATCAGACAATGGAATGAGAATGATTGGAACATGTGCTGGCAGGAGATCAAAAACTATGATTCTGATGAGATGTCTCTTGCCATGCGCATATATATGACAGCTCTGTCTTCTCTGAAAAATGATTTGATTCTCAATTTTTTCTGGGAAGTAAACCGTTATACGCGTTTCCCCTATCTATGCAGCGAGCGTGAGATTCTGAAGGAAATAGGCAGAGATGACGTGATGGATAAGCTGATTGAAAAAATAGATACGCTTTCCAAAACTCAAATCGCGGAATACCTCACCCATGAATTGGGCCTGGTGTATAAAAATGAGAATGATTATCTGCTTGAGAAAATTCAGACAATAAAACCAGATGCTTCTTTGGAGAGGGTGATGCAGATTCCGTTTGAGTGGAAGTTCTATCATAAGCGTTCTCAGATTCGTTATTCCATCGGGGCACAGATCATATTAGAGATTCTAAATGGGCGCTATCCTGTGGGAAGCTATCTTCCATCCCTGCCTAAGATGGCAAAACTTTACCAGGTATCTGTAATTACCATACGCCGTACCCTAATCTTTTTGGCTGATTTTGGCGTGGTGCGGTCTTATCAGGGAAAGGGTACGCAGGTCTGTCTGGGGCAGGGAGAGGTGGATCTGTCTCATGATAACGTACATATTGCCCTGAAATACTTTTTAGAGAGCCTTCAATTTCTTGCCCTTACAATCCGGTCCGTCTGCCGATTCACTTTTGGAGAGATCTCTGATGAGGCATTTCGTGAATTGATGCAGACGCTGAACCGGATTCATGAACAGGAGATGGATTATAAGATTCTTGATATTTTTCTGACTTTTATTATAGAACATTGCCCATCGGCTATAATTAGCCATTGCTACCATAAACTGGCGAAATGCCTGACGGTAGGATATCCATTTTATCTTCAGCAATGGAAGGCAGAAGATTACAAGCAGATGTTTATCGATATGATTCTGCGAGTGACTAAGAGTTTAGAATGCAGGGACATAGAGGGCTTGATTGAGCAATGGGGAACGTTTTTGGAAGAGCAGGTGCAGTATAGCCGGACATTTGTTGAACAGACAAAAGGCTAGAGTTCAAGGAAGACATATCCATTATTAGAGCAGGAGGTTTTAACATGAAAGTATTGATGATTAACGGAAGTCCTCACAGCAATGGAAATACATTTACAGCCTTGCAGGAGATGGAAAAGATATTTAAGGAAGAGGGAATCGCAACCGAAATAATTCATGCGGGCAATCAGGATATAAGAGGCTGCATTGCCTGCTATTCCTGTAAGGATAAGGGGCGGTGCATATTTGATGATATCGTAAATGAAGTGGCGCCGAAGTTTGAAGCGTGTGATGGACTGGTCGTGGCAAGCCCGGTCTATTATGCATCCGCCAATGCCACGCTGATCGCTCTTCTTGACCGCCTGTTTTACAGTACCCGTTTTGACAAGACGATGAAGGTCGGGGCCAGCGTCGTAGCAGCGAGAAGAGGAGGGCTGTCAGCCACGTTTGACGAACTGAATAAATATTTTACCATTGCGGGAATGCCGGTTGCATCCAGCCAGTACTGGAACAGCATCCACGGGAGCGCGCCCGCAGAAGCAAGGCAGGATAAGGAAGGGCTTCAAATCATGCGTACGCTGGCAAGAAACATGGCATTTCTCATAAAAAGCATTCAATTAGGAAAAGAGACTTACGGGCTGCCGGAAAAAGAGCCGGCCACGCCTATGAATTTTATAAGATAAAGATTAGAGGAAGCAGCAACAAACAAGGCAGGAGAGTCAGATCGACTCTCCTGCCTTGTTTTGGAGTTTTGAATTCGAATAGATTAAGAGGCGGTTCATCTTGACAGTTGTAGGAAAGGATGTTACTATAAAATAACAGACCGACGGTCGGTCTATATTTAAGATGAGGAGATTATTATGAGAATCGTAAAAGAAGCAAACGAAAGAAAAAATGAAATATTAGATGCCGCGGCAGCATTGTTCGCGCAAAAAGGATTCGATCATACCAGTACCAGTGAAATTATGGAGGCAGTTGGGATTGCAAAAGGCACGCTTTATCATCATTTTAAGTCGAAAGAGGCTATCATGGATGCGATTATCGAGAGACAGAGCGAGCGTATGCTTGCTGCGGCCAGGAAGACGGCCGAAGATCGCAGCATCCCTGTGCCGGAACGCATGCTCCGCGTAGTGATGGCGCTGAAGCTGGAAGGCGCGCAAGGGGAAGGAGGCAGGGATATGATTGAGCATCTGCATAAGCCCCAGAATGCGCTGATGCATCAGAAATCGAAACAGATTATTATGAAGGAGGTTCCGCCAATTTTGGCGATCGTCCTGCAAGATGGCATAGAACAAGGGCTTTTTGATTCGCCCTATCCTCTGGAATGCATGGAGATGTCCGTAGCCTATCTGAATACGCTGCTGGATGACGGAATCATAGAACTTACGGAAGAAGAGCGCCGTGGACGGATCCAGGCCTTCATCTTCCATTTGGAACGGCTTTTGGGAGTGGAGCAAGGTCAGTTTGACTTTATCGAAAAGATGTTTGAAGGTGGTGAATAGGATGGATGAGACGGGAAAGTCTTTTCATAAATTTTTACTTCTTTGGGCCGGAAATTTTGTTTCCTCTGTGGGAAACGGACTGACTTCCTTCGGGCTGGGCGTGTATATCTTTAAGCAGACCGGAAGGGCGTCCCTGATGGCGCTGGTGACCCTGCTTGCTTTCTTGCCTTCCTTACTGTTGAGCGTACCCGCCGGGGTACTGGCAGACCGCTATGACCGCAGAATCCTGATGGTTCTGGGAGACAGCCTGTCTGCCTTGGGATTGTTGTATATCCTGCTATGCTTAATGCAGGGAGAGGCACAAATCTGGCAGATCTGCGTAGGAGTTACAGTAAGTTCTGTATTTGCGTCGCTTCTGGAGCCAGCATACAAATCTACGATTACGGATCTCCTGACGGCGGAACAGTTCAGCAAGGCAAGCGGGCTGGTGCAATTGGCCGGCTCCGCAAAGTATCTGCTATCCCCTGTTCTGGCAGGATTCCTTCTGGGGATTGCAGACATACGCCTTTTGCTTATCATTGATATCTGTACATTTTTCGTGACCGTCTCTACCACCCTTGTTGTTCGAAAAGGGCTGACAGGCAGAAGCGTTCCTGTTTCTAGTTCTATGGCTAGCGAATTACGGGAAGGATTTAGAGGTCTTACGGAGAAGAAAGGCGTTTTTTTATTGGCGGCGATGGGGTCGGCGATTACATTCTGCCTGGGAGTAGTCCAGACCCTGGCTTCTCCTATGGTGCTTAGTTTTTCCAATAGTACCGTACTAGGAACGATGATGACGGTGGTAGCGTTAGGGATGCTGGTATCCAGTTTCATTTTGGGAAGCATTACCATAAAAAAGGGATATTCAAGACTCCTTGCCTCTTCCCTTTTTGGCGCCGGAGTCTTCATGGCACTATTCGGGCTTCGGGAAGATATTATTTTTATCAGTGTATCTGGATTCCTCTTTTTTGCCATGCTGCCGTTTGCCAATACCAGTATAGACTATCTGATTCGTACCAATGTAGACAACCAGATTCAGGGACGTGTCTGGGGAATCATCGGACTGATTTCCCAGCTTGGGTATGTGGCAGCCTATGCGGTCTCCGGAATATTGGCCGACTATGTGTTTACCCCTTTGCTGCTCCCGGAAGGAGTCCTCGCGGGCAGCGTAGGGAAAATCCTGGGTACAGGTGATGGAAGGGGGATTGGCTTTCTCATCGTCCTTGCGGGGCTGCTGCTCTGCGCAACCGCTGTTATGCTCTCGGGTATGAAATCTATCCGCGGGCTGGAAAAAAGAGGTGTCTATGAACCGTAAATTAATTTGGAAAGATATCGTTAGAAATAAAGTAGTGTCTATTGCTATTATGCTGTTTATCGCTGCGGCATCTATGCTGCTGTCCTTAAGCGGCATCCTTGCGACCCATCTTTTGGGCTCCATTGACCAGTTGATGCAAAAGGCTAAGACGCCGCATTTTATGCAGATGCATTCCGGCGAGGCAAATCTAGAGCAGGTGGAGCGCTTTGCGAAAGAGGACGGCCGGGTGGAGAAGTATCAGGCCTTGGAATTCTTGAATATGGCAAGTGAAAAAATCATCATTGGCGGGAAATCCCTTGCTGGAAATGTCCAGGACAATGGATTTTGTACGCAGAGCGGGGAATTTGATTATCTATTGGATATGGACGATCAGCCAGTTCGCCCTAAAGACGGAGAACTCTATGTCCCGGTCTGCTATTATAAGGATCAGACTGCTAAGATTGGAGATCGGGCAGTGATAGCCGGGCAGGATTTTGAGGTGGCGGGATTTATCAGGGATTCACAGATGAATTCTTCCCTCGCTTCTTCCAAACGTTTTCTGGTGAGCGGGCATGACTATGCACGGTTGAAATCTTTCGGCACCGTGGAATATCTGATTGAATTCCGGCTAAAAGATCTATCGGAACTTGGAGAATTCGAGACCGCCTATGAGGACGCCGGACTTCCCTCCAATGGGGCGGCTCTTACCTGGCCGCTGTTTCGAATGATCAGCGCGGTCTCGGATGGAATTATGATTGCCCTGATTTGGCTGGCCAGCATGCTTGTAATTTTGATTGCCCTGCTGTGCATTCGATTTACCTTGCTTGCAAAAATTGAAGATGACTATCGGGAGATCGGAGTCATGAAGGCAATCGGAATGAGGGTGTCTGACATCCAAGGCATTTATCTTTCCATCTATGCCGCTGTGGCGGGAGTTGGATGCTTGCTTGGATTTTTGCTGTCTCTTCTGTTTCGCAAGCCGCTTCAGGATGGAATCCGCCTGAACTTTGGGAACGGAGGGAGCGGCGTTATGGCTTTGCTTCTGGGGCTTGGTGGAGACCTGCTTTTACTATGCATGATTCTTTTGTATCTGCGAAGAATCCTAAAGCGATTTCGCAAGTTATCAGCGGCGCAGGCGATAAGATCGGGCAGCGCTTGGGAGAAGGGGAACAATCCTGGGATCTTTCGACTGTCAGGAAACAGATGCCTTAGTACGAATCTTTTTCTGGGATTGAGAGATATAATAACCAGAAAACGCATGTATCTTACGATGCTGGTGACGGCTGTGCTGGCCATGTTTCTCATGATTGTACCGCAAAATCTTTCCCATACGATTTCAGATAGCGGGTTCGTATCTTATCTGGGAATCGGGCATTGCGATTTGAGAATGGACATACAGCAGACAGAAGGGATTGGGAAAAAAGCGGAAGAAATTGATCGTTATATGGCAAAGGATCCGGACATTAAAAAATATGCTGTCTTTACCACCAGGTCTTATCGGATGAGGCTTGAGGACGATACACAAGAGAATATAAAGGTAGAATCCGGTCGCCATGATGTTTTCCCTGTCCAGTATACCCAAGGGAGCCTGCCGATTTCTAAACAGGACATTGCTTTGTCTGCGTTGTATGCCAAAGAACTGGAAAAGCAGGTGGGAGATCGGATTACGCTTTTGACGGGAACCGGGGAGAAGGAACTGGTGGTATGCGGCATCTATTCTGATATCACGAATGGGGGGAAAACCGCGAAAGCGGTCTTTCCAAGTGATGAAGGGGAGGCGATCTTTTGTACCGTCTGCGCAGAGGTAGGAAAGACTGGCCAGCTGCCGGATAAGATTGCCCAGTATGAAAAGTATTTTCCCTTTGCCAAAGTGACGGACATCGAGACGTATATTGGACAGACATTTGGCCAGACCCTGCGTTCAGTAAGGACGGCAGCGCTGGCGGCAGCGGTGGTGGCAGCGGCGGTTACGCTTCTGATCACGCTGCTGTTTATGAAACTTCTGACCGCAAAAGACAGATATTCCATTGCCATTATGAAATCTACAGGTTTTTCCAATTCCGATATTACGAAACAGTATGTCTGGAGAGCAGTTCTTGTGACGATTGCAGGCATTTTCCTGGGTACGATGCTGGCAGGAACGGTGGGGGAACAGCTGGCCGGAGCGGCGATGGCATCTTTGGGGGCAGCGGCCTTCCAATTTCAGGTGAATCCGCTATCATCCTATCTATTGTCACCTGCGATCTTGCTTTTGACAGCAGTGATCGCAGCGATAGCCAGTACAAATAACGCGGGAAAGGTACACATTTCCCAATCAATAAAGGAGTAAAAATGAAAAACTTATTATGTGGAAAAGAAATCGTAAAATCGTTTGGAGAGGGCAGTGAGAAGACCAGAGTCTTGAACCAGGTGTCCCTGGAGGTTGAAAGGGGAGAATACCTGTCGGTCATGGGGCCGTCCGGCTCTGGAAAATCCACGCTTTTGTATGCGCTTAGCGGCATGGACATCATAGACAGCGGCAGCGTGTCCCTGGACGGATTAGAACTGTCGGGGCTTGAGGATGAGGAACTGTCCGATCTTCGCAGGAGGAAGATGGGATTCGTGTTTCAGCAGCCTGCGCTTCTTAGGAATCTTAATATTCTGGATAATATCATCCTTCCTATGATGCGGGACAACAGGAAACAGGTGGGAACGCTTGTCCAGAAGGCCAAAACGCTGATGAGGCTGTCAGGCATCGAGGGTCTGGAAGAAAGGGAGATTACCCAGATGTCAGGAGGGCAGCTCCAGCGCGCGGGCATATGCCGGGCACTCATGGCGGATCCAGATATTATCTTCGGGGATGAGCCTACCGGAGCCTTGAATTCCAAGGCGGCCCAGGAGATCCTGGATCTTTTTGACCAGATACAGAAGGCAGGGACAGCGATCCTTCTGGTAACCCATGATGTACAGGTGGCAGCCAGGACGAACCGCGTGCTTTTTATGCAGGATGGAAGGATTGTCAGCGAACTTAGGTTTCAAAAAGAGAAGCTGGATTATAAGGCACGTGCAGAGCAAATCATGGTGCAGATGCGAAGAGTTGGAATATAAAAATAGCACTTTTTATTAAGACAAATTTGTTTGCAAACTGCTATAATAGATGAGATGGAAGAGGAGGGATACCATGAACGTGTATAAAAAAATTGTGAAAAAGGTTATTGACTATATAGAAGACAATTTAGAAAACGAAATTGATTTAGATAAGATAGCGGAAAATATTGGCTATTCCAAATTTCATCTAAATCGGATTTTTACAGAAGAAACAGGCTACACGATTTACAAGTATCTGCAAATGCGCAGACTTACGATTGCCGCCCAAAAGCTGGTCGATACGGAGAAACCGATTACCCAGATTGCTTATGAAGCAGGGTACAATTCGCAACAGGCATTTTCACTGGCATTTAAGCAGATTTATCTATATCCTCCTAAAACATACAGAGATATAGGTGTTTTTGTTCCCAAGCAAAACAAAATCTCCATGAAATGCCGTGCTTATTCTGGCTATGGAAAATATAAAGTTTATGTAAGAAAAATTGGGGGGATGGCAGCATGAGTACAGTTCCTTATGTGATTGAGCAGACAAGTCGCGGAGAACGCAGTTATGATATTTTTTCAAGACTTTTATCCGATCGGATTATTTTTTTAGGAGAAGAGGTGAGTGATACCTCAGCAAGTTTGATTGTAGCGCAATTACTTTTTCTGGAAGCGCAGGATCCTGGCAAAGATATTCAATTGTATATCAATAGTCCGGGCGGATCTGTAACTGCCGGATTTGCAATCTATGATACGATGCAGTATATCAAATGTGATGTATCAACCATATGCGTTGGACTTGCGGCGAGCTTCGGGGCATTCTTATTAGCGGGCGGTGCAAAGGGGAAAAGAATGGCATTGCCAAACGCTGAAATTATGATCCATCAGCCGGCTATGCACGGCAATGGGATTCAAGGGCCCGCCAGTGACATCAAAATTATGTCAGACTATATGCAAAACAGTAAGAAACGGTTAAATCGCATCTTAGCAGAAAATACAGGCCATACGGTGGAAGAGATTGAACGGGATACAGATCGGGATCATTTTATGAGTGCTGATGAAGCCCTAAAATATGGCCTGATTGATACGATTATATCAAATAGATAGAATATGGAACGCCATAAGAGTGCGTTCCTTTTTTAGTTTCAGATATATTGATTGACAACTTGATATCCCGATATCTATTATTGTAAGAGAGGCTTTATAAATACCTAGAGGAGGTCTGATTATGGACAAAACTTTCTGCGAAGTTAAATTATTTCAGGTAAAGCCTGATAAGCTAGATGAATTTGAAAAATTGATTGCTGTTGTTGCTAAAGAGCAAAAACAGCAAAAGGGTTGTATTGATATTAAATATTTAAAAAGGTTTTATGTATTTGATGACATCAAAGAGCAGCCAAGAGAACTCACCAGAATCGTTAAATGTGTAAAATATTATTCTTACTGGGACTTTGACACTTTGGAAAATTATTCAAATGCAACTCATTGGCTTTTTGAAAAATATTCGAAGGAAATATTTAAGCTGCTGATTATGCCTTTTGACATAAATTGCGGATATTCAATTAGCTGAACTGAAAACATAAGGAGATAATAATGATAAAGTTAAGCCAGGAAGCAGAAAAAATAATGCTTGAGCGTTTTGGAAGAGATTCTATTGTTGCTTTGGCAACAGTAGAAAATGAAATTCCATATGTGCGAAATGTAAATGCTTATTATGAGAATGGTTCATTCTATATTATTACATATGCACTTTCAAATAAGATGAAGCATATAGAAAACAACCCAACTGTTGCAATAGCGAGTGATTGGTTTACCGCACATGGTAAAGGCATCAATTTAGGATATTTTGGCAAAACAGAAAATCTTGAGATTGCTGAAAAAATGAAAAATGCCTTTAGCGAATGGATTGACAATGGGCACAATAATTTTGATGATGAGAACACAATAATTCTATGTGTAGAATTAACGGATGGCTTGTTACTTTCGCATGGCACAAGGTATGAGTTTTAATTAAGAATTAATGGTACAGATGTGAATGGAGATATATGGATAGAAATCAACTGGTCAATCAGAGTATTGACTATATTATGCAGCATTTAGATGAGGACTTGTCGGTGGAGTCGGTGGCTGGCCAGTTTTTTATATCGAAATACCACTTTTCCCGCATATTCAAAGCAGTGACTGGCGAATCTGTCTATGCATTTATGAAACGCTGCAAGGTAGATCAAAGTGCGGTTGATATGAAATTAAATCCGGAAAAATCGATTACAGACATTGGCCTGGACTATGGATACAGTTCTTCCAACTATAGTTCGGTATTTAAAAAGCATCATGATGCTTCACCAGTGAAGTTCAGGCAGTCCATACCAACCTCTGACATGCCGGTTCCCTTTACCCCGGAGCGTACCGCCCATTTCAAGACTGCGCAGGAATATGCCTCCAGAATCGAGATTCAGGAGTTGTCTGACTTTTTTGTGCTCTATGAGCGGTTCATAGGGAATTATGTAGAACTGGAAAAGCACTGGTACCGGTTCTTGGATCTGTATCAAGCCTATTTGCAGGAAGAAACCATTTTAGTGGAACGTTTTTTCAATGATCCGGCCATCACAAATTCATCGCAGTGTATCTGTGATATCTGCATGACAGTGGGAGAAGAGTGTGGATTGGATAATCTTATGCGGATTCAGGGCGGAAGATGGGTTGTATATCACTTCGATGGAGAAATCAAAGATATTTTTGAGACGCTGCAGGGGATTTTCAATGTCTGGCTGCCACGAAGCGGCTATCGCATGGCACAGCGCTATGGCCTGAATATTTATCGCCACATCGACCGGGAGAAACACAGAGTTCGTATGGATCTGTGCATTCCAATTTCATAAGAGCAAGAATTCAGAAGCCAGCAGGGCGGCCTTCTTTCTATAATCAAGAGGTATTTTAGAAATGCTTCGAAAGAAAGGAGGCCATTTTTGTGTCCGATAAAATAGCCGAAGAAAACCATGTCATTTGGAAAATAGAGTATTGCGCGCCGCCTGCCGTGCTGCGTTACTGTAAAAAATGCGGAAAAAAAGAGGAGTATCTATGTTCCGGAGAGTTTCGCGTCAATGCACAGCAAAAAAACCTGGACATATGGCTGATCTACAAATGTATCCACTGCAATACAACATGGAACAGCGCGATCTATTCCCGCGTATCACCACAGAAGCTAGGTGCAGATCTGCTTGAGAGATTCTACAAGAATGATGAATCATTGGCAATACAGTATGCGATGGATCTTTCACTGTTACATAGAAATGGCGTGGAAGCGAAAATGCCAGAGTATACGATTATTGGGGAGGATGTTTCGCTGGAGAAGACTGTTAATATAAAAATTCAGAGCAAATACCGTCTGCCATTGAAGATATCTGCTATTTTGCGTAAGAAGCTTGGCATCACGCAGCGCGAGCTGGATGAACTCATCTTAAGCAACCGGATATGGAGCAGCACGGGGCAAGACATAAGAAAATGCAGGCTATCATCTCAAGAAACCACGATTACGATATCGAATGGAACTAAGAGGAATTAATAATGCAAACTGATTTTTTAAAAATATCATGATATAATAGGACTAATCAAGACGATAGGATAGTGCTTACCGATATTAACGATTAAAATTAGAATTCGATAGAGGAAAGGAACTCCAATTTATATGAACATGAATAAAGAGTTATACAATATGATCTTTAAAAGAAAATCATTCCATCTTTTCCGCAACATTGGAGAGGAGAGTATTTCTACAAATGAAGTGGAACAGATTGAAAGGGTTTATCGCACATTGATACCGCTATGTCCTGAGATTAAGACTGCAATCAGAATTGTACCTGCGGCTGAAACGACTTGCAAGCGTGGACAACAGTACTGCATTTTACTTTACAGTGAGAAAAAAGATGATTATTTACAAAACATTGGATACCTGGGAGAGCAATTGGATCTATATCTTGTGTCACAAAACATTGGGACGCTTTGGTTTGGTATTGGAAAGACAGACGAACCCTCCTATGAAGAACTTGATTTTGTGATTATGATTGCAATTTCGAAAATTGATGATGAGAAGAAATTCCGCAAAGATATGTATAAGAGCAAGCGAAAACCCATCGATGAAATCTGGATAGGAGAACCAATCAAGGGGATTAGCGACATTGTAAGATTTGCACCAAGCGCTTGCAATACACAGCCCTGGATTGTAGAGCACGCAGATTCTACGCTCAAGGTCTACCGATATAAGAAACAAGGCAAAAGAGGAATCATGCCAGCGGATAAGGTAACCTTCTATAATCAAATTGATATTGGAATATTCTTATGCTTTCTGGATCTCTGCCTGCAGCATGAGGCAATACCATATGAAACGCAATTATATACAGATAATGGTTTAGATCATGAGAAAACAATGAATGCAGTATATAAAATGTAGGGAACCAAACATGGAATGCTATAATGTGCATTCTTTTAACGACGCTGGCCGGACTGCTGTTTGCTTATAGCAGCCCGACAGCGTTTAAATTTTCTTCTTTTCCCAGTTCGTGCTTTTAAAATAGGCCCAGCCGACGATGAAGGGTAAGAGCGGGGAAAGGGCCTGCCCGATATATACGCCGGGGAATCCGATGGGAACTAGAAAGGCCAGGAGCCAGCTGACAGGAAGCCGGACGATGGCAGCGTCTAACAGCGCATTTATCATGGCTACATTTGCAGATCCTATGCCGATGGCAAAAGAATCGAAAGTATACATTGCCGCATATATCAGACTGTTGATTCCGCAGCATATTCTTAGGTAAAGGATTCCGGCCTCAATCATTTCCGGACTTGCCGGATCAAACAGCATGATGATCCGTCCTGCGAATATCTGTACAAATATTACTAAGGCAAAAGTAATCGAAAGATTCAGGCACAGTCCGATCTTTGTCGTCTTTTTTACTCGATCGATATGATGCGCACCTATATTCTGTCCAACCATGGCGGTTACGGCCTGGCCGATCGCCCAGCAGGGCATCCCTGCAAAGGTATTGACTTTCAGCCCGATTCCGGATGCGGCGGCAACGGACACGCCAAAATTATTAAGCATGCCTGTGATCAGAAGATAAGAGATATTGACGACTGCCATTTGAATCGCCGTGGGCAATCCGACTCTTAAGATGGCAGTCAGTTTATCTGGCTTAATGGCAAAGTTTTTCAGCCTGAATTGGAATATAAAGTCTTTTCCCTTGAGATGGATCAACGATATTGTAAGGGAAATGCCCTGCGAGAAAATGGTGGCATATGCCGCTCCTTTAGTTCCCATGCCGAAAGGCCCCACCAGGATGATGTCCAGCAAAATATTGACCACTGTCGCTACAGCGATAAAGTAAAGCGAGCTTTTCGAATCTCCAAGCCCTTTCATAATAGAGCAGACAGCATTATAGCCAAACACAAATACCGTGCCGCAGCAGATGATCTTCATATAATCGCAGGCGTCCTGCATGGAACTGGCAGGAACGTTCAGCACTTGAAAAAGGGGCTTATATACAAGCAGCCCTAGGATGGTGACAAGCAGTGAAGCAATGAAGGCGATCGAGAATAGCGTCCCTATGGTTTCACGCTGCCCCTGTTCATCGTCTGCTCCTTTGTATTGGGCAGCCAGTACGGTACCGCCCATGGTAACGCCGATACATATGGAATTGATGATAAAGCTTATCATGGAAGCATTGCTGATTGCGGCAAGCCCTGTCTTTCCTACGAATCTGCCTACAGCCAGCATATCTGCGATACTATAAAAGGACTGCAGCAGATTCGCAAACAGAAGCGGAAGCGCAAACCGGATTAATTTTTTTGAAACACTTCCTGTTGTCAAATCGTGTTCTTCTTTCATTGGATTATTTCCTTTCTTTTTTACGGGTAAAATACAAAAGGCAGCAGACAAAACATTGCCTGCTGCCGAAATCGCATACATACTTAATTTATGAAACCGTACCAAAACAAATCCCAAACAAAGGAGTCGTCTCGGAGTACGTTATTTCATAAATTAAATTCTTTATTAGGCTCCGCACAATGTCTTGGAATATACAGTTGTTCGGAGCTGCCATCAATACAAAATTTTCCGTATAGCTTCATCGTGCTCACCCTTTCCTTTGTTTAATAGTTTCATTATAGACAATCAAGAGAATACTGTCAATACGGCAAGAAATGTGAAAACTCTCACCGGCTTATTCCCATCTGAAGAACTTTATGGAAACACCTCCGCAAATCAGTAAAAACGTAAGCATGACGATGATGGGAAGCCATACAGATTCTATGGGCAGGCCGAGGGATATCGCTTTCAGAAGCTTGATTCCCTGGGTCAATGGCAGAAAATCAGATGCTTTCTGCATCGCGGAAGGCATAACTTCATAGGGCAGCGTTGCGCCTGAAAAGATCAGCATGGGAAAATACAGGACACAGGCGGCAACGCTGGCTATTTTTTCATTCGAGGATATGCCGCCCACCATCATGCCAATGCTGAATGTAGACAGCATGACCAGGAGATAGGACGCGAAAAACAGTCCCCAGGATCCGGGAAAACGGAATCCGAAAAACAGTGCTGCTACAAGGATGAGCAAGGCCAGCGATACCAGAGAATACAGGGCATAGATCGCAACCTGTACCGCCAGGAGCAACGCAGGGCTTGTGGGCGTTACCTTGAAGCGTTTCAGAATTCTTTTCTGACGGTAATCAGAGATGACCAGAGGCAGGCCCATGATGCCGCCTGCGCAAATCGCGATCGTAGACAGAGCCCCGAAGGATTGCTGTAAAAATGTGTACTCCGAGCCGGGAGCAGCAGGCTTATTTCCATAAATGACGCCCAGAATCACGACCACGACCACAGGCATGCAAAGTGCGAAAATAATCATATCCATCCCACGAATGGAAAGTTTCAGTTCTGTTTTGAGCATAGTAAAAAATTTATTCATCGTCTGCCTCCTCTCCAGTAAACCATAGATACGCATCCTCAAACTTTTCGCAGCAGCTTTGCTCCATCGCTTCCTGCACCGTCCCGGTAAAGACAAAGCGACTGTCTCTTAGAATGCTGATCCGGTCGCAAAGCATTTCTACCTCGTCCATAAAATGAGAGGAAAGAAAAATGGTCAGTCCTTGCTCTTTTAATTCCAACAGACTTTTCCACACATTCCGCCGGGCTTTTGTATCAAGGCCGGTAGTAAGCTCGTCCAGGAAAACCACTTTAGGATCAGCGATCAGGGCAAGAATAATAAAAAGTTTCTGCTTCTGCCCTCCGGAAAGTTCAGTGACAAAGGCATTTTTCTTTTCTGCCAGGCCAAATCTGCTAAGAAGTGGCTCATATTCCGCCGGCTGCCTGTAAAGGCAGGCAGTTTCCTCGCATAATTCCTTTACCCGGATTTTATCCGGATAATTGGACTCCTGAAATTGGACGCCCACCTGTTCAAAGATCGGCTTGCGGTCCTTATGCGGATCTAAGCCCAGAATACGGATTTTCCCGGCATCCGCCTTGCGTGTGCCCAATATGCATTCTATGGTGGTGCTTTTGCCCGCGCCATTTGCGCCAAGCAGGCCATAAACTTCGCCTGATGAAACCGTTAGGCTGATGTTATCAATTACTTTTTTCCCAGCGTAGGATTTACTTAAGCCGGATATCTGGATCGTTGTCTCATCCATGTTTGATACCTCCCTTTTGAAGTGTTGGATCTTAGGCTGCGCAGCGCGTGCCTGTTTGCAGGACATGGATTTTGGATGTCCTGTGGATACAGGTTAGCACTTCTTCCCAGGCTGGTGGCTAAATGTAGGCTTTTATCCAGACATTTTCTTCATGATCTCGATCTGACCGGCCACATAGATGGCGTTCTCGCCGGCTTCTTTTAAAGATGTAAGCAGCCGGTCGCAGGCGGTAATGATATCATCATTCTCGCTTGGCGTATCTATGGCTTCCCGGATATTGACCGCTGGATCATCGGACAATGCCCGCAGCATTCGTAGTATGGCGGATAGGGAATAATTCGCGCAGCGTAGGGAACGGATGATTTTTAGCCTCTGCAAGTCCTCCTGGCTGTATATTCGATATCCATTTTGGGATCGTTTAACAGTAAAAAGGCCGTTTAATTCCCAGTTCCGAAGCGTATCTATCGTTATATGGAGATAATCAGCAGTCTCCTTCCTGTTCCAATACCGGTCTGTCTGGGCGTGTTTGTTCCCAATGCCGGATAGAATATCGCGGGTGATTCTTATCGCTTCTTCCGCATTTTCTTTTTCCAGCTCAATCTGTTCCATGTACTTCTTTGTCAATGCCGCGGCCTTTTCATAATCGCCGGCGGCGGACACCTTGATGATTTGGACGGCCTGCTTGCGCAGCCCGTTTTGCAGCACCTCTACCTTAAGCGCCGCACGTGCCAGTTTAAATTGCTCCACATGCAGATCTGTAAAAACCCGATACCCATTTTCTAATCGTTCTGGCTTGGGTATTAAGCCGCATTTTTCATACAGCCGGACTGTATTTACATGAATGCCGATCATTCTGGCAACGTCGATCGTCCTATACTGATTCAACCTGCTCACCTCCTTGTTAGATTATCGCATACCATATAACCCTGGTGGAATAGTGTAGGCTTATAAATTTATGGAAATAAATCCCTGCTGAATAGGTGGAACGAGAATGATAGAATAGATTATCCGAACTATCCAGACAGTACGCTAAAAGAGAGGAAATATCCTGTCAAATCAGTTATAATTAGGAAACGTAAGAAGAAAGGGGAGCAGACATGGAGTGGGATGAAAAATTGCAGCTGATCGTGGACTACATAGAAAAACATTTGCAGCGGATGCAGGAACCGATCAATCCGCAGGAAGTTGCAGAGATTGCAGGATGTTCCTTTGGATTTTTCCAAAAGGTATTCTCGTATATGAATGGCATTAGTTTTTCAGAATATGTACGGTCCAGAAAACTTACGTTAGCGGGATATGATCTAAAAAGCACGGATAAGAAGGTGGTAGATATCAGCTATCAATATGGGTATGATTCTCCCACCTCGTTTACAAAGGCATTCCAGCAATTTCATGGCTTAACGCCAAAGGAAGCGCGGAGAGGAAACGCGAGACTACGGGTAGTGCCTAAGATGCAGATGTCCGTAAAACAGCAATATTCCTGGAGGCTGGAAGAAAAGCCGGCCTTCCGGCTGATAGGAAAGAGCATCCGGTGTTCTGATGGAGAGCAGTATAAAAAAGTACCGGAATTCTGGAGCGACTGTCAAAAAAATGGCACGTTTTCCAAATTAGTCACTCTGGATAACATGGCACAGGCCGGACTGTTTGGCATATTCCAATATGTAAAGCCTGGTTCTTCAAAGGAAATAGAATATTCTATCATGGCAGCATCGGATGGAGAGTTGCCGGAGGGGTTCCGGGAGATATGGATACCCGAATCCGTATGGGCCGTATTTGACTGCAAGGGGGCCGTCCCCCAGGCGATTCAAAATGGGTGGAAGTATCTGGAGGAGGAGTGGCTTGCGAAATATCCTTTTCCACATGCAAGCTGCCCGGAACTGGAATGGTACAGCAGTGGAAACTCTTATGACAGGGATTATCTGAGCCAGATTTGGATCCCAGTGATAGACGAGTCACTATAAATGTGAAAATCAAAAGCAGGAGGACAGACATATGGATTTACCTTTTTATATAGAAAACAGAGACAGCTTTCGCGTTGTCGGATACTTGATGAAGACGACAAACCAGAAGGGGCAGGGGAGAAAAGAGATTCCGCTGCATTGGTCAAACTTTCGCAAGGACAACCTAGAAACCCGTATGCTTGCATTAGCAGAACAGAAGGCTGATGGATTATTCGGCATTAATCTCTATAATAAGGATTTGGCGGATTCCAGGAAATTCGAGTATATGATAGCGGTTCCAAGCGATGAGGAGGCACCGGAAGAACTTACCGAATATACCGTACCAGCCATGACTTGGGCAGTATTTCCGTGCACCAGGGAAACCATCGGGAAAACCGAAGGTCAGGCAATCACGAAATGGCTGCCAAAATCGAAATACAGGCCGTTAAACAAAGGCTATATCACAGGCAGGATGAAGTCCAAAGCGCCTGATATTGAGTATTATGGCAAGGATGGCTATGCAGAGGTCTGGATTGCAGTAAGAGAAAAATAAAGATATCATGAATCAATTATTGGAGGATGAATTGCTATGAATAAGATAATAGAGTTTGAGGAGTTTCTTGCTTCGGTTTCCGAACAGAATCAGGAATTCGTGAAGGAATTACATAATCAATTAATGGAATCTGGCTGTAAGATCGAGATAAAGTCAGCAAAAAGCGGTTATATGGTTTCTTACCTGTATCATAAGAAGACAATTGCTAATTACGTGTTCCGCAAAAAAGGAATGCTTGCCCGCATCTATGGAGTCCATGTCAACGAGTACGAAGAGGTTCTGGAAACGCTGCCGGATGAACTGATCCGCGCAATCCAGGCTGCGCCGATCTGTAAGCGTCTGGCTGATCCAGATGCCTGCAATCCCAAATGCGCGAAAGGGTTTGAATTCTGGCTAAGGGGCGAGCACTACCAGAAATGCCGTAACAGCGCGTTTATGTTTTTGGTCTGCCCTCAAAATAATCCGTCGATCCGGCTATTGCTGTTGAAGGAGGTAGAGGCATGGAAAAAATCCCCAAATTTATTTTAGTTTGGGCAGAATCTGGCTTAGCAATTCCATCGCGCTGTTTAACTGGCTCAGTTCTTCCCCGGTAAGCTGTTCTTCAAGCATATGGATAAAGGCTGTATTTTTAAGATGATATTCGTCAAGGTAGGATACAGCCTTGGGGGTAAGGCGGATCTGGATGGATCTGCGGTCTTTTTCATTATGCGCCCGTTCTACAAACTGGTGGGAACAGAGGGCATCGATTAATTTCGTGGCCTGCTGCTTTGGCACTTTCAATTGTTCCGCAAGCTGCGTCATAGACATCGTCCCATTCATTCTCAATGTCTGGAGGCAGTAATATGTTTCCAGGCTCATCTCCCGGTTCAGGGTATCTTTAAAAGGGCGCACCAGTTTCGAATGCCAGCCCGGCATAACCTTTAGCAGATTCTGTACGAATTTCTCCGATTTCTTTCCCATCATCTTTCTCTCTCCATTGACAAACGTTTGTGAAAATGTTATTGTTTAAAATTAGTAAATAAAATATGACTATCATATTTGAATAACTAATCTGAGTATATAATATTTGAACAGAAAATGCAATAACTTATGGCAGGTTATTGCTAATCAAAGGAGGCAGTTCGCTTAATGAAGCATATCAGTCTAAAAGTTCCCGAAGTAATCCGCCGCAATTTCCGTTTCAGCACGCTGGATTTTTTATTTATTATTCTATATGTAAATGTATTTCAATTCATCTTCGGTCCCGAAAATTCAATCGTCGGCGTCATCTTTACTATCATGATGTCGGCTTCCATGGCACGGGATCTCACAGCCACCCCCTTCAGGCATCTTGTGATACAGGCGTTTATTTTGATCTGGATGGCGCTTGCGTCTTATTGGGTGGTCCTCTTGCCTGCGCCGATTTCATTTACGATAAATTTTGTCACGTTACTGATCATTTTGTATGTGTTCACTTATGAGTATTCCAGTCACTTATATTTTCCTTATATATTGTCCTATCTGTTCCTGGTGTTTATCTCGCCTATCAATGCGCAGCAGGTTCCAAAGCGTCTCGCTGCCATGCTGGCGGGAGCGCTCTCCATTATGCTTTATCAATGGTTTATGGGGAGGAATAAGGTGGTGGAGACGGCCAGAGATGTTCTTACGGAAATGATCGACGAAGTATGCAAGGCTTGCACATACGCAACGGGAGAAACTTCGGAGAAAGGTGATAGAGGAATCATGCGGCGCAAACTGTGCCGGCTGGGGCATACGGTATATGACCGAAGGAAGAAGGCGCTTTGCATTTCTGATGCCAGTTTCTCTATGATCGCAGCGGGGCGGGGGCTTGAACATTTGCTGATTCTTATAAAGGAACTGTCGGAAACTCTCTCTGAACAGGAAAAATCTTCACTTCTATATATATCCGGACAGCTTAAGATATATCGTGGCTTCCTGAGTCAGGAGACGGATAGCCTGCCTCCTGTGGATACGACAATGTTTGCTGGAATTGAGGAGGGCAAAGCAGCTTTACGGTTGTATCATGCGCTTTTCTATATCCGTGACAGGCTGCTGCATATGACAGATCCGGAGAACAAGGGCCGTTACAAAAAAACGGCTCTGTCTTTGAAAACGCGTCTGGAAACGGCCCTGGACTTTAGTCCTGTGAGGGCCATATATGCAGTCCGAACGGCGCTGCTTCTATCCCTGGGTACCGTGCTGGTACAGGCAATGGCGCTTCCCCATGGGAAATGGCTGCTTTTTACCCTGGCCTCCGTCTCGCTGCCCTATGCAGACGACGTGCCAGTGAAAATAAAGAAACGTGTGTTGGCTACCATTGCCGGAGGATTGGCCTCTGTACTCATTTACTCTTTCATTCCCTGGCCGGCGGGCCGCACTGCAGCCATGATGATCTCTGGATACATATCCTTTTATTTTACAGACTATGCACAGACCTTTGCCTGTTCCACCGTCGGGGCGATAGGCGGGGCAGTATTTATGCATGCCTTCGGGCTGCAGGATGTGGGCAGCATGTTCCTGATCAGGATAGGGTATATTTTGATCGGGGCTTCCATAGGATATCTGGCCAACTGTCTGATATTTCCTTATAAAAGAGCACGGGCTACAAGGCAGTTGTGGAAAAAATATACTTCCGTGACAGAATCGCTATCAAGAATTACCCGGAAACAGCAGATAGACTCCCAATTATACTATAATCTGGTGGTTCAGTCTTATCTGCTGGAAGAAAAATTAGGCCAGAATGCTAATTTTGAGAAGTGGGAGGAATTTCCCAAGGTTCTTTCGGCCCATCAGAAGAAAATTCTCTATGTCCACAAGAATTCAAATTAAGATATCAATATGGAGGATGTTTCAGACTCTTTGGCAAAAAATAAAAGCGAGAGTGGAATTTATTCTGCATTATGTTATACTAAAAAGATCAGAAGAATGGAGAGATTAAATGAAACGAATTTTTTTGGTCGAGGATGATAAAGAAATTGCCAAGAACCTTGCGCTCTTGCTTCGCACGGAAGGATTTAACGTTACCCACGCCTCTTCGCAGGGCGAAGCCATATCCGTTCTTGACGGAAACCGGTTTGATCTGGCGCTGGTAGATATTTCTCTGCCGGATGGAAATGGTTTCACGGTCTGTACGGAGATTAAGCAGGCGCAGAATATTCCCGTTATTTTTCTTACGGCTTCCGGCGATGAGGCGAGCGTGGTAACAGGGCTTAATATGGGAGCGGATGACTATATTATCAAGCCTTTCCGCCCACGCGAGCTGACTGCGCGGATACGTACGGCCTTGCGGAAATACGGAAGCTCGCCATCGGCTTTTGAAATGTGCGATCTACATGTGGATACCGCCAGCGGCGTTGTGAAAAAGGGCGGGCGGGAGGTCTTTTTATCCGCCTTGGAATATCGGCTGCTGCTTATATTTATCAACAACCCTAATGTGATCATTACGCGGGACCGGCTGTTGGACGAATTGTGGGACGCGGCAGGCGAGTTCGTCAATAACAATACCCTTACCGTTTACATTAAGCGTTTGCGGGAGAAGATTGAGGATGACCCCGGAAATCCGCAGATCATTCTCACCGTCCGGGGGACAGGATACCGGCTGGGAGGCAGTTATGTTTCGGAATAGAGAAATACGGTGGTTTGCTGTTTTATTTATTTTTATTACCGTGGCCTTAGCTGCGGCAGGATTTGCCATCCATCCGGCAGCAGGGATACTGGCCTTTGTCTCTGCCGCTGCTTTTGGCGCGGCATTTTTTGTATTTACCAGATCCCGGTATAAAAGCATTGCTCAGATATCAGAACAGATCGATCTGGTGCTTCATAATGCGGATCATCTGTTTGTCAGCGAGGCTCAGGAAGGCGAACTATCCATTCTGCAAAGCGAGATCACCAAGATGACCGTGCGTATCCGGGAGCAGAATAATGCGCTGAAAGGAGAGAAGAAGCATCTTGCTGATTCTCTTGCCGATATTGCGCATCAGCTTCGCACGCCGCTTACTTCTGCCAATCTGATCCTGTCGTTGCTTAAAAATACTCCGGATGAGAACGAGAGGAAGAATCTGCTGCGGGAAGTGGAAGGCTTGTTCGTGCAGATGGACTGGCTGGTCACATCTCTGCTGAAGCTTTCCCGGCTGGATGCAGGCATCGTTGTATTCCAGCGTGAACAGATGGACGTCGGCAATCTGATAGATGCCTCTATCCGGCCATTGCTCATATCAATGGAACTTCATAATATTGACTTACAGACAGATATACCGGAAGGGGTAGTCATAGAAGGGGATTCTGGGTGGCTTTCGGAGGCAATCCAAAATATCCTTAAAAATTGTATGGAAAGCGCAGGCGATAACGGGAAGATTGAAATTATGTGCGAGGATAATGCACTGTTTACCGAGATTACTCTGCATGACAGCGGGCCAGGCTTTGAAAAGGAAGATCTGTTCTGCCTGTTTGACCGGTTCTATCGCGGGAAAAATGCGGGCGCGGTAGGCTATGGAATCGGACTGGCGCTGTGCAAGACGATTATCACCCGGCAGGGAGGCACGATTGCCGTAAAGAACCATCCGCAGGGCGGCGCAGTATTTTCCATTCGCTTTTCAAAATGATGAATTTATATATGAAATGTCTCCCCTAATGGCTATCGAATTTTCGAAGTTGATCTAGGGCAAATATTTAAAGAGGAACAGGAACATGGATTATGGAAAGGGCCTGTTCCTTTTTTATTTCCGGGGCAGTTTGGCTATAATATCTGTTTTTTTCATGAAATTGTACATAATACTAATGGAGAAGTCTGGATGCATCCACCTATCAGAGATATTCTTCAAAGATTTACTTGACTCTTTTAACTGTAACATTTATAATTACATTTATAGGGAACATAGGAAAAGAAGGGTAGGATGATATGGAGGAAAAAGAGAAGCAGAAGCAAAGAGCGGCAGAGGCAGCAGCAAGGCATCTTCAGGATGACATGACGATTGGGCTTGGAACCGGGTCTACAGCCTATTATCTGATTCTGGAGGCAGGAAGAATGGCGAAGGCTGGGATGCGGCTAAAGGCAGTGACTACATCGAAAGCAACGGAAGAACTTGCACGGTCACATCACATTTCCGTAATCCTCCCGGAAGAGACGGATTGTGTTGATCTTGCCATTGACGGCGTGGATGAGATTGACCGGGAGTTTCGGGCAGTAAAGGGAGGGGGAGGAGCGCTCCTTCGAGAGAAGATTGTAGCGTCCAAGGCAAAGGAAGTGATCTGGATCATGGATGAGAGCAAGCTGGTGGAGAGGCTGGGAGCATTTCCGCTTGCAGTAGAGTTACTGCCATTTGGATACGCGTGGACAGCGAATGCGATTCTGGATCTGGGATGCGCGGCAAAGATCAGAAGCCAGGAAGGACAGCAGTTCCATACTGATAATGGAAATCAGATACTGGATGTGACCATTCCAAAGGAGTTGGATTATGGCAGGGTGGCAGAGACAATCAAGGGAATTCCCGGCGTGCTGGAGACCGGCTACTTTGACCGCGCATGCAGCCGTATTATTATCGGTACCAGCCAGGGGACAGAGGAACGTGTCAATCCTGCCAGAAAGGGAAGTCTGCTTCGAATAGGAGGAATCATAAATGAGGAATAAAATAGATAAGTCGGAAGTTTATGCCGGGACATATTATTCGCAAGACAGCCTGGGGGTCTATCATTTGATATTGAATGAAGAGACCGGGGAGATGTCAAAGCCGGAACTATGCTATGAAGCGCCCAATGCCAAGTGGGTATCTCTCTTGGAAGATCGTATGGCAATCCCGGTTGAAAGAGCGGGAGCGTCAGGAACTTGTTTTCTGGAACTTGAGAAAGGAAGGCCAAAACTACTCGGAGAGATTCTGGAAGAAAAGCAGACGCCCTGCTATATCCTGCAGGACGAGGATGGCATCTATACTGCTAATTACCATGAAGGCACGGTAATGGCATATAAGTTCAAGGATGGAAAGCCTTTTGTGATAAAGAGAATAGAAAATGGAGAGGAGGCCGGCTGCCATCAGATCTTGCGGCATGGCAGCGATCTGCTGGTTCCCTGCCTTACCAGAGACCGGATACGGTTCTTTGACATAGAGCAGGGGTATGTTCCTTCAGGGGAACTGGTCTTTCCGGAGGGCACGGGGCCAAGGCATGGGGTGTTCAATCGTGATCACAGCCGCTTCTATGTGACGAGCGAATGGAGCAATGAACTTTTTGCATACCAGGTGCAAGGCAGGGAGTTTTGGCTGGTGCAGGCTCTGTCGGTGCTTCCGGATGACAGAGGGAAAAGGGAGGCGGCCTGTGCGGCGATTCGAATGACAGCAGATGAGCGCTTCCTCTATATTTCCATACGTGGACTGGATCTTCTTGCGGTAGTGGATATCAGCCGGGAGCAGGCAAAAATAGTGCAGCATGCTTCCTGTTACGGGATACATCCCCGGGACTGCATCCTCAGCCGGAACGAGAAATTCTTGCTGGCCATCAACCGCTATGCGGGTGGAATCGTAAGCATCAGGCGGGATGAAAAGGACGGAAAACTGCGGGAAAAGGCCGGACAGGCGATTCTCCCTCAGGGTGTATCTTTGGTACTAAAATAAGGAACCTGTTAATTGAAATGGAGGTAGTGGCATGTATAGAACAGATATAGGAGTCATCGGGCTCGCAGTGATGGGAAGAAGCATCGCGCTTAATATGGCAGATCATGGATTCAAGGTTGGCGGATATAACCGGAGCAGACAAGTGACAGAACGTCTGATAGAGGAACATCCTCATGAGAATCTGGTTCCCTTCTATGAGTTGAAAGAACTTGTGGCCTCCCAGGAGCGGCCACGCAAGTTCCTGATCATGGTAAAGGCCGGTAAGCCGGTGGATCTTGTGATCGATCAGCTATCCCCTTTGCTGGACGCGGGAGATATGATCCTGGATGGAGGAAATTCTTTTTTTGAAGATACGAGAAGGCGGGAACAGCAGCTGCGGGAAAAGGGAATCTATTATTTTGGAACCGGCATATCCGGCGGAGAGAAGGGGGCCCGTTTTGGACCATCGATCATGCCAGGCGGAGATGAGGCGGCCTATGCGCATATTGCTCCGATTCTGGAGACCATAGCGGCCAAGGCAAAGGGCGAGCCATGCTGTGCCTATATGGGGCCGGATGGTGCCGGACATTATGTGAAGATGGTGCATAATGGAATCGAGTACGCAGACATGCAGCTGATTGCAGAAGCGTACCTTTTGCTTAAATACGCCGGTGGATTTTCCAATGAGGAACTTGCGGATATGTTTGCCCGGTGGAATCAGGGGAAGCTTAAGAGTTATCTGATCGGAATCACGGCGGATATCTTCCGGGAAGAGGACGATTTTCAGGATGGACAGCTGATTGACTATATTCTGGACAGCGCCGGGCAGAAAGGCACCGGGCGGTGGACCAGCCTGGAATCATTGAAGCAGGGAGTCAATGTATCTTTGATTACTGCCGCCTGCAATGCCAGAATTATGTCAAACAGGATTGAAAAGAGAAAACTGGCCAAAGAGTTGATTCCTGAACCCAAAGGAATATCTGCACCTGAGAAGGCAGTCATGAAGGAACTGGTCGAGCAAGGTCTGTATACGGCTAAGATCACAGCCTATGCTCAGGGGTTCGAACTGCTTGCCCACGCGTCAAAGGAGTATGGATGGAATCTGCGATATGGCAGAATTGCCGCGATATTCCGGGCAGGATGCATTATACAGGCGGAATTTCTGGAAGACATCACAAAGGCCTTTGAGAAAAATCCCGAATTAGATAATCTGATGCTGGATTCATTTTTCCTGGATGGCATCAGAAAGGGGCAGGAAAGCCTGAGGGAGGCTTTGTGCATTGGCATCAAGAATGGAATTCCTCTGCCGGCGATGAGCCAGGCAGCTGCATATATTGACGCATTCAGGGGCGTTCCCGCAGGAGCCAATCTGATCCAGGCGCAGCGAGACTGCTTTGGAGCGCACACGTATGAAAGAATCGACAGAGACGGAATATTCCACCACGATTGGGGGCAGGACCATGAATAAAGAAAAGACATTTACCATATTCGGAGGAACCGGAGACTTGACGTTTCGAAAACTCCTTCCCGCGCTTTATAATATGGAAGCGGCGGATAAAGAGGGACTTAGCACGCAGATCGTCATTGTCGGAAGACGGGATTATACCAGCGAGACCTACAGGGACCTGGCTCGGGAGTGGGTGGAGAAATTTGCGAGACTTGCTTATACTGTGGACGTATATGAGAGGTTTTCCAGACGGATCATCTACTACCGCATGGATATTACGGAGGAAGAGTCGTATGAAGGATTGAATGAATTCTATAAGAAAATAGAGGCGAAAGAGCATATCTTCTACTTTGCGGTGGCACCGCGCTTCTTTGCAGGGATTGTCAGCGGGCTAAAGCATATCCGGGGAGCCTGCGAGGGAAAGGTCGTGATCGAGAAGCCTTTTGGGGAGGACCTTTTGGCTGCAAAAAGTCTGAATCGGACGATGGAAGCCTTCTTTACGCCGGAGAATATCTATCGGATCGACCATTATCTGGGAAAGGAAATGGTGCGGAATATTCAGACGATCCGCTTTGCCAACCCTATATTCCAGAATGTCTGGAATGCCGAGTATATTGACTGTATCCAGATCTCTGCGTTAGAGGAAGTCGGGGTAGAGACAAGAGGGGGCTATTATGACCATAGTGGAGCGCTAAAGGATATGATGCAGAACCATCTGTTCCAGATCTTGACCATCGTGGCTATGGAGCGGCCGCAAAGCCCCGCCGTAGAAGAGATGCATCAGGAGCAGATGAAGGTGCTGGCTGCGCTTAAGGCTCCGGAGGAAATCGCAGAGAATATGGTGCTGGGACAGTATGAAGGCTACCGTCAGGAACCTTCCGTGAAGGAAGACTCTGTGACTGAGACCTATGCGGCGGTACGGCTGTTCATAGACAATGACCGATGGAAAGGCATGCCTTTCTATATTCGTACCGGCAAGAAGCTTGGAAAGCGGGAGATGCAGGTGGCGGTCGTATTTAAAAGCCCATTGCCGGGGCTGGAGCCGAATATCCTGAATATAAAGATACAGCCTACAGAAGGAGTCTATCTGCAGTTCAATATCAAGAAGCCGGGAGAGTCGGACGATACCATCCAGGCGAAGATGGACTTCTGCCAGAGCTGCTTGCAGATCAATCAGATGAATACGCCGGAGGCCTACGAGCGTCTGATCGGCGCCTGCATTCTGGGAAACCGCGCGTGGTTTTCCCAGTGGGACCAGATCGAGACCAGCTGGAACTATGTGGATACTATTCGCAAGATGTACGCGGAGCGCGGGCTCTTTGCCTATCCGTATCCGGCAGGGAGCAATGGGCCTGTGGAGGCAGACCGCCTGCTTGAAAAATATGGTCATGCGTGGTTTGACTAATCCATGCAGCCGGGGATATCATGCTTGACAAATGAGCAAGAGAATGCTATTCTAATTGAGTTCAAGATTTAAAAGTGCCAAAAAGGCTATAAGTTTTTCTGTTTCTGAGATAAACAGAAGGGGCTTATAGTCTTTTTTTGTACGAGAAGAATTCAATATCAGGAGGTTTTTATTATGGATAAAAGTATAGAGGCTATGGGGAAGCGGCCAATCTTTCCGCTGCTTCTTTCTATGTCCTTTCCGCCGATGCTGTCGATGCTGATACAGTCCATGTATAACATAATTGACAGCATCTTTGTGGCAAGGCTGGGGGAGGAAGCTCTGACAGCGGTATCTCTTGCCTTCCCGCTTCAGAATCTGGTCCTTTCTGTGGCAGTAGGACTGGGAGTAGGATTAAATGCGCTGATGGCAAGAAACCTGGGAGCAGGCGATGTAAAAAAGGCCGAGGATGCGGCGGCCCATGGAATCGTGCTGACGACGATTCACTCCCTGGCATTCGTCCTCATTGGATTGTTTCTGACTAAGCCATTTTTTCATATGTTTACGCAGAATAAAGCGGTATTTAACATGGGCTGCCAATATACATATCTGGTAATCTGCTTTGCGGCGGGAACGCTGTTCCACATTGCTGTGGAGAAGATGTTCCAGGCAACAGGCAATATGATCATCCCAATGCTGATGCAAGGATTGGGAGCAATCATCAATATTATACTGGATCCGATTATGATCTTCGGACTGCTTGGGTTTCCTGCGATGGGCGTGACCGGAGCGGCTGTGGCAACTTTGATCGGACAGTTTTCTGCCTGTACGCTGTCCATTGTCCTGTTCGTGAAAAAGGGGCAGATCGCGCTTCGCATCAAGGGATTCCGATTTGACAGGAACATAGTCAGAGGCATCTACTCCGTGGCTGTGCCATCCGGTGTTATGTGTGCCCTTCCATCCATTCTGATCGGCACGCTGAATGGACTGCTGGCATCCGTATCCCAGAGGGCAGTTGCCGTCCTGGGCATCTATTTTAAACTGCAGACCTTTGTATACATGCCGGCAAATGGGGTGGTGCAAGGAATGCGCCCGATCATCAGCTATAACTATGGGGCAGGGGATCAGAAGCGGATGAATGAGACGATCCGCACAGCCTGCTTTGTGATCGGGGCGATCATGTGCCTGGGGACTTTGCTGTTCATGGGATTCCCTGGCGCGATCATGCAGATGTTTGATGCAGGAGATGGCATGCGTTCCATGGGAATTGTGGCTCTGAGAGTCATCAGCACAGGATTCGTCGTGTCTACGCTGGGAGTCGTGTTTTCCGGGACGTTCGAGGCGCTTGGGATGGGATTCAAATCTTTGATCATCTCGCTCCTTCGCCAATTCGTCATAACGGTTCCGCTGGCAATTATCTTTATAGGACCGTTTGGGGTCAGCGGAGTCTGGGCCGCATTTCCAATCGCAGAGGCAGCCGCCGCTGCTGCGGCGACAGGACTCTTTCTATCTGCCCGCCGGACATTGCGCGGCAGGGTTCAGAAGGACGGAGATAATTAATGGCTATTGGCGCGGGGAGGCGTATTCGTCTCTGAGCGCGAGAAACAGGAAGACAAGGGCAATTGTTATAATGATATGCGCGATGCCGGCAAGACCGGATATGGCGGCATTGGCTGCCGGGCCAAGGGAGGCTGCCGATACCTGGGCGATGCCGCGGACATACAGCATAATCACCATGAAAGGAAGCCCGATATTATATAATACCAGGAATACCTTGAATTTCCGGCTGTCAGCCAGGCCAGTCTGTCGGCAGAACAGCATCAGGATCAGGAAGAGCATCATGCCGAGGACCAGCAGATGAAGATGGGTATAGGCAAGGGCTGTTCTCCCTTCAAAGCCCATATGCTTCGTATACTCCCGGTAGAATACGCCGCTTGCGATACCCAGGATAAAGTAGGTAAAAGAAAGGTTCCATAATTTTTTCATAACAGATCAACTCCTTTGTAATTGTGCCTGCATGTCCCGAAAGCCTATGACGATTGTCCATACGTAAGCGCAAGTCTTAGGAATCATCAGCATTCCAATGGCTGGCATGGTATCCGCGAACAGGACTACAGGTATATAAAATGCAAAACTTAAGACAATGGTAAGCCACATGTGGCGGAACGAACGGTCATTTCTTTTTTTTGCCTGCTGATAGAAGAGGAGGATGACAGCAAGTCCCAGCATAGCAAAGGGGATATTCCGGTAGATGCCCCAGGATAAGGGAGCCTCTGGACTGGTCCATGCATTCTGGGGGAAGAGGCATAACGCGATTCTTAACAACGCCATAATATAGATCAGAAAGGTCAGCGTATTCTGACCCTTTATCTGATAGCGGAGCCTCCATACATAATAGAGCAGTATGTAGAAAAGGGTCATGGTAATAGAAGTGATGAATTTGCCAACTCCAAGGGCGGCCGTGTAATCCGCAAGGCCTGTGGTACACAGCGCGTATGCCCGGGGAACCAGATGGAAGGCATCGCCGGCCCCTAAAGTGACTGCCATGATTCCAAATAGCAGATACTGTGGGTTTCCATGGCTTTTGCGAATCATAAGAATTCCCAAGGTGATAACAGTAACCAGATAAATGACATCAAAGGATGTCTCCATAATTGCTTGCATTCTTTTGCTCCTTTCGCCCGGTACGACTGTGCTTGACGTACGTAAAATAGTTATAAGTAAATGCAATTCCTGCCAGAAGCAGGGCTGCTCCAAGGCCAGAATAAAAGACCGCGATGAAGATGAGAGGACATAGATGTAAAGTGCGCAGGCCGATTCCGAAAGTCATCATAAAGGCCATGATGCAAAAGGACTTGCCATCAAAGAACTTTAGAAAAAACTGCATCTCTTCTTCATAATGGATAATTCGTCCGGTATGTTTCCTGACGAGTTTTCCAAAAACCAGAAACCAGAAGACTGCGAAGATCACGCAGGATATCAGGATGTTTATGGCTGTCAGATAATCCTGGTAGGAAATGACGCCGATGCGCAGGATATTGAATCCGGCCAGAGACCATATCATGCCTGCCAGAAGCAGCAGGTTTTTCTTTCTTATTTTCAAATCGGATACCTCTCTTTCTAATAGATGCAGCGAGCCGCGATTTCTGCCAGCGGACGTAAGTCATCCTTGCCATTTAGCAGCATGGATGTAAATGCGGTAAAGATAAATTCTATAAACTCTTCTTTCGTCAGGCTTGCGTTAAAAGCATCCTGACGAATATCCGGGTCCTGGTCCAGGACGCTTAAAAGTCCCATTTTCATATGGCCGAAGTAATGTTCCATAATCTGGCGGCCCTTATCCTTATCTCCAGCAGCAAAACTGACGGAATGCAAAGTAAAGAATCCAGGGTACTTGGCACAGCCTTTTTGAACACTTTCAAAAAGCCATGCAAGACAGTCCGTGAATGACTGAAAGGCAAAAGGAGTGCCTGACATATGGAAGATATCTCTCCAGACCTCTTCGACGGCAGCACCGATCAAGTCAGCCTTTGACGGAAAATAATTATACAGAGAGCCTACGGCGACGCCGCAGGCAGCGGCAACCGAACGCATATTAATGGAAGATATGCCTTTTTCCATAACGATTGCGCGGCACTCTGCCAGAATGGCCTCTTTTGAGGTGACGATCGTATTCATAAGATTACCTCCTTAAATTGAACATTGTTCATTATATGCGATTATGCAAAGTTTGTCAAGCCTGGCACAGGAAAAGGAGGATAACAGATTGGGGAAATTTGACAATTAAGAGGTACCTCTCTATAATTAAAGAGGTACCTCTTGAAATGAATGATACGACAAAAGTCGAGGATAGGAGAGTTAGATGAGTATCAATGATGAAGACATTATAGAACTATTTATCGAAGTAGAAAAGTTAGATAAGAGATTCGCCCGCAGGCTTTCTAATAGGACACAGCATTGCGAGGGACAGCACAGATGCATCCTTATTCTGGAAATGATGGGATCTATGAATCAGAGAAAACTGGCGGATGCCCTGCATATCCGTTCGACATCCTTAAGCGAATTGCTGTCTAAGCTGGAACGGAAAGGGCTGGTAGAAAGAACGCCGGTTCCGGATGACAAGAGAAGCCTTATAGTATCTTTGACGAAAGAGGGCGCGCAAAAGGCAAAGGAATATAACCGGCGACGGGCCAAGACACGTCATAAGATCATGGATCATATCTCCGATGAGGAGAAAAGACAGTTCTACAGCACTCTTAAAAAGATTAAGGAAAATTACCTGGAGATGGAGGCAGAAGAGAATGAGTAATGCATGCAGGCTTACAGATCGAAAGCGTACGCTGATATTTTTAAATATTATGATTAGCTGCATCGCGTCCAGCATGCTGGCTACGGCGCTTACGACAGCGCTTCCTCCGATTATTCAGGACCTGCATGTCAGCGTCTCGACGGGACAGTGGCTGACAAGCGGTTATTCCCTGGCAATGGGGATTACGATGCCGCTGACGGCGTTCCTGATTACCAGATTCCCTACTCGCAGGCTTTACCTTGCAGGACTTGGGATTTTTATGATAGGGCTTCTTACTTGCGCTGTCGCGCCTAATTTCTCAGTCATGATGACAGCAAGAATCCTGCAGGCATGTGGAAGCGGCATCCTTACTTCCATGTCCCAGGTCGTCCTGCTCATTATATATCCTTTGGAAAAGCGGGGAACGATTATGGGCTGGTATGGACTGTCTATTGGAGCAGCCCCGGTGATCGCGCCTACGCTGGCAGGAGTCATCGTTGACTTATTTGGATGGAAATACATCTTCTATATTGTTGCGGCAATCATCGCAGTGTCATTTCTGTGCGCGCTTTTTGTATTTGACGATGTTTTGGATGTTACGAAAAAGAAATTCGATGTCCTGTCATTCGTTATTAGCGCGGCAGCTTTTGCAGGAATCACTCTGGGAATCGGCAATATCGGCACGTATCCCATATTGGACTGGAAGGTTCTGCCTTTGCTGGCAGTAGGATTGCTGGCGGGCTATTGGTTCGTGCGCCGGCAGCTTAAATCTGAGCAGCCTTTTCTTGAACTGCGGGTTTTGAAGAGCAAGGAATACGCGTTAAGCGTTATTGGCAGCATGCTGCTGTACCTGGTCATGATGGGCTCGGCCGTAATCATGCCCCTTTATGTCCAGTCAATTTTGGGATATTCTGCCACCGTCTCAGGACTGGTGACGCTGCCAGGCTCGCTGGCAATGGCAGTGGTCAGCCCGTTTGCAGGCAGAATCTATGACCGGCTGGGGATGAAGAAGTTGTTTGTTACAGGCGCGTTATGCATGCTGGCCAGTAATCTTGGCATGGCCTTTATCACGATGCAGATGCCGGTGTGGACAGCCGGGGCATTCTATGTCGTAAGATGCGCAGCAATCGGGTGTCTGATGATGCCTTTTGTAACCTGGGGAAATAGCCATGTGGAGAAAAAACTGATGGCTGACGGGACAGCGCTTTTAATCTCTCTTAGAACAATAGCAGGTGCCATTGGAACGGCGGCCTTTGTCGGAATCATGACGACCGTTGCCGAAAAGCAGGGAGCCCGGTATGGAGAGAATGCGGCTATCCATGGCTTGAATGTGGCATTTCTTTCAATGTCATTCGCAACATTAATCTTATTGCTGATAGCTGTTTTCCTGGTAAAGAATAAGAAAACAAATCATGACTCCTAAACCAAATAGAAGGTTTGTATTTTACCGTTTTTGTGGTATAGTTACATTAATGAATTCGACTGTGGGAAACGGTAGAAAAAAGGAGGATTAACATGGCATTTTATTATGAGGAGCCATCCAGGACATTCAGCGAGTATCTTTTGATTCCAGGCTATTCTTCTGTGGAATGTGTTCCATCGAAAGTAAGCCTTAAGACGCCGCTGGTGAAGTTTGAGAAGGGGAAGGAGCCGGAACTGTCGATGAATATCCCGATGGTTTCGGCAATCATGCAGTCGGTCTCTGACGACAGGCTTGCAATTGCCCTGGCCCAGGAAGGCGGCCTGTCTTTTATCTATGGATCGCAGCCTATAGAATCTCAGGCGGGGATGATCGAAAAAGTCAAGCGGTACCGGGCGGGGTTCGTAGTGAGCGATTCCAATGTATCGCCGGAGATGACGCTTCAGGATGTGCTCGGGCTGACTGAGCGGACCGGCCATTCTACTATAGCGGTAACTCAAGATGGCAGTCCCAATGGAAAACTGCTGGGAATTGTAACGAACAAAGACTACAGGGTAAGCAGGATGACTCCTGATACAAAGGTCAAAGATTTCATGACCAAGCTGGATGACCTTGTATATGCGCAGGAAGAGACCACGCTGAAAGAAGCGAATGACATTATCTGGGAGCATAAGATTAACTGCCTTCCTCTGGTCAATAAGGACCAGGAACTGGTATATCTGGTTTTCCGCAAGGATTACGATACCCATAAGAAGAATGAGTATGAATTGATAGACAGTTCCAAGCGGTATATGGTAGGCGCTGGAATTAATACCAGGGATTATGAAGAACGGGTGCCCGCGCTGCTTAAGGCCGGCGCAGACATTCTGTGCATAGACAGTTCAGAAGGATTTTCAGAGTGGCAGAAATTGACGATTGACTATATCCGCAAAAATTATGGAGACCGCGTGAAAGTAGGGGCAGGCAACGTAGTGGATGCGGAAGGATTCCGATTCCTCGCTGAGGCTGGGGCAGATTTTGTCAAGGTAGGAATCGGCGGCGGAGCGATCTGTATTACCCGCGAGCAGAAGGGCATCGGAAGGGGACAGGCTACAGCACTCATCGAGGTGGCAAAAGCCAGGGATGCCTATTATGAAGAGACGGGAATCTACGTTCCAATCTGTTCTGACGGAGGCATTGTGCATGATTACCACATTACCCTTGCGCTTGCTATGGGAGCAGACTTTATTATGTTGGGCAGATATTTTGCAAGATTTGATGAGAGCCCTACAAAAAGAGTAAATATTAATGGAAGCTATATGAAGGAATATTGGGGCGAGGGAAGCGCCAGAGCCAGGAACTGGCAGAGATATGACATGGGGGGAGATAAGAAGCTGTCTTTTGAAGAGGGCGTAGATTCTTTTGTCCCGTATGCCGGAAGCCTGAAGGACAATGTAAATCTTACGCTGAGCAAGGTAAGGTCAACGATGTGCAACTGTGGAGCGATCAATATACCCGAACTGCAGCAGAAAGCCAAGATTACGCTGGTGTCTTCCACAAGCATTGTAGAAGGCGGCGCGCATGACGTCATGCTCAGAGATAAGAGATAGGAGCGCCAGGACGGGCGAAAATGCGGCTGCCAGTGAAGAACTGTCTGCCCAGGCCCAGTTATTAAAGGAATTGATAGAAAAATTCCAGATTGATAGAAATGAGTAAGCAAAAAGCCTGAATTGGAGGAAGTCTAATGACTGAGGACAGCAGGACAATTAGCCGCTTAAGACGAATGATCCATAAGGTGCTGATCGTAGCGATTGCTCTGACAGCCATGCAGGTACTGCCAATACAGGCGCAGGAGAGCAGGACTATCAAGGTGGGCTGTATCGACATCGAAGACTTTCTGGTTGTGGACCAGGATGGGAATGTCAGCGGCTATGCATCCGAGTATCTAGAGAAAATATCAAAGCATACAGGCTGGACATACGAATATGTAAACGGTTCTTGGGCAGAATGCCTGAGTTGGCTGAAGGAGGGAAAGATCGACCTTCTGATGCCTGCGGAATATTCAGAGGAACGGGCAAAAGATTATCTGTTTAGCCAGGATTACTGCTGCATGGATTATGCAGCCTTAATAGGGCGCAAAAACAATGACAAGATTTATTATGAGGACTTCGAGAATTTTGATGGCATGACGGTGGGAATAATTGAAGGCAATTATCTGAACGATGTATTTGACCAGTATGCAGCAAAGCATGATTTTGCGGTAAATAAGAAGTCGTATGCGAACAGCGAGTCCCTTGAAGCAGCATTAGAAGAAGGAGAAGTAGATGCTATCATCAATGGCAATATGAATTATTATGATACGCAGAAGCTTCTGGCTAAGATCGATTATATGCCAGCGTATTTTATTACCTCCGTAAACCAGCCGGATCTGATGGAGGAATTAGATCGCGCCCAGTATCTGATCCATCTGGAAAACCCCTATTATGCTGCGCAGCTGCATGAAAAATATTATGGGGAGATTGAAAGGCAGGCCGTGGGATTCACCAGGGAGGAAGCCGAGTATATCGAAAATGCGGATGAAGTGAAGGTGCTGTGCAAGGCAGACAACTATCCCTTATCCTGGAAGGATAAAGAGACGGGAGAAATGAAGGGAATATACCCTGATTTTATCAAGCTGCTGGAAAAGAAAAGCGGAATGAGATTTAAGATCAGCGGCTATGGACCTCAGAGAAGCGCATTCCAGCTGCTTGAGGCTGGCAAGGCAGATGTCCTTCTGGATGCGGTATCCGCATCTTCCTTAAAGAATAAAGGACGGCTGGCGCTGTCGGATAGTTTTTATGATATGCCATATGTAGTGCTGGCCTATAAAGGAGCGGATAACCTGCAAGGGAAGCATTTGAAGGCCGCACTGCCGATGCAGGAGGAAAACACAGAGGCATGGATTGAAAAGGAATATCCGGACTGGGATGTGAAGTTCTATGATTCCTGGGAGGGGTGCGTCAAGGCGCTTAAAAAGGGACAGGTCGACATCGTACCGGTCAATACTGCCGCATGGCAGACGCTGTACGTATTCCGGGATGAGACAGAACTGATGAATATCACGACGTCATCATTCCAGGTACCGCTATGCGTGGCAATGTCCGAAGAGAATCCGGAACCATTGATTTCCGTGATGAACAAGCTGATACTGAAACTAGATTCGGAGGAAGTATCGGAATGTATATTGGAGAATACGCTTCGCGGCGCGCAGAAGGTGACCTTTAAGGAACTAGTGCGGCAATATCCTGTCCAGATGATTGTGATTGGAATATTTATTGCTGTCCTGGTGGTGCTTTTTATCGGGCTGGCCTATATTTATCGCCTGAAAGCCCGCCAGAACCGAGCCTTGGAAGAGAAGAACGCGCAGTTGGAAGAAGCGCATAGGCTTGAGAAAGAACTGACGCATAAGATGGAAATTGATAAGTTGACAGGCCTGTTTGATAAGATCACGGCTGAAAATAGCTGTCGGAAATACCTTGTGGAAGGAGGAACCGGCGTTTTACTGATCTTTGATATTGATAATTTCAAAAAGGTGAATGACTGTTGCGGACATTCGAAAGGAGATGATATTCTCCGGAATGTGGGAAAGATCCTTCGTCTGTTCTGCCGTTCGGATGATATTGCGGGGCGGGTAGGAGGAGACGAATTTCTGGTATTCCTCAAAGAGATGAAAGACAGGGAGACGGTAAGACAAAGACTGGAAGTATTAAAAGGGCAGATAAGAGAACTTGGAAAAAGCAGGGAAGTTGACATCAGCTGCAGTATCGGAGTAGCGTTTGCGCCGGAAGATGGCGGAGATTTTGACAGCCTGTTTAATTCTGCCGACCAGGCTATGTATAAGGCAAAAGGCCAGGGCAAGGACTGCTATAAATTCTATTGACACAGGGATATGATGGACTTGGCGGATAACAATATGCGAGTAATCCGGCTGCGTGTGCGCCAGCCGCTTGAAAGGACAGACTTCTGCATTTGCAGGGGCTGTCCTTTTTGCGTGCAGGAAAATAAAGGAGATTACAAAGACAAGGCTTGACATAGAAATCTTACAAGTGTAATATTAACAAAAGATTACATTTGTAAGAAAAGGGGACGGAAGATGAAAAAAACGATTTTGGTTATTGCATTCTTACTGCTTGCCGCGGCAGGCTGCGCTGGCAAAAACACGAAGGATGGTTCAAAGGAGCATGCAGATAGGAAGTCGGTTGAAATTGCAAAGAGTTACCAGGATATATATGAGAAAGCCTGCAAGGATGGAACGTTAGAGGATCTGGCTACTATCCGCCAAATCGTAGAACGTCTGGGGGAGGATGGACTTGTGGCAGTGGACGCTGAGAATCAGGTTGATATGGAAAACGCGGCGCAGGCGGAAGCGTTCTGCAAAAGAGCCGGCGAAGGAAAGGAGGCTGTCCAGACGATCATCGCCGTGAAGGATGATGGAGGATTTATGCGGTATGACCTGGAGGCTTCGGAGGGAACGTTAAAAGTGAGGCAGGGGTATGTCGCATGGAGCAATGGCGAGCCAGTGGAAAAGGAGACGGATGAATATCAGGCATATGCTTGGAACTACTCTGGGAAAGGGTACCTGTTTTTTGAAAAGTACCAGCCACCCGGGTATGATGGATTTTCAGGGCATACGGCTATAAGAGTGAAGCCCCTGGATCAGGACTGCCGGGAGTTGAACCAGAAGTATATCATGCCGGTGGGGTATCGGCTGAATAATATGTTTCTGGAGGACTGGAGCGAGAATGACTATGGCAATTTGAACTTCTATGACATCTTCGAGCCTATGTATCAGATGAAGTATGGAAAGAGGCTGGATGTGGAATTTGCCTTTACAGGAAAGACATACGATGTGCCGGAAGAAGAATTCGAAAATGTCTTCCTGGCATTTTTTCAGATTGACCCTTCCGTGCTGCGGCAAAAGACCACCTATCAGGAAGGCAGTCATACTTACCAGTACAGGCCCAGAGGAATGTTTGACTTTGGCTCTACTCCGGATATTCCCTACCCGGAGGTGGTATCTTATGAAGAACAGGAAGATGGGACGATCAAACTCGTCGTGGACGCAGTATGGCCTGACCGGAATATGGAGAAGGCGTACAGCCATGAAGTTGTGGTACGTCCGCTTGATGGCGGCAGGTTCCAGTATGTTTCCAATCATGTAATTGACTCCAAGGATAATGCTGATCCTGTCTGGTATAGGGAGAGACTGAGTGATGAAAAGTGGAAGGATTATTATGGGGGTAGATTTAACGGGAAATGTTGCTTATGACGCGTATTATATATGTAATAAAGGGGAGCGGAGGAATAAAAATTATATCTAAAATAAATTTACGGTAATAGTATTATTTTTAAAAAGATTTTATGTTATACTGAATCCATGCGTTAGATATATAATAAAGTTACAAGGATGGATAAAGCATGGCATATGGTAGATCAAATATAAAAAAGAATAGAAGAATACAAGAAAAATGCATGGCAGTCATAATGGCGTCTGTCATTTTTCTTTGCCTGTTTCTTTCACCGGCGGGAGATCGCCAGGTCGCGGCCTCGGAGGAGAGTGCGGATAAGACAGGGCGCGTGGTCCGGGTCGGGGTTGTGGAAGCGCCAGGCCTAAGCGAGATAGACAAATATGGCAACCATACCGGGCTTATCATAGATTACTTGAATGAAATTGCCAAGTATACAAACTGGGAGTACGAGTATATTGATGTAGGAGCAGAAGAATTGATTGGCGGATTCCTTGATGGGGAGTATGAACTGATGGGCGGCACCTATTATTCTCCTGAATTAGAACAATACTTTGCTTATCCGGATTACTCTATGGGAGGCGGCCGGGTGACGCTTCTATGTATGAAAGACAATGACGAACTTAGAAGTTACGATCTTCAGTCCCTTAATGGCAAAGTAATAGGCGTCTATGAAAAAGCCGGAGATAAGATAGAACGGCTGAAGGAATATCTTAGGATAAATGGGATTGACTGTACCTTAAAGTACTATACCAGCGCAGAGATGGAAAAGGAGAAGAATCTCTACGACTATCTGGAGAACGGGGATGTAGACCTTCTTATGGGGAATGACCTTGACTTGGATGACGAATTCAGGGTCGTGACATCTTTTGAAGCCCAGCCCTATTATATCGTCACTCAGCCTGGAAACGAAGAACTCCTGGACGGACTTAACATGGCTATGGAGAATATCCTGGTTGCGGATCCGAATTTTGCAGTAGAGAAATATGAAGACAATTATCCGGACCTTAAGACGGCGGACATCCGTCTGGATAGCGAGGAACTGGATTATATAGCGAAGAAAAAAACGGTGTCGGTTGCTATTGTTAAAGACTGGCATCCGTTTTACTGCATTGATAATACTGCCGATCATCATAAAGGCATGATTCCGGACTTCTTAAGCGAGATATCCGATTACACAGGATTGAAGTTTGAGTATGTATTTGCGGATTCCTATAAAGAAGCTTTAGAATTGCTGAAAAGTGGAAAAGCGGATATTATGGGGGGATTTCTGGATTCCGAGGAGGAGGCGTTCGCCGACGGAATGGCGTTGACCAAGTCCTATGTCAGCTTGAATAGTATTATTATAAAAAATAAGTCGGCTGACTATCCCGATTCCGGGCTGGTAGGCGGAATTCTGGAAGGGCGGACTATGCCCAAGGAAATACAGGCAGATAAAGTGCGTACTTTTGGAACATCCAGAGAAGGAATGCAGGCGGTCAACAACGGAGAGATAGATTTCTATTATGGACTGTCGGCGCATATGGATCAGGAGATGCAGAATCACCGCTATGTGAATCTTGTGCCAGTCACGAGAGTAAATAACAGCACGCAGATATCCTTTGCCATGAGACGTCCCGTGGATACGAAACTTTTTGTAATATTGAATAAGGCGATCGGAAACATATCTACCAAGACTACAAACACTATCCTGGATAAGAATCTGGTGTCTATGGGATATACCCAGATGCCGCTGTCGGATCTGATATACGCGAATCCATTTGCGTCTATTGTGATTATCGTTTTGTTCTGCCTGATGATCCTGGCCGGGATCTTCATGATTATGCGTTCAAAATGGAAGAATCGCATGATGCAGGCGGAACTGGAAAAGTCGGAGGTGAAAAGCCAGGCTAAAGGCGAATTCCTGTCAAAGATGAGTCATGAAATCCGAACGCCGATGAATGCGATTGTGGGACTTGCGGATCTGGCGGAGATGGAGAAGGATGTGCCAGCCCCCGTCAGAGAGAGGCTTAGGAAAATACATTCATCTTCCAAGTATCTTCTGTCCTTGATTAATGATATTCTGGATATGTCAAAGATTGAGAATGGGAAGATGGAGATCAAGGCTGTGGACTTCTTGATGGGAGACCTGCTGGATGAGATCGAAGAAATGGTGGAACACAAGGCACAGGAAAATAAGGTTGCATTCCGCCATAATGTGGATATCCAGCACTTCTGCCTGAAAGGCGATCCTCTCAGGCTTCGCCAAGTACTTTTGAACCTTCTGTCCAATGCGATCAAGTTTACGCCTGAAAATGGAATTGTAACCTTGACAATCAAGGAGCAGTCTTCTACCAGTGAAGAAGCAAGATATTATTTTTCTGTGGAAGATACCGGTATAGGGATTGCGCCTAAATTCCAGAATATAATATTCTCTTCTTTCGAGCAAGTGGGCACGAATATGGCGCAGAATGAGGGGACCGGGCTTGGACTGCCTATCAGCGACCAGATCGTACAGACTATGGGCGGAAAGATACAGGTTGAAAGCGTGCAGGGAGAAGGATCCAATTTTTATTTTACAATTGACTTGAAATTGGGCGAAGAAAAGGATATTGAGAAGAATCTTCAGGCGGAAGACATTGATTTGAATGGAGAAAGAATTCTTCTTACAGAAGATAATGATTTGAATGCAGAGATTGCAAAAGATTTGCTGGAGTGTAAGGGAGCATCTATAGAACGCGCATCCAATGGCGAGGAAGCCGTAAGGATGTTCCTTCAAAGCAGCAAGGGATATTACAATGTGATACTGATGGACATAAGAATGCCTGTAAAGGATGGCCTTACGGCATGCCGGGAGATTCGTGCCAGCGTCCATCCAGATAGTAAGACCATACCTATTATCGCTATGACGGCAAATTCATTCAAAGAGGATGAAGAAAGGGCTATGGAGGCAGGCATGACGGCTTTTGTACCAAAGCCCATTGATTTAGCGTGTCTGTATGGAGTGCTCAGAAGCGTATAAAGGCATGCAGAAGAATAGAAATGTGTGGAGGAGAAGATGCTGACAATAGGAACGCATATGTCGATTGCCAAAGGAATTGCCAAAACAGCTGAAAATGTGGTAGAGATGAAGGCCAATACCATGCAGATATTCAGCCGTAATCCCAGAGGCTCGAATTATAAAACCTATACAAAAGAGGAGATCGGAAGATTCCAGGAGATCCGTCGCAAAAACCAGTTTGGCCCCTTGCTGGCTCATGCGCCTTATACGATGAATCTGGCAAGCGACAAGGAGAAGGTCTATGAATTTGCCTGTACGGTCATCCGTGAGGATATTGCAAGGATGGATGCCCTGGGAATTGAAAATATTGTATTTCATCCGGGAAGCCATACGGGCATCGGCATCGAGGCAGGAATCCGCAATATTATCGCAGGACTTGACCAGGCAATTACCGGGGAAGAGAACATCACGGTGCTGCTGGAGACTATGACTGGAAAAGGGACGGAAATTGGAGCGAAGTTCGAGCACTTAAGAGCAATCCGGGACGGGGTAAGACATCCGGAGCGGATTGGAATCTGTCTGGATACCTGTCATGTGTTCGCCGCAGGGTATGATATCGTCGGAAATCTGGACGGCGTATTGGAAGAATTTGACAGGGTGATTGGCCTGGATTTGCTCAAGGCAGTCCACTTTAATGACAGCATGATGCCCTTTGGCTCGCATAAGGACCGCCATGCCACGATAGGGTCAGGCGAGATTGGCCTGGAGCCGCTGCTTAGGGTCATGAGGCATCCGGCGCTTAAGGAACTTCCGTTTTACTTGGAGACGCCGCTTGAGGATGCAGAGCACAAAAAAGAGATAGAGATGATACGCCAGAAACTCTAAGCGTGGAGGAAGGAAATGGGAGCGACGTTAAAGATAATAGCACGTATACACACGGATTTTCCATCCAAATTCGGCATTCCACGCCAAAGCGGGCTGGCGGATACGCATGGATTCATAATATTTGAGCCAAAGTTCAGAAACCCGGATTCCATTAAAGGAATCGAGGAGTATTCAAGGCTTTGGCTTCTTTGGGAATTTTCAGAGAATAAAAGAGAAGCATGGAATCCCATGGTCCGGCCTCCCAGGCTGGGAGGAAACAAGAGAGTGGGGGTATTCGCCTCGCGCTCCCCATTCAGGCCCAATCCAATCGGGCTGTCCTGCGTAGAACTGGAACGGGTGGAGGCAGAGACGCCCAAGGGCCCTATTCTCTATATTAAGGGGGCGGATCTGATGGATGGAACGCCCATATACGATATTAAGCCTTATCTTCCTTATGTGGATGCCTATCCCCGGGCCGAAGGAGGCTTTGCGGATCGGGTAAGGGATTATTGCCTGACGGTGGAATTTCCGGAGGAGCTGCTTAAGCGGGTGCCGGTAGAGAAAAGAGAAGCGCTGAGACAGATACTGGCCCAGGATCCACGGCCATCCTACCAGGAGGATCCAGAACGAATGTATGGAATGGAATATGCGGGGCTTGAGATTTGCTTCCAGGTAGAGGCGGGACGGCTGGCCGTACGGGATGTCTATGCAAAAGCGGACAGGAAGGGTATTGATTCCGGCGTGTGAATGGAGGAATTTGTACTAAAAATGGGTTTACACGAACAGGATACAGGTATATAATGGTAACCAGCAGATGATGTTACTGCAATCACCTATTCAAAAAAGAATATAGAAGTCTTTGTGGCAGGGTGCAAGTCCCTACCGATGGTATAGTCCATGACCCGCGCAAGCGGCTGATCTGGTGACCTTTTTGAGGAATTCCAGAACCGACGGTATAGTCCGGATGAGAAAAGACATTTTCTGCGTAATTACGCCCGGGACATAAGTATATGTGCCGGGTTATTTTTTTGAGGAGGATTCAGTATGAACCAGATGAAAGAAACAACCAATGTAACTACAGGAGAAAACCTAAAAAGCCGTGATGACGCCAGGATGAAGGTAAAGAAGATTGCGTTTATCGGTCTGATGGGGGCGGTCAGCGCGGTGCTGATGCTATTTCGCTTCCCGATCCCGTTCATGCCCCCGTTCTTATCCTTTGACCTGTCCGGGCTTATGGAGATGCTGGGCGGATTCATGTTCGGCCCTATGGCGGCCGCATGCATCATTGTCGTGAAGATCCTGCTGCAGCTTGTGATGCAGGGAAGTTTCTCCCTGGGAACCGGAGAATTGCAGAATCTGATCTTAAGCTGTTCTTACGTGCTTCCGGCCCTGATTATCTATCACAGGAATAAGACGAAGAAAATGGCGATTACTGGTATGGCGGTGAGCACCATATTCGTATCGGTGATGGCGGTATTTACCAACCTGTATCTGATCATTCCGTTCTATGTCAAGTTATTTGGCATGTCCATGGACGACATCATTACGATGTGCCGGACGGTAAACCCGGCGATGAAGAATGTAACCAGTATGGCAGTGTTCGGGCTGCTTCCATTTAATCTGATCAAATACGGCGTTACGTCTCTGGTGACGTTTATCGTCTACAAGAGGCTGAGCCGTGTAATAAAAGGAATTATAAGCAAATAAAGGAGAGAATATCATGAAATTTACATTGGACAAAGACATTACTTATGAGCAGGCGGTGGGACGCATGTTTGAAATGCTTGGCAACAGCCAGATCATGGCGCTGGCATCCAGCCTGAACGACTACGTTATGGTGCGCAATGTTAGCTGCCTGTTCTATGACGAGAAGATCTATTTTAAGACGGACAAGAACTTCCGCAAGACGAAGCAGCTGCTTGAGAATCCGAATGTAGCCATGTGCTGGAGCGGCGTACAGGTAGAAGGAACGGCAAAGAATAAGGGGCTCGTGGTGGATGAGCCGGGACAGAGATTTGCAAAGGGCTATGAGAAATACCTGTGGCAAAGCTACAACAAGTATAGCCACGAGGATACGGAGATTCTGATTGAAGTGTCGCCCAAGTATGTAGAGATATGGGACACCAGCGATGACGGGTATGCATTCCAGCTCTTTATCGATTTTGAGAAGAGGCAGATTGAAGTAAAGCCGTATGATCAGAAGTAAAAGAATCGCAAAAAGTATAGGGAGGCTCTATGTTAGGACCGGGAAACCGGAATCCTAAATAGGGCCTTTTTTATTTCTTAAAAAATGCACTTGCAATATACCCCATATGGGTATATAATGTGCCTGTAAAGCGAGGTGGTACAGATGGAAGAAATAAAAGAATGCTGTCATAAGAAAAAGGAGCGTTCTGAGAAAGAGTATAAAGATTTGATTCACCGCCTGAACCGTATTGAGGGCCAGGTGCGTGGAATAAAAAAGATGGTTGAGAGCGATACTTACTGTACGGATATTCTGGTACAGGTATCAGCGGTCAATGCAGCATTGAATAGTTTTAACAAGGTGCTTCTGGCAAATCATATCCGAACCTGCGTGGCGAACGATATACGGGAGGGAAAGGAAGAAACCATCGATGAACTGGTGGCGACGTTACAGAAGCTTATGAGATAGGAGGCAGAATATGGAACAATATACAGTGACGGGCATGAGCTGTGCTGCGTGCAGCGCCCGGGTGGAGAAAGCAGTTTCCAAGGTGCCGGGGGTTTCCTCCTGTTCGGTGAGCCTATTGACAAATTCCATGGGCGTGGAAGGGACAGCGGGGCAGGCAGACATCGTGGCAGCGGTGGAAGAGGCTGGCTACGGCGCTGCGCCGAAGGCTTCCGAGGCGAAGGGAAAGGCCGCTTCCGGGACATCGGCGGCGGATGATTTCCTGAAAGATAAGGAAACGCCGCTGCTTAAGAAGCGGCTGATCGCGTCTTTGTGCTTTCTGGTGCCGCTGATGTACGTGTCCATGGGGCATATGATGTGGAATTGGCCGCTTCCGGCCTTTCTGGCAGATAATCATGTGGCGATGGGATTATACCAGCTGATATTTACGGCCGCAGTCATGGTGATCAACCAGAAGTTTTTTATCAGCGGCTTTAAGAGCCTGTGGCACCGCTCTCCCAATATGGATACCCTGGTAGCCCTGGGGGCAGGAGCATCCTTTATCTACAGCACCTATGCCTTATTCGCGATGACGGATGCCCAGATGCATGGCGACATGGCAAAGGTAATGGATTACATGCATGAATTCTATTTTGAATCCGCCGCAATGATCCTGACGCTGATCACCGTAGGAAAGATGCTGGAAGCCCGTTCCAAAGGGCGGACGACGGATGCGCTCAAGAGTCTGATGAAGCTGGCGCCGAAGACTGCGACGATCATCAGAGACGGCATGGAGGCAGAAGTATCCATAGACCAGGTGAGAAAGGGAGACGTCTTTGTAGTAAGGCCGGGCGAGAATATTCCCGTGGATGGCATGGTGATCGACGGCAGCAGCGCGGTCAATGAATCTGCGCTGACCGGGGAGAGCATACCGGTGGACAAGGAAGTGGGAGACACGGTGTCTGCGGCAACCTTGAATCATTCAGGATTTCTTAGGTGCGAGGCCACCAGGGTGGGGGAGGATACGACCCTTTCCCAGATCATTCAGATGGTCAGCGACGCGGCAGCCACCAAAGCGCCTATTGCCAAGGTGGCAGACCGGGTATCCGGCGTTTTCGTGCCGGCGGTAATAGGCATAGCGGTGGTAACCATCCTGGTATGGCTGGTTGCGGGACAGAGTATAGGATTTGCACTGGCAAGAGGAATCTCGGTGCTGGTAATCAGCTGCCCTTGCGCGCTGGGCCTGGCTACGCCTGTAGCGATCATGGTAGGAAATGGAATGGGAGCGAAGAACGGGATCATGTTCAAGACCGCCGTTTCCCTGGAAGAAGCAGGCAAGATGCAGATCGTGGCACTTGACAAGACTGGGACGATCACCAGCGGGGAGCCAAAGGTAACGGATATCATTCCGGCATCCGGGATCACAGAAGAAGAAGTGCTTCGGATGGCCTACGGACTGGAGCAAAAAAGCGAGCATCCGCTGGCCCATGCAATCTTGGCACTGGCGAGAGAAAAAGGTCTATCCCATGGGCACGAAGTGGAAGATTTCCAGGCGGTTCCCGGAAATGGACTTACCGGACGGATGGGCGCGGATGCGCTGGCCGGAGGAAACCTTAAGTTTATCGGTGATAAAGCAGCGGTGACCGAAGAGATGAAGCAGAATGCAGAACAGCTTTCGGAAGATGGAAAGACGCCGCTGTTCTTTAGCAGGAACGGTGAATTGGCAGGAATCATCGCTGTCGCGGACGTCATCAAGGAGGACAGCCCGCAGGCGATCAAAGAATTGCAGAACATGGGCATCCACGTAGTCATGCTGACTGGCGACAACGAGCGCACGGCTAAGGCGATCGGACGGCAGGCTGGTGTTGACGAGGTGATCGCAGGCGTGCTTCCGGATGGAAAGGAAAGCGTGATACGGTCGCTTAAGAGAAAGGGAAAGGTTGCCATGGTGGGAGATGGGATCAATGATGCCCCGGCTCTTACCAGGGCGGATATTGGAATCGCCATAGGGGCAGGCACGGATATCGCCATTGACGCCGCTGATGTGGTGCTGATGAAGAGCAGGCTCAGTGACGTGCCGGCAGCCATTCGGCTCAGCCGGGCGACCCTTCGCAATATCCATGAGAATCTATTTTGGGCATTCTTCTATAATGTAATAGGAATACCCTTGGCGGCCGGCGTGTGGTACCCGCTGCTTGGATGGAAACTGAACCCTATGTTCGGGGCTGCGGCCATGAGCCTGTCCAGCTTCTGCGTGGTCACCAATGCGCTGCGCCTGAACTGGTTCAAGATGCGCGACGCAAGCAAAGATAAAAAAATTAAAGCCAAAAAGAAAGAGGAGGAAACGACGATGGAAAAAACCATGAAGATTGAAGGAATGATGTGCGGACACTGCGAGGCAAGAGTAAAGAAATGCTTGGAGGCCCTTGAGCAGGTGGAGGAAGCAGCGGTAAGCCATGAGGAAGGAACCGCGGTTGTAAGGCTGAATGGAGAACTGGCAGACGATGTGCTGAAGAAGGCGGTGGAAGATCAGGACTACAAGGTGCTGGATATCCAGTAGTAAAAGGCATTTCTAAAAATTAAATAAACAGTCAGACAGTCATATTGACACAAAAGCATTTTCTTGCTAGGATAGCCATATGGTTCAAAATAGAACTAAATATGGAGGCGAGAAAATGCTTTTTGATTTGTGGGATGGATTATCCCTGTTTAAAAAAATCTATGACCAGTCCTTGGAGCCGGTCTGCAAAAAATACCAGCTGACGCGCATGGAACTGGACATCCTTTTGTTTCTGGCCAACAACCCGGGCTATGATACTGCCAAGGATATCATCGAGCGCCGGCGGCTCACCAAATCCCATGTATCCATGTCGCTCAAGGACTTAGAGAGGCGGGATCTGGTGCAAAAGGAATATTATCCGGGCAACCAGAAGACGGCGCATCTGAAACTGTCTTCGGCATCCGTCCAGATGGTGGCAGAAGGGCAGCAGGCCCAGAAGAAGTTTTTCCAGACGGTTTTCCGGGATTTTAATCCGGAAGATCTAAGCCGGATGGAGGGGTACTTCGAAAGAATGCGTAAGAATATGCAGAATGCGCTGAAGGAGGAATTATAGAATGCTTACGAAATTGATTGTATGCTTTATCGCAGGGATCGGGGCAGGCCTGGGAACCGGGTTTGCCGGAATGAGCGCGGCGGCGGTGATAAGCCCGATGCTGATTACCTTCTTGCATATCCCCGCCTATGAGGCTGTGGGAATCGCCCTTTCAAGCGACGTTTTAGCCAGCGCGGTCAGCGCTTATACTTATGGGAAGCATAAGAATCTGGATATCAAAAATGGAATCGTCATGATGATTTCCGTGCTGTGCTTCACCCTGGTGGGAAGTTATATATCCAGCCTGATCCCAAGCCACGCTATGGGCGGCTTCTCCGTGTTCATGACGCTGCTTCTGGGAATCAAGTTCATTGTAAGGCCCGTCATGACGACAAAGGATTCTATGGAGGCTGTCAGCCCGAAGAAGCGGTTCATACAGTCCATACTCTGCGGTATGCTGATCGGATTCATCTGCGGATTCGTAGGCGCGGGCGGCGGCATGATGATGCTTCTGATTCTCACCAGCGTGCTAGGATATGAACTGAAGACTGCGGTAGGGACCAGCGTATTTATCATGACGTTTACGGCATTTACCGGAGCGGTGAGCCACTTTGCCATCGGTGGCGCGCCGGATTGGTGGAGTATGGCTTTCTGCATCCTGTCTACATTTTTATGGGCAAGGGTGGCCGCCAAATTTGCGAATAAGACGAGCCCGATCATCTTGAACCGTGCGACAGGAGTCGTGCTGTCCGTTCTTGGCATTTCAATTATTGCGGTGAATTACCTGGCTTAAAAATGCCTCTTTTGGTCAATAATGTCAGTAAAGACATTGATTGAGGAAAGAGGAAGAATAATGAAGACATTTGAAGAACTGTATAAGGATGTTCTTAGCAGGAAGATATCCCTTAAAGAGCCGCTCCCCTCGGAATATAACCCGCGGCATCTGGACTGTCTGCTCCATCCAAAGAATTATGCCCCGGTCATACCTTCTGTCGAGTGCGAGGAATGTGCCTATGAGCGCGCCTGCCAGAGAAGCTGCATCTTTGATGCCATCGAAGAAGGAGAAGACGGAAAACTGCGGATTAATCCCTCGCTTTGTACAGGCTGCGGCGTGTGCATGGATGCCTGCAAAGAAGAAAAACTGACTGCCAGCAAGGATGTACTACCTGCCATGAAGGCAGTCCGGGAGGCCAAAGGGCCGGCTTATATGATGGTAGCGCCTGCATTTCTTGGGCAGTTTGATGAGACGGTAACGCCAGGAAAGCTGCGCAGCGCGTTCAAGGCCCTTGGATTTACAGGAATGGTAGAGGTGGCGCTTTTTGCGGATATCCTGACCTTGAAAGAAGCCTTAGAGTTTGACAGCCACGTGAAGGAGAAAGGGGATTACCAGCTGACCAGCTGCTGCTGCCCGGTGTGGATCTCCATGATCCGCAATATCTACCATGAACTGATGCCCCATGTCCCGGGAGCCGTATCGCCTATGGTAGCATGCGGGCGTATGATCAAGAGGATGCATCCGGATGCGGTGACCATATTTGCAGGGCCGTGCCTGGCAAAAAAGAAGGAGGCCCGGGAGCCGGATATCGCTGACGCGGTGGATTATGTGCTGACATTCCAGGAAGTGAAGGACATCTTCGAAGCGGCTGATATACATCCGGAAGAACTGGAAGATGACCAGAAGGAACACGCTTCCAAGGCCGGGCGGCTTTATGCAAGAACCGGCGGGGTCAGCCGGGCGGTGTCGGAGATGGTGGAACAGTTAAGACCCGACCGGAGCATAGCCGTTCATGCTGAGCAGGCCAATGGCACCAAGGAATGTATGGCAATGATCAAACGGATCCAGAATAAGGAGACGGATGCCAATTTCTTTGAAGGGATGGGCTGTATCGGAGGATGCGTAGGAGGCCCGAAAGCGATCCTTCACAAGGAAGAGGGAACAAAATTTGTAGATGAATACGGGCAGGAGGCGCCTTTTAAGACCCCGCTTGAGAATCCTTATGTACGGAAAGTCCTGAAGGAATTAGGGTTTGAGACGGTGGAGGATCTGGTGACAGACGATTCTCTTCTGACTAGAGATTTTTCGGCTGCCAGGTAGGTAAAATGTAAAAGTTGTGGTATGATATAGGGGCACGCATAAGAGAAAGGACAATGAAGGAAGATGAACCGATACTATCTCGCCCCGCTGGAGGGCATTACCACGCACATTTACAGGCGGGCGTATCACGCCTGCTTCCATCCTATGGATAAATATTTTACGCCGTTTCTGGTGCCCCACACAAAGCGGGGATTCAATACAAGGGAATTAAATGATATCCTGCCAGAGAATAATGAAGGGATGAGGCTGGTTCCTCAGATTCTGACCAATGATGCCAAAGGGTTCCTGCAGACCGTCGAGAAACTAGAAGATTTTGGATACGAGGAAGTCAATCTAAACCTCGGCTGTCCTTCCAAGACGGTAGTATCCAAAAACAGGGGATCCGGATTCCTTGCCATGCCCGATGAACTGGACCGGTTTCTGGATGAAATCTACCGTGGGACTCAAGTCAGGATATCCATCAAGACCAGAATCGGGAAGCATAGCCCGGATGAGTTTGGAAGGCTGCTTAAGATCTACAACCAGTACCCGGTAGAAGAATTGATCATCCATCCCCGCCTGCAGCAGGACTTTTATAAGAATACGCCGAATCTGGAAGTATTTGCGGAGGCGGTGAGAGAAAGCAGGAATCCGCTCTGCTATAACGGAGACATATTTTCGGTGGCGGATCGGGACAGGATAAAGGAGAGATTCCCGGATGTAAAGACCTACATGATGGGACGAGGAATCCTTGTGAATCCCGGCCTGGCAGGAGAACTGGCGGGCGAAGAGCCGGCGGATTGGAAACGGATTCGAAGGTTCCATGACCAGATCTATGAAGATTACCAAAGGATCAGCATGGGAGATAAGAACGTGCTGTTCAAGATGAAGGAACTCTGGTGCTATCTGGGGCATCATTTTCCAGGCTGCGAAAAGCAGCTTAAGAAGATTCGGAAGGCGGAGCGGCTGGACCGTTATGAAGCCGCGGTGGCGGAAATCCTGTAAGAGGCTGCCGCTGCATCTTGACAAATCGTGAAGGATACGGTATATTTAATAGCGTAAATTGAACAGGGGAGCCTATGGATAGGCTGAGAGGAAGTTGCGAACTTCGACCCATATACCTGATTTGGATAATGCCAACGTAGGGACGGATGTGAATTGATTGCGGAAGATGCCCTGGCATTTTCCGTTTTTTTCGTATCATGGGAAGTTCTGCTTCTTTGTTCATTTGCAAAGAAAATGATATAGCAATACCAATGTGAGTGAACGAGAGTTCATGAAGGGGTACACCACCGCGGGTGTATTTCTTTCATGAACTCTTTTTTGCTGTAATGGAGAGAACTGTTGCGCAAAGACATGAACTTTGGAAGGAGGGCAGATGATGGTAAGAATAAACGGAACCGAAAGAGAATACAAGCCCGGCATGTCGGTCTTACAGCTGCTGGAAGAGACAGGATATTCCATCTCGCGCGTGGCGGTAGAAAAGAACGGGGCAATCGTGCCAAAGGGCAGGCTGGCGGAGACGCTCCTTGAGGATGAAGACAGCCTGGAAGTCGTAAGTTTTGTAGGAGGGGGCTAGGAGATGGAGGAAAAAAGACTGACCAAAGAAGAGATCAGGCAGGCGCTGATCGAGCGCCATACGCTGCCGGTCCAGGAAAGGCTGGAGCGTGCCAGGGTGGCAATTGCAGGCCTTGGAGGCCTGGGGTCGAATGTGGCGTTTTTCCTTGCTAGAATCGGGGTCGGACATCTCCACCTGATTGATTTCGACCGGGTGGACATCACCAACCTGAATCGGCAGCAATACTTTATGCGGCATATCGGCATGTATAAGACGGATGCGCTGAGAGAGGAACTAGAGCAGATCAATCCGTATCTGGAGATCGTGACAGACCGCGTCAAGGTATCCCAGGAGAATCTTGCCTCCTTATTTGCCGAAGACGGGATTGTCTGCGAGGCCTTTGACGACCCGGAGGCGAAAGCCATGCTGGTTAATGGAATCCTGGAGCATTATCCGGGGAAACTGCTGGTGGCGGCTTCCGGGATGGCAGGATATGGGGCCAGCAATGAGATCCATACCAGAAAGGTGGGAAACTGCTTTTACCTGTGCGGGGACGAGGCCTCGGAAGCAGGCAGAGATCGGGGGCTTATGGCTCCGCGGGTGGCTATCTGCGCGGCCCATGAGGCTAACCTGATCACAGAATATATTATCAATCAAGAAATTTTCAATGAAGAAGCTTAGTAGGAGGAGACAGACATGGAACATATGGCAAACGATGCATTTGTCCTTGGAGGACATACATTTGAATCAAGGTTTATCTTAGGCTCCGGGAAGTATTCCCTGGAACTGATCCAGGCGGCAGTCGAAAAAGCGGGCGCGCAGATTATCACGCTGGCCCTTCGCCGCGCCAATGAAGGGGGGATGGCAAACATCCTGGACTATATTCCAAAAGGAGTGACGCTTCTGCCTAATACTTCGGGGGCAAGGAATGCCGAGGAGGCGGTGCGCATTGCCCGCCTGTCCAGAGAATTAGGCTGCGGCGACTTCGTGAAGGTGGAGGTGATCCATGATTCCAAATACCTGCTGCCGGATAACTATGAGACTATAAAGGCTACCGAGATTCTGGCAAAAGAAGGGTTCGTAGTAATGCCTTACATGTACCCGGACCTAAACGCCGCCAGGGACATGGCAAACGCAGGGGCTGCCTGCATTATGCCGCTTGGCGCGCCGATTGGCTCCAACAAAGGAATCTGCACGAAAGAATTCATTCAGATACTGATCGATGAGATCGACCTGCCCATCATCGTGGACGCCGGAATCGGCAGGCCCTCCCAGGCCTGCGAGGCGATGGAGATGGGGGCGGCTGCCGTGATGGCGAACACGGCGATTGCCACGGCTGGGGATATACCGGCTATGGCGGAAGCATTCAAGAAAGCAATTGAGGCCGGAAGGACGGCATATCTGTCAGGCATGGGAAGAGTTATGGATAAAGGCGCCAGTGCATCTTCCCCATTGACCGGATTCTTGCAGGATTAGGAGGCAGTTATGAGTACAGACAATCATGTGAACGAAAGTATTTTAAACAGCGATATCAAGGAATGGCAGAAAAAGAACCGTATCGACCACATGGCCTATCTGCCGGGGATGGAAGTCCTGGAATCAGAGGTGCAGGCACAGGTGATCGAATCGATGAATGCCTATGATTATACAGGATATACGGAAAAGGACGTACGCCGGGCGTTGGAGCATGACAATCGTACGCCGGAGGATTTTGCGGCGCTTCTGTCCCCTGCGGCGCTGCCGCTTTTGGAGGAGATGGCGCAGCGTGCCAGAATCGAGACCAGAAAGCATTTTGGCAATGGCGTCTATATGTTCACGCCCATCTATATAGCCAATTACTGTGAGAACTTCTGCATATACTGCGGATTTAACTGCCACAACAAGATTAACCGGGCACAGTTGAACGAGGAGGAGATCGACAAGGAAATGCGGGAGATTGCCAAGACGGGCCTGCAGGAAATTCTCATTCTTACCGGCGAGAGCAGGAGCAAGTCTACCGTGGAATATATCGGCGAGGCCTGCCGGATTGCCCGTAAATATTTCAAGGTCATCGGGCTTGAAGTGTATCCGATGAATTCGGATGAATATGCCTATCTGCACGAATGCGGCGCGGACTATGTCACCGTGTTCCAGGAAACCTATAATTCGGAAAAGTACGAGACGCTTCATCTGGCCGGACATAAGCGGATATTCCCTTACCGCCTGAACGCCCAGGAGAGGGCGCTCAAAGGCGGCATGCGGGGCGTGGGATTTGCGGCTCTTTTAGGGCTGGATGACTTCCGAAAAGACGCATATGCCACCGGAATGCACGCCTACCTGCTGCAGCGGAAATATCCACATGCCGAGATCGCATTTTCCTGTCCCCGTCTGCGCCCGATTATCAATAATGATAAGATTAACCCTATGGATGTGCACGAGCCCCAACTCTTGCAGGTGGTGACGGCGTACCGCCTGTTCATGCCGTTTGCAAGCATTACCGTCTCCACCAGGGAATGCGCCCGCGTCAGGGACAGCCTGGTAAATATTGCTGCCACGAAGATCTCCGCTGGCGTAAGCACCGGAATCGGGGAACATGTGGAAGATCTTGAGACGAAAGGGGACGACCAGTTCGAGATCTCCGACGGACGTTCTGTGAAAGAGGTGTATGAAGATCTGCTGCATCTGAATCTCCAGCCGGTGATGAATGACTATGTCTATGTGTAGAACTGGGCCTGAGGAGGGACGAAAGGATAGGGGGATTCTCAGTAATAGCCAGGACTTTTATAGCCGGGTGATCGCCGTGACGAACCGGCATCTGTGCGCCAGGCCATATCTGGAACAAATAGAAAGAATCTGCCGGAGACAGCCGGGGGCAGTTATCGTACGGGAAAAGGATATGGGGCCTGAAGATTACGAACTACTGTATCGCCAGGTCCGGGAAATCTGTCAAGCCTATGGCGTGGCGTGTATTGCCCATACCTATGCGAAGGCAGCGCTGCATGCAGGAAGCCGGGCGATTCACGTTCCTTTGCATTTGCTCAAAGAAACGCCTAAGATCCGGGGACAGTTTGATATAATCGGAGTCTCCATCCATGGGAAGGAGGAGGCGCTTCTGGCGGAAAGATTGGGTGCCTCCTATCTGACGGCCGGACATATCTTTGCGACAGACTGCAAGAAAGGCCTGACTCCAAGAGGCGTGGAATTCCTTGAGAATGTCTGCGAGGCAGTCTGCCTTCCCGTATATGCCATCGGGGGGATGAAAGGGGAAATTGCCTGCGTGGAGGAGATGATGACCCATGGCGCCCGGGGAATCTGCGTGATGTCGGAATGCATGGGGTGGTAAAAGCGGGTTTGGACTTTACTTTTTTCTCTGTATGCAATATAATAGAAAAAAATTCCATATACAGGAATTTTAAGGAGGAGTCCTTTTGGAGAGATTAAATCAAATCATAGCCGAGAATCTGAAAGAGATACGGAAAGGAAAAGGATTGAGCCTGGAGCAGGCATCTGCTCTTACGTCGATCAGCAAGAGCATGCTCAGCCAGCTGGAGCGGGGGGAAGTAAACCCTACCATTTCTACCGTGTATAAACTTTCACTGGGCTTAAAAGTTCCGGTGACCGCGTTTACGCTGGATAAGCCCAAGCCGTTTTCCAAGACCGGCAAGTCCGAGGTCGTGCCGTTAAGCGGCGATGACGGAAGATACAGGCTCTATCCCATCTTCAACTTCCGGGACGGACAGGACTTTGAGATATTCGATCTGGAATTTGACGAAGGAGGGATGATGCCCGGGAACCGGCAGATGAACGGAACCAGGGAATTCATCACCGTATACTCGGGACAGCTTACCTTAAGCTTCCAGGATCGGGAATATGTATTGGAAGCCGGGGAGGCAGCCTCCTATAACGCTTTCGACGATTATATCTATAAGAACACAGGAACCGGGATGGTGACTGCCAGCATCGTAGTCCATTACCCGAATTAGAAAGGAGCATTGCAGCATGGAGAATCAAAAGCAGCGCGTATATGACGCATTGGACAAGTTGAAAATCAAGTATGAGGTGGTAGAGCACGAGCCGGTGCACACCATGGAAGACATGGACAGGCTTGGCCTGCCGGAAAAGGGAACCCTATGTAAGAATCTGTTCTTAAGAGATTCCAAGGGAAAGAGGCATTTCCTGGTGACTTGCGAGGAAAGCAAGAAGGTAGACTTAAAATCACTGGGAAGGCAGCTGGGAGGAGGGAATCTTAGCTTCGCTTCAGAAGACCGCCTGGAAAAATATCTGGGCCTTAAGCAGGGCAGCGTGTCTCCCTTCGGCCTCATGAACGATACCGACCATGCAGTAGAGTTCTTTATCGACAAAGACTTAAGCAGATGCAAGAGTCTGGGTATCCATCCGCTGGAAAATACGGCCACGGTATTTTTGTCCTTTAAGGATCTGGATAAGTTTTTGTGGGATCTGGATGTAGATGTGGTGAAGATTAAGTTGTGATTTTGGGGAAGTAGTGACGGCTTGGAGGCGGGCAGGAGGGATTCTTCCGACGCTTCTGTGGCTGCGACTCATGCACTGAGATGTAAGCCTGCGAAGGAGTCGCCGAAAGCGGCTCCTCTTTCGCGGGCTAACATCTCAGGCATGGATTCTGCGCCCCATTCGCTTCCCTCCAGAATCTCTCCTGCCCGCCTTCAAGCCGCCCGGTACTTCGCTGGCAATCCCGCGAGGTGCAGGCGGTTCGGTACACCTTCTGCAGGGACGGAAGGTGTAAGAGATCAGATGGGCAGGGATGCGGATTCTAAAATAGTACAAATACTTCAAAGAAGATTCAAGAAAATATCATCTTTAATACGAAAAAGGCCCTTGAAGGGCCTTTTTATTTGCCAATACAATGAAATCATTCTGCTAAACTCTATACAACGCCTTGGCAGACGCTCCTGCGTAAAGTGTACAGAAACGCCGGCACTTACCGCAGAATTGCCAGTAAATTGTTGGTAGCCCGGGAGGGAGGGGTTGCGATTCCGGAGGTAAGCGGCGGCGTCCGGAATATCCTTGCCGGAACTGTTAGTGCGGCAAAGAGGAGTCACCCGACGACTCTTTGCGGGACTTACAGTTCCGTGCAAGAGATGGAGGCGCCAGAGCGTCGCAGGAATCGCAACCCCTCCCTCCCGGGCGCACCACCAACTTACCGAATTCCCACACCAACCTGCTTCAAAGCCTTTGCAACCGGGGGAATGGAGATGATCGCCAAGGTGATGACTGCCTCGGCGCCCAGATATCCGCCCTGGTACATCGCGGAATATGCCCAGGGATTCATGCCTTTCGGAGCAAAAGAAGCGAAGAAGATAACGCCGGATAAGGTCGAGCAGAGGAACCGTCCCAGGACGCCTGCAAAGTATCCAATCTGAAGGCCATATTTTCGGTTGCTGAAAAAACCTGACAGGCCAAGAGCGCCGAAAGCCAGGGGATAATCCAGGATTACCTGGGGGATGGTCAGCATATAGGGATCAACGATGAATTGAAGCAGGCCATAGGCGGCACCAGCCAGCAGACCATATTTTGGGCCGAACCAGTAGCCGATCAGACAGATGAACAGCATGGACATCAAAGTGATAGAGCCGCCCATTGGCATTTCCCATACTTTGATGTAGGATGTTACCATTGCAAGAGCGATTCCCATAGCAGAAAAAACGAGTTTCTTCGTTGCGGCGTGTGTTGCGCCGCTTTTTGTGATACTTGATTTTGACATATTATATTCTCCTTCCTTACGCCGGCATTACCCGGATCAAGTTCAAGGGTCTGCGCGTCTTCGCGCATCTCAGCCATATCGGCGCCCCATATGGGTCTTATGATAGGAGCCATGCCGGAAATTGTCAAGTAGGAGAGAAAGTTTATACTTTTTTTATTGCAAGTTAGGGGAATGAGAAGTAGAATAGAGAAGGTATTGATAGATGAAAGTGAGGAAGCGTATGGAACAACAACAGAACAGACAGGGGCAGGGCGGCCAGGTGCCACCTATGAAGCCGGAAAGTTATGGCAAGCGGCTGTGGCACCTGTGGGGACCGGTCGTAATATGGCTGGTGATCGGGATACTCGTAAGCATGATTGCAGAGTATGCTTTGACTTCTGTGTATATAGTAAGCCATTATGGCAATGAATTGAATCAAGGAGGCAGTTTCAGCCAGATGATGGAATTGATGGAAAAGGACGGGGCTTCGATTATGGACGCTGTCGTCAAGCAGATGAATGCCTATTCTACTCCGATCAATGGAGTGCGGGCTCTGATCGTGATTCCGGTTATGGCATTCCTGTTCCATAAAGACAGGACAAAAGAGAAGGCAAGGGGATTCCACCCCAATAAAAAAGCGCCTATCTGGAAATATTTTGCAGTCATTGTCATTGCCGCTGCTATGTGCCTGGGGCTGAATAACCTGATTACCATAGGGAATTTCTCGGCGGCCAGCGAGACTTATACAGAGACGCTGGAAGGAATGTATTCCGCGCCGCTTGCTTTACAGATCGCGGTATTGGCAATCATTGTGCCCATCAGCGAGGAACTGGTATTTCGCGGGCTGCTTTTCAAGCGTTTTAGGGAAAGTGGGGGATTCATGCAGGCAGCGCTGCTGTCGGCATTCGTATTCGGATGGATTCATAATAATATCGTCCAGATGATATACGGATTTGTAATTGGAATGATGCTGGCTTATCTGTATGAGAAGTATGGCTCGGTGAAGGCGCCGATTCTGGCGCATATGTCTATGAATCTATTATCAGTGCTGGCAACGAAATACAAACTGCTGGAATGGCTGGCAGAAGATGTTCTGCGTATCGGAATCGTAACGGTTGCGTGCGCGTCCATAGCCGCCACCATGTTTGTGTTCATCCAGAGAATAGAAGAGAAACCAGATATCCCGGGGAAATCCGAAGAACATGAGAATCTGGCAGCTGTATAAGCTGCCAGATTTTTTGCTTTCATAAAGCAAATAGTCTGATTGTCTGACAATTCGAGAAAAGTTACGGTTTACAAGCCGGGGAAAATGTAGTATAGTAATAAAAAATTAAAATGAAAGGACTGAATATATGAGCGGACAGAGCGCAAGCGGTCAATGTGGCTTGTACCGTTCCGGGTTTGAACATGATAACTGCGGAATCGGTGCAATCGTCAACATTAAAGGGCAAAAAAGTCATAGTACTGTGGCAAATGCATTAAAGATTGTAGAAAACTTAGAACATAGAGCTGGCAAGGATGCCGAAGGTAAGACAGGTGACGGAGTTGGAATCTTATTACAGATATCCCACAAGTTTTTCTCCAAAGTCTGCAAGCCTCTCGGCATCCTTTTAAGTTCACAGAGAGATTACGGAGTCGGGATGTTTTTCTTCCCTCAGGATGAACTGAAGAGAAATCAGGCAAAAAAGATATTCGAAGTAATCGTAAAAAAGGAAGGCATGAATTTCCTGGGCTGGAGGGAAGTGCCGGTTAAGGCGGAAGTCCTGGGAAGCCGTGCGCGGGAATGCATGCCCTGTATTATGCAGGGATTCATCGAACGCCCGAAAAAGGTGGAGCAAGGCCTGGATTTTGACAGGCGGCTGTATGTGATCCGGCGGGTATTTGAGCAGAGCAGCGATGACACTTATGTGGCATCCCTGTCAAGCCGAACGATTGCCTACAAAGGAATGTTTCTGGTAGGCCAGCTGCGTTCGTTCTTTGAAGACCTGCAGGATGCGGACTACGAGTCCGCGATAGCCCTCGTGCATTCCAGGTTCAGCACCAATACGAACCCCAGCTGGGAAAGGGCGCATCCGAACCGGTTTATCGTACATAACGGGGAGATCAATACCATTCGCGGCAATGCGGACAAGATGCGTGCCAGGGAAGAGAACATGGAGTCAGAGTACCTGAAAGGAGAACTTCACAAGGTGCTGCCGGCCATCAATATCGCAGGATCTGACTCTGCCATGCTGGATAATGCCATTGAATTTATGGTGATGAGCGGGATGGACCTGCCGCTTGCCGTCATGATCGCGATTCCTGAACCTTGGGCCAATACGAAGAATATGTCCCAGGAGAAGAAGGATTTCTATCAATACTACGCCACCATGATGGAGCCGTGGGACGGGCCCGCGTCTATTCTTTTCTGCGACGGGGACTGCATGGGAGCCGTCCTTGACAGGAATGGCCTTCGTCCTTCCAGATATTATATCACGGATGATGACACGCTGATCTTGTCCTCCGAGGTGGGCGTGCTTGATATTGACCCGGGCAAGGTTGTTGTAAAAGAGCGCTTGCATCCCGGGAAGATGCTGCTTGTAGATACCGTGCAGGGGAGGGTGATCGACGATGAAGAACTGAAGGAGAGATACGCAAGCCGTCAGCCTTACGGAGAATGGCTGGACAGCAACCTGACAGAACTTAGCAGCCTTAAGATTCCAAACCAGAAGGTCCCATCCTATACGCCGGAAGAATGCAAGCGCCTCCAAAAAGCCTTCGGCTATTCCTACGAGGAAGTGAAGACATCCATCCTGAACATGGCAAAAAATGGAGTGGAAGGGACGGCAGCCATGGGAATCGATGCCCCTTTGGCAGTGCTTTCGGACAAGCATCAGAATCTGTTCGGGTACTTCAAGCAGTTGTTCGCGCAGGTGACCAATCCTCCCATTGACGCGATCCGGGAGGAAGTAGTGACTTCCACCACCGTCTACATCGGCGCGGATGGCAACCTGTTGGAAGAGCGGGCTGAAAACTGCAGGATGCTGAAGGTGGAGAATCCGATTCTTACCAGCACGGATCTTCTAAAGATCAAGAGTATGAAGGCAGACGGATTCCGGATAGCGGAGATTCCCATTATCTATTACAAGAATTCCAGCTTGGAGAAAGCGATCGACTACTTGTTCATCGAGGTAGACCGGGCAATCCGCGAAGGCGCCAATATCCTGATCCTCTCGGACCGGGGCGTGGATGAATATCATGTAGCCATGCCGTCCTTGCTGGCATTGTCGGGATTGCAGCAGCACTTGGTGCGGACGAAGAAGAGGACTTCCGTCGCAATTATTCTGGAGACTGGAGAGCCGAGGGAAGTACATCATTTTGCAACCCTTTTGGGCTACGGCGCTTGTGCGATCAACCCTTATCTTGCCCATGAGTCGATCCGGCAGCTGATTGATACGGATATGCTTCAGAAGGACTACTATGCGGCCGTGGATGATTATAACCATGCGGTGCTTTCCGGTATTGTAAAGGTTGCGTCCAAGATGGGAATATCCACCATCCAATCTTATCAGGGAGCAAAAATATTTGAGGCGATCGGCCTGAAGGAAGCGTTTATCGATAAATATTTTACCGATACCGTAAGCCGTATCGGCGGCATCGGAATCGAAGAAATTGCCCAGGACTATGTGGCGCGCCATTCGCAGGCATTTGACCCGCTGGGGCTGGAAGTGGATCTGACCTTGAACAGCATCGGGCAGCATAAGTCTAAAAGCGGCGGAGAAAAGCACCTTTACAATCCGCAGACCATCCATATGCTGCAGCAGTCCGCCAGACGCGGCGATTATGAAATGTTCAAGAAATATACGGATATGGTGAATGAGGAAGGCGCGCACATCAATCTGCGCGGCCAGCTGGAATTCAAGTATCCGAAGAAGGGGATTCCTATAGACGAAGTGGAGAGCGTGGATTCGATCGTCACCAGGTTTAAGACGGGAGCCATGTCTTATGGCTCCATCTCCAAGGAAGCCCATGAGACGCTGGCCATCGCTATGAACCAGCTGCACGGCAAATCCAACAGCGGCGAAGGCGGCGAGGAGATTGAACGTCTGGATACAAACAGATGCTCGGCGATCAAGCAGGTGGCTTCCGGCCGATTTGGCGTGACGTCCAGATATCTGGTCAGCGCCAGGGAAATACAGATTAAGATGGCGCAAGGAGCCAAGCCGGGAGAAGGCGGACACTTGCCGGGAGGCAAAGTATATCCATGGATAGCCAAAACCCGTCATTCTACGCCAGGCGTAAGCCTGATTTCCCCGCCGCCCCACCATGATATTTACTCCATCGAAGATCTGGCGCAGTTAATCTACGACTGTAAGAACGCCAATAAAGACGCAAGGATCTCGGTAAAACTAGTGTCAGAGGCGGGCGTGGGAACGGTTGCTGCAGGAGTAGCCAAAGCAGGCGCGGGCTTGATCCTGATCTCAGGCTATGACGGCGGTACCGGAGCGGCGCCAAGAAGCTCCATCCATAACGCGGGCCTTCCCTGGGAACTGGGACTGGCGGAGACGCACCAGACACTGCTTCAAAATGGTCTTCGGGAGCGGGTGCGGATCGAGACGGACGGCAAGCTGATGAGCGGCCGGGATGTAGCCATTGCCGCAATCCTCGGGGCGGAGGAATTCGGCTTCGCAACAGCGCCTCTGGTAACGATGGGATGCGTTATGATGCGGGTCTGCAACCTGGATACTTGCCCGGTGGGGGTTGCCACCCAGAATCCGCAGCTGCGGAAACGATTCACGGGCAAGCCGGAATATGTCGTGAACTTTATGCGCTTCATCGCCCAGAATCTGAGAGAATATATGGCAAGGCTGGGAGTACGTACCGTGGATGAACTGGTTGGAAGGACCGATCTTCTGAAAGTCAGGGAAGATGCCACCTCCGACAGGGCGGCCACGCTGGATCTTAAGCAGATTCTGTATAATCCATATGAAGGGACGAAGACGCCGGTCACATTTAACCCAAAGAAGAGGTATGACTTTGAACTGGAGAAAACGCTGGATGAGAAGGTTTTGGTCAAAGAATTGCTGCCATCTCTGGAAAAGAAGCAGAAGAGAAGCATAGAAGTGGATGTTACCAATACAAACCGGACGTTTGGAACTATTTTTGGATCTGAGATTACCAGGAGGTATCCGGAAGGACTGCCGGAGGACAGTTACGTGGTAAAATGCAGCGGTGCCGGAGGCCAGTCTTTTGGCGCGTTCATTCCGCAGGGACTGACGCTGGAACTGATTGGCGACAGCAATGACTATTTTGGAAAAGGGCTTTCCGGCGGCAAACTTGTCGTATATCCGCCACGCAGCGCAAAATACAAGCACGATGAGAACATTATAATAGGAAATGTGGCGCTTTATGGAGCGACAAGCGGGAAAGCATTCATCAATGGAGTCGCAGGAGAACGTTTTGCAGTGCGAAACTCAGGCGCGACGGCCGTAGTGGAAGGCGTAGGAGATCATGGATGCGAGTATATGACGGGTGGACGCGTGGCGGTTCTTGGAAAGACCGGTAAGAACTTTGCGGCAGGAATGAGCGGCGGCGTGGCATACGTACTGGATATGGACAGCAGCCTGTACAGGAATGTGAATAAGCAGCTGGTGAATATCGAGCATGTGACATCCAAATTCGATGTAAATGAACTGAAAGGCATGATAGAGGAGCATGTATCCTATACCAATTCCCAGATCGGGAAAGAGATCCTTGGTCATTTTACCGGATATCTGCCAAAGTTTAAGAAGATCATTCCGGTTGACTATGAGCGCATGCTCACCACCATCCTTCAGATGGAAGAGCAGGGCATGAGCAGCGAGCAGGCAAAGATTGAAGCATTTTATGCAATTAAAGGCGGAAGATAGGAGGCGCAGGAAAGTGGGAAAAGCAACAGGATTCATGGATTATGAAAGACAGGATAAGGCAGCGGAAGCGCCAAGAGAAAGAATTCGGCATTTCAACGAATTCTATACGCCGCTGGCAAAAGAAGAGCAGGAACTGCAAGGGGCAAGATGCATGTCCTGCGGCGTGCCGTTCTGCCAGTCCGGGCAGATGATCATGGGAATGGCAAGCGGATGTCCCCTCCATAATCTGGTGCCGGAATGGAACGACTTGATCTATCATGGCAACTGGGAAGAGGCATACTACCGGCTGAAAAAGACCAACAACTTCCCGGAATTTACCGCCCGCGTGTGTCCGGCCTTGTGCGAGGCGGCCTGTACCTGCAGCCTGAACGGGGATGCAGTCACGACAAAGGCAAATGAATATGGGATCATTGAAAATGCATATGAAAAAGGGTATGCATCAGCGCGTCCGGTGAAGGTGCGTACCGGTAAAAAAGTGGCTGTCATTGGCTCTGGCCCTTCCGGGCTGGCCGCTGCGGACATGCTGAATCGCAGAGGACACAGCGTCACGGTGTTCGAGCGGGAGGATAAGCCAGGTGGACTGCTTCGGTATGGCATTCCCAATATGAAGCTGGAGAAACAGGTGATCGACCGGAAAATATCGATACTGGAAGAGGAAGGAATCGAATTTGTGACAGGGTGCAATGTAGGCAAAGACCGGAAGGCATCCACGCTCCTTCGAGAATATGACAGAATCATCCTCTGCTGTGGCGCTTCCAATCCCAGGGATATTAAAGTGCCGGGGAGAGACGCGAAAGGAATCTACTTTGCGGTTGATTTCCTGAAATCCACCACCAAGAGCCTTTGGGCGAATGAAATGCAGTTAAAAGACGGCGAATATATTTCTGCCAAAGGCAGGAAAGTCATGGTGATCGGCGGAGGCGACACGGGAAATGACTGCGTGGGAACCTCCATGCGCCACGGCGCGAAATCCGTGCTGCAGCTGGAGATGATGCCAAAAGCTCCGGATGAACGGACGCAGGATAATCCATGGCCGGAATGGCCCAAGATCTGCAAGACAGACTATGGACAGCAGGAGGCCAAGGCAGTCTTCGGCCATGATCCGAGGGTTTACCAGACAACAGTCAAAGAATTCAAGAAAGATAAGGAAGGCAGAGTGTGCCAGGCTGTTCTGGTGAAACTGGAAGCAAAGAAGGACGAGAAGACCGGCCGGATGATGATGGCAGAAGTAGCGGGGAGCGAATATACTGTAGAAGCGGACCTGGTGCTGATCGCTGCCGGATTCATCGGCAGCGAGGACTATATTACCAAGGCATTCAAAGTAGAAGTGAATGAACGGACCAATGTGGCAACGCCGGCAGGGGAATATGGAACCAACGTTGCGAATGTATTTGCCGCAGGGGACATGCACAGAGGCCAGTCCTTGGTAGTCTGGGCAATCCGGGAAGGCAGAGAAGCGGCCAGGGAGGTGGATATAAGCCTGATGGGCTATACGAATATGGACATACAATAAGGAAAATTGTTCCTGCAAGATGTTACAAAAGTGTTAAAAAATGTTGCAAATTTTAGTGTAATAGAGTATAATCGAATCTAGATGTAGGGGTACTATGTCAAATGAGGGTAAAAAAGAGTATAAGAATAAGTAAAAAGGATGATTAAAATGAAAAAATTTGGAACGAGGCTGCTGACTGCTGTCGTTGCTAGTTCAATGATTGTGACACCAGTGTTCGCAGCGCCATCAGTCGATGACTTGAAGGAAAACAAGGCAGCCAAGGAAAGCGAAGTGTCATCGCTGCAGGAACAGTTGACGGATATCATGTCCAAACTGGGAGACCTGGAGGAAAGCCTGATTGAAAAGGGCGAGGAGATTACAAAAGCGGAAGAAGATCTGAAAGAGGCTCAGGAAAAAGAGCAGGAACAATACGAGGCCATGAAGAAGCGTATCAAATTCATGTACGAAGAGGGAGATACGACCGCGCTTGAGACGCTGGTGACGGCAGAGAACTTCTCAGATCTTGTGAATAAAGCGGAATATGTACAGAACGTACATACATATGACAGGAAGCAGCTGGAGGAATACGTAGAGACAAAACAGCAGATTGCAGATCTTAAGACGACGCTGGAAGACGAACAGAAGAATATGGAATCTATGCAGGCTGAATACGAGGATAAGGAAAGCGAATTGAGTTCTACCATCGAATCCAAGAAGGCGGAAGTCGCGGACCTTGACTCTCAGATTCAGGCAGCAGCCGAGGCGGCAGCGGCAGAGGCTCTTGCGGCACAGCAGCAGGCAGCGGCAAACAACAACGGCAATAATAACAATAATAACAGCAACCGTAATAACAACTCCTCTGGAAATAATAACCATGCGAACAACAGCAATAGTGCAAGCACGGGCGGCGGCACAGGCAACACGTCCACTGCACAGGCTATCGTAAATGCGGCATATGGCCAGTTAGGCGTGCCTTATGTATGGGGTGGAACGACTCCGGGAGTAGGGCTTGACTGCTCAGGGCTTACACAGTATTGCCACAGAGTTGCGGGGATTAGCATCGGACGTACTTCAGAAGTGCAAGGAGGCGGCGGAAGGGCTGTCAGCAATCCGCAGCCGGGAGATCTGGTATGCTACGGAAGCCATATCGGCATCTACATCGGCGGAGGCCAGATGATCCATGCGCCTCATAAAGGAGATGTAGTAAGAGTTGCCAATGTATATGGATCCCCGTGGTATAGACGTTACTGGTAAATGGTAAACGAGGGAAAGTAAACAGGAGAACTTATGAGAAGAATTAAGAGTGCTTTGTTGGTCACGGTACTGACATGTGGATTGGTTGTAACACCGGTTTTTGCAGAACCATCGGTTGATGATCTAAAGAAAGACAAGGAAGCAGCACAGAGCGAAGTTGATTCCTTACAGAGCGAATTGACGGATCTGTTATCCAAGATCAGCCAGCTTGAGGGAGACCTGATTTCAAAAGGTCAGGAGATTACCCAGGCGGAAGAAGACTTGGCCGCGGCTCAGGAAAAAGAAGAAGAGCAGTATGAAGCCATGAAGCTTCGCATAAAGTTCATGTATGAAGAAGGCGATACCAGTGCTCTTGAGACATTGGTATCTGCAAAGGATTTCTCCGACTTGGTGAATAAGGCCGAGTATGTGCAGAATGTTCATTCCTATGACAGAAAGATGCTGGAAGAGTATGTTGCCACAAAGCAGCAGGTTCAGGATCTGAAGTCTACTCTGGAGACGGAGATGGACAACCTGGAAGACATGCAGGCGGAATTCGAAAGCGATAAGGAAAATCTGGATACGACGCTTGCAAGCAAGCAGGAAGAGTTAGGCAGCCTTGACGAGCAGCTGCAGGCAGCAGCCGAGAAGGCGGCCGAAGAGCAGAGACGTCAGGAAGAAGCGCAGCAGGCGAACAATAATGGTAACAACAATAATAACAATAATAATGGCAACAAGAAGCCGAGCGGCGGCGGTGGCGGCGGAAACAATCCTTCCTATGCCGGACAGGGAAATACCGCGGTAGCCCAGAAGATCGTGCAGGCGGCGTACAGCCAGCTTGGCGTGCCATATGTATGGGGCGGGGACAAGCCTTATGTAGGACTAGATTGTTCCGGACTTGTGCAGTACTGCCATGCGGTTGCGGGAATCTCACTGCCGCATTATTCCGAGTCCCAGTATGCCGGAGGAAGAAAAGTGTCCAGTCCGGAACCAGGAGATATCTGCTGGAAGCCAGGCCATGTGGGCATCTATATCGGCGGCGGTATGATGATCGAAGCGAAGCAGACGGGCACCAATATCATGATCAGCCCGGTGAGGGCGCAAGGCTATGCAAGATACTGGTAAGGAAGTATCTGGAAATTGTTGAATTATATTGAAAATAACTGAAAAATGTAGTATTCTGACCTTAAGATATGCAGGGGAGCATATGATCCAATCGGTTGTATTAGGAACTGATAAGATGAATAATTGATAAGGATGGGTGAGAATATGAAGAAAAGATTTGTACAGACACTCATCACAGTTTTTGTGATGAGTTCTTTAATTGTAACGCCTGTTTTGGCTACGCCGCAGGAAGATGCCCAGTCTCTGGAGACGCAGAAGGAAGAACTGGAGGGGCAGGCTGCAGATGTAAACAGCCAGCTGGTGGGCCTTCTGGTAAGTTATGATGCCCTGCAAAAAGATATGGCTGACCAGGAGCAGAAGATTACCCAGGCGCAGTCGGATCTGGAAGAGGCCCAGGCGAAGGAACAGGAACAGTATGAGGATATGAAGCTTCGCATAAAATACATCTATGAGCAAGGCGACACATCCGCTTTTGAAGCGCTGGTGACCGCCAAGTCCTATGCGGAACTGGTGAACAAGACGGAATACGTCCAGAACGTACATAGTTATGACAGAAAGAAATTAAAAGAATATGTGGAAACTAAGGAGAAGGTAGAAGCGCTTAAGACGGAACTGGAAGCAGGACAGGCGGATATGGAAGTGATGGCCGCGGACTTAGGCCAGCAGCAGACGAATCTTGAAAATACTCTGGCAGATATGAGAAGTCGTATTGCTGACTTCGATTCCCAGCTTGCAGACGCAAAGGCTCAGGCGGCGGCCCAGCTTGATCAGCTGACGGAAGCCACGCAGAATGTAGTTGCTTCGGCGCAGACCGGGAATGGCGGGGGAGGAAAGCCTTCATCCCCAGCAGGAAATTCTACGCAAAAGCCGAATAATAATACCAGCAATAATGTGGCTAACAATGGAAACTCCGGAAATCATTCTAACTCTCAGGGTGGGGGCTCTTCAAACAACAGCGTTCCGCCGGCTTCAAAACCGAGCAATGCTTCTCTGGGCCAGCAGATCGCGAACCGGGGATGCGAATATGTGGGAAATCCTTATGAATATGGAGGGACGAGCCTGACTAACGGAATTGACTGCTCTGCTTTCGTGCAGGCCATTCATCGGCAGTTCGGCATATCTACGCCAAGAGACTCATGGGGGCAGTTAAGCGCCGGAAAGGCAGTGGCTTATTCGGACATCATGCCCGGCGATGTAGTCGTCTACAGCGATCATGTGGCAATCTACATCGGAGGCGGCAAGATCGTGCATGCTTCTAACAGCAAGCCATACCCCGCGGGAGGCATTAAGATCAGTTCTCCGTGGAACTACAGGACGGTTCTGGGAGTGCGCAGATACTGGTAATATCGGACATGGATTATGAATATGGATTGTATAAAAAGCCTTGCATTTGCGGGCTTTTTGTGCTATTATACTATGGTCGCAAAAAATCACGCATTTGTTTGTCCGAGATGGTGCCAAAGCTTGGCGACAAGCCGGTTTCAAGGATTTACACATATGCGGAAGCAAAAAACCAAATGGAGGAAAGAAACATGAGCGTTATTTCAATGAAGCAACTTTTAGAAGCAGGTGTTCACTTTGGACATCAGACAAGAAGATGGAACCCTAAGATGGCTCCATACATCTACACAGAGAGAAACGGCATCTACATCATCGACCTGCAGAAGTCTGTAGGAAAGGTAGACGAGGCATATCAGGCAGTATCTGATATCGCTGCAGATGGCGGAACAATCCTGTTTGTTGGAACAAAGAAGCAGGCACAGGATGCAATCAAGGTAGAATCTGAGCGTTGTGGAATGTATTATGTAAATGAGAGATGGCTTGGAGGAATGCTTACAAACTTCAAGACGATCAAGAGCAGAATCGCACGTCTGAAAGAGATCGAAAGAATGTCTGAAGACGGAACATTCGACGTACTGCCAAAGAAAGAAGTTATCCAGTTAAAGAAAGAATGGGAGAAGCTTGAGAAGAACTTAGGCGGCATCAAGGAAATGAAGAAACTTCCGGATGCAATCTTCGTAGTTGATCCTAAGAAAGAAAGAATCTGCGTACAGGAGGCACACACCCTTGGAATCCCGCTTATCGGAATTGCAGACACGAACTGCGATCCAGAAGAGCTTGACTATGTAATTCCAGGAAATGATGATGCGATCCGTGCTGTTAAGTTAATCGTATCTAAGATGGCAGACGCTGTTATCGAGGCAAACCAGGGAATGACAGGCGATGAAGTATATGAAGAGGCTGCTGAGGAAGCATACGAGGAAGCAGTAGAAGAATAAGCGATTCATTTCAATACTAATATATGGAGGAAATTAAAATGGCAGTTACAGCTAGTATGGTAAAAGAATTAAGAGAAATGACAGGCGCAGGAATGATGGACTGTAAAAAAGCTCTTAACGAGACAAACGGCGATATGGACGCAGCCGTAGAGTTCTTAAGAAAGAACGGACAGGCTAAGGCTGAGAAGAAGGCTGGAAGAATTGCGGCTGAAGGTATCGTTATGGCTGAAGTAAAAGATGATAAAGTAGCAGCGATCGTTGAAGTTAACTCTGAGACAGACTTCGTTGCAAAGAATGCGGAGTTCCAGGGATTTGTAAAGGCTGTCGTAGAGCAGGCAATGGAGACGGAAGCAGCAGACATGGATGCATTCATGGCTGAGAACTGGAAGGAAGATGCATCCAAGACTGTAAAGGATGCCCTTACAGAGAAGATTTCCGTAATCGGAGAGAACTTAAGCATCCGCAGATTTGAGAAAGTCGTATCCGATGGATGCGTAGTTGCATACATCCACGGCGGCGGACGTATCGGCGTTCTTGTAGAGGCTGACACAGACGTAGTCAATGATGAGATCAAGACATGCTTGAAGAATGTAGCAATGCAGGTTGCGGCGATGTCTCCGAAGTATGTATCCCGTGAAGAAGTATCAGAGGAATACATGGAGCATGAAAAGGAGATTCTTCTTGCACAGGCAAAGAAGGAGAACGAGGAAAGCAATAAGCCAAAACCGGACAACATCATTGAGAAGATGATCGTTGGACGTCTGAATAAGGAACTGAAAGAGATCTGCCTGCTTGACCAGGTATATGTACAGGACGGAGACCTGACGGTTGCCAAGTATGTAGAAAAGGTTGCGAAAGAGACAGGCGCGAACTTAAGCGTTAAGAAGTTCGTTCGTTTCGAGACAGGCGAAGGCCTTGAGAAGAAGAATGAAGACTTTGCAGCTGAAGTTGCGGCTCAGATGGGTGGAAACTAATCTGGATCTTCTGAGACAGTGAAAAGCACCGTATTCCCTTTATTAGCAAGGGTTTCGTAAGGATGTTTTTTAGATTTAGGATATGCGGTATAGCATTTGAGGTGCTATACCGCTTTTCTTTTCCAAAGAGTAACCTTTTTCCGTTGCCTTGCGTATTCGTTCAGAATACGGCAGACTTCGTTCTTCAAAACCTTGGTACAAAAACCGCCAAACTGATTATGAACCCGCTGCTCGTAGGAGTCTTTCATTTTCTCACCCCCCCTTTCGCAGGGGTAATCATGGAAACTGCAAATTGGCAACCGCTGAAAAATCCAATCGGGCATAAATGATGTATTGACTATTGTGTGTTGATATATGTGTTCATCTTGATAGCCGGAGTACCCCGTTGGTGGGTACAGGCTTTTTTTGATAAGTTACTGATAGTCGGATATTGTCGATATAAGTCTTTCACGGCGATACCTCCTTAGATACCGCCGTGGTCTTGCAAGTCGTCACAATTATGTTAAGTGCAAAAAAACGGCGGCTCTGATTATTCAAAGCCACCGTTTTACGGGCGTGAGAAAAAGTCTGCTGTACGACGGCTTTTTTTCTTTTACCGTCGTGCGGCTGATACTATATTGATTTAAGCAATCATTCCATCCATCACGGTGATAACTCTGCTGCTACATTTTGCAGCCTCCGGCGAATGGGTGACCATGACAATGGTTTGCCCGCTTTTTTGATTAATCTCTTGAAGTAAGCTCATAATTTCAGCCCCGGTTTGGCTATCAAGGTTTCCTGTTGGCTCATCAGCAAACAGGATTTCTGGATTTGTAATTAAGGCACGGGCGATTGCTACTCGCTGCTGTTGTCCTCCCGATAATTCCCGTGGGGTATGCTTTCGCCTATCCGATAACCCCACAATATTCAGAATGTGGTTAAGCTGTTTTTTATGGTCTTTCATTTTTTTACCGTCCAAAAGCAAAGGGAGCATAATGTTTTCCTCTACATTCAGATTGGGGATAAGATTATAAAACTGAAAAACAAAGCCTATTTTTTGTCGCCTTATTTTGCTCATCTTCTCGTCACCCCACTGGGAAATATCTGTACCATTTATATGAACAGAGCCTCCAGTGGGAGTATCCAGCCCACCGAGGATATAAAGCAGTGTGCTTTTACCAGAGCCGGACTGCCCCATAATAGAAACAAATTCCCCTTGCAGAACCTTTAGCGATACACCTTTCAAAACCTTTGTGGTGGTGTCACCTATTCTAAAATCTTTTACAATGTCTTTTCCCTCAATGGCAATTCTATTGGCAGATGATTGCATTTTGTATGTCCTCCATTCTTTTATTCAAATTTAATTTCTTCCACGAGTTTCATTTTTCTGCTTTTTAGGATAGGAACAATAGAGCCGAGCAGGGTAACCACCATGCCGAGTGTGCCTGCCGCTATGAATGTGCCTGCATCCAATTCTGGTGTCATTGCAATTTTCGGACCTGCTACAAGGAAAATTGTTTGAATTTCCATATAGGAAACAAAAATGGCAATGACCGCACCAATAAGCCCCGAAGAAAATCCCTCAATCAATGTCATTTTCATGTTTTGGCGATTACTGAGTCCCACCGACTTATACATGGCGATGCTACGCCGCCTTTGAATATAGTTAATCAGCAGATTATTGATAACCCCAACGGTTGCAAGCAGTAAAATAAAGTAGGTCATGCTTTGCATGGGTTTCAGAAATGCTCCCACAGTAGATAAAGCATCAGCATTAAATTCCGCTACTGTTCGGCTCCAGTTAGAGTGTTCTCCGAATAAATCTCTGATTTGAACCATAACAGCATCGGGGTCAGCAGCAGTATAGGCAAGGAAGCCATAGGCTTTTGCACCAAAATCCGAAACGGCATAATCACTGGGAATGACTGCCTCCACATCTGTTGCTCTTGATTTAAAGCTGCCTACCACTCTATAAGAATTTTCGGTATTTCCATTTGACAGAGTGATGGTATCGCCTACGGAAAGTCCTATGCGTTTCATAGCACTATTACTTAGGATAATAGACCGTTCCCCCGAATCAAAAGCTGAAACTGCCTGCTCCTGCATGGCTTCTTTTGTATAGTTAAGTGCAAGCATAGAATTGTACCATTCCAAATTATCGGTAGCCTCCATGCGTGAGAAGGTCGCACCGTTATTGAATACATAGAGAGGTAATACTTTTTCAATTCCGTCCATATTCTCTACTTGTTCTATAAAACTCTGATCCATTTCTCCATCTGCAAAGCCCTCAAGTTCTGCACCATGAAAAACATCACTGATATAAGTAGTGACAAAGTTCCCCACAACGCTAATGACGATGATAGCGGAAATGCTGATAAAAAGCAGCGTGATATTCTGTGTGATATTTTTATTTCCCCTCATATTTCTGGCGGCAAGTTTGCCCTCGTTTTGAAATACCACTCCATATAAGCGTTCCAAGACTGTGGCAATCCCATTGGTGAACAGTGGGATAATCAGTATCGTGGCGGCAATCAGACCTAAGAGAGAAAAACCACCTGCCAAGTAAAGCATATTGCCGGAGGCAATTTTTGGTAGCAGTACAGAAATAATGAAAAGGGCAATTCCCGTTCCGATAATCAACCGATGGGGAGTGTGTTTTTCTTCCACAGTGCCAAGTACAACATCCTTTATGGGTAAACGGCTCGCCCTGCGTACAGGCAGCCATGCGGAAAGCAACGAAACAATTACTGCCACAGAAAAAGAAAGAAAGATGCCGGAAACAGAAACAACAATGGGGATTTCTATTCCTTGCGATAACGATTTATCCATGCCTTGCAAAATTATATTGAGTATTAAAATCCCCACAGGGATGCCTGCTACTCCCCCTACACAACCGTACAGCAGACTTTCCAACAGCAAAATGCGAGTAACATTCTTTTCCGTTGCACCAATGCTACGGAATGTCCCGATGATGGGCAAGCGGTCTAATGTAATCACTTTGTAGTTGCTATAAATAATGAAAACACTCATAGTCAGTGCAAAAAAACTAATGAGGAAGAACGGCATAGATTTCTGCCTTGCATCAGCAGCTATCTGTGTTTCGTTGACGATCTGAGAGATTTCATACTCTCCATTGGTAAGTGACTTGTTCAGCTCTGCAATGAGGTCGCTTGTTCTAGTTCCCTCGGTAGGTTCAACCAAAATTTGACTGTATCCGTCTGCTTGTCCTAAGATTTCTGCTAAGGTGGAATACGGCAAAAGTGCAGTTGCTCCCCTTGTATGCCGAAGAAAAACCGTATCGTAGGCCGCAATTTCAGCCACTTCAAAAGCAGTAGGAGTACCGCTTATTTGCAGGGTTATGGTGTCACCCTTTTGAATATCGTATTTTGAGGTAAACCGATCCGGCAAAATAATTTGATTGCCGGAAAAATCAGATATTTCACCGCCATTTTGCAGGCGAGGTTTATTGATCTGCCCCAAAGCATCAAGGTCAGCAGCAATTAAATCCACGGTTTCATAGTATCCGCTTTCATGGTATAGGGCAGTACCTTCAAGCATACCGACTTTTGCTTTTATGGGTGATAAATCGGGAATGTCGCTCAAACTGATGTTTCCATCTTTCATTTGGACGGAAACGGTTGCACTTCCCGCCATACCTCGAGCCATTTTTCGCTGTGCACTTTCGTAGGATACTCCGATGGAAAGGGATACAAACAGCAACATTGTGGATAGAAGAATGGATAAGAGCATGACAGCGGTTCGTGCCTTTCGCTCTTTTACATTGGTTAAAATGTACTTAAAAATTATTTTCAAATTTGCACCTGCTTTCTGTGAGTTATTTCTTTAATGCGTTTTCGATTGCCTTTAAGACGGTATCGCTTGTTAGGGTAGCACCGGATATTGCATCCACTTCCAGTGACTGTCCCGAAAGCACCTTGCCTGCAATCTGTTCTGCTTGCTCCATGTAAGATGGTTTATGCTCCAAAACCTCAATAGCAATTATTTTGTGGTCTTGCACATCTACCTTGACCACGGCAAACAAAATCTCATTTTGACAGAACCCAATATATTCGCCATCTGAAACAGTATTCAAATCAACCGTTCCAATATCGAGTGGCTGTGGCCGCAACAGAAAAGCCACAAATGCAAACCCGATAAGGAGCGTTATTACCGCAGTAAGAATGATGGGATAAACCTTTCTCAACTTCATTTTCTCACCTCCCCAAACAATAGAAAAAAGGTTGGCAGCTATCATACTTAAATGATAAGCTGTCAACCTTAAACTATCTTTCTCTAAACCTTAATTAACCTTAATTCCTGGGAAAGCACATAAGAAAAGTGGTTCCAACAGTGGGAACGCTGGAAACAGAAATATTTCCCCCATGTAGCTCTATAATATTTTTTGCAATGGCAAGTCCCAATCCAGTACCCTCCGGCTTTTGGTCAGTGCTTGCACCTCGATAATAGCGTTCAAATAACTTTTCTGTCTCTTTTTCGGTCATGCCTTTTCCGTTGTCGCTTAATGTGATGTTTATTTCATGCACAGAAGTCGATATTTGCATGGTGATTTCGGTATCTTTATCACCATGCACAAAAGCATTCACAATCAAATTCTGAAATGCTCTAATCAGAAGTTTCTCATCAAAGGAAAATAAAATTGTTTCTTCCGTGCTATCAAACTCAATACAGCGGTTTTCATATTCTGGGCGATTGAGTATATCAATGGTCATTTCCCTTAAAAAGCGAACAAGGTTTTGTTCTTGCCGATTGATGGGAACCATTCCGCTTTCAAGCCTATATGTCAGTTTTAAATCGTCCATCAAGTTTTCCATGTAGGCAGCATTTTTCAGCATAATACCTGCATACCGTTTGCATTGCTCATCTGTCTTAGGCGTATCATTCAGTAAAATTTCAGAATATCCCTTAATTGGTGAGAGAGGTGTTTTTAAATCATGCGTGATGTTTGCAATCCATTCTCGCCGCATATTCTCTGTTTCTTCCCGAAGTCTATCACTTGTTCTAATTTCCGTATCTAAAGAATTTAAGCTGTCATACAAATCCCTAAAAGTTCCGTTATTTTTGCATGGCAGATAGGAGCGTTTTGATATATCTCTCACGGACATGGCCAAGCGGCTTATCATTTTTGCTGTCAAAAATCCGTATGCAATTCCGGCAGCAAGTATCACAAGCAAGAGAATGCCCACGGTGGAAAATACAATGGTCTTGCCGCCTGTAAATCGTTCTCCGTTTAAATACATGGTGACTTTTCTAATATCCATCGGGAACTGTGTGATGTAAGTATAGTCCGTTTCCCCATAGGTTACTGTACCAACAAAAGAAGTGCTTTTCTCCGAATTACTATATCCCTTTTTGGCAAGTTGCAAAAGATCTGAAATTTCATAATGGGTAACGCTATCTTCTGTTGTTTGAAAACCGTAAATCTCATTACCTGCATCATCTAATATTTGCAATCCAATTTGATTATCCCGTAGCAGCTCAAGACCTGCCTGTTTTAATTGTGGCTTATCATCAATAAAAATAATTTGTTTCTTTAGGTCTTCTGTAAATGTACTGGGCCAATCACTTCTTACGGTTTCTCCATTTGGTTTCCCAATGGTAATCAGCAACATAAAAAGACCAATCGCAGCAAGGATTGTACCAAGCAGAGATAGGAAGAAAATGAGGTAAATATGAAACACTGTGCGATAACCGGATTTCTTCATTTAATTAGTCCTTTTCTTTAGCTTATATCCAAGTCCTTTTACCGTAACAAGTTGTGTTGGACTCGATGGAGTATCTTCAATTTTTTCTCGAATATGCCGAATATGAACCATGATTGTGTTGTCGCAAATACTGCTGTATTCGCCCCAAACCTGTTCATACAGCCGTTCCTTGCTGATAATCTTATTCGCATTTTCCATAAGGTAGGAAAGCAGAAAAAATTCACGCCCGGTTAGTTCAATTTCCTGTCCTGCCTTATAAATGCGAGAACTTTCCTTATCAAGTGTGAGCGTTCCTACAGTCAACAAATCATTACTATTTGACTGTGCGGATGATTGATACTGTTGGCGGCGGAGCTGTGCCTTTATTCTAAAGACGATTTCACGTGGGCTAAATGGCTTTGTTACATAGTCATCACCGCCGCAGGAGAGACCGAGAATTTTATCCACATCATCATTTTTTGACGAGAGGAACAGAACAGAGCAAAGGGAGAACTCTCGTAGTTTTTTGCAGACCTCAATACCGTCTATATCCGGTAGCATAATATCAAGCACTACTACATCGGGTTTAAACTCCCTGCAAGCCTGTAATGCTTCCATGCCGGTATGTGCTTTTTGAATGGACTGAAAGCCATCTTGCCGCAGAGTTTCCTCTATTAAATCTGCAATATCTTTTTCATCGTCAACAAGCAATATTTTACCGTTCAATAGTTTCACCTGCTTTCCGTTTTGTTCTTCCGTCAATAGGCTTTTCGGCATCCTTAGGAATAAGCCACATATATCCTATTTTTGAAATGTCGGGAATACGGCTATCTGCACAGAGTTTTTGCACTCGTCTTTCTGAAATCCCCCATTTTTTAGCTGCCTCCGGGGCTGATATATAATCCATTTGCCGACCATCCTTTTTAACTTTTTATCTAATTATATACGGACACACGAATAATAACAACAAAATTCCAGCAATTATATGCTCTATCACAGTCAATACTATGTATGAGTAATCATATCCAAAGCACATGGGTGAATGGTAAAATGTAATAGGGTGAAATATTATGAAGGAAGCAAAAGAAAAGTTTAATTTTAAGGCGTTCGGATTGGCTATAAAAGAGGCACGAAAGGCAAAGGGATATTCAAGGAACGCATTGGCAAATGAGCTATGAGCTTGTCACTCTTTTGGATGTTTCGGTAGACACATTCTTTTTTCCCAATAAGGAAACAGACAAATCCACGCAGCGCAGACAGCTTGACAGTCTGCTGGATGAAGTCAGCGACCAGGGATTACGAATAGTCACCGCCACGGCAAAAGAGATTAAGGAAGTCGAAACAGAGGGCAAAGCATGAGCCTGAACATACAACTGAATATGGCATGAGGAACGCTATTAGCCCATATGGTTTATAGCGTTTTTCTATTGAAGATGGTAGCCAAACCGTTCCTTTGGGGATTACCTAAATACGAGAGAACTAAGAACAGCAAGCATAGCAAGCGAGTACCCGTTTGCTATTTTTCCTGTTTTCAGGTCCCTTGCCCGAAAATGAAAAAGGCTTATTGGGAGTTTCCCAAACCCTTATAAGAACGGAGGAACACTTTGGCGAACAGAAAGAGAAAAATCCAAATGAAATTTGTGGTGACAGCCGAGGAAAAAGAGCTGATAATGGTGATTTGCCATTACGGTATAATCACGGGTTTTCTCTATTCGGAAAACTGCCATGTATGGTTGCCACCATAAAATAATGAAGGGCGAAAAGTCTTAAAAATAGGCTTTTTGCCCTTGCTTTATATATAACAGTTACAAAAAGATATGTCAATTGTAGGCGGTAAATCCGCCTGTTATTCGGTCATGCTAGACTACTTCGAAAGTCGCCCCTCATACAGAAAAAGTTTTACATTCTCGATTTTTTCTTGAATTGACAGTTTCAGATTGTGATAGAATTTAAAATCTCTACGGTTATCTCGGAGGCATTGCTGCCGGTAGCATTATCGGCATTTTGCAGGTTTGTGGCAAAGCAGTAAACTCGTTCGCCGCGTTCAAGAAAGCCGATAAACCACCCATTTGAACTCTGCCCGTTCACTACCCCTGTGCCAGTTTTTCCATATAATCTTCCGATGGCAGTATCAGAAATAAATAAAGAATTCTTTATCGCCTGAACATTCTCTTCTTCAAAAGCCCACTTGTTTTCCAGCAGATTTGATAAAAGCATCACTTGTTCTACTGGGGATATCTTTAAGGAAGATTCCGCCCAATAATAGTTAATACCAGCAGTCAGATCGCAGTTTCCATAAGAGATTTTTTTATAATAGGAATAGAGTTTCTGATATCCTAACTGTATATCCAGGTTTTGAAAATACCAGTTTACGGAATTTTGCATGGCGGTTGCAAGGGTTTGATCTTTATTCCATGTATCAAAGGAATAAGTAGTTCCATCCCATTTTTGACCAGAGGCATCATAATGGATGATGTCTTCCTCCAATGCAAAGAGTCCGCTATATATTTTAAACGTAGAATCAGGAGAGATGCGTTTGGTGCTCAATTCCTGATTGTATATCTGATATTGATCGCTAACTGTATCATATAAGACGAATGTTCCGTCCGTTCCTTTGAAATAGGAGGACAGATCCATGGCTTCTACATTTTGAGACTGAAAATTATAGGACGCATCTTGCGAAGCGTATACGGTCAGCAAAGGGCTTAGGCAATAGACCATTGTGCAAATCAATAGTAATAATACGGCACTTTTCCGTCTTTGCTTTGGAGTATTAGATTTATAGCTGGCAATTTCCTTGATCCGCTGAATCATTACCTTCTTTTCTCCGCCCAAACGGGATAGAGGGGAGAGAAAGGCATTGTGCGGCATCCTCTGGGCATATCTGATTAATGTATAGCCATAATTTGTAGATTGGCTTTTTCCAACAATATGAATCACGGAATTATCACAAGCAATTTCCCGATCTTTTTGCAATACCCGGAATCCATACCAGATAAATGGATTGAACCAATAGATAACTTGCAGGATACAGGTAATGTAATTCAATGCGGCATCTTTATGCCTATAATGCAGCAACTCGTGCAAGAAAATGAACCGTACATCTTCATCCGATAAAAGTATGTCCATGTCTTGCGGAATAATAACCCTTGGATGGAGCAGGCCATAGGATACCGGGCTGGATATATTGCAGGAAGCATAGAGAGAAACCTTGCGCCTGATACGAAGTTCATTCAAGCATTCAGAATACTGTCTATACAAATCGGGTTCATTTTCTTCCGATATTAAATACGCAGATTTTCTGATGGAATAAATCTTTATAATGTGATATGCAAAATATAACGTGGTTATCAAACAGCCTATGATCCATATAGAAATGAAGATGCTGTTTAACTGACTCAGGGCAGAACTGTCATAGGATGCCGCAAAATCAGATATACCCAGCTGAGCAGGCAAAGCCGCATTATCTAATGGTTTCACAGAACTTCCAAGCGTACTAGCAGCCTCTGGGTAGAATAAATATTGTATTCTTTGAAGCAGTGAAGCAGGAGGAATGCTTTTAAGAGGTATAAAGGGAATTATCGCTGCACAGACAAAAATATACCATAGATGATACTGGCTGCTTATAGTAAGATGCTTTTTAAAAATCTTTTTCACCGAGAGGATCAATCCCAGCAAAATAGTAATTACAAGATTACACAATAGAAAATGTAGTGCAAACATCAGATTTAATCACCACCATTCAATTTTGAATCAAGCAAATGGTACATAGTTCTTAAATCCTGATCAGATAACTGTGCGTTTGATAGCAGCGATGACAATAGCGGGGCTGCCTCGCCATCATAAAAACGCGTTAAAAATGAGCGGTTTTCCTGTGATAAATATTTGCTTTTCGATATGATCGGAAAGTAGTAGTACATGCGCCCTCTTTGTTCATAAGAAATAACATGTTTTGAGACTAAGCGGGATAATAAGGTATGAACCGTTTTGGAACTCCAGTTATGAACGGCAGGTACTTTTGCACAGATATCATTCGTGCTGATAGGAGAATCCTCCCATACAATTTTCATGATTTCATATTCAGCTTCTGAAATTTGAGGTAATTTTTCCATGATTTCTGCTCCTTTAATCTTACTTATGTAGTAATTATAAAAGATAGAGTTGTAAACGTCAAGAATTCTATTGACAAAAAAGTTGGGAAAGGAACATAATATTATATACTACGATTGTAAGACTTAAATGGGAGACTATTATGAATACAAAAAGAACAGGAATTATGCTGTTGATTTTATTATCCCTGTCTGGGTGCGCCGCGCCGGAACAGGAGGAAAGCACTTATATTGCCGAATCATCTGATCATAAGGATGATTTTGGGAGTGGGGAAGAACAAGATGAAAATGAAGATTATGAACTGAAGAATATCAAGATGAAGCCAGAAGAAGTAGAGGAACTGTCAAAATCGGTTTTGGAAGTCGCAGAAAAATGCCAGGCAGCTTACCGCAAAGCGGGTAAGAATGATGCATCGGATATTGCGCTTCAAGAAGAAACTGTACATCAGATGATCGAAGATGCGGCTAAAGGCGGGCTGTCAATCACCTGTGGAGGAACCGACTACAACATGCAGAATTATGAGAAAGTGGATCAGGAGTTAAATAAGGCGAAAAAAGGGAAGAACGCAGAGACAGAATTTTACGAAATAAATACCAGTGGAATCTTAAGATATATCCGGCTTCAATTTAAAAAGCAAAAGTTGTATGTGACATCTGTGAGTGCAATACTGAATGATAATGCGAAAGCCCAGATCCAGCAAGTAGAAAAAATACAGGCGTATGACTGGGAATATACGCAGAAAGGATGGCTCATATGGGAAAAAGCGTTGTCAAGGAATCAAGAGATGGATATGCATGTGTTTTATAGAGTTCTGCCGTTAGACGCAAAATGCAGGGAACTTGGAAATAAATGCATTATACCGGTGAGTTACTTTTGCAATAATTTATTCCTGACAGATTGGGATGTGAACAGCATGGGAAATCTGGAATTTAATGATCTGTATGAATTCTTATACCAGATGAAATATGGGGAAAAGATGGATGAAGAAATATATGAGGGAGGCATTCCCAAAATAGAATTTGAAGAGGTGGTACAGTCATTTTTTGATATTTCAACAGAACAATTAGAAACATTTGCCCGATACGATAAAGAAAGAGGCGTTTATCCTTGGGAATCAATTAAATGCTGGAACCGTATTCCGCAATTCCAACCGTTTCCGGAAGTTGTAAACTATATAGAAAATGAGGATGGATCCTTGACTTTGCTCGTAGAAGCTGTTTTTACGGAAGGAGGTAAGGATTGTTCTTTTAAACACGAAGTAACAATAAAAGAGCAAGGGGAGGGCTGGATCTATCTTGGAAATATGACTGAAAAAGACGAATCCTATAGGATTTTGCAGTACCGGCCAAGGAGAGCGTTTTACAATACCAATAAAGAGCGGACAGACTTAGACCAATAGATTTGCATAGATATAGTTTAAAGGACATGATATACTATAAGCAGTCAGAATATGTCAGATTACGGCTTGCAGAACTCGGGGTGAGGAAATCTGCAAGCTTTTTATATAAAGAATAGCCAGGAAAGGACGGCCTTAGGATGGAGAGAGAAAAATCGTATGCGGTATATCTGAAGCGGGGTTGCATTGCGGTACTGAAAGTAGAAGTGTTTTTTAAATTGATTGCCTTTTTCGTGATAGGGCCGCTTTTGGACTGGGCTTTTACTACCTGGGTTCTGGATGATATTCCTGTATTTAACGAAGCAATGTTTTTAAGCATTCTTTCACCCGTCAGCCTGGTGCTTGCGGTCATAATATTCCTGGCTGTTGCACTGTGGTGCTATTATGAAATAAGCTGCCTTATTACTGCGGTGTATCTTAGCAGAATGAGGGAAAAACTGAGCCTGGAGGATATTTTAAAAAGTTCTAAGGAGGCGATGAAGGGAATGAGGCATTTTTCCCTTCCGCTATCAGCCATATATTTTGTATTATTCTTGCCTTTGGTACATGCAGGATATTTAAACTCCCTTGTCCCTAAAGTTGATATTCCAAGATTTGTAGTGGGCGAACTGCAGAGGACAAGCATGGGAAATCTGGGGATCCGGGCGATACAGGCAGGGTACATCGTGGTGTTTCTTATATTGCTCTTAGTACCATTTGCCATGGTTCTAAAGCGGGAGAGTTTCCCAAAGGCCGTAAAGCAAAACTTTATCTGGTACCGTCAATTCAGTTGGAAAGATAGATTTCTGCTGTGGGCAATTTTTATATTCTGGATATTTCTGGAGAACTGGATTCTGGATTCTTTACAGGGAAAGCTGATCCAGGACCAGGACTTTAATCTATCTGTGCTGAAATATTTTTTGCGGTCCCATACCTACAGGGTAGGGCTTGCGTGCTGGATTGTTCTTGCTCTGATTCAATGTGTGGCAATCGTGCTGGTGTTTTTATGGATCACCCGATTGCTGGATAAATATAAAGCGTTGCCTTATTTGCCAGAACAGGCGGGCGGGAAAGAAGGATTAAAGAAAGGCTTGCCTGCGAAGGCTGGAAAAGAAAGACGTATAGCCAGACTATGCAAGAAAATCTGGAGTTCCAGAAGTTCTAAAAAGATCTGGGCCGGCATGCTTCTTATAGCAATTGCAGCAGCGGCTACGGATTATTTTAACGAAGCGCCTTTGGTGCATGAACCATGGGCAATCGGGCATAGAGGATGCATATTTGAAGCGGAAAATACGATTGCGGCAGTGGAGAGGGCCTCGGGACTTGGGGCGGATTATGCGGAAATTGATGTACAGCTTTCAAAAGACGGTGTCCCTATGGTGATTCATGATGAAGATTTGCAGAGACTTGCAGATATGCCGGAGAAGGTAGAGAACCTGACGGCAGATCAATTACAGGAACTGACAGTTATTTCCAATGGGGAAAAGGGGAAGATACCAACGTTTCAGGAAATGGTTGAAGCAGTCAAAAATACGAAAGACAAGACCGGGCTGCTGGTTGAGCTAAAGCCTACAGCAGAGAATCGGGATGAACTCGTCAGCAAGATAATAGAGACTGTGGAAAAATGTAATGCAAAGAACCAGTGCATCTTTATGTCGCTTGATTATGAAAGCGTATACCAGCTGCAGGCGGAGCATCCTGAATGGTGGATAGGCTACTGCATATATGGAGGCGTGGGAAAGATGGAGGATGCTGTATGGGAATATAACATTGATTTCCTGGCAGTGGAAGAAGGACTGGCAAGCAATAAGTTTATGGAAAAGGCTAGAAACAGCGGGCTTGCGGTGTATATCTGGACCTCTAATAACTTTGATGATATGGAAAATTATCTTGAGATGGGGGCATCCGGGATTATTACCGATCTTCCGGATCTGGCCAGAGATACGATAGACAGATACATGAAAGACCATCAAGAATACTATGCGTATGATGGAAAGGGATATCCGAAGAAAAAGAATTGAAAAATTGTTCAGCCAGGTAAGAAATACTTGACAGATCTAAATGTAACCTATATTATTACAGTATAAACTGTAACCGTATAAGTAACAGAAAGGAGCATGTCATATGAATACAAAAGAACATGAAGTGATGAAACTGAGAGGAAGTGCAGATGTTTCTTACCTGGGGAGGACCGTGGATAAGATGATATGGGATTTCATGGAAGAAGAAGGGATTAAAGGCTTGACGCTCGCGATTGTCCAGGCGCCCTATATTCCAAGGGTTGTGGGGTATGGATATTCAGATGAAAAGCAGAAGCGCCTGGCTTCCGTGAATACGCTGTGGCCGGCAGGCCCTATTTCCCAGGGGTATGCAGCCGTAGCAGTTATGCAGCTTTATGAGGCGGGAAAACTGGATTTGGACGATCATGCCGGGAAATGGATACAGAATGTTCCGGAGGAATGGAAAAAGATTACGGTGCGTCAGCTTCTCCATCACGCGGCAGGGATCCCTGATTACAGAACAAGGGAAGCCTTTGATTCAGAGCGGGAGTGGACGTTTGGGGAACTGCTTGAACTGATAGAAGATCAGTCTTTGGAATTCGAGCCTGGAACAGAGGTAAAGCAGAGTGCGTCAAATTTCCTTCTTCTGACTGAAATAATTGAAAGAGTTTCAGGAACTGCCTATCAGGAATATGTAAAGAAGCACCAGTTTGAACGGCTGGGGCTTTCACATACTTCCTTTACTGGGGATTTAAAACAGTTCAAACAGGAAGATTTGAGTTTAAGCGAATATGTTCATCAGATCTTTAAGAAAGATGAAAGGTATATTGACCCAGCGGAGACAGCAGCCAGCTATCGGGATGATGGCAGCAAATATCCGGTGATCCCCTCTTCCGCGCTTCGGGGATTTGGCGATGTGTGGGCATCTGCGCAGGATATTTCCTTTTGGGATATCGGGCTTGCCGGGGGCGTGCTGATACAGGAACCTCAGAATCGCGCGGTGGTATATGCGCCATGGAAACTGCCGGATGGGAGAACTGTACCGGCCAGTGCGGGATGGCAATTTTATAATCACAGGGGACTTATGGACATCAAGGGCTCGATAGCGGGCTACTCCTCATTTTTAAGCCGTTTTACGCATCCGGAGGAATTAGTCTGCGTGACATTGATGGCAAATAAGGAGGGCGTGGATTTTACCAATCTGGGCAGGAAGATCGCCGGAGCCTTTGGGGATCTGCTGTCTACAAATTATGATGATACCCGCTTGTATCTGCTGGAAGGGCAGTTATCCGTTAAGGAGACGGTGCAGCGTCTTGAAAAGCAATTGAATGCATTGGATATTCCGGTATTTGCGAAATTTGATCATGCAGAAAATGCAAAAGAGGCAGGACTTGAACTGCGTCCTACCACAGTACTGGTATTCGGCGCGCCAAAGGTAGGTACGATTCTTATGCAGGCTGACCAAAGTATTGCGCTTCATCTTCCGCTTAGGATTGCTGTTTGGGAAGATGAAGCAGGAAGCACCTGGCTGGCCTTTCCGAAAATGAAGCCTTTGGCAGAAGAATATGGACTTGGAAGCCATCCGATCGTAGAAAAAATGCAAAAACTTTTAGAATCACTTTTAAAGAAGGCAGCAAATTATTATGAACTTTCGTTATAAATAGCGTCCCATTCCTTCCTATGGTACAATGGATACAAGACATAGAATGTACCAGCCCCGTTCATGCGGGGCCGGAGAAAAAGGAGGCATGGGAATGGACGCAAGGCTAGAACCACTATTTACGCCATGGAAGATTGGAAACTGCGAGATTAAGAATCGTATCGTCTTGACCTCCATGGGAGGAACGAACCTTCTGGGGTGGATGGAAAAGAACCATTTTGACAAGGAAGGGGCACGCTTCATCATGGAGGCTGCCAAGAATAATGCGGGGCTGGTATTGCCAGGATGCCAGCCGGTGTACAATCCAATGTTCGGGCAATGGCTATATAAGAACAAGAAGATGTACGAGGATTTGAAGGCCTGGATGCCTGAGTTTCACAAGACAGGGGCAAAACTATTCGTCCAGCTGACGGCCGGATTTGGCCGGTCTTTTACGATCAGCAAGATGATGGAGAGCCTTTACGCCAACAAGTTTTTAAGGGTGGTCTCCAAGCCGTTCATGGATCTGGACAAGATCACGGCTACGGCAAGCCCTTCTCCAAACCGGTGGTCAGACAAGGTTCCTTCGAGAGAGATGACGGTGGAGGAAATCCATGAATTTGTGGAAGCTTTCGCCAAATGCGCGAAACTGCTGCAGGAGGCGGGCGTGGACGGCGTTGAGATCCATGCGGTTCATGAGGGCTATCTGCTGGACCAGTTTACTTTGAAGTATGTGAATCACCGCACGGATGAGTATGGAGGATCTTTTGAAAACCGCTACCGCTTTGCGGTGGAGATCGTGCAGGCTATTAAGAAGGAATGTGGAAAAGAATTTCCAGTATCCTTAAGGTACAGCGTCCGCTCTATGACAAAGGGATTCCGGGAAGGCGCGCTGCCGGGAGAGGACTATGAGGAGGCAGGAAGGGATATGGCGGAATCCGAAAAGGCGGTGAAGTATCTTCAGGATGCAGGCTACGATATGCTCAATTGCGATAATGGAACATACGATGCCTGGTATTGGGCGCATCCGCCAATCTACATGCCGGAGAATTGTAATCTTTTGGATGTGGAGCATATCCGGAAGTTTGTGGATATTCCGGTTGTATGCGCAGGGCGGATGGATCCGCTTGCAGCGGCAGAGGCAGTCGCAGAAGGCAGGATCGACGGCGCGGGATTCGCCCGGAGGTTCCTCGCTGATCAGGCATGGGTGACCAAGCTGATGGAAGGACGAGAGGAAGATATCCGTCCCTGTATCCTGTGCCACAACGGATGCTTTAATATGTGCCATTACAAAGGGGTACCCAATGACCAGGAATTATCGGACAGCCTGCATCTGGCACGCTGCGCGGTAAATGCCGAGACCATGCAGTGGGATAAGCACTATATTAAGAAAGCGCCGACCTCTAAGAAAGTACATATTATCGGCGGCGGCATTGGCGGGATGGAGGCTGCCAGGGTTCTGAAGCTAAGAGGCCATGAACCGGTCATCCATGAAAAGAGCGATGTCCTTGGCGGTACATTTATACCGGCAAGCGCGGAATCTTACAAAGACAAGCTGAGGGATCTGCTTGTCTGGTACAGGCGGCAGATGGAAGTGCAAAATATCGAAGTCCATCTGGGCGAAGCGGTCAGGGACATGGCTCAGTTTGGCAGTGACCCGGTGATCGTCGCAACGGGCGCGGTTCCAAGGATTCTGAAAAATGTGCCCGGCCATGAGCGGATGATCGAGGCCTGCGAGTACTTAAACGGAGCCAAAGTCGGAGACGTGGTGGCGGTGATCGGCGGAGGCCTGACGGGAAGCGAGATTGCCTATGAATTGGCGCTGAAAGGAAAGAAGCCGGTGATTGTGGAGATGAAGGATGATCTGGTCTCCCAGACGGGCGTCTGCCTGGCGAACAGTTCCTATCTGCGGGAATGGTTCGCTCTTCATCAGGTTCCGGTCTATCTGGAAACCACGCTTAAGGAAGTAAGGGAAGACTCTATCATCTGCGCCACGAAGGAAGGAAAAGAAGTGGAGATTGCCTGTAATTCGGTCATCAGTTCTGCGGGCTATATACCCAATCCTCTGCAAGGAAATGGAAAAGGGGTGCAACTGGTAGGAGACTGTCTGAAAGTAGGAAATCTCAGGTCAGTTATCTGGAGCGCATACGAGGCGGCGATGAAGGTCTGATAGGGGGCGGAGAACGATGATGAATGATAGAATGAAACTGTCAAAAGAGCAGGAAGCGATCCTCAACGGCAGTCAGGGCGAGGTGATGGCCAAGGTGATGGAAACCCTGGTCCGCTACGGCGAATTGTTCGGGGCGGACGGGATGGTGCCGATTACCAGCCAGTATAATCACCTGGTAACTTCTTTCGGGCTGAAAGCGCTGGGACCAGTCTATGACTTGATGGAGAAGTTGATCCATGCCGGGTGCGCGTCTTCACAGAAATTTACTGCGGATCCAAGGCCGATGGATAAGAATGTGCCTAGTTCTTTTCTGCAGAATATCGTATTCAACCATTTTATGTACAGCAAGCAGGAGTACTATGAAGGCCAACTGGAGAAATTAGGCCTGGTTGAGAAAGATGCGTTTACCTGTACCTGCTATATGGACGAAGTGGGAAATACGCCTAAGCAGGGAGACATTCTTTCCTGGTCAGAATCTTCCGCGGTAGTATACGCGAATTCCGTGCTGGGAGCCAGATGCAACAGAAATTCCGGGATTATCGATCTGATGGGCTCCGTCGTGGGCTACGTGCCCCATTTCGGACTTCTGACCGATGATGGGCGCAAAGCCAGATGGATTGTTGAGATCAGGACCGCCAAAAAGCCGGAGGCCCAGCTCCTTGGCTCTGCCATCGGCATGAAAGTGATGGAAGATGTGCCCTATATCGTAGGCCTGGATAGGTGGCTTAGAACATTGGATGAAGGGACCAAGGCCTACCTGAAGGATTTTGGAGCGGCCACGGCGTCCAACGGCGCGGTAGGGCTGTATCACGTGGAAGGAATTACGCCGGAGGCCATACAGCAGGGGCGGGAACTTCTTGTGGAAGAGCCAAACGTATATATCATTGACGATGCGGAATTGAAGCGGGTGTATGACAGTTATCCGGTGATCTGGAAGAAGAAGGATGCCAGGCCAAAACTATGCTTTATGGGCTGTCCTCATATGAGCCTGGATCAATTGACGCAATGGACGGAGAAGATCGAGCAGGGACTAAAGGAAGCCGGGAAGGAACGGGTGGCCATTCCCACCGTCTTTACTGCTGCGCCGGCAGTCCTTAAGAAGTTTGAGGAGACGCCTTACGCCTCCAGGCTTAGAAAGGCAGGGGTAGTTATCTCCTATATCTGCCCGCTGATGTATATGAATAACCCGCTCAGTGCCAGCATGCCTGTCATTACGTCAAGCAATAAGCTTCGGACTTATACAAGTGCCAGGTATTATACGGATGAGGAGATTCTGGAACAGATTACGAAGGGAGGGAGCGCATCATGAAGCGTTTTCAGGGAAGAGTCGTTACGCCGGGAAGTATTACCGCAAAAGCCTTAGTATCCCATGAGGGCCTGAATACATTGGCCTCTTTTCAAAAGGCGCTGCAGTTTGGCGATAAGAAAGCCACCTGCGGAGACCAGAATAATGCGGACCTATATGGCAAGCAGATGGCGGGAAGAGCGCTTTGCCTGCCGAGGACGATCGGTTCCACGACTGGCGGGCTGGTGCTGTACTGTGCCTGCTCTATGAAACGGCAGCCTGCCTGCATGCTGTTCTCCGAGCCCATTGATTCTCTGGCCGCGGCGGGGACGATTCTTGCGGATGTGTGGCTATCGGATGTGAAGATGCCGGTGATCGACTGCCTGGGCGAAGAGTTTCTTCAATATGTGAAGGATGATATGGCTATTGCGGTCAAGGACGGTGGAATTGTGGAGGTGGAGGATAAGAACAATGTATGAACTGGTACAAGCAAAGGGAGACAGCTACTATATTCAAAGTCCAGCGAAGATTGGCGTTTTCCGATTGAATGAGACGGCTGTATGTCTGATTGACAGCGGAAATGACAAGGATGCAGGCAGGAAGGTGCGCCAGATTCTGGAAAGGAATCACTGGACTCTGGCCGCAATCTACAATACCCATTCCAACGCCGATCATATCGGAGGGAATAAATACCTGCAAGGCCAGAGCGGCTGCCGGATATTTGCGCCTGGGATTGAATGTGGATTTACCAATCATACGGTGCTTGAGCCCGCCTTTTTATATGGCGGGTTTCCTCCTAAGGATTTAAGGCATAAGTTTCTCATGGCGCAGGAGTGCAAGGCCGAATATCTTACGCCGGATACGCTTCCGGATGGAATGACAGCGATTCCTCTTCCCGGACATTTTTTTGACATGATGGGATTTCGAACCAAGGATGACGTGGTATATCTTGCAGACTGCCTGTCCAGCAGGGAGACTCTGGAAAAGTACCAGATCAGCTTCCTCTATGATGTCGGGGCATACCTTGATACCCTTGACAGGGTAAAAGAGATGAAGGCCGCCATGTTTGTTCCGGCCCACGCGGAAGCGACGGAGGATATCGCGCCCCTGGCCCAGGCAAATATTGACAAAGTGCACGAGATTGCAGAGAAGATTCTGGGTGTCTGCAAGGAGGCGCTGTGCTTCGAGGATATATTGCAGCGGCTTTTCAATGATTTCTCCTTGTCAATGAATTTTGAGCAGTATGTACTAATCGGAAGCACGGTGCGTTCTTATCTTTCCTGGCTTAAGGATACTGGACGGCTGGACGTGGCTTTTGTTCATGGGAAACTGCTGTGGAAAGCGAATTGAGGAAGGGAAAGCCTGACAATCTATAAATATGGAGATAAAAGAAGTCCGCTGGCATAATTGCCGGCGGATTTTTCATTTATAGATTTTGACTATATGTATATTGAGGAAATCAATTAGGAATAGCCAGATGGTTATGATAACATGATAAAGAATAAAATCTTAAGGAATGAAATAGATCGAATAGATTAAGAGGAGAACAAAGTCAGACAAGATGATAGGTATAGAAGAAGTAATGCAGAGGATCAGCCTTCCGGAAGAGGCAAGAAAAACCGTACGGCATATGGACCTGACGCAGGTTGCGCTTGAAGCGTGGAGGACGTTGTTCTATGAAGACATGGAGGAATTCCTTGCGCGTTGGAATCAGCTGCCGGGCAAGCACGCGTGGGCGTTGGGATTCTATATCCGCCTTGCGGCCGAAGTACATGACAGATATCGCGAGAAGGGAATAAAAGAGTGCGTTTATGACCAGACCTTCTATGATATTACCATCTGGTGCAAGGAATGCTATCGGAAGCACGGCGTGTATGGGCTGGAAGAACTTTGGTGGCTGGGCCAGTCCGTGAAAATGCAGCTCTTTCGGCTGGGAAGGCTCCAGTTTGAACCGATTGTCATAAATAAGCCCTTACAAGGAAAGAATAGAACCATACCGGCAGGAACGCATGTCTTGAATGTGCATATCCCTGCGGGAACTCCCTTGAATTATGAGGAATGCAAAGAATCCTTTGCATGGTCCGTACGATTCTTTGAAGGAGAATATGAGGCATATATCTGTGATTCCTGGCTGCTGTCGCCTCATCTTAAGGAAATGCTGCCTCCGGACAGCAATATCATAAGATTTCAGGAGAGGTTCGAAGTCGTCAAGGTACACTACGATTATCCCCAGGCGGAGCAGAGGATATTTGGGGAGGTGCTGGAAGATAAGGAGAGATATCCGGAAGATACCTCCCTTAGAAGAGCGGCAAAACAGTATCTGATGAAGGGAAACGATGTAGGGATTGGAATTGGTGTTATAGATGTTCCCTATAGGAATATATAGATTATCAATTTGTGTGCCTTTGCGGTGTCATATATAATGTCTTATAGACAAAAGAATATATAGGAGAGGAAGATCTTATGAAAAAGAAACTGTTAAGTGTATTATTATGTGCCGCTATGGTTGGCTCTCTTGCCGCCGGATGCGGATCAAAGAATGACAAAAAAGATGCCTCAGACGGGGATGGCAAGACGGTGCTTACATTCTGGTGCCATGACAATGCCCCTTGGGTAAAGGCTTACAAAGAGATGGGCAAGAAGTTCGAGAAAGCAAATCCGGATTACAAAGTAGAGGTGCAGGAGTACCCCTTCGAAGTCTACAATGACAAGATTCAGACAGCATTGACTTCCAGCACGTCCGGCCCTGATATCATAGCGGTATGGGGAGGCCTGGCGCCTTCATTCATCCAGTCAGACGCCCTGTCCGAAGTGCCGGAGGATCTTTCCAAGGAATTAAAAGAAGACTATCTGGCGCCGACGGTTGGAATCTATCAGAAGGAAGGCAAGTATTATGGCGTTCCGATGGAATTCAATCTGGAATATGGCGGTATGATCGTTAATAAGAAGCTATTTGACGATGCGGGAATCTCATATCCTAAGACCTGGGAAGACCTTCGCAAGGTGTCCAAGGAAGTATCCAGGCAAAACGGCGAGGTCGTAGAGATGAAGGGCTTCGAGATGATTGATACGGATGCGCTGATCTGCAACTATCTTGCAATGATCCTTCAGCAGGGAGGCCAGTATCTGCAAGAAGATGATTCCATTAATTTTGCCACGCCGGAAGGCATCAAGGCAATGGAAGAGATCCTGAGCATGGTGAAGGACGGCGAATGCGATCTGGACAACCTGACTGCCGGAGAATATTGCTACAACGACGTCTATCAGGATAAGGGCTACATGTCTTCTGTCGGCTCCTGGGCAATCGGCGAGGGAACAGATTCCTATGATCTGACATATGGAGAAGACTTCGAATATGTGCCGGTTCCGCAGTATGGCGAGAAGATGGCATTTGCATCCGAGACGGGATGGGGAATCATGGTTCCGGATAACGGAAAGAACAAAGACGCTGCCTGGGAATTTGTCAAGTTCTTCAGCGAGCCGGAGAATCTGGTACAGCACAATATCGCATGCAACCAGCTTCCGCCGAGAAAATCCTTGCTGGACAGCGAAGAGTATAAGGAGGCAATGCCGAATATCGCGTTCCTGCTGGATATTCTTCCTAGCGGACAGTGGATGGGACCTTATAATACCTCCGATATGCGTGAGATCTTCGACCAGATGTTTATCGGGCTTTGCCAGTCAGACAATCCGGATATCGAAGGAGCGTTAAAGGAAGCGTCTGAGAAGATAACAGAGGAATGCCAGATAGGCTATTCGATGGATGAATAGATAAGAGGCAGGGAATTCTTTGGGGGGATTCTCTGCCCCTTTCATATGACGGAAGGAAATGAACCAATGAAAAATAATCGTTTTGTAGCTGCAGTACTGATTCCCGGATTCGTTTTTATGCTTATCTTTGCAGTCTTTCCGGTGGCATACGGCCTGGGGATATCGTTCTACGACTATAATCCTGCCAGCACGCACAATCTGTTTCTGGGAATAGACAACTATAAAAGGCTGATCCAGGATGAGACGTTCTGGAAAGCGGTGCGAAACACCGTCTTTTTCTGTGTGATTGCCGTAGCTGGAAATATAGTGATCACGCTGTTTCTTGCGAAAATCATCTCTGTGCTGCCATCCAAAGGATTAAAGACTCTTTTTCGGACGATCCTATTTATCCCATGTATCGCGCCTATGGTAGGAACCTCTATGGTATGGAAGTATGGAATCGTAGGCACGGATGGGGGGATGATCAATCAAATTCTGGCATTCTTCGGAAGAAGCCCCAAGAACTGGTTTCTGACTACGCTACCGCTTATGATCATCATTATCGTTTATACGCTGTGGGCGGATATCGGATATAACGTGGTGCTATTTACGGCAGGGATCGAGAACGTGCCAAAGGAGTTCGATGAGGCGGCTGCCATAGACGGCGCAGGCCCAATCCGCAGATTTATCTCCATCAAGCTGCCTCTGATGGGACGTACGTTTGCGTTTGTGGCTATTATGACGATGGCCAACTATTTCCAGATGTTTGCACAGTTTCGCATATTTGCAGCCAAGGGCGGGATTGACAATTCTGCGATGGTGCTTACGAACTATATCTTTAAGACCAGTTTCCTAAGTTTTGATATGGGATACGCCTCTGCAATCGCAACCGCGTTATTCCTGATCGTATTCGTAGTCGCCCTGGTACAGAATAAGATGATGCGATCAGATTGGAGTTATGAATGATGAAGAGAAGCAAGAACGTATATAAAAGGTATCATTACCTGATTATCGCATTTATGGGCGTGTTTTCTGTGATCATGATGTACCCCATGGCATGGATGCTGGTGACTTCCTTTAAAAGCAATGCGGACATCCATAAGAATAAGGCGAAATTCTTTCCGGCAGAGTGGACGGTGGAAGGGTACCGCAGCGCTTTTGAAAAGGCGCCGATTGGAGACTGGCTTGTCAACAGCATCGTAATAACAGTTGTAATTACCTTTGCCGTAATCCTTACCAGCACATTGATTGGATATGTGTTTGCAAAATACGAGTTTAAGTTTAAAAGATCCCTGTTTCTTCTGATGCTGGCGACTATGATGGTTCCGCCCCAGGTGACGATGATACCAAGATACCTGATGATCCAGAAGATGCATCTGTTCAACACAAGATGGGCGCTGATCGTGCCCGGGCTTGTAAGCGCGTTTGCCATCTATCTGGCCAGGCAGTTTATCACGGATGTGCCGGACAGCCTGTGCGAGGCGGCTAAGATGGACGGAGCAGGGCCGCTTAGAATCTATTGGAGCGTGATCCTGCCGAATATCAAGCCGGCGATCGGCTCGATCGGAATCTTTACTGCCATGGCAAACTGGAATGATTATCTGAATCCGCTCCTGATGCTCAACGATATTGATAAGATGACGCTTCCGCTTGGCCTGGTGATGTTTGACAGCCAGCGTTCGGTGGATCTGGCGGCGACCATGGCCGCGGCTGCCATGATCATGATGCCGATGATTCTTATATTCGTCCTGTTCCAAAGACAATTTATCAAGGGAATGACCATGAGCGGCATAAAATAAAGCACGTGCGAATAGTAAATGAGAGGGAAATCAGAATGAAGAAAAATACAGAGATACATTATGAAATGAAGCTGCTAAGCTCGCTTGTGAAGGTATTTCCGGATGAGACGCCCGTATACAGGCCGGAATGCCTGCTTCTAAGCGCGCTGTGGGGAGAGACGGTATCCTTTCAGGCCGCGTATACCGGGGATTTTTTTATGCGGGAACGCCTGGACGTGAAGATTACATCACCGCTGGAGAAATGGATCAGGGTAAGGAGCGTGGAGCAGGTTCCGGTGGGACGGGCCACCAATGGAATTGTGGATGACAATTATCTAAGGACAACCTCGGGACTGTATCCGGATCTATTAAGGGACTTAAAGGACAAAAAAGCAATCGTGTGCTCCAACCAATGGCGAAGCCTGTGGATTGACGTGGAGGTAACAGAAGAGATTGCGCCCGGAGAGTACGCAATCGAAGTCAGCCTGCAAAAAGAGGGCCATGCAGTATGCTCCTGCGTCATGAAGATTACCATCATCGGCGCCAGCCTGCCACAGCAGAAGATCATACATACCGAATGGATGCATGCGGATTGCCTGGCAGATTATTACCAGGTTGACGTATTTTCGGAAGAACACTGGGAGATCCTTGAGAATTATTTCCGCCAGTATGTGAAAAGAGGCTGTAATATGATGCTTACGCCGCTTTTCACCTCTCCTCTGGATACGGCGATAGGACTGGAAAGAACCACGACTCAGCTGATCGACGTGGAAGTAAAGGACGGGGAATACCTGTTTGGCTTTGATAAGCTTAAGCGATGGGTGGATCTGTGCAAGAAATGCAGGATCAAGTATTTTGAGATGTCCCATCTGTTCTCCCAGTGGGGAGCAAAGTACGCGCCAAAAGTCGTGGCAATGCGCGACGGGAAGGAAGAGAAGATATTCGGGTGGCATACGCCTGCGGTGGGAGAGTATACCAGATTCCTCCAATGCTTCCTTCCGCAGTTGATTGAGAAGTTACGGGAATGGGAGATCGCGGACGTCACATATTTCCACATCTCAGACGAGCCAAGGGAAGAAGATCTTAATACCTACCGGGCTGCCAGGGAATCTCTGGGAAATCTGCTGGATGGATTCCAGACGTTTGACGCATTGTCGAGTTATGAATTCTACCGTCACGGCCTGGTTGAAAAGCCCATACCCGGCAATAATGAGATTGAGGAATTCCTGGAGCATGGGCTTACGGACATGTGGACCTACTATTGCACCGGACAGTACTATGAAGTAAGCAACCGGTTCATGTCCATGCCATCTGCAAGAAACCGTATCTATGGGGTGCAATTGTATAAGTACGATATTGTTGGAATCCTGCACTGGGGATACAACTTCTATAACAGCCAATTTTCCATCGAGCACATCAATCCCTATGAAGTGACGGATGCAGGAAATGCGTTTCCGGCGGGAGATCCATTCCTGGTGTACCCGGGGGCGGATGGGCATCCGGAGGAGTCCATCCGAATGATGGTGCAGGATGAGGCAATGGCGGATCTGAGGGCGCTTGAACTACTAGAATCCCTGACCAGCAAGGCGCATGTGATGGAACTGATCGAAGGAGAACTATTTGAACCCCTTACTTTTTGCACCTATCCCAAATCAGAGATGTACCTGATTACGTTAAGAAACAGGATCAACCGCGAGATTGGCAGATACCAGTCGGAAGGATGTGTAAGAAAATGAGCAAGACAAGGATCGTAAAAACAACCTGCTCCACCTGCGGCCCGTGCTGCGAAGTAGACGCCTATGTAGAAGGCGGAAAACTGGTAGGCGTGGAAGGCGCCAGAAATACGCCGGCCCAGTCAGGAGGCCTGTGCGCGAAAGGGGCGGCAGCGCTCCAGTATGTCTATAACAAAGAAAGAATCCTCTACCCTATGAGACGGGCAGGGGAAAAAGGAGAGGGGAAATTTGAGCGGATCTCCTGGGATGAAGCCTATGAGATGATCGCAGAGAACCTGCTTCGAATCCGCGAGTCTTATGGAGCCAGATCTACCGTTTTCTATGCAGGCTATCCCAAGTGGTTCCGTCCGGCGCTGCTGCGGATGGCCAATGCCTACGGGTCGCCGAACTTCTGTACCGAGTCCAGCACCTGCTTCCAGGCTGCGGCGCTTGCCTGGCGCTCCATATATGGCAATGGAATCTGCGGGCCGGATATGCCCAATGTCAAGACGCTGATGCTATGGAGTTCCAACCTTTATCATTCCAATACGCCCATGAGCGGCATGTATAAAAGCCTGAAAAAGAGGGGCGTCAAGATAATCGATGTGGATCCGAGGCATACGGTGACTGCCCATGACGCTGATATTCATCTGCAGCTGATCCCTGGCACGGATGGGGCGCTGGCTCTGTCTATGGCGCAGGTGATTATAGAGGAAGATTTGTATGACAAGGAGTTTGTAGAGCAGTATGTCTACGGATTTGATGAATATAAAGCCTATGTACAGGATTTTACGCCGGAGAAGGCGGAGAAGATTACAGGAGTTCCCAAAGACATGATACGTCTGGCGGCCAGAACCTATGCAGGCGAAGGCCCGGCCGGAATCATGTTCTCGGCATCTCCGGTGGTCCATCATTTGAATGGAGTACAGAATTACCGGGCCGTATTCTCATTGATCGCCATTACCGGAAACTATGATGTGAAAGGGGGCAATCGGCAGCGTCCCGCCCCTTCCTGCCCGGTAAATGAGTTTGGGAAAGTCCGGCGCTATGATCAGGAAGAAGCCATCGGACAGAAGGAATTTCCGGCCTGGTTTGACCTGTCCTGCGACGAGGCGCAGTGCACCAGGCTGGCAGACTACATACTTGAGGAAGACCCTTACCCGATTAAGGCTGTATTTGCCATGGGACTGAACCACCGCATGTGGCCGCAGCCGCAGAGGCTGAATGAAGCGCTTGGGAAGCTGGACTTCTATGTAAATGTGGAATTATTCATGTCCGAGTCAAGCAAGATGGCGGATCTGGTACTTCCGGCATGCACTTCCTATGAGAGGGAAGAGGTGCATGTCCTAAGAGGCGGAAGATTCTTCTTCTCCAACCAGGCGATCCAGCCGCTGGGCGAATCAAAGAACGATATTGAGATTATTATGGGAGTAATGAAGAAGATGGGCCTTAAGGACGAAGTGCTTTTACAAGGATATGATTCTTACATGGAGCATATCCTTAAGCCTGCGGGGATTACACTGGAAGAATTAAAAAGCCATCCGGAGGGCATGCAAGGGAAGAATCTGATTCCTCCGGCAGAAAAGACTTATGAGACACAGCCTTTTTACACCCCCTCTGGAAAAGTAGAGTTAAAATCCCTGGTGCTTGAGAAATACAAGGCAAGCCATGGCTATGACGGCTTGCCGGTTTACCATGACTACCGCATAGAAAGCAGCATTGACCGGGAGGACTATCCACTTATCCTGAATACGGGCAGCCGGAAGCCGCAGCTTTTCCATGCCAGGCTATACCGTATGCCATGGCTGGCAGGCATTGAGAAGGAGCCGCTGGTAGAGATCCATCCGGAAGATGGCAAACGCTATGGCATAGCGGATGGCAGTCCGGTAAGGCTGATTACTCCGGCTGGGGAGGCGAAGGGAATTGCAGCCTACGATATAGCCGGGCAGCCGGGCATTGCCTACATCTATCACGGAAGTTCCAAGGGAGACGCCAATGAGCTGATCGGAAAGGATTATCTGGATCCAATATCAGGATTTCCGGGATTCAAAGGCTATTTTTGCAGGATAGAGGCGGTGAAGGAGGAAGAGTGCCAGTATGATAAAGTTTAATGAAGATCTATGTATTGGGTGCTATGCCTGCTACGTGGCATGTATAGCCGAACATAACCCTCCCGAGGCAGAGAATGCATATAGTTTTCGCAGCATCAAAAAGACGCTGTCTGAGGATGCAAAGATGCAGAAAAACGTCTGCGATGGATGCAGCCACTGCGGGAAATGCTTGGAAGCCTGTCCGTTTGGAGCGATATATAAAGATGAGCAGTATGGGCTGATACTGACGGATCAGGATAAATGCCGGAAGTGCCGGAAGTGCCAGGAAGTCTGCCCAAATGACGCCATTCGCTTCGATGCGGATGGCAAGATGGAAAAATGCGACGGATGCATCGATCGGCTTAAGGAAGGCAGAGAGCCTGCATGCGTAAGAGCGTGCCATGTAAAGGCCATACAATGGCAGTAATAAAGAAGAAGGATCGTATCATGGAGAAAGAGATTGCAGGATATATATTGGCAGGCGGCGATAACCGAAGGATGGCAGGCAGGAAAAAAGCCTTGCTTACCTACCAGAATCAGACATTCTATGCTCACATCAGGGAACGCATGCCTGCTTTCAAGAATGTCTACCTGTCGGTGGAACAGGCAGCCCCTTATGAGGCATTGGATGCAGATCTGGTCATTGACCAATATGCAGACATGGGTCCCTTGGGCGGAATCTTAAGCGGCCTGGAAAAATGCGGCGAGGATGCCTTGCTGGTAGTGCCCTGCGACATGATTCCGTTTCCAGGCGACATGGCTTTGTGGATGGCAGAGCAATATAGAAAGACGGGGCGACCGGTAATTCCATGCGAGAAAGGAAGAAACTTATCATTTCCGGGAATCTATACGAAGGAAATGTGGCCGGCATTAAAGCAGATGGAAGAAGCGAAGGATTACCGGATAAGGAAGGTGTGGGAGTCGTTACGGATTCCTTACGAGAAGGTCCCTGTGGAGGATCATGGCTGGAAGATTGCCAACATTAATTCTGAGGAGGATTATAGCCTTCTTACCGGCGCGAAGATCAATATCTCCCTGGAGGAGGCTCTAAAGATATTAGAACAGCACATTACAAGGATCACGGACACCCAGATGGCTGGATTGATAGAGGCAGTTGGACGTCGGACGGCGCAGGACTTGTATTCCCCCATCGATCAGCCGCCTTTTGCAAGATCTCCTCTGGATGGATATGCGCTGCGGGGAGAGGACGTTAAAGGCGCGTCGCCTGAGAATCCGGCAGAACTGAATGTTGTAGACGAGATTTTTGCCGGAAGCTATTCGCTACGAAGGATAGGGCCGAAAGAAGCAGTGCGGATCATGACCGGAGCCCCTATTCCGGAAGGGGCAGATGCAGTGATCCGCCAGGAAGATACGGATTATGGAGAAGAAAAGGTACATATCTTTAAACCGGTAAATCCATATGATAACTATTGCTTCCAGGGAGAGGATTACAAGGCCGGCGCCTGCCTGGTGCATAAGGGCGAGCGGATGGATGCGGCTAGTACCGCCCTTGCTGCCAGCATGGGATACGACAGCGTAGCCGTGTTTCGCGAGCCGAGGATCGCGATCATAGCCACCGGAGACGAACTTCGGATGCCGGGAGAGGATCTGGAGGCAGGCCAGATCTATACATCCAACCAATTCCTTCTTGCCGGGCGGCTTAAAGAATTAGGAATCACGCAGCTGACGGTCAGAAAGGTGCCGGATGCTCCGGCCCAGGTCGCAGCCTGCATCAGGGAACTGGCAGGAAGCCATGATCTTATTATTACGTCCGGCGGAGTATCGGTGGGAAAGAAAGACATCATGCATGATGTGGCAGAGAATCTGGGCTGCCGGAAACTGTTCTGGAGGATCCGCTTTAAGCCGGGCTCTCCGGCTATGGCGTTCATGTATGACAGCACCTGCGTGCTGTGTCTGTCAGGAAACCCTTTTGGGGCAGGGGCAGGGATGGAACTTCTGGTCCGTCCGGCCTTGTCTTATCTAACGGGAGATGCAGGGTTTCTGGCGAAGGAAGAAAGTGCTGTAATGTCAGAAGATTTTCCAAAACCCAGCAAGATGCGAAGATTCCTGCGGGCAGTATTAACGGGAGAGGAGGTCCGGCTTTCAAAAGGCCTTGCTTCCTCGGGGGTCTTAAGCACCTTAAAAGACTGTAACTGTATAATCGACATCCCGGCAGGAAGTCCGGGACTTAAGAGAGGTGAGGAAGTATGCGTGAGGATTCTGTAAAAGACGATAGGCAGCTGATATTTGCGATAAGCGGATATAAGAATTCCGGGAAAACGACACTGATCGAAAATCTGATCCCTATTCTCACGGGATATGGATATAAAGTGGCGACTATTAAGCATGATGCCCATGACTTTGAGCCGGATGTGCCAGGTACGGATACGTATCGGCATAGAAAGGCAGGAGCCTTGGGTACGGCCATATTCTCAGGCCACAGATGGAGGATTGAAAGGGATGCCAAAGAAAAGATCAGCGTGAAAGAGTTGATAAAGGCCTTCCCTGACGCGGATATAGTATTATTAGAAGGGTTTAAAAATAGCGAGTATCCCAAATATGTCTGCAGCTGTCCTGAGGAAAATGCAGACGCGTCAAAGATCGCGGAGGTCATCCTGGATATGATAAATAGCAAATAGTAAGAAACAGGCAGCGCTGCCACATGAAAGCGTTCTGCCTGTTTCTTATTATTTGAGATAATCAAGAAATGCGCCTAATTCAATTGGACGGCTGTAATAATACCCCTGATAAATCGTACAGCCTAGCGAAAGGAGCATATCCCGCTGCTCTTTCGTCTCTACAAATTCTGCTACCGTACGGCAGTTCAGGCTATTGGACATGCGAAGGATGCTGGAGATAATATCCTTGGAACGCTCATTGCCGGGCAGCTGGGTGACCAGGCTGCCGTCCAGTTTTACCTCGCAGTAGGTATTTTCCTGGAGCTGGAGGATGGAATTATGGCCCATCCCGAAATCATCCAGGCTGAATTCGATTCCCAGGTTTTTCAGGCGCTCCATCCCCTTATCCAGGGCGTCGGACATTTCCATTGCAGCCCGCTCGGTGATCTCAAGATTCAGATGGATATGCCGCAGCTCATATTGATTCAGGATATCCGTTACCCTGTCAAAGTATTCGCTATCCAGCATCTCCTTTGGAGAGACGTTGACGGACAGATGGATGTCGTCTTTTAAGTACGAATCCATCAACTGCGCATCCTTACAGGCCCTGTTCAGAAGATAGTAGCTGAGTTCATTGAGGAAGCCATCTTCATATGCCAGGGCGATCGCCAGGGGAGGAGCAATATAGCCGGCAACCGGATGCTTCCAGCGCATCAGCGCTTCAGCCCCATGCAGCGTATCCTGCGCGGTAATCTGAGGCTGGTAGAATAACTGTATCTGCCCGCGCCGCATGGCGTTATGCAGATCCATGGCAAGGGTCTTGGCGTAATGGCTGGTGGAAGATTCCCGGTTTAAAAAGCGCGGGATATGCCCATTCTTTTCTCCAGCTGCCATATCCCTTTCCATCTGCCAGATGGCCTCCTTAAACAGGCTGGTCTCTTTTAACTCCCCACGCCGGATAAAAGGCATGTAGATCAGCACGCCGACAAAGATGTTGAAAATCTGCAAAAGGCTGCCCGCAACGGAGCCGGTAGCTTTATAACCGCTGACAATGATGGGGACGGTCCAGTCCACCGACTGGGTGACCACTGGCACAAGTCCTGTCCAAGTGGCAAACGTGCTGATTAAAGTCAGTACGACCGGAGCCAGGATAAATGGAACGAGCATAGTAAAATTAAAAATAATAGGAAATCCAAATACAGCGATCTCGCTGATATTAAATAAAGCGGAAGGCAATGCCACATAGGCAATCTTGCGGTTGTGGCTTTTTTTGGAAGCAAGGCACAGCGCGATGACGAAACTCAATGCGCAGCCGCAGCCGCCCAGGAATACAAAAGTATCCAAAAATGTCTTTGAGAATATTTCCGTGGGAATCTTGCCAGAATTTACAAGCGCCTGATTAATATCTATGTTGTGCTCGAATAGGCTGCGAGATACAGCTTCCAGCGTATTGGTTCCATGAATGCCAAGAAACCAGAGGGCATGGGTAAGGATCACATAGAGCAGGATGCCGAAAATATTACCGCTGATTCCGTCGAAAAGTCTCAGGAACAGATAGGAGCCAAAGTTTACGATATTATTTCCGCCGCCCCAAAGGCGTAGAAGGTAGCCAATCACCGCGAAGAATACGATAACGGCGATCACAGGAAAAAGGCTCTGTATGGAAATGTTGAACAGGTACTCCGCGCCAGTCGTATGCAGCCTTTCAAAACGGCTTCCGATACGCAGGGAATACTGAAACAGTATGCAGGAGAGCAGAGTGATGCACATAGCGGTAAACACCCATTCTGCGTCAAAGATATAGTCCGGCTGATCCATTATGCCGCCGCAGAAGGCCAGATAAGAACTTATAGCGACCAGAGGGTACAGCATGAACGTGTCCGTCTCGGCAAGGAGGCCATAGGACAGGCTGATGGTTATAATAAGCACCAGGGCAAGAGAGCCAAGGCTGATGGAGTATACCGTAGTTAAAATATCGGTCAAAGCGCCATTCATCCATGCTTCCAGATAACGCTGGTATGTATCGCTTGGAAAGTTAAGAAAGAGCAGGGCAAAGGAACCCATAATAAGAAATGGGATTGCAAGCGTCAGCCCGCGCCGTATAGACTGGGCATAAATAGATTTTTGAAAACGGCTGATGTAGTTATGGGGATTCATGACTGCTCCTTATAATAAGAAGAATTCTTTTATTTCATTATATCCTTTGTTTTTCAGTTGCACAACATGTTTCTTAGTTTATTGAGTTTTAAGGCCAAATCCGATATAATGGAACTAATAATTGCTGGCCAGGCGGAAAAGAGGCAAAAGATGAAAAAAGAGAATCTTGCTACGGTTCTGGACTCATTGTCAGAACTGTATATTTATATTATCGAACAGGAAACTCATAGATTGCTGTATTTTAACCAGCGCGTGAAAGAGGCTAGCCCGGATGTAAAAGTCGGAGCATGCTGTAGCGAGTTATGGCATGAAAACTGCGAGGATTGTCCTTTGCTGAGTATGGGAGATCAGGATTATAGCCATGTCATCCATTATAACACGCCTTTTGGCAGGGTGGTGGACATCATTGCCAATAAGACGGTGTGGGATGGAATACCCGCTTATGTGATCACGATTACGCCCCATAAATTAAACTTTGAAGAGACTCATGCGATAGAAGAGATTGAAAACATGTACTCTAAGAGCCTGGTTACTGTTTTTAAGGAATGTATTATTGCAAACTTGTCTCAGGACTATTATGTAAACTGCCAAAGCGATATGCAGTGGACGAATATTCCCAAGCAGGGACAGTTTGGAAGGGAGAATCGTATCTACGCCAGCAAGACGATCCACCCGGATGACTTGGAACTTTTCAATGCCTTTTTTTCAAGAGAGGCAATGCTGCGGCTATTCACAGAAGAAAATAAGAGACAGATATCCAAAAAAATAAGGCGCATGGTAGATGACGGAACTTACCACATGGTAGAATTCACTGCCACGCGCATTGAAGATAAACAGGAAGACTGCTGGTGCGTCCTGGTATTTACGGACATCCATGAAGAATACCTTCATGAGATGGAGCGAAACGTAGAGATGAGCCAGCTGGCCACTGCCGCGAAGGAAGCCTACGAGATGCTGATCGCAGCGAATCTGACGAAGAATTCATACTATATGATGGAGTATGACCGGTTCAAGACCAAAAAGGCGCCGGAGGCAGGAAATTTTGACGACTTGATGCAGGTTGGCGCTTCTACCATGGATCCGGATTACAGGCAGCCGTTTCTGGATAGATTCTCCAGGCCGTCGATTCTGGAGGCGTTTGAAAGAGGCGAGCGGCATATTGTCATGGAGGTCCGCCAGTTAGGCGATGATGGGGAATATCACTGGAATTCCGTACAAGTAGTCCGGGTGGAAAGTCCTTATACGGATGATATCCTTGAAATTACGCTGACTAAGAATATTGATGAGGAAAGAAGGCAGCAGGAAGAATATCTGGAGAAAGAGCGGGCGGCAAAGAAACTTCTGAAAGAAGCCTTGCAGAAGGCAAAAGCGGCAAGCGAGGCGAAAAGCGATTTCCTTTCTAAGATGAGCCATGATATCCGAACCCCGCTGAACGCGATCATGGGCATGACGACGCTTGCAAAGGCGCACATTGCGGAGCCGGAGAAGATCGAAGGGTACCTTAAGAACATTGAAGCATCCAGCTCGCACCTGCTGGGACTGATCAACGACGTGCTGGATGTAAGCCGGATTGAAAGCGGAAAGACGGAGCCTCAGGAACAGGAATTCGAACTGGAAGATATGGTTGAAAGCGTGACAGCCATGCTTAGGACGGTTCTGGGAAAAAGGCGGCAGCAGTTGTCCGTGGAGATTGAAGATGGGATTCATATGTCGGTGGTAGGAGACCAGCAGAGAATCCGCCAGATACTCGTCAATCTGCTGGATAATGCGTCCAAATATACAAAAGAAGGCGGAAGCATCCGGCTGTCCCTGGAGGAATTAAAGAAGGATCAGAGGGATGTGGGGACTTACCAGTTTACGGTGGAAGATGATGGTATTGGAATATGTCCGGAAGATATTGCACGTATCTTCGAGCCTTTCTGCAGAGTCGCCGACAGCAGGATCAGCAAGGAGCCTGGAACAGGACTTGGACTTACGATCGTCCAGAACCTGGTCCAGATGATGAATGGGGAGATACGGGTGGCAAGCGAGCCTGGCAAAGGCAGCCGATTCACCGTGATCCTTTACCTGACAAAAAGCAGCGGGAAGCATAAGGCACAGACTTCGGTAAAGATCGAGCCGGATGAAGCATTTGCGGGCATGAAGGTCCTGCTGGTAGATGACAATGAGTTGAACCAGGTGATCGCGAAGGAGATGCTGGAGATGCTGGGAGCCGAGGTAGAAGTGGCAGTAAATGGACAGCAGGCCGTCGAGATGATCGAGAGGAATCCGGAGTTTTATTATGAACTGGTATTTATGGATATACAGATGCCGGACATGGATGGCTATGAGGCGACGAGACGAATCCGAAGGCTCGGCAAGGAAGGGATTGACGAACTGCCGATTATCGCCCTGACGGCGGATGCATTCTTGGAGGATGTAAAGAAATGCCAGAAGGCTGGGATGAACGGCCATATATCCAAGCCAGTTTCCCTGGACAAATTTAAGGAAATTCTAAGTTATGGAATTCACTGGGAAGAGAAGAACAAGCGAAAAAAGCGGCAGCCGGTATAAATGTGCCGAGGGATCAGCCGGATTTTCGCACATTTTTGGACAGAAGTGATATTGCAATTGATTCCTGCATTCTATATAATAGAAAAAGTTTTAAATGGCAAAGACCCTGATGACTGTCGGGGTCTTTTACACGTTCGGGCAGGAGGCAGAGAGATGAACAAGGAAATGACAGCGGGAAAGCCGGGAAAAATGATACTGAATTTTACGATTCCTATTTTTATCGGAAATATATTCCAGCAGCTCTACAGCATGGCAGATACGGTGATCGTAGGAAAATTCGTAGGAAATGAGGCTCTGGCAGCCGTGGGCGCATGTGGGACGCTGATGTTCCTGATCATCGGATTCCTGCTTGGCCTTACAGCCGGATTTACGGTGATAACGGCGCAGCACTATGGGGCGGGGAACCTGCAGGCCATGCGCCAGTCCGTGGCATCGGGGGCGATTCTGTCCGCGGCGGTATCCCTGATTCTTACCATTCTCAGTATGGCGATGATGAAGGACATCCTGCGCTGGATGCATACGCCAGCGGATATGTATGGCCAGGCATATGGGTATATTATGGTCATCTGCGGCGGAATTGCCGCCCAGACATTATATAACCTTCTGGCCAGCATCCTAAGGGCTCTTGGGGACAGCCGGCGCCCTTTGTATTTCTTGATCCTGGCAGCGCTTTTAAACATCGTGCTGGACCTTTTGCTCATTATCAAGTTCCGGATGGGCGCAGCCGGAGCGGCATATGCGACCGTCATATCCCAGGGCGTATCCGGGCTTTTGTGCCTGCTCTACATTATACGGAAGGTTCCTGAACTGCATCTTGGAAAAGAAGACTGGAAGATGAACTGGGATCTTGCAAAGTGGCAGATGAAGATTGGATTTCCTATGGCTTTCCAGTTCTCCATAACGGCAATCGGAACCATTGTGGTCCAGTCTGCCCTGAATATGCTGGGATCGGTAGCTGTTGCCGGATTCTCGGCTGCCAGCAAGATCGAGCAGGTGGTTACCCAGGCTTATGTGGCCCTTGGGACAGCCATGGCGACCTATTGTGCCCAGAACGTAGGAGCAGGCCGGATTGACCGTATACGCAAGGGATTCCGAAGCGCTGCCTGGATGGGTGCCGTCTATGCTGTGGCCACAGGAATCCTGATCTTCTTCTTTGGGAAATATATGACAGCCCTGTTTGTATCCCATAATGTGGGCAGGATCATGGAATATGTGGATATCTATCTGAAGTGCGTTGGCATCTCCTTTATCCCGCTGGCCGTTGTCAACCTGTATCGGAATGGGATACAGGGGATGGGATACGGCCTTCTTCCGATGACAGCGGGCATTGCGGAACTGATAGGGAGAAGCGGGGCGGCCCTTGCAGCCTCCCATTTTGGCAGCTATGCAGGCATCTGCCTGGCAAGCCCGGCTGCCTGGGTCCTGGCTGGAACGCTTCTGATCTGGATGTATGCCCGGATAATGAAGCAGTATAAATTAAAGGGAATGCTAAAGTAGCATATTCCCTTTTTCAAATTCCTATGCTATACTTTACTGTAAGTATGCGAAGGCATAAAGATAACAGAAGTAAGGAGCTTAAACTTATGAAAAGAGTACTATTAAAACTCAGCGGAGAAGCTCTCGCGGGGGAGAAGAAGACCGGATTTGACGAGGCCACCTGCATGGGAGTCGCCAGACAAGTGAAGCAGCTGGTGGATGATGGAATCCAGGTAGCGATCGTAACAGGAGGAGGAAACTTCTGGAGAGGGCGTACCAGCGAGACCATTGACCGTGTAAAGGCGGATCAGATCGGAATGCTTGCCACAGTCATGAACTGTATCTATGTATCTGATATTTTCCGCTATGCGGGGATGAAGACAGAGGTATTTACGCCTTTCGTATGTGGCGCGTTTACCACCTTGTTCTCGAAAGATGCGGCTGTGGAGGCTTTAAATGAAGGAAAGGTCATCTTTTTTGCAGGAGGGACCGGGCATCCTTATTTTTCTACCGATACAGGAGCTGTGCTCCGCGCCATCGAGATTGAGGCGGATGCGATGCTGCTTGCGAAAGCCATTGATGGGATCTATGACAGCGATCCGAAGGTAAATCCGCAGGCGAAGAAATATGACGAGATATCGATCCAGGAGATCATAGATAAGAAACTGATGGCGGTTGACCTTACGGCATCCATCATGTGCCTGGAGAACAAGATGCCTATGCTTGTATTCGGGCTGAACGAAGAGAACAGTATTGTGGAGACGATGACAGGAACCTTTACAGGAACGAAAGTAACTGTATCATAATAAGAGAGGAGAAGTAATTATGAATGAGAGACTACAGGTATATGAAGACAAGATGAAGAAGACGATGGCAAGCCTTGAAAGCGACCTTGCAACAATCCGTGCGGGACGCGCCAATCCCAACGTACTGAATAAGATTATGGTAGATTATTACGGGACTCCGACTCCGATCCAGCAGGTGGGCAACGTATCCGTGCCGGAGCCGCGCATGATTCTTATCCAGCCATGGGAGAAATCGATGGTAAAGGCAATCGAGAAGGCCATCCAGACTTCCGAGCTGGGCATCAATCCGACCAACGATGGATCCGCCATCCGGCTCGTGTTCCCGGAACTGACGGAAGAACGAAGAAAAGAACTGGTAAAGGATGTTAAGAAGAAGGGCGAGGGCGCCAAAGTGGCAATCCGCAATATCCGCCGTGACGGCAACGACGCGTTGAAGAAGCTGAAAGGATCAGAAGTGTCCGAGGATGAGATCAAGGATATGGAAGAGGAACTCCAGAAAGTAACGGACAAGTTCGTCAAAAAAGTAGACGAGGCAGTGGAGGCCAAATCCAAAGAAGTAATGACGGTTTAATGAGGATGGGGACAGGCCCAAAGTACACTGGGGCCTGTCCCCCCATTCATGGAAGGAGATCAGCCAAATGAATATACCGCAGCATGTTGCGATTATATTAGATGGAAATGGGCGCTGGGCCAAGTCAAAGGGAATGCCCCGCAATTACGGCCACGCTCAGGGAAGCAAGAATGTGGAGCGCATCTGCGAGGATGCATACCGGATGGGAGTAAAGTATCTTACGGTATATGCGTTTTCCACGGAGAACTGGAGCCGTCCGCAGGATGAAGTGGACGCGCTTATGAAACTTCTCAGAAACTATATGAAGACCTGCCTAAAGACCGCAGCGAAAAATGATATGAAGGTACGGGTGCTTGGGGACATCAGCCGTCTGGATGAGGATATCCGCAGCAGGATCCAGGAACTTACCGAGGCCACGAAGGATAATGGCGGGCTTAATTTCCAGATAGCCATCAACTATGGAAGCAGGGATGAGATTTTAAGGGCCGTCAGAAGACTGGCGGAAGACTGCGTGGAAGGAAGGCTTGCTCCGGCACAGATTGATGAGGCGGTTTTCGAAAGTTATCTGGATACCCATGATATACCCGACCCGGATCTGCTGATTCGCACCAGCGGGGAACTGAGGCTATCCAATTATCTGCTGTGGCAGCTGGCATATACGGAATTCTATTTTACCGATGTTCCGTGGCCGGACTTTACGAAGGAAGAACTGGCAAAGGCGATCGAGCATTACAATGCCAGGGACCGGCGGTATGGAGGAGTAAAGGAGGAACAGAAAGAAGATGTTTAAGACAAGGCTGTTAAGCGGCATCGTACTGGTGATCGTACTGATCGTTACGGTCGGCTATGGAGGCAATCTGCTGTTTGCCTTTTTGGGAATCATCAGCCTGATCGGGCTTACGGAGTTATACAAGGTTGTAGAAGTGCAGAAGAAGGCGCTGGGAACTGCAGGCTATTTGGCGGCAATCGTTTATTATGGGCTGCTGCTTACAGGGCATATGGAATATATGACAATGCTCTCCATCCTGTTCCTGATCCTGGTGATGGCAGTCTATGTATTTACCTTTCCCGCATACCGGGCAGAGCAGGTCATGACGGTGTTCTTTGGATTCTTCTATGTGGCAGTCATGCTTTCCTTCGTGTACCAGACCAGGATGCTGGCTGACGGAGGCGTAGTCGTATGGCTGATCTTTTTGAGTTCCTGGGGATGCGATACCTGTGCTTACTGCGTGGGAATGCTGATTGGCAAGCACAAGATGGCGCCGAGACTAAGCCCTAAGAAATCGGTGGAAGGCGGAATCGGCGGGGTGGCAGGCGCTGCTCTTTTGGGCGTATTGTTCGCGCTTGCTATGAACCAATGGGGAGGCGCGCAGGCCAATCCGCTTCATTATGCGATCATCTGCGCCGCAGGAGGCATGATATCCCAAGTGGGCGATCTGGCGGCTTCTGCAATTAAGCGCAACCACGACATTAAAGATTATGGCAAGCTGATCCCTGGCCACGGAGGAATCCTTGACCGGTTTGACAGCGTTATATTTACGGCGCCTGTCATCTATTACCTGGCGGCGCTGCTTGCCGGAAATATTTGATACTGACAGAGAAAGTATTGCCATATAATATCTAAGAGAGGTAATTTATGAAAAGAATAGCCATATTAGGATCCACCGGCTCCATAGGAACCCAGACGCTTGAGGTGGTCAGGGAAAATGGGGATATTGAAGTCCTGGGGCTGGCGGCAGGAAGCAACATCACTCTTTTGGAGGAGCAGATCAGACAATTCCATCCAAGACTGGCGGCCGTATGGTCCGAGGAGAAAGCCAGAGAGCTGCGGACGCGTATTGCCGATACGGATACGAAGGTCGTATCCGGGATGGATGGACTGATTGAAGTATCAATCCTTAAGGATACGGAGATACTAGTGACAGCCATAGTGGGGATGATAGGCATTCGGCCTACCATTGAGGCGATCAAGGCGGGGAAAGACATTGCGCTTGCCAACAAGGAAACGCTGGTTACGGCAGGACATATTATCATGCCGCTGGCCGCCGAAAAGAACGTATCCATCCTTCCGGTGGACAGCGAGCACAGCGCGATCTTCCAGTCCTTGCAGGGAAATGAGCACAAGGCCATACACAAGATTCTTCTGACAGCTTCCGGAGGGCCTTTCAGAGGAAAGACGGAAGAGGAACTGCTGGATATCAAGGTGGAGGATGCCTTGAAGCATCCCAACTGGTCCATGGGGCAGAAGATTACCATAGATTCCTCTACCATGGTGAATAAAGGGCTGGAAGTCATCGAGGCAAAGTGGCTCTTTCAGGTGGATGTGGATCAGGTACAGGTGATCGTGCAGCCCCAGAGCATCATTCATTCTATGGTTGAATATGTAGATGGCGCGATCATGGCAGAACTTGGGACGCCGGATATGAAGCTTCCAATCCAGTATGCGCTCTACTATCCGCAGCGGCGTTATCTTCCAGGCGAGCGGCTTGATTTTTATAACCTTGGGAGGCTGGAATTCGAGAAGCCCGATATGCGTACCTTCTATGGGCTGGCTCTTGCCTACGAGGCCGGAAGGGCCGGAGGAACACTGCCTACGGTATTTAATGCTGCAAATGAATTGGCAGTCAGCCAGTTTTTAAACCGTCAGATAAAATATCTGGAGATCATGGAAATCATCGAGGACTGTATGCAGGCCCATAAAAACATAGAGAATCCAACCCTTCAGCAGATTTTGGATACGGAAGCGGCAACTTATGAAAGAATCAACAGCAGGAGGTAGTTTACAACTTGGGTATTATATTAGCAATATTGATCTTTAGCTTCATCGTGTTTTTTCACGAACTGGGGCATTTTGTACTTGCGAAGAAGAATGGGATAGACGTTGAGGAATTCGCGATCGGCATGGGACCGCTGCTGTATTCCCGGGAATACAAAGGGACGAAATACGCTGTCAGGCTACTGCCGATCGGGGGATTCTGCGCGATGGGAGAAGATGAGGAGGCGACAGACTCTCCGAACAACTTCAACAATAAATCTGTCTGGGCAAGGATCTCTGTCATAGCGGCAGGACCCATCTTTAACTTCATACTGGCCCTGGTATTTGCTGTTATACTGACCGGAATGATCGGATACGACAAACCCGTGATCGGCGAGGTAGAGCAGGGATATCCCGCGGCGGAGGCGGGGATCAAAGAAGGGGATACCATCGTAAGAATGGGAGATAAGAAGATCAACGTATTCCGGGAGATCAATACTTATAACCAGTTCCATCAAGGAGAGAAGACGAAGATAACATTTATCCAGGATGGAGAGACAAAGACAGCCACCCTGACGCCGAAGATGGATGAAGAACTGAACTATTACCGGTTCGGCATATCCTCCAGCGGCTATACCAAAGCGGGGGTTCTAAGCGCATTGCAATATGGTGCCTATGAGGTAAAGTACTGGATATGTACGACGCTTGAAAGCCTGAAGATGCTTCTGACCGGGAAGATCGGGCTCAACCAGCTCTCGGGCCCGGTAGGAATTGTAGATGTGGTAGATGATACCTACAAGGCAAGCAAATCTTATGGAGGGTTCGCGGTGAGCGTCCAGCTCCTGAATATCGCGATTCTTCTGTCAGCCAACCTGGGGGTTATGAATCTTCTGCCATTGCCGGCTCTGGACGGAGGAAGGCTTGTCTTCCTGTTTGTAGAAGCCGTGCGCCGCAAACGTATTCCTCCGGAGAAGGAAGGATATGTGCATCTGGTAGGGATCGCCCTCCTGATGGTGCTGATGGTGTTTGTCATGTACAATGATATCAGAAGAGTCTTCTTCTGATGAAGTCAATAAGAAGCCGGATGCCGGAAAAGACAGTGAGGCAAGACTTTCTGTCTTTTCCGGCATCCGGCTTCTTTTATATGGCTTACTGTAGTTCGGCAATGCGGGATACGCCCACATAGACTTCGGATATTTTGTACCAGGTCCTGTAATCCACGGTTCCGGTCTGGGGCAGGCCAAATATAGATTGAAACCTTTCCACGGAAGCGGCAGTCGCAGGCCCGTAGATGCCATCGGCGTCGACTCTGGGAAGGGCGGGATAGGCGCCGGCGATTACATTCAGCTGTTCCTGCATCTGCCGCACCTTGCTGCCGGAAGATCCGATTTCCAGCGTATAGCCGGGCCAGGACGATGGAATGCCGGAGATGGCTTCCGCCGTATTGATGTACATATCGTCCCCATAATAGTAGCGTAGGATTTCAATGGCAGAATAACCCTGATCGCCCAGAGCCTTCGAGCCCCACTGCGTCATCCAGTTGGGACACTGCACCTGCCTGCCGTCGCAGTACTGGGTGAGGATTGGCTGACGGACATTGGGACGGGAGAGATAGTCCGCAAATAATTCGTCTACAATGACGGATATGGTGTCGAAGATGTTGCGCTCCGGAATCCACTTGTGGTCAAACGCGGTGGAGGAGGTTATGGTGAAATCATAGCCCTGGTTGCGATACCATTCCGTATAGACCCGGTTCAGGGTGAAGGACATAATCGCCAGGATATTTGCGCGTATGGTATTAGTTGGCCAGGTGGCATAGATCTCGCTGGAGGCCACATTCTTAATATAATCCTTATATCTGACATAGTAGTTGCTGGCAGTGGTATCCCTGGGGCTTCCGTCATGGACGACGATAAACTCCGGTACGACGACGCGGCTCAGGACGATCTCGCCGGTCTCGGTTACTGGCTTTATCTCGTCTTCGGGTATTTTAGGAGGGTAAGTTCCATATAATGTATGTGCAGGTATGACGAATATCCGTTCAGAGGGCTGAGGCGAGTCCATGGGCTTTAGTGTCAGGTTCTGGACGGCAGTTACCGTAGGAAGTATCTCGGCGCCGGCAATGCTGACAGGCTCATATCCCGGAGCCTCTATCTGAAGCGTATATTCAGAATAGGGCTGTTCCTCGATCGCGGGGTTCAGACTGTAATCCAAAGGCGGGGCAGCAAGCTCGATCGTTTCTGTCTGTCCGGAAGAGTCGGTGGTCAGCTGTTCCAGCTGGCTGTCAGGGACTCCGGTATAGGAGATAGAGACGGTAGCGTCAGCCACAGGACTGGCGGTGACATCAGATGTAATATTAATCTGCAGCCGCCCTTTATCAGGAGTGTCTGGCTGGGTTGGATTTACGACATTCATATAAGTACCTCATAGAGACTCTATTACTGTTATCATATGAAATAAGGGAGAAAAAGTTACTCTATTGTACAATCAGGCCAAAGCGAATATAATGTTTTTAATGAATCGGCGGATACGTCGGCAAGACGGATGCAGGAAGGCAATAAAGAGCATATAAGGAGCATATATGGGAAGAAGGAAGAAAAAGGGATATCTACATATCGTGACGTGGGGAATGGCGGTTCTTTGCCTCTTTCTCGTGGCCGCCTGCGCTGCCTGTATCGGCAAGGACGTGCAGAAAGGAATCGAGAAAGGACTGAAGGAGAAGGGGAGCATTCCCTACCAGGAAGTGGGCATATCGGATGACGAGCTGAGTCAGAAATATTATTACCAGCAATTAGAAGATGGAGAGAAGCAGGCGTATAAAGAGATTGTCCAGGGAGTGAAGGAGAATGTAGAGGAGATCTATGTCCATGCATCCGATGCGGACAGGACGAATATGCTGTTTCAGTACGTATTGAAAGATTTCCCGGAGATATTCTGGTGCGACGGGATGACGACTTCGACTTCTTATGAGGGAAGCGAGGCCTATACGGTTCTTAAGCCGGTCTACCTGTATGATGCAGGGCAGAAGGAGGCAATGAAGGCCAAGATCGAAGCTTCGGTGAATGAATGTCTGGCATCCATGCCTGCGAAAGATACGGATTACCAGAAGATCCTATATGTCTACGAATATATTGTAAATACGGTGGATTATGACCTTGAGGCAGCAGACAATCAAAACATATACAGCGTATTTGTCAACCGCCGTTCCGTATGCGCGGGATATTCCAAGGCTACCCAGTATCTGCTGGAAAGGCTGGGCGTGTTCTGCACTTATGTGACAGGAACTACCTTGGATGGCCAGAGCCATGCATGGAATCTGGTCAGATGCAGCGGTAATTACTATTATGTGGACACTACGTGGGGAGATCCCGTATTCCAGGCAGCGGAAGGGGAAGAGGTGAACCAGCAGCAGATGATCAGTTATGACTACATGTGCTGCAATGATGAGGAACTGTTCAAGACCCATACGCCGGATCAGGATGTAGCGCTGCCGGCCTGTCAGTCCATGGCGGAAAACTATTATGTTGTCAATGGCATGTATTATGAATCTTATGACAGCAAAGAGGCGCTTCAGAAAATGAATGAAGTCATATCATCCAGGTCCAATCCAGTGGTCTTTAAGTTTGCCGACAGCGGATTGTACGGCCAGGCCCATGACTCCATCCTGCAGGACGTAGTGCGAAGAGCCGCCCAGAATCTGGCAGACTGGTATGGGCTTGGGGAGGTGAAATATCAATACATGGATGAGCCGGAATTGAATAAGATTACGATATTCTGGCAGTACGAATAAAAATTATGTTGAAAATCCATCCTTTTTGTAGTATAATTTTTACAATTTGTGAAGACAAGGATTGTCGACGATAAAATGGTAGAGGAACAGGCAGTTGTGTGCTCGCACAGACTGCCTGTTTTTCAAAAAGCGGCAGCCTTAGGCTCCCAGATACAGGAAGGGAGCCCGCAATAGCAGCAAAAGGAAGGGAAAGGGTGGATATATGAAAGCATTTCTAATACTAGAAGATGGAACCGTCTTTACCGGAACCAGTATTGGCTCCACGAGGGATATGATTAGCGAGATTGTGTTTAACACTTCAATGACCGGATATCTTGAGGTGTTGACCGACCCTTCTTATGCCGGACAGGCAGTGACAATGACCTATCCGCTGATTGGGAATTATGGCATTACGCCGGATATGGAATCGAAGAAGGCGTGGCCCGATGGCTACATTGTAAGGGAACTATCCCGAATGCCAAGCAATTTCCGCTCGCAGGGTACGATCCAGGAGTTCCTGGAAAAGCAGGACATTCCCGGCATCGCAGGGATCGATACCCGGGCGCTGACCAAGATCCTAAGGGAAAAAGGCACGATGAACGGAATGATTACAACCAATGAGGACTATGACATCGATGAAGTGATAACCAGGCTGAAGGCCTACATAGTTGGCGACGTCGTATCAGAAGTCTCATGCAATGAACCATACGTCTTAGAAGGCAATGGACCAAAAGTCGCTCTGATGGACTTTGGAGCAAAGAATAACATTGCCCGATCTTTAAGCCGGCGAGGATGCAAGGTGACGGTATATCCGGCCCATACTTCCGCCGAAGATATCATAAAAGCAGATCCGGACGGAATCATGCTGTCCAACGGTCCCGGAGACCCAGAGACCTGCGTATCTATTATTCAGGAAATCAAGAAATTATACAATTCAGACATTCCAATATTTGCTATTTGTCTGGGGCATCAGCTGATGGCTCTTGCGAATGGCGCAAAGACATACAAATTAAAGTATGGCCATCGGGGCGGAAACCATCCGGTCAAGGATCTGAGCAGCAACAGAGTGTATATCTCGTCCCAGAATCATGGATATGCGGTAGATGCGTCCACCATGGATCCATCCATTGCGAAAGAGGCGTTTGTAAATGTGAATGATGGCACGAATGAGGGGCTTTCCTATGAGGGAAAGAATATCTTCACCGTGCAGTTCCACCCGGAGGCATGCCCGGGACCGCAGGATTCCGGCTATCTGTTTGACCGGTTCATGGATATGATGAAAGGAGCGAGATAATGCCTAGGAATAAAGAGATAAAGAAAGTATTGGTAATCGGCTCCGGCCCAATCATTATCGGCCAGGCCGCAGAATTTGACTATGCCGGCACGCAGGCCTGCCGTTCCTTAAAGGAGGAAGGGCTGGAAGTGGTGCTTCTGAATTCGAACCCTGCCACCATTATGACGGACAAGGACATTGCGGACCGGGTATATATCGAGCCTTTGACGGTAGAAGTAGTCGAGCAGCTGATCTTAAAGGAGAAGCCGGACAGCGTGCTTCCTACCCTGGGAGGCCAGGCTGCCTTGAATCTGGCCATGGAACTGGAGGAAAATGGCTTCTTAAGGCGCAATAATGTGCGTCTGATCGGGACCACCTCCGAGACCATCAAGAAGGCGGAAGACCGTCTGGAATTCAAGACTACCATGGAGAAGATCGGGGAACCTTGCGCGGCATCCCTGGTGGTGGAAACTGTGGAGGCAGGCATCGAGTTCGCGGAAAAGATCGGCTATCCGGTGGTCCTGCGTCCGGCCTACACGCTGGGCGGCAGCGGCGGCGGTATTGCGCAAGACAGAGTGCAGCTGGTGGAAATTCTGGAGAATGGGCTTCGCCTGTCCCGCGTGGGGCAAGTCTTGGTCGAGCGGTGCATTGCCGGCTGGAAGGAGATCGAGTATGAAGTGATGCGGGACGGAAACGGCAACTGCATCACCGTGTGCAATATGGAGAATCTGGATCCGGTAGGCGTGCACACGGGAGACAGCATCGTAGTAGCGCCTTCGCAGACGCTGGGCGACAAAGAATACCAGATGCTGCGTACGTCTGCGCTGAATATTATCAGCGAGCTGAACATTACCGGGGGATGCAACGTGCAGTATGCCCTCCACCCGGAGACCTTTGAGTACTGCGTGATTGAAGTAAATCCGCGTGTCAGCCGTTCTTCAGCCCTGGCATCCAAGGCCACCGGCTATCCCATTGCCAAGGTTGCGGCCAAGATTGCTTTGGGCTATACGCTGGATGAGATACGAAACGCAGTGACCAGGAAGACGTATGCAAGTTTTGAGCCTATGCTGGACTACTGCGTGGTAAAGATTCCAAGGCTTCCTTTTGATAAGTTTATAAGCGCGAAGCGTACGCTCTCCACGCAGATGAAGGCGACAGGGGAAGTGATGAGCATCTGCGATAACTTTGAGGGGGCGCTGATGAAGGCTATCCGTTCGCTGGAACAGCATGTGGACAGCCTGATGTCCTATGATTTTACCCATTTGACGGATGAGGAACTGCAAGAGGAACTGGCCGTCGTAGACGACCGCCGCATCTGGAAGATCGCAGAAGCCATCCGAAGAGGAATGGGGTATGAAGAGATTCATTATATCACGAAGATTGATCAATGGTTTATCGACAAGATCGCCATTCTTGTAGAAATGGAGCAAAAATTGCAGAACCATTCTTTAAACGCACAGACATTGAGGGAAGCTAAGCGCCTGGAATTCCCGGACAGCGTGATCGCAAGGCTGACAGGCAATACAGAGCGCCAGATTCATGATATGCGGCTGGAGTATGGAATTACGGCATCCTATAAGATGGTTGACACCTGCGCGGCAGAATTCGCGGCAGAGACTCCTTACTACTATTCGGTGTTTGGCAGTGAGAATGAGGCGGTACAGACTTCCGGAAGGAAGAAGGTCCTGGTTCTGGGCTCCGGCCCGATCCGTATCGGACAGGGTATCGAGTTTGACTTCTGCTCCGTGCACTGTACCTGGGCATTTGCCAAGGAAGGGTATGAGACGATCATCGTCAATAATAACCCGGAGACGGTCAGCACCGACTTTGATATCGCGGATAAACTGTATTTCGAGCCCCTTACGCCGGAAGATGTGGAAAGCATCGTAGACTTGGAGCAGCCGGACGGGGCTGTGGTCCAGTTTGGAGGCCAGACGGCCATCAAGCTGACGGAGGCGCTGATGAAGATGGGCGTTCCAATTCTTGGGACATCCGCAGAGAATGTAGACGCGGCAGAAGACCGGGAACTATTCGACGAGATCCTGGAGCAGTGCCAGATTCCAAGGCCTACAGGCGGGACCGTATTTACGGCCGAAGAGGCCAAAGAAGTTGCAGGGAGGCTTGGCTATCCGGTTCTTGTAAGGCCATCCTACGTTCTTGGAGGCCAGGGGATGCAGATTGCCATCAACGACCATGATATCGACGAGTTCATCGGCATCATCAACCGAATTGCCCAGGATCACCCGATTCTGGTAGATAAATATCTCCAGGGAAAGGAGATCGAGGTGGATGCCGTATGCGACGGAGAGGATATCCTGATACCAGGCATTATGGAGCATATAGAACGGGCCGGAATCCATTCCGGCGATAGCATCTCCGTGTATCCGGCACAAAGCATATCGGAGAAGACTAAGCGTACGATTGAGGACTACACGAAGAAACTGGCGCGCTCTTTGCATGTCATTGGGCTGATCAATATCCAGTTTATCGTGTGCGGGGAGGATGTGTATGTGATTGAGGTAAATCCCAGATCCAGCCGTACGGTTCCGTATATCAGCAAGGTGACGGGAATCCCCATCGTTCCCCTGGCAACGAAGGTTATCATCGGACATAAGATCCGGGAGCTGGGCTATGAACCCGGACTTCAGCCGGAAGCGGATTATTTTGCCGTCAAGATGCCGGTATTCTCTTTTGAGAAGATCCGGGGAGCGGATATCAGCCTTGGGCCTGAGATGAAGTCCACCGGCGAATGCCTCGGAATTGCAAGGACCTTTGACGAGGCCTTGTACAAGGCCTTCCTTGGCGCGGGCATCAAGCTTCCAAAGTATAAGAATATGATCCTCACGGTGCGGGATGAGGACAAGGAAGAGGCGGTGGAGATCGGCCGCAGGTTTGAGCGGATCGGATACCGTATATTTGCCACCAGAGGAACGGCCGAAGCCCTGAAGGCAGGAGGGGTGAAGGCCAATGCGGTCAATAAGATCGAGCAGGAGTCCCCGAACCTTATGGATCTGATTCTGGGACATAAGATTGATCTTGTCATAGACACGCCGCCTCAGGGAGCAGACCGTTCCAGGGATGGATTCGTTATCCGCAGAAATGCCATCGAGACCGGCGTCAATGTGCTTACGGCCATTGATACGGCAAAGGCTTTGATCACCAGCCTGGAGAACACGGATATCAAGAAACTGACGTTGATCGATATCGCCAGGATATAAAGATAAAAGAACCGGAGTCTCAAACTCTCTTTCAGAGAAACAAGCGATATGACAGGCTTGTATTCCTGAAAGAGAGTTTTTTAAATAGTTTGCAGATGATCTGATCATTTTGCTTTCCTCACCCGTTATCTATATAGGGGACGCCCTTAAGGAGGATTGGTTTTGACGCGCGAAAATGAACTGTTACGGAAAATTGAAAAAGGCGATGCATCATGCTGGGAAGAACTGGCTGCCATGTACTACGACGACATCCTCCGCTACTGCCTGTACCACACCAGGGATCGGGAAACGGCAGAAGATGCCGTGCAGGAGACGTTTCTTAAGGTGATCCGCTATTTCCCAAGATATAAGAATAAGGGGAAGTTCCGGGCATTCCTATATAAGGTAGCTTCCAATACTTGCGTGGACACGTGGAGGCAGAGCAGGGAAATGCATCTGACGGAACAGATCGAATATCAGGAGGCAGGGTTTGCGCATTCTGAATCCGAGGAAGGGTTCCGGCAGATCGTGGAGATGCTGCCCGAAGACCAAAGGGAAGTCATATACCTGCGTTTTGCCCATGATCTTACCCTGCGGGAGACCGCCAAGGTGTTGGGAATCCCGATGCGAACGGTCCAATCCCGGCAAAGAGCCGGATTAAAAAAGATTGAAGAAAAGATCGGAAAGGAGGAAGCGCGTTGAGAAAAACGTTAGAAAAAGAACTGGCTGCGGCACTGAAAGCAAAACTTCCAGAGAATACAAACGCGCATAAAGAGCAGATGCTGGAATCCATCCGGCAGATGCAGGCGCTTAAGCAGAGAGGAAGAAAGATAGGATTTATAAGATTCCTCCTTCGACAGGTTCCGTTTGTAGCAAAAAAGCTCTGGGCGATGCAGGGACTTATGGCTATGGCAGTATTCGTAGTTTTATATAGTACGCTGGATGGGGATCTTGGGTATCTCGGCATCCGCCATATCCCGGCTTTGCTGGGAGGGCTGGCGGTATCTCAGATCATGCTGGCGATACCGTTCATGCAACGTTCATTCCAGTATCGCATGTATGAGATCGAAGCGTCTACCAGACTGTCCTATACAAGCCTTGTCATGGCGAATATGATCCTGATGGCAGCAGGCAGCATGGCCGTATTTTCCATCTGTGCCGTTGTGACCTCGATTGGCCTGAAACTGCCGGGCATGGATATGATGCTGTATTTCCTTCTTCCATTTCTCGTGGCAGGCAGCGGATGCTTCTGGATACTGAATGGAATTAGAAGGTCCGGAAATCAGGATGTGGGGACCGGAATCTGCGAAGGATATTGTGCAGGCCTTATGGCGGCATTGCTGCTTCTAGCCAAGGCGATGCCCCAGGTCTACGAAACGATGGCCGCGTGGCGCATAGCCATGCTGATCATGCTGCCGGCGTCAGCCGTATCTGTATACTGGTTTATCAGACAATCCTCGCCAGAAAGGAGTGCTTATGAAATTAGAAATCTGTGATATTACAAAGCAATACAAAGACAAGCGGGCAGTGGATCATGTATCCCTGACGCTGACGCCCGGCATATGGGGGCTTTTGGGAGCCAATGGCGCAGGAAAGACCACCCTTATGCGTATGATAGCAGGAATCCAAAAGCCTACATCAGGATGTATCCGGTATGATGGCATTGAGATTGGAACATTAAAGGAAGCCTACCGGGATGTCTTTGGATACCTGCCGCAGGAGTTTGGATTCTATCCAGGCTTCCATGTATGGGAGTATCTGGAATATATCGCGGCTCTCAAAGGCCTTGGAAAGGCGGAGACAAAGAAGAAGATTGAAGGGCTTCTGGAAATGCTGTCGCTTCAGGAGGTAAGAAAGAAGCAGATATCCAAACTGTCCGGAGGCATGAAGCGCAGGGTTGGAATTGCGCAGGCAATGCTCAATGATCCGGAAGTGCTGATCTTAGATGAGCCTACCAGCGGGCTGGACCCAGGAGAGAGAGTCCGGTTCCGCAACCTTCTCTCAGAATTTGCCAGGGGCAGGATCGTGCTGATATCTACGCATATCGTCTCAGATGTGGAATATATTGCTACCTGCAATGCGATCATGAAAGAAGGGAAGATTATTGCCACCGGGGAGACGGAAAAACTGGTGCGGGAAGTGGACGGGAAGGTATGGAATGCCCAGATCGATCCCAGGGAGCTTGCAGCTTTTGAACAGAGGGTGCCAATACTAAATGTCTATAATAAAGAGGATGGAGACTTGCAGGTCCGCTATCTGGCGGATTCGGCTGTTATACCAGGCTCAGTAAAAGCGGAGCCACGAATGGAAGACTTATATCTGTGGCTGTTCCCGGAACATGCAAGAGAGGAGGCAGTAAGATGAGACTGTTATGCTTAGAACTAAAGAGGCTTGTTAAGACCCGCTCAACCTGGATGCTTCTTGCTGCCGCCTTGATCCTGTCAGCGGTACTGGCATATTTTCCCATATCTTTCGTGACTTCCTATAAGACAGATGCAAATGGGAATACGGTGAAGCTTACAGGGATAGAAGCAATCCAGAATAAGAAGGAGCAGGAGCAGGCCATAGCCGGGTTGATAACGGAGGAAAAGGTGGCAAAGGCAGTCAAGGACTTTCGGGAATGCTATCAGGAATATGGAAGCGCTTTTCCTCCGGAGGTTCCGATGGAGGTGTATAATGAGAAGATAGCGCCCCAGTATCCGGTTCTGGAACAGGCAGCCAGGGTGCTTGCAGATTCTCAGGTGTACGTGGATACCATGACGGACGCGGATATTTCTCCCGAAGATGCCACCGGGTTTTATGAAAAATACCGAGAACGTTTGAAACAGATGGGAAAGGATGAGAAAGAGCAGGTAGAGATCGAAAGACTCAGCGCGGATATTGAGACGCCGTTTACCTATGTGCCGGGGTTTTCTTCGGAATCCTATGATTATCTGGTCTTGTATCTGTTTCTTCTGATGTTTATCTTCGCGGTTATCGCAGCGCCTGTGTTCTGCGCAGAGTATCAGACCGGCGCTGACAGCATCCTTCGCTGCGCTAAGTATGGACGCATGCGGCTGGCCGCTACAAAGATCGGGGCCATGCTGATCATTTTCCTGGCGACGTTCTGCGCGGGAACCGCGGTCTTCCTTCTGATTACGAATCAGGCCTTCGGATGGGAAGGACTTCAAACTTCCCTGCAGATGCTGCGGTCAGCATTCGTGATGCCGCAGATGACGCTGGGAGAGGCCTGGACAACTGTCGTGCTGGCAGGCTTATGCTCCCTTCTTGCCACAGTCTGTGCTGCCCTATATCTGTCTTCCAGGTGCAGGAACGTGCAGTCTGCCATCATAGGAAGCATTGTACTGTGCATGCTGCCGACCATCATTTATATGGTGTCAAGCAGCAATGTGGCAGACATTCTAAGATGTATATTCCCATCAGGGGGAATCGGCTTGACGAATAGTTTTTTCTATGAATTGATGGGACTGCATTTTATCCACCTTGGCACTGGATATATCTGGACGCCGTATCTGATCATGGGCGCCGCAATCCTTGAGATTCCGCTGTTTCTGGTGTTGACCGCAGTGACTTACTGCCGTCGGGAATCTATTTAGATTTGACAGAAATGTGAAGATATGTTACGATACCCACTGTTGCAAATGTAACAAATTTGTAATAATTGTAATAAAGTTGAAATTTTTGAATATACTTTATTAAGACAATGTTCATGCATTGCAACAATAGGAGGGTATAAATTCATGATAAAAAATAAGAGACTGAGTTCGATGTTCGCGCTGTTTTCAGCCTGTTCATTGATGACAGTAGGATTTACCAGTCAGGCAGCCTCTTTACAGCCGGAAGTAAAGACTGCGGTAAGTACGAAGGAGAATATAGCGTCTGAAATACAATTGAATGCCTTGCAGGCAGTTCCGGCCAATATAGTAACATGTGCCAATTCGGCAGTAGACGAAGAAGTGAAAATAGCAGCCGAGGAAGCGGCAAGAAGGGAGCAGGAGGCGAGAGAGCAGGCAGAGCGCGAAGCCGAGGCTCAAAGAGCCGCGGTTCTTAAGCAAAGCCAGACGCTTCTTGCGTCCATCATCTTCTGCGAGGCCGGAAACCAGCCTTATGAGGGACAGGTAGCCGTAGGAGCGGTGGTTATGAACCGCGTAAACAGCGGCATCTATCCGAACAGCATAGAGGAAGTCATCTACCAGCCCGGCCAGTTTGGCCCGGTATCCACAGGATGGCTGGACAAAGTCAGAAGTTCCGGCGGCTATACCGATTCGGCCATGCAGGCGGCGGCAGACGCGCTGTCAGGAGCCAATCCGGTGGGCGGATGCCTATATTTTGACCAGGGCGGCTATGGCATGAGGATTGGAGACCACTACTTCCATTAATTTGACAAAACCACAAGAATTGTATAGGATGAAAGAGCAGGGGATATTAAGTCTTCTGCTCTTATTTTAACTTGCAGGATGGAGGAAAATCCGTGTATAGAATATTAGTGGTTGAAGACGACATGACCATCGCAAAAGCGCTGGCATCCCATTTGCGTAAATGGGACTATGAAGTGGCATGCGTAGAAGACTTTAAAAACGTAATGGAAATATTTGCGGAATATGATCCGCAGCTGGTGCTGCTGGACATCGTGCTGCCATTTTTTAATGGGTTTCACTGGTGCCAGGAGATCCGTCAGCTGTCAAAGGTGCCCATCATCTTTATCTCTTCGGCGGGGGATAATATGAACATTGTTATGGCGATGAATATGGGCGGGGATGAATTCATTGAAAAGCCCTTTGACCTGAACGTGGTGACGGCGAAAGTCCAGGCAATGCTAAGGAGAACCTATGCATTCCATGGCTCTGCCAATATCATTGAGCATCATGGGCTGCTGCTGAACCTGGGGGACGCATCTCTATCCTACCAGGGCGAAAAGATCGAGCTGACTAAGAATGAATTTAAGATATTCCAGACCCTGCTTGAGAATGCGGGCAAGATAGTCCCGCGGGATGATCTGATCACCCGGCTGTGGGAGAGCGACGAGTTCATTGACGAGAATACGCTGACGGTGAATATCGCGAGGCTTCGGAAGAAACTTGGCATTGCAGGCCTGGAAGACTGGATCGTAACGAAAAAAGGAATAGGATATATGGTGCAGGCATGAGATTGACAGGAAGATATATCAGGGATCATATCAGGGGAATAGGCATGTACGCCGGGATCATGGCCATATTTGCCTTGCTATTCTATTTGTATAATATCCCAATGGATGCGCTGGAATACGCCTTGCTTCTGAGTCTATTGTGGATTCTTGGATTTGTGGCGGCGGATTTTATGAACTGCAGAAGAAAGCACAGGGAACTGTTAAGGATGAAAGGAATCCTCCAGGTAAAATGGGAAGAATTGCCGAAGGCGGATACCCTGGCAGAATGGGACTACCAGCAGATAGTAAATGCGCTGTTTGAGAGCAGAAGCGAACTGGAGTCGGCGGCGCAGCTAAGCAGGCAGGATATGCTGGACTATTATGTGCTGTGGGCTCATCAGATCAAGACGCCGATCGCCGCCATGCGTATCCTTCTGCAGTCCCAGGAACTGACAGAAGAAAACGAAGAAGCGGTTAAGACTTTGAAGATGGAGCTATTTAAGATCGAGCAATATGTGGAAATGGTGCTGACCTATCTTCGGATGGAGTCCATGTCCTCGGATATGGTGCTTCAATGGTATGCCGCGGACGATATCGTGAAGCAGGCAGTCAAGAAATACTCCCAGCTGTTTATCCTGAAAAAGATCGCGCTTCGGATGGACATGCCAGAGGAGATGATCCTGACGGATGAGAAGTGGCTGGCCTTTGTCGTAGAGCAGATATTGTCCAATGCGCTGAAGTATACCAGCGAAGGGACGGTGTCTGTCTATATGAAGGAGAAGGAGCTGGTCATTGAAGATACGGGCATCGGGATCCAGGAAGAGGATGTTCCACGGGTGTTTGAAAAGGGATTTACCGGATTTAATGGACGAAGGGACAAGAAATCCACCGGCATCGGGCTGTATCTGTGCAAGACGATTCTGGACAGGCTGGGACACAGCATCCGTATAGAGTCGAAGGTGGGAGAGGGCACAAAAGTATTCCTCTATCTTGAAAGGGATATGCTTGATCCAGAGTAAGCGGCCGCCCGGCAAATCACAGAAGCTGTTCCAACGCCTGCTGATCAAGCAGGATCAATACATGGCCTTTGATGCGGAAATATCCCGCGTTCTCCATATGCTTGAGTTCCTGGTTTAAGGAAGAGCGGGATACATGGAGAGTATTGGCCCAGACTGTCTGAGATCTGGGGAGGGGAATATGCTCATCCTGGGACAGGTTATTCATGCTAAGAAGCCAGAAGGCGATCCGCTGGTGAATGGTCTGATAATGAAGGCAGTTCAGCAATGTCTGGTTCTTCATTCCCCGATGGGCGATATACAGCATAAAGGAATAGAGCATATCGTGATCTTCTTGTATCATACGCTCAAAAACAGAAGCCGGCATCCAGGCGACTTCTGTTTTTTTTACGGCGATGAGGGAATAGGAATATATTTTATTCCCGGTAAAATAGAGGAACTCTGGAAAGATGTCATTATCCTCAAAGTATGCGCAGAATACATCATCGCCATTGACGGTATACTTTTCCGCCTTCAGGCAGCCATCCAGTACGATGCCGAACTCTTTGATCGCGGCACCTATTGGATGAATGACATATGCTGTCTTATAGGTTTCATAACGCAAGTATTGAGCATAGGTCTTATGATGCAGGCATTGATAGGCAAATGTCGTATCCACCAGAGTCCCTCCTTGCTTTTATACGAGTGCCTGATCCAGGAAATCACAGACATCATCGTAGTCTCGTTCTCCATTGAAACGCTGTATCTCTTTTCCGTGCTGGCAGACCATTACGACAGGTATGCCTTGTACGTTGCATGCGTCCACGATATCCTTATTCTCATCCACATTGACATAGCGGATATGGAAGCTGTCGTTAAATTCTTCATTCAAGGCTTCCTCAAGGACCGGATGAAGTGCTTTGCAGTGTACGCAGCGTTCAGCGCCGAATAAGATCAGAACAGGCTTATCGTCTTGTTTCAGTACCATGTCATTCCAATCTGACATGGAGTTGACCGGCTTAAATACATCCGTGTCAACTTGGAAGATCTTCTCTCGCTTTGACAGGTCTTCCTCGTCATCCGTCGCTACGCATAGGGCAACGTCCTGATAATAAGGAAGGGTTCCTTCTACATTGACAAACGTCTTGGCGCCAAATGATCCAGCGTTTGGCACGCGGAATTCAATGTTGTTGATCGGAGGAATCGGTATTTCCTTTGGCGCAGGCTCCTGCGGCACATAACTGTAAGGATAGCGGTAGGCGCGATAGATCATGTTGTTCTTTGGGCCGGTCTCGTTGTGCGTATAGTAGGGGGAGATCCACTCCCATACGATTTCATGATCCGTTGTTACTTCTATTATACGCCCGTCGCTTCCTTCTGTCACGAGGGTATTTCCATTTGGCAGGCGCTGGGCGCTGGAAACATAGGGACTGTAGAACTTGCTTGCATCCGTAGGGATTGCGTTTCCAAGTTCCTTGGGAGTCAGTTTCCATACGACTTCCAAAGTAACCGGATTGAATTCCAGTACGCGGCTGTAATCACGCAAGGCATTTTTCGAGCCGTTCCTGGAGCCTGGGTTTGGCACGCCATAGCCGGCCCAGCCGCCATTGTCGAATACCAGCAGATTGCCTTCTCCCGGAAGACCCTTTGGTATCATATGGAAATGATGCTGTCCGATGATCCAGCCTAATTTCCTGAGTTCGGGAGTCGCGTTAAAGTCCGGCCCGATCCTCCAGACGATATGCCCGGTCTCTTTATCCAGGATCGCCAGAATATTGGACTCGCGGCAGTCAAAGATAATGTTGTCAGGCTTGAAACGCTGGTCGCCCTGGTCATACCATTTGTTAGGCCCGAGGTAGCTCATGCAGTTGACGTGCTGATAGTCGCCAACTCCTCCGTCCGATGAACGCATATTTGGATTCCGGGCCAGGATATTAAGGGCGGCCTCGTCAAATCCAAGTTCGTCAAAGTGATCGGTGATGGACCATTTCCACAGGATGTTTCCTTCCCAGTCTACCTCGATCATGCAGTCATCCAGCAGTTTTTTGTCGGATACCTTGGGATTGTGCAGCGTCTGGTGTACCAGGATCAGAGTATTGCCTTCTAGTGGCTTTGCGTCCATGCCGGGAACATAATATCCTACCGGATTGCCTTCCCGCTGATAGTCATGGTGCTGGCGCGCCATCCAGCGGTGATCCCTTCCAGGGTCGTTGATTTCCTCAAACTTGTCAAATTCCCATATGATATTTCCGTCATAATCGATCTCGATCAGGTTGACGCCGTCCTGCATTCCATAATCAGGATGACGGTAGCCGGATAATCCCATGACGTATCCGCCGGGCAGAAGCTTAGGCGGCATGGCCTGCATATTCCACCTTCTGATCTCGTTGCCGTTCATGTCGAAGAGCAGCACGCCGTCGTTGATCAGCGGCACGATGGTGTATCCGTTCCAGCATTTCTCCGGGTTATAGACTGTTACTCCGTGAGGGAAAACACTTGGCTGTCCCATAATTCATTCCTCCATTCTATTGTTCCACTTTTATAAGTTTACCGTTATCATAGTAAGCGCAGGCCGGCGATGCATGCAGATCCAGCCGGTCATATAGTAATGTCTGCCTTGTAATGTCCTGGCGGACAATCTGATAGCTGTCCTTCAGGCTTAGTTCAATCTGGGTGGCTTTCTCGATCTGCGCGCTGTCATAAGGATTGTAGAAGATGAAAGCGATCTTGCCGCCGTCAGGGGCCAGAAGGGCATCTAGCTGCTTCTTCTCTTTTACATAGCGCTCGCTGGCGGTTGCGGCAACCGCGCCGTCGGCAGCAGAGGTGACGATCTGGCGCAGGAACGTCTGCGTGCAGTCGCCGATGGCATAGAGGCCCGGGATATTGGTTTCTTTCTTCTCGTTGGTCTTGATATAGCCTTTTGCGTCGCATTCTACGAGGTCTTTGACCAGATCTGTCTGCGGGATCATACCTACAAAGAAGAAGATACCATCCGTCTGTACTTCCGTGCTGGCTCCAGTCACTACATTTTTGATCACAAGGCTTTCTACCTTATCCTTTCCCTTGATCTCCTGCAGGGTAGAATTCCATATGAACTCGATCTTAGGGTTCTCGTATGCTGTCTTCGCCGCCACTTCATTACAGTCCAGATGCCCTTCTTCGTGCAGCACGATGATGGAGACCTTTGTGGCAAAGTCTGTCAGATAATCAGCCTCTTCAATTGCCTGATCCCCGGCCCCCAGCACGTAGATCTCTTTTCCCTTGAAGAATTCGGCATCGCAGGTCGCGCAGTAGGCGACGCCATGCCCGGCAAATTCAACTTCGCCAGGGATACCCAGGATTCTGGGTTTGGTGCCCATATCCAGGAAGATGCATCTGGCTTCAAAGTCGCCGCGCCGTTTGGTACGGACCAGAAAATTACCGTCCTCCTCCTTGAGGATCTCGGTTACGGTCGTACGCTTGAACTGATTGGTGGCATAGCTTTGGGCATGGGCCCGGAACTTTTCCATCAGTCCGGAACCGCTGTCGGTTATGGTTCCCGGATAGTTGCGGATTTCCCTTGTGTCATTGACGCGGCCGCCATAATTGCCTTTTTCGATCAGCAGCGTCTTGCGCTGCGCCCGTCCGGCATAGATGGCTGCCGAAAGCCCGGCGGGGCCTCCGCCGATAATAATGACATCGTACATCTCGTTCATGTTTACCACTCCTTTGCTTGTGTTTACAGTTACAGATATTCTATGACTTCTTTCTGCCTAAGCCTAAGGTGATCCAGGCGATACAGATAATGGTAAGGATCAGGCAGTAATAAGAAGAGACAAAGATTTGAACAGGGGTTACGAGGGGCAGCAGGCTGTCTTTTTCTGCCATTCCCTGTATTACGGTAACAGCCCCCATGACAAATGCCGAGTTGATCGGAATGATGGCCGTGATGTTTGTGGACATGGCAGTCAGGAGGATGCTTCGCCTGCTGGCCTTAATGCCGGCCTTTTGCCCAACTTCGTCCGCCACATCCTTGAACATCAGGATGCTGGGCAGGACACAGCCGGCCAGAAAGATATTGACGATCCCTACGCCCAGAGCAATGATTGATTCAGCGCCTGCCGGCTTTTTGATCATCTTGCTGGCCATGAGGAAGTTGCAGCATTTTCGCATCATGCCGCCTTCCACGGCAATCTGTATAAGGCCATACAGCAGGATTGTGGATATAATAATATCAGTAACGCTGGCTATTCCGTCGAAGAATACGCCGTGCAGCTGCTGGGTCTTCGCATCAATTGCCACCAGATCCTGCAGCTGGTAGAGGCCGCTTACAAGTCCCACCACGATTCCAGTCAGGATTCCTCCGGTCACGCCAACGAACAAGTCTTTGGTCTTAAAACAAATGATGAGCAGGACCACAATAGGAACCAGCATCAGTAGGCCTTTAACATTGGACATGGAAGCAACTTCTTCCATGTCTCCTCCTGCGCTGCCTCTTCCTCCGAGAATAAGGAAGAGGACAGCTGACAGGACGCCTGCAAACAGGATATAAGGAAGGCGTTCTCGCATTGTTTCAAGCAAGTCCGCGCTTTTTTGCGTATCAGCATCATGCTGGGATGCGATCGTGGTATGTATAACCTGGGAACTTGGCGAAAGCGCATCTCCGAAAAAGATTCCGCTCATCATGCTCCCGATGAGAATGGCAGGATTGGTACCCATCATAATGCCTGCCGGATAGAAGATAGGCACGACGGCAAGCAGCGCCGCGATAGGAGCACCGGCTCCCATGGAGATGACTGCGCTTCCGATGAAGACGAACAGGGCGAAGGTTCCTCCCTGAAGTCCCAGATGGGCGCCCAGCCAGATGAAGCCGCCTCCGATATCTCCGATTACCAGAACTTTGGAAAAAATACCAATTACCATGAAGATAAGAATCAAACGTGCATTTCCGTACTTGGCAAGCCCTCTGACTACTGCATTCCAGAAATCGATTTTATTCTTACAGAAGATGAAGCCAGCCAGGATGGAGATGATGGCAGCAAGTATCAGCACTTTCATTGAGTAGCAGTGTGTCGCGATCATGATCACGCCGCTTAGGATGACATACAAGACGATGGGTAAGACTGCCAGTCCCTGGCGGCCGTAGAACTTTAACGTATCTTCGCTATCTTCTTTCATTTTTACACCAACTCTCCTTTTGATGCCTCTATAATAGCACCCTTCTTTTTATAAAACTTGTTGGAGGTCTAACACATTGATAAAAAATTATTCTAATAATATCTTTATAAAAACGAATATAATAAGAAGCGTATTTATGATATCCTAAAAGAACAAAAAGCTGTGAAACTGAAGGAAGGAATATTACATCAGATTTCTTAAAAATCCTGTTTATAAGTAATCAAAGTGCTTATTTGTGACAAATTTGTAAGGTTGGGCCAGGAGAATGTAACCTGATTCGATGGAAGCAGAATACTGGATAATCTATAATATGATTTGTAATAAACAAAGAATAGATGAAAGGACGGGAATATGAGATGGCTTTATTAGAGGTAAAGAATGTAAAGAAAATATACACTACCCGGTTTGGCGGAAATCAGGTGGAGGCATTAAAGAATGTGAGTTTCTCCGTAGAACCAAGAGAATATGTAGCGATTATGGGAGAATCCGGCTCTGGGAAAACGACGCTTCTTAATATCCTGGCTTCTCTTGACAAGCCGACGGGAGGCAAGGTGTACTTGAAAGGAAATGATCTGGGAAAGATCAAAGAAAAAGAGATGGCGGCATTCAGGCGGCAGAATCTGGGGTTCGTGTTTCAGGACTTTAATCTTCTGGACACGTTTTCTCTTAAGGATAATATCTTCCTTCCGCTGGTCCTGTCCGGGAAGAAGTATGACGAGATGGAGAAGAAGATCAAGCCGATAGCGCAGCGCCTTGGCATTGAAAAACTGCTGGAAAAATATCCCTATGAGGTATCCGGCGGCCAGAAGCAGAGGGCAGCGATCGCAAGGGCAATCATCACAAGACCCCAGCTGATCCTGGCAGACGAGCCTACCGGCGCGCTGGATTCTAAGGCGGCAGACGAGCTTTTGACGCTTTTTAACGCCATCAACGAAGACGGACAGACCATCCTGATGGTTACCCACAGCGTCAAGGCCGCAAGCCATGCCAAACGGGTACTGTTTATTAAGGACGGGGAAGTGTTCCATCAGCTCTACAGAGGAAATCTTACAAATGAGCAGATGTTCCAGAAGATCTCTGACACGCTCACCGTGTTGACTACAGGGGGTGAGCAGGTTGAATAGTTCAGTTTATGGAAAACTTGCGGTCACCAACCTGAAGAATAACCGGAAAACCTATATTCCTTACATGCTGACGGCGATCCTTACGGTCATGATGTTCTATATTATAGATGCCCTGTCCAGAAATAAGAGCGTGGGAGACGGGAATCTGCGGCTCTGCCTTTCCTGGGCGACGGTAGTCATCATTGTATTTGCCGTAATCTTCCTGTTCTACACCAACAGTTTCCTCATCAAGAGAAGGAAAAAGGAAATCGGCGTCTACAATATACTGGGAATGGGCAAGCGGCATATTGCCAGGATGCTGACCATTGAGACTTTGATAATAGCGGTTATAAGCATTGTCGTCGGACTTGTAGCAGGAATCATATTCAGCAAGCTGATGTTCCTGGCTCTTTTGAAGATCATCCATTATGACGTAAATATGGTATTTGAACTCTCAGTAAGAGCACTCCTGAATACGCTGCTCCTTTTTACAGTCATATTCGCCATGACGCTGATCTATAATCTGCTCCAGATCCGTCTCTCCAACCCGGTGGAACTGCTAAGAGGCGGAAGCCAGGGAGAAAAAGAGCCAAAGACAAAATGGCTGCTGACCATATTTGGAGTGGTTGCCATCGGAATCGGATATTATATCGCGATCACAACGGAATCTCCGCTTACCGCGATCACGTTGTTCTTTCTGGCAGTCATCTGTGTCATTATAGGAACCTATGCGCTGTTTACAGCGGGCAGCATTGCTTTGCTGAAACTTCTGCGGAAGAATAAGAATTACTATTATAAGACCAGCCATTTTACTTCTATATCAGGCATGATCTACCGGATGAAGCAGAACGCGGTAGGACTTGCCAACATCTGTATCTTAAGTACCATGGTGCTGGTGATGATATCCACCACGATCTCGCTGTATACCGGAATGAATGACGTGCTGGAAACCAGATTCCCAACGGAATTCGAGGCAAGGAATTATAATGCCACCGAAGAGAATATGAATAAGATCGACCAGATCATTGAGGAAGAGGCCGCAAATGCAGGCGTGAAGATAAAGAACCAGGTCAGCCACAGGGAAGCAAGCCTGTCCTCCATCCGTACGGGAAGTGAGTTTTCCCTGATGAATGACGGAAACTATGCGGCGGAAGATCTGTGCTCGCTGATCTTCATCAGCCAGGATGAGTATAACAATCTGGCTGGCCAGAACATTTCTCTGGCAGAAGACGAGATGATGGTATTTGTGGATACAGAAGACACTTATGGCAAAGATACGGCAAAGATTGGATCAGCCAGCTTTAAAGTGGTCAAGGAGTTAAAGAAGTTTCCACTAGCCAAGAAGAGCCAGGGACGGCTGGCGCCTACCTTTTACATGGTTGTCAATAACGAGAATATCATGCAGCAGTTTCTAGACGAGGCATATGCTGACAGCCAGATGCAGATTGAATGGAAGGAGCAGCAGGTCAATATACATTATATAGTCACATTTGATCTGGAAGGCAGCCAGAAGGCGTGCATGAAAGCGGAGGAATCGATCAAGAGCCGGGTAGAGTCCGAGACCACTCCGTCATTCTGCGAAAGCCGGGAACTGAACCGGGAAGGGTTCTATATGCTGTACGGCGGCCTTTTGTTCATCGGCATCTATCTGGGCGTCATGTTCCTGATGGCGACTGTGCTGATCATCTACTATAAGCAGATATCCGAGGGATATGATGACAAGGAGCGCTATCAGATCATGCAGAAAGTCGGCATGAGCAAGAAAGAGGTAAGGCATTCCATCCGAAGCCAGGTGCTTACCGTGTTCTTCCTTCCTCTTATCACGGCTATCATCCATATCATCGTGGCCTTTAAGGTAATCACCAAATTGCTGGCCGTGCTGAACCTTGTGAACGTGCCGCTGTTCATGGCGTGCACCATCATCACGGTGGCAGTATTCGCAGTGTTCTATGCGATCGTGTATGGCCTGACTGCCAGGGAATACTATAAAATCGTGAATTAGAATCAATGCCGGTCATGCGGGCAGGGACATAGCATTTTGGAATCGTGCGTCCTTGCCCGCGTTTTATTGGCGTAAAAGTTTAGTGCCTTTTTATGATTTTAGTGGTATAATAATACCTACTTACATAAAACACTTAACGAAGGAGGAATTGGTATGAAATTGGTGATTACGATGAGCCGCAGATATGGTACCGGCGCGAGCGTTATTGCAGAGGAACTGTCGAAGAGGCTTGGGATTCCGGTATATGACAAGGTAAACGTGGAACAGGAACTAAGCAGGAATACCTATGAATCCGAAGTGGAGGCGATCAAAGGGCTGGCACAGAAGCCATGCATTATCCTTGGGCGGTGCGCGTCAGAGATCTTGAAAGACAGGCTTAACGTGTTCAATATCTATGTGTGCGCGGACAAGGAAGACAGGATCGAACGTATTATGAAGAAGGAATCTCTTACATACGAAGAGGCTGCCCAGAAGATTGACGCGAACGACAGGGAGCGTTCCAGGTATTATCATGAGCACACGGGCAAAGCCTGGGGCGACGTGAATAACTACCATATGATTCTGAATACTTCTGATCTGGGCGTGGAGAACTGCGCGGATATCCTGATGAGGTATTTTGAGCAGAAAGAATATATCTAATATAAATATTCTGATAAATTATGATAAGAAAGAGGAGGAACAGCACAATGACAAAAGCAGGAGAAAGAGAAGTAGTAAAGGTAGAGCGTGTAAATGGCGGAGCCGGCTTCATTATGAAGGAAGGACTTTTAAGCCAGGAGGAATTAGGAGAGCACTGCAAGATGTTCAGCAGGGTGACGGTGCCTGCCAACTGCGAGTTGGGACATCATGAGCATCATGGGGAGACAGAGACGTATTACATCCTTAGCGGAACCGGAATGTACGAAGACAATGGCAAGGCAATCCCCGCAGAGGCAGGAGACGTATTTTTCTGCAAGGACGGAGACGGCCATGGAATTAAGAATACAGGCACAGAAGACTTGACATTTGTGGCATTGATCCTTAAGAAATAAGAAGGAAAAAAGACAGGGAAGGCCGCCAAAGCGTGGAGCAGCATATCCACACTTGGCGGCCTTTCTTTTCTCGCCACCGGTCTTATTGCCGGGCCTTAAGCGCACGTTTCAGGCAGTCGAGCAGCCGGTCGTTCTCTTGTGGCATCAGGAAGCAGAAGCGGATATACTCGCCTTCCAGGGTTTCGAAAGAGGAACAGTCCCGGATCATCAGGTTCTCATGGATGGCTGCCTCAAACAGATCAAAGGAAGTAAGGCCGTCTTTCAGAATCCGTATCAGGACGAAGTTGGCATAAGGCTTATATATCTTTAATCCGTCTATGGTAGTTAACTCCTGGCAGACGCGGGTACGCTCGGAGTCGATCAGATTCCAGGTGGCCTGAATATACACGCTGTCTTTGAGCATTAATTCTCCGGCGTAGGCCCCGATGCTATTGAGGCTCCAGGGGTTCTGGTGGAGAAGGAGGGCAGAGAGGAGTTCCTTGCTGCCGGTAATTCCATACCCGAATCTTAAGCCCGGGGAGGCAAAAAACTTAGAGACGCCGCGGATTACCATAAAGTTATCATATCTGCTGGCAAGAGGGATTGCCGTAATGTCGGACGGATCGGGGGCGAACTCCGCATACGTCTCGTCAATCATGACGAAGATTCCTTTTTTCTTACAAGCGCCTATAATACGCTCCATGTCCGCTTGATGTATGGCGGAAGAGGTGGGATTATTGGGATTGCAGAGGATGACCAGCCCGATGTCATCCGTCAGCGCCTGAAGAAAATCAGGGATGTCCAGCACAAAATCCTGAGATTCCTTCAGATGGTAGTACTGTAAAGCGCCGCCGATCAGGGAAAGTTCCCTGGCATACTCTGAATAAGTGGGTCCAAGGACCAGCGCCTTCCTGGGTGAGAGCTGGCTGATCAGAAGAGAGATCAGTTCCGTAGAACCATTGCCAACCATGATATGCCCGGGATCGGCGTGGCAGTAGGCTCCGATGGTCTCACGAAGACTTGTATAATCCCGGTCAGGATAGCGGGTGATGACATCCAGATTGGCGGCAAGCTGGCTCTTTACCTTTTCTGACAATCCGAGGGGATTGACATTGGCGCTATAGCAGATGATATCCTCCTTGCGCATGTGATAATAACTTGCGATCTTTTCCAGATCGCTTCCGTGAAATTCAGGCTTCTTTTCCATATCTATACATCCTATTCATATATTTTCGAGATTTTGTATTTCCGGCATTGCCATTACTTATGAAACAATGCTATAATTCATTATAGTATGTTTTTTGAAAAATGCAACGAAAGAAGCAGGTGTCAGACTTGAAAAATAAAATCCAGAAATTTTCAAAAGGAGACTTTCAGTTAATACGACCTGATGTCATATTTGATGAAACAAATCTGGTTCTCATAATAGGAGAAGGGGAAGTATACAGGGGAAGTTTTACAATGAAGACGAATAGCAAAGGGACGATACGGGGACTTGTATACCCGTCTTCTTTTCGTGTTCATTTTAAAGACCAGGGATTTGAGGGAAATCCCGCAAAAGTAGAATTTACGTATGACGGCAGGGGACTGCGCCCTGGCCATGTGGAGGAAGGCAAGTTTACCGTTGTGTGTACCGGCGGAGAGTATGAACTGTCTTTTACCGCCATTATAGAAAAGCCGTATGTCATGACCTCCTATGGGAAGGTGCAGAGCACGGATGATTTCCGGAAACTGGCGATCAAGGATTTCTCAGAAGCAGGGAGGCTGTTCCGCTCCCGGGAATTCTATGAGATATTGAAGTATGAGAATGAAAGGATATTCTATCTGTACGACAATATGCGCAAATGGTCCCTTGGGGAGCAGGCCATGGAGGAATTCCTGGTAGGCATCAAGCAGAAAGAGTGCATCTTTCTGACCCTTCCCGGGGAGGGAATGCTGTTTGAAGACATCGGGGAGCCGACGAAGGGAACGCTTACGCTGATGAAGAACACCTGGGGATATATGCCCATCCGGATCGAGGCAGAGGGAAGCTTCATCAAGGTTCTGCGCCCGGAGATCAGCACGGAGGACTTCGTGGGCAATGCCCATGAGATCGAGTATGTGGTTCGGCCGGAGCGGCTTCATGGCGGCAGGAATTACGGCGCTTTGAAGTTCGTGACTCCCTATGAGACGCTGACCTATGAGATCGAGGTGCTGCAGAATCAGGAGTATGACGAGGATCACAGAATCCCGGAACTTTTAAGCGCGCAGATATTGAAGGAATATATCGGCTATGTGGGCGGAAGGATCGAACTGAACAACTGGGTGGAGAGCGCGGTTGAGAAGATGGCCGTCCTGAGAAAAAAGGAACCCCAGAATGAAGTATACCAGCTCCTTCAGGCCCATATTTACCTGATTGGAAATAAAGTCGAGGAAGCCAAATGGATTCTGGAGAATTATAATTACAACCGGTTCGCCATCGGCAAGGATCCGGTGACGAACTGCTATTACTTATATCTGACCGCGCAGATCAGAGGCCAGGGAAACCATGTTGACCGGGTGCTTGACGAGATTGGGAAGACCTATATGCGGCATCAGGATTCCTGGGCCCTCCTTCGCATGATCCTGTATCTGGATCCGCGGTATAAAAATCCTTTTAAAAAGATCGAAGTGCTGGAACAGCAGTTCCAATATGGCATTCATGAGGTCCTGTTTTATCTGGAAGCCTATATGTGCTATCAGGAAAAGCCCACGCTTCTTAAAAAACTGGGCGCTTTTGAAATACAGGTTCTGAATTTTGCTTCCAAGTATCGTCTGATGACGAAGGAACTGGCGCTGTATGTGTCTAATTTTGCCAGCCAGCAGAAGAACTACAGCGATGCCATGTTCCGGATATTGGAACGCATCTACAAGATGTACAGCGAGCCTATGATACTGAATACGATCTGTACGTTGCTGATCAAGGGAAACAAGACGCAGCAGCGCTATTTTGTGTGGTATCAGAGGGCGGTGGACGCTGAACTTAAGATTGCCCAGCTGTATGAGTATTATATGATGACCATAGACGAGAATTCCGCAAGAGGGCCGCTTCCGAAGACCATCCTGCTCTACTTCATGCATGGGAATTCTCTGAATTACCGGAAGGCGGCATTTCTATATGCCAATCTGGTCACCTATGAAGAGACTGCGGGGGATCTGTACCTGAATTACCGGGAGCAGATGGTCGCGTTTACCTGGGACCAGCTGCTAAAGCGGCATATTACGGAGCCTCTGCGAATCCTGTACAAGAGGTTCTGCCAGGAAGAAGAGATGACGGCAGAGCGCATGGAGGCCATGCGTGATATCTGCTATTCTTATGAGATCACCACAAAGGTGCCGAACATGAACTGCGTCCTGGTGATTGAAAAGGATGGCGCCATCCGCCAGCGGGTGCCTTACGATGAGGATGAAGGTGCCGTTATCTACCTGTATGATAAGGAATCCAGAATTGTATGGGAGTCTATCGAAGGGCGTCACTATACGGATTCCATCGCCTATGAGACCAGAAGGCTGTTCTACGAGCCGAGATTCTTAGATATGTGCCGCAAGTATGCGGCATCTACCGGCGTGTGGAAGCAGGAGAACGAAAAGGAAGAGCCGACGTTTGAGAATCTTCGGATCAAAGGAATCAGCGCTTTTGATGAGAAGGATGTCTTCCGCCTGTGCAGCAAGCGGATCCGGGAAGACAACTATGAGGAAGATGAATTCCTGAATTATCTGTGCTTTGAACTGTTTAAAATGCAGCAGTATGATAAGGTGACTTTGATGTATCTGGCTAACTATTACTGCGGGGCCACCAGGGATATGAAGCGGCTGTGGAAGGTCTTAAGAGAATACGCGATTCCTTCCTATAAGGTTGGAGAGCGCATTATTACGCAGATGGTCTTTTCGGAGAACCTTTTTGCGGAGGAAAAGATATTTGAAGACTACTATCTGTCTGACAGCGTGTATTTCCGGCTGAAACAGGCCTATCTTGCGTATGTTTCCAGAGAATACGTCGTATTCGGAAGGGACTTGGACCTGTGCGTGTTCGATATGATAGCCAACGAGTGCGACAAGAAGGAGTATCTGCCGGATATCTGCAAGGTCGCGCTTCTAAAATATTATTCCAGCCGTGACTATACGGCCGAGTTAGAAGACGTGCTTCACTACGTCCTGCGGGAGATGTGCGAGAAGCAGATCGTATTTCCCTATTACCTGAAGTATAAGGAAGAATGGCTGAGGGAAGTCCAACTCTATGACAAGGTGATGATCTCCTATCAGTCCAGGCCTGGCAGCAGGGTAAAACTGTATCATAAGATGAAGCAGGGAATGCGGGAAGGACTGGGCTATCAGTCGGAAATCCTGATGCCAATGTATGAGAATCTGTATGTAAAGCAGTTTGTATTATATAAGGATGAATCCATCAATTACTATTTCCAGGAGACGAATGGGAAAGACACGATCACGACGGAGAAAAAGGAACTGCGCAATGAGAGAGAATTTCCTGACATCGGCAAGTTTGGAAGGCTGAACGGAATGGCTTTGATGGGCCCTGCGAACCGCAGGCAGGCGATGCTGGAATTCCAGGAAGAAGAAATCCTGGCGGACCAGATGTTCAAGATATATTAGAAGAAGGAGGATATGATAGTGAGAACAGGCAGTATTCTGGGGTATGACCTGAATGAAAAGCATTGTCAGATCAGTTATTACGATGAGACCAAAGACGAGCCGGAGACATTGGAAGTAGCCGTAGACAATTATCAGATTCCTCTGATGCTGGGATACTATAAAGACCACTGGGTCTACGGAAAAGAAGCCAAACGGCTGGCGACCATCAATGAAGGCTGTACCGTAGCGGACCTGTTTGGCAAGGCGGTACGGCAGGAAAAGGTGAGGGTAGGAGCCAAGACCCATGACGCGGTGTGGCTTCTGGCCAAATTCGTAAGCCTTACGCTGGAAAAATTCGAAGATATCGCATTCATTACTTTTTCGGTGCCTTTTACCAACATTGACATGTCGAAGATGCTGAAAGGAATCGGGCACCATCTGGGCGTGCCGAAGGAGTACGTGTATGTGCAGGATTATAAAGAAAGCTTCTGCCAGTATATGTTCTACCAGCCCAAGGAACTGTGGCAGTACGAGTCTGCCCTGTTCTACTGCGATGCCCAGGAGATCCGGGCGTATATGCTCAGAAAACTGAATACCATCAGCGGACGGGGAAATGATATGTTCGTAACCGTCGACGAAGTGGCAAATGCTCATATGAAAGAACTGGCCGCCATCTATCCGGTGCTGAATGTGGACAAGGCAAAGGATGCGGATGAAAGGTTCAAGGGCTTCATCCAGAGCGTGTTTGAAAAGAAGGTGGTATCTTCCGTGTATCTGACGGGGGAAGGGTTCGAGAATAACTGGTATCCCAATTCCCTGAAGGTGCTGTGTAATGGCCGGAGGGCATTTCTTGGCAACAACCTGTACAGCAGGGGGGCCTGCTATACATCCATGCGTAAGTGCAAGGATTATGATGAGGGGCCTGTATACCTGGACGATACAAAGATGACGGAGCAGATCTGCCTGCGCATGCGGGTGAATGGGCAGGAAGGATGGCATCCCATCGTCGCCTGGGGAACGCACTGGTACGAGGCGGACGGGCAATGGGAAGTGATTCTGGAGGATACGTCCGACATCGAGATTCATGTGGAGACGCTGGCAGGCGAAGAACTTCAAGTGGAGACCATATCTTTAAAAGGTCTGCCGGAGCGGCGGGACTATTCCCTGCGCCTTCAGATAGAAGCGCTGTTTATGGATGAGCGTACCTGTAAGCTGACGTTCAAGGATGTAGGGTTCGGAGAGTTCTATCCTCCGACAGGATTTCAGGTGGAAAAGGTATTACATTTAGGAGGAATCAATGGGCAGTTTAATTCTATGTCATAAGAAGCGCGCCAAACAACCCTATGAGATATCCAGGGTTCATATGAGAATATATACGATAGAGGAGTTATGTTACTATATCTGCAATAACCTCTATCTTATTGATTATACGATCATTAACAGGCAGTTGTGCGACTGGATCGGGGATGAACTGGAACTTTCCGGACTTGCGGAGACGCTGCGGGAAGAATTGCGTCAGAACTGCTCCATGGAGCAGTTCGTGCTGACCATATTGAAGGAATCTACCATATATGCAGCCGCGGACATCAATCGGATCCAGAATATTCTGGAACATCTGCAGAATCAGAAGGATGTGGAAAGGACGAAGTATAAGGCAGACAGCCTGCAGGGCAGCGGCGAGTATGAGACTGCCATACTGGTGTACCAGTCCATCATCAACAAAGAATGGGATGATTCTGTGGAAAAGACTTTCTATGGGCATGTGTATGCCTGCCTTGGAGCAGCCTATGGACACCTGTTCCTGTATGAAGAGGCGGCCCGCATGTATCAGGAAGCTTACCGCATCTGCGAGGAGCCGGATATGCTCAAATCCTATCTCTACTGCTGCTTTAGGGCATTGCCTGAGGCGCAGTACGTGAAGATGCTTTCCGGCAATCCGATCTATCTGAGTATGGATTCCGTCCTCCGGGAAGAGATTAAGAAGGCGCGCCAGGAAGTGGACATCGATATGCCGGAAGAACAGTTCCTGAAATGGAAAAAGCAGTATCGCAGGATTGACAAAAGCCGGGGAATATGCTAATATAACAGAGCAATTTAGTGTGGTAAAGTAATCAATTGATAACATGATAAAAGAGTACAGTGATTGCGATTCCACAATACTGTAATACAGGAGGAAAAGGTATGAAGAAGAGAGCAGCATTGCTGCTTGCCCTTGCCATGCTGGCGACAACGGTTCTGGCAGGCTGCGGCAGCAAGGAAGACAAGAGCGCAGACAACAAGAAGGAAGATAAGAAAGAGGCAAAGGTCGAGAACGATGACGAGACCTTGATCGTGGGATTCGACGCTTCCTTCCCGCCATATGGATATAAGGATGACGATGGCGAATATGTCGGATTTGACCTGGAACTTGCACAGGAAGTATGCGACAGAAACGACTGGAAGCTTGTAAAGCAGCCGGTTGACTGGGATGCCAAGGATATGGAGATTGATTCCGGAACCATCGACTGTATCTGGAACGGTTTCACCATGAACGGCCGCGAGGACGAGTATACCTGGTCAGACCCATATATCGACAACAAGCAGGTGATGGTTGTTGCAACAGATTCCGGTATCAATAGTTTTGATGACCTCTCTGGAAAACTGGTTGAGACCCAGGCAGATTCATCCGCATTGGCAGCTCTTCAGGGAGACCAGAAGAAACTGGCAGATACATTTGGAAGCCTGACAGAGATTGCGGAATACAATACAGCGTTCATGGATCTGGAATCCGGCGCGTGCGACGCGATCGCAATGGATATCGGCGTTGCATACTACCAGATTAATTCCAGGAAGAATCCGGATGATTACAAGGTACTTGACGAAGAGATCTCTTCTGAGCAGTATGCTGTAGGATTCAAACTTGGGAATGAAGAATTGAGAGACAAAGTCCAGGCCACATTAGATGAGATGGCGGAAGACGGAACAGTTGCAAAGATTGCAGAGAAGTATGAAGATTTTGGAGTGCCAGGATCCCTCTGCATCGGAAAGAAATAATAAATACGTGAATGACTGGCAGGGGTCAGCCCCAGATATAAGGGACTGGCTCCTTTGCCGCGTCTTTTGAGAAGTTGGAGGAAAACCTGATGGATTTTGGAACGCTTATTAGAGAGTTGAGCGGCGGAATGCTGATATCGATTGAAATATTTGTGCTGACGCTGGTATTTTCATTGCCTCTTGGCCTGGTGGTGGCATTTGGAAGGATGTCGAAGATCAAGCCGGTCCAATGGCTCGCCAAGATATACATATCAATTATGAGAGGGACGCCGCTGATGCTGCAGCTGATGGTCGTTTATTTTGGGCCGTACTATATTTTCGGAATCCGGATTTCCAGCACCTATCGCATGACTGCCGTGCTGATTGGATTTGCGATCAACTATGCCGCATACTTTGCGGAAATATACCGGGGCGGCATCGAGTCCATGTCCGTGGGACAGTATGAGGCGGCAAAAGTGCTGGGATATTCCAGGCCACAGACCTTCTTCTGCATCATCTTTCCCCAGGTGATCAAGAGAATCCTGCCGTCCGTGACGAACGAGGTTATCACGCTTGTCAAGGATACTTCTCTTGCGTTCGTGCTGGCAGTGGCCGAGATGTTTACGATCGCGAAGCAGATTGCGGCCGCGCAGACTTCCATGGTGCCTTTCGTAGCCGCGGGAATCTTCTATTATGTATTTAACCTGATTGTTGCAGTCGTTATGGAAGCGCTGGAAAAGAAATTGAATTACTATCGTTAGGAGGACATGCCATGAGCTTGTTAGAGATGAAAAATATAAAAAAGAGCTTTAACGGGGTGGAAGTGCTCAAAGACATTTCCCTTACGGTAGAAAAGGGGGAGGTGCTGGGAATCATCGGGCCTTCCGGCTCTGGAAAGTCTACGCTGCTTCGGTGCGCCACGAACCTGGAGACGCCGGACGCAGGCGAGATTCACTATGAAGGGACGTTTGGACTGGTATTCCAGAGTTTTAATCTGTTCCCTCATTATTCCGTTATGAGAAATATCACGGATGCCCCTATCCGCGTGCAGAAACGTAAGAAAGAGGAAGTCTATAAAGAGGCCAGGGAACTACTGGCCAAGATGGGGCTGTCGGACAAGGAGGATGCCTATCCGTACCAGCTCTCAGGAGGCCAGCAGCAGAGGGTATCCATCGCAAGGGCCCTTGCGATGAATCCGGATATCCTGTTTTTTGACGAGCCTACGTCGGCCCTGGATCCGGAACTGACAGGAGAGATCCTGAAGGTAATCAAGGATCTTGCGGCAGAGCACATGACTATGGTGATCGTTACGCACGAGATGAATTTTGCGCGGAACGTATCGGATCATATCATTTTTATGGACAATGGATACATTGCCGTCCAGGGAACCCCGGATGATGTTTTTGGCTCTTCCAATGAAAGAATGCAGGAGTTCTTAGGAAAATTTGGTGATAATTAATAAAAGGCAGAATATTGCTTTTCCATCTGCCTTGTATTATACTAATACGTGCACAACGTGTCCGACGGACGCGCAAACCAGATGATAAAATTGAGAAAAGGATGGGTGTTATCATGCAGAAATTAGAACAATTGTATGAAGGCAAGGCAAAAAAGGTCTTTAAGACAGATGATCCGGATATTGTAATTGTAGATTATAAGGATGATGCCACAGCATTTAATGGCGAGAAAAAAGGAACGATTGTTGGAAAAGGCGTAATCAACAACCGCATGACAAACTACATTTTCCAGGTTCTGGAAAAAGAGGGCGTTCCTACACATTATGTAGAAGAGTTAAGCGACAGGGAGACTGCCGTAAAGAAAGTAGAGATCGTGCCATTGGAAGTGATCGTGCGTAATGTGGCTGCAGGAAGTTTTTCCAAAAGGCTGGGGATTGAAGAAGGAACAAAATTGCTGGCACCTACACTTGAGTTCAGTTATAAGGATGATGACTTGGGAGATCCATTGATCAATGACTATATGGCAATCGCGATTGGCGCATCTACAAGGGAAGAGATTGAAAAGATTACAGAATACACCTTTAAGGTAAATGAAGTCCTGAAGAAGTTCTTTGCCGATGCTGGAATCGAACTGATCGACTTTAAGATCGAGTTTGGAAGATTCCACGGCAATGTCATTCTTGCAGACGAGATATCTCCGGATACATGCAGACTGTGGGACATCAATACCCATGAGAAGCTGGATAAGGACCGTTTCCGCAGGGATATGGGGAATGTAGAGGACGCGTATCAGGAAGTATTCAGGAGAATCGGCATAAAGTAAGGAGTTGCATTCATGAACAAATTGGAGAAAGTGACAACCGGTTTGGGAGAAGAATGCGGCGTATTTGGAGCCTATGATATGGATGGGGGCGACGTTGCCCCGTCCGTATACTATGGGCTTTTTGCGTTGCAGCACAGAGGACAGGAAAGTTGTGGTATCGCGGTGACGGATACCTATGGCGAGCGCAAGGTGCATTCCAAGAAGGGCCTTGGACTGGTCAACGAAGTCTTCGATGAAGAATCCCTTCAGACATTAAAAGGCAACCTCGGGGTGGGACACGTCCGCTATTCCACTGCCGGAGGCTCCAAAGTTGAAAATGCTATGCCGCTTGTTATCAATTATGTAAAAGGAACGCTGGCAATCGCACATAATGGCAATCTGACCAATGCCATCGAACTGCGCAGAGAATTGGAATATACGGGGGCAATCTTTCAGACGACCATAGACTCGGAAGTGATCGCTTATCATATTGCAAGAGAGCGCCTGAACGTATCGACGGCAGAAGAGGCTGTAAAAAGAGCCATGGGCAAGATTAAAGGCGCGTATGCGCTGGTAGTAAGCTCGCCCCGCAAGATGATCGGAGCCAGGGATCCATTTGGCCTGAAGCCGCTGTGTATCGGAAAGAGGGAAAATACGTATTTTCTCGCTTCGGAGAGCTGCGCGGTCGCGGCGGTGGGCGCGGAATTTATCAGAGATGTAGAGCCAGGCGAGATTGTGACGATTACAAAGGATGGCATACAATCTGATCTGTCGATGGCTATTGAGCCGGAAAGCCAGGCAAGATGTATCTTTGAATATATCTATTTTGCCAGGACGGACAGTACGATTGACAAGGTAAACGTGTACCATTCCAGAATTATTGCAGGAAAAGCGCTTGCACAGTCCTATCCAGTCGACGCGGATCTGGTGGTGGGCGTGCCGGATTCGGGCCTGGTGGCTGCAAAGGGGTATTCAGAACAGTCGGGCATTCCTTACGGAATGGCTTTTCACAAGAACAGTTATGTGGGAAGAACGTTCATCAAGCCCAAGCAGAGCCAGCGGGAAAGCAGCGTAAAGATCAAGTTGAATGTAATCGCAGAAGTCGTAAAGGACAAGAGGATCGTCATGGTGGATGATTCCATCGTGCGGGGAACCACTTGTGCCAATATTATAAAGATGCTGAAAAGAGCAGGCGCGAAAGAAGTTCATGTGCGGATCAGCTCCCCGCCGTTTCTGTATCCTTGCTACTTCGGCACGGATGTACCATCCAATGAGCAGCTGATCGCCCATTCCCATACCACGGAGGAGATACGGGAACTGATAGGGGCAGATTCGCTGGGGTATATGGAGATTGATAAATTAAAGAATATGGTGGGCAGCCTGGGATACTGCGACGCCTGCTTTACCGGCAACTATCCCATGGAGGTACCGGGCAGGGATGTATCCCATGCATTCGAGTAACATGCCCGGCTTTCTATAAAAAAGATTAGGAGAACAATGACGATGACAAATGACAGATACCAAAGCCCTCTTTCTGAGCGGTATGCAAGCAAGGAGATGCAGTATATCTTTTCCCCGGACAAGAAGTTCCGCACCTGGAGAAGACTGTGGATCGCCCTTGCACAGACAGAAAAAGAACTGGGCCTGCCAATCACGGATGAACAGATTGAAGAGTTGAAAGAACATGCAGATGATATCAATTACGACGTGGCAAAGGAAAGAGAAAAGATTGTCCGCCACGATGTAATGTCACACGTATATGCTTATGGACAGCAGTGCCCGAAAGCGAAAGGAATCATACACCTTGGGGCGACCTCCTGCTATGTGGGCGACAATACGGATATGATCCTGATGTCTGAAGCCCTGGATATTGTCAGGAAGAAATTAGTAAATGTAATAGCAGAACTTGCAAAATTCGCAGATGAGTATAAGGGTCTGCCGACGCTTGCGTTTACCCATTTTCAGCCGGCACAGCCTACGACGGTGGGAAAGCGCGCTACCTTATGGATGCAGGAATTCCTGATGGATCTGGAAGATCTGGAATATGTAAAGGGAAGCCTGAAACTTCTGGGATCAAAGGGAACGACCGGAACGCAGGCAAGTTTCCTGGAGTTATTTGATGGGGATCAGGAGACCATTGACAAGATTGATCCGATGATCGCGGAGAAGATGGGATTTGAGGCCTGCTATCCGGTATCCGGACAGACCTATTCCCGCAAAGTAGATACCAGAGTGCTCAATGTCCTTGCGGGAATTGCGGCCAGCGCTCACAAATTCTCCAATGATATCCGCCTGCTTCAGCATTTGAAGGAAGTGGAGGAGCCGTTCGAAAAGACACAGATTGGCTCATCCGCAATGGCATATAAGAGAAACCCTATGAGAAGCGAAAGAATCGCGTCGCTGTCACGCTATGTAATGGTGGATGCCCTGAATCCGGCCATCACATCCGCGACCCAGTGGTTCGAAAGAACCCTGGATGACTCCGCGAATAAGCGTCTCAGCGTGCCAGAAGGCTTTCTGGCTATTGACGGCATCCTTGATCTTTGCCTGAACGTGGTGGATGGCCTGGTAGTATATCCGAAGGTGATTGAAAAGCGCCTGATGTCTGAACTCCCATTTATGGCAACAGAGAATATCATGATGGATGCAGTGAAGGCAGGAGGAGACAGACAGGAACTTCACGAAAGAATCCGCGAACTGTCCATGGAAGCAGGCAGGAATGTAAAAGAAAAGGGCCTGGATAACAATCTGCTGGAACTGATCGCTAAAGATCCGGCGTTTAACTTAAGCGAAGAAGAACTGAAAAAGACCATGGATCCAACCAAGTATACGGGCCGTGCCTGTGTACAGGTAGAGGCATTCCTTAAGAATGTAGTCAATCCTATGCTGGAAGAGAACAAGGATTTGCTGGGAATGACGGCAGAGATTAACGTGTAAGGGATATCTGGTGATGCAAGGCGTAGCTGGTTGAACAGGACATCCGGCCAAAGCGGCGGGGAGGGTTCCGACTCGCTTCGCCGGGTCTTTGTAACTTCAAAAGCCGCCAGAATGTGGTAACCGAGTCTATTCGGCGTGAAATCCTGAAAGGATTTCGCACCTCAGAGACTCTTGGTAATTTTATCTGAGATAAAATTACCATACCGCATTCTGGCGGCTTTTTCAGCAACAAAGACCATAGGCTTGCTCGACGGAATCCACCCCGCCGCTTCGGCCGGCCTG